>OGZV01000005.1_pt1 | contig 212037 bp, 200 predicted proteins | sample 1576861 | NCBI WGS metagenome assembly OGZV01 (sample SAMEA3541501, study PRJEB24748) | human gut metagenome | biome: human gut; feature: human-associated habitat; material: faeces | place: China | collected 2012
ATAGGCATTTCAGACTCCTTTGCAAGATCTTTTTGTAAAAAAATGTAAATTTTTTATTGGTTGAAGATCTTTTAATCAAATCGTCTAAAAAACACAATTTTTATGGTGTTTTATTCTACGAATTCAGACTTTCTACAAATGCCTTTACTTTTCTCCAATCGGTATATTCAATTTCTTTGGTCGAATCCGTTTCACCACCTGTAATTTTCATAATCAATTGGATCATGACTCGATCAATCCATTTATAGCGTGGATATAGCAATGCCCCTGCAAACACGCCGACTTTTGCTGGAGTCCATTTTATGCGTTGAAGGAACTTACGAACATAGACATTTCCCTCTGGCGTATCTTTCCCTTCTTTTCTCGCGGTTAAACCTACACCAAAAAAGACCGCACTTTTTTCATTCAACAATTTGTGATGGCGTTCTACAAAACGATACACCTGTTTATTAAAGTGACCATAGCGAACGGATGCCCCAACAATCACGCGATCAAAAACTTGAAGATCCTGCTCCTCCATTAACGGTGAAACCATCACTTTTCCTTCAAGATACTGAGCCATAAATTCAGCAATCTTTTTAGTTTGTCCATCACGGCTTGAATATAAAATTAATGTTTTCATTATGCCTTCCAAAACGTCGGTGTGAAGAGCGCCAATAATGTGAAAATTTCTAAACGACCGCATACCATCGCAATGGTGAGTACCCATTTAGCACTATCTGGCATCGCCGTCATATTACTGCTTACTGAACCTAATCCTGGTCCAAGGTTGTTAATACTTGCTAACACTGCATTAAATGCATCAAAAGGTTCAACACCACATGCAATCACACTTAATAAACAAATAGTGAATACCAATAGATACGCTGAGAAAAAGGCCCAAATACTCCCAATTACACGTTCATCAAGGACATTTTTACCCCATTTAATTGGATACACTAAATTTGGGTGAACAAATCGTTTTAGCTCTCTTGCACCTTGAAGATATAGCACTAAAATCCGTGCAACACGCAAACCGCCACCGACTGAGCCAGCACACCCCCCAATAAAAGAGGCAATAATTAATAACATCGGCACAAAAGAAGGCCACTCAGCAAAATTCGATGTGGTGTAGCCTGTTGTGGTTGAAATTGATACGGCTTGGAATACGACTTGCTCAAAATCCTGCCATGAGGAATCAAAATATTGGTGGCTAATCATCACCAATGTACATACCACGATAAGCAAAATTTGAATACTCATAAAGAAGCGGAATTCTGGATCTTTTGTGTAAATCTTCAGAATATTTTCTCGTCCTAAAGTCGAAAATGCTCTGAAGTGCAATGCGAAGTTACAAGCCGAAATCCACAAGAAAATAACCGTGATAAAATTAATCGCCGAACTATTAAAATAACCGATGCTGGCATCATGCGTAGAAAAGCCGCCAATGGATACCGTCGAGAAACTATGTGTAAGTGCATCAAACGGTGTCATACCTGCTAACCAATAAGCCAAGGTACAAGACATGGTTAAAAAGAAATAAACAAACCACAATGCCTTTGCCGTTTCTGCTATCCTTGGCTGAATTTTCTGATCTTTCATTGGACCAGACATTTCAGCTCGGTATAACTGCATTCCGCCAATACCCAATAAAGGAATAATCGCAATCGCAAGTACGATGATCCCCATGCCGCCTAACCATTGTAAAAATTGACGGTAAAACAGAATGGCTTTCGGTAAATTATCTAACCCCGTCATGACTGTGGCGCCCGTGGTTGTTAACCCTGAAAACGCCTCAAATACGGCAGAAGCCACCGTTAAATGGGGAGAATCAAATAATAGCAATGGCAAGGTTGCTAGACCGCCCAACACGAACCAAAATGCCACCACAATTAAGAATCCATCACGAGATCGCAATTCTTGTTTGTGGTGATGACAAGGCCACCAAAGCAACACGCCCACGGTTAAGCTCAATGCAAAAGCTTGCATAAAGGCTTTACCGCCGCCATCGCCATAAATAAGCGCCACAAAGGCTGGAATCAGCATCGTGCCGGAAAAGCACATGATCAAAATGCCAATAATCCGAATAATAGATAAAATATGCACAATATCTCGCTTAATTCATTTCTTCTAATTTCAACGTTCCTGCCGAACGCTCAATTAATGCTTGCTCAAAAGGTTTAATTTGATCTTCACTAATGCCTAACTGCAATGTAATCTGCACTTGAAAATCTTGCTGATAAATTTCAATTTGATGTTGTTCACATAAAATTTGGATCCAATTTAATTGTGCATAATCACAACGAACTTGGAATAACTGACGCTCTACTTTTCGTTCAGTTTCTAATAATTTTAAAGCTTGTTGCACACCATTTCCATAAGCACGAACTAATCCCCCCGTGCCCAATAAAATGCCCCCATAATAACGAACAACAACAGCACTGATTTCACCAACTTGGCTACCCTGTAAAGCGGATAGCATTGGCTTTCCTGCTGTACCTGCTGGCTCACCATCATCAGAAAAACCTAATTGCTGCGAATCTGTTGGCTTGCCGGCTACTGCTGCCCAACAATGATGACGGGCATTAGGGTGCTGTGCTTTAATTTCTGCCCAAAAAGCTTTGGCTTGTTCAAGTCCTTCCGTATGTTGCAAATACGTGATAAATCGACTTTTCTTAATTTCTTCTTCAAAAACGACCGCACTTTTGGGGATAAGATATTCAGCCATGAAATAATTGTTCAAATGAATTTGTTACGTAGTTTATCATTGATAGCGGATTTATCGAAATTTCCTCATAATTATTGTATGATGTAGCTCAATTTCAATAAAACTGATGAATAACAATGACTGAAATTACTGTCAATAAAACCCTTGATACCGTTGGTTTACGTTGTCCTGAACCTGTAATGCTTGTGAGAAAAAACATTCGCCACATGAATGAAGGTGAAGTGCTGCTTATTTTGGCGGACGATCCCGCCACGACTCGCGATATTCCAAGCTTCTGCCAATTTATGGAACACACCCTTTTAGCGAGTGAAACCCAAGAGACACCTTTTAAATACTGGGTGAAAAAAGGCCAATAAAAATGCGGCCATTATTGACCGCACTTTGTTATTCTGCCGTATTACTCGAAACGGGATAATACTGTTTCTGAAGAAATTCAGGCTTCAATAACGCAGAGGCATTCCACCACTCAATCACCAGCTCCTGTGGCCCTTCTGCATAAGACGCAATTTCATACACGTTATACACAAAATGAATCCCATCATGATCTAAATAGAAATTATCGGTCACTTCAAAAGCATCTTTTGAGGTAAATGCTTCCTCATCTTTTACCTCACCATATCGAGTGTAACGTTCCCAAAGCAGCTCTTTTAATTTAGCTTGCTGATTTGGTTTAAACACATCATCAAATGAAAGTAGTTTCTTTGTTTCTAAATCAATATTAAGATAATGGTAGCCCCCAACGCCATGAGCGCCACCGCCATAGCTGTAATAATTTATTAAAAATACAGCAAGCTTACCTCTTTGGAGATTAAATGCTAAATCTAAGGTTTCATCAACACCACTTATCGGGAATTCCAACATCTCTTTTTTAGCTTCATCATATGCTTTCTGGTAATCTGCAATAAGCTGCTCGCGGCTTCTTGGTTTGCCATCAGCATTTTTTGAAATTTCTTCTAAAAGTAGTTTATCTAACCACTCAATATTCGTTTTTAGTGTAGAAACGCTGTGATGAATCTTACCTTCAACAGGCGCATATTCATCTTCTTTGACCGGTTTAGGATATTTGATAGTCTCCTCTTTATCAAAAATCACATCATTTTGAGCAATTATTGCAGGGATAATTTTCTCAGCCTCTTCTTTTTCAGCTCTTAATTGCGTATTTTCTGCCGTCAGTTGTGCAATTGTCTGTGTTTGTTGCTCAATGGTTGCTTTCGCTTCTTTATCTTCGCAACCTGTTACCGTAAAAAGTGCGGTTAAAATTAAGGCTGAAATGAATGTTTTTTTCATGTGTTATCCTATAAATCAAATGTATCTTTATCACGTAGAATGTGATCATTGCCTTTGCGGCGTAAAAAGCCGGTACGATCAAAATATTCCATTAATTGAACTGTCAGTTTTCGGCCAAAGTTTAGTTTATCACGTAATTCATTTACGGCAACTTTACCTTCCTCACCTGCCATTTGCTTAATTAAGCGAGCATAAGCATAAATGCTTTCAGTCAGGAAAAATCGATCTTTTACGATTGGCGTAAGATAGCCTAATTTACCCGCTTTATACATAAAGTTACGCATTACACTTTCATCTTGCGCCAAGGCTGTTGCCATATCACGCACCCAAATCGCTTGACCATGCACTTTCTCAAATTCAGCTAACACCGCTTGCCATAAGCTTTGCTCTTCGGCTGAGAATTGGATTTTGTGTGAAGGCAAATGCAACCAACCACGAGTCTGCTGCAATTGGCCTTCATCAAGCATTTTCTCAATAAAATGGTAAATCAGATTTTCCGGTTGGTTTAGTGTCGCAATACGATATAAACGGGCTTTACTCAAACCTAACTGATCATTATGTTGCTCATGATAGGTAGCAAGTGCGGTCAAAATTTGCTGCGTTTTTTCACGTTGATAATCGCGATTAAAACACCAATTTTGGAAACGGATATCGCCATTTTCAGCCAATACTTCTGTCAGTTGATTTTCGGTTAATTGCTCACTCCACATTAAAGCTTGAGCTGAAATCGCCTCTTTTTGTAAGGTCAATCCGATACGTTGTGTGGCGGTTTGAGCCTGATTAAGTTTAGCCAAGAACGCTAGACGAGCTTCTGTGCGCTTATAACGTTTTGGTGAATGAATTTCGAGTACCTTAGCACCACCAATTAACGCTTTCGCATCACCACTACGTAAAATTAATTTATCCCCGAATACCAAAAATAATGGTTGTTCTAAAATGACCTCAGCCAAAGTGCGGTCATTTTTCATTGCATTTTTGCTTTCAAGTAAGGTGAGCTTACCCGTCGTACGGCTTGCCGCATGATAAATGTGTACAGGCTGACTGTCTTTCAAATTCACTTCAGGTGTAATTTCAATGGTAATACGATCGGTTGGCTCAAGTGGCTCTGAGGCTAACAACCAATCGCCACGCTGCATTGGAATACGATCTAAATCAACGTTTAAATTGAGCGCTAAGCGTTGACCAGCCAAGCCTTTCTCACTCGGTGTATTTTGAGCATGGATATTTTTAACGCGAACCTTTTGTCCCGTAGAAAGGAAAAGTTCGTCATCAATGGCCACCGTTCCCGCAAATGCTGTCCCTGTTACCACTGTCCCCGCCCCTTTCACGCTAAAAACACGGTCGATGGCGTAACGGAACGGTTTATCTATTTCAGCTAATTCAGGTAAATTGGCTAAATAATCGCGTAACGCATCAATACCTAATCCTGTTTGTGCAGATGTAATAAAATAATGCGATTCAGCTAAGAATGGATAATCCGTCTGAATTTGTGTTTTTAATGCCTCGATTTGCTCATCTGTTGCTCGGTCAGCCTTGGTAATCACCACCATGATTTCAGTAAATTGAAGCTGACGTAAAATCGCTAAGTGTTCTTTAGTTTGTGCGGCAATCCCTTCATCTGCAGCGACAATGAGCATCGCATAATGCACACCACCAAGCCCCGCCAACATATTGGCGAGAAACTTTTCATGGCCAGGCACATCAATAAACCCGAGTACTTTCTCTTTTAAAGGCAAATAGGCATACCCCAAATCAATGGTCATGCCCCGTTTTTTTTCTTCCGGCAAATGGGCCGTATTCGTACCTGTCAGTGCTTTTAAAAGGGCTGTTTTACCATGATCGACGTGCCCTGATGTTACTATGATCATAATTTTTCCACCGTATCTAATAATGCCTTAAAGTCAGCCACGCTGCGTAAATCTAACAAAATTTTTCCTTTCTCAACACGACCGATTATTGGTTGTTCTAATGCCTTGAATACTGTTAAAAGTGCGGTCAATTTTGCCTCTGTTTTTTCGGCAATCGTCACCGCGAGAGAAGGAATCGTCGCCATCGGTTGAGAACCACTCCCAATCTGAGCAAAGCTTTCTTCAATCTCAACCTGGTAATCTTTTAAGCGGTTTGCTAAACAGACTTTAAGTTGTTCGGCTTTTTCTTTTAATACATCCATTGATTGGGTGAGCAAATGTAAAGTTGGCAATGTCTCAGTGAGTTTTTCTGGTTGGAGATAAAGGCGTAATGTTGCCTCAAGCCCGGCTAAAATCACTTTATCGCAACGCAATACGCGCTTTAATGGGTGAGCTTGTAACTGAGCAATCCACTCTTTTTTACCAACGATAATACCAGCTTGTGTTCCACCCAATAATTTATCACCCGAGAATGACACTAAGTTTACGCCCTGTGCGACTTTTTCTTGCACCGTTGGCTCATTCGGTAAATCATATTGGCTTAGGTCAATCAAAGCGCCGCTACCAAGATCCGTAATCACTGGAATATCAAATTCTCGTCCTAACTCAACCAACTCTTGTTCTGAAACCGAAGCGGTAAATCCACTAATATGATAATTACTGCAATGTACTTTCATTAAGAAAGCGGTATTTTCGTTGATTGCTTGACGATAATCTTTCAAATGTGTACGGTTTGTTGTTCCCACTTCAACAAGTTTACAGCCTGCTTGAGCCATAATGTCAGGGATACGAAATGCTCCGCCAATTTCAATCAATTCCCCGCGGGAAATAATGACTTCTTTATCTTTTGCAAAGGTTGCCAACATCAAGAGAACAGCTGCAGCATTATTGTTAACGATACAAGCGGCTTCTGCACCAGTGAGTTGTGCAAGTAGCTCACTAATATAATTATCTCGATGACTGCGTTTGCCTTCTTCCAAATCATATTCCAGCGCAACGTTACCTTTCATCGCATGAAGTGCCGCTTGTTGTGCACTTTCAGCCCATAATGCTCGCCCTAAATTTGTATGTAATACCGTACCCGTTAAATTATGAACTGATTTAATTTGTACATGATTTTGTTGGGTCAATCGTTCTTGTAAATAATGCAATGTACTTAGGTGATCGGCAAAAAAGTGCGGTAAATTTTGGTGTTGTTTGATAAACTCACGCCCCTCAGACAATAATTCGCGCAATTCACGCACGACAGCTGAATGACCAAATTCAGTTAAAAGTATTTCACCCTCTGGTGTTTTTAAAAATTTATCTACCGAAGGAAGTTGTTGAAAAAGTGCGGTCATTTTTAATTCCTATTTCAAAATGGCATTGAATTGCAAACTAATTTACGCTAAAGTAACCGCAATTTCAATAACGGAAGGTCGTCATCTCCGGTGAGGTGACAGGACTTCAAATCCTGTTGGGGACGCCAGCGTTCCCGGGTGGGTTCAACTCCCATGACCTTCCGCCACTTTTTTTCCTCCAACAAATATTTTTCTCTTCCCAACATTCACTTTTTTAATTTGAATTTTCATTATAATTTTGCGGAATTTTAGGCAAACAAAAAGGCGCATCTTTCGATACGCCCTCTTATCTAACTTGTTACAGTTAATACATCAATTATTTGATGATTTTCGCAACAACACCAGCACCTACTGTACGGCCACCTTCACGGATTGCGAAACGTAAACCTTGGTCCATCGCGATTGGGTGGATTAAGCTTACTGTCATTTTGATGTTATCACCAGGCATTACCATTTCCACGCCTTCTGGTAACTCGATTGTACCAGTTACGTCAGTTGTACGGAAATAGAATTGTGGACGGTAACCTTTGAAGAATGGAGTGTGACGACCACCTTCTTCTTTGGATAATACGTAAACTTCTGATTCGAAATCAGTGTGTGGAGTGATTGAACCTGGTTTCGCTAATACTTGACCACGTTCGATTTCTTCACGTTTGGTACCACGTAATAATGCACCGATGTTTTCACCTGCACGACCTTCGTCAAGTAATTTACGGAACATTTCAACACCAGTTACTGTTGTTTTAGTTGTTGGTTTGATACCAACGATTTCAACTTCATCACCAGTGCGGATGATACCACGCTCAACACGACCTGTTACTACTGTACCACGACCTGAAATTGAGAACACGTCTTCGATTGGAAGAAGGAACGGTTGGTCAATTGCACGCTCTGGCTCAGGAATGTAAGTATCTAAGTGATTTGCTAACTCAAGGATTTTTTCTTCCCATTCCGCAACGCCGTTTAATGCTTGTAATGCAGAACCACGTACGATTGGAGTATCGTCACCTGGGAAGTCATATTGAGAAAGAAGTTCACGAACTTCCATTTCTACTAATTCTAATAACTCTTCGTCATCTACCATGTCGCATTTGTTTAAGAATACGATGATGTAAGGTACACCTACTTGGCGACCTAATAAGATGTGCTCACGAGTTTGTGGCATTGGACCATCTGTCGCTGCTACTACTAAAATAGCACCGTCCATTTGCGCCGCACCGGTAATCATGTTTTTAACATAGTCCGCGTGTCCTGGGCAGTCAACGTGTGCGTAGTGGCGAGTTGGAGTATCGTATTCAACGTGTGATGTGTTGATGGTGATACCACGCGCTTTTTCTTCTGGCGCGTTATCGATTTGGTCGAATGCACGAGCTGCACCACCGTAGTGTTTTGCTAATACGGTTGTGATTGCTGCTGTTAAAGTTGTTTTACCGTGGTCAACGTGGCCGATTGTACCCACGTTTACGTGCGGTTTTGTACGTTCAAATTTTTCTTTAGACATTTGTTTAGTTTCCTAGAAAATGCTCTATAAGCCATTCGACTTATAGAGCGGATTGTTACAAAAAATTATTTTTTACGCGCTTCAATTACTGCAGCAGCAACACTTGTTGGCGCTTCAGCATATTTTAACGGTTCCATTGAGTATGATGCACGACCTTGAGTTTGTGAACGTAAGTCTGTTGCATAACCGAACATCTCAGAAAGTGGAACTTCTGCATCGATTTTAACAACGAATTCGTTCGCTTCTTGACCGTTAACCATAGCACGACGACGGCTTAAGTCACCGATTACATCACCAACATACTCAGGTGGAGTTTCTACTTCAACTTTCATGATTGGCTCAAGTAGAACTGGGTTTGCTTTAGCAAACGCTGCTTTAAATGCTAAAGAAGCGGCTAATTTAAACGCTAATTCAGATGAGTCAACATCATGGTATGAACCGAAGTGTAAACGTACACCAAGATCTACTACTGGGTAACCCGCTAACGGACCAGATTTAAGCTGTTCTTGGATACCTTTATCAACCGCAGGAATGTATTCACCAGGGATTACACCACCTTTGATTTCGTTTACAAATTCATAACCAGGACCTTCTGGATCTAATGGATATAAGTCGATAACAACGTGACCATATTGACCGCGACCACCAGATTGTTTTGCGTGTTTACCTTCCACATCGTTAACACGAGTGCGGATAGTTTCACGGTAAGATACTTGTGGTTTACCGATGTTAGCTTCCACTTTGAACTCACGTTTCATACGGTCAACGATGATATCTAAGTGTAACTCACCCATACCAGAAATAATGGTTTCACCAGATTCTTCATCAGTGTGTACACGGAATGAAGGGTCTTCTTGAGCAAGACGACCTAATGCAAGACCCATTTTTTCTTGGTCAGCTTTAGTTTTAGGTTCTACTGCTACAGAGATTACTGGCTCTGGGAATTCCATACGCTCAAGGATGATTGGTGCGTCGATAGCACATAATGTATCACCCGTTGTTACATCTTTTAAGCCGATTGCTGCAGCGATATCGCCCGCACGAACTTCTTTGATTTCTTCACGTTTGTTCGCGTGCATCTGTACGATACGACCAAAACGTTCACGTTTTTGACGTACTGAGTTTAATACTGTATCACCAGAGTTAATTACACCTGAGTACACACGGAAGAAGGTTAAGTTACCTACGAATGGGTCAGTTGCAATTTTGAATGCTAATGAAGAGAACGGCTCATCATCGCTTGCTTTACGTTCACCTTGAGTTTCATCTGGGTTGATACCTTTAATTGCAGGGATATCAGTTGGCGCTGGTAAGTATTCAACAACTGCATCAAGCATTGCTTGAACACCTTTGTTTTTGAACGCAGAACCACAAGTTACCAAGATGATTTCATTTGCTAATACGCGTTGACGAAGACCTGCTTTGATTTCTTCTTCAGTTAACTCTTCACCGCCAAGGTATTTTTCCATTAATTCTTCAGTTGCTTCAGCTGCTGCATCAACAAGGTTTTGACGCCATTCTTCACAAGCTGCTTGCATATTTGCAGGAATATCTTCATAAGTGAAGGTCATACCTTGGTCAGCTTCGTTCCAGTTGATCGCTTTCATTTTGATCAAATCAACAACACCAGTGAAGTTTTCTTCTGCACCGATTGGAAGTTGAAGAGGAACAGCGTTCGCACCTAAACGAGTTTTAAGTTGATCAACAACACGTAAGAAGTTAGCACCAGTACGGTCCATTTTGTTTACGAACGCAATACGTGGAACTTGATATTTATTAGCTTGACGCCATACAGTTTCAGACTGAGGTTGAACACCACCAACCGCACAGTAAACCATTACCGCACCATCAAGAACACGCATAGAACGTTCTACTTCAACAGTAAAGTCTACGTGTCCCGGGGTATCGATAACGTTGATACGGTGTTGCGGGAACTGTTGTGACATACCAGACCAGAATGCGGTAGTTGCCGCAGAGGTAATGGTAATACCACGCTCTTGTTCCTGTTCCATCCAGTCCATTGTTGCTGCACCATCGTGTACTTCACCAATTTTGTGACTTACACCGGTGTAGAATAAGATACGTTCAGTGGTAGTAGTTTTACCAGCATCAATGTGCGCACTAATACCGATATTACGATATCTTTCAATAGGGGTTGTACGAGCCATTATTATAACCTTGTTAAGTTTAATATCTGTTTATATAAGGGTAAGGCTTCATCGAGGATGAAGCCCTTAAATTTTAAAAGCGTATTACCAACGGAAGTGAGCAAATGCTTTGTTAGCTTCAGCCATACGGTGAACGTCTTCACGTTTTTTCACTGCTGCGCCTTTGTTATCTGATGCATCAGATAATTCATTTGCAAGACGTAAAGCCATTGATTTATCACCGCGTTTACGTGCAGCTTCAACGATCCAACGCATACCTAATGCGTTACGACGAACTGGACGTACTTCAACTGGCACTTGGTAAGTAGAACCACCAACACGGCGAGATTTAACCTCAACAGTTGGGCGAACGTTTTCAAGTGCAATTTCAAATGCTTCTAAAGGTTCTTTACCTGTGCGTTCTGCAAGTTTGTCTAACGCACCGTAAACGATGGTTTCAGCAACGGATTTTTTACCGTCTACCATTAATACATTAATAAATTTTGCAAGTAACTCTGAACCGAACTTCGGATCTGGAAGAATCTTGCGTGGTTCAACACTACGACGACGTGGCATTGCGAATTTCTCCGTATATTTAATCTTCAGGATATCCAAAACTCTATAAAAATTAACCGCACTTTAAAGTGAGCTAATGTGATACTGGAGTTTCTGATTTAAATTTTTACTAATTTAGACGTTTGGCCTTACTTAACGGAGTTCCATTAAGCTTTAGGACGTTTAACGCCGTATTTAGAACGACCTTGTTTACGATCTTTAACGCCTGCACAGTCTAATGCGCCGCGTACAGTGTGGTAACGAACACCTGGTAAGTCTTTAACACGACCACCACGGATAAGCACAACACTGTGCTCTTGAAGGTTGTGACCTTCGCCGCCGATGTAAGAAGTTACTTCAAAGCCATTAGTTAAACGAATACGACATACTTTACGTAATGCTGAGTTCGGTTTTTTAGGTGTAGTTGTGTATACACGAGTGCACACACCACGTTTCTGCGGGCAAGCCTCTAATGCAGGAACGTTACTTTTTACAACCTTTTTCACACGCGGTTTGCGTACTAGCTGGTTGATAGTTGCCATTAAAAAAGCTCCAGTTTAAATGTTATTCATAATAGAATGTTTGTTACAAAATCTATCTCCCCATCCAATAGACGGAAGAAATAGACGCTGAATTTTAAAGAGTTCCCTTAGAAATGTCAAGCATTGCATTCTTTGCGCTTAACAGCCTCCTTCATTAGATATCGTTAAAGCTTGAGGATTAAAAATCAATCCACCATAACACCCTTCCCCATAACTGACAGTCTAGGCAAAGGTTTTCCCTCTTTATCATAAATAGTCTTCACTTTTGATGATGGGTTACCATTTTCATCAAAATCATAAACCGCTAGAAAATATCCCTTATCTTTACTTTTATGTTCTGGTAATGGAAATAATTTACTTACTTGGACAAAACTCTGAAAATCGGCAAATTCAACTTTGATTGCCCCAAATTCATACCCACGAATTATATGTATAGCATTAATTGGATAACCAAATGCTGTAGCATTCTGTAATAGAATTGTCACATCTTTAGAATGGTAATCTTCACCACCTTCACTAGCTGTTTCATCACGCCTAACAATTTCTTGTTTGACGCTTTGCTTTTCTAATAAAGTCATATTTTGTAAAAAATCTTCTTTGCTTTCACACTCAACAACACTTAACACATGACATTTTACAAAATCTGTTAAATCTATTAACTGATTACTATTTACTTATTTTTGCTTAGAGTCTGTTATTTTATTAAAGTACTTCCATAGTTGTTCCGCATTCGTACTAATTTTTTCAAAGCCAACTGGTAGCTCATAAGTTTGATTTTGTGGATTAAATAAAATGACTACCTTACCTTTCTTATTACCTATGCTTTCTATATCCCATTCTTCTGCCCCATTTTTAGCCTTATCATTAAGCTTATATTTCACAAGCTTATAATTCAATTCGATTGGATAAAATGCCTCTGTTGGTTTTAGGTTTGAATTAATTTTTGGCTCACATTCAACACTAAGAGGCCCAAAACGCCACTCTTCATAATGACACCCAGTTACTATTTTCATTTTATTATCTACAGGGTAAACCCAACTAATATCACCTTTCTCACCGCCACTCCCTCCATCACGGCCGTCTAATTGAAAACCCAGTGTATCCTTTCCTAGCTTAACGACCGATGCTTTACCAAGAAGCTCTATATTTTTATTTTTAAATAATGGTTTTTGCTCAAAGTTTTCAGAATTCATATATTCCTGATGTTCTAAAACCCATTCATCTAATGATTTTTTGAAAATGTATAAATACAGTTCCTCATTATATCCTGCAGTTCCATAATTCAGTGCAAAATAACGCTTTTCTCCTTCACTGGTTTGAATATCTTTTAAATCATAATCAATAAAGAAACCATCATCTTCCCAAGATTTACTCCATTTATCGTATACAGCTCTCGGATAAACTTTTTTGAGGATATGCTTACCAAATTCTTCATTACTTAAATTAGTAGCAATTTGATCAAATTGACTACTTGAACTGGTGGAATTTGCTATAGATGCTTGTACGCCAGTACAAGATAGGAAACAAGTGAGCATCGAGATAAATAGCATTTTTTTCATAATAGAATCCTTATAATTATTGATCTAAGTACTAATGTTGTGAATTCTGACTTAACTTAAGAGATTTTCTATAATTATATGATTTTTAAAAAATTTATTCCATCTCATCTTTACATTTAATACATTCTCTTCAAGATGTTTAATTCATTTAGTTTTAACTCTCTTTTCCCAAATCAATTGCCTGTCAATGACGAGGGTTTTATAATTTCAAACAGAATTATTTTGTTGGCAATCATTATGTTACGTTCATTCATTTTTCATTTACGTTATTTCTACCATAAAAAACTTCGACAAACCCATCGTATCTCTCATAAAACCTTAGAATTTATATGTCTACTGATCGGTGCGACATTTGTTGCGCTTTTTTCCTTTGGATTTGCGAAACTCGCCGACATGGGACTTGAATTTAATGCCTATTGGTCTGCTAAATACCCTCTCGCCGTTTGGTTCGTCTTGCCACTTGGTCTTGCATTACTTACCTGGTTTACAGCCAAATACACACCTTATGTCGGCGGTAGCGGCATTCCACAAGTGATTGCATCCATCAATCTTCCTTACAGTGGCTATAAAACAAAACTGGTTGAATTTCGCCAAACCATCTGGAAAATCCCGCTTACTTTCCTTGCTATGGCGATGGGTGCTTCGGTTGGACGTGAAGGACCTTCCGTTCAAGTTGGGGCGGCCGTCATGCTGGCTTGGGGTAATTTCTGTCGTAAATACAACTTTGCTTTCCGCGGCTTGAGTACGAATGAACTCATCGCAACCGGTGCGGCAGGCGGTCTTGCTGCTGCCTTTAATGCCCCTTTAGCTGGGGTAATTTTTGCTATTGAAGAACTTGGTCGCGGCGTGATATTGCGCTGGGAGCGACGCGTATTGCTTGGTGTACTAGCAGCTGGTTTTATTTTAGTGGCAATTCAAGGCAATAGCCCTTACTTTCCTGTCTATAAAGGTGCGACCTCTATTCCTTATTTATATCTTTGGCTTGCCATTTGTGGCGTCGTCTGCGGTGTACTGGGTGGTATGTTTGGACGACTCCTTGCTAAAGGACTCGCGGGACTTTCTCCAATCAAATGGCGTGACTGGATCCGTAAACACCCTATTTATATTGCCTTATTACTTGGTTTAGTATTGGCTGCTATGGGCACCTACAGCAAAGGACAAACCTATGGAACAGGTTATGATGTGGTCGCAAGAGCATTAGAAGGACAACTCGTTTCACCTGAAGTGGGGATACTAAAACTCTTCGCAACGGTTACGACTTATTGGAATGGCATCGCAGGCGGAATTTTTACACCGTCTCTCACCACTGGTGCGGGTATCGGCACCATGTTATGGGAAATCAGCAACGGCATGGTCGATCAACGCTTTTTGGTCATTTTATGTATGGCAGCCTTTTTAGCCGGCGGCACACAATCCCCTGTGACAGCCAGCGTAGTGGTAATGGAAATGACTGGGGCTCAACCAGTGCTGATTTGGCTCTTGATTTCCAGTATCATTGCCTCCATAATTTCGCGCCAATTTAGTCCGAAACCTTTTTACCACTTTGCGGCTGGACGTTTCCGTCAACGAATGCAGGAACAACAAGCAGAAGATCTTCGCCGTAACGAGATTCAAGAGAAATAAAATATGTCAGAAAACCAACCACACTTTTATCGTGGCCGCTTTTCCGTTGCGCCGATGTTAGATTGGACGACACGCCATTGTCGCTATTTTCATCGTCAATTTAGTAAAAATGCGTTGCTTTATACCGAAATGGTTACGGCTCCCGCCATTATTCATGCGAAATACGATCATTTAGATTTTGATTTGCAAGAAAACCCGGTTGCCTTACAACTTGGTGGAAGCGATCCCGCACAGCTTAAACATTGTGCCAAATTAGCCGAAGAAAGAGGCTATCATGAAATTAATCTGAATGTGGGCTGCCCTTCAGATCGCGTGCAAAACGGCATGTTTGGTGCTTGCTTAATGGCAAAAGCAGATTTAGTAGCAGAATGTATTGCAGAAATGCAACGTGTCGTGAATATTCCTGTCACCGTGAAAACGCGTATTGGCATTGATGATTTGGATAGCTATGAATTTCTCTGCGACTTTATCAAAAAAGTCCATCATGCTGGCTGCCAAGAATTTATTGTTCATGCACGAAAAGCCTGGCTTTCAGGATTAAGTCCAAAAGAGAATCGCGAGATTCCCCCTTTGGATTATGATCGTGTTTATCAATTGAAAAAAGACTTCCCGCAGTTGACCATTGCAATTAATGGCGGCATTAAAACCATTGAAGAAATGAAACATCATTTGCAATTTGTTGATGGCGTGATGGTTGGGCGTGAGGCTTATCAAAATCCGTCATTGTTGGGCTATGTTGATCAAATGCTTTTTGATGCCAATTCGGATATCGTCACACCAAAACAAGCAGTTGAAGCCATGTTCCCTTATATTGAAAAACAACTGAGCCAAGGCGTTTATTTAAATCATATCGTTCGACATATGCTCGGTGCATTCCAAAACTGCAAAGGGGCAAGACAATGGCGACGCTATTTAAGTGAAAATGCCTTTAAACAAGGCGCAGGAATTGAAGTGGTTGAAACGGCATTAAGCTTTGTGGAAAGCAATTAAGCCTAAAATGCAAAGTGCGGTCAGAATTTGAAAGATTTTCTGACCGCACTTTTGTTTTCTGAGTATTTAATTAGCACTGATGTTTCTGACGATATTCCACTAAATCTTCAATCGTTAATACCGAATAACCAAATTTTTTCGCAAATTCGATAATTTCTGCAGCACGAGCCATGGTGCCATCATCATTGGTGATTTCACAAATCACACCAGCCGGTTTAAAACCACTTAAACGTGCTAAATCAACGGACGCTTCAGTATGGCCACGACGTGCTAAAACACCACCTTCTGCAGCACGTAATGGGAAAACATGCCCAGGACGGTGAAGATCTGTCGGTTTCGCCTGATCTGCAATCGCCGCTTTGATTGTGGTGACACGATCTTGTGCCGATACACCTGTAGACACACCTTCTGCCGCTTCAATCGTTACGGTAAACGCAGTTTTATTAACGCTATTGTTATGCTCAACCATCGGGGGTAAATCAAGCTGTTTGCACTGTTCATCGGTGATACATAAACACACGATACCGCTGCCATAACGAATAAGTTTTGCCATTTGTTCTGGGGTAATGGTTTCTGCTGGGAAAATTAAATCGCCTTCATTTTCGCGATCTTCATCATCCAATACTAATACACCATTGCCTTGTTTGAGTGCATTCAACGCGTTAATGACCCGTTCTTCGCCGGTCGCACCAAATGCAGATAAAATTGACTGATTCATCGTAATTTCCTTTGTTGTTACGTTAAAATTAACCAGAATCAGGGCTGAGAAATGCAAATAAATAGAACGGAATTGGGAACCCAATCCGTTTTATTCTCTTTCATCCAGACTATACTGTCGGCTTTGGAATTTCACCAAATCTGCTAACCTTAAAAGTACAAAGCGAAACAATTTTGTTAAAACACAATCAAAATTGACCGCACTTTTAAGTGCTCGTGGGCTGTCACCACCGGTAGGGAATTTCACCCTGCCCTGAGAATGCAGGTCGTAGTATAACGTAAAATGTCGCTGTAAAAAATCATTCAATGAAAAATGTTTTTATTTGCACAAAGATTGCATAAAATAGGACTATTCAGCCACCTCGCAGTGGCCATTTAGCGAAGGATACATTATGTCGAACAAACACGATAAAAAAGTGGGTGTGATTTTTGGGAAATTCTACCCTGTTCACACCGGCCATATTAATATGATTTATGAAGCATTCAGTAAAGTGGATGAGCTTCACGTGATTGTCTGTAGCGATACCGAACGCGATTTAAAGCTGTTTTATGATAGTAAAATGAAACGCATGCCGACGGTACAAGATCGCCTTCGCTGGATGCAGCAAATCTTTAAATATCAAAAAAATCAAATTTTCATTCATCACTTAGTTGAAGATGGCATTCCAAGTTACCCAAATGGGTGGCAAGCTTGGAGTGACGCAGTAAAAAATCTATTTGAAGAAAAACAATTTACCCCGACGATGGTATTTAGTAGTGAGCCACAAGACAAAGCGCCATACGAAAAATACTTAGGACTTGAAGTTTCTTTAGTGGATCCTGATCGATCTTTCTTTAATGTATCCGCGACGAAAATTCGTACTACTCCTTTCCAATATTGGAAATTCATTCCGAAAGAAGTCCGTCCATTCTTTGCGAAAACCATTGCCATTTTGGGTGGTGAAAGCAGCGGTAAAAGTGTGTTAGTCAGCAAACTGGCTGCCGTATTTAATACTACTTCTGCATGGGAATATGGTCGGGAATATGTCTTTGAAAAATTAGGTGGCGATGAGCAAGCCATGCAATATTCTGACTATCCACAAATGGCACTAGGTCACCAACGCTATATTGATTATGCAGTGCGTCATGCCCATAAAGTCGCGATTATTGATACTGATTTCATTACCACGCAGGCTTTTTGTATTCAATACGAAGGTAAAGCCCATCCATTCCTCGATTCTATGATCAAAGAATACCCATTTGATGTCACCATTTTATTGAAAAACAATACAAAATGGGTAGATGATGGCTTACGTAGTCTAGGCAGCCAAAAACAACGTCAACAATTCCAACAGTTATTGAAGAAATTGTTGGATAAATACAAAGTGCCTTACATTGAAATTGAATCGCCAAGTTATTTAGATCGTTATAACCAGGTCAAATCTGTTGTGGAAAAAGTGTTAAATGATGAAGAACTTGAAGGTTTACAGCATACTAAACGCACATTGATCAACGAGAAATAAAATGATTTTATTCGCAGGCGATCCACACGGAAGTTATGAACATCTTTATCCTTTCGTGAAAGAAAACGACAACGTTGCCCTGATTATTTTGGGCGACTTGCAACTCTCTTCACCTGATGAATTAGATAAACTCGCAAAATATTGTGATATTTGGTTTATTCACGGCAACCACGATAGCAAAACCGTCGCCGCATTTGAGGCGATTTGGGGGACTCATTGGAAATCACGTAATTTGCATAATCGTGTTGTTGAAATCCAAGGTCAACGCATTGCCGGCTTAGGTGGCGTATTCCGAGGACAAATCTGGATGCCGCCCAATAAACCAATGTATTTTGATCCTATCCACTATTGCCAATATAGCCCGCAAGAAAAAATTTGGCGTGGCGGTGTACCATTGCGTCATCGCACGTCTATTTTCCCTTCTGATATCGAAGCCATTGAAAATGAGCAAGCCGATATTCTAATTTGCCATGAAGCGCCTAAACCCCATCCAATGGGATTTCGTGTGATTAATCAACTCGCAGAAAAATTAGGGGTAAGACACGTTTTCCATGGTCATCACCACGATAACGTCGAGTACAAGACAAATTTCCCTTATAAAATCACGAATGTTGGTTTTAGAAGTGTCACAGACCTACAAGGAAATTATTTATTAAAAACCATTGATGATCGAGAAAAATAACTAAATAAAGCGTTAATTGTTTTTGATAAAAAGAAAAATTTGAAGAGAGAAGATGGCGCACCCGAAAGGATTCGAACCTTTGACCGCTCGGTTCGTAGCCGAGTACTCTATCCAGCTGAGCTACGGGTGCGTAGTGATGTTTTATTCTTCGTGACCATTTTAACTGATAGAGTCGATTTAAAATGGCGCACCCGAGAGGATTCGAACCTCTGACCGCTCGGTTCGTAGCCGAGTACTCTATCCAGCTGAGCTACGGGTGCAGAATAATAAAACTAAAAACAAATGGCGGTGAGAGAGGGATTCGAACCCTCGATGGAGTTTTTGACCCCATACTCCCTTAGCAGGGGAGCGCCTTCAGCCTACTCGGCCATCTCACCACAATCGGTTTGTGGGCGGTATAATACGTTTTTTTGAAAATAAGTCAAATCATTTTTTGTAAAAGCCGTTTTGGTTGCTTGATTTATCTACATTTTGCATAAATAAAGTGCGGTTGAAAAAACAAATAAATTTCTCACCGCACTTTAACGTAAATCATCTCTAGCCTTTTAAAATTGCTCGTAAACGATCGAGCTGACTAGAAGTTTGTTGTTGCTTCTGCTCTGCCGTCAATTTTGGCTTATCTTTTTCCCATTGCACATCATCTTGCGGTAACTCTGCCAAGAAACGGCTAGGCTCTGGGCGAATTAACTCGCCAAACTGACGTCTTTCACGACAAAGAGAAAAAGTCAGCGTTTGTTGTGCTCGAGTAATGCCCACATAGGCTAGACGGCGCTCTTCCTCTACATTGTCTTCATCAATACTGGTTTGATGAGGTAAAATCCCTTCTTCCATACCGATTAAATACACATGGGGAAACTCTAAGCCTTTGGAGGCGTGCAATGTCATTAATTGCACTTGATCACTCTCGTCATCATCTTCACCTCGCTCCATCATATCGCGCAAGGTTAAACGGGTAACCACTTGATTTAAATTCATCGGCTCATTCACCTCATCGCCTTTGAGCATATCCTCTACCCAGCTAAACAAGGTTGCTACGTTTTTACTCTGCATTTCAGCAGCTTTCGGGCTGGTGGCATACTCATACAAATATTCTTCGTAATGCAAGGAAGAAAGTAAAGAACGCACAGCGGTTTCAGGATCGGAACGTAAACTTTGATCGTTCAACTCCACAATCCAACGACCAAATTTTTGCAATGCATCATAGGCTTTTGGTGTAATACGTTGCATCAGTTCAAACTCAAAAATCGCCTCAAATAAGCTGATATGTTTTTCCTGTGCTAACTCGCCTAGTTTTTGTAATGTTGCAGTACCAATTTCCCGTTTCGGTGTATTCACAATACGCAAAAAAGCCGCATCATCATCTTGATTCACCAACAAACGCAAGTAGGCCATCATGTCCTTAATTTCAGCACGAGAGAAAAAAGACGTTCCACCAGAAATTTTGTACGGAATACGGTTTTGCATCAGTACTTTTTCCAATAGACGGGATTGATGATTCCCCCGATACAAAATCGCATAATCCTTGAATTTGGTTTTACGGCTAAAACGATGGGCAATCAATTCCGCTACAATCCGTTCGGCTTCATGCTCCTCATTTTTCGCTTCAATGACTTGCATTTTTTCACCTTCGCCCAAGTTGGAAAAAAGCTTTTTGTCAAATACGTGCTTGTTGTTATCAATCAAAATATTGGCACAATGCAAAATACGATGAGTGGAACGGTAATTTTGTTCTAATTTGATGACTTGCAAACGTGGAAAATCATCACGTAAGCGCACCATATTTTGCGGTCGAGCACCTCGCCAAGAATAAATGGATTGGTCGTCATCTCCCACTACGGTAAAGCAAGCTCTCTCGCCTACCAGTAATTTGATGAGTTCATATTGGCTGGTATTGGTATCTTGATATTCATCCACCAACAAATAGCGGATTTTCTCCTGCCATTTTGACCGCACTTCTTCGTTCTGCTTGAAAAGTAAGGTTGGCAACATAATCAAATCATCAAAATCCAACGCATTATAAGCTCGGATTTGCGCCGCATAACGCTCATAACATTTTGCAAAGGTTTGGTATTTGGCATCTTTCGCTAAGGCATAAGCCTGTTTTGGCGAAACCAAATCATTCTTCCAGTTGGAAATAACGGAAATTAATTCACGCAGTAAGTCTTTATCTTCCTGCAGCACATCTGCCGTCAGTTCTTTTAATAAGGCAAGTTGATCGTGCTCATCAAACAAGGTCATATTGGATTTAAAGCCTAAAGCTTTATATTCCCGCTTGATAATGTCGAAACCTAAAGTATGAAAAGTAGAAACAATCAATCCTTTGGATTTTTCTTTACCAATGGAATGGGCTACACGCTCTTTCATTTCACGAGCGGCTTTGTTGGTAAAGGTTACGGCGGCGATCTGTTTAGGTAAATAACCGCAGTGTTCAATCAAATGAGCAATCTTATTGATGATCACGCGAGTTTTGCCAGAGCCTGCACCAGCTAGCACCAAGCAAGGCCCACTGATATATTCGACAGCCTGTTGTTGTTGAGGATTGAGTTTCATATCTTAATGCAAATTAATTTGACCACGCATAAGGCAACAATGCGGTATCTAATAAAAATGACAGTGGCAAATCTAAAATAGGTAAGCCCCATTTTTGTGCCATCTCTAAATCATAAGCCGCACCCGCGTAAGGTGTGTATTTTTCCGACGGATCGATTAATTTCACCACCGTACCACAACCAGTTAACACTAAAAGTGCGGTTAAAATCAGAAGTGTTTTTTTCATTCACGACGTGCTTTTAAGGCTAAATAGACGGCTTCCGGCACCAGTTCTTTCACATCGCCATGATGCAAATAAATTTCTCGTACAATAGTGGAAGACACAAACGCCCACTTTTCTGTTGGCGGGAAGAACAAACTATCCACACCATCGGTTAATAAACGGTTTAACGCAGCCAGTTGTAATTCATATTCGAAATCCGTCGTTGTACGCACGCCACGAATAATGGCGGTAATCTTTTTCGCCTTGATTTCATTTGCGAGTAAATCAGAGAATCCAAATACTTCCACGTTGGGCAAATGCGCGACCGATTGACGCACGAGCTCAACGCGTTCTTCCAATGAAAACAATGGCTTTTTACTCGGACTATTCGCAACCGCGACAAAAACTTTCGGGAAAATGACCGCACTTCGCGCAATAATATCTAAATGCCCGTTGGTAATCGGGTCAAACGTGCCGGGGTAAATTACGCTTGTCATTTATGGTTCTCCGAAATATTGGTTAAATAAGGATGAAGCAAATCTAAAAGACGCTGTAATGCGCCACGATTTTCGATTAATACCTCGTAGCCTGCATTGCCTAAACGTTGACGTGCCCCTTTAGAATTCAATAACTTATCAATAATCTCTGACAATGCTTTTTCGGTGGAGTTGATTTGCAATACACCTTGCACTTCTAAGAGCGAAGTAAAGACTTCAGGGAAATTGAAGGTATGCTTTCCACTCACAACGGGTAATTTAAACGCCAAAGGCTCTAGAGGATTATGTCCCCCATGTTTGACTAAACTTCCGCCGACAAACGCAATATCTGAAATACCATACATCAACATCAACTCGCCCATGGTATCACCCAGAATCACTTGGGTATTTTCTGAAGGAATCTCCCCCGTTGAACGACGAATAAAGTTAAAGTTGGCTTTTTCAATTAAATCGGCCACAGGATTAAAACGTTCAGGATGACGAGGTACCAGCAATAACAGCAAGTTTGGATGTTTTTTTAGTAACAAATGATGCGCTTGTAAAATGAGTTCTTCCTCCCCTTCATGGGTACTCGCTGCAATCCAAATCTGACGATCTTTCGCCCAGCTTTCATGAAGTGCTTCAATGTCTTTAAGTAATTCACCACTGACCACAAGATCATATTTAATATTGCCAGTTAATTGCAGACGATCTTTCTCATAACCTAACTCTAAATAACGTTTTCCACTGATACTATCTTGTGGCGCAATCAGGCTAATTTGAGAGAACATTCTTTGTAGGCGTTTTTTTACCTTGCCATAACGTCTGGCTGAACGTGCAGAAAGGCGTGCATTCGCCACAATGAAAGGAATATTTCGACGAGCCAAACAATCAATCAAATTTGGCCAAAGTTCCGTTTCAATGACAATGAATACTTTAGGTTGAATAAAATCAATAAAATGATTGATGACACAAGGTAAATCGTAAGGCAAATAACAATGCGTCACAGTTTCCCCGAACGCCGCTTTTACACGTTCAGAGCCTGTTGGCGTGACCGTTGTAAACGTGATCGGTAAATTCGGGTATTCCTTCTGAATACTTTTTACTAGCGGCGTAGCGGCGATCACTTCCCCTACCGATGCAGCATGAATGACGATCCCATCTTCTGCAGGCTTAACAAGATTCGCATAAATACCATATCGCTCGCCTAAACGCTTACGATAATTAGGGGCCTTAAGACTTCGTAGCAACATGAAGAACAGCACAAAAGGCTGAATCAGATACATCAGGCCGGTATAAAAAAAACGCCACATAAAATAAATTCGGTTATACTTACAAAAACTTCGGCTAGTATAACAAAAAAAGGATCAAAATATGCCAACAATTAGCGTTGCCATGATTGTCAAAAATGAAGCGGCAGATCTTGCTCAATGTCTTGATACGGTAAAAGATTGGGTAGACGAAATCATTATTGTCGATTCAGGCAGTACTGATAATACCCAAGAAATCGCTGAACAATATGGTGCAAAATTTTATTCACATCCTGATTGGCCTGGTTTTGGCAAACAACGCCAAAGAGCCCAAGAATATGTCACTAGTAATTATGTTTTGTGGTTAGATGCCGATGAACGCATCACACCGAAACTTCGGGAATCTATTCAACAAGCGGTTCAACAAGATACACCAAATACGGTTTATGATATTCCTCGTGTGAGTGAAGTGTTTGGACGAGAAATTCGTCATTCAGGTTGGTACCCCGATTATGTGGTGCGTTTATATCGCACAAATTATGCAGGATATAATGATTCCCTCGTACATGAAAAAGTGGTTTATCCTGAAAACACAAAAGTACAGAAATTAACTGGGGATTTAGAGCATTTCACTTATAAAAGCATTCATCACTATTTGGTGAAATCTGCGGGCTACGCCAAAGCTTGGGCAGATCAACGCCAAGCTAAAGGTAAAAAAGCAACATTGTGGCAAGGTGTTAGCCATGCCATCGGCTGCTTTGTCAAAATGTACATTTTAAAAGCCGGTTTCTTAGATGGAAAACAAGGTTTCCTGCTGGCGCTACTTTCGGCCCACTCCACCTTTGTGAAGTATGCTGATTTGTGGGAACGTAATCAGCATTAATCAAAAACAAAAAGTGCGGTCAAAATTAACTGCACTTTTTATTTCTTTTAGAACAAGAAAAATTAGTTTTTCGCTGCTGCCGCTGCTTTCACGATTACTGCAAACGCAGGCGCTTTAAGTGAAGCACCGCCCACTAATGCACCATCGATATCTGGTTGAGTGAATAATTCTGCTGCATTAGCGTCATTTACCGAACCGCCGTATTGAATGATCACTTGATCTGCTACAGCTTGTGATTTTGCTGCGATGTGGCCACGGATAAATGCATGAACAGCTTGTGCTTGTGCTGGAGTCGCTGATTTACCAGTGCCGATTGCCCAAATTGGTTCGTAAGCAATCACTGCACCATTAAATGCTTCTACGCCTAATGCGTTGATGACTGCATCAATTTGACGTGCACATACTTCTTCCGTTTTACCTGCTTCGTTTTCAGCTTCAGTTTCACCAATACATAATACTGGTACTAAACCAGCTTCTTTTAATACGCCAAATTTTTTCGCAACCAATTCGTCGCTTTCTTTGTGATAAGTACGACGCTCAGAGTGACCGATAATAATGTATTTTGCACCAAAATCTTTTAACATTTCGCTAGAAATATCACCGGTAAATGCACCTTTCACATTGATATCTACGTTTTGTGCACCTAATTGAATCACACTTTTACCGCCGCAGCTGCAACCACAACCAGAAAGTGCTGCTTCAGCCGTACCTAAATACATAACGGGTGGGGCAATTGCCACATCACAACCTGTTACATCATGTAATTCTGCTTTTAATCCTTCGATTAATTCTTTGGTGAACGCTTTGGAACCATTTAATTTCCAGTTACCCATCACTAAAGGACGACGTGCCATTTTTGTTTCTCCATATTAAATAAATAAAAAGTGTGTTTACTATACCAAACTTTGGGCAGATTTCTTTGTGCAAAATCACATTTTGAAAATTTTTTTGGGTAAATGATGATTATTTTGTGCTAAAAAGCTACAATCTACTGTACGGAACCGATAAAAAATAAATAATTTTATAAATAAACGGAAAATAGGTCTGGTAACAATGAAAATTTTCAAAGCCGAACAATGGAATATAGAAGTGCTTGCTCCACTCTTTGAAGCCTATCGACTTGCCAACGGAATGAGTGAAAATCCTGACCGCACTTTAACCTTTTTAACGAATCGTATACGTTTTAATGAAAGCATGTTTTTTGTTGCTGTAAACGAAAACTCACAGGCGATTGGTTTTGTTCAACTTTATCCTCGCTTATCCTCTTTACAACTACAACGCTATTGGCAATTAACCGATATTTTTGTAAAAGAAGATAAACATCAAGCCGAGATTTATGCTGCCCTTATTTCTAAAGCGAAAGAGTTTGTCCGTTATACACAATCTAATCGTTTGGTGGCAGAATTAAGCCAAGCCCAGCAGAGTATTTTAGAACGCGAAGGATTTAAACTAAATACGAAAAAAAGTTTGTTTGAATTAACTCTCTAATGCATACACTCCTCAATCAATATTGGGATTACTTGCGAATTGAACGCCAAGTAAGCCCACATACGCTCACTAATTATCAACATCAACTGGATGCGATTTTAGCGATTTTGGCTGAAAAAGGTATTCAACACTGGCAGCAAGTGAATCCTAGTGTGGTTCGTCTTATTTTGGCGGAAAGCCGTAAGCAAGGCTTAAAAGAAAAAAGCTTAGCATTACGTTTATCTGCTCTTCGTCAGTTTTTCAGCTATCTTGTGCAGCAAGGTCAAATGAAAGTGAATCCAGCAACGGGTATTTCAGCACCAAAACAAGGCAAACATTTACCAAAAAATATTGATGCTGAACAGGTCCAAAAATTGCTTTCAAATGACAGCAAAGATCCCATTGATTTGCGAGATCGAGCAATGATGGAATTGATGTATAGCTCAGGACTTCGCCTATCTGAATTGCAAGGCTTAAACCTCAATAGTATTAACACTCGTGTACGTGAAGTGAGAGTGATTGGTAAAGGAAACAAAGAGCGTATTGTACCTTTTGGACGTTATGCTTCTCATGCAATTCAGCAATGGTTGAAAGTACGCCCTTTATTTAATCCAAAAGATGAAGCGCTTTTTGTGAGCCAACAGGGAAATCGCCTCACGCATCGCTCTATTCAAAAGCGAATGGAAACCTGGGGCATTCGCCAAGGATTAAATAGTCATCTCAACCCACATAAACTACGACACTCTTTTGCCACTCACATGTTGGAAGCGAGTTCAGATTTGCGCGCCGTTCAAGAACTTTTAGGGCACAGCAATTTGTCCACCACGCAAATTTATACGCATTTAAACTTCCAACATCTTGCGGAAGTGTATGATCAAGCTCATCCTCGAGCAAAACGAAAAAAATAAACAAAGTGCGGTCAAAAATCGTCGTCTTTTTTAACCGCACTTCTAAATAAAAAGGCTACCTTTCGGTAGCCTTTATTTATTGTATTATAAGCTAAACGCTTGGATATAAGGAAGTTTACCTTTCTTCAGCATGTCTTCGATACCGCTTTGGTGATCATTTTCACCCAGGCCTCGTAATTCAAAGGTAACGCCAATGCTGTTGTCATAAACCACCTGATCATTACGTTGATTCTGACGGCTCGTTACATAACGTCTTGCGCCAACACCTAAAGACCAACAGCACGAGTTATATTGCACCCCCACATATTGCTCAACCGGTTTTTTCAATGCAATATCTTGATAATATTTTCCGACAAGTGCCCAGTTATCTGATACTTCCCATGCAGCCACAACACCAACCTGTTTAATATCTTGTTGGTAACGGTTAGCTGACGCACCTAAGTTTTGGTTGATATACTCTTTACTTGCGTAGCGATAATTTAACTGAATCAGATTGTTCTTCATCGGGTTAAATTCCAAACTGCTATTTGCCAATGAGGCTTTATCTAGCAACGTATCATATTGGTAGCTACCGCGCCAATTCCATTTATTACTAATTTTCCAATTAGATTCCAATGCCCAAGAAGAAGAGGATTTTGGTGTACGATTACTTGGATTATCATCAATTCTGGAGGCGGTTAAATAATAAATTTGCCCAGCAGAGAAATTAAAACGTTCATCGGCATTTTTATCATAAAAACGCGTTGTCCCGCCCACAGTCACCTGATTTGCAGATGAAATACGGTCTAAACCGCTATAACGGCGATCACGGAACAGTGAATAATAATCCTGCTGAACTAAAGCGGAATCATAACCAAAACCGAGGTAATTATTTACACGTTTTGAACCAATATTACTTTGATCTTTATATGGTCGATACAAGTATTGAATATGAGGTTCAAGCGTTTGTGTATAGCCCTCGAATAAGGTTTTATTGCTTGCTAAAACCGTTTGTAAATCTACTTTTAATTGTGGCAATACACGATTTACTGATTTTTGTACCTCTTCTGCAGCAGAAGATGAACCTTTTTTCTGGTTATAATGGGTCGCATAAAGTTTAGTCTCAATATTCAAGCTGCCATACTTGTTTGACATTGCCGTTGCTAAGCTTGGCTCAACATGAAAACGCCATGCAGTTGGCATCAAAGTACTGTCATTATCAAAACGTACCGCTTGTGAGAATAATTTGAAATCAACCCAGCCGTTTGCCAAATCATTCTTGTAATAATTGAAGTCGATTTGTGGCAGTGCACGATAAGGTCCCACAGAAACCTCATCAAAAATTTGGAATTGACGTGCTGAAATCGCAAAGTTGTAATTTGGTTTATAGTAAGCAATACGAGCATACTGGTTCGCGTAACCATCAGTACTGCTACCGTAATCAGAATCAAAATCAGTGAAATAACGTTTATCACTGACTTTGGTGTAATCGATATTTAAACGCCAGTTTTCAAGAAAAGAAGAATGATGTTTCCAATAGAATAAATGACGCTTACGGCTATCGCTAGTGTATTCATCATAACGATCTCGTCCTAAATATTCACCCGCCAGTTTACCTTCACCAACGGGGGTTAAATAACGAAACTCACCATTTAATTGCCAGCCACGACGAGACATGTATTTTGGTGCAAATGTGGCATCGTAATTTGGCGCAATGTTCCAATAAATTGGTTGTTTATACCAATAACCATCACGGCTAGAATGACCAACTGTTGGCATTAATAAACCTGAACGACGGCGATCACCAATTGGTAATTGCAGATAAGGGGTATAGAATACCGGCACACCTAATACTTTAAAACGTGCATGCCAAAATTCAGCATATTCTTCTTTGATGTGCTGACGAATCTCAGAGGCATCTACCGCCCAAGCATTATCATCGGGTAAACAAGAGGTAAATGTCGCATTTTTCATTAAGCGGTAATTATCACCTAACTCGATTTCTTGTGCTTTACCGCGACCTTGACGTCCTACAAGCTGGTAGTCTGCATCAGTGACGTTACCGTTTTTGCTATCTAAATTAAAACTCGCATCATTACCTAATAGATTGATTTGATTATCTTTGTAATCAAATCCGCCACGTAAATAAGCCCAACGTTGAGCTTGATTGCCCTCACCTGTTTGTTTGACTTCAACTGAATTTCCGACCAGATGACGGTTTCCTTGTTTCAAATCGACATTGCCTTGATAAATCGCCTGAGTTGGCTGATTAATCTCTGCTTTATCTGCTTCAATATAAACTGGCAAATTATTGACATCACCTTTCACGACCTCACCAGTAAAATGAGGCACACCAAGCAAACATTGAGAATGCAGATCTGCCAAACTTTGTTGACTATAAAGTACGGTCAGAATTGAGATTGAAATTAAGGTATATTTTTTATTCATAATTCAGCTCTTATTCAGATGAAATTAGGGGGATTATACTGGAACATCATTTACAACAACAGTTATTTGTATGGTCGTTGACTAATCCCACTGATTGCATAAAGGCGTAGCATGTCGTTTCCCCAACAAAGACAAAACCACGCTTTTTCAACGCTTTTGACATTGCTTTTGAGGTTTCAGTTCTGGCAGGTACCACAGAAATATCGGGTACATCATTGATAATCGGTTGATGATTCACGAACGACCACACAAAATCACTGAAATTTTCACCGCATTTTTCCATGGCTAAATAAGCTTGGGCATTTTTCACGATGGCTTCCAGTTTTGCCCGATGGCGAATAAGTCCAGTATTTTCCATGCAACGATCAATATCTTGTTCGGTCATTTGCGCAACTTTAATAGGATCAAATTGATGGAATGCAGCCCGATAGGCTTCACGTTTTTTCAATACTGTAATCCAGGAAAGCCCCGCCTGTTGTCCTTCTAAACAGATTTTCTCAAACAGTTTTTGGCTGTCAAATTGTGGCTTGCCCCATTCCTTATCGTGGTAATCAATATAAATCGGAAGTTTACCCACCCAAGGGCATCTCGTATTTGTACTCATACCATATCCTTTTTGAGTTGTTCATAGATAGCAACAAAATCAGGCATTACCCCGCGCCACAAATGGAATGAATGGGCAGCTTGCGCCACCAACATACCAAAGCCATCGCTGACATTATTCAGACCTAAGGATTTACAGTAGGCAATAAAAGGCGTGTCGCTGCCTTTGGCATATTGCATGTCATAACAAGCGCGGGCCAATGATAAGATAGAGCCATCAATAGCTGCGGTATGCCCGCTTAATCCGGCCGAAGTTGCATTGATCACTAAATCGTAGGTTTGCGCGGGAATTGCATCCATCGCGACTGCTTCAATTGTGCCGTAAGGCCTGAACTTGTCTGCCAGCTGTTGCGCTTTTTCTAGCGTGCGGTTAGCCAAGACAATCTGCTGTTGTGCTTCCAATAAAGGCAGTAATACCCCTTTGGTTGCCCCGCCGGCACCTAAAATTAAAATGCGTTGTTGTGGCTGAATCCAACCTAAGCGTTGTAAATCCGTCACTAAACCAATGCCATCGGTGTTGTCCGCATAGAGTTTGCCGTTAGCCAATTTCTTTAATGTATTACAGGCTTCTGCCAGTTTTGCCCGTTCGCTATGTTCTTCAGCGAGTGCATAGGCGCGTTCTTTAAATGGTGCGGTGATATTGCAACCTTGTGCTCCTTCAGCAAAAAAGGCCTGTAATTGCTGCTCAAAATCCTCAAGGTCACCTAATTTGGCAACATATTCCATCGCTTGCTGAGTTTGCTTGGCAAATAAGCGATGAATCAACGGGGATTTACTTTGGGCAATAGGATTGCCCCAAACGGCATAGTGCTGCATATCTTATCCTTGTCTGAAAAGTTGGTTTGTGAGCAAATCGCGAATTTCCGATGGATTTTGTGCTTGACCAACAGCTTCATCAAGCACGGGGAAATCTGCCCCAAATTGGGAACGCACGGCATCTGCGCTGCGGCAAGGTGATTGACCGGTTAAGTTCGCGCTAGTCGAAGTGAGGGCAAAGCCTGTTTCTTCACATAAGGCTTTGACGGCAGGATGAGTACATAAACGCACCGCAATGCTATTAAATTGCCCCGTCAGGAAATGTGGAACCTCTGTCTTAGCCGGCACCACCCAGGTGATTGGATGATCGTATTGTGCCTGTAAGCGTGCAAGTTGTTCGTCAGACAAATGGGAAAAATCGATAAATGGCTGCAAAAAATGCAAGCTCGGTGCAACTAAAATAAGACCTTTTTCAATCGGACGCTGTTTTAAATCGAGCAATTTTCTGACCGCACCTTCACTTAGCGGATTACAGCCTAAACCGAATACCGCCTCAGTAGGATAGGCAACCACTTCGTCTTGCATTAAACAAGCGGCAATTTGTTGTACATTCATTTTTCGTTCTCAAAAATATGTCGACAGCTTTTATTTGCACATTGCCACACTAGGTATTCGGCATTTTCACTTTTTAATAGCGCTAGTGGAAAATGGCATTGTGGGCAAGGAATAGCATAGGGTTTTGCTGGCAAGGAAAATTTGCAATGGGGAAAGTTATCGCAACCATAAAAGATTTTCCCTTGTCGTCCACGTCGAGCAACTAAATGCCCTTTATGGCACTCTGGGCAGTCAATGGATTGTTCTTCATCCTGTTGCTCATGCACCACAAAATCACAATCGGGATAATGGCTGCAGCCAATAAACATACCAAAGGCACCTTGTTTAAGTTGGAGTGGATTGCCACATTGCGGACAGGTTTCATCAAGCTCTTTCAACACCTTATGTTCCACTTTATGCAAGGGACGCAAATAATCACAGGCGGGATATGCTGTACAACCTAAAAACAGTCCTTTTTTACTTTGTTTTATTTGCAAAGGCGCGCCACATTGTGGGCAATATTCTTCGTGTTTTGTGTGTTGGAAAAGACTTTGACTCATACGCTGTCCCTATGCTTGTAGCATTGCTTCCAATTCTTCCTGGGCCGCTAACCAATCTATTTCGACTTCTTCCAATGCTTTCTTCACCTCTACTTGCTGTGCCAAAAGTGCGGTCAATTTTTCTTTATTTTCTGCGCTGTATAGCTCGGAATCTGCCAATTGGTTTTCAATCTCCGCAAGTTTGGAGGCATATTTATTCATTTTTTCCTCCAATTGAGAGATTTGTTTACGAAGAGGCGCCGTTTGTTGGCGAAGTTCGGCCTCACGACGTTTTTGTTCCTTGCGGTTTTGCATGGAATTTTCATTGTCGTCATTTTTCTCCGAGGATTTATTTTCTGGTGCACTATTTTGTTCATTCAGCCACTTTTGATAATCCTCTAAATCGCCTTTGAATTCTTCCACTTTTTTGTCGTGTACCAAATAGAATTCTTCCACGGTATTACGTAGTAAGTGACGATCATGGGAAACCACCACCAAAGAGCCCTCGTAATCCACCAGCGCTTCAGTTAACGCCTGACGCATATCCAAATCCAAATGGTTAGTTGGTTCGTCGAGCAGTAATAAGTTTGGACGTTGCCAAACAATCAGTGCAAGCACCAAACGAGCTTTTTCTCCACCGGAAAAGGCTTTCACCGCTTGGTTAACTTTGTCACCATGGAACGCAAAACTCCCAAGATAATCCCGTACCTGTTGCTCCGTTTGCTCTGGTGCGAGTTTCTGCATGTGCCAGAGAGCGGATTCATCTGCACGTAGCGTATCAAGCTGATGTTGAGCAAAATAACCGAGTTGCACGCCTTTAGCTAATTGCACTGTACCAGAAAGCGCGGTGAGCTCACCGGCTAACAATTTAATTAAGGTTGATTTCCCTGCACCATTTTTCCCGAGCAAACCGATGCGCGAACCCGGTACTAAATTCAGTTTAATTTTACTTAAAATTTCTACCGCACTTTCACCGCTACCATAACCGGCGCTCGCCTGTTCAATCATCACCAAAGGATTCGGCAAGGATAGTGGTGGACGGAATTCAAAAGTAAAAGGATTATCCACATAAGCCGGTGCAATCAGTTCCATACGCTCTAAGGCTTTCATGCGGCTTTGTGCTTGTTTAGCTTTAGTTGCTTTGGCTTTAAAGCGGTCGATATATTTTTGTAAATGAGAGATCTTTTGTTGTTGCTGACGATACATGGCAGTTTGTTGTGCCAGTTTAGTTGCCCGTTGCACTTCAAAGGAAGAATAATCGCCCGTGTATTCATTGAGCTTCTGATTTTCGATATGGAGGATTTTTGTCACAATCGGATCGAGAAAATCACGGTCGTGGGAAATTAATACCAAGGTGCCTTGATATTGCACTAACCATCGTTCTAACCAAATCACCGCATCCAAATCCAAATGGTTGGTCGGCTCATCTAGCAATAATAAATCCGATGGACAAAGCAATGCTTGCGCTAAATTCAAGCGCATTCGCCAACCTCCGGAGAAGGATTTCACTGGTTGAGCGATTTCTTCTTGGTTAAAACCCAAACCATGTAATAAGGAAGCCGCGCGAGATTGGATCGTCCAAGCATCCAAGGTTTCTAATTGCCCGTGAATGCGCGCAATCGCATGGCCATCATTACGTTCATTGGCTTCGTTAAGTTCCTGCTGCAAACGGCAATATTCGCGATCCCCTTGAATTACATAATCAATGGCGGGAATATCCAATGCCGGCGTTTCTTGATTCACCCAAGATACCCGCCAGTTAGATGGATAAGTGACCTCGCCACCCTCTGGCGTTAATTCTTTTTTTAATAGGGCAAAAAGAGACGACTTACCGCAACCATTCTTACCTACCAAACCGACTTTTTGTTTCGGATTGATGGTTGCCGTGGCATTCTCAAGCAATTCGGTTTGCCCGCGCTTTAGGGAAATATTATTAAATACAATCATTTTTTCGAATACATCTGAATTTGTGCCTATTTTGCAATATTTTTCCTTTTCTCGGAACAGTCTATTCCAATTTTATCGATATTTCTGCCTGAAAAAACACGTATAATTACGCTCAACAAATCAATCATGAGGAAATAAAATGAAGCTCTCTATTCTTAATCTCGCCCCTGTCCGAGAAGGACAAACTTATTTGCAAGCCATTGAGTCTATGGTAAGTCTTGCAAAACATGCTGAGAACATTGGCATTGAACGCTATTGGATTGCTGAGCATCATAATATGAAAAATTTGGTGAGTTCAGCGACTGCACTTTTAATTCAACATACGCTAGCCAACACGAAAACTTTGCGCGTGGGATCGGGTGGTGTGATGTTACCGAATCATTCGCCGTATGTAGTCGCTGAGCAATATGGCACACTGGAGACGCTTTATCCAAACCGTGTTGAACTCGGTTTAGGCCGTGCACCAGGAACTGATATGCAAACGGCTGCAGCACTTCGTCGTGGACGAAACAGTCTGGATTTCCCTGCGGAAATTGCGGAACTTCGAGGTTACTTTAAAGATAGCAATCCTGTTTCAGCTTATCCTTCCGCAGGCTTGAATATACCGTTTTATATTTTAGGATCTAGCACCGAAAGTGCCTATCTTGCGGCCGAGCTTGGCTTGCCTTATGCCTTTGCTTCACACTTTGCGCCACGCATGATGGAAATGGCGGTGGAGATTTATCGCAAAAACTTCAAACCTTCTACCTATCTTGCTGAGCCTTATGTCATCTTAGGTGTGAACGCGATTGTCGCTGAAACCGATAAAGAAGCAAAACAACTGGTGACAACACAAACACTATTTTTCTTAAATGTGGTCACTAACGCACAACAAAATTTACAACCGCCTTTGGCATCAGAGGAAGATGTTTGGAAAGCCCAAATGCATGCCCAAAAGAAACCGCACTTTGGTCCAGTCGATTTCGAGGAGATCCCGATTTACAACCAAGAGCGTGCGGTAGTGGAACAAATGACCGCTTGTTCGCTTATTGGTAGTCCTGAAAGTGTGGAATTTCAACTCAAGCAACTGCGTGAACGGGTACATTTTGATGAAATTATGGCGGTGAGCTATATTTTTGATGAACAAAAACAAGCCCAATCTTACACGATGTTGAAAGCGATTGTGGATAAGCAATAGCGAGACAAAAATAAAAAGTGCGGTAAATTTCACCGCACTTTAAATCAAAAAAATATTAATAAGCCGTTTCTATCGGTAAACCAGCTTTTACCCAACCATCAAATCCACCAATGACGCTAAACACATTTTCATAGCCTTGTTCAACAAGGAAAGTCGCCACATTTCGACTGCTTACGCCATGATAACAACTCACGATAATCGGGGAGTCAAAGTCCACCAATTCTTCAAATTGTAAAAAGCTTTGGTTAGTTAAATGAAACGCTCCTTTCGCATGGGAATAGGTAAAACGTTGTGGATCCCGAATGTCTGCAAGCATGGCACCATTTTGCATCATTTCCCAAGCTTGTTCTGGACTAATTTCTTTAAACGACATGGTTTGTTCCCTTTGCGCGCTGTTTATACACGCCATCAAAAATAATCAGGCTCATCGCCAATACTAAACAAATGAATAACGGATAGCTGTCTGCATCCATTTCCTCTCCAATTAAAAATGAAATAATCACCATCAAAATGGTTTCAACATAACCTAAAAGACCAAGTAAATTCATCGGTAGCATATTGCTAGCAATCACGTAAGCAATTAATGCAGCACCACTAATAAGCCCGAGTAATACCAATAATCCCCAAATATTAGGATTCGATTCCTGCACGGTGGCAAAATCGGTTTGGAGCGCAAAGTAAATGCTAACTGGCAATAATGAGATTATTTCTAAGCAAAAGGCACCAAGATCGGTATTTTTTAAGGCTTTTCGTATGGAGAAATAGGCGGTGTAACCTACACAGATAACAATGGCTTCCCAAGATAATTCGCCTTTTAAGATGATATTAGAAATCACCCCCACTGCTGCAATTAACACGGCAATGAATTTCAATGTTGAAATTCGTTCTTTAAAAATGATCCGCCCTGCGGCCACCATCACAATTGGCAACAATAAATAACCGAAAGAAACACTTAAGGAGCTGCCATTATTGGGTGCCCACAAAAAGAGCCACATTTGATAACCCATTAATGCGCCACAAGTGATATAGGAAAGGGCAAAGAGCGGTTGTTTTTTGATGCGTTTTATATGTTCCACTAATGCCTGTTTCTGCTTAAACATGATGACGGAAAGGGCGACGAAAGGGAATGTAAAAATCATTCGATAGCCGAAAATATCCGTGCCGCTAAGTGGTTTCAGCAGCGTGGAAAAATAATACATATAGCCAAATAAAAATGAGGCTAAAAGCGAAATGAGTACGCCTCTTAACATAATAAATCCTTAGGTTAATTCTGCTTATTATTCTAGTCTAACATCTCCCAAAAAGCACGAATTAAGGGGTTTGCCAAATTTCTTTTTTGCACACAAACACCTAAATCAAACGCTTCTACCGGATTATCCAAATTTAAACGGGAAACTTCTTTTGCCATTGGACTATTATCAATTACCGCATCGGGTAGCATGGCCAATCCAAAACCGAGCGCCACCATTGGCACGATACCTTCGTGCCCAGCTACTGTGGCATAAATTTTTGGATGTTTAATGTGTTTGCTACGTAGCCATTGTTCAATACGATGCCGCGCCATTCCATCCAATGGCAAAATGAAAGGCATTTGTTGCCAATTAATCGATTCTTCTTGCAGTAATTGTGTCGCCAAACAAGCCACGCGAGGCGCAATTAATGAAAGGGAAATATCATCGATCTTATAAAACTCTAATCCCGTCGGCAGATTATTCGGTTTCCCCGCCAAAGCAAGATCCACTTGTTCTGATTGAATGAATTGCACCGCAGAAGCGGGGTCACCAGTTGTCAGTTGAATTTCAACTTTCGGATAACGCGTGCGAAATTTGGCTAACACCTGTGGCAAGTGGCTATATGAAGCCGTTACCGAACAAAACAAGCGCAATTCTCCGCTTAATTCCGCTGAGTTATCCCGAAGTTGACGCTTAAACTGTTGCCAGTTTTGCCATTCTGTTTTCGCAAATTGCAGAAATTTCTCGCCTTGTTCGGTTAAACGCACTTGTCGATTATCACGAATAAATAAAGGCTGTTCTAATTCTTCTTCCATTCGTTGAATCTGGCGTGAAAGAGTAGACGGCGACATATGATTTTGCGTAGCGGTTTTAGCAAAATTTTGTGTGTCCGCAAGATGAAGAAATATTTGAAGGTCTTGAAAGTTCATATGTATCACTAAAATGCAAATATCGTTGCAAAAAATGCAACACTAAGTGTCAATAATATCACTTTACGCAATAATTAAAAATCTTATAATCCATGACACAACAAAAAACTATATTCAAACACAACCTCATACACATTAATCAACATCATAGAAAGGATGAAAAATGGCTAACTATTTCAACACATTAAATTTACGCGAAAAATTAGACCAATTAGGTCGTTGTCGTTTTATGGATCGCAGCGAATTTGCTGACGGTTGCAACTACTTAAAAGGTAAAAAAATCGTTATCGTAGGTTGTGGTGCACAAGGTTTAAACCAAGGTTTAAATATGCGTGACTCAGGCTTAGATATTTCTTACGCATTACGCCCTGAAGCAATTGCGGAAAAACGTGCTTCATTCCAACGTGCAACTGAAAATGGCTTTAAAGTAGGTACTTACCAAGAATTAATCCCAACTGCAGACTTAGTCATTAACTTAACGCCAGACAAACAACACTCTAAAGTGGTGGCTGATGTGATGCCATTAATGAAAAAAGATTCTGCATTTGGTTATTCACACGGTTTCAACATCGTTGAAGTGGGTGAGCAAATCCGTGAAGACATCACTGTAGTAATGACTGCACCAAAATGTCCAGGTACTGAAGTACGTGAAGAATACAAACGTGGTTTCGGTGTGCCAACATTAATCGCGGTTCACCCAGCAAATGACCCACGTGGTGAAGGTATGGCAATTGCGAAAGCATGGGCGGCAGCAACCGGTGGTGACCGTGCAGGTGTATTAGAATCTTCATTCGTCGCAGAAGTAAAATCTGACTTAATGGGTGAACAAACCATTCTTTGCGGTATGTTACAAGCAGGTTCTATCGTGTGTTACGACAAACTTGTTGCTGATGGTAAAGATCCAGCATACGCAGGTAAATTGATCCAATACGGTTGGGAAACCATTACCGAAGCATTAAAACAAGGCGGTATCACATTAATGATGGATCGCTTATCAAACAGCGCAAAATTACGTGCATTTGAACTTGCTGAGCAAATCAAAGAAAGCCTTGGTTTCTTATATTACAAACACATGGATGACATCATCAGCGGTCACTTCTCAGCAACTATGATGGCTGACTGGGCAAATGGCGACAAAGATTTATTCGCATGGCGTGAAGCAACTGGCAAAACTGCATTTGAAAATGCACCAAAAGCAGACGGCATCAAAATTTCTGAACAAGAATACTTTGATAACGGTGTATTAATGGTAGCGATGGTGAAAGCAGGTGTTGAATTAGCCTTTGATGCAATGGTTGCAAGCGGCATCTATGAAGAATCAGCTTACTATGAATCACTTCACGAATTACCGTTAATCGCAAACACTATCGCGCGTAAACGCTTATACGAAATGAACGTGGTTATTTCTGATACTGCAGAATATGGTAACTACTTATTCTCTAACGTAGCAACGCCAATTCTTGCTAAAGAAATCATCCCAACCTTACAAAAAGGTGATTTAGGTGAACCAACACCGGCAGTCGCTATCGACAACATCACTTTACGCGATGTAAACGATGCAATCCGTAACCACCCGGTTGAATTAATCGGTCAAGAATTACGTGGTTATATGACAGATATGAAACGTATCGCAGTTGCAGGTTAATCATTAAATCGGTAAAATTCAAGCCAACTTATTCAATAAGTTGGCTTTTTTTATAATCCCAAGGAATTAATATGAAAAACAATACAATTTTTAACCGCACTTTTAAAGTGAGTCTGGTGGCTGTGGCGTTAGGGTTAACTAATTCAGCATGGGCAACAGATCTTACTTGCTCAAACCCTACAGGATGTCAGTATTCTTGGGGATCATTACCTAATTTTTGGACTTTCAACAAAAACCAACAAACATCAATTAGTGATGCAATTAATGTAACTATTACTCCAGGAAACTACCAAAATATCGCTAAAACTGATGTCGGAACTAGAAAACAAAGTGGAGGGCCAATAGCATCTAGTGATTCATTATTTAGTATTTTTGACCTTACTGATAGAAATAATCGCATTACTCTTAAATCTGGTGTAAATGCCACACTTAAAGAGGACTATCCTTCAAGTTCACTTTTAGATATATGGGGTGGTGAAGCCACTTTGGAAAAAGGCTCAAAACTCATTCTTGAGAAAAATTACGCACAAATTCACAATATAACTGATGCTTATGGTGACTCAGATGGCAACGCAGCGATTGAATCTCGTGGTGGCAAAATTAATACACAAGCTGATATTGAAATAAATAACGATGGTTCTAGTGCAATTGAATCTCAAAGAGACTCAACAATCAACTCTTCCAATCATAGTATCAAAATGAATGGAAAGAATAATATTGCCTATGCAATATTCGGTAATGATGTGGTCAATATTGATGATGTACAAATTACAGGAAATCAAGATATGCAATTTGTTTTCAATATTGGTACTGATGATGAACTTCAAACCATTAAAGCTAATAAATTAAAAGCGACTCTTAATGATAAAAGTGGTTTATTCACTACATCAGATGGAGGATCGCAAACAATAACACTAACCAATTCTGAAAGTAACGCTGGTTATGGTTTACTCGCATTCCCATTGGGCGATGAGCAGTTAGTTAAAATTAATTTAGAAAATACAACATTAAATGCTACTCAAGCATTAATCTCGCTTAATGATAAAAACTTCCCTCTTGAAGTAGAAGATGAGGATGATGCATCTAATTCTACACCAGCTGGAGTCTATCATCTAAACCTTACTGCAAGTAAAAACTCCAAACTAACTGGTGCAATTCTTGAAAATCCAGATTGGCCAGTTAAGAATGAAATCAATTTATCTATGTCTAATAGTCAATGGAGTTTCAATAAATCAAGCACATTGAATAACTTAGATGCTAACAGTTCTGACATTACATTTACTCCAACTTCTGAATATAAAACATTAACAATTAAAGATAACCTCACAGGTTCTAGCACATTTAACCTCAATACCAATATTGCTGAAAATAAAAGCGATAAAATCGTTGTTAAAGGTACTGCCGAAGGTAATCATAAAATTGGTGTAACCAACCAAGGCGCGAATGTTGCTAACGGAAAAGTGACACTTGTCGAAACTAATGGCGGTAATGCTGCATTTAGCTTAACGAACCAGAATAATCGTGTAGATTTAGGCGCTTATCAATACTTCCTAACAAAAGAGGGGAATAATTGGGTATTAGCGAATTCTAAAAATGCGGTCACCTCAACTCCACCTGTTGCACCAGTTACACCAAGTAAACCTGTAGTGACTCCAAGTAATCCAGTGGTGACTCCAAGCAAACCTGTGGTGACTCCAAGTAATCCAGTGGTGACTCCAAGTAATCCAGTGGTGACTCCAAGCAAACCTGTGGTGACTCCAAGCAAGCCTGTGGTGACTCCAAGCAAACCTGTGGTAACTCCAAGCAAGCCTGTGGTAACTCCAAGCAAGCCTGTGGTGACTCCAAATAAACCTGTGGTGACTCCAAGTAAACCTGTAGTAACACCAACTGCTCCAGTTCTACCAAGTACACCATTACTTTCAGACTTAGCGAATGCACAAGTTTCTCTTCGCCAAGCACAATTGCTTTTAGTGGAAGATGATTTAAGTGGCATCCATCAACGTCTAGGTGAAGTGAAAAACGGTGAAAAAGGCAATGTGTGGGTTCGCAATGTGAATTCTCGTCAAAAATTAGCCGCACTTTCGACAGGTGAGAGTGAAACTTCTGGCTTTAAACAAAACGTACATAGCTTACAAGTGGGGGCTGATGCTGCTGTAACAGATAATCTCCGTGTTGGTGGGGTTGTTGGTCGTAGCCAAGCAAACGTTGATTTCAGTGGTTATTACGGTGATGGCAAAGTAAGAAGTAACAGCGTGGGCTTATATGCAGCTTACCTTGCAGATAACGGTATTTATGTAGATAACATCGTGAAATACAGCCGTTTACACGCTAACTCAGATCACACTGAAAAACGCCATTACAACGCTTATACTATTTCGAGTGAATTAGGTAAACGCTTTAGCCTTGCGAATGATTGGACAATCACTCCGCAAGCACAATTAGCGTGGACACATATTTCATCACAAGAGAATGAAGATAGCTTATCTTCTGTTTATTCTCGAATTGGTTTACGTGTAGCCAAAGGCTTTGCATTAAGTAATGGTTGGAATTTACAACCTTATGCAGAAGTCAATGCGATTACTAGCAAAAACCATAGCAGCAAAATTCATTACACAAACAGCGCGCTTGATGTCGCAAGCAGCCGTGGACGTTTTGAAAGTGCGGTCGGTTTAAATGCTGGATTTGCAAATCATCGTTTTGGTTTAGAAGTAAGCCGTGCGGACGGTAAAAACTTTGACAAACCTTATGCAATTCAAGCGGTTTATCGCTATCAATGGTAATATAAAAGGGCGGAGTAAAATCCGCCCTTTTTCTCTTTTTTACTGAATAAATAATATGTCGAAATCTTTCTCTTCTCGGTCATTTACAACCAAACGAACGGCAAAACCTACTTGTTTATTTAAGCCTAAAGCAAAGCCACTTACATTAGAACAGACCATTGTTATTTTATTTAACAAACCTTTTGATGTACTGACACAATTCACCGATGAAAATGGCCGAGCTACATTAAAAGATTTGATTGCTATTCCTCATGTGTACGCGGCAGGGCGATTGGATCGTGATAGCGAAGGACTGTTGATTTTAACGAATAATGGTGAAGTGCAACATCGTTTGGCAGATCCTAAGTTTAAAACAGAAAAAACGTATTTTGTGCAAGTGGAAGGTATTCCTGAGGAGTCTGATTTAGACAAGCTTCGTCAAGGTGTTGAATTGAAAGATGGGATGGCGATGCCAGCAAAAGTGCGATTGATTTCAGAACCAGATTTTCTTTGGCCTCGCAATCCCCCTATTCGTGAACGTCAAAGTATTCCAACGAGCTGGTTGGAAATCAAAATTAGTGAAGGGCGTAATCGACAAGTGCGTAGAATGACGGCACATATCGGCTTTCCGACATTACGACTTATCCGTTATCAAATGAGCCATTTAACACTTGATGGACTAAGTAATGGTGAATATCGCTGTTTGAATGAAGAAGAAATGCGTGCGTTATTCAAACAACTTCATTTGAACAACGCACATTGAGATTAGAAACGTTGAGCGGGTTGTGCGTTTTCAACTTGCACGAAGAAGCCTTTATCATTCAAGATAATGCTGTAATCGGTAACATATTTAACGCCGTTGGTTTCCACTATCGCATTACAGCTGCGAATGCCTTGTTGCGGATAAGATTGCGTTTCACGGGCTTGCGAGATTTGTTTCACTGTCATTTGGGTGTTAGTTGCAGCACCTTGTTTTTTGAAGGCATCAGATAATACCGCAAAAACTTTTGAATCATTACATCTTGGTACGACAACGGATTTTGTCACCATACTCGCTGTTTTTTGTGCGACAGTATCCACTTTCTTTTCACTCACTTTTTCAACAGCTTTTGGTTCCGCTTTCTTCACTTCGGTTTTAACCGCTGGTGTTTTTTTAGTAATCACTTTTTCAGGTTTAGCTGATTCTTTAACTGCAGTTTGCTTAGTTTTTTCTACTGGCTGTTTGCCTTTCGTTTTTGCTGGCTCTGCTTTAGCCGATTTATTTGTCGTTTTATTTTTTATTTTTTCTTTTTTCGTTACCGCTTTTTTCGCTTCGACAATTTTAGCTGGCTTCTTCGCTTCTGCTTTTTTGGCATCCGCTTTTTTATTAGCTGTTTTGGCTACTGCTTTAGGTGTCGTTGCTTTCTTGGCCTCCACTTTTTTAACTGCCGTTTTCACTGACTTGGTTTGAGCTGATTTTGCCGTATGATTTGGCGATGCCGCAAAGGCCAAAACTGGTAATAAAGCAAAAATCACCGCGAGTAATTTTTTCATCAGTTATTCTCCTTAAATAAAAAGTGCGGTCAAAATTAACCGCACTTTGAAATCATTTATAAATTAAAGATAGTAGTGTTCTACGTAGTTTAATTTATTGTCAAGTTTTAACACTAACGGTTGACCAGTTGGGATTTCAAAATCCATGATTTCCGCATCAGAAATACCGATGATGTGTTTTGCTAATGCACGAAGTGAGTTACCGTGCGCTACCACTAAAACACGTTTACCAGAAAGCATTGCGGGTGCAATTTGATCTTCCCAGAATGGTAATGCGCGTTCTAAGGTTAATTTTAAGTTTTCTGCATTTGGTACCACATCAGATGGGATATTTGCATAACGACGGTCGTTATGTGCAGAGTTTGGATCTTTCGGATCTAAATCTGGAGGAGAAATGTCATAAGAACGACGCCAGATATGAACTTGTTCGTCACCGTATTGTTCTGCGGTTGCTTTTTTATCTAAGCCTTGTAATGCACCGTAGTGACGCTCATTTAAACGCCAGTTTTTCACTTGAGGAATCCATAACTGGTGAGATTCTTCTAACACGATGTTACAGGTTTTGATTGCACGAGTTAAAACAGAGGTGAAGGCGATATCAAATTCATAGCCTTTCTCGAACAATTTTTTACCTGCTGCTTTTGCTTCTTCTACGCCGCGCTCGGTTAAATTTACATCACGCCAACCAGTGAATAAATTTTTTGCGTTCCACTCACTGAAACCGTGACGAATGAATACTAATTCCATAAGGATCTCCTAAGTATTAATAAAAAATGAATGGCTCTGTTATAGCAAAAAATCGTTATGTTTAAAAGTAAAAAGGCGGCATTTACTGATCTTTCGCAAAAAATCGTCTGTAAACTTTTAGCCACTCAAAAATAATGCTAGTATTTAAGCTTTATTCGCCCCTTAATTTCTCTCAAGTTTAGATGTATGCAGCAAAGCAATTGTAGAAAAAAAATCTTATCAAAACTGACCGCACTTTTTGTTTGCGGTCTGCTTGGCTTTTCATCTTTAGCACAAGGCAACGATCTCACTCAAATTCAAAAACAAATTAAACAACAAGAATCCAAGATCGCCGAGCAAAAACGCGCACAAGCTAAACTCCAAGCCAGTCTTAAAGATCAAGAAAGCAAAATCAATAGCGTTGTCGGTGAATTACGTGAAACAGAATTAAGCTTAAAAGAAATCCGCAAGCAAATGGCGGAAACCGAAAAGCAAATCAAACAATTAGAAAAGCAAGAGCGTGTGCAAAAAGCGAAGCTCGCGAAGCAAATAGATGCCATCTATCGTTCAGGTGTAAATACTTCTACCTTGGAAAGAATGCTTTCGGAAGATGCTAAAAAAGCGGAACGCATGAAAGTGTATTATCAGCACTTAAATCAAGTTCGCATCGATATGATCAACAATCTGAAAGCAACACAAGAGAGTTTAGCGAAACAGCGCGAGGTGATTTCAGGGCAACAAAAAAATCATCGCGATCAACTTTCTACGCAAAAGAAACAACAGCAAGAATTACAAAAAGCGCAACAAGAACGCCAATCTACGTTAAATGAACTCAAAAAAAACTTAACGAAAGATCAGAACAAGCTGGAAACGTTGAAAGCGAACGAAAATGCCCTTCGCCAAGAAATTCAACGTGCTGAACAAGCCGCTCGCCAACAAGAACAACGTGAGCGTGAGGCCCTTGCTCAGAAAAAACAAGAGGAAGAAAAACGGACCTCAAAACCTTATCAACCAACTGATCAAGAACGTAAGTTGATTAATAGTACCAGTGGTTTAGGTACCGCAGCCCGTCAATATAGTCGTCCAGTTTCCGGCCCGACATTGCATTCCTTTGGTTCAATCCAAGCGGGCGAAGTGCGCTGGAAAGGTATGGTTATCGGCGCACCAATGGGGACAGCGGTAAAAGCCATTGCAAGTGGTCGTGTTATTCTCGCCGGCCATCTTAATGGTTATGGTTATATGGTGATTGTGAAGCACGGCGACAGCGACTTGAGTTTGTATGGTTTCAACCAAGCTGTATTTGTGAAACAAGGTCAGCTGGTGTCTGCGGGACAAACCATCTCACAAGTGGGGAATACGGGTGAGCTCTCTAAACCAGCGCTTTACTTTGGTATCAGCCGTAAAGGGGTACCTGTGAATCCGGCTGGGTGGATTAAATAATGGCAAGGTTCTTTCAAAGTGTGGTCAAAAATACGATTATTTTTTCAGCCGCACTTTTCTCTGCATTTACTTTTGCACAAGGCAAACTGGCTATTGTGATTGATGATATTGGCTATCATCCGAAAGAAGATGCCGAGGTTTTAGCTATGCCAAAAGAAGTCTCCGTTGCGATTATTCCTGCCGCGCCCTATGCCAAAATTCGCAATCAACAAGCGAAAGCACAAAATCACGATATTCTCATTCATATGCCGATGCAGCCAGTCAGCAATATTAAAATTGAGGAAGGTGGTTTGACTTTAGGCTTGTCCGAAGCGCAAGTGAATGAGCGAGTGAAAAAAGCTAAATCTATTGTGCCAAATGCCATTGGAATGAATAATCATATGGGCAGTGCAGCCACGGCCGATGCCACATTAATGACTTATTTAATGACCGCACTTCGCGAGCAGCATTTATTCTTTTTAGATAGCCGTACTATCGGAAAATCAGTTGCGGGAAAAATAGCAAAAGAACAAGGCGTACCTGTATTAGATCGCCATATCTTTTTAGATAACAGTGATAATTTAGTGGATGTGCAACGCCAATTTCAGAATGCAATTCAATATGCACGTAAACATGGCACAGCCATTGCTATTGGGCATCCCCGCCCTAATACCGTAGCCGTATTAAAATCAGGAATAAAAAATTTACCCGATGATATTCAATTAGTGGGTATGGGCAGTTTATGGCGAAATGAAAAAATCTTGCCACCTAAACCATTTACCTTAATTTTTAATGATATTCCTGCGCCAACCTCGGTTGCGCCGTTTGAGCCAATCCCTTTATTGAGAGGTGTGCCGAGATAACAAAAAGAGCGGTTAAAAAACCGCTCTTTTTTATCGTTTGAAACTTACCTATCGACCATTTCGCTCAAAGAACAAGACGGTTGCTGCAACGCGTGAATGCACGTTAAGTTTACGAAGTAAATTACGAATATGCACTTTAACCGTTTCTTCAGAAATGAAAAGCTGGCCTGCAATTTGTTTGTTGGATAAACCTGTTGCGATTAAACGTAATACATCCATTTCACGATCGGTGAGTGAATCCATTGGATCAACGGTATGTTTGCGTTCTAAAAGAAGATTTTTAATCGAATCACTTAAAATCACTTCACCTTGTGCAATACGTTTAATTTGCTCAAGTAGCACATCTGGCTCTGTATCTTTTAATAAGTAGCCATCAGCCCCCGCATCGATGAGAGTGAAAATATCATTTTTCGCATCAGACACAGTTAAGATCAAAATTCGTGCATCAACACCTTCTGCACGCAAGCCTTTAAGGGTATCTAAACCTGAAAGACCTTTCATATTGAGATCTAAAATGATTAAATCGGGTGATTCGTGAATCGCAACGGAAATGCCTTCTGTACCGCTTCCTACATCAGCGATAACTTCAAAATTCTCTTCTAATTCAACTAATTGTTTGATACCACGACGCATTAATGGATGGTCGTCGATAATTAATACTTTTAACTTTTCTTGCATAATGTTCTCCAAGAGATGAGCGGACACCATTCTATTGCCTGAAGGCAAAACATCCACTGCCTTAGATTACTTCTCAATAGATTTTCGACCGAGGGATTCTATCGGGATTTTGCCTATCTTCCAATGCATATTTGCAAATAAACTTGATTTATCTCAAACAATGCTTGTTTTGATGTCGCTATTCGCAAGTCCTTTTGCTTTTAAATTTGAACGGCATAATACGCATGCCGCTTTCTGTTGCGTGCAATTGATAAAATTGCGGGTAATTAAAATTCCGTTGTACTATTTTATACGGATTTTCACAATCATTTGAGCCAAGCGATTGATAAATACGATTTATTTCGCGTACTTTATCATCTTTCGAACCTTCACATTGACGATAAATTTCGAGACGGTTCTTCTCATCTAACAAATAGACGTTAAAGCTATTATCGGCATTATCTTCAAAGAAGAATTGTAAAAAACCTTCACTGGCAAACAAATCAATTTCAGGTGGATATCGACGCGCCTCTGGGATAATTTCTTTCTCTTCCAATTGCGTTGGTAAAACGTCTTCAAAATTGTCCGCACTTTCTTTTCCACCTTCAATAGGTTGCAAACTGATCCCTTTTTCTTCGAAGAAGAATTGCCAGTTTTTCCCTGCTACACGCAGACGAGAATGGGTTGTTGGGCGACTATCCCCTAATTGAATGCTGATACAACGGTTTACGAGTACACTCACCAAGTTTCGCAATGTACGGTTGTAGTGTTTACTGTAACAGAAAACCTGCACAGAACGCGGCTGATTTACACCTTGTTCAATTTTATTAGAAAGCACTTTTAAGGCAAGCAAAATCGCATTTTGTCCTTCAAAATGTAAGGTTCGAATTTCATTCCACACATTACGGTAAGTGAAATCAATGCTTCCTACCAAACTCTGCTCTAACTGACCAAAACTGAATAAATCACTTGGCGAAATATTTGATTTAAGCTCTTCGACTTGTGCTGTTGGGTCATTCACTAAATTCACCGCAATAAACAAATCACGGATTTCGCACTGCGAAGAAAGCGCCTCATTTGTCGGAACTTGGCTATTTGTATGCGGGAAAAATAACCGCAAATCAGCCACAAAATTACGTAAAGTAAGTTGGTCGATATTTTGACTGATTAAGTGCAAATGGGTTTCAGCCGTCAACAAGCGATTAAAATAAGCCCATGCGACGACTTTATTTAAACTTTCACCGTATTCAATCACACGTTCTTTCGAGAACATAATGTGATGTGGCGGCTGATTCACCATATACCACCCATCTTTAAAGCGCTTATTGCCGTGAACTTCGATGAATGTGAGGTGTTCTTCTGTTAAATTATAGGAAATCTGTGAGTTTAGTAACGTAATTTTACCCGGCAATTCTTCAAAGGCAGTATAAAGTTTGCGAGAAAGCACCGTAATATCTTGCGGAATCACGCTAGAATTAATTTTATGTTTGCGTGCAAAATCCACTAGATTTCGATAACTCATCATCAAGAAATTCACCAAATTATTGTGACTTTCTTTCACCCGTTTGATTTTCCAATTTGGGCGCCGATCTAATTCTTCAATACGTTCTTTTGACCAGCCCCATTCTTTGGCCATCATTTTCATATAAGAAATACGCCAGTTTGAAGCGTGATATAACGCAAAGTCTTCTGTGGCTTTCACGTAAAAACAAGAACGTACAAAATCAAGACGCTTAAATTCTGAATGTGCGGTCAAATATTGGCTAATTCTCTCTAAAATCGCAATATAAGGATCGAAATGATGTATAGCGGTGCTATGGCCAGAAAGCAAATCCTCTTTAAATTGGCGAGCAATTAACTGGGCATTTGGGTATTCTTGGGCATAGGTTTCCAACAACAAGATTTTCATCACCGATTTATAAGGGGAATCAATACCTTTATAAAGTTGCCATAAGCTCGCACCAAAATATTCACTGGCTGAGAATTGCCCTAATCCACCAAAATCCACCCAATCATTTAAATTAAGCTCACCAGCCGCGACTAAACGAGCAACTTCGGCCTCATATTGCTTTTCATCTTCCACCCACAAGTGGAGCCACAATAATGGTTTACCCGCAAGACGTACAGCGGAACGATAAAATTCTTCCAGTAACAGCATATATTGGGCTGAACCACTGTTTTCTTTAGTGAGTGGATCGGAATAACGTTCGTTACGGAAACGCTGTTGTGTCATCAAATAGAAATGCATTTCCACATGATATGTGGATGCCCATTGGCTAATTTTCTTCGTTTTTTCCGCTAAGCGCTGTTGATCTTGTTCAGATAAATCATCTTGATGGCAGATCCAAATATCCAAATCCGAAGCTGAAGTTTGGCTAATGGAGCCAAAACTGCCCATCACATAAATACCTAAGATCTGCGCAAAAAAAGCATCAGAATTGACCGCACTTTGCACGGTTTCGGCAAGTTCGGGATGTTCTTTTGAGAGAAAATTTTGCTGATAATTGGAAAGAGTAAAATCGGCAATGCCTGCCGGGGCATCTTCCACATAACCCGGCAGAGCAGGATGATTAAGATGCAACAACAGCGGCACTAAAGAGACGATGTGTCGGAATGCATCACCTGAGCCCAATAATGCTCGATCAAAACGACGCTTGTCTAATGTTTCAATACATTTTCGGGCTTGAGTGAGATCGTATTTCAAGGCTTCCTACCTATGACCATATAACTGGTATTACTGTACCACTTAGCTCATCAGAAATCAAAAATTTAAATGATCTGACTTTTTGCCCTAAAAATGGTAGCATAAGGCATATTTCTATTTAAAATCAGCGGTATTTATGGCAGTACTTAAAACCTTAAAAATTGCGACTCGTCAAAGCCCTTTAGCACTTTGGCAGGCAAATTTTGTGAAAGAGCAATTAGAAAAATTTTACCCAACACTTTCTGTTGAATTAGTTCCGATGGTGACAAAAGGGGATGTAATCTTAGATTCTCCTTTGGCTAAAATTGGTGGAAAAGGCTTATTTGTTAAAGAGTTAGAAAACGCTTTACTTGAAAAACGTGCCGATATTGCCGTCCATTCAATGAAAGATGTGCCGATGGAATTTCCAGAAGGTCTGGGCTTAAGTGTGATCTGTAAACGTGAAGATCCGCGCGATGCTTTCGTGTCTAATACATACCGTTCATTAGATGAATTACCGCAAGGTGCTATTGTCGGAACATCAAGCTTACGCCGTCAATGTCAATTAAAACAATTACGCCCTGATCTTGATATCCGCTCCTTGCGTGGCAATGTAGGAACCCGATTAAGTAAATTAGACAATGGCGAATACGATGCCATTATTTTAGCCTCAGCTGGCTTAATTCGTTTAGGGCTAGCGGAACGTATTGCCTCATTTATTGAAGTAGAACAGTCGTTACCAGCTGCCGGACAAGGTGCAGTAGGCATTGAGTGCCGTGTTGATGATGAAGAAGTGAAAGCATTGCTTGCTCCACTTTCGGATGCAACCACGACGACTTGTGTTTTGGCTGAGCGAGCAATGAATACCCGCTTACAAGGTGGTTGCCAAGTACCAATCGGTGGCTATGCCATTGAGCAAAATGGCGAAATTTTCTTGCGTGCACTCGTCGGAGAAACCGATGGCTCTGCGATTATTCGTGCTGAAGGTAAAAGTGCGGTTGAAAATGCCGAAGCATTAGGCGTGACCATTGCTGAACAACTTCTAGCACAGGGCGCAGATAAGATTCTGGCGAAGATTTACTCAGCATAGGAAATCACCATGGCCGTACTAGTCACTCGCCCCGATGAACGAGGAAAAGCCCTAGTTGACCAGCTGAATCAAGCCGGTGTGGTTGCCTTGCATTTGCCTTTGCTTTCTATTGAAGCGGGTACTGAGTTGGCTCAATTACCGACGAAACTTAATCAGCTAAAAAGTGGGGATTATGTGTTTTTGGTTTCAAAAAGTGCGGTCGACTTTGCGGATAAAACCCTAAAAGATATTGGCTTTAGCTGGCGTCAAGATTTACAATACTTTACAGTTGGACATAGAACGGCACAGCATTTTTCCTGTCAAACTGAATGCACTGTTCGTTATCCAATAACATCGGAAAATACCGAAGGTGTATTAAATTTACCGCAAATAGCAGAATTAACAGATAAAAACTTGTTAATTTTACGTGGCAACGGTGGACGAGAATTACTACGCGAACAGGCCACACTACGCGGTGCAACTGTTGAGACAGTCGAATGTTACCAACGCACGCCGATTAGTTATAATAACGAAGAGCAAACCAGTATTTGTATTCGTTCTGGTGTGCAAACCCTTGTGGTAACAAGCCTTGAAATTTTGCAGGCGTTAATCGAATTTGTGCCTGAAAATGAACAAAATTGGCTAAAAAATTGCTGTTTAGTCACGGTAAGTCAACGCATTGCGGATGTCGCAGTACAACAAGGTTGGCATAATGTGGTGGTTTCCGCTGGTGCGGACAATCAAAGTTTACTTAATACCTTACTTAATGAAGTAACTCCCCTTTCTCACTAAGGAAAAGATATGGCGAAAGAGAAATTAACCCCTGAAACGACAGATGAAATCCAAGAAACAGATGCGGTGGAAATTCAAACTGAAGATCGCGAGCCTGTTGCGCCACGTACACAAACTGTTGTGAAGAAAAGTGGTACTGGATTAAGTTTATTGGCTATTCTCATTGCACTTGGCGTGGGTGGTGCAGGTTATTATTTTGGCCAACAAAAAGTGGATGAATTCCAACAAAAATTGACCGCACTTGAAGCTCAAATCAATAATAAAACGGTGGTTTCAGCACCTGCTCAAGAAGTAAAATTTGATACCACACAGCTTGCTCAGTTAGAGTCTGCGAATAAAGCAACACAAAACAAAATTGCGCAAGTAGAAGAGCTAATCAATGCAAAATCACATGAGTTAGTTGGGTTACAATCACAAATTAATAAAGTGAGCGCACAAGCTAATGCTCAACAACCTACTGATTGGTTATTCTCAGAAGCTGATTTCTTGCTCAACAATGCATTGCGCAAATTAGTGTTAGATAATGATGTGGACACAGCGGTTTCACTCTTAAAACTCGCCGATGAAACGCTTGCTAAAGTGAATAATTCACAATCCGCGGCTATCCGTAGTGCTATCAATCAAGATCTGAAACAACTTCTCTCTGTAGCTGGCGTGGATCAAAATGCGGTGATGCAAAAATTATCGCAATTAGCTAATACGGTTGATGAGTTACCCGTGTTAGATGTAAATTTCGGTGATGATCAAAATGCAACAAAATTATCAGATTCTCTATCTGACTGGGCAGAAAATGCAGAAAAAAGTGCGACTTCCTTCTTAAATCACTTTATCCGCATTTCACCGAAACATGGTGCGGATCGCAAAGAATTATTAGCACCAAACCAAGATATCTACTTGCGTGAAAACATTCGTTTGCGCTTACAATTAGCGATTATGGCAGTGCCTCGTCAGCAAAATGAGCTTTATAAACAATCTTTAGAAGCCGTTGCATCTTGGATTCGTAGCTATTTTGATACCAATACTGAAGTGACTCAAAGTTTCTTAAAATCAGTGGATGAATTATCTGAAGTATCCATCTATGTGGATGTGCCAAGCCAATTACAAAGCTTAAGTATGCTTGATAAGTACTTAAATCGTACACCTTTAGATGTGCAGAAAGTGGAAATTGAAGCAGAAAAAGCGGTTGATAATTCACCAAGAAAAGAAGAAGTAAAACCGGCACCTGAAGCAAAAGCGGAAGAGCCAAAAGCTGAAGAAAAACCCACTGAAGCACCAGCTGCACAACCGGCAACTGAACCCCAACAATAAGGATAGATAATGTTTAGAGTTCTCTTTTTAATGATCGCCTTACTTGCCGGATTGATTGCAGGACCTTACCTCTCCGGTCAACAAGGTTATGTCAGAGTGGAAACGGCAAACACCGTGTATGAAATGTCGCTCACCACATTAGTCATTCTCTTTGTGGTCGCACTTGCAGTGATTTATACATTAGAATGGATTGTCACCCGTTTCTTCCGTTTAAGTAGCAATACCTATAACTGGTTTTCTCGCCGTAAACGTGTGAAAGCACAACGTCAAACTCTTGAAGGCTTGATGAAAATGAATGAGGGCGATTATGCCAAGGCAGAAAAACTGATTGGTAAAAATGCGAAACATTCTGCAGAGCCAGTATTAAATCTGATTAAAGCCGCTGAAGCTGCACAGCAACGCGGTGATGAATTCAGCGCAAACCGTTACTTGATTGAAGCGACTGAGCTTGCAGGTTCAGATAACCTAGTCGTCGAAATTGCTCGTACCCGTATTTTATTACAACAAAATAAATTACCGGCTGCGCGTAGTTCCGTCGATAGCTTGCTTGAAATGTCAGATCGCAACAAAGAAGTATTAAAACTTGCTGCTGAAATTTATAGCCGCTCCAAAGCTTATCAAGCACTTGATGGCATTTTAGATTTAATCGAAGGTTCGGGATTATTCTCAGCTGAAGAATTTAAAGCGCTTCAACAAGAAACAGAAAATGGCTTGTTAGATGAGAAAATGAATGAAGAAGGCGTTGAAGGCTTACTGGCATGGTGGGATGCTCAGCCACGTCGTCGTCGCAATGACTTAGAATTAAAAACAGCTTTAATTCAACGTTTGATTGATTGCAACGACCATGAGTCAGCTTATGAATTCACGCTTGAAATCATGAAAAAATTGGGTGACAACACCCCAATTAGCCCTGAACTTTGCACGCAAATCACCCGTTTACAAGCAGAAGATAACAGTAAACTGCTTAAGTTAGTGGAAAAACGTGCAAAACGTGCGGATGAAAGCCAACGTTGTTGTCTCAATCGTGCATTAGGCTATCTTTATGTGCGTAATAACGATTTTGCTAAAGCTGCAGAAGCATTTAAAGAAGTTACTGCTTGCCCAACCCAGCTTCAACCAAATGATGTCATGATGGCATCTTATGTGTTCGAACAAGCTGGCGACAAAGCAGCAGCGGAAAAAATTCGTCAGGACAGTTTAAAATCAGCCATGTCTATTCAAGACAAACCGGCTGAAATACAAGATGAACCAAAAACAGACGAAGCACCAACCGCACTTATTGCGAAACGTGATTAAAATAAACAACGATGGGGCTGAATAAAGCCCCGTTTTTTATTATTTCTCTATCACAGCGCTCATTTAAAACTCATCTCTTATTACATTTCATTATAAATAATGCATTTCCATTCTTTTCTCATCGATTCAAAATTTTTTACTATATCGTTACGCAAACGATCAAATTATACAAAATGAATTGGGATTATATTTTAAGTGTTACCCCACGTTTTATTCATGCCACGCTGATGACCCTTCATCTCGCCTTTTGGGGCATTTTATTGTCGCTCGTGATTGGTGTGATTTGTGCGGTGATTACCACCTACAAAGTCAAATCATTAACTTGGCTAGTAAAAGGCTATATTGAGCTTTCTCGTAATACACCTTTATTGATTCAAGTGTTTTTTCTCTATTTTGGGCTGTCTAAAATTGGCCTGAAATTAGATGGGTTTACTTGCGGCATTATCGGCCTGGCATTTTTAGGTGGAAGCTATATGGCAGAAGCTATTCGCGGAGGTCTGGAAGCGGTATCAAAAGGGCAAATTGAATCAGCCTTAAGTATTGGTCTAACCCCTTTTCAAGCTTTTCGCTATGTGATTTTTCCACAGGCCTTTGCGATTGCGACACCTGCAATCGGCGCAAATTGCTTGTTCTTAATAAAAGAAACCTCAGTGATCAGTGCCGTTGCCGTAGCCGAACTGATGTTTGTAGCGAAAGAAGTCATCGGGCTCGATTACAAAACCAATGAAGCCTTATTTTTATTAGTGGTGTTTTATTTGATCATTCTATTACCGATGTCTATTTTCATCAGTTATTTAGAACGCCGTACTCGGAGAGCAAAATATGGGGCTTGAGTTATTATTCCAAGGCAGCAACATTGAACGCTTGCTCAATGGTTTATGGGTAACAGCTGAAATTGCGTTCGTTTCTGTCTTCTTCGCCTGTATTTTAGGTGTGATTTTTGGCGTAATTATGACGAGCAAAAATCCCATTATCAAAGCCATCTGCCGCTTTTATTTAGAATTTGTACGTATTATTCCATTGTTAGCCTTACTTTTCCTCGCGTATTTTGGTTTGGCAAAATGGTTTGATATTCACTTAAATGGCATTTCTGTATGTATTTTGGTGTTTATTTTCTGGGGAACAGCAGAAATGGGGGATTTAGTGCGTGGTGCATTAACTTCCATTGAAAAACATCAAGTGGAATCAGCCTACGCTTTAGGTTTAACGCCGTTTCAAACCTTTGTGTACATTTTACTTCCGCAAAGTTTAAAACGTGTAACACCAAGTGCGATTAACCTCTTTACCCGCATGGTAAAAACCAGTTCCTTGGCAATGTTAATCGGTGTAGTAGAAGTGATAAAAGTCGGTCAACAAATTATCGAGCATTCATTATTTAGTAATCAATCGGCGGCACTTTGGATTTACGGTGTCATCTTCGGTTTATATTTTGTGATTTGTTACCCGCTATCCTTATTTTCCCGTTATTTAGAAACCCGTTGGGAAAGTTAATTTTTATTAGGAAAACACATGGCGTTATTAGAAATTAAAAACCTCGTCAAAAATTACGGTGATGTAGAAGCACTAAAAGGCATCAATCTTTCCATAGAAAAAGGCGAAGTTGTCGTTATTTTAGGTCCATCGGGTTGTGGTAAAAGTACTTTTTTACGCTGCCTAAATGGACTAGAAGAAATAAAGCGCGGTCAGATTTTGCTGCAAAATGCAGGAGAATTAGGTAAAGACATTCCTTGGGTTAAAGCACGTCAACGCATTGGGATGGTATTCCAAAGTTATGAACTCTTCGCTCATTTATCAGTAATTGACAATATTTTGCTCGGCCCTTTAAAAGTACAAAAACGCGATCGCGCAGAAGCTGAAAAACAAGCCGATGAGTTACTTAAACGCGTAGGTTTATATGACCGAAAAAATGCCTATCCACGCGAATTATCCGGTGGACAAAAACAGCGGATTGCCATTGTTCGTTCACTTTGCATGAACCCTGAAATTATTCTGTTTGATGAAGTGACTGCCGCTCTTGACCCTGAAATGGTACGTGAAGTACTTGATGTGATTTTAGGTCTTGCCAAAGATGGCATGACGATGCTTATCGTTACCCACGAAATGAACTTCGCCCGTCAAGTAGCCAATCGCATCGTATTTATGGATAAAGGGCAAATCATTGAACAGGCAAAACCGGAAGATTTCTTCACGAATCCAACCACGGATCGTGCGAAAACATTCTTAAATATCTTAAATTATGAACCGAGAGGGACAAACTATGAAGAAAACATTTAAAACATTGACCGCACTTTTAGCCACTGCCACCTTAGCATTTGGCTTAACCGCGTGTAATGATAAAGAACCAGCTAAAGATGGGGCAAAAACAGTTTCAAGTCTTGAGCAAATACAGAAAGATGGCAAAGTTCGCATTGGTGTATTTAGCGATAAACCACCATTTGGTTATGTGGATGCGCAAGGTAAAAGCCAAGGCTTTGATGTCGAAATTGGTAAAGCGATCGGTAAAGACTTATTAGGCGATGAAAACAAAGTAGAGTTTGTTTTAGTGGATGCCGCAAACCGTGCTGAATACTTACTTTCTAAGAAAGTTGATATTATTCTCGCCAACTTCACAGTGACACCAGCACGTAAAGAAGTAGTAGATTTTGCGAATCCATATATGAAAGTAGCATTAGGCGTTGTTTCAAAAGATGGTTCTGTGATTACTGATCTTGAGCAATTAAAAGGCAAAACCTTAATCGTAGATAAAGGTACCACGGCTGATATTTTCTTTACCAAAAACTATCCAGATGTGAAATTATTGAAATTCGAACAAAATACAGAAACTTTTGAAGCCTTACGTGATGGTCGTGGTGATGCATTATCTAACGACAATACCTTCTTATTCGCTTGGGCAAAACAAAATCCAGGTTATACCGTGGGTGTAAAAAACTTTGGTGATCAAGATGTTATTGCACCAGCTGTTCGCAAAGATGCACCTGAATTGTTAAATTGGTTAAATAACGAAATCCAAACCTTAGGCAAAGATGGGCGTTTAAAACAAGCTTACGAAAAAACTTTATTGCCAGTTTATGGTGATACCGTCAGCGAAAGCGATATCGTGGTTGAATATAAATAATTCTCCCACATTCACTTCTCCTTTAGTCCAACTCAAGGAGAAGTGAAAACTTACTAAGTTTTGACCGCACTTCCAATTTTAAATGCGAAATATGTTTTTTCTAGATATATGCCTATTTTACCCTCCAACAGCATTTCTTGCATTATCACTTTATAACATCTAAATTTGATAATAATTCTTATTTATGGTAATATTCTGATGTTTTATTCAGATAGGAGTTTGTATGCAAAAAAAATCAACAATTCGTTTAATTTTGGCCGTTCTATTACTGACTTTTGGTATCACTACTCAAGCAGAAATAAAAACAATCAAAGATGTATTAGGACGAGAAGTTAACGTTGATGTGCCCGTAAAAAATGCCGTGTTAGGCTTTTACTATCCTGATTACATTGCTGTTACGGGTGTTGAAAATTTTAAATATGTTAAAGGTATCTCACGTGAATTTTGGGAAAAATTTAATCCAGGAAGTTGGGCATTGTTTTCTGAAAAAATGCCTGAACTCAAAAATATTGCTGATATTGGTAATGTAAATACAGGAACTTTCTCAACCGAAAAAACCTTGGCATTAAAACCTGATGTATTGATTCTTGCAGAATGGCAATATCAAACTATTGGTTCCGAACTACCAAAGTTAGAACAAGCTGGCGTTCCAATTATTGTTGTCGATTTTAATGCTCAAAGTGTAGAACGACACACCCAAAGCGCAAAGATTTTTGGGCAACTTGCAGGTACCGAAGAACGAGCAAATAAAATTGCAGATGAATATGCTCAAGGCATTGCTGATATTCAAAAACGTGTAAAAGAGGCTAACCTACCTAAACCTAAAATCTATATAGAATTTGGCAATAAAGGTCCTAGTGAATATAGCTTTACCTTTGGTAAAAATATGTGGGGTGCTATTGCTGAAACTGTTGGCGGGGATAACGTAAGCGCGCCTTTTGTCGAAAATTGGGGACCAATTAATCCAGAACAACTTCTTGCCGCACAACCTGAAGTGATTATGATTTCTGGCACAGAAATGGGGCATGAAACTAACAATGAAATGATGGCGATGGGAATAAACATCAATGAACAGGATGCACAAAAACGCCTAAAAGGTTTCTTAACCCGTGCAGGGTGGCAAGATTTACCTGCAGTTAAAAACCACCGTGTTTACGGTATTTATCATACGGCTTCTCGCTCACTAAGTGATCTAGCAGCCGCTCAATTTATGGCAAAAGCACTTTACCCAAAACTTTTTGAAGACATAGACCCACAAAAAACCTTTATGGATTTCCATAAAAACTATTTGCCTATCATACCTAGTGGTACGTTTTTTATTAAATTGAAAGATTAAACAATTCATAAGGTGAGCGATGCTCACCTTTTTTATATTCTCACTGCCTTTCATAAGTGAAAACTCCTTTATTTTTGACCGCTCTTTGAAAGATGTGGTGTAAATCTCGCCTTTAATGGCATTCTTTCCTGAATACGTTCCCGATTAATCTGCAACGCTGCTTCTGTAGCTTCATAGTCCAACCATAAACTTGGATCATCGGGTAACGTTTCATTCCAAATATACTGCACGTTAAAACCTCGCGCCTTACATTCCGCATGCAATGCATCATACCGTTTCTTTAAAAACGCCAATTTATTAAAGAAAAAGCGCACATGCCCTTCACCTAACTTATATTCCGCAGGCTGTCCTTTTAAGTGATATTTACCTTTCGCCACGGCGTTAGGAATACGGGTTAATTCACGATGTTCTGCCAAAAGATGCTGATCACAAAGTTCCTCAGGCGGAACAAGATTAATTCGAGTCATAAGTCATACCAAAGAAAAAGAGACATAGTACGAGGCATAAATGTATTTGTCTATTATTTGCTTATCTCTTTAAGAAAAATAAATTTTTAAGTATTTAAGAAAAGATATTTATCTGAGCATTTTAATAAAGTATTGATCTATTCTAAATAAACAGTATGATCGTCCTAACCTTAACGACTTATTATGGTCCACAAGAGCAATATTCATAATTTAAAGTGAATAAAGAAGATACTATAAAAAATATTTCATACTTTTGAGACATTCCAAATGAGAATCCTACTCTTTTTAGCACATTTCGCCATGTTGTTATTTAGTGCTTATTTCTACTTCAACTTTGACGTGCGTTGGGTGCAAGTTATTGGTTATAACTTAGCATTCAACGAGCCTGTGGCTAATAGTCTAAATCATTCTATTAATATCTATTTTAAACTTATTGCCATTACCAGTTTTAGCTATCTCTTTTTTGCTATTTTTCAACGTTTTTGTCGCAGCTTTGCGCTGTTGCTATGGATGGCGAAAGTTGGGGTATTCGGGAAATATTTATTTGCTTTGAATGCGCTACAAAGCACCGATTATGATGGCATATTCCAAACCTCATCGGTTTATATTTATTTTTTATGCCCATTATTGTTAAGTCTGTTATCCTACCTTTATTGTAAGAAATAAAACAAGTAAACTCATAACTTAGCAATTCAAAAGGGTTTGCAAGCGGTTAAATTTTGTAGGAATTTTACCAATCCATCCATTCAATAGGAATTCAACATGAAAAAATTATTTGTATTCGCTTTATATACTTTCTCTGTTTCTAGCTTTGCCTTAACCCCGCAAATAGAAACAGCATCAAACTCAGACTCTTTTATCAGTTTCCGCACTGCTAATGATGCTATTTATTGCTCTGGCGACATTCCTGGTCTAAACCCCAAAGTTGAATGTGTTACCACAATCAAAGGAAAACCGATTTTACCGCGTCCGAAAGATTGTGAATTAGAATGGGGCGAGTTATTTTCTGTTGGCGCTACCGGAAAAGCCTCACTTGTTTGTGCAAGTGATACCCCCGCTGTGCCAGACTCACAAATTTTGAAAGATGGAGAAACGATTAAAGGCAAAGGGTGGCAATGTACTGCGTCTGGGGATTCATTAACTTGCTCAAACCAAGAAAAACACGGTTTTAAAATTAGCCAAGCAAAACAAAAATTATTTTAGTTTGTAGCGTATTTGAAAAATATACAATACGTTAATTGCCTTACCACAGAGCGGTCAAATTTTTATCACTTTTTACAAGGAACACCAATCATGAAAAAGTCTCTTCTCTTAACGATTCTTTGTCTTCCATTTATGACTCAAGCTAACGACAGTACGGGAACGGTCTCTACTGGTGGTGTGGAATATATTAAGAATGAACACATTGCGATGCAAAAAGAAAACCTATTTATCAGCCAAGATAAAATTAAGGTGGAATATGAATATCGCAATCTAACCGATAAAGACATTACTGAGACGGTGCTATTCCCATTACCGGAAGTGATGCTGCACGATTACGGTGATTTTGCTGACACCCAAAGTTTAATCAATTCTTTTAAGATTTATGCGAATGGCAAAGAAATCAAACCGACGACTCATGTACGCGCATTCTTTTACGAAACCAAAAATGAAGATGATCCAGAGAAAATAGAATTTGTTTCACATGATGTCACGGACATTCTTCGTGCCTGTGGTTTAACTGAAGAAGAGTTAATGGAGCCTTGGTTACGTAAATCAGATTCTGCAGATAAGAAAATCTTGAAATGTCAGGATCCACGTCTTGATAAATATGCATACAAAGACTCTGAAGATGGCGAGGGGGGCGATACGGAAGTCTTTTGGGGCGGACAAATTATTTATAGTTGGCAACAAACCTTTAAAGCCAATTCGATTACTCAAATTCAGCACGAATATACCCCTCTAGTCGGGGGTGGCATGGGGCTTCATGATCTCGTGAATTATAAAAAGTTTGCCGATACTTTTTGTATTGATCCATCATTTAAAAAATCAGTAAAAGCAAAATCTAATCAAGGGATATACTACCGTGAGCTAGGTTATATTCTCAAAACTGGAGCAAACTGGGCAAAACCTATTGCGGATTTTACGCTTACCATTGAAAGACCAAAAGATCAGATTGTTTCTTTCTGTTGGAAAGGTAAAGGCGAGGTAAAAAAAGTGCTGCAAAATGACAAAGTCGTGCAATATCAAGTAAAAGAAAAAGACTTCTTACCACAGCATAATTTAGAGGTGCTATATGGTATAGATGCAAAGTTTTTTAACTAAAAGCTTGCTTAGTAATATGCTTTTACAATAAAGAGAAGACAAACCTCACAGAATTTTTACAAGGAATAAAAAATGAAAAAATATTGGTTAATTCCATTAATGATGCTTGCTAGCAGCCCTTATGCGAATAGCTGTGGTGGGCAATTTGATCCAGCAACTGGAACGTGTCGAATTATTGGTTCTGATGGAAGAATGATTATGTATAATTCAGCCCCTCCGCAAGGGGGATATTCTAGTGGTTATTCGAATGTGCCAGTAGAACCACCACGTTCTGACTACTATGCTGCGATAGCTATCAATAAAGCAACTGGAGGTTGGGGATGGTCAACAGGTCAATTAGATGCTAATCCTGCTTCGCTGGATGCCATAATGAATTGCGAAAAAGCAAAACAAGGAAAATGCGAAGTGGCTGCGACGCAATTAAATGGCTGTCTTGCTATGGCATCTTCAAAAGATAAAAAAGGGAATTGGACTTACTTCTTCTCTCATAGTGGCATCTGTGGTTCAGTTGAACAGGAAGCATTATCACATTGCAAAGCCAGCAAAGCTAAAAACTGCCAAATTGAAATTCGTCAATTAGACGCACATTATAATTACGCTATTGATAAACTCTTATGGGGGAAATTCTCACAAGACTAGCATAAATACTTGTGCATGAATTTTAAAAAGCTTCGCACTACCTTAATCTTCTTGATACAAGAGCGGTCAAATTTCTCTCACTTTTTACAAGGAATAAAAATGAAAAAATATTGGTTAATTCTATTAACGATGCTTGCTTGCAGCCCTTATGCGAATAGCTGTGGTGGGCAATTTGATCCAGCAACTGGAACGTGTCGAATTATTGGTCCTGATGGAAGGATGATTATGTATAATTCAGCCCCTCCACAAGGGGGATATTCAAATGCGCAAGTAGGACCACCAGTAGGTTCTGACTACTATGCTGCCATTGCCATCAATAAAGCCACTGGAGATTGGGGATGGTCAACTGGCTTTTTAGGCGAATCTGTGGCGATTATGGATGCAAGAATGCACTGTGAAAAAGCAGAACGAGGAGAATGCGAAGGAGCGGCAACACAATTAAATGGCTGTCTTGCTATGGCATCGTCAAAAGATAAAAAAGGGAATTGGGCTTACTTCTTTTCAAATTCTGGGATTTGCGGCGTAGCTGAAAAGGAAGCGTTATTGAATTGCCAAGCCAGCAAAGCCAAAAACTGCCAAATTGAAATTCGTCAATTAGACGCACATTATAAATACTATATGCATCAATAAACGCTTAAAATCAATGTAGGGCGTATCAAATACGCCCTAACAAAAGGATTATTATGAAAAAATTACTTACATTGGCTTTATGTGCTTTATCCGTTTCAGTTTCTGCGAAAACACCTTCAATTGAAGCTAAAGAAACAATACTGCCTCCGCCAATTCTAGAATTTCCTAATTGGTGGAGTGTAATTGCTTATAATCCACAAAATGGTGCTTTTGGTTATGGCGAGGGAAGTATGATAAAGCCTGCTCAAAATAAAGCACTAAAGGATTGTGAGCTTGCTTCAAATGATGCAAATAAACAACATTGTCAAATTGTGACAGAAGCTAATCATGCTTGTGTTGCATTGGCAACAGGAGACTCTCCTGAAAAATATGCCGCAGTTCGCAATTCCAGAGTGAAGCGAGCAGAAGCTGAACAAGAAGCCTTGGCAGCCTGTAAAACGAATTCAGCGAATTGCTCAATCACCTTTTCCGCTTGTGAAAAATAATCTTAAAAAAGGAACGCTCTATGAAAAAAATCTTACTTTGCCTGTGCCTCTTTTCTTCTGCCGCTTATGCTAACCAATGTGAAATCATTGATACCGAATTAGCAGCAAGTTATTCAGAGATGAAAACCTACGGCAACTATAACGAAAAAAATGAAGAAAAATACCAGTCTTCAGAAAAACGGTTTAAAGACGCATTAGCCAAAATTGAAAAATTAGAAGGCAAATTCTGCGCTTGGGAAAAAGCGCCTAAAGAGGGTGTGCGTGTGCTCACTTCAAAAGACCAAAAACTGCAAATCCTTGCTTGGGATTGGCAATCTGGCGGGACAATGCATGAATATGGCAGCATTTGGCGTTATCAGTTACCTAATGGCATTTGGAAAACGGAAGTTAATGAGTTAGACTCTTATATAACCTGGCTAGTATCGCTTAAATTGAATGGAAAACCTTACTATTATATAGAAACCGCTGACATCTACAGTCAATGTCATCATGCAATCGCAGCGAAATTTTATCAAATTACGGAAAAAGGTTTAGAAGAAGCCAATCTGATTCAAGGTAAAAAACCAACTTCTAATATTGAGGTATCGTTTATCTCATATACGAATAATGATTTACCAGAATCGAATGCCTATTTTGATTACGACTTGAAAAATAACCGCTTTAGCTTCCCGTTAGTACATCAATTTGAAGATACATGTGGTAACGGAAAAATGACTTCAGAACGCATTTATTATCGTTTTGATGGCAAACACTTTGTAAAAGAGAAAAAGACTAAAAAATAGATCTATTCCTGTACTCACATAAAAAAGGGGGCTCGAATCCTTATTAAAGGATCCCCCCCCTTTAAGGAACCAGCATGTCTGTCAAAACATTTGAAAAATTGACCGCACTTTTAGATAAACATCAAGCACGCTATCGTGTCGTTGAACACCCCACAGCAGGAAAATCAGAAGAAGTAGCTAAAATTCGTGGTACAGAATTAGGGCAAGGTGCAAAGGCGTTAGTATGCAAAGTAAAAGGAAATGGCGTAAAACAAGCAGTATTAGTGATATTGCCGGCGGATCAACAATCTGATTTGAGTAAAGTGGCCGCCTATTTAGGCGGCACGAAAGCCTCGCTTGCCAGCCCTGCAGAAGCAGATACCCTAACCGACTGTGTATTTGGTGCAATTCCGCCTTTTAGCTTTCATCCTGATTTGTTATTAATTGCCGATCCTAGCTTGCTTTCTCGTTATGATGAATTAGCATTTAATGCAGGTACCTTGGAGCGCTCTATTATCCTTAACACTCAAGATTATGCCTCAATCGTTCAGCCCACATTAGTGGATGTAATAAAAACCGAATAGAGAAAAGATTGGTTGTCTTTCATTTGATTGATACAATGCTTCCGTTTTTCTATTAATTGGACATCTCATGAAAAAATATCTTAAAGCATTTATTCTTTTTCCGTTGATTATTCAAATTATCGGCACTGTTGCCTTAACATTCTCGAATAATGATACTGATCAAATTCAGAGCTCAGTGTTTTCTGTCTTTATTGTGGCTGCAGTGCCGACTTTTCTCATTACGCTTTGGGCGGCATTTCACCGCTATGCAAGCTACAACGTGAAAGCTATTGCATTAATTGCAGGATTAATCGGATTTAGTTACACAGTTGTGGCAGGATTCTTTTACGCCACACTAGTTAATGACATGGGATTTGGCGAATGGTTACGCGCAGGAGGATTAGAAATTACCTGCTTAATGGCCGCAGGTTTGGCACTTTATTCTGTTATGGTATTACCGCTCTTGTTACCTAAAGAACGCCCACTATAAGGCGATTTGAGGCGAATATTGAGCAGTTAAATCCACCAAATCTGCTAATGAAATTGACCGCACTTGATTGTTTTCTGGCAAAAGTGCGGTTAAATTTCTAGCTAAAATATCCTGCTCCAACACAAAACATTGCCCTTTGCATTGGGTAAACATTTCCCCATACTTCACAGCTAACAACACGCCATCTTGCCATAAAATCACCGCATCATTTTCCGTGATTTCAGTCAAATAACGTTGAAGTTCTGTCTCAGAATAATGAGCTTGAGAAAAGGTATAAAGCATAATATTCCTTAAAACGTAAACACTTTTTCTGCTTGGCTAAGTTTATTGATCAGCGAAGCACGGTCAATTTTTTTAGCAGAAATAATGAGTTGTTCCGTTTGCAAATTGTATTGGTCGAGCGAATCGGCGCAGACAAAGCGCTGTTCAATATCGTATAAATCTAATAATTTAAAGGTACGAATAAAGTCTTTTTGTAACAATAACTCAGGATTTTGCCCATCAAGTAAATTTAATACGCCATCATCGATAAAAAAGACACCGATTTCCTCTTCATCACAAAATGCTGTCGCAGCAAGCAAAGCATCTAAACCTTCACGAGAAATCGCATTTCCATGCGGTGCGGTACGAAATAAGAATGCCAGCTTCATAATGTCACCACCCGATCTGCTTTTAATGCCATCGCCATAAACTCGCCTAAGCCTGTAATCTCAAAACCTTCTGCAAGATTCGTATGATCCGTATCTTTTGCTGTAAGCGCATCCACTACACCACGACGTTGTGAAGCGGCTACACATAAATGCAAAGGAATATGATGCTGCGCTGAAAAGGCTTGCCAAGCTTGCGTGAGATTAAATTCATCATTGGCAGGATAAACCAAGCCATTGCCATTACTCACACCGTCTTGAAAAAAGAAAATTTGGCTAATGGCATGCCCTTTTTCGAGTAAAGCTTGGGCAAATTGATAGGCGAGAAAAGCCCCTTGTTTTCCATAAACGGGACTTTTCACGGCGAGAACATAGTTCATTACTCTTGCTCTTGTTTGATTTGACGAATATACAAATACACGGTGTGGCGAGAAATCGTGAGGCGATCAGCCACTAAATTGATTGCATCTTTAATATCAAAAATGCCTTTTTCGTAAAGCGAAATCACAATCTGACGGTTCTTATTATTATTCGAAACCGAGCGATCTGCATTCACTTCTTCAATCGTTTTTTCTACCGTTTGTGCCACCAATTCTTCCACTGAACTTGCAAAATTGACAGAAGAGGTTTCATTTTGTTCCTGCGTTGGCATAAAGGCCTGCATAAATTGAGAAACCGGCACATCCAAATTAATATTGATACAAAGTAAACCAATAATACGCTGTTTGCTATTTCGAATGGCGATGGTCACAGACTTCATCAACACATTACCTTTCGCACGCGTGAAATAAGGCTTAGATACACTCTCACTTTGCATATTACGCAAGGATTTCAGGGCTAAATCCGTAATCGGTGAACCCACTTGGCGATTGGTATTATGCCCGTTGGCGATACAAATGGCAGAATGCTCAATATCTTCCAAAGAATGTAATACGATTTCACAATGCTCGCCAATCAACGCGCTCACGCCATCAACTACCGCTTTATAGGAAATCAGAATAGCACGATCTTCATCAGTGAAAGGTTGTCTATCGGTTAGTATCATTTTTCAAATCTGGTAGGGGAAAATGACCGCACTTTGGACAAAGTGCGGTTAAATTAAGGATTATTTTTTAGGATTAACGTCTAATACTTCAACTTCGAAGTAAAGTGTTGCATCAGGTGGAATTGAATCGCCTGCACCTTGTTTGCCATAAGCTAATTCAGGTGGAATCACTAATTCGATTTTACCGCCTTTCTTCACTAACTGAAGACCTTCAGTCCAACCTTTGATCACTTGGTTTAATTTAAACTCAACCGGTTGACCACGTTCAACAGAGCTATCAAATACTTTACCATCTGGTAATTTACCGGTGTAATGTACTTTCACAGTATCCGTTGCTTTAATCGCATCACCTTTACCCGCTTCAGTAATTTTGTAAAGTAAGCCATCTTTAGTGCTTTTTACGCCGTCTTTTTTCGCAAATTCAGCACGGTATTTATTACCTTCTTCTTTTGCAGCTTTCGCTTGTTGTTCTACTTTTGCTTTTGCCGCAGACACTAATTGCTCTTGAATACCATCTAAGGTTTGTTGAATTTTTTCGTCTTTACGAACATCAACTTTACCTTCTAATGCATCTTTTAAGCCATCTAAAATACGCGCATTGTCGTATTGAATCACTTCTTTTTGAGCATCCACTAAATCTTTTACTTGGTTACCCATTAATGCACCTACAGCATAAGACGCATCGCTTGCGCTTGGCGCTGCTTTATCTTCTGCAAAAACAGAACCTGAAACAACCGCACTTACCATAAGTGCAGCAAGAGAAAGCTTTTGAATTTTCAACATTTTGCTTGATCCTTTATAATAGAAACGGAATAGTGAATAGGTTAAATCGGATTGACCAAATTCACAACATTTTTTTAAAAATTAGAGAAATTTTATGCAAAATCAACAAATTTTAGACGATCGCATCGCCGAACTTGAAATGAAAATTGCTTTTCAAGAACAACTTTTAGACGAGCTCAACCAAGCATTAGTTCAACAACAGTTTGATATGGATAAAATTCAACTTCAACTCCGCTATCTCGCCGGCAAATTAAAAGATATGCAACCTTCTAATATAGCCAGCCAAGCAGAAGAAACGCCACCGCCACATTATTAAAATGTAATAAAACCATATTTTTAGCTAAATGCGTGATCTTCATCACAAATTCATGAAAAATATTTTTATTTTATTGAAAAAATAACTAAGTGTTTTTATGGTTACCTCTATAGTTGTAAGCCAAATAGAGGATGTAAAAATGGCAAAGTTAGAAATAAAAAATATTACAAAAAAATTTGGTGACTTTTACGCAGCAAATAATATTACTTTTACCGCGGAAGAAGGCGAGTTTGTCACCTTATTAGGACCAAGCGGCTGTGGTAAAACCTCCTTATTAAAATTAATCGCTGGATTTCATGTGGCTGATGAAGGTGAAATCCTTATCGGAGGAAAAAATGTTAACAATGTTCCTCCAGAAAAACGCAATACAGCCATGTGTTTCCAATCTTATGCCCTTTTCCCTCACCTCAACGTTTCTCACAATATTTGCTATGGTTTAAAGCAACGTAAAATTGATATTGAAGAACAAAAACAGCGTTTAAATCTCGCATTGAAACAAATGGATTTAGAATTTCATAAATTGAAATTACCCAATGAGCTTTCTGGTGGTCAACAGCAACGTGTCGCATTAGCCAGAGCCATGGTAACTCGTCCAGATGTGATTTTATTTGATGAACCGCTTTCTAACTTAGATGCCAAATTACGCGAAAGTGTACGTTTTGAAATTAAGCAACTCTCAAAACAATATAATTTGACTAGTATTTATGTGACTCATGATCAGGCTGAAGCCCTAACTATGTCAGATAAAATTATTGTGTTAAATAAAGGTGCTATTGAGCAAATTGGCTCTCCTCAAGATATTTATCATCACCCTAAAAACCGCTTTGTGGCAGATTTTATTGGCATTGCCAATATCACAGAAGCCAATGTAAAAAACATCGACGATAACCTTTATGCTGTTAGTTCTATTTTTGGCGATTTCACCGTATTTTCTGAGAAAAAACCGGAATCAGAACGAATTTATATTTGCTTTCGACCGGAAGACATTGAATTGTTACCAAACGCACAAACAGAAGCGGAAAATCAAATTAAAGTAGATATCATCAACACCGCTTTTATGGGCAATATCACGGAAGTGCAAGGAGTCATTAAACGTAATGATGAAGAGAAAAAATTACGTCTGCAATTAACAAAATGTCCGAATTTGAGCGATAAACTCACCTTTACGGTTCCCCGCCATGCGATTAAATTCTTGGAGTCCGTAAAATGAAAAGTCTCAAAAATGATGTAAAAGCATGGTTATTGCTATGCAGTGGTTTAGGTACGATCCTATTTTTAATGGGGTCCACGTTCTACATTGTAGTCTCTCAAAGCCTTGGTTTATACAGTATGGGCGGGGAAGAAAGCCAATTTAGTTTGGAGTATTGGCAAGCCGTATTAAATAGCCCTGTATTCCAAAATTCGTATATTTATTCCGTAAAAGTGTCTTTATTAGGGGCGATTTTATCCATCATCGTGGCTTATCCCATTGCCATGTGGTTACGTAAAAAATTACCAGCCAAGGTAACAATTATAACCATCTTGCGGGCACCTATGTTGGTACCAGGATTAGTTGCAGCCTTCTTGTTCGTCAATATGATCTCTTACCACGGCATTCTTAATGAGGTATTCGTTTATTTAGGCATTTGGGACGAACCAAAAACCTTACAAAATGATGAATTTGGTTGGGGGGTAGTGATTTTACAAATGTGGAAAAACATTCCTTTTGCTTTAATTCTTATTGGTGGCGCGGTTAATTCGTTGAAAACCGATTTATTAGATGCCGCTGCAAATTTAGGTTCGAGCCCTTGGCAACGTTTTCGTTATGTGATCTTCCCACTAACCTTAGGTGCGGTACAAGTTTCCTTTATTTTAATATTTATCGGCGCACTCGGTGATTTCGCCTTTTATAGTATTGCAGGTCCTCGTAGTACCTATTCTTTAGCACGTTTAATGCAAATGTCCGCCTATGAATTTGAAGAGTGGAATCAAAGTGCGGTCATGGCATTAACTATTATGTTGACCTCTGCCTTCTTCACCATCCTAGTGTCATTATTGATTAAACCATTAGCTGTCAAACGTGGGGAAGTCAAATGAGTAGTTCCGTACAAATCACAACGAAAAATGGTCGATTAATCGCACGTATTTCCTTAACTTTCTTTATTCTTGCTAATTTTATTTGGTTGTTCCTACCCTTTTTAATGGCTGGTTTATGGTCATTGGTAGATCCCGCTAAACCATGGAGTTATCCAGATATTTTCCCTCAATCACTATCTTTCGAGCGTTGGAAAATTGTATGGGAAACCACGTCTTTACCTGAAGCAATGTTTAATAGCTATACCATTGCGCCTACAGTTTCTCTGATCACTATTTTATTCTCTCTCCCAACAGCTTATGCATTTGGACGAATGGAGTTTAGAGGTAAAAAATTAGCAGAATTATTAACACTGATTCCATTGGTTATTCCAGGCATGATTATTGCCCTATTCTTTAGCCGTATGTTATTGGATTTAAATATTAATAATCCATTCATCGGCATTGTTATTGGGCATGTTGTACTCACGTTACCTTATGCTATTCGGATTTTATCCGCGGGCTTTTCTTCTGTACCACAAGACCTTATTGATGCTAGCCGTGACTTAGGTGCATCTAAATTTACCGTTTTCAAAGACGTATATATGCCGATGTTAAAACCTAGTTTTTTAGCATCAATTATCTTCTGTTTAGTGAAAAGTATTGAAGAGTTTGCTATCGCTTTCGTTATCGGCTCACCAGACTTTATTACCGTGCCAACCATTTTATATTCTTTCCTCGGTTATTCTTTTATTCGTCCGAATGCGGCCGTTGTATCGATTATTTTGTTGGTACCAAACATTATTTTGATGATGATTATCGAAAAATTGTTGAAAGGGAATTATCTCTCTCAATCCACAGGAAAAGCATAATTTTCACAAGGAGCATCTTATGCAAAAAAATATCCGTAAACTTCTATCCATTGGTCTTACCGCTGCCGCCTTAGCTGTCAGTACTTTTGCCTCGGCTTCCACTGACTTAAGTAGTAAATCTTGGAGTGAAATCGAAGAACTCGCTAAAAAAGAAGGAAAATTGACAGTTAGCGTTTGGTATTTGCAGCCGCAATTCCGTAATTTTATCAAAGAATTTGAAAATCAATACGGTATTAAAGTCAAAGTACCTGAAGGCACCTTGGACGGTAATATCAATAAACTGATTGCTGAAAAAAATCTAGAAACCGGCAAAATGGATGTGGTTGTGTTAAATGCTGACCGTTTAGGCAACGTAGCAAAAAATGACATTCTTGTAAAACTCAATAACTTACCAAATTTCGATAAATTAAATCACCACTTACAAGGTGTTGAATTGGGCGATATGGCAGTAGGTTATTGGGGTAACCAAACCGGTCTAGCTTATGATCCTATGCGAATCAAAGAAGAGGAATTGCCACAATCTTGGGCAGACATGGAAAGCTATATTGATAAAAATCCAAAAAAATTCGGCTATTCAGATCCAAATGGTGGTAGCTCTGGTAATGCCTTCATTCAACGAGCTTTAGTGTACATCAATGGTGATTATGATTATCGTACCGATAAAATCGATGAAGCACAGATTGCTAATTGGAAGAAAACCTGGGATTGGTTCAGCAGTAAAAAAGATGCTCTAATCCGTACCGCTTCGAATGCTGATAGTCTAACCCGTTTAAACGATGGTGAGTTAGTGATTGTCTCTGCATGGCAAGATCACTTGTTCAGCTTGCAAAAACAAGGTGCAATCACTGACCGTTTAAAATTCTATGTACCAAAATTTGGAATGCCTGGTGGTGGTAATGTTGTAACCGTAGCAAAAAATGCACCTAACCCAGCCGCATCACTTGTTTTCGTGCATTGGATTACCTCACCTGAAGTACAACAGAAATTAAACCAAGAATTCGGTGTTCGTCCACTAAATAGTGAATCTGGTTTGAAAGATACTATTTTCTTCTCAACGCCATGGCGTAAAGCCGAAATGGAAGCCTTCACGAAAGAGGTTATTTCGAGATAAACAATAAACCGCACTTTAATGTGCGGTTTACTTTTATAGGCTAATAAAGTGCGGTTAGTTTTAACCACATTTATAACCAAACAAAATAAGTCATGCTGCCAATGATGGCGATACAGAATAGGTTTAAAATCAAACCGACTTTGGCCATATCGAGTTGTTTCACATTTCCTGTTGCAAATACAATGGCATTTGGCGGTGTAGCAATTGGCAACATAAATGCACAACTTGCCCCACAAGCAATAATTGCGGCTAAAGCGATAGGCGGTAAATTCATAGATTGTGCCACTGAAATCACAATTGGCATAATCAACGCTGCACTAGCGGTATTCGATGTAAATTCTGTTAGGAAAATAATAAATGCTGTCATGACAAAGCAAAGCACCCAAAGTGGTTTGGTTTGCACAAACTGAACGATACTATCCGCCATAATTTTACTGGCACCAGAATCTTTCATCACGATACTGAGTGTTAAACCACCACCGAATAAAACGAGCACGCCCCATTCAACGCGCTCTTGAATTTCTTTCCAGGTCGCCACGCCTGAGATACAAATAAAGATCACAACACATAGCGCAATCACCGTATCGAAGTTTTCGATTTTTTTCGGTAATTCAAGGAAAGCACTAATCCATGGGTTTAAGAGAGAGCTGAAAAGCAACATAATCGCCATACCGATAAAGATCAGCAAAGTAATGATATTTTTACGATTAAAGCTGACTTTCTCAAGTGATGGATTAAAATCCACAGAAAAGTCTGGACGTAAAATCACCCATAAAGAAAAAATCATTGAAGGCACAAGCAATACCATCACCGGGAAACCGTAACCTAACCATTCCGTGAAGGTCACCTGTATTTGAGACGCCAAAATGGCATTCGGCGCACTTCCCACTAATGTACCAATACCACCGATACTGGCGCTAAATGCCATGCCTAATAATACGAAGGCGTACAACCGATGATTTTTCTCTGCATTGATACCTTTTAACATCCCCATAGTAAGCGGTAACATCATCGCCGCCACAGCGGTGTTATTAATCCACATGGAAAGGAATGTGGTTGCGGTGAAAAGGTAGGTAATAGAAAGTTTTAAGTTTCCTTTGGCCAAACGGATAATGTAATTTGCAATAATCTTGTCTAGATTCTGAATCTGTAATACCGCAGCTACCACAAATCCCCCAAAGAACATATAAATAATTGGGGTAGAGAATGGTGCAAGGGCTTTTTGCGTATTAATCAAGCCTAATCCAATGGCTACAACGGGCACCATAAGGGATGTCACAGTAATATTAAAGGCTTCCGTTAACCATAAAATACCAATAAAAATCAGCAAGGCTAGCCCGCGATTCTCTTGAGCAGAGAACGGCAGTATTTTGATTAACACCAACATGAAGACAAAGTCTAAGGCAAGGATAATGAGACTTTTATATTTAGAGAGAAAGGTTTGTTGAGTTTGCATATACAATCTCCTATAAAACGATAGGGGAGATTATTAATTAGCATTTAACCGAAAAAATTGAAACATATTTTTAACAAATTTGTGACATGCTTCAAACTATTTTTGTATAAACAACAAACCGCACCTAAAAGTGCGGTCTGTTTTGCTTTCGTTTTTTATTTTTGCATACGAGCTTGAATACGTTCTGGTAATCTTAATCCAACGAGAGCAACAAGGACTATTGTCCAGAATAAGGTGACATACACAAGGGCTGAACCAAGTCCTACTCTTTCGCTAAGTTTGGCGGCAATCACAGGAGCCACCCCACCACCGATTGCAGCAAAATTATAGATGAAACCGATACCTGTGCTTCGCATTTCAGCTGGGAAGAAAGTCGCCATATATTTTGGTACTAAACCGGCAATCCCTAAGTTAGTTGCAAGTAAGAAGAAGAGCAACGCACCAAGTGCTAATACATTATTTTCTGGCAAATAGAATACTGGGAAGAGGAAGAAAAGTGATAACAATAAGCTATATACAAAGGTTTTCTTCTCACCCAATTTATCCCCGATAAAACCTGCAATTAAGGTACCGATGAGGATGCCAAAGCCTGCCCAGAACATCAGTGATTTCACATTTTCAGCATAGCCATTTTCTTTGAGATAAAGTGGAAGTAAGCCCACTACCGGCCAGTTTACGGAGAAAATTGAATAGCAAACTAAGAAAATAATTAAAGTAATTGGTAATTGTTTTTTAGTGAACAGGTCAGTAAGTGGAACTTTATTCACTTTACCTGCTGCTTTCGCTTGAGCCCATTCTTCACTTTCAGGTGCATGACGACGAACGTAGAGCACTAAAGCGACTGGTGCTAAACCAATGAAGAAAGCCATACGCCAGCCATAAGCTTGCGCAACCCAAGGAATCACTTGAGAAGCAAGAATATTACCGATGGAGAAGCCACTCACTAAGAATGCACTGGCTTTTGTACGTAAATGTTGTGGCCAGCTTTCAATGGCGTAAGAGGAAGAACACGCATATTCACCTGCCATCCCCATACCGATAATCATACGGAAGATGAAAAGCCAAATATAACTGGTGGATAAGCCGCACAAGAATGTGCCAACAGAATATGTAATAATGGAAACAATCATCGCCAAACGACGACCATATTTATCGGCAAAACTACCAAAAATCGCCCCACCTAATGGACGCGCGACGAACGCTGCAAGTAATAATGTGGATGTTTCCGTTGTACTCATGGCGAATTCTTTTTGAATATCCAAAAGCACGTAAGTGATAAGCATATAATCGAAGCCATCAAAAACATAACCTAACCAAGCCGCAAATAACGCTTTTTTTTGCGTAGGACTGACTTCTTTATACCATGGTAATGATGTTGCCATAACAACCTCCCTTCCTTGTATTTGAGAATTTTGTGGTATAGATCACAGAATTTAAAATCACTGCTAATTTCTGCTTGCATAAATAAAGATAAGACGTATGATGTCTTATGTCAATCAGAGAGAATGAGAGCTGGATCACAAATTCAGAAAATAGATTAGAAAATGAGAACAGAAATGAAAAAAACAAGTAAAAAAGAAGCAAGTCTCGTTTTGCAGGATAAAATCAAATCGCTCATCATTAAACAAAATCTCAAATCTGGCGATTTGATGCCAACAGAAAATGAGTTGATTGAACAGCTTGGTGTGAGCCGTTCCAGTTTGCGTGAAGCCATTAAATCTTTAGAGGCTCTACACATTTTAGACATTCGCCATGGCGTCGGCACCTTTGTGAGTGAATCATCTCTTGTGCCAATGATTCGCGGATTAAGCTTTCACACCCAACTGAATTTGCATAATGATCATAATCAGCTGATTAATATTTTGGATATTCGGGAAATTTTGGAATACGGTTTTGCCCCGATGGTTTTAGGAAAAATTAGCCAAGAACAGACCGCACTTTTGCAAAAATCAGTGGCCAATATGGAAAAAAATGCCCGTGAGCAAAAATTTTCCCCTAAAGATGAATACCACATTCATTTAAAACTTTATGAACCATTAAATAACCCATTACTGATTCAATATTTAGATGCGTTTTGGCAAATTTATCAGCAAGTAGAAAAAGGCTTACCGCCACCAATACTTTCTCCGGAAAAATTAGCCATGCAACACCGTGAATTAATTGATGCCGTGGAAGCGCATGATTTAGTACGTATGCAACGCGCGATCTTGCAATATTTCCAAAGTATTCGCCAACGCTTACAACAAGGAGGGCATGATGCAAACTAATGGATTAAACATCGCCTTAATCGGCTGTGGCTTTTTTGGTGTTCAACTAGCTTCCGCATTTGACAAAGCCCAAGCAAACTTAATTGCAGTGACCGATATCAATCCTTCTCTTGCACAAAAACTCGCAGACCAATACGACAGCCAAGCATTTTTTAGTGTGGAAGAAATGTTGGCAGAAACTAAACCGGATTTAGTGGTCATCGCCACCCCAAACTATGCTCATTATTCCCCCGCTATCTTAGCGTTAAATTCTGGCTGTCATGTCTTTATTGAAACGCCTTTCACCTTAAGCTCCTCCCAAGGCCAACATTTACGCCGTCTTGCTGAAGAAAAAGGCAAATTCATTTTTGTGGGCCATTTAGAGCGTACGTTGCCAGGCATGTTGAAAGTCAAAGCGGCTTTAGAACAAGGAAAATTAGGCAGAATTACGGTCGCACGAGCCATGCGTCAGCGTTGGATTGAAAACCTACCAAACAAAGAATGGTGGAAATTAGATGCCAATCTTACGGGCGGCGAGCTTTTCCACCTCATTCACGAACTGGATTTACTCTGTTGGTTATTGGGCGATATTGAGGCTGTTTTTGCTCAAGCGGCTAATCAAGCGCATCACGATACGCCAGACAGCCGTGATGTGTTGCAACTGTTACTACGTTTTGAAAATGGCGTGCTAGGTTCGCTTGAAATGGGTACTGCTTATCGATTACACCAATGGGGCATTCAAATTCATGGTGAAAATGGTGTGATTGAAGTCAATTTCTTTACCTCAAGTGTCACATTTAATTATCTAGATGGAAAAATAGAACACGTTGATTTATTTGATGAATTTGAGGCTGATTTATCTTTACGCGAAAGTGCCAAAGGCACACAACAATATAATGTCACCCACGCACCTTGCCAACTTTGGTTAAGCCGAGCGGCTGAAATCGAAGTACAAAGTGTGGTGGAGCACTTAACGCAAGGAAAAACCAGCCCATTAAGTCTATGTTTAACTGAAGCCATCGAAGTTGCAGAAGCAGCGAAGCAATCCATGGCAACGGAAAAACAAATCTCAGTGAAAAAATAAGGAGTTTATTATGATGCGATATGGTGTTGTTGGCGTTGGCTATTTTGGTGCGGATTTAGCCCGTTTCATGAATGAATTTGATGATGCACAGATTACCATGGTATATGACCCTGAAAATGGTGAAACCATTGCTCAAGAATTACAATGCGTAGCGGCAAAATCGCTTGAAGAATTAGTCACTTCCCCTGATGTGGATTGTGTGATTGTCGCCACCCCAAACTACTTACACAAAGAACCGGTCATCCTTGCAGCAAAAAACAAAAAACATGTTTTCTGTGAAAAACCAATCGCCTTAAGTTATCAAGACTGTGACGACATGGTGCGCGCTTGCGAAGAAAATGGCGTCACCTTTATGGCTGGTCATGTGATGAACTTTTTTAACGGTGTTCACCATGCCAAAGAATTAATCAATCAAGGCGTGATCGGTAAAGTGCTTTATTGCCACACCGCACGTAACGGCTGGGAAGAACAACAACCGACTATTTCATGGAAAAAAATCCGTGAAAAATCAGGCGGCCACTTATATCATCATATTCACGAATTAGACTGCGTACAATTCATTATGGGTGGTATGCCAAAAACCGTTACCATGGCAGCCGCCAATGTTGCACACAAAGGCGAAAAATTTGGTGATGAAGACGATATGATTTTTGTCACTATGGAATACGATGATAATCGCTTCGCTGTTCTCGAATGGGGTTCGGCTTTCCGTTGGGGTGAACATTATGTATTAATTCAAGGGGAAAAAGGCGCAATCAAACTTGATATGTACAATACCAAAGGTACCCTTCGTGTGGATGGAAAAGACACCTATTTCCTCATTCACGAAACCCAAGAAGAAGATGATGACCGTACCCGCATTTACAACAGCACAGAAATGGACGGTGCGATTCAATACGGTAAACCGGGCAAACGCACCCCGCTCTGGTTGAGTTCTATCATGAAAAAAGAAATGCGTTATTTAAACGATATTCTCCATGGTATGGAGCCAACTGAGGAATTTGTAAAATTACTCACCGGTGAGGCAGCCCGAGCTGCCATCGCCACTGCCGATGCTTGTACTCGTTCTCGTTACGAAAACCGCAAAGTTGATTTATCAGAAATCATCGGTAAATAAAAATAATGTAAAAATAAACCGCACTTTGGTTGAGAAATCAAAGTGCGGTTGTTTTTTATGACCTTGTAAAAAATAGATTGAATTCTTACGCAAAAAACTGTAATTTCAATAACCTATATAGATTAGCAATAGGAATTTTCTATGAAAAACATTTTAACTAAACTAGTTTTTATTATTGGATTAGGTGCTATGCTTTCTGGCTGTGCAACCTCCACACTTTGGACAAACACAAATGATCTTGCAACTGGCGATAAAATCGAAACAGTGACGAAAGAGAAAACTATTGATAGCGATGAAATTATTGCATTAGGACAAGATAAAAACTCTGGCAGAGTGCTCATTTTTGGAAAAAAATATCTTATTCATTTGCATGAAACAAGCTCAGAAGAAATTCAAAAACTGACCAATGCTAAATTCAGTAATCCTTTTTATATAGATAATGCCATTGAAGTTATCTCGGAAGATCATACAGAACTCAAGTATGTGAAAGCTAATTTTTCATTACAATACAAAGTAACGAATGAATTAGAAAAAGGAAAAATGAAGAAACTCGGCTTCATGTGTAATGAGGCTTCCTGTGCTAAAAATTTAGAACTTACAGGTGATATTTATTCATTAACAGACAAAGCACAAATTCATCGACCAAGTAAACAACTAGCTAAATCATTACCGTTTAAATTAAAACAACAAACATCAAATATAAGATATAAAACCTCTTCTCAAGCAGAAGGCGTAGTAAAAGCTGTGGGCCTCACACCTTTAGCATTACTCTTAGATGTTGTGACTTTACCGATACAAATTATGTTTTTAACCAACAACTAAGTTCCAGCTTGAGTCTTTGGATATCTAAGCGGTCTAATTTTTAGCTATATCATTTCTATCTAAAAAATGACCGCTCTTTACTTTCTAATCTATCCCCGATTTTCTGTTGCTGTAATTTTATTCTTTGGCGGTACGGTGCAAAATAGCCAACTACTAGTAATAGCAAGCCTACGACAATAAACGAGGCAATTCTTGCCACGCAACCACTATTGCCCAATTCAATCAAGACAATGAGATTTCCATTAAAGATGACAAAAACTGGATTATCTCGAGGCACTTACGGTGATAATCTTTCTCTCTCCCATTTTCCGTCATTGAATAAATAACAAATTCTGTCATGCAATCGACTTGGACGACCTTGCCAGAATTCGATGCGATCAGGAATCACAAGATAACCGCCCCAATGTGGTGGACGTGGGACATTTAATGGGTGTTTTGCTGCAACTAGAGCAGCTTTCGCTAATAAAGATTTGTGGCTAGAAATGACCGCACTTTGCTCGCTGGCCCAAGCGCCAATTCGGCTGGTGTAAGGGCGAGTTGCAAAATATTCATCTGATTGTTCAGGCGAGATTTTTTCGGCTTTGCCCTCAATACGCACAGAGCGTTCTAATTCTGGCCAAAAGAATGTCAGGGCGACGAAAGGATTATGTTCTATAGCTCGACCTTTTCGGCTGTGATAATTCGTGAAAAAGACAAAACCTTGTTCATTCACTTCTTTCAACAATACCATTCGACTTGTTGGACGTCCGTCTTCATTGACTGTCGCAACATTAACACCTGTCGGCTCGTTTACTTTAGCCGTAATCGCTTCGTTGAGCCATTTTTCAAATTGTTTTATTGGATTGGGATCGCAATCATGCTGAGAAAGCGCCTGTTTGCAATAATCCTCACGAATATCATGTAAGTCCATTTTCTTTCTCCTTTTGCTTGAAAACAAAAAGCCCTTGCAACTGCAAGGGCTAGTATAGTCCGTTAATTATTTACCATCAACACTCACGCCATAAAATGCATCGTAGCCGAATGGGCTTTGTACGTAGCCTTTTACGCGAGGGCTAAGTGGTGCGAAACCAACAGAGTGCGCAACTGGAATCCATGGTGCTTGCTCATGGAAAATCACTTGTGCTTTTTTATAAAGTGCCGCACGCTCATCTTTATTGGTTAAGCCAATCGCTTTATCTAATAAGGCATCAAATTCTGCATTTTTGAAACGAGCAAAGTTTGAATTGCCAGCGTTAGCACTTGCAAGTAACGGAGAAAGGAAGTTATCCGGATCACCGTTATCGCCTGACCAACCAAAGATACCAGCCGTTAATTCGCCTGCTTTAGCACGTTTTTGATAGTCTGCCCATTCAAACGTTACTGGATTTGCTTTTACGCCAACTTTCGCCCAGTCAGCCATCACAAGTTCAGCCATACGTTTTGGATTTGGATTAGACGCACGTACCACCGGTTGAATCCAGAAATCCGTTTCAAAACCGTTTGGATAACCTGCTTCTGCTAAAAGCTGTTTCGCTTTCTCTGGATCATACGGATAATCTTGGATTTCGTCGTTATAACTCCAAATTGTTGGTGGTAGTGGGTTTTTCGCTGCAGTGCCTGCACCTTGATAAACCGCTTCAATAATTGCTTTTTTATCTACAGCATAGTTCAATGCTTGGCGTACTTTCGCGTTATCAAACGGTGCTTTCTCTGTATTGAATGCGATATATGCCACGTTCAAACCTTTTTGTTCCAAAAGCTGTACTTTCGGATCAGTTTTCATTTTGGCTAAATCCGCCACGTTTGGGAAGAGAATTAAATCACAAGAACCTGCTTGTAACTTCGCATAACGCGTAGTCGCATCTGGTACAATGCTGATGACTAAGCGATCAAGCGGTGTACGACCTTTCCAATAGGTTTCATTTGCTACGTATTGTGCTGCTTGGTCAGTTTTGTAATCCACGAAAATAAACGGACCTGTACCCACCGGTTTGTTATCTATCGTTTCTGGTTTACCTGCTTTCAACATCGCATCTGCATATTCAGCGGAATAAATAGAGATAAAGTCCATACCCAAGCTTGCTAAGAAAGTCGCATCTTTTTTATTCAAGGTGATACGAACGGTGTTGTCGTCCACTTTCTCAACTGATTTTAATAAATCTGGGAATTTCATCGCTTTGAAATACGGATAAGTCCCTTTCGATACATTGTGATAAGGGTGGTTAGGAGCCAGCTGACGTTGGAAAGAAAAGACCACATCATCCGCATTAAAATCACGTGTTGGCGTAAATTCTTTTGTAGTATGGAACTTCACCCCTTTACGCAAATGGAACGTGTAAGTTAAACCATCGTCACTGATCTCCCAGCTTTCAGCTAAGGCTGGCTCAAGGTCAGTTGAACCTTTTTTGAATTCAACCAAACGGTTATACACTTGTTGTGAACTCGCATTGTAAGATGTGCCTTCCATTACCAATGCCGGGCTAAAGCCAAGTGGTGCTTTTGCCGTACAGTACACAAATGTGTTATTGCCTGAAGGTTTAGCTGTTTCTGCTTTCGTAGTTTCTTTTGCTGCAGAACCAGATTGATCACAAGCAGCTAAAAACAAACTTGCTGCAACAAGTGTTAATGTCGCTTTTAGTTTCATAAGTTGTCCTTTCTTTGTAAGGTAAGTTTCTCGCTTACCCAACCATCAATTGTGGTAGATTCAAATCCACCCTGTATATAAAATTTTACTTAAGATATAAGCAAATCAAACTTTTACAAAATAAGAAAATGATCTTTCTTATAACAAATTAAACTAAGGTATTCAATATCAGCGTTTTTTCCGCAAATGATCCCCATCTGTTTTGTGCAAATAGCTCAATATCCAAACTAGTGCGATCACAAAAACAGAAGTGGTCAGAAACGTGTAACTGAAAGCATGTTGTAATGCTTCGCCTTCGTTACCAATGAATTGACGGTATAACGTTAAAATAATGGATGCCACCGCGATACCAAAGCCAATACCTACTTGTTGTACAATACTCAGTACTGTTGAACCTACACCGCCTTGTTCCTGTGATAGATCCCCGACCGTGAGTGTATTAATCGAAGTGAAAATCATCGACATACAGGCTCCATACCACATCAAATTACATATAATCCACATTGTTGATGATGAGGAATCAAGCCATGACATGGAAACCGTTGAACCGGCCATTAAAAGTGACGATAAAATTAGCGTGGTTTTATAACCTAAGATATTTAAAATATGTCCAATAAAGCGTTTAAATACAACGGACATTAGTGCAATGGGTGCAAGTAACCAACCTGACACGTCTGCAGAATAGCCAAAAGAAAGTTGGAACATTAATGGCAATAAAAACGGCACTGCCGAGCCGGAAAGACGGATAAAAATATTGGCTGCAATGCCTAATCGGAATGTTCTTGTGTTGAAAAGAGATAACGGCAAAATAGCACGTTCATTACCTTTCGCATAAAAATAATAAGCCATCAATAATGCAATACCAATCGCTAATGCACTGTATGTGGTTATGCGATCACTATGACTTTCACCGAGTAAATCAAGCCCGAGCGTTAAACCCACTAAACCAAATGCAAAGAGCAAAAAGCCCGTCCAGTCTAACTTAGACGCATTCCCCTTCTGATTTCCCATCACTTTAGCCGCCGCCCAAAAGCCTAACATGCCAATAGGAATATTAATTAAGAAAATCCAATGCCATGACGTATGCACCACAAGCCAACCACCTAAAATCGGACCAAGAATCGGGCCTATCAATCCCGCTGTTGCCATTAAATTCCAGGCATTAATTAATTGATTTTTCGGTACGGTTTGAATAATCGCAAGACGAGCAACTGGCATCATAAATGCTCCGCCAACACCTTGGATAATTCGTGAGAGCACAAGAGTCTCGAGAGAGGTTGACATCGCACAAGCTACCGAGCCGAATACAAAGGTAAAAACAGCAGAGCGGAAAACGGTGAGTGTACCAAATTTAGCTGCCGCCCAAGCAGTTAAAGGAATAAATAAGGCAACGGCAAGAGAATAGGCGATAATCGCCATTTGCATTTCAAAGACAGGGGTTTGAAGATCTGTTGCAATAGTTGGTAAGGCAGTATTTAAAATAGTCGCATCCAAGCTTTGCATAAACAAAGCCATGGAAGCTACCCAAGCCAGTCCTTTATAGTGCTGACTTTCTATTACTGCGTCTTTTTCCACCATTGATAAATAAACTCGGCGATCTGTTCAATGTGATTAATATCTAATAAAGTGCGGTCAGTTTCAAGCGAATAATCTGTTGCTAAAGCCAACACGTTTTCATCTAATTCAGGCAAAGGTTTTGCCATTTCTTGTCGATGCAACAGAATCTTTGGAATAGGTTCTTGTTTAAATCCTTCCACCAAAACTAAATCTGTTAAATGACGATCAAATTGCTGGCTTAAATAGGCTAATGAAACTGGCTCTTGAGGCGTTTCTGTCATTAATGCCCAACGAGTATCACAAGCCATAATAACTTGTGCAGACCCCGCCTCTTTCATACGCCAACTGTCTTTTCCCTCTCTATCCACATGAGCGTTGTGATGGCTGTGTTTAATCACTGAAACACGTAAGCCTTTTTTAATTAATTGAGGAAGCAATTTTTCCAGCAATGTGGTTTTGCCACTACCGCTGTAACCTGTGATGCCAAGAAGAGGAAGGGGATTATTCATTGTAAAAACCTTAAGAAAAATGACCGCACTTGATAAAACAAAACCCCGCAGGACGGGGTTTAGCTATCAAAATCCATTAGGTGAAGAAAGTATAGCAAGGGGAAGCAAAATAGCAACTTTCTCACGTCTACTGAATTATTTTAGGAATGTTACGCCTTGCACGATTCGCTTAGCGGCGGCAATTGGAAGCTGTCCGATAAAGGTAATTTCTTTATCGCCCATGACTTCACTGTAAATCGTATAAGCCCCTTGTTTCCACGTGTTTTCTGTTGCGGCTGTGCTATCCGCTTTATTGACATAGAGTGTAAAAGTGAAAAGACCGTCACTAAATAACGCATTTTCAATTACTTCACCATCTATCACATCATGATTTTGACGAATTAAATCAAAACCTTGAGGTAACCAATCAGTTTTCCAATTAATTGAAAGGGATGACTCTTGTTTCCCTTCATTTAAAAGTGGCGGCACTGACACCTTATTAAGGTAATCTGTCAAACCACGTAGACGATCATCGATATATAACGTCACGACACGGAACTGATCAAGTAACTTGCCTTCTCGATCAAGCATATCACCACGCAATAACAAACCATTTTCTTCATCTAAGAAAACGAGATATTGATAGCGAAAATCATCTTTTGGCACAATACGAATGGTATCGACAAATCGACCTGCAATTCGGTCTTTTCCAAGTTTAATAAAATCATAATTCTGACTCAGCTTGCTAAAATCAGTACGAATCACTGCCGGAAGCGCATCCACAATCTCACCACTATTAATCGTGAAAGCACGTGAATCCGGCTGGAAATAGCTGACTAAATTACCACGCTGGATAATTTCTTGCTGTTCGCCATCTAATGTCACCAACTGTGCATACACTTTTTGCCCTTGCTTAATATGGCGATAACGGAACGAGTCCATATTCGTTGGTGTAGTTTGCACAAAAGCAATCTCATAATTTAAATCTCGCATGGCTTGCGACATTTTATTTAATAACTGAATTGGCTCTTCTGCAAATGCCGTAAAAGGCAACAGGAATAAGCCTAAAAGTGCGGTTAATTTGAGAAACGTTTTTTTCATAAATAAATCAATTGATCCATAAAAAAATTCACCACGCCTAAGGTGGTGAATTATCGATTAATTGCTGTAATTATTTCGCTTGGTTGCTACCCACATTTAAGCTATCTGCATGCATACGACGCTGTAATTCATAATTTTGTAACATCGTACCAATACGGCGATTTTTTTGCTCAACCTGTTCCGAAGTGGCTACATCTTTGGTCGGAGCGTTGTAACTTACTTCTTGAACAGAATTGTTAAATGGTAAGGTTTGTAAAACTGGGTTTTCAGGTGTAACCGAGGTGCTTTTTGCATTGAATGATTGCACACCTACTACTGCCACTAAACACACACCTGCCGCCACAGCAATTTGTGTCATTGGTGCAAAGAATGCTTTTAATTTTTGCACGAATGGTAAGCTGTCAGCTTCTTCTGGTGTTGGTTGAGAAACAGTAATCTCTACGTGTTTTACTTCTTCTAATTCAATTAAATCAGCCATTTTCGCTGTAAAATCAGCACCTAATAATACTGGTGACTCTTTACGCATAACCGATCTTACTGCGTGATATGCCGCCCAAGATTCTTGTGAATCTTTATCCTGACAGAGTTCTTCCGTCAACTCGGCACTGACTTCTTCTCCATCCATATAGGCTGAAAGTAACTCTTTTTGCATTTTATAAACTCCGACTTTATTTTAACGTTGCATAAGCGGTTGTATTTTGTTCTCAATCACTTCCCGAGCGCGGAAAATGCGAGAACGTACAGTGCCTACTGGGCAATCCATTATTTCTGCGATCTCTTCGTAACTTAACCCTTCAAGCTCACGCAAGGTAATCGCGGTTCTTAAATCTTCTGGCAAACTGTGAATGGTATCGAATACCACTTTTTCTAATTCGCTAGATAACATTTCATTTTCAGGGGTATCTACATCACGTAGATGGGTTCCCACATCGTAGCTTTCGGCATCTTCAGCCAAAATATCTTCGCTCGGTGGACGGCGCCCCTGTGCCGTTAAGTAATTCTTTGCCGTATTAACGGCAATTCGATATAGCCAAGTGTAGAATGCACTATCGCCCCGAAAGGATTCAATGGAACGATAGGCCTTAATAAAGGATTCTTGTACAACATCCGGAATGTCGTTATGAGAAATGTAGCGGGTTAAAAGTCCGGCTACTTTATTTTGATAACGAGAAACCAATAAATTAAAGGCTTTTTTATCGCCTTGCTGCACTCTTTCTACCAAAGCCTGATCTGTTAGCTGTTCAGCCATATATCTCCTATGCTACGTCTAACACGCCTTCATATATTCAAGACAGCAAGCTATTGTTGCTTTATCAGACAGAGTTAAAATTGAAAAGTTCCTTATGTATAAAAAATTTCAAAAAATTAACGGACATTCGTTTTCTGCACATCTTGGATATATTCAACCATCGCTTGCACTTCAGCATCTTCTGATTGACTGCCATTAAAAAACCACGAAAAAAGTTGTAAATCCGTGGCGGCAAGTAAACGAATAAAAATATCTTTTTTGTCGTCAGTCAGTTGGTCAAAATGCGTTTTATAAAAAGGCATGATGATTTTATCCAGCTCAAGCATACCTCGACGACAATCCCATTCAATGCGGAGTTTATTGTATTTATCCATAATTTCTCCCTAAATCATTGTAATTATACCTGATAAATGAAAAGTGCGGTTAAAAATTACCGCACTTTTTAATCAAAGAATCGATTATTCTGTCGCCTTCGGCTTAATCACCGCATAAACCACGCCGGTTAATAATGCCCCCGTTGCAATTGCACCTAAGTAGAGTAATGGTTCAGAGACAAACGGAATCACAAATAAACCACCATGTGGTGCTTGCAGAGAAATATTTAATGCCATTGAAATGGCACCCGCTGTTGCACCACCGATAACCGAGCTAATAATCACACGTAATGGATCAGCTGCCACAAACGGCAATGCTCCTTCAGAGATAAAGCATAAACCTAAGACAAAAGAGGCCTTGCCTGCATCACGTTGATTACTGGTAAATTTACTGCGTGCAATCCAAGTTGCAATCGCCATACCAATTGGTGGCACCATACCAGCTGCCATGGCGGCTGCCATTGGTGTGTGAACTTGAGAAGCTAACATTCCCACGGAGAACGTATAAGCCGCTTTGTTTACTGGACCGCCCATATCAATACACATCATGGCACCGATAATCGCGCCTAACACCATCGCATTGACTTCACCCATGGATTTTAACCAATCGCTTAAGGTGGTCATAATTTGTGAAACCGGAGGGTTAATCACATAAATCATGGCAAGACCAACAATCAAGGTACCAAAGAGCGGTAGAATTAGAATCGGTTTTAAGGAGGTTAAACTTGCCGGCAATTTAATGGTTGCATTTAATCCTTTCGCCACATAACCCGCTAAGAAACCTGCGATAATCCCACCTAAAATCCCGGCGCCCGCCGTGGTGGCTAACATACCGCCAATAAGACCTACTGCAAGCCCCGGACGGTCTGCGATAGAAAAGGCCACATAGCCGGCAAATACTGCAATCATTAGATGGAATGCTGCGCCACCGCCAATATCCATTAAGGCTTTTGGAATACCATGGAAAATTGTTTCATCTTTGAAGGCTTCGATACCAAACATAAAGGAAATCGCGATTAATAAGCCACCAGCAACCACCAATGGCAACATGTGCGATACACCTGTCATCAAATGTTTATAGACGCCTTTTTTCTCGCTGCTTTCTTCTGATTTAGCAGAAGATTTTGCTGCGCCACCTTCGTAAATTTTCGCCTCTTTAAATGCCTTGTCGAATTCCTGTGCTGTTTTCTTTAAAGCCAAACCGGTCGAAGTACGATACATCGGTTTACCTTGGAATTTATCTAACGGTACATCAATATCGGCCGCAACAAAGACTAAATCTGCCGCAGCGACTTCTTCAGGAGTAATTTCATTACCTGCACCCACTTGACCACGCGTTTCTACTTTTACCTGCCAACCTTGTTTTTTCGCATAGGTTTCAATGGCTTCAGCTGACATAAAAGTATGCGCAACACCAGTTGGGCAAGCTGTAACCGCAACAATATTTTTGACGTCAGAAATACCACCAAATCCAACCGCACTTTGAGTCGGTTGAACATAGTCCACTGCTTGATTGAGTGCATTAGTCAGCGTTACTTCAGGTGACGCAATTGCCGCATCTTCATTGGCTAAAAAGATTTTTTTGCCCACAAATTCAGCAGAGTTTGGTAAACTAGAGCCGAAAACAATCACTAGATCCGCCTCTTTAGCTTGTTCAACCACAGTATGATTGGCTTTTTTCGCGACCACACTCAATGCTTGGCGAAGTAAATAGGCTTTTGCCGCACCAATTTGCGGAGATTGAGTTAAAAACAAATTCATTACATTATCCTTCAATCACAGAAATTTTGACATTCGCCATAATTGGCTCAAGCAAGGCGATATCGCTCACGCCCACATTACTTTGTGAAACCGCAAAGGCGGAAACAGCACTTGCAAACGCTAAGGTTTCCGCTTGAGATAAGCCTTTTTCAATACCGTAAATTAAGCCAGCCACCATAGAATCACCCGCTCCTACGGTGCTCACCACATTTTCACATTTAGGTGGTTGAGCTTGAATCACAGCCTGTTCACTCAGCCATAAAGAACCGTTCGCCCCCATCGAAATAATCACATTAGCAATGCCTTCTGCTTTAAGTTTTTTGGCTGCAGCAATAATTTCATCAAGAGAATTTAACGGATGACCAATCCACGCTTCCAATTCGCGATGATTTGGTTTCACCAACCAAGGATGGGCTTTCAAACCAGCCGTGAGTGCGGCATTACTGCTATCTAATACGACTTTTACACCAGCTTGATGCAACTGATTAAGCCAATCTGCAAACAATTCAGGACTCACACCACACGGTAAACTGCCACATACCGCGACAATGTCAAAGTTTTGGCAATACGCTAATGAATCTGCTGTAAATTGCTGCCAAGCTTCTGGGGTGATTTGATAACCTAAGAAATTCAGGTCCGTCACATCGGCTTCTGTTTCCGTAATTTTTACATTAATACGGGTTTTGCCTGCAACACGATGGAATTTGTCTTCCAAGCCTTGTTTTTTAAACAGGGTTTCAAAATCACCGACGTTGTCTTCCCCTAAGAAGCCACCAACGGCCACCTCTACGCCCAAATCTTTTAATACCTTAGCGACATTAATGCCTTTACCTGCAGGGAAAATACCGAGCGTTTCAACGGTGTTCACTTCGCCGATTTCAATACGAGGCAAACGCCCAACTAAATCATAAGCGGCATTTAAGGTAATTGTTGCTACTTTTGCCATCACTTACTCCCGACCTTCGCCTAAACCACTTTCAATGACTGCACCAATACCGTCAATCGCTTGTTGAGCTTCTTCACCGCTCGCGACGAAACGTAGGCGATGACCTTTCACGACACCAAGTGCCACAATTTTCATCAAACTTTTTGCACTGACTAATTGGGTGTCACGATCTAAGTTTTGAACCGCAACCGACGCATTATATTTTTTCACTTCATTAACAAGCACGGCACTTGGACGAGCATGTAAACCGTGTTCATTACGAATCATAAATACGGCTTCAATGGCATCGGATGGTAAGCCAGTGTTTTCTTCGTGGATTTGTGGTGCATGCTCGCTGCTTACTTCAATGGTATCCGGTTCAGCCGGTGATACAGCAGATACGCTTTCGCCAAGTCCACTCGCAATGATCTTACCTAAGGCTTCAATAGCTTGTTTCGCATCATCACCTTCTGCAACAAAACGTAAGCGATGACCTTGAGTCACACCCAATGCCACGATTTTCATTAAACTTTTTGCACTAACTGGTGCGGTTTCTCGAGTAAGATTTTGTACCGTAATCTTGGATGTGTATTTTTTCACCTCATTGACAAGCACCGCACTTGGGCGAGCGTGCAAGCCATGTTCATTACGAACAGTAAAGGTACCAATCACTGCGCCTGTCGCGACTTGACCTTCAGATTGAGCAGCTACAACAGGCACTTTACCGCCATTAAGTGCGGTCAAAATTTGCTGCGTATTACCACTTAATAAAATATTTTGGACTTCATCATCCAATAAACGCGCTAATGTCTCATTGATTTGGTCACTGACAGCTGAAATTGTTAATACGCCTTTCACCGCTTTGCCATTATGATTAAAAATGGTTTTCGCACGACTGAATGCCAACGCATTTTTCACGTTACCTGAGACGGCATCGGTTACCCATAAACCTTTACCTAGTGGCAGAGCAGAATTGGAGACCACTTCAGAAACAAAGCTATTTTCAACCGCACTTTGCTGCTGTAATTTGCCTGCATTGATAGCGGTAAGGGTGAGCAAACTTTGCGTTTCAATATCTAAACTTAATGTTTCTTCGGTAATACTAAAAGCATCGCTTTCACCTAACAAAATAGCACGGAATTTTTCAACATCTGTTAATGTTGCTAATTGTGCTGCGGTGTCTTCATCACCTAAAACATGCGTTAATTGGCGAAGTAAAGCAAGATGCTCATCAGAACGGGCAGCAATACCAATCACAACATAAGCAATATTACCTTCTCCCCACTCAATACCTTGTGGAAATTGGAATACTTGTACACCGGTTTTTTTCACCATAGAACGGGTTTCTAATGTACCGTGTGGAATCGCAATCCCATTGCCTAAAAAAGTGGAGGTTTGTTGTTCACGTCTAAGCATGCCTTGCAAATAGCCTTGTTCAACATTGCCGGCTTGCTCTAACGCGCTTGCAGCCATTTCAATAGCTTGCAGCTTATTTGTTGCCGTAGCATTTAAATGAATGTTGCTTTCCGAAAGTTCTAACATTCTTGCTCCTTCACATTGATGATTTGAAAAAAGAAAAGCTGCTGATGAGAGCACTCATCAACAGCTCAAAAAGATTATTGGCCGGTACAGGCTTTGAGTAGCATTTCGCTACCTTGAGAAATGTAAGCGTCGTTTTCACCACGCTCTTTGCCTTTTTGCAAATCACGCATTGCATCGTAGATTCCTTGCGTCACACTTGGCGAATCCACTTTTTGCCAACAATTTGCACTTAAACGGCTAAAGTTAGTTTGTAATGCTTCTGCATGTAACACACCACTATAGTAAGCATACACATCTGAGTCATGCCCACCCGTGTAGAGTTTATCTTGAATTTGTTTGATTGGCACAACAATACGACCGAGATACCAGTCATTTGCACCACTTGCAAAATTATCCACAAAGAAATTTTTCGTTACACGATCTTTATAGGTTGCTACGGTCGCTTCATAAGCTGCCGCGTAAGATTTTTGGTCAATTTTATCTTTATCTAAATCAATGACCTTTTTATCTTTACCCATAAACGGAATGTAAGAGGTCATATCTGAAATCGAAGAACAACCTGCTAGCATTACTGCCACAAAGAATACCGAGATTTTTTTTAACATTAAATTTTCCTTATTTATAGGCGGTTAAAACCGCGGTTAATTATACTTAGAATAGGGGATTAAGCAAGGCAGCACCTAGCATTACGCTGATTCTTTGCTTACTCCGCTGTCTTTGACAATCGAAACTAAAATTTGATCAATTTTGAAGTTTTCGGTATCAATAACTTCAAATTTATATTTATCGTACAACACAAAATCGGTTTTTTTCGGGATTTTGCGTAACATATACATCATAAAGCCACTAATAGTCTCGTAATTTTCTGAATCAGGGAAAGATTCAATATCCAAGGCACGCATCACATCTTCAAGCGGGGTCGCACCATCAATCAACCAAGAGTTTTCATCACGGCTGACAATTTGTTCTTCTTCGTTAGAAACCAATTCTCCCATCACAATACTCATTACATCGTTTAAAGTGATCAAGCCTACGACCAGAGCATACTCATTGACGATAATAGCAAAGTCTTCACCTGTAGATTTAAATAACTCCAATACTTCGTATAGCGACAGCGTATCTGGGATAAATAACGCTTTACGTAATAAACGGCTATCTGTTAAATCCACTACTTCTTGTTGAAGATAAAGCGTCAACAAAGTATGTGATTCCACATAACCTAAAATCTTGTCCAAACCATTATCACAGATCACTAATTTAGAATGAGAGTCTGCCGATAAGGTATTCAACACTTCCTGGCGAGTAAAAGTGCGGTCTAAAAACACGATGTTTTCACGGGTCGTCATAGTTGAAGACACGGTACGCTCTTGCATATCAAAGATATTTTCAATCAAATAATGCTCTTGTGTTTTTAGCACACCTGCTTCAGCTCCAGCTTCTACGATAGCCACAATGTCTTCTGGAGTCATGTTATCTTCACGTTTAGTCGACACGCCCATTAAATGGAAGAAGATATTAGAAAGACCATCAAAAAACCATACAATCGGTTTTAAGAAGAAAATAAAGACTTGCATAATGCCAATAGTCCGTAACGCCACACCTTCAGGATTAATCAATGCGAGACGTTTCGGAATTAAATCGGCTAATAAAACAAATGTTATGGTTACCATGAAAAAGGCAATCCAAGAAGAGGCTGGCTCAACCCATTCTGCTTTGGTGTATTCATGTAAAAAACTTTGTAAGTGAAGACTAATTGTTGCCTCACCAATCACACCACCGAGTACGGCGACCATATTGAGTCCAATTTGAACTACAGTAATAAAGCGACCAGGTTGCTCCTGTAATTTTAAGACCTTCTCCGCTTTGATATTACCTTCATTGGCCAACGTTTGTAATTTAATGCGTCTTGCACCCGCGAGAGAAATCTCAGCTGATGACAAGATTGCACTGATAATAATTAATACGATTAAAATAAAAATCGCTGCAGATAAACTCATAATGTTCTCTTTATTGGTTTTAAAGTGCGGTCAATTTACCGCTGGTTTTTAGGTTAGAAATGTTATTATTAAATTGTGAGGGCGTGCTTTGACGCCCCATATTTGAGAAACGCTAATTTTCGCTGTCGAACCAGCCGCGTACAAATTGTATAGAAAGGAAAAGAGTAACTAATAAGAAAGCATAGAATACCCAAGATAAAATCGGATGGCTTGGTGTCACATCGCCACTAATTTCTTTCACCGAAACCGCATTACGATATTCATCGAACATCGTCATACGCCAACCGTAATACTTGATTTGTACTAATTTGTTTTCATTACCTAAAGCTTGCACTTGGGCCTGTAAGTTCGCTGAACCAAATTTAAAGTAGAACGGGAACCCCCAACGGGTATCTTCATTACGATACACCATGATTTTGCCATCATCATTTTGTGTATTGATAAAATACACATCGCGCGTTGGACCATCAGCCGGATTCGATTTTGTAATCGGACCATCTTTATCCACACGTTTCACTTCCACACCCGTTACTCGTGTCACATCATAGTGTGGGAAAACGTAGTCCACCACGGCGAACATAAAGCCGTGGAAAACAAAGACCACTAAAAATAAAAAGTATTTAAAAAACTTACGCATAAAACTCTCTCATTTAAATAGATGATTTATTGTACATTAATTTTAAATAAACGCTCGAAGTTTTGTGTACTAATTTGTGCAAATTCTTCCATAGACAGCCCTTTTAACGCTGCCACATACTCACACACTTCACGTGTATAGGCAGGTTGGTTCTCTTTACCACGATAAGGCACGGGCGCTAAGTAAGGCGAATCTGTTTCAACTAACAAACGATCTGCTGGTACATAACGAATAGCTTCACGAATACTTTCCGCATTTTTAAAGGTTATAATGCCTGAACAAGAAATATAAAAACCTAAATCAAGTGCCTTTTTCGCAAAATCCAAGGTTTCCGTAAAACAATGAATTAATCCACCGCACTTTTCTGCATGGTGCTCACGCAACATGGCAATGGTATCTTCTGGCGCTGAACGCGTATGAATAATCACGGGCTTATCCACTTCATTAGCAATTCTGATTTGATCTGCAAAAACCGTTTGCTGCAATGCCTTATTATCTGCACTGTAATAATAATCCAAACCAATTTCGCCAATTGCGATCACTTTTTTATCTTGGGATAAACGTAATAAACGATCGGCATCGTAAGGTTCTTCTTCAAGATCTAATGGATGCACGCCACAAGCTAAAGACACATTCGGAAATTTTGCTAACTCAGGGTAAGCTTTTTCAAAACGGCTTAATGTGACGCCAATCGCCAATAAATGCTTCACATCTCGTGCTTGGGCTTTGGCCACCACATCAGAAATATCTTTGTGTAAATTTTCATAATCCAATGCATCTAAATGGCAATGGGAATCTACGATAAACATAATTTATTTAGTCCTTAAATACGTCGGTAATTAACTTCGTCAAACCATCTAGTAACATTAATTCTGTGTTAACGCCGTTGATAGTGAGTAAATCCGAGCGTACTTTTTGCATAATTTTATTTGCGGTTAATAACCCAAGCGCTGTTTGCTCATCTGCAAATTGAGTTACACCTGTTTTAAGATCAAGTGTTTGCCAGCCACTTTGTATTTCGAGTTTGTATTTAATGGCATCACTTAAAAACGCTAAAATCCAATCCACTTGCTGTATGGTGCGTTCTTTTTCAAAGAAAGGCAAAATTTCCAAAGGCGAACAACGACGATAAAAAAGCCAAAATTGACGTAGGAAATTCTTCCGTTGTTCAATTAATCCTTGCTGGAGTGTTTCCAATGCTAACAGTGGACGACCCAAATTCATCGCAAGTGCGGTCAATAATTCAGATGTTTCTACCTGAAATTGAGAAGAAAGCCAAGTTAAGGCTTCTGCTTCCGTTGGCAAAGGCACATTCCACACTTGGCAACGGCTGTAAATGGTCGCTAACAACGAAGAAGATGGCTCTGTTTGTAATAAGAAATACGTGTTCGGACGCGGCTCTTCCAAGGTTTTGAGCAATGCATTCGCTGCCGCTTCCGTAAGACGTTCTGCATCTTGAATATATACTAATTTATTGCCGCTTTGTTGCGCGTGTTGGCTAACAACTTCATTAATCGCCCGTACCTGATCAACACCAATGTCTTTGCCTTCTTGAGAGGCTAAAACATGAAAATCAGGGTGGCTGTGCGCTGCCATTAAATGGCAAGCATGACAATGGCCACAAGGTGCATTATCTGGCGTTTGACACATAATGCGTTTTGTTAAAGCCTCAAACAAACCTTCAGCACCGAGACCTTGATCAGCTTTAATCAATAATGCATGATGCCCCAAACCTTCGCTAAAAGTTTGGCTAATTTTGTTATAAGTAGGCACTAACCAAGGATAAAGTTCGCTCATTTTGCTTGTGAAACCCACCAATTTTTGACCGCACTTTGAATGTCTGCTTGTACTTGTGCCAAAGGCTGACCTGCATTAATAATCGCAGCTTTCGGATTGTTTTGCACCAATTCCAAATAACGTTGGCGAGTACGATGGAAGAAATCGAGTCCTTGTTGTTCAATACGATCTAATTCACCACGTCCTCTTGCACGAGCTAAACCTTCAGCTGGATCAATATCTAAATACAGTACAAAATCAGGCTCAAAATCGCCTAATACCATATTTTTTAAATTCTCCATAAGCGCTTGGTCAAACTGACGCCCACCGCCTTGATAGGCCTGTGAAGACATATCATGACGATCACCCAGAACAATTTTACCTTCAGCCAATGCTGGCTTAATCACATTTTCTACCAATTGAATTCGTGCCGCATAAAGCATCAATAATTCCGCTTTATCCGTAACAGGTTCTTCTGTTTCATGTTTAATTAAATGGCGCAATTTTTCTGCTAATGGTGTACCACCCGGCTCACGAGTAAATACGATATCATTTACACCAAGGGATTTTAATGTATCTACCACCGTTTGCATGGCGGTACTTTTACCTGCACCTTCCAGTCCTTCAATTACGATAAATTTGCCTTGCATTAATTGGCTCCTTTTTGTTGGCTACGATACCAACGTAAATATTCTTGCACTGCTTTATTATGCTCGTTCAGATTACGAGTAAATTTATGACCACCACTTCCATCGGCAACAAAATAATAAAAGTCCGTTTTAGCAGGATGAGCTACTGCCTGCAAAGCACTCTCACTTACCATCGCAATCGGTGTCGGCGGTAAACCCTCAATCATATAGGTATTATACGGGGTTATCGTTTCCAAATCTTTCTTACGAATATTTCCGGTGTAACTCTCACCCATTCCATAAATCACCGTTGGGTCAGTTTGTAGTTTCATATTGGCTTTTAAACGATTAATAAATACGGAAGCCACTTGTGGGCGCTCCGCCGCAACACCCGTTTCTTTCTCCACAATAGAAGCCAAAATCAGCATCTGATACGGATCCGCTAATGGGAGGTTTTCATCGCGTTCACTCCACGCTTTATCTAAGGCTTTTTGTAGACGAGTAGTTGAACGTTTTAATAATTCAAGATCAGTTGAGTTTGGCGTGTAATTATAGGTATCTGGATACAACCACCCATCCATGTTATTCCATTCGTAAACGGCTTTTGCAACAGCTGGAATATCTAGTAACGCCATAATTTCTTTATCACTTTTACCTTGCAAGGTTTGTTTTAAGTGCGGTGCGTTTTCAAGGTTTTTACGCCATTCCTTGAACGTTTTACCTTCAATAAACTTCACACTAAATTGTGCTTCCTTGCCAGAATTAATCATATCCAATAAATCTTGTAACGTTTTCACGCCCGTTAAAGAATAAGTCCCCGCTTTCACTTTGTTGAGCTGAGGTTGTAATTTCAATAACCAAGGTAATAAATCGGCATGCTCAAGAATTTTTTCTTGCTCTAATAAAGCAGCAAGTTTACTGCCCGTAGTTCCTCGGTCAATTGTAAGCAATTGATCTTGCGTGGCATTCACTGGCGTATGAACAAACTCCGTTAGTTTTTGATAACCCAAAAAACCAACACCGCTAAGAATAAGCAGAAGAATCAGTAAAAAGACAAAAAATTTTTTCATGCGTCACTCATTTTATAAAAACGACAAAAGGGGCAAAATGCCCCCTTATTCTAACGTTTTCTGTTATTTATCGAAATATTGAATATCAGCATTTTTACGTAATGCTTTCACCCAGTCTTTGGTTGCTTCTTGTAATTGGCTATTCACGATTTGTTCGTAAGCTTTTTGACGATAGGCATCTTCTGTTTTATCGCCATCGCGACTGCCGGTTACTTCTAAAATATGCCAACCAAATTCAGATTTAAACGGTGCAGAAATGGTACCTTGTGGTGTAGTTTCAACCATTTTTGCAAATGGCCCCACATAAGCTTCTGGGAAGGCATAGCCTAAACTTCCGCCATTCGCGCCTGATAAATAATCTTTAGAATATTTTAATGCAGCATCAGCAAATGTCATCTTGCCAGAAATAATCTCGCTACGAATACGTTCTAATTCTGCTTTTGCTTGGGCATCGTTCAGTAATGGGTTTAGTTTTAATAAAATATGACGAACTTCATACTCTTTGCCCATCACTTTTTGCGCCGTGCCTTTCGCTTTTGCTTCATCGAGCATTTGTTTACCCAATGCATCCACTTGCTCACGAGTCACATCTATGCTGTTTTGAATAGCATGATTACGCACACCCGCCATTAACATTTGACGAGAAATTTGTTGTTTAAATGCATTTAAGGAAATGCCTTGATAATCGAGCGCATCTAAGAATTGACCATAAGTTAAACCATTTTTCGCCGCAATATCTTCTACGATACGGTTTACTTCAGCTTGGTTTACTTTTACACCTGATTCTTTGATAGCTTTCTCTGTCAGCATATCATCAATAATCTTATCTAATGCTGCACGTTGGCTACCTTTTTTGCCCATCACAGCATTCACTTGGCTTTGTAAAATTGGTGTACCATTTACGGTCGCCACAACGCGTTCTTCTGCTTGTACTTGAGAAAAAGTAAACAGACCGATCATGGCAAATAAAAGAGATTTTAACATTGATTTTTTCATTTTAGTTGTCTTAAAAAATAATAGGATAATGCTCGTTAGATTATCAATTTTATCAAAGGTTCACAATAGGCTGATCGTTATTTAGACAATAACGCCACTTCATAACAACCATCGTATTTTAATGTACGTACCTGAACTTGTTCATCACGAGAAGTCGGCACATTTTTACCTACATAGTCTGCCCGAATCGGCAATTCACGGTGTCCACGATCCACTAAAATCACCAACTCAATTTTAGCTGCTCGACCAAAATCCGTTAACGCATCCATCGCCGCACGAATGGTTCTACCAGTAAATAACACATCATCGATCAAAATAACTTCTTTACCCTGAATATTCATATAACTGGAGGCGCCGCTATACACAGGGGTTGGATTTTCAGGTTCAACATACTCTAAATCATCGCGGTAAAACGTGATATCCAATTCCATCATTGGAAGACTTACACCATTTAACTCTTCAATACGACGTTGAATCAATTCTGCAATTTCTGCTCCTCGACGTTTCACCCCAACTAAAATTACATTATCGAAATCTTGGTGCTTTTCAATAATTTCATGGGAAATACGTGAAATGGTGCGTAAAAATCTGTCTGCATCAATAATGATTTTTTCCATTTTATCTCTCACTTTGTTTACATAGCCCAAGTGCGGTTTAAAAAACACTGATTTTTTGACCGCACTTTTACTGGAATATTAACCGAATTCTAGCTCTACTGCATTTTCACCGAGCAAATTCACCAATTCTGTTAGAATCTCATCCGTTGGTGTAATCGACCATTGAATCCCTAAACGCAATAACGCACGGCCCTTTGCACTTTGATAATATACGTTAATCGGTAAAGTGCCGCCACTAACAGGTTCTAACATTTCTTTCAGTTTCTTAATAAAACTTGGGCTAATCTGCTCCTCTGACAAACTGATTGCCAAAGATTTCGCATAACGGGAACGCGCCTCATCTAAAGTCATCAAATCCCGTACAGACATTTTTAATCCGCCTGAAAAATCGTCAAAACTTACCTGACCAGATACCACCACAACCGTATCTTTTTGCAGTTTCTCACCAAATTGGTCTAAGCTTTCCCCAAACAGGGTCAGATCTAAACGCCCAGATCGGTCATCAATGGTTGCGATACCGATACGATTGCCTTTTTTCGTTGTTGCAAAACGTGTTGCAACCAACAAACCGGCTGCCGTGCTAATTTGCCCACGGCGGTTTGGCGTGAGATCTTTCAATCGCGTAGAGCTGTAATGAGAAAGCTCTTTCAAATAACGACTTACCGGATGGCTACTTAAATACAAACCTAGAGTTTCACGCTCACCGTCTAAAATTTGTTTTTCTGTGTAAGGTGGCGTGTGGGCGTAAGCATTTTCCACTTCTTCGTGTGTTTCTGTCAGCACACCGAACATATCGGTTTGCCCCATGGCCTCATCTTTTGCATGCTGATCAGAGGCTTTGAGTGCATCTTCTAGATTCTTAGATAACGCCGCACGATGTGGTCCTAACTTATCAAATGCGCCTGACATAATCAGACTTTCAAAGGTACGACGGTTAATTTTCTTCAAATCAACGCGAGCACATAAATCAAATAAGTCTCTGAAAATTCCACCTTCATTACGTGCGGTAATCAATGCATCAATCGGGCCTTCACCCACACCTTTAATGGCACCGATACCGTAAACAATCTCACCGTTTTCATTCACACTGAAATGATGCTTCCCTACATTGATATCTGGCGGGGTGACTTTTAAGCCCATACGTAAACATTCATCGTACAAGCCAACAATTTTATCCGTATTATCCATTTCCGAAGTCATTACTGCTGCCATAAACTCAGCAGGGAAATGAGTTTTCAGCCAAAGGGTTTGGTAAGATACCAATGCGTAAGCGGCAGAGTGCGATTTATTAAAACCATAGCCGGCAAATTTTTCCACCAAGTCGAAAATCTTCATGGAAAGCTCGCCATCAACACCATTTTTTTCCGCGCCGTCTTTAAACACAGAGCGCTGTTTCGCCATTTCTTCTGGCTTTTTCTTACCCATCGCACGGCGTAATAAGTCCGCACCACCAAGAGTATAACCCGCCAGCACCTGAGCAATTTGCATGACTTGCTCTTGATACAAAATAATACCGTAAGTTGGCTCTAAAATCGGTTTAAGGCTTTCATGTTGGTAGTTTGCGTCAGGATAAGAGACTTCCTCACGGCCATGTTTACGGTCAATAAAGTTATCCACCATGCCCGATTGTAATGGACCTGGTCGGAATAACGCCACCAACGCGATAATATCTTCAAAACAGTCTGGCTGCAGGCGTTTAATCAAATCTTTCATTCCACGCGATTCCAACTGGAATACTGCGGTCGTTTCAGATCGCTTCAGCAACTCAAAAGATTCGGGATCATCTAAGGGAATGGCGGCAATATCGACTAGCGGTTTGCCTTCACGAGTAAGGCGGGCATTAATCATATCTAGTGCCCATTTGATAATGGTGAGTGTACGCAAACCTAAGAAGTCAAACTTGACTAAACCGGCATATTCCACATCATTTTTATCGAAGTGGGTAACAGGATGAAGTCCCTCATTGTCACAATAAAGTGGTGCAAAGTCTGTAATCAAAGAAGGCGAAATTACCACACCACCTGCGTGTTTACCCGCATTTCGCGTGACACCTTCCAGCTTACGCGCCATATCAATCAGGGCTTTGACTTCTTCATCCGCATCATATGCCACTTGTAACTGTGGCTCAGCCTCAAAAGCCTTGGCTAAAGTCATGCCGGGATCAGGGGGAATCATTTTTGAAATACGATCCACAAAGCCATAAGGATGGCCTAATACTCGACCCACATCTCGAATTACCGCTTTGGCCGCCATGGTACCGAAGGTAATAATTTGTGATACCGCACCACGACCGTAGGTTTCTGCGACATGATCGATAACGCGATCCCGTCCATCCATACAGAAATCCACGTCGAAATCAGGCATGGAAACACGCTCTGGATTGAGAAAACGCTCAAAAAGAAGGTCGAATTCAAGGGGATCCAAATCGGTAATTTTTAGAGCATAAGCCACCAATGAACCTGCACCAGAACCACGCCCAGGCCCGACCGGAATATCATTGTCTTTTGACCACTGAATAAACTCCATGACGATTAAGAAGTATCCCGGGAAACCCATTTGGTTGATCACATCAAGCTCGACTTGAAGACGCTCATCATATTCTGGCCGTCTTTCTGCCCGCACTTTTTCATCGGGGAATAAAAACGCCAAACGCTCTTCCAAACCTTCTTTGGATTTCATCACCAAATAATCTTCCGTACTCAGATCGCCTGTTGGGAATTTGGGAAGGAAATACTCGCCCAAACGCAAAGTGACATTACAGCGTTGCGCAATTAATACCGTATTTTCAAGCGCAGAAGGAATATCCGCAAATAATTGGCACATCTCTTCTTCTGAGCGGAAATATTGTTGTTCGGTATAACGTTTTGGACGTTTTGGGTCGTCTAGGGTATAGCCATCATGAATAGCGACACGAATTTCGTGCGCCTCAAAATCATCAGGCTTAAGGAAGACGACATCATTGGTCGCCACAAGCGGTAAATCATGGGCTTCAGCAAGTTTTAATGCTGTTTGAATATAACGTTCTTCATCCGGACGACCCGTTCGGGAAAGAGAAAGGTAAAAATGGTCAGGAAAAAATTCTTGATAAAAACTGACCGCACTTTCAGCTTCAGAGCTATTTTCTTTAAGAAGTTTTTTCGCGATATCGCCTTGTGTGCCACCTGATAAAACAATTACACCTTCACGGTGTTCAATCAACCATTCCTGGTCAATATAAGGCAAATCCACATAGCCGCGTTGATAGGCTTTTGAAAGCAGTAATGTGATGTTTTTGTAGCCTTCATTATTCTTAGCAAGTAAAGTGAGCGTGAATAATTCTTCGCCGCACAACTCGCTTTTAACATGAACATCTGCACCAATAATTGGTTTAATCCCCGAAGAAAGGGTTTCACCATAAAAACGTACCACACCACAAAAATTGGTGAAATCCGTTAATGCCAACGCGACCATATTATTTGCTGCACACGCTTTGACCAATGGTTTCACTTTTACGATACCATCAATCATTGAAAAATCAGTGTGCGTACGAAGATGTACAAAACGCGGTTGAGTTGACATTAACAATCCCTATGTTGATAGTTAAAACGAATAAATTAAGCTTTTTCAATATCTATTTTAGCTAAGCCTTCTTTAAAAGCTAATCCATAACGTCTTGGTATTGACGCTTCAAATCTACCATTCTCTACTGTAGTTTCATAGCTGCAAACTTTAAATTCAGGCACGCGAATAAAGGAATAATCAACATTGACCATAGGGGATATTTTTGAATATAACGTCCATCTTACTTTGCTCCCTTCTTCAAAAGAGGTTTTTGCATCAAAACTGCTTGCCCCCTCGCAATGCGCAATTTGGTAATTAGAATAAAACGCCCCAGGGAAAGGTTTTGCATCACAGAAATTAAATACTCTATCATGTGCGAATACATCTTGGCGAATATAGCCCCACAACTCCTCAGCAAGAAAATCCTGATCGGCAAAATGACGAGAGTCATAACCCTTATCAATAAAACGTTGAATTCTCGCTTCCATATCAGGAACAGCGCCGGCTTTTGCCCCCCACATCCCAGCCAAAATAAGAGCGGTATGGGAACCAGAATCACGCATCGTATGGAATGAACGACCACTTTCAATCCATTCAGCCACGGCTTCACCCTCTCGGTGAGAGACCACGGAGTCAGCATCACGGAAGATCACATACTCAGCTTCTAGATCATTAATTGCAAGAAAACGCCACATTGCACCAGGCCATTTATCCACAGGTGAAGTAACATATACGACTTCAGCACCATTATTTTTTAATCGTTGAATCGCTTCAGATGAAACTGAATCATCTACATAAAAACGGCATACCCAGCCAGGGAATAGCATTGGCGATACTTGTGTATTTAATATCGCCGGCTCAACATATTTAGGATTATTGCCAAATAAAGAAAATGCGATTATTCGTTTACCATTTTTAGGCGCTGGCGCAGGAACCATTTTCTGTGTTGGAACGGGAATAGCTTTATCCTTAAGCTCAAGCGCTAAATTGCCATAAAAACCTGAACGCTCCCAATTACCTATTCCACCATAAGCGTGTGCTAACAAATCTAAAGCTGGAATATATTGCGCATCTAATTCTAATGTCTTTAATTCCGCCTCAATGGCTTCTTCCCATTTTAATTCTTTCAAATAAACATAAGCAATTTTATGGGAATATTCAGGATTATTGGGATCGAGTAAACAAAGCATTTCAGCCAGCTTTAATGCTTCATCATATTCTGTATTTTCAATTGAGGAAACGTAAGATCGCTCTAGCGCTTTTTGTGCGTCGATATTATTCATAATCAAAATAAATTGGTCATAATTATTACGCCGGAACTATAAAAGCACCGGCGTAACGAAATTTTATATTCAAGTTTTATTATTTTCTTGCCAATGGTGGCACGAAAGTTAAACCTAAATCCCAAGGTTGTTCAATCCAAGTGTTTTGTGGAATATCAATTACATAATCATCCACTAACTCAGCACCTGCAGGTTTTGCGAATACCGTAACAAATTTTGCTTTTGGATACATTTCACGAATTGCACGAGCGGTATTGCCGGTATCTACTAAATCGTCTACCACAATCATTCCTTCGCCATCACCTTCAGCACGGTGTAATACTTTTAATGCACCTTGTTCATCGTGATCATAACTGGCAATACACACGGTTTCTACGAAACGAATATTTAATTCGCGAGCAAGTACCGCTGCTGGGAATAAACCACCACGGCTTACTGCGATGATACCTTTCCACTGAGTGGCAGGAAGTAAACGTTCCGCTAATTTACGGGCATGCATTTGGAACATATCCCAAGTCACAACATATTTTTCGCTCATAACAAATACCTTAAACTTTGTCGCTAAATAAAAAAATTGCGGAATTTTAACCTGAAATGGCGTTTTATGCTATGATTTCCGCAAAAATTTTAATGAAAAAAGGAGTTCATTATGTCAGAAATTACCACATTACAACCGCAATTACTTTGGAAATGGTTTGATCAAATTTGTGCGATTCCACATCCTTCACATCATGAAGATGCGCTCGCCACTTTTATTGTCAACTGGGCGAAAGAAAAACAATTTTTTGCTGAGCGTGATGAAGCCGGTAATGTATTAATTCGTAAACCTGCCACAGCAGGAATGGAAAACAGCCAACCTGTTGTGTTACAAGCACATTTAGATATGGTGCCACAAGCGAATGAAGGCAATCCACATAACTTCACTCAAGACCCAATTCGTCCTTATATTGATGGGGATTGGGTAAAAGCACAAGGCACCACACTTGGCGCGGATAACGGTATCGGCTTAGCCTCGACCTTAGCGGTATTAGAAAGTACCGATATTGCACATCCACCACTTGAAGTGTTACTCACCATGACCGAAGAAACCGGCATGGATGGTGCCGTAAACCTTCGCCGTAACTGGTTAAAATCGGAAATCTTAATTAATACCGATACCGAAGAAATCGGTGAAATCTACATTGGTTGTGCTGGTGGGGTGAATGCTAATGTTGAGTTACCTGTTCACCGTGAAACCAATTCATTCAACCATACTTTGCAAATTAACTTAAAAGGTTTACGTGGCGGACACTCAGGTTGTGATATTCACACCACACGTGCGAATGCAATTAAAGTATTGGCGCGTTTATTAGCAAAACTTTCACAAAATCAACCGCACTTTGCCCTTGCAGAAATTCGCGGAGGCTCAATTCGTAATGCGATTCCACGTGAAGCGGCCGCAACCATTTGCTTCAATCATGATGTAGAAAGCGTAAAAAGTGCGATCAAAAATTTTGAAGTTTTATTGAAAGAAGAGCTTGCTATCGCTGAACCAAACTTAACCTTAACCGCTGAGCAAGTTGAAAATCCACAACAAACCTTCACGCTTGAAACCACCAAAAAAGTGATTAATTTGCTAAACGTCTTACCAAATGGCGTAATCCGTAACAGTGATGTAATCAAAAATGTCGTGGAGAGCTCGTTGAGCATTGGTGTATTAAAAACCCTTGAAGATAAAATCAAAGGTACCATTCTTATTCGCTCGCTTATTGAGAGTGGTAAAGAGTATGTAGGAGAAACCTTAACCTCACTCGCTGAACTCACTGGCGCAATGGTCGAATTCTCAGGTTCTTACCCTGGTTGGAAACCGGTAAACGACACGGCAATTTTAGCCTTAATGAAAAAACATTATGCAGAAGTGCTTGGCAAAGAGCCTGAGATTAAAGTGATTCATGCGGGGCTTGAATGTGGCTTATTGAAAGAACATTATCCGAATATTGAGATGATTTCTGTGGGTCCAACGATTCGCAATGCGCATTCGCCAGATGAAAAAGTCCAAATTTCAACAGTACAAACGTACTGGGAATTACTTACTAAAGTCTTAGCGGATATTAAATAATCTACAAATAAAAAGGGCTAAATGTTACATTTAGCCCTTTATTTTTTTATCTTTTATAAACTACGTAATGCTTCGATACGTTTTTCAAGTGGAGGGTGACTCATAAAGAGTTCGCTACGTTTGCCGTTAATCATAAAGGCATTAAGTGAACCTTCCATCTCTTGCGGCTCATGAATTTGTTGTAAACGTTGCAATGCCGCAATCATTTTTTCTTTACCGACAAGTTGTGCTGAGCCTGCATCTGCGCGGTATTCACGATAGCGTGAGAACCACATCGCGATAATGCTCGCTAAAATACCAAACAAGATTTCTAACACCATTGAGACTAAGAAGTAAATGCCTGAACTGCGGCTTTCTTCATCACCATTACGAGAACTTGCCACTACATTGGCAATCACACGAGATAAGAAAATTACAAAGGTATTCAATACGCCTTGTAATAAAGTCATGGTCACCATATCACCGTTCGCGATGTGTGAGACCTCGTGAGCCAATACCGCCTCAGCTTCTTCTTCCGTCATGGAGTTTAATAAACCCGTACTAATCGCCACTAAAGAATTGTTTTTAGTTGCACCCGTAGCAAAAGCATTCGCATCATTAGAATGATAAATCGCCACATCTGGCATTGGGATGCCCGCTTGTTGTGCTTGACGGCGTACAGTTTCTACTAACCAACGCTCAGCTTGATTACGTGGTTCGGTAATCACTTCCGCACCCACAGAGCGCAATGCCATGGTTTTTGATAAGAATAATGAAATCAATGATCCGGCAAAACCGAAAAGCATCGCCATAATTAAAATGCCACCTGTACTATTTCCTGCAATACCGGTAACATTTAAAATAATCCCTAACACAAGCATCACAGCAAAGTTAGTGGCTAAAAATAAAAGGATTCGCATCATAATAAAGTTCCTCAATAAAATAGAAAGTAAACGCTACAATAATGGAGAATTTTTTACAAAATTCAAGGTTAAACAAATAATTTATTGTAAATCTTCTAAGGTATTAAAATTTACAAATCGTCCTTCTTGTTCGTAAAATTGGACAGCAACCGCGCCATTTTTCTTCATAAATTGTAATAAACGACGCTCGCCCTCGTTTAAATAAGCGCGTAACTTCTCTTTAAGCTGAACGGACATCAAACAAAATGTCGGGTGTTCACGCTCTTTATCTTTTGCATAAGCCATTAAAGTGCGGTCATTTTCAACCGCACTTTTTAGTTTTTCTAATAAGTTTTGCGGAAAATACGGGCTATCACAAGGCACAAAAAGCACAAAATCCGTTTTAGCTTGTTCGAGTGCTGTTAACATACCGCTCAACGGTCCTTGAAAATCAGGTAATTCATCTGAAAATACGGGAAAACCCCATTGTGCATATTCCGCATGGTGACGATTAGCATTAATTGAAATATCAGCCACTTGAGGTTGTAAGCGATCAATCACATGGCTAATTAATGGTCTATTTTGTAAAAGCTGTAAGCCTTTATCCGCACCATTCATCCTCCGTGCTTTTCCTCCCGCCAAAATAACCGCACTTATTGTGTATTTCATATTTTCTTATTGCCTTATTTGAAGTATGATCTAGCCCTATTTTTCTCCATTTAAAAGGAAATAGCAATGAAATGTAAGCGTTTAAATGAAGTATTGGAACTTTTACAACCTTATTGGTCTAAAGACCCAGATCTGAGCTTGCTACAAATTCTGCAAAAAATTGCTGATGAAGCCGGTTTTGATAAACCCGTAGCAGAATTATCTGATGAAGTGATTATTTATCATTTAAAAATGCATGGCACAGATAAACTTGAGCCAATTCCTGGCATCAAAAAAGATTATGAAGAAGATTTTAAAACCGCATTGCTAAAAGCACGCGGAATTATTAAATAAGGAAAACAAATGAAAAAAATTTTATTTTTACTCGGTGCTTTATTTTCATTTAACGCATTCGCAGCCAACCTAGAAGAAGGCAAACAATATGTTCAAGTGAGCCAAACCGCTTCTGCACAACCAGAAGTGATTGAATTTTTCTCATTCTACTGCCCACATTGCTATGCCTTTGAAATGGAATACCACATTCCAAAACAAGTTGCAGAAAGCTTACCAAAAGGCACAGAATTTAAACAATATCACGTTAACTTCTTAGGTCGTCAATCTGAAAACCTCACTCGTGCATGGGCATTAGCGATGGCACTTGGTGCTGAAAGCAAAGTGAAAGCGCCTTTATTTGAAGCGGCACAACAAGATAAATTAAGCTCAATGGATGATATTCGTAAGATCTTCCTTGATAACGGCATCACCGCTGAACAATTTGATAACAACATCAACAGCTTTGCTGTAAACGGTTTAGTGAATAAGCAAGTAAATGCAGCAGAACAGTTTCAAGTACGTGGCGTACCTGATTTCTATATCAATGGCAAATATCGTGTAAACCCTGAAGGCTTAAATTACGACGATTTCGTCAAAGATTATGTAGAAACCGTGAAAGGTTTATTGCAAAAATAAAAAAAAATTGGTTTAATGCCTGCCGTTTTTAAATATAAAGAAGAGAGATGATTATGGCTGCTAGTTTCAGTGTTACTCGTCGTTTTTTTGACGACAAAAACTACCCACGCGGATTTTCCCGTCACGGTGATTATACAATCAAAGAATCCCAAGTATTAGAGCAATATGGTCAAGCGTTTAAAGCATTAGATTCAGGCGAGCGCAAGCCAGCGACAAAAGAAGAAAAAGAATTTGTTGCATTTTGCCGTGGTGAACGTGCACCGGAAACTTTCTTCGAAAAAACCTGGAATAAATATCGTACTCGCATTAACACAACAAAACGTGTTTACACCTTATCAGGTGATGTGAGCGAAGCAGCTTCTGGCGGCGAAGATTATTCCGGTGAATAATACATTTTAAAAGGCAGGCTGAAGCTTGCCTTTTGCTTTTTTACTCAATCCCTTTGCTTAGCAAGGGCTGTGGGATATTTATCATTCAAACGTAAACATCAATGCAACTACCCATTTCCCAATATACCGAACTTCTGCAAAAAAAGACTGAAAAACTGACCGCACTTTTGCAGCCCTTTAACGCCCCAGAAATAGCTGTGTTTGATTCGCCAACCAGCCATTATCGGATGCGTGCAGAATTTCGTATTTGGCATGATAAAGGCGATTTTTATCACATCATGTTTGATCAAAGTACCTTGCAGCGTTATCGAGTCGATGAATTCCCAATTGCCAGCGAACTGATCAATCGCATGATGAAAGCCTTATTGCCATTGTTAAAAACGCAGGAAGTATTACATAAAAAACTGTTCCAAATTGATTATTTGAGCACGCTCAGCAATAAGATTATTGTAAGCCTGCTTTACCACAAGCAACTCACGGAAGAATGGCAAAGCGCTACTACACGCTTAAAAGAAGAATTACAACAACTTGGTTTTGATGTGCAATTGATTGGTCGTGCGAGTAAACAAAAAATCTGTTTAGAGCAGGATTTTATCGATGAAGTGTTACCAGTAAAAGGGCGCAATTATGTTTATCGCCAAGTGGAAAACAGCTTTACTCAGCCTAATGCAGCGGTGAATTGCAAGATGTTGGAATGGGCAATTGATTGTACTCAAGGTTCTCAAGGGGATTTATTAGAGCTGTACTGCGGTAACGGCAATTTCTCCATCGCCCTTGCACAAAACTTCCGAAAAGTGCTTGCTACCGAAATCGCTAAGCCATCCGTTGCGGCTGCACAATTTAATATTGCGGAAAATAAGATAAATAATCTGCAAATTATCCGTATGTCCGCAGAAGAATTTACCCAAGCAATGAATGGCGTACGTGAATTTAATCGTTTAAAAGGCATTGATTTAAAAGTCTATCAATGCAATACGATTTTTGTCGATCCGCCACGAGCCGGGCTCGACTCAGAGACGGTAAAACTGGTGCAGAATTACGATCGTATTTTGTATATTTCCTGCAATCCACATACCCTTTGTGAGAATTTGCAAACTCTTAGCCAAACCCACCGCATTGAAAAAGCGGCGCTGTTTGATCAATTCCCTTACACAGATCATATGGAAAGTGGCGTATGGCTGGTGAGAAAATAAAAATTCAACTGCTTGCTGAAGCGGGAACATTGTCAGAATTGACCGCACTTTGTTCCCCTCTTGGTATCGAGCATTGTACTGAAAGTCCACTTGCATTGGTGCGAACAGAAACCCATCTTGCCCTGCGTAAACTAGACGAGCCTAAATTGGGCGATGTGTTTGTGGATTTCATAGCTGGTGCGATGGCCCATCGTCGTAAATTTGGCGGTGGGCGTGGCGAAGCTATTGCCAAAGCTGTAGGCATTAAGGGCGCAGAATTGCCGAGCGTGATTGATGCCACAGCCGGACTTGGTCGGGATGCCTTTGTTTTAGCTTCTATCGGTTGCCAAGTGCGTTTAGTGGAACGCCATCCCGTGGTGTATTTACTATTACAGGATGGACTCAACCGCGCCTATCAGGATGCAGAAATAGGCGAAATGATGCAACAAAATATGCGCTTGCTAGATGTTCATCATATTGCCGAACTCAATCCACAAACTGAGAGTGCCGATGTGGTGTATTTAGATCCAATGTATCCACACAAGCAAAAATCAGCTCTAGTCAAAAAAGAAATGCGTGTGTTCCAACATTTGGTTGGTGCCGATTTGGATGCCGATGAGCTCTTGACACCTGCGTTACAATTAGCCCGTAAACGCGTGGTGGTAAAACGTCCTGATTATGCAGAATTTTTAGCGCAAAAAGCGCCCCATGTCAGTCGTGAAACCAAAAACCACCGCTTTGATATTTATATGGGAGAAGCGCAATGCTAAAAGAAAGTGCCGTTGTGATGAGCTATGATCCGGAAACAGGTCTTGCTAAAGTGAAATGTCAATCACAAAGCGCCTGTGGAGCTTGTTCAGCTAGAGAAGCCTGTGGAACAGCTTCCCTTTCTGAACTTAACGGAAAGCGAGGCGAGCATATCTTCACGCTAGAAACCATTACGCCACTGCGCACAGGCCAAATGGTAGAAATCGGTCTAGAAGAAAAATCCATGTTATTTTCAGCATTGTTAATGTATATCGTGCCGCTTTTTACTTTATTGATTGCAACATTGCTTTCTAGCTATATCAGTGAAAATGAGCTCATCCGTGCGATTTTAATCTTTATTTTGACCGCACTTTCCTTTGTAATGGTTAAACGTTACACCCGAAAACTTGACCAACAAACGGAGTTTCAGCCTATTTTATTGAGAGTGTTGTCCTAAATAAAAAGAACGGTTGAAAACAATTAAATTTTCAACCGCTCTTTTGTACTTTAATCTTATTACTACTCGAAAGAGCCTACATGAAGATGTAGGCTTTTCTTTTTTAATTAAGCTTGAGATTTTTTAAGGTCAAATTTGTAAGAAACAAAACCATACAATGTCCAACCGATAAAGGTCACAATTGAACCGTATAACATTGCTTGTTCACCCGCAGCATAAAGCGCATAGATACTATAGACTGAACCAATAAAGGCAACAAGAACAGTTTTTTTGTATTTTGGTTGAGGAACATTTTCAGTTTTCAACAATACGGCAAGTGCTGCCATTGAGAGCAGATATGGAATAACGTTTGTTACTACCGCTAGGTCAACCAGCACATTGAATTGTTTATTTAATGATGGGCTGATTGTCATTAATGATAGTAATGTTTGTAACGAAGTGATGGTTACCATACCAACGATTGGTGCACCTTTGCTAGTAACTTTTTTAAAGAATGCAGGGAAATAACCTTCTTCCGCTGAAGATTTGAATACTTGAGCAATAGTGAACTGCCAACCTAATAATGAACCGAAGCAAGACATCACCATTAAGCCCATGATAACTTTACCGACAGTTTCATTAAACATGTGAGCAAAGGCTAAACCGAACGGTGCGGTTGAATTAGCAAGTTCAAGGTTAGGAACAATACCTGCGATAACGTTAGTAGAAACGATATAAATTACCGCAGCCCCTAAAGTACCACCAAGTACAGCAATTGGTACGTTTTTCTCTGGATTTTCAACCGCATCAGAGTTCGCACAAGCAGACTCTAACCCTAAGAATGCCCATAATGTCATTGAAATAGATACGCCGATCGCGTCAAAAGTAGGCACATTGTGTGGGTTCCAAGAGTTTACATACATTGAACCATCAAACCATTTCCAACCAATGATTGAAATACCCACCACAGGAATAATTACACCCCAAATGGTGAATGAACTGATGTTACCCGTAATTCTCGCGCCACCGAAGTTAAGAATAGTCGCAAGCCAAAGAGTGAAAATTGTCCATAATGCGATAGAAAGTGGAGAAAGGGTTACACCGAGGAACTCTGAACCATAACCTACAGCAGAAATCGCAATCGCAGTATTCGCAATAACTAACGACACACCATAAGTATAGTTTGCCATGAAGTTACCAGCTTTACCGAAAGAGTATTCAGCATAGCCACCCATACCACCAGATTTTCTACTGAACATGCCGCATTGTGCGAATGCATAAGCTAAGGCTGTTGAACCAACGGCTGTTACAAGCCAAGAAACAATGGAAATAGTCCCAATTTCGGCTAATTTGGTCGGTAACATAATTATACCGGAACCCATCATATTAACCATGGTAAGAATGGTGAGTTGTACCACACCAATTTTATTACTTTTAGCACTCATAATTTATACTCCTACAAGTGCGGTCAAAAAATCAGATGTTTTTAACCGCACTTTTTTTGTTTGTGCTGAGAGGGTTATGAGGAAGATCCTCACAATCTCACTTTATTAATAGTCAGTTAAAACATAGCCATATGCACGAGTACGTCCATCAGGGTCTTTTTGTAAGTAAACCCCTTGGATTTCAGGTGCGAAACCAGGTAATGTGTTGATACCTTCTTCTAATGCAAGGAAGTATTTTTGTGCAGTTGGACTCCATCTTTCCCCTGGAACCACACATAACACACCTGGAGGATAAGGTAATGCACCTTCCGCAGCTACGCGACCAACAATGTCAGTCAATGCAACAAGTTCAACTTTGTTACGAACGAATTCAATATTCGCATCGTGTGGATTTAACGCATATTCAGGTAATGTTGCTTTGCGGAATAGGTCTTTTTGAAGTTGTTTTACATTGCGGCTTACATAAAGGTCATGCATTTCTTGGCATAATTGACGGATTGTATAGCCTTTGTAGCGGTCTTCGTTGTTTTTGTACACGGTTGGCAATACATCTTTTAATAAAGAGTTTTGTTTGATGTGTTTTTCGAACAAGGCGATTTGAGCTACCAATGTTTGCATTTTGGTAAGGGTTTCTGCCGGAGTGAGCAAGAATAAGATAGAGTTCAAATCACATTTTTCCGGAATAATACCGTTTTCACGTAAGTAGTTTGCAAGAATGGTTGCTGGAATACCAAAGTCTTCATATTCGCCACTTTCTAAGCTGATACCTGGAGTGGTAAGCAAGAATTTACATGGGTCAACGAAGTATTGTTCATCCGCATAGCCTTCAAATTTATGCCATGTATCAGTTGGGTGGAATTTGAAGAATTCGAGGTTGGTTGCGATTTCTTCTGTGTCATAATCCTGCCATTTTTTACCTTTTACTGTAGTAGGGATGAATGGGCGGATTAAGTCGCAATGATTCAACACTAACTTACGTGCTTCGATACCCACTTTCACACATTCATGCCATAAGCGAAGACCGGCTTCACTACCTTGGATTTTCGCGTTCACATCTAATGTTGCAAACAATGGATAGAACGGACTGGTTGAAGCATGTAACATGAAGGCATTATTGAAACGTTTATGATTTACATAACGATCTTGGCCTTTGATGTGTTTATCTTTTTTATGGATTTGTGAAGCTTGTGAGAAACCAGCTTGTTGTTTGTGAACAGATTGTGTCACTAAAATACCAGGGTCATTTTCATTTAATTCAAGCAATAATGGAGAGCAATCTTTCATCATCGGAATGAATTGTTCATAACCTACCCATGCAGAGTCGAATAAGATGTAATCACAAAGGTGACCGATTTTATCCACAACTTGGCGTGCGTTATAAATCGTACCGTCATAAGTACCTAATTGGATAACTGCTAAACGGAATGGACGTTTTTGGTTTAATTTTTCAGGTGCCACTTCTTTGATTAATGATTTTAAGTAATCTTCTTCAAAACAGTGACTATCAATACCACCGATGAAACCAAATGGGTTACGTGCTGTTTCCAAGTAAATTGGCGTTGCACCTGCTTGAATTAACGCACCGTGGTGGTTTGATTTGTGGTTGTTACGGTCAAATAACACTAAATCGCCTGGAGAAAGTACTGCGTTTAATGCTACTTTGTTTGCAGATGAGGTACCATTTAATACGAAATAAGTTTTATCTGCATTAAATACTTGAGCGGCATATTTTTGTGCATCACAAGCTGCACCTTCATGAATTAACAAGTCACCTAATTTGACGTCCGCATTACAAATATCAGAACGGAAAATATTTTCACCAAAGAAATCGTAAAGGAAACGACCAGCTGGGTGTTTACGGTAGTATTGACCACCTTGGTGTCCTGGACAGTCGAAAGCGATATTACCCATTTCCACATATTCACTTAGCATTTTGAAGAATGGAGGCAACATTTTTTCTTCATAAAGTTTTGCTGCTGTTTCAATTTGACGGCTATAAAGTTTGATGTCATAACCGTTTAAATCTTGGATATGGTAAATAGAATCATAGAATTTTGGATCTACTTGTTGTTCTTCTGTTTGAACAACGAATACTGGAACGCCGAATTTTGTTGCTTGAATTCGACCGAGGTATTCTCCTACATCACTTGAACTTAATACGACAGCCGCAACATCTGTAAAGTCTGTTTTAGCAATCTCAACTAATTCTCTATTTGTAGAGAAATATTGTTCAACTTTTGGGCTATATGCAATTTTTAAGTTTGGCATAATGAACTCCTTTATTTATTTTTGACGTAAAGTTACCCTGCATTATTAATTTTAATAACGCAATAGATTTATTTAGAATAAAATAATCCGCTCTAGATTTTTATTATAAAAACTAAAGTAAGAGTATATTTATTTTAAATTAAATAAGACTAAGTTAATTTCTAAAGATATTTCTTACCTGTTATAGGCAATACAAAAATATTCAGAAATTAATCTGTGAAGACTCTCTAAACAGAGAGAACAACTCTGTTTAGAGAGCCGTGTTGGATGGTTTATTTTGAGAAGCAAATACAGAGTATGAAAAGCAAGAACGATGCGATGGCATCATAATATGGCGTGTACGACGGATGTGTGCCATCAAAGAACGACCTTTTATCGGATTAAACCGTAAAAGTCTCAATACTTTCGTATGGACGTATCTGTGTATATATGTACGAAGTAGCATAGAAAAATTCCCTCTTTCTATCTAAACTAACCTTTGTTGGGTATATTCTCTGCTTGTGTAAATATCATGTCAATAATATTTTTCAAAAAATGTGATCATTATCAAAAAATAAATTTAATTTTTCATATAAAAATAAAACCACAAAAAGCATGGGAATAAATTATTCTTAAAATAGATGATGAATAAATGTACTATTTATCGAGATCTTTACTAAGCTAAACTCGCTACCATGACTGCTTTAATCGTATGCATACGGTTTTCTGCTTGCTCAAAGGCAATATTCATCATCGATTCAAACACCTCTTCAGTCACTTCAATGCCGTTTGCTAATTCAGGATACTTTTCAGCAATTTGGCGGCCCACTTTGGTTTCACTATTATGGAATGCAGGCAAACAGTGCATGAATTTTACTTTTGGATTACCTGTACGCTTCATGAGTTCAGGCGTTACTTGATAAGGAAGTAATAACTTAATACGTTCTCCCCAAGCTTCTAATGGTTCACCCATTGAGACCCAAACATCAGTATGCACAAAATCAACGCCGCTTACAGCTTTGTTAATATCTTCTGTTACAGTAATCCGCGCACCGCTTCCTTTGGCAAAACCTTCACACATTTCAATAAAACTTGCTTCAGGTAATAAAGCTTTTGGGCCGCAAATACGCACATCCATCCCCAGTTTTGCTCCGATCAGTAAAAGAGAATTCCCCATGTTATTGCGCGCATCACCAATATACACATAACTAATTTGACGAAGTGGCTTGTCACAATGTTCAATCATCGTGAGAACATCCGCGAGCATTTGTGTAGGATGAAACTCATCCGTTAAACCATTAAACACTGGGACACCAGCATAATCTGCAAGCTCTTGCACAGTACTTTGTTTAAAGCCCCGATATTCAATCGCATCATACATCCTCCCAAGAACTCGAGCCGTATCCTTCATGCTTTCTTTATGTCCAATCTGAGATGAATTTGGATCAATGTAAGTCACTCTAGCACCTTGATCATAAGCAGCCACTTCAAAAGCACAACGAGTACGAGTTGAGGTTTTTTCAAAAATGAGTGCAATATTTTTACCTTTAAGTTGTTGCTGCTCTGTTCCTGCATATTTAGCTCGTTTCAAATCACGCGATAAATCTAACAAATAATTAATTTCGCGTTCTGAATGATGAACAAGACTCAATAGGTGTCTATTTTTAAGATTAAAAGCCATAGCGATCTCCTTATCGGATGCCATCAATAAATGGCTGCCTTACTGTAAATGAAGTGATTTTTAGCGGATTGGATACCCTATTTTTGTCCCAAACGTGAAGTTTTGCAACCAAATTCAATCTCTTATTTTGTGATGCATATCACACTTCATTTCATAACTTTATATTGCGCTTTCTTTATATATAAAAGGGCTTTAAAATCTTGCCGATTCTTACACAACAGGAGCTCATATGATCAACAGAAGAAATTTCATCCAACTTGGCGCAAGCAGTATTTTAGCGTTAAGTGCTAGCCGTTTTGCTTTTGCAAAAAGCGACACACAAGTCGATTTACGTATTGTGGCAACAACCGATATTCACAGTTTTTTAACTGACTTCGATTACTACAAAGATGCACCTACAGAGAAATTCGGTTTTACCCGTGCAGCAAGCTTGATTCGTCAAGCTCGTCAAGAGGTGAAAAACAGCGTTTTAGTTGATAACGGTGACTTAATCCAAGGTAACCCAATCGCTGACTATCAAGCAGCGAAAGGTTACAAAGAAGGCAAACCAAACCCAGCTGTAGATTGCTTAAATGCGATGAACTATGAAGTGGGCACATTAGGTAACCACGAATTTAACTATGGCTTAGACTATTTAGCCGATGCGATTAAACAAGCAAAATTCCCAATCATCAATGCTAACGTGGTGAAAGTCGGTACTGAAGAGCCCTATTTCACACCTTATGTGATTCAAACGAAAGAAGTGGTGGATAGCCAAGGTAAACCCCATAAACTAAACATCGGTTATATCGGTTTTGTGCCACCACAAATTATGGTGTGGGATAAAGCGAATTTACAAGGCAAAGTAGAAACTCGCGATATCGTGAAAACCGCTCAAAAATATGTGCCAGAAATGAAACAAAAAGGCGCAGATATTATTGTGGCACTTGCGCATACAGGTCCATCTGATGAGCCATATCAAGAAGGTGCTGAAAACTCAGCATTCTACCTTGCTGATGTACCACATATTGATGCGATTGTTTTCGGTCACTCTCACCGTTTATTCCCGAATAAAGAGTTCGCAAAATCACCAAATGCAGATATTGCTAAAGGTACCGTAAAAGGCGTGCCTGAAAGTATGGCAGGCTACTGGGCAAATAACATCAGCGTGATTGACTTAACCCTTGCTCAACACAACGGCAAATGGTTAGTGGCTGATGGTAAAGCGGCACTTCGCCCAATTTACGATGCTGAAAACAAAAAAACAACCACAGAAAGTGACGCAGAATTGACCGCACTTTTAAAACCTGTACATGAAGCCACCCGTGAATTCGTGGCACAACCAATCGGTAAAGCTACCGATAACATGTACAGCTACTTAGCGTTAGTACAAGATGACCCAACCATTCAAATTGTGAACCAAGCACAAAAAGCTTACGTTGAAAAAGTAGCACCAAGTGTAGCGGCAATGGCGGGTTTACCAATTTTAAGTGCCGGCGCACCATTTAAAGCGGGCGGACGTAAAAATGACCCTACTGGCTATACAGAAGTGAACAAAGGTGAATTAACCTTCCGTAACGCAGCAGACTTATACCTCTATCCAAATACCTTAGTTGTTGTGAAAGCAACCGGTGAAGAACTGAAAGAATGGTTAGAATGTAGTGCGGGTATGTTTAAACAAATCGACCCTACAAGCGACAAACCACAATCTTTACTTGATTGGGAAGGCTTCCGTACCTATAACTACGATGTGATTGACGGCGTAAATTATGAATTCGACCTTACTCAACCAGCGCGTTATGACGGCGAATGTAAATTGATTAACCCGAATTCACACCGTGTAGTGAATTTAACTTACCAAGGTAAACCGGTTGATCCAAAAGCAGAATTCTTAATTGCAACTAACAACTATCGTGCTTACGGTAATAAATTCCCAGGCACAGGCGATGCACACATTGTTTACGCTTCTCCTGATGAAAACCGCCAAATTCTTGCGGATTACATCAAAGCAGAAAGTGAAAAACATGGCCATGTAAACCCAAGTGCGGATAAAAACTGGCGTTTTGCACCAATTAAAGGTAACGATAAATTAGACGTGCGTTTTGAAACCTCTCCAAGCGAACAAGCAGCGAAATTCATTCAAGACAATGCACAATATCCAATGAAGAAAGTCGGTACCGATGAAGTTGGCTTTGCGGTATATCAAATCGATTTATCGAAATAACAAAAAAGGGCGTGCTCAGCACGCCCTACTTATTTCAAAGTGCGGTCAATTTTGACCTTATTTTTCTTCTTTTGGAAGTCTGATTAAAGCAAAGATCAAGCCGCCCCAAATCACAAGAAGCGCCACAATCATCATTGCAATTGCAATACCTGTCATCTTTATTCTCCTTTTTCTTCAAGATTGAGGTTCTCTTCATTTTTCCATTTTAAGCGAGAAAGAATGAATGAAACGACTACAAGCAAAATTGCCATACCCCAACCGAAGGTATTTACGAACCAGCTTGGATAACCTTCATAACCTTCTGTAAATACCTTCGCACCTTCACTCAATAACATAAAGGCAAGAATACCCGTGGTGATTACAATGCATAAACGCCATAGGAAACCGACTTTGAATGAAGAGCTTTCATTTAAGTGCTTACCTAATAAGCCAAGTTTTTCATTTGCTACAATCACAATTAATGAAACAAATGCTACCGCTACAATACCAAAGTAGTTTACGAATTTATCCAACACATCAAGCATTGGTAGACCGGTTGTGGTACCGAATAAAATTACTGACACTACCATCATTGGTAAACCCACAATAAAGGTCGCTTTTGCTCGGCGTAAACGGAGCTTATCTTGAATAGCTGAAATGATTACTTCAATAACAGAGATAAATGAAGTTAATGCCGCGAAGGTTAATGAACCAAAGAACAATACCCCTAACACTTCACCAAATGGTGCTTTATTAATGATGGTTGGGAATGCAAAGAAGGCTAAACCAATACCGCCTTTTGCCACTTCACTCACTTCCACACCTTGTGCAGCTGCAATAAAGCCTAATGCCGCAAATACACCGATACCGGCAAGTACTTCAAAGCTTGAGTTCGCAAAGCCAACAACTAAACCACTTCCTGTTAAATCAGAATCTTTTTTCAGGTAAGACGCATAAGTGATCATAATCCCAAAACAAATAGAAAGAGAGAAGAATATTTGACCGTAAGCCGCAATCCACACACTTGGGTTAGACAATTTAGACCAGTCTGGGGTAAATAACGCATTCAAGCCTTTTTCTGCACCCGGTAGGAATAAAGAATAAACAACCAACGCCACAAACATCACCACTAAAACAGGCATTAAGATATCTGAAGATTTAGAAATCCCTTTTTTAATACCTAAAGAAAGTACGCCTAATGCGACTAACCATACTGCGATTAATGGGCCTGTCACCATGCCAACAAACTCAAAGCTCACACCATTGCTGATATCGCCCATTTTTAAGAATTCGTGTAGGAAGAAATCAATTGGTTTATCGCCCCAGGCAGAATTAAGTGAGAAGTAGGTGTAGCTTGCCGCCCAACCTAATACTACTGCGTAGTAAAGCCCAATGATGACGTTCACCATCACCTGCCACCAACCAAACACTTCAAAGTGCGGGTTAAAACGACGATAAGAAAGTGGTGCACCACCACGATGGCGATGACCGATTGCGTAATCTAAGAAAAGCAATGGAATACCGGCGGTTAAAAGTGCAATAAGATAAGGGATAATAAATGCACCGCCCCCGTTTTCATAAGTGGTGTAAGGGAAACGCCAAATGTTTCCTAAACCAACAGCGGATCCAATTGCCGCCATAATAAATGCTTTCCGACCAGAGAAGGTCTCACGCTTTGCGTTTGACTGCGTCATATTAAGTTCCTTTTTAATGAAGAAAGATTTCAATATAATGAATTCTAAAACCGAGTCAAGGACTTGGTTAAAAGAGCGGTTAAAAATAGTGAATTTTTTTTAAAATTTACTGTCTAAAGGTCAAATTTAATCTCTATTAACAACCAAAAGGAAACATTTATGGATATCAACAGCATTTTAAATCAAGTTTTAAATGTCGCTAAAAACTCTGCAAGCAAACTTGAAACTGGCAACCAAACTATCGACTCTATCACCAAAGTTGGTGGTGGTGCTGCGTTAGGCGGTATTTTATCAATGATTTTAGGCCGCAGCGGTGGCGCAAGCTTAGCAAAATTAGGCTCACTTGCCGTTTTAGGTAATCTTGCTTACCAAGCATACCAAAACTATCAAAAATCCCAACAAAATAGCCAACCAAACATTTCAGAAAATGCGTTTGATGTATTAAATTCATCAAGCCATGTCGATGCAGGCGAATTGATTTTACGTACTATGATCGCCGCTGCGGCAGCAGATGGTGAAATCACCGAAGATGAAAAACAAACTATCGCAAATGAAGCAGGCAACAACCCTGAATTAGCACAATGGCTTGAACAAGAAATTCAAAATCCAATTTCTATCAATGAAATTGCACGTCTTGTAGGTAACGATACTGCACTTGCAAGCAATGTGTACTTAGCCGCTCGTTTAGTAAGCAAAGATTTATCTCGCAAAGAAATCATTTTCTTAGCAGATTTAGCAAAAGCATTAGGCTTAGATGATGCGCTTGTTGAACAATTAGAAAAACAAGCAGGTTTCTAATTTTGTGCGTAGAAAACATTACGTTTTCTGATCGCACTTCTTATCAAAAAACACGATAATCTTAGTTATCGTGTTTTTTTCATTTGTTTTTTCGCTAAAACCTAACCAAAGGCGAAAAATTCCGCTACAATGCTGAACTTCAGTGTTTATAAAATTATTCAATAATCATAAAAACGGGAAGCAACATGACAGGCGCACAACTCATTATCGAATGTTTAAAAGCGCATGGCGTAACCGATCTTTTCGGCTACCCAGGCGGGGCAATCATGCCAACCTACGATGCAATTTATGACTCAGGTCTTGACCATCTTCTTTGCCGTAACGAACAAGGTGCCGCAATAGCCGCGATTGGTTATGCACGCTCTACGGGTAAAGTTGGCGTATGTGTCGCAACGTCAGGCCCAGGTGCAACTAACTTAGTAACGGGTTTAGGTGATGCCTTTGCTGATTCTGTACCAATCGTGGCATTTACTGGTCAAGTGGCTGCCCCTCTTATCGGCACCGATGCTTTCCAAGAAGCCGATGTTTTAGGTTTATCCCTTGCGTGTACCAAACACAGCTATATTGTTCAATCTGTTGAAGAACTACCTGAAATTATTGCTTCCGCTTTCCAAATTGCACAAAGTGGCAGACCAGGCCCTGTTCTCATCGATGTCCCTCGTAACATCCAAGTTGGCGATGTACCAGAACACATCAAACCCATTGTAAAACCTGTCGTAAAACCAACCGCACTTTCAGAATTAAAATTAGCGGAAGCAAAAGCGTTATTGACGCAAGCGAAAAAACCTGTGCTTTATGTTGGTGGAGGCGTAGGTATGGCAAACGCAACGCAAGCGGTCAGAAAATTCCTACAAATTACCAAAATGCCATCTGTTTCGACATTGAAAGGTTTAGGCTCAATTGACCCAACCGATCCCGTTTATATGGGCATGATTGGTATGCACGGCACAAGACCAGCAAATATTGCCGTGCACGAATGTGATTTATTATTAGTATGCGGTGCACGTTTTGACGACCGCGTGACGGGTAAATTAGACAGTTTTGCGCCACAAGCTAAAGTCATTCATTGTGATATTGATGCGGCAGAAATCAACAAACTCCGTGTGGCAAATGTTGCCCTTCAAGGTGATTTAATTCAAGCCTTAGAAACTTTAAGTATCCCGCTTGCGATTGATGATTGGCGTGCGCATATTCAAGCGCTGAAAGCCAAACTCGATTTTACTTATATCGACAATGCGGGCAACCGACCGATTGACCCTTGGTCATTGCTCAACACACTTTCACAGCGTAAACCTCAAAATGCCGTGATTTGTACCGATGTTGGCCAACACCAAATGTGGTCTGCACAACATATGCGCCATTTCGCACCAGAAAATTATATTACCTCTGCGGGGTTCGGCACCATGGGATTTGGTTTACCTGCAGCGGTGGGCGCGAAAAAAGCACGCCCTCATGATGAAGTGATTTTGGTGACTGGTGATGGCTCATTAATGATGAACATCCAAGAATTAGGTTCAATCAAACGCGGCAAACTACCCGTGAAAATTTTGCTGTTAGATAACCAACGCCTAGGTATGGTGCGTCAATGGCAAGACCTTTTCTGGAACAAACGCCGCTCTGAAACCATTTTAGAAGATAACCCTGATTTCGTAATGTTAGCGAAAGCCTTTGATATTCCAGCTGAACGCATTGAGCGCGCTGATGATGTAGATGCGGCACTTAATCGTTTATTAAATAGTGAAACTGCCTATTTATTGCAAGTATGCATTCCACCTGAAGAATGTGTATGGCCATTAGTGCCGCCAGGCGCATGCAACACAGATATGTTGGAGGAAATTTAAGATGAACCAATATACTTTTAACTTGATCGCTCAACATCGCCCAGAGGTTTTAGAACGCGTATTACGCGTTATTCGTTTACGTGGCTTTACTGTGACTAATATGGAGATGGCATTGGTAGAAACTAAAGTGCAGTTAAAAATCACTGTAAAATCTGACCGCACTTTTGATTTGTTGGTAAATCAGTTGGCGAAATTGCCGGATGTGATTGAAATTAAGTAACGGAACTTAAAAATGAAAAAGCTCTTATCATTCATAATGCTGTGTTCATTATTTTGTTTGTCAGCATGTACTGTAGATAAAAATACAGAGTCTGATGTAACGTCAAGTAAAGAACCAATTCAAATGTTTATGTTTAGCCAAGATGGCAGACTTTTTGTTTTTACTGATAAAGAAAGTTTTGAATTTAAAGGGCAAGACGTTTCTAATTTATCGACATTCCTTAATAGCCCCCATGCAAAATCAATAGAAAAAGTATCACCTAAACTTTATATATATTTGAATGAGGAGAAAAAGCAATGGGCTTCATCATACTTAAAAGTGCTTGTTAAAGCAGATAAATTAACGAAAAAACAACAGGATGAACTAGTCAGTCAATTTAACTTTACACAAGCATCTCAAGCAAAAGACAAGGTTAAACAAGGGATAAAAGAAGATTTTGGTATTTCATCTCAACTTGATGTTTTTTATATTAAAACGTACAAGGCAGATGGCATTATCCAAGAATATAAAAATCGTGATGAATTACTAGCAAAATATAAACTGACAAAGCCTATTATGGCGACAGTTTATCGTACGACTTATACCACCAGTAAATCATATAGCCTTTCGGACACTGGTGAAAATATACTTACGGCGCCACTAATAATCTTAACGGCTCCATTGTGGATTCCGGTTGCGATGATAGGTTGTCTGAATGAACGAAGTGGATTCATTGATTTATGTCTATTCCGTTAAATAGCAATAAAGTGCGGTTAAAATTCATAGTGAAAAACAACCACACTTTGGATTTATTAGTGAAGCGGTTGGGAAAATAACTGAAGATTATGAAGGTAAAAAAATGAAAAAAATGCGTTTATTTATTGGGATGTTGATAACTACGTTTTTATTGGGCTGTGTAACAGCAGATCAACAATATAAAGAATTATCATCAAAAAAAGAAGTGATCAAATCTTTCTTTATTGCTGACAATCGGATTTATGCTATTGGGCAACTTAATAGTTATCAATTTAATAGTAAAGATAATGGGAATACGGCTCAATTGATTAAATTACTTGAGTCACCTTATACTAAAAATATTTCTTCTGTGAAGATTGATGAGATAAGAAAAAATGTTAAAACCAATGAAGTAGAGGCATTCTTATCAATATATTTTAACCACCAAAATTTAACAAAAGCTCAACTTGATGAACTTTATAATATAAATTCTCCTTATAGAGATGGACGTAGAATGTTTTTTTCAATGAATAATGGAAATCTTGTTGATATAAAAAATAAAAATGAGATCTTGCAAAAGGCTAAACTTATTCAGCCATTAGAAACAAAATATGTAGAGTTTAGCAATGAAAAAGAAATTAGTATTAATAAATTGAACAAAGAAGAGGCTGCACTTTCAGCTATTATTATTCCTTTTGCCATCATAGGACTACCATTTACAATCGTTGAGAAAGTTCTTACGACTGTTACGTCTCCGTAAGGTACATGGATTTTTAATATAAACAAAACAATGTGATATCTGTAGAGGCAAATGTATGTGATTTGTCCCTACACTGTGAAATACAGAAGCTATATTTAGCAATAAATTTACTACTTGGAGAGATTATTTATGCCAAAACTACGTTCAGCGACCAGTACTCAGGGTCGTAATATGGCGGGTGCACGTGCCTTATGGCGTGCAACAGGGATGAAAGAAAATGACTTTGGTAAACCGATTATTGCGGTGGTGAACTCTTTCACCCAATTCGTACCAGGACATGTTCATTTAAAAGATATGGGACAACTGGTTGCAGCTGAAATTGAAAAAGCTGGCGGCGTAGCAAAAGAATTCAATACTATTGCGGTAGATGACGGTATTGCTATGGGTCACGGTGGGATGCTTTATTCCTTACCAAGCCGTGATTTAATCGCAGATAGCGTGGAATATATGGTTAATGCTCACTGTGCTGATGCGATGGTGTGTATTTCCAACTGTGACAAAATCACCCCTGGAATGTTAATGGCAGCAATGCGCTTAAATATTCCAACTATCTTCGTTTCAGGCGGCCCAATGGAAGCGGGTAAAACCAAATTATCTGATCAGCTTATTCGCTTAGACTTAGTCGATGCGATGATTGAAGCGGCAGATCCGAATGTAAGCGATGAGCGTATTGATGCGATTGAGCGCAGCGCTTGCCCAACCTGTGGTTCTTGCTCAGGGATGTTTACCGCTAACTCAATGAACTGCTTAACCGAAGCATTAGGTTTATCTTTACCAGGTAATGGCTCGATGTTAGCGACCCATGCTGACCGTAAAGAATTATTCTTAAAAGCTGGTCGTCAAATTGTTGAGCTTTGCAAACGCTATTATGAACAAGATGATGAAAGCGTCTTACCTCGTTCAATTGGCACCTTTGAGGCTTTTGAAAATGCTATGAGCTTAGATATTGCGATGGGTGGTTCAAGTAACACTGTTTTACACTTATTAGCAGCTGCTCAAGAAGCTGGCGTAGATTTCAAAATGGCAGATATTGACCGCTTATCACGCGTTGTCCCTTGCTTAAGCAAAATTGCACCAAATACTAATAAATACCACATGGAAGATGTGCACCGTGCAGGTGGTATTATGGGTTTATTGGGTGAATTAGATCGCGCAGGATTAATCCATCGCAACACCAAAACCGTGTTAGGAACAACACTAGAAGAACAATTAAATCAATACGATATTATTCGTAACAAAGACGAAGAATTACACAAATTCTTCCGTGCCGGCCCTGCTGGTATTCGCACTACGCAAGCCTTCTCACAAGATTGCCGTTGGGATAGCGTAGATGATGACCGTGTAAGTGGATGTATCCGTAACAAAGAAAATGCGATTTCTCAAGAAGGTGGCCTAGCGGTATTATTTGGTAACATAGCTAAAGATGGTTGTATCGTAAAAACGGCGGGTGTGGATGAGTCTATCTGGAAATTTACCGGTCGAGCAATCGTATTTGAAAGCCAAGAAGATGCTGTGGCTGGCATTTTAGGCGGTAAAGTGAAAGAAGGTCATGTAGTAGTCATCCGCTACGAAGGTCCAAAGGGTGGCCCGGGTATGCAAGAAATGTTGTATCCAACCAGCTACTTAAAATCAATGGGCTTAGGTAAAAAATGTGCTTTATTGACAGATGGTCGTTTCTCTGGTGGTACCTCTGGATTATCTATTGGTCATGCCTCGCCTGAAGCAGCTTCTGGCGGTGCCATCGGTTTAGTACATGATGATGATATTATCGAAATCGACATTCCAAATCGCTCGATTAACCTTAAAATCAGCGATGAAGAATTAGCAAAACGCCGTACCGAGCAAGATGCTAAAGGCTGGCAACCTGCTCACCGTGAACGTGAAGTATCCTTTGCATTAAAAGTATTTGGTCACTTCGCCACATCTGCGGATAAAGGCGCTGTGCGTGATAAAACTTTATTGAAATAACTCAACAAAATGGTGTGCATTGTTTCTAACTCATACCATCTTGTTGTATTTTTAGCAGATTTATTCATATAACAAGGGATTAGTATGTCAGACCCAATGATTGGATTGTTATCCTTACAAGAAGAACTTTCAAAGAATAGAATAACTTTAGGTAATTGTACAAATAGTAAATTACATATGTTTTTTGATAAACCTGAAGGCATACCTAGGTTTACTTATGTAATTGTAAACGAAGGAGAAATTCTATCTTTTTGTAATTTTGTTCTTGTAGAGCCAATTAATGACACTCCTTGTTTTCAAATAGGGTATGCCGTCCCAGAAAAATTTCAAAACAAAGGCTTTGGGAAAGAAATAGCTAAATTAGCTTTAATTGAATTTTTGACCAATATGTTTAGGGGGTCTAGTTTTAAAAACTTATATATTGAGTCAGTTATTAGTATTGATAACTTAGCTTCTCAAAAAATAACTAACTATATTTTATCTACTAAACCTAAACAAATCATTGATTCAATTTCTAATGAAAAAATGTTTTGTTATCAAAAATTATTTTCAGCATTTGATGAATTTAATAAATTATAAAGTAACTCATGAAAAACCTACTTACAAACCCACAACCGAACCAAAGTGATTATGTCAACGCGATTGTTAAACTTGGCTCCAGAGTATATGAAGCCGCTACTGTAACCCCGCTACAAAAAATGGGTAAATTATCCGAGCGCCTACATAATAATATTTGGATTAAACGTGAAGACCGCCAGCCAGTAAATAGCTTTAAGCTGCGTGGTGCTTATGCAATGATTTCTAGCCTTTCTGATGAACAAAAACAGGCTGGTGTTATTGCTGCTTCTGCGGGTAATCATGCGCAAGGCGTAGCATTATCAGCGAAACAACTTGGGCTAAAAGCATTAATTGTTATGCCACAAAACACGCCAAGCATTAAAGTGGATGCAGTTCGTGGATTTGGTGGCGAAGTGTTGCTACACGGAGCTAATTTTGATGAAGCCAAAGCCAAAGCTATTGAGCTTTCGAAGTCTAAACAAATGACATTTATTCCACCGTTTGATCATCCATTAGTGATCGCGGGTCAAGGCACATTAGCGATGGAAATGCTACAACAAGTGGCTGATTTGGATTATGTCTTTGTGCAAGTTGGAGGCGGTGGTCTCGCCGCTGGCGTAGCCATTTTACTCAAACAATTTATGCCGGAAATTAAAGTGATCGGTGTCGAGTCAAAAGACTCAGCCTGTTTAAATGCCGCTTTAGAAAAAGGTGAGCCTACAGATTTAGCTCACGTTGCTCTATTTGCTGACGGTGTAGCAGTAAAACGTATTGGTGATGAAACATTCCGCTTATGCCAGAAATATTTGGATGGTATGGTGCTGGTAGACAGCGATGAAGTTTGTGCAGCAATGAAAGATTTATTCGAAAACGTGCGTGCTGTCGCAGAACCATCCGGTGCCCTAGGTCTAGCCGGTTTGAAAAAATACGTGAAACAAAACAATTTGGAAGGCAAAAATATGGCGGCGATTTTATCCGGTGCCAACCTTAACTTTCATACATTGCGTTATGTTTCAGAACGTTGCGAAATTGGTGAAAACCGTGAAGCTTTATTGGCGGTAACAATGCCTGAACAACCTGGTAGTTTCTTGAAATTTGCCCATGTCATCGGTAATCGTGCAGTAACAGAATTTAGTTATCGTTATGCAGATAACCAAAAAGCTTGCATTTTTGTTGGTGTACGCACCATTAATGAAGCAGAAAAAGCTGATATTATTGCTGATTTAACGAAAAACGGTTTTGATGTTGAAGATATGTCTGATGACGACATTGCTAAAACACACATTCGTTACTTAATGGGAGGACGGGTTTCAAACCGTAATGAGCGACTTTATAGCTTTGAATTCCCAGAACAAAAAGGGGCTTTACTGAAATTCTTAGAAATATTAGGTAAACGCTGGAATATTTCATTGTTCCACTATCGTGCACACGGTGCCGATTACGGTAATATTCTTGCAGCATTCCAATTAGAAGAAAAAGATAACGCAGAATTTGAGCAAGCTTTAACAAAACTCGGCTATGTTTATGAAGATGTAAGTGAGAGTAAAGCTTATCGATATTTCTTAAGATAGAAACAAAAAGAGCGGTCATTTTGACCGCTCTTTTTTATTATCATAAACTTATCGTTTTGATTTAACGAGTTTTTCAGTAAGCTCGTAAGCACGAAGTTTCGCTAACTCTCTAGAAAGTTTTGCTACAAGAAGCTCATGATCCACATCAGAAACGTGAGCCACAATATTTTCTTCCGCTTTGCGTTTTGCTTCAAGAATACGATCTGCATCTAACTCGCTACCGCGAATTGCAACATCGGCAAGTACAGTTACTACTTTAGGTTGAACTTCTAAGAAGCCACCTGAAACATAGATAACTTCTTCTTTGCCATCTTCAAGGGTGAATTTAACAATCCCCGGCTTAATAGCCGTCATTAAAGGGGTGTGGTTTGGTAAAATACCAAGTTCACCTTCCACACCTGTCGCTTGGATTTGTTTCACAGCACCTTCAAAGATTTTTCGCTCTGCGCTGACTATTATTAGGTTAAATGTCGCCATTTTTGTTCTCCTTCAAATGACTTGAAGTGATTACATATTTTTGGCTTTTTCTAGCGCTTCGTCGATTGTACCGACCATGTAGAACGCTTGTTCTGGAATATGGTCGTATTCGCCGTCTAAAATACCTTTAAAGCCGCGGATAGTTTCTTTTAAAGAAACATATTTACCTGGTGTACCGTTGAATACTTCAGCAACGAAGAACGGTTGTGATAAGAAACGTTCAATTTTACGTGCACGTGCTACCACTAATTTATCTTCTTCAGATAACTCATCCATACCAAGAATTGCGATAATATCTTTCAATTCTTTATAACGTTGTAAGATACCTTGTACGCCACGCGCTACATCATAGTGCTCTTGACCAACAACGAGTGGGTCTAATTGGCGTGAAGTTGAATCTAATGGGTCAACCGCAGGATAAATACCTAAAGACGCAATTTGACGACTTAATACAACTGTTGAGTCTAAGTGCGCGAAGGTTGTTGCCGGAGATGGGTCAGTTAAGTCATCCGCAGGTACGTATACCGCTTGTACAGAGGTGATAGAACCTGTTTTGGTTGAAGTGATACGTTCTTGTAACACACCCATTTCTTCTGCTAATGTCGGTTGGTAACCTACCGCAGATGGCATACGACCTAATAACGCAGATACTTCAGTACCAGCAAGGGTATAACGATAGATATTATCCACGAAGAATAATACATCACGACCTTCGTCACGGAATTTTTCAGCCATGGTTAAACCGGTTAACGCAACACGTAAACGGTTACCTGGTGGCTCATTCATTTGTCCGTAAACTAATGACACTTTATCTAATACGTTAGAATCTTTCATTTCATGATAGAAGTCGTTACCTTCACGAGTACGCTCACCTACACCCGCAAATACAGAGTAACCTGAGTGCTCGATCGCGATATTACGGATTAATTCCATCATGTTAACGGTTTTACCTACACCTGCACCACCGAATAGACCCACTTTACCACCTTTTGCGAATGGACAAATTAAGTCGATAACTTTGATACCAGTTTCTAATAATTCCGTACTGTTAGATTGTTCTTCATAGCTTGGTGCCGGACGGTGAATAGACCAACTTTCTTCCGCGCCAATTTCACCTTGCTCATCGATTGGTTCACCCAATACGTTCATAATACGGCCTAAAGTTTTAGTTCCAACTGGAACTTGAATCGGGTTACCCGTATTTTCTACTTTTAAGCCACGTTTTAAGCCGTCAGATGTACCTAATGCGATACAGCGAACTACACCGCCACCTAATTGTTGTTGAACTTCAAGGGTTAAACCTGATTCAACTTTTAATGCATCGTAAACTTTTGGTACTGCATCTTGTGGGAATTCAACGTCAATCACCGCACCGATGATTTGTACAATTTTTCCTGCTGACATTACCGTTCCTCTTTCATTAAATCGCTGCCGCGCCGGCGACGATTTCGTTTAATTCATTTGTAATACTTGCTTGACGGGCTTTATTGTAAACTAATCGCAAGTCATTGATTAAATTACCTGCATTATCAGTTGCCGCTTTCATAGCTACCATTCTAGCAGCTTGCTCGGAAGCAAGGTTATCTACCACAGATTGATACACTTGTGATTCCAAATAACGAGTAAGCAAACTGTCTAATAAGACTTTTGGCTCTGGCTCGTAAAGGTAATCCCAGGTGCTTTGTCTTTGCTCTAAATTATCGGTTTCTAATGCCGGTAATGGGATTAATTGTTGATAAACAGGTTTTTGTGCCATTGTATTAACGAATTTATTGTAGGCAATATAAACTGCATCTACTTTACCGTCTTTATAGACATCAAACATGTCGTTTGCGACCCCGATCAAATCTTCCATTGCCGGATTATCACCCAAACCGGAAAGTTGTGCACGAACAGGTAATCCTAATGAGCGGAAAAAGCTAATACCTTTTGAGCCAATTAAGCCCAATTCAACAGTAACGCCTTTATCTTTCCATTGTTTGATTTCTGTCATCACAGTTTTAAACAAGTTAATGTTTAAACCGCCACACATTCCGCGGTCAGTCGAGACCACTAAGATCCCGACTCTTTTTACTTCGCGTTGAATTAAAAATGGGTGTTTATAACCAACAGTTGCTTTAGAGACGTGGCTGATAACATTTCGTATTGTTTCAGAATACGGACGAGAAGCAGCCATACGATCTTGCGTTTTACGCATTTTCGAGGTTGCCACCATTTCCATTGCCTTTGTAATTTTTTGTGTACTTTGTACACTGGCAATTTTGGTTTTTATCTCTTTTGCACCTGCCATCTTATTTCTCCGTTACTTTTACCACGCGCTGTTGGCTTTAAAGTTATCCAAAATCGTTTTTAATGATGCTTTAACTTCATCATTATAATTACCGGTTTTGGTCAATTCAGCCATAAACTCGCTGTGGTTACGGCGAGCGTAATCTAAAAGTGCGGCTTCAAAACTTGCAATTTTTTGCAATTCCACATCTTCTAAATAGCCAAACTCAACCGCGAAAAGCAACACAGATTGCTCTGCTACGCTAAGCGGTACATATTGTTTTTGTTTCAATAATTCAGTGACTTTTTCACCGTGAGAAAGTTGTTTACGGGTTGCATCATCAAGGTCAGATGCGAACTGAGCAAACGCTGCTAATTCACGATATTGAGCCAATGCAGTACGGATACCACCAGCTAATTTTTTCACTACTTTAGTTTGTGCAGAACCACCCACACGAGATACCGAAATACCAGGGTTTACCGCTGGACGAATACCAGAGTTAAATAAGTTAGATTCTAAGAAAATCTGACCATCGGTAATCGAAATTACGTTGGTTGGAACGAATGCAGAAACGTCACCCGCTTGAGTTTCAATAATAGGAAGAGCGGTTAAAGAACCTGTTTTTCCTTTTACTGCGCCTTGAGTAAATTTCTCTACGTATTCTTCATTTACACGTGCAGCACGTTCAAGTAAACGTGAGTGTAGATAGAATACGTCACCTGGATATGCTTCACGACCTGGTGGGCGACGTAATAATAATGAAATTTGACGATAAGCAACGGCTTGTTTTGATAAGTCATCGTAAACGATTAACGCATCTTCACCGCGATCACGGAAATATTCACCCATTGCACAACCTGAATAAGGTGCAAGGTATTGTAATGCCGCTGATTCAGACGCTGACGCTGCAACAACGATAGTGTTTTCAAGCGCACCGTGTTCTTCTAATTTACGTACTACGTTTGCGATAGTCGAAGCTTTTTGGCCGATCGCAACATAGATACATTTAATACCTGAATCACGTTGGTTGATGATTGCGTCGATTGCTAATGCTGTTTTACCTGTTTGACGGTCACCGATGATTAACTCACGTTGACCACGACCGATTGGAACCATTGAGTCAACCGCTTTATAACCAGTTTGTACAGGTTGATCAACAGATTTACGATCGATAACACCTGGCGCAATAACTTCAACAGGAGAGAAACCATCGTTTTCAATTTCGCCTTTGCCATCGATTGGTTGACCAAGTGTGTTAACCACACGACCTAATAAACCACGACCAACTGGTACTTCAAGGATACGGCCAGTACATTGTACTTCCATACCTTCCGCTAAGTCTGCGTAAGGACCCATTACTACCGCACCAACAGAATCACGTTCAAGGTTAAGTGCCATTGCGTAACGGTTGCCTGGTAAGGCGATCATTTCGCCTTGCATCACATCGCTTAAACCGTGAACACGAATAATCCCATCACTTACAGAAACAATTGTCCCTGTATTACGGGCTTCGCTCACCACGTCGAATTGAGCGATGCGTTTTTTAATCAATTCACTAATTTCAGTTGAATTTAGTTGCATCTTGTATTCCTCTTATAATTGCAACTCGTTTGCGAGACGAGCAAGTTGCCCACGGCTACTTCCGTCAATCACAAAGTCTTCTGTACGAATAACCACACCGGCAATCAGTGAGCTATCTACGTTGCAATTTAATTTCACTTTGCGAGCTAATCTCTTTTCCATTGCAGCTGCAATTTTTTCGATTTGTGTTGCATTCAATGGTTGTGCGGAAGTTACTTCAACTTCTGCAATAGCTTGGTGTTCTTCTACATAATGTTTAAATTCTTCAAACACGGTAGAAATAGCACTCAAACGCTTATTTTCAGCCATTAACCGAATAAGATTTTGCCCATATTGATCCAATTGTTCGCCACAAATAGAAATTACTGTATTAGCTAATTTCTGTGCAGAAAGAGAACTACTTAAGTACGCTTTTACCGTCTCATCTTCAGCTACGGCAGCAGCGAAACCTAACATTTCAGTCCATTTTTCGACCGCACTTTGTTCAATGGCAAAGTCGAATGCAGCTTTTGCATAAGGGCGAGCTATTGTAGTTAATTCTGACATAAGCTAAGCCTCTTATAACTCTGCAACTAATTTATCAATAATGTCATTGTTTGCCGCTTCATCAATAGAACGACCCACAATTTTCTCAGCACCAGCCACTGCTAATGAAGCCACTTTAACACGTAATTCTTCTTGAACACGTTTACGTTCTGCTTCTACTTCAGCATAACCTTGAGCAATAATTTTTGCTTTCAGTTCTTCAGCTTCTGCCTTCACTTCGTCTAACACTTCATTGCGACGTTTATTAGCAGCATCTAAAATTTCTTGAGCTTGTACTTTTGCAGATAAAAGTTCTTGTTCCACAAGATTTTTAGTATCTGCTTGCTCTTTTTTCGCTGCTTCAGCTGACGCTAACGCGTTCGCAATTTGGCTTTGACGTGTTTCAATCGCATTAATAATTGGTGGCCAAACAAACTTCATGCAGAACCACACGAAAAGTGCGAACGCAATAAGTTGACCAATCAATGTTGCATTTAAATTCACAACGTCCTCCTTACTATGCTTGTTTTACGTTGATAAGCAAATAAGGTGATTAGTGTAATAAACCGATGAATGGGTTTGCGAAAATGAAAAGTAATGAAATACCAACAGCAATCATTGCAATCGCATCCAAAAGACCTGCCACGATAAACATTTTAGTTTGTAGGCTAGATGCTAATTCAGGTTGACGAGCAGATGATTCTAAAAATTTACCACCTAAGATCGCAAAGCCAATTGCAGTACCTAATGCAGCAAATGCAAGAAGGATTGATGCACCAATGATTGTCGCTGTAATTACAGTTTCCATAATGTTCTCCAATAGAAGTTAAGTTTAGCCCTAGAGCCGGTTAATAAAAAATGATTAATGATCTGCTTTGTTATAAGCAATACTTAAATAAACGACCGTTAACATCATAAAGATGAATGCTTGTAACGTAATAATCAAAATATGGAAAATAGCCCAAGCAAGGTGTAACGGAATTCCCAATGCCGCGATGGCCACATTTGCAGAGTACATCACAGCGATAAGAACAAAGATTAATTCCCCTGCATACATATTACCGAATAGACGGAAAGCAAGAGAAATAGGTTTTGCTAATAAAGTTACGGTTTCAAGAATAAAGTTTACTGGAATAAACACCCAATGATTAAAAGGATGGAGTGTATATTCTTTCGCTAAGCCACCAAAACCTTTTGATTTAACTGTATAGAAAAGAATAAGGAAGAATACGCAGATTGACATACCCAAGGTTGCGCTGATATCTGCTGTTGGCACAGCTCTTAAGTAATGAATACCAAAGAGGCTGGCAAGTTGAGGAGGAAAATCAACAGGAATTAAGTCAATAGCATTCATAATGAATACCCAGCAGAAAATGGTTAAAGCAATTGGTGCTACCACATTACGCGGGCCATGAAAGTTTTCTTTCACAATACCATCAACCCAACCTACGACAATTTCAACCAAACATTGCATTTTGCCCGGTACGCCTGTTGTTGCATTTTTTGCAACACGAGAAAAAATAAACAGGAAAATCACTGCAGATACGATCGAGAAAAAGAGCGTATCAACGTGAACGTTCCAGAAACCATCACCTGTTTTTAAGAAGGTCAAGTGGTGGCCAATATATTCGGAAGTCGTTTGTCCAGACATAGTCAACCCTTTGTAGAAAAAAGAAAAAATTTAAGATTTATTTAACAAAAACGGAATAAAATTATTCAACGCTAATGCCGTAAAAAAACCAACAAAAAACAAAATAAAATGTGAGATAGAAAGCCATTTAAAGGACACACCCACAAGCACAATCGTCAGCATAAATTTCAATGCTTCACCACGATAAAATGCCGTTAATTTTGTTGAGAAATCTTGTTTGCGAAAAAAAACAATATAAGCAAAAGCACAAAATGGCGCAAAAGCACAGATAAATCCTAAACTAAAATCTACCGCACTTTCACCTTGCCAAAGCGCAACTAACAAACCAAAAACAACAAGACAAACTGATTCAATGATCATCGCTTTTTGATATCGATTTTTGGCCTGCGTTAAAACCTTAGACATTATCTTATTTTTTTAAAATACAAAAACTACCTAATTATACCCGTGCTACAAAGAGTTTCAACTTTTTAACCACTAAAAAATGTTAAACAAATCACACTTTTAAAAAATAATTAACAAAATAGCCGTAAAAAAAGTGTGTTTTATCGTAAAACGATTAAATGTCGCTCACCTATAAGCTCTGGTACATGCAAAGTTATCACGTCTTTTACTTCGAATTTTTTGTCTAATTCTTGAACTTCATCTTCGTGATAAATGCCTTTTAAAGCATAAAAATATCCATCTTGTTTTGGCAAATGATGACACCAATCTGTCATATCTTTTAACGAAGCAAATGCACGACTTAATACACCGTCGAATTTTTGTTCAGGTTGGTATTCCTCAACGCGGCTAAGAACAGGTTCTACATTTGTTAGTCCTAACTCACGTACTGCATTTCGAATGAAGCTAATACGCTTGCCTAAGCTATCTAACAAGACAAATTGCTTGGTTGGATTAATAATGGCTAAAGGCAGGCCTGGCAAGCCTGGACCCGTTCCTACATCTATAAAACGATCCCCTTGTAAATAAGGACTAACAACAATACTATCCAAGATATGCTTTACTAACATTTCTTGTGGATCACGTACAGAAGTTAAATTATAAGCCTTGTTCCATTTATGAAGTAATTGTACCAACTGAATCAGTTGATCTTTTTGTAGATCGGTTAATTGAATTTCTGCTTGAGTCAGTAAATTTTCGAGTTTTTCTTTCATTTTTCTATCTATCTTGTCTTTTTGTCGTCATTCTACTTGAAAGTGCGGTTAAAATCCTTAGTGTTTTTATTTCAGCAAAAATTTAGCCTACTAATCACATCTTTTTAATTTGTAATATAAAAAAGTGCGATGAAAATTCACCGCACTTTTACTTTTAATACCTGAGAAGTTTACTCCCCACGTTTTAGCATTCCTTGTTTTTTCAAATTCACCAGAATAATTGAAATTGCTGCAGGGGTAACGCCTGAAATTCGGCTTGCTTGGCCAATGGAAACCGGACGATGCTGTTCTAACTTCGCACGTACTTCATTAGATAAACCTGACACTTTGCTGTAATCAAAGTTAGCCGGAATTGCTGTATTTTCGTGACGTTTTTGTTTTTCAATTTCTTCTTGTTGATGCTCAATATAGCCTTGATACTTAATAGCAATTTCCACTTGTTCTACGGCTTCTCTATCTTCCATTGCTGGTTTGTATGGTGTTAAAGAAGTCAAAATATCGTAGGTCATCTCTGGGCGACGCAATAAATCTTCACCGCTAGCCTCACGCACAAGTGGACTACCAAGCACTTTATTTGCTTCTTCTAAATATTCAGAACGCGGATGTAACCAAATGCTGCGTAAGCGTTGACGTTCTTGTTCTATATTTTCCATTTTTTGATTAAAGCGCGCCCAACGAGCCTCATCAATTAAACCTAATTCATGAGCAATCGGGGTTAAACGAATATCCGCATTATCTTCACGCAACAATAAACGGTATTCAGCACGAGAAGTGAATACACGATACGGTTCTTTGGTACCAAGCGTACAAAGATCATCAACCAATACGCCAGTATAGGATTGATCGCGGCGTGGATACCATGCCTCTTTCTCTTGTACGTAAAGACCTGCGTTGATACCAGCTAGTAAGCCTTGCGCTGCCGCCTCTTCATAACCTGTTGTACCATTAATTTGACCCGCAAAGAATAAACCTGAAATAGCTTTTGTTTCTAATGTTGGTTTTAAATCGCGTGGATCAAAATAATCATACTCAATCGCATAACCTGGCTTCACAATACGCGCTTTTTCTAATCCTTTCATGGAATTCACAATGCCCATTTGTACATCAAACGGTAAACTAGTAGAGATCCCGTTTGGATACACTTCATTACTGGTTAAGCCTTCTGGTTCCAAATAAATTTGATGTGAATTACGATCCGCAAAACGCATCACTTTATCTTCAATGGATGGACAATAACGTGGACCGATCCCTTCAATTACACCAGTATACATTGGACTGCGATCCAAATTATTACGGATCACTTCATGGGTTTGTTCATTGGTATGGGTGATATAACAAGGAATTTGTTGAGGGTGATCATCCACTGATCCCATAAAAGAGAAAACAGGCAACACCTCATCACCATGCTGTTTAGCTAAAATATCAAAATTGATTGTACGTGCATCAATACGCGGTGGTGTACCGGTTTTTAAACGATCAACGCGTAAATTCAGATCACGTAAACGATGAGAAAGTGTAATGGATGCCGGATCACCTGCACGGCCGCCTTCATAGTTATCTAAACCAATGTGGATCTTACCCGCTAAGAAAGTACCGGCAGTTAAAATAACCGATTTCGCACGGAATTTAAGCCCCATTTTGGTTTCCACACCACAAACGCGATCTTGCTCAATTAAAATATCGGTTACTTCTTGTTGGAAAATATCTAAATTTGGTTGATTCTCTAGTGCGATGCGTACAGCCTGACGATATAAAACACGGTCAGCTTGAGCACGAGTTGCACGTACAGCAGGCCCTTTACTGCTGTTTAAAGTACGAAATTGAATACCGGCTTTATCCGCTGCGTGAGCCATAAGACCGCCCATCGCATCAATTTCTCTCACTAAATGGCCTTTACCAATGCCGCCAATGGCTGGATTACATGACATTTGTCCAAGGGTATCAACATTATGTGTCAATAACAGGGTTTTTAATCCCATGCGTGCTGGTGCCAATGCGGCTTCTGTACCAGCATGACCGCCACCAACAACGATCACATCATAATTTTCGGTGTAAAACATATCTCTCTCTTCGTCTTCTATTTGATCTTCGATCTAAAAATAGGCGCTATTCTACTGAAAATTACGTGTGCTTGAAAGCAAGAATTCAATCTGTGATAAGAGAAGATCGAGAGGTAATAAAGATAAGATCTATTTATATATAAAGATCTTATTATTGTTACTATTACGATCCTTCTACCTTGTGAATAAGATCCCTTTCCTTTTTTAAATGAAGAAGTTAGATAATTTTAGACTGTGTTGAAATGTCGTCAGTTTGGAGGCTTTTTCTTGTGGATAACCTTTAATTTTATCCACAGTTAAAACAATCATCATATTTACTTAGTGGAAAAGAACAAGTTTTTGACAGGTTTTATTAAAGTTATCCACAGGTAATTTTTTTTGGATAATGGATAAAGAAAAAGCGATAAACTCAAATTATCGCTTTATTATGACTAAAGTGCATGAATAAATTGTGGTAGCCAATCTTCCGCAAATTGCTCTTGATCATCAATATGTAAGACATCGATTTTTAAACTTTCGCAAATTTTGACCGCACTTTTTTCACTCAATTGTGTTTCGACTTTATTCACGGCATGACAGAATGTATCGTAATCTGAATTACCTAAGCCTACAACAGCAAAGCGGAGGGAAGAGAAATCTTTATCTGATGCCGCAATTTGTTCAAAGAGTGGTTTTAAATTATCAGGTAATTCACCTGCGCCATGTGTTGAGGTGACAATCAACCAAATATTTTCATCAATCACATCATCAAGTTCTGGTCCGTGGAAAAGTGCGGTAGAAAAATCTTGTGTTTTTAACACATCTTCTAAATGCTCCGCCACATATTCAGCGCCGCCTAATGTGCTGCCTGAAATCACGCAAATATTCATATTGTTTCCTAATAAGAAAAAGGCTTAGATTTTCTAAGCCTTTATAGTCATTATACGTTGTCGAATTTACCCAACAATGAACGAATGTGTTCCTGCCAGTTGCGGTGTTCATTTCTAAGTTGCTCGTTTTCATGTTGCAACGCTTCTACCGCTTGTTGAGATTGATTTTTTTGTTCTTTTAATTCTTCCACTTCAAGTTGAAGTAATTGAATGGTTTCTACTGCTTGTCTAATTTTTTCTTCAAGCTGATCTAAAATTTCTAAAGACATAGTGATTTCCTTTTTTAAAATAAGTCCGAAACGGCTTTATTCTACCCACTTAATCCTATTTTTAAAAGCCTCTTGTCAAAAATTATTATGCAAACGTTTGCTTAGTGATAAAATAACGAGACTTTTTGCATTGGGAGAGAAAAATGAATCGTGCACTAGCTATTGAATTTTCAAGAGTAACCGAAGCAGCTGCATTAGCGGCTTATACTTGGCTTGGACGTGGTAATAAAAATGCGGCGGATGAGGCGGCAGTCAAAGCCATGCGTTATATGCTGAATTTAATCCATATGGACGGTGAAATTGTGATTGGTGAAGGGGAAATTGACGAAGCACCAATGCTTTATATTGGCGAAAAAGTGGGATCAGGTAATGGTGAGCTCGTTTCTATTGCGGTTGATCCTATTGATGGTACAAGAATGACCGCAATGGGCCAATCAAATGCCATTTCAGTATTGGCAGCTGGCGGTAAACGTACTTTTTTAAAAGCGCCTGATATGTATATGGAAAAATTGGTTGTCGGCCCTGAAGTAAAAGGCATGATTGATTTAAGTTTACCGATTGAGCAAAACCTGCGCCGTGTGGCTTCTCGTTTAGGTAAATCCTTATCGGATTTAACGGTGATGGTACTTGCTAAACCACGTCATGATGGAGTGATTAAGCAAATGCATAATTTAGGTATTCGCGTGATGGCTATTCCAGATGGTGATGTTGCCGCTTCGGTTTTATGTTGCTTACCGGATGCTGAAGTGGATATGGTTTATGGCATTGGCGGTGCACCTGAAGGTGTGGCAGCTGCCGCTGCAATTCGTGCATTAGGAGGGGATATGCAAGCTCGCCTGATTCCTCGTAATGAAGTGAAAGGCGATACAGAAGAAAATCGTAAAATTGCCGCTGAAGAAGTTCAACGTTGTGAAGCCTTAGGTGTGAAGGTCAATGAAATCTTAAAATTAGAAGATTTAGTACGTGATGATAATCTTGTTTTTGCTGCAACGGGAATTACGCACGGTGAATTACTTAAAGGGATTTCTCGCCGTGGTAACTTGGCAACTACAGAAACCTTATTAATCCGTGGTAAATCACGCACTATTCGTAAAATCCAATCCATCCATTATCTCGATAGAAAAGATTCTGAAATCTATGAGATTTTAAGAAATTAGTGAAAATAAAAGAGCGGTCATAAAAAACAATGAATTTTTTGACAGCTCTTTTTTATTTCTTATAGCATTTTCTTCAATTGATATAAATAAGCTAAGGCTTGTTTTGGACTTAATTCATCAGGATCAAGTTGCTCAATGGCTTCGCGTAAAGCATCAGGCTCCGCTTCAAAAGCCAATTCACCTTGATGTTGATTTAATGCCCTTAAATGCTGAATTTGTTGATCACCATTTTGTGCCGACAATTTTTCTAACTGATGTAATTTTTGCTTCGCCAGTTTAATGACAGATTGAGGCACACCAGCCAGCGCTGCAACAGCAAGACCATAACTTTTACTTGCTGCACCATCTTGAACAGCGTGCATAAAGGCGATGGTATTGTTATGTTCTAATGCATCTAAATGAATATTAGCAATACCTTCGATTTGTTCTGGCAGTGCGGTGAGTTCAAAATAATGGGTCGCAAATAACGTAAGTGAACGAGTTTTTTTCGCCAACCATTCAGCACAAGCCCAAGCTAAAGAAAGCCCATCATAAGTAGATGTCCCTCGTCCAATTTCATCAATCAGAACTAAACTTTGTGACGTGGCTTGATGAAGAATATTCGCCATTTCGGTCATTTCTACCATAAATGTTGAACGACCGGAGGCTAAATCATCAGAGGCGCCAATTCGAGTGAAAATGCGATCAATTTGTCCGATAACCGCACTATCAGCTGGCACAAAACTGCCTATATAAGCCATTAACGTAATTAAAGCTGTTTGACGCATATAGGTACTTTTACCGCCCATATTTGGACCGGTAATAATCAGTAAATGACGTTGCTGATTGAGATTAACAGGGTTAGCAATAAATGGGTCTTTTAAGACTTGTTCCACTACAGGATGACGACCATTTTCAATTTTTACGCCAATTTCATCGCTAAATTGTGGCGCAACATAATTTAAGGTTTCTGCTCGCTCTGCCAAGTTGACTAACACATCTAATTCAGACAATGCCAAACTCGCTAACTGTAATTGACCTAAATGTGGCAATAATAAATCAAATAATTCATCATAAAGTTGTTTTTCTAAAGCAAGCGCTGCGCCTTTTGATTTTAAAACCTTGTCTTCATATTCTTTTAATTCAGGAATAATATAGCGCTCGGCATTTTTTAAAGTTTGACGGCGAACATAATGAATCGGTGCTTTATGAGCTTGCCCTTGGCTAATTTGAATGTAATAACCATGCACCGCATTAAAGCCAATTTTTAAGGTATCAATGCCAGTACTTTCTCGTTCACGTTGTTCTAAATTTTCTAAATATTGCGTTGCGCCAGCGGAAAGGGTTCGCCATTCATCTAATTCTGCATTATAGCCTTCAGCAATAACGCCACCATCGCGAATTAATAACGGAGGGGTTTCAATAATTGCTTTTTGAAGTAACGCTATTTGCTCGGAAAAATCACTAATTAGCGCGGAAAGTGCGGTCAAATTTGACGATGTTTTTGTATGAATCAGTGATTTTATAGGTTCAATTTGTTCTAATGCTGTACGTAAACGCGTGAGATCTCGAGGACGCGCAGAACGCAGTGCTACACGAGCAAGAATCCGTTCCATATCCCCCACTTGTTGCAAATAAGGCTGCAATTCGTGATACAAATCTTGCTCAATAATTTCACCAATAGTTTTTTGGCGTTTTAATAGAATGGCTGTTTGACGGATAGGTTGATGAATCCAACGTTTTAACAAACGGCTACCCATTGGTGTAACACATTTATCTAATACCGAAGCCAGCGTGTTTTCTGTACCACCTGCAAGATTTTGAGTGAGTTCTAAATTTCGGCGTGTTGCGGCATCTAATTGAATATTATCGTTATTTTGAATAACACTGATGCTTTGAATGTGTGGAAGCGAAGCACGTTGTGTTTCTTTTGCATATTGTAATAAACAACCTGCTGCTGCCAAGCCAAGAGGTGATTTTTCTACGCCAAATGCACGCAAATCTTTTGTACCAAATTGACGATTAAGTTCTGAGATCGCGGTACTAAGTTCAAATTCCCAAATTGGGCGACGGCGTAGACCTTTATAATGTTCGATAATGGCCATTTCAGCAAAATCTTCACAATAAAGTAATTCTACCGGATTAATACGCTGTAATTCAGCTTGTAAGGCTTCTTTTGAATGAGGTTCACAAAGCTGGAAACGTCCAGATGTCATGTCTAATGCGGCTAGACCAAATTTTTCTTTTTCCTGATAAACAGCCACAATTAAGTTATCTTGGCGTTCTGGTAAAAGCGCTTCATCACTCACTGTACCTGGTGTCACAATTCGTACAATTTTGCGTTCAACCGGCCCTTTTGATGTCGCGGGATCACCGACTTGCTCACAAATAGCTACAGGTTCACCTAATTGCACTAATTTTGCTAAATAGCCTTCTATCGCATGATAAGGCACGCCCGCCATGGGAATGGGATTACCTGCTGATTGCCCACGTTTAGTTAAAGAAATATCTAACAACGCCGCCGCTTTTTTTGCATCATCATAAAAAAGCTCATAAAAATCCCCCATTCGATAAAACAACAAAATGTCAGGATTTTCTGCTTTTAACTTGAGATATTGCTGCATCATCGGCGTATGCTGCTCGAAATTGTCTTGTAAATTCATGACGTTATCCAGTTTAAGTATTTAACTTTTTGTTTAGCAAGTATAGGTTTTATGATAGAAGTAATGTGTTATTTTGAGCTGATTTTAATTTTCTACATCCACACTGAGTACTTCATCTTCTGTTTTTAAAAGCGTATAGACATCTTTTAACATTTCATTATCAATGTTGTAGCATCGTACTTGCAAGCGAACTTCACCACTTGCTTGGTCTTTGACTGAGATATTTTCAATGCGGTAATCATGTTTCAATAATAAATCTGTCACTTTACTGATACCGTTAGCAGAGCTCAGTTGAATGGCTAAACGAGTACGTTTTTTATAGGTTTTACGACGAACATAACGTTGCACAATTGGGCTGATACGAATGGCGATTAAAATCATTAAAGTGGCTATAATCGCGTCAAAAATAAAGCCTGCACCTGTTGCCACACCGATAGCCGCCGCTGCCCAAATAATGGCAGCTGTGGTTAAGCCTGAAATGGCATCATTTTTCTTATGTAAAATTACCCCTGCACCTAAGAAACCGATGCCACTGATTACTTGTGCGGCAAGTCGCATAGGGTCAGTTCGGATATTATCTGAAACTTGCGCATAATGTTCTGCGGCTTGAATAGATACAATAGTGAGTACACAAGTTGTCACCGCAATAATGGCACAGGTTTTAACGCCAACCGGTTTGTGTTTAAGTTCACGTTCTAAGCCAATAATCCCGCCAAGTACAAGTGCGAGTAGCATTTTCCCTAGGATAAGTAAGTAAGCCGTCTGTTCAAGAGCGGTCGAAAAAAGAAAAGAATTTTCCATGTTAATAATAAATATAAGTAAATAAAAAACGGGCGTTATTCTACCTGAAAAAAGGACTTTAATGGGCAAATTTACAATCAATTTACCTTTAATTTATCGCCTTTCAGCTTGAAATTGAGTAAAATCTAAAGTTTTGAAAGATGATGATAGCTGAGAATAAATTTATGCAAAAATCAACGCCGAATATTGGCTTTGTAAGTTTAGGGTGTCCTAAAAATTTAGTGGATTCCGAACGTATTCTGACTGAATTACGTACTGACGGGTATAACATTGTGCCAAGTTATGAAAATGTGGACTTGGTTATTGTTAATACTTGCGGCTTTATTGATAGTGCTGTGCAGGAATCCCTAGAAGCCATTGGAGAGGCGTTGGAAGAAAACGGACGTGTGATTGTGACCGGCTGCTTGGGTGCGAAAGAAGATCAAATTCGCCAAGTTCACCCGAAAGTATTGGAAGTGAGCGGTCCGCACAGTTATGAAACAGTCATGGCACAAGTACATAAATATGTACCAAAACCAGAGCATAATCCTTACACCAGCCTTGTACCAAAACAAGGGGTGAAATTAACACCAAAACACTATGCTTATTTGAAAATTTCAGAAGGCTGTGATCATCGTTGTACATTCTGTATAATCCCTTCATTGCGTGGGGATTTAGAAAGTCGTTCTATCACTCAAGTATTGGATGAAGCAAAACGTCTTGCTGATGCGGGTGTGAAGGAGTTATTGGTTGTTTCACAAGATACTTCTGCTTATGCGATGGATACACAACGCAAAGAAGGTGGTGTGAAAACCGCTTTCTGGAATGGTATGCCAATTAAAAATGACTTAATGACCCTGTGTAAACAGCTTGGTAAATTAGGCATTTGGGTACGTTTACACTACGTTTATCCTTATCCTCACGTAGATGATTTAATTCCATTAATGGCGGAAGGTCTATTGTTGCCTTATTTGGATATTCCATTGCAACATGCTAGTCCAAAAATTTTAAAAGCGATGAAAAGACCAGGAAAAATTGACCGCACTTTAGAGCGTATCAAGCAATGGCGTGAGATTTGTCCAGATTTAACCCTACGTTCAACTTTCATCGTAGGCTTCCCAGGTGAAACAGAAGAAGATTTCCAAATGTTATTGGATTTCTTAAGAGAAGCACAACTTGATCGCGTGGGCTGTTTCAAATTTAGCCCGGTAGAAGGCGCTCCTGCAACTGAAATGGCCGACCAAGTGCCTGAAGATGTAAAAGAAGAACGTTTCCACCGCTTTATGCAGTTACAACAAGAAATTTCGGCTGAACGATTAAAACAAAAAATTGGCCAAACGCTTGATGTAATCGTGGATGAAATTGATGACGAAGGTATCATTGGCCGTACAAAAGCTGATGCACCAGAAGTTGATGGCTTAGTTTATATTGAAAATCTAAGTGGCGCGCCAGTGAAAGTAGGCGAATTTATTAAAGTAACCATTACCCATTCAGATGAATATGATCTGTGGGGAACCTGTTAATTATTCATTTTATTTATTTTTTACCAAAGGAATTTAGAAATGGCAGAAGCACAAAAACAACCAAGTGTTATCCGTTTTGAACAGGAAGTAGCAGCAAAAAACTATGAAGCCGCTTGCGTCGAATTGTTGGATATTTTAAACAAAATTGATACTAATTTTGGTGGTATAGAAGGCATTCAAATTGATTATCCTAGTCAATTAAATGATGAATTAGTACAAGAAAAAATTAAGCATTTTTGTACCCGTGTAGCGGTAGCAATGAGTGAGTTATTTTCTGATCCTCAATTAGATATTTCTGAAGGTGGTGCACAACGTTTCTTTACTTTACAACGTTGGATTAATATGATTTTTGCATCATCGCCATTTGTAAATGCGGATCATGTGTTGCAAGCTTATAACCGCAATCCAGATAAAACCAATTTATCCGATTTCCATTTAGATAATACAAGATCATCATTAATTAAATTCTGTATTTTCTACCTGCCAGAATCTAATGTGAATGTTAATCTTGATGCTTTATGGAATTTAGATCCAGAGTTATGCGCATCGCTTTGTTTTGCATTGCAATCACCACGTTTTATCGGTACAGAACAATCGTTTTCTAAGCGTGGTACGCTTTTACAATGGTTCCCTGAAAAATTAGCAACGATTGAAAACTTAAATAATGTACCAAGTGCAATTTCACATGATGTGTATATGCATTGCAGCTACGATATTGCTGAAAATAAACACTGGGTGAAAAAAGCATTAAACCAAGTTATTCGTCGTCATTTATTGCAAGGTGGATGGACTGATCGCGATGTCACTAAATTAGGTGAACGTGATGGCAAACCTGTCATGGTCGTATTATTGGAGCATTTCCATTCATCCCATTCAATTTACCGTACGCATTCCACCTCAATGATTGCTGCGCGTGAGCGTTTTCATTTAATTGGTGTGGGTAATGAAGCTGTAGATGCAGCAGGCCAAGCGGTGTTTGATGAATTCCATTTATTAAAAGGTGATAATATTTTTGGTAAATTGAATGAATTAAAAGAGATTTGTGAAAAAAATGGTGCAGCGGTTCTTTATATGCCAAGTATTGGGATGGATTTAACCACTATTTTTGCAAGCAATACACGCCTTGCACCAGTTCAAGTGATTGCTTTAGGCCATCCTGCTACGACACATTCTGATTTTATTGAATATGTGATTGTAGAAGATGATTATGTTGGTTCTGAGAAATGCTTCAGTGAGCAATTATTGCGTTTACCAAAAGATGCCTTACCTTATGTGCCTTCAGCACTTGCGCCGCAACATGTAGAATATCGTTTACGTGAAAATCCTGAAGTGGTGAATATTGGTATTGCTTCTACTACAATGAAGCTTAACCCCTATTTCTTGGCGGCATTAAAAGCCATTCGTGATCGTGCTAATGTGAAAGTACATTTCCACTTCGCATTAGGTCAATCTAGTGGCGTGACACATCCTTATGTTGAGCGTTTTATTAAATCTTATTTAGGCAATGATGCGACAGCTCATCCACATGCACCTTATGATCAATATCTCCGTATTTTGCATAACTGCGATATGATGGTGAACCCATTCCCATTTGGTAATACCAACGGCATTATTGATATGGTAACGTTAGGTTTAGTGGGTATATGTAAAACCGGTGCAGAAGTCCATGAACATATTGATGAAGGGTTATTTAAACGTTTAGGTTTACCGGAATGGTTAATTGCAAATACGATAGATGAATATGTTGAACGTGCAATTCGTTTAGCTGAAAACCATCAAGAACGTTTAGAGCTTCGTCGTCATATCATTGAGAATAATGGTTTACAAACCTTATTTACTGGTGATCCAAGCCCAATGGGTAAAGTGTTACTTGAAAAATTTGAGGAATGGAAAGCGGTAAATTTAGCTGAAAAGCCAAAGAAAAAAGCGACTAAATCTGCAACAACAAAAGAGAAGACTACAAAGTCTACTACGACAAAGAAAAGTGCGGTCAAATCTGAAGGTAAATCTGAGCCGAAAAAAACGGTAAAGAAAACCACGAAAAAAGCAGATAAATAATCAATAAATCCCCGAAAGGGGATTTTTTATTGAGAAAAATTAAACAAAGTCTCATTTTTTTTAAAAAAACTTGATTTTGTAGCATAAAGCCTGTAATTAATAGACCCATTCAACACAACATAAAATAAGGAAAAACTCATGAAAAACGTCGGTTTTATCGGTTGGCGCGGAATGGTCGGTTCCGTATTAATGGATCGTATGGTGCAAGAGCAAGATTTTGCCAATATTAATCCAGTTTTCTTCACCACTTCTCAAGCAGGTCAAAAAGCCCCTGTGTTTGCAGGAAAAGAGGCAGGTGAGCTTAAAAATGCATTCGACATTGAAGAACTTAAAAAATTAGACATTATCGTGACCTGCCAAGGTGGCGACTATACCAATGAAGTCTATCCAAAATTAAAAGCAACAGGTTGGGATGGTTATTGGGTTGATGCTGCTTCAGCGCTACGTATGAAAGATGATGCAATTATCGTGCTTGATCCAGTAAACCAACATGTGATTTCTGAAGGCTTGAAAAAAGGCATTAAAACTTTCGTGGGCGGTAACTGTACCGTGAGCTTAATGTTGATGGCTATCGGTGGTTTATTTGAAAAAGATTTAGTGGAATGGGTATCTGTCGCAACTTACCAAGCGGCTTCAGGTGCTGGCGCAAAAAATATGCGTGAATTACTTTCACAAATGGGTTTATTAGAACAAGCGGTTTCAAGTGAATTAAAAGACCCTGCTTCGTCAATTTTAGATATTGAACGTAAAGTGACTGCAGAAATGCGTTCAGATAGCTTCCCAACGGATAACTTTGGTGCGGCATTAGGTGGTAGCTTAATCCCTTGGATTGACAAACTTCTCCCAGAAACAGGACAAACTAAAGAAGAATGGAAAGGCTATGCAGAAACCAACAAAATCTTAGGTTTAAGCGACAATCCAATTCCTGTTGATGGCTTATGCGTACGTATCGGTGCATTACGCTGCCATAGCCAAGCATTCACTATCAAACTGAAAAAAGACTTACCATTAGAAGAAATTGAACAAATTTTAGCGTCTCACAACGAATGGGTGAAAGTGATTCCAAATGACAAAGAAACTACATTACGTGAATTAACCCCAGCTAAAGTAACAGGTACATTAAGCGTACCGGTTGGTCGTTTACGTAAATTGGCAATGGGTCCAGAATACTTAGCGGCATTCACTGTAGGTGACCAATTATTATGGGGTGCTGCAGAGCCAGTTCGCCGTATCTTAAAACAATTGGTGGCATAAGTTCTACTTTCACTACAAGGGGCGTATTCACTACGCCCTTTTCATTACTAAAAAAGATAATATGCTACGATCTATCTTTGTTTTTATTACAATTTCTTTAATGACATTTCTTTTGCAATATTGGTTTGTCTCACGCCTTGGTTATCCTGAAACCTTTGCAACAACATGCCAAAATTACACGGGTGAATTTTTGTATGAAGCGCGTTGTGAATATACGTTTAATATATTATTTACAACGATAACTGTTGCGTTTTTAGCATTGTTTCCTTTTATTTTTTCTCAGAAATTATCTTACTTTATTATCGGTTGTTTGTGGCTTGGGCTTTTATGGCTATTGGGTTCAGTTTTTATCACCTTTGATAGTACTGATTTAGGAAATACACTTGAGCTCTCAAGCTTATTTCACTATGCTTGGATCGAATTAAAAATACCTTATATCATCATATCTGTTATTACTATCCCTACACTATTTTTTGTTAAAAAATTATGATCAGAGAACCTCATTTTCATCAATTTGCTCTTGCAGAGTTATTGCCTTTTTTTGAGCAATTTCCGACGCAATATCTTTCTGGTGAACGAAATATCAAATTAGCTTATCGTCATTTGGTTCAGCCTGAAAGTGCGGTCAGAAAATTGATGATTTTGGTGAATGGTCGAGCAGAAAATATGATGAAATGGACTGAGTTGGCTTATGATTTTTATCAACAAGGTTATGATGTATTGCTTTTCGATCACCGAGGACAAGGTTATTCACAGCGTATTATTCCTCAAAAAGGGCATTTAGATGAGTTTCGTTTTTATACCGATGATATGGCAAAAATCATTGAAAAAACGACCGCACTTTATGCTTATCAAGCACAATATATTCTCGCACATTCCCTCGGCGCTTTAATTTCCACCTATTATCTGGCCAATTACGATCATCATATTAAAAAGGCCGTACTTTCTTCGCCTTTCTTTGGCGTTCCCATGAAACATCCGTTACGAGATGAAGTCATCATTGCAACGATGATGGCATTTGGTCAAGGTCATCGTTATGTTTTTGGCAAAGGACATTACAAACCGGCAGATTTAAATCTTAATGAACTTAGCCATTCTAAAACGCGAATGAAATGGATGAACCGAGTTAATCGAAAACACGTTGCTATTCACTTAGGCGGCCCGACATTCCGTTGGATACATTTGTGTTTAAATGCAATAAAAGCGCTCCCTAAAATCATTCCAAGAGTGGAAACACCCGTGCTTATTTTACAAGCGGAAAAGGAAAAAATTGTAGATAACAAAAATCTTGAAAAATTGACTGCACTTTTTCCGCATGCAGAATCCATGCTTGTACCTCAAGCAAAACATGAAATTCTTTTTGAAAAGGATAACGTAAGAAAAACCGTGCTTGAACGCGTGAATCAATTTCTTCATTCTTAAATTTTACTAATTAGATTAAATATAAAGCATTATATATTGATTTATATAATGTTTTTTTATTTTTATCTCATGAGTGTTTAACCTTTTATTGAGCAAGATCATAGTTTCTTCCTCACTATATGCCTACAATCCATAATACTTATTTGTAGTTGTGTTTTTTTGTCGTTTGTATAGTTGGAGTGTCTATGTCAAAAATGAAGAAAATCATCACCGCACTTTGATTTTATCCATTCAGGTGCGGTCTTTTTTCAATGAGTTTTTCTGTACTTTGTTTTTTTCACCTATCAAATCAATTTTCTCTACCTTTCCTTCTCACCACCAAAATGTGATCTGCCTCCCAGTTTTAAATCTTGTCTTGTACTAGAATTAATCCATAGTCCTCTTTTACGGACAAAATATTAAAGGCCTGATGGTGTAAAAAGATCAGGTATTACTTTGATTCCCAACGTAGAAAAAAGGAGAAAACAGATGATAAAAGATCTTAATGTCTTTGATAAACACTATGGTTTATTGATCAACGGCGAATGGACAAATGGCTCTGAAGGTAACACCTTAACATCACATAATCCTTCAAATGGTGAAGCATTAGCGACCTTTATTGACGCTACTGATGCAGATGTCGATGCTGCAGTGAATGCTGCGAAAGAAGCCTTTAAAACCTGGAAAAATACCAGCGCAACGGAACGAGCTACAATTTTGAATAAAATTGCAGATATTATTGACGAAAATACTGAATTATTTGCTTTACAAGAAACGTTGGATAACGGTAAACCGATTCGCGAAACACGTGCAGCAGATATTCCGTTGGCATCAGATCATTTCCGTTATTTTGCCAGTGTTATTCGCGCAGAAGAAGGTGTCGCAAACCAACTAGATAGCGAAGATTTGTCGTTGATTTTACGCGAGCCTATTGGCGTTGTTGGTCAAATTATTCCATGGAACTTTCCGTTCTTAATGGCTGCATGGAAAATAGCACCGGCATTGGCAGCAGGTTGTACCGTCGTGATTCACCCATCTTCCACTACTTCATTGAGCTTACTTTCCTTAGCTCAAAAAATTAATCATTTATTACCGAAAGGTGTCTTCAATGTTATTACTGGTAAGGGTTCTAAATCTGGCGAATACATGTTGCACCATACTGGATTTAACAAACTGGCATTCACCGGTTCCACCGAAATTGGTAGAAAAATTGGTGTAGCTGCTGCTGAAATGTTGATTCCATCCACCTTGGAATTGGGTGGTAAATCAGCCAATATTTTCTTTGACGATATGCCATTTGATAAAGCATTGGAGGGCGCACAAAAAGGAATTCTCTTCAACCAAGGGCAAGTGTGTTGTGCCGGTTCACGTATTTTCGTACAAGAAAGCGTTTACGATAAATTTATCGCGGCACTAAAAGAAGAATTTAAGAAAGTTAAAGTCGGCTTACCTTGGGAAGATGACACGCAAATGGGGGCGCAAGTAAACGGAAATCAAGTTAAGGTTATTAGCAAGTATGTTGATATTGCTAAAGAAGAAGGGTGTCAAATCGTCGTTGGTGGAGGTAAATCAACCGACCCGGCATTGGCTCGAGGCGAATTTTTCCAACCAACCTTAATTTTAGCGCCTGATAACAAAAAACGCGTGGCACAAGAAGAAATTTTTGGTCCGGTTGCTGTGGTAATCAAATTCAAGGATGAAGCAGATGTAATTAAAATGGCAAATGACAGTGATTATGGCCTAGGTGGTGCGGTGTGGACATATAACATTAACCGTGCGCTACGAGTTGCACGAGCACTTGAAACCGGTCGTGTTTGGGTGAACTGTTATAACCGTTTACCAGCTGGAGCTCCTTTCGGTGGTTATAAAACCTCCGGTATAGGTCGTGAAACCCATAAAATGATGCTTGACGCTTATACACAGGTGAAAAATATCTTCATCAGCACCCGTGAAGAGCGCGAAGGCATGTATTAATCATTCACTTTCTAACCTAAAAACAAACCGTACTTTGATTTTATTCATCAAAGTGCGGTTATTTTTTTACCTATATCAAATTATGATTAGATTCTATTAAAAAACGTGCCTTAAATCTTTACTCATACCAAATAAGTGGTATCTTTGTGATCGCTATTTAATCGATTGTGTCACGGTTGTTATACGTGATGAATTATTTTTTGTTCATTTATCTAGGAGTTATCCTATGGAAAGTAAAATTCCAGCAGTAGAAGTCAAACTTGGCTTTAAATGGCAAGGGCTGCTGATTGCCGTCATTGTTGGTTTAGGGATTTGGTTAATCCCAACACCAGAAGGTTTATCCGCTAAAGCATGGGGAATGCTAGCGCTGTTTGTGGCAACGATTGTGGCTATTATCGCTAAAGCAATGCCTATGGGTGCTGCAACGTTAGTTGCCTTAGTGATTAGTGGTTTGACTGGACTTACACCAATTTCGCCAAAACAAGGTGATGTTGGCATGTTATCTGGTTTTGCAAACGGCACAATTTGGTTGATTGCTATTGCCATGTTTTTATCTCGAGCGGTGATTAAAACCGGTTTAGGTAAACGTATCGCGCTGTATTTCGTTGGTCGTTTTGGTAAAAAAATGATGGGTGTGGCTTATGGTATGGCGTTGGCTGATGTTGTTATCGGTCCGGGGATTCCTTCGGCTTCTGCACGTGGGGGCGGTATTATGTACCCAATTATGCAATCTATTGCGGATGCGTATGAATCCAAACCAGGTCCCACTGCTCGTCGTGCAGGCGCATTCTTAGCGATTGCTGTCTCTCAAATCGACACGATTATTTGTACTATGTTCTTAACCGCCATGGCGGGTAACCCGTTAATTGCAGAACTTGCGAAAAGCCAAGGTGTGGAAATCACTTGGATGACATGGTTCTTAGGGGCGATCGTACCAGGTATTGTGAGCTTAATCGTCTTACCTTATTTCGTGTATTTAATTTATCCGCCAGAGTTAAAAGATACGCCTAAAATGGCAGAAATGGCACGTGAAGAATTAAAAAGCATGGGCCCAATGAGCAAAGCAGAATGGATTCTTGCCCTAGACTTTATTCTTCTTTTATTCCTTTGGACAGTAGGTGATTTAGTTTTCCATATCCCTGCAACAATTTCAGCGTTTATCGGTTTAGTGATTTTATTATTAACTAATATTATGAGCTGGAAAAATATCGTGGCAGAAACCACCGCATGGGATACGATGTTCTGGTTTGCGGTATTGGTCATGATGGCAAATGCACTTAACAAATACGGTGCAATCACTTGGATTTCCACCCATATTTCTTCATCTGTGGGCAGTTTCAGCTGGCCGGTTGCCTTTACTATTTTGGTATTGGTGTATTTCTATACCCGATATTTCTTTGCTTCAGCCATGGCGCATATTTCCGCAATGTATCTTGCTTTCGTGGCAGCGGCTATCGCTGTGGGTACACCACCAATCATTGCTGCAATTGGTTTAGGTTACACCTCAACATTATCCATGAGTTTAACGCAATACGCCGGTGGTCCTGGCCCAGCTTTATACGGTTCAGGTTATAACTCAACCGGTCAATGGTGGGGCGTGAGCTTTATTGTTTCTATCCTTTCATTAGTGATTTGGTTTGGTGTGGGTGGATTATGGATGAAACTACTTGGTTGGTGGTAATCCTTATTAATTCATAAAAAATCCCTAAAAAACGACCACACTTTGATTTGTATCTCAAAAGTGCGGTCATTTTTATCTGTATTTTGAATTAATCATCCCAGTCATCATCCCAATCACGGTGTTTTCTATGGTGGTGATGTCTTTTATGTTTTTTATGATGGCGATATTCTCTGTCATCGTAGTCTCCACCTTTGTTTACTTGACTACCGATTACGCCACCTAATGCTGCACCGCCGAGTGTTGTGGCAATATCACCACCTAATAAACCACCGGCTACGCCGCCGATTGCTGCACCTGTTGCAGTATGACGTTGTTGTCTGTCCATTTCACAAGCGGTTAAGCTTCCTGCTAATGCAACAATCACTAACCCTTTCATCAATTTAGATTTCATAAATCTACTCCTTCATTTTTGTCGGGATTGCTTGCTAAGCTCTTATGCAATCCGGCGTGTAAAAGCATTCCTTTTACGATTGCTTTGACTGTTTGGAAAATTAGTTAGTTCAAACGGCTTGTTTAATTGGTTTAAGAATGAACAAATTTTGGTATGATTGTTGAGAGGTTTTGTTGGTGATTAAATCAGATGTTGTAAAATACATTTATCTAATTGAAGTTAAATTTCAATGAATGAAATGAGTAATAAAATGAAAAAAATCATATTAATCATCATAAATATTCTTACTTTATCTAGTTGTGGAGTGTTATTTGATGACCCTATTGAAAGATTTTGGAATAACGGAGTAATGTCATCTAAAAATGAGATAGATGCATATAGTCTATGTGTACGTAAATCTAAAGAAATGTATCCTCAATCAATAGATCCTGATGGTTCTGAAAGAGTTCTATATACAAGAACCTGCATGGAGCAAAAAGGATACTGGTAGTATAGATGATTATTTAATATAAAAGGAATGTTCTTTAGAGGAAAGGAGAAAGGTGGAATCTATACTTGCCATCTAAATAAATAATGATTTTAAAAATATTAAAATTTTTTATAGCTGTTGCATTCATTTTTTTCTTGTTTATGGTGATAGTTCAGTTCGATATGGGAAGGAATAATTTGCAATATGCAGTTCTTATGAAAGAAGCTTTACTTATGTCTCTAAAATTTCAGGTAGTTGCTTTGCCAATATATTTTCTCTTTTTTAAACGAGACTAGAGTGGTTGGAATGAATAAAAATAAGGATAGAAAATGAAGAATATTATTTTAACTTTACTATCTTTCTTTGGATCTGTTATTTTATTTTTTATTGCATTGTTATATGCTCAAATGGATGTGGGGATAAAAAATATCCATTATGATTTATTAATTGAGGACGCTTTTATGATGTCTCTAAAACTACATTTTATTATTTTACCTATACATTTTTTAATATCTAGAAGGAAATGAGAAATATATTTCCAAAAAGCATATAAAATATCAATATTTTAGTTTTTAGATTTTTCAAGAATTGATTACATCCTTGTATTTTCAAAGATACTTATGTTAAGAAAGTTTAAAAATGGAGTGAATAATGAAGAAAAAAGATCTTCTCTCTATCTTTCTGGTGTCTTTTTATGTTATGGCAATGGTATATCTCATTATTTTGTATAAGTTTAACTTTGAATTTTCTAAGGTTAATATTTTAATGATATTAAAATGGTATCCTGTGAGTATTTTTATTACATTAGTCGTGTTTTATCTAAAGAAATCAGAGTGAATTATGGGGTGTAGCCAAATGACATACCTACACAAGGAAAAATAAAAATGAATAATACAAAATTAGTGATTCCAAGTTGTAATGATTTTATGTCTATCTATGGGTTCGATTGTGAAATGGATGATGTTATCCAGATTCTCAAGTTTGTGCATGGTGATGAGAGAGTTAGTTTGAGTTTTGATATTACGGTAAACTCTGTGAGACTTCTGTTTTACAGAAGTGATACTATTGTATTTGATCTTTATAGAGAGGATCTATTAGAACTTTATTTAGATGAAAATGGAGATTCCCTGTCATTTAAGTTATCTGACGACTGGATTGTAACAATAAATTTTTATCCAGCAATTAGTATTTTTATTAGATAGTAAGTATTTCACAAATAACAATTTGAACTTGAAAGATACAAAGTGCGATCAATTTTCAAAGAGTTTTAAAACCTCTAAAAAATTGACCGCACTTTTTGTATTTTTAATGCTTCTTCTGTCAAATATCTCCTTCCTATTGCAATTCCGACTGCAACACCATTCCTATGTCCGCTTGCTCTGTTGAGAAAACGGAATAGTTCCTCCAGACTTGTTTAATTGATCTAAAAATCAGTATGTTTATGATTTTTTGATATAAAATTATCAAAAATAATTTTTTTTACATAAATTTGATAAAAATTTATCGATTTGTGACTTTGATCACAGTAATGCAGAAAAAAATTCAGTACTATACACCCAACTCGATGATAGATGTTTTTAATAGCGGGTTACTAATCATTTAGACTTTAAACCTAATCATAATAGGAGATTTATTATGTCATATTATCCAGCAGAACCGTTCCGTATTAAAAGTGTTGAACCAGTTTCAATCCTACCAAAAGCAGAACGTGAAAAAGCAATGAAAGAAGCAGGTTTCAATACCTTCTTACTTGATTCAGAAGATGTTTACATTGACCTTTTAACTGATAGCGGCACTAACGCGATGAGTGACCGTCAATGGGCTGGTATTATGATGGGTGATGAAGCTTATGCAGGTAGCCGCAACTTCTATCATTTACAAGAAACTGTTCAAGATTTATTTGGCTTCAAGTATATTGTGCCAACTCACCAAGGACGTGGTGCAGAAAACATTCTTTCTCGTATCGCGATTAAACCAGGTCAATACGTACCAGGTAACATGTATTTTACCACTACACGTTTCCACCAAGAAGCAAACGGCGGTATTTTCTACGATATCATTCGTGATGAAGCGCATGATGCAACATTAGATATTCCATTCAAAGGTAATATTGATGTTAAAAAATTAGAAAATTTAATTAATGAAAAAGGCGCTGAAAATATTGCTTATGTGTGCTTAGCGGTAACTGTAAACTTAGCAGGTGGTCAACCGGTTTCTATCGCAAACATGAAAGCGGTTCGTGAATTAACAGCGAAACACGGCATTAAAGTATTCTATGATGCAACACGTTGTATTGAAAACGCATACTTTATTAAAGAGCAAGAAGAAGGTTATCAAGATCGTTCAATCAAATCTATCGTTCAAGAAATGTTCAGTTACGCAGATGGCTGTACAATGAGTGGTAAAAAAGACTGCTTAACCAATATCGGTGGTTTCTTATGTATGAATGATGAAGAATTGTTCATGAAATCTAAAGAGTTGGTTGTAGTATTCGAAGGTATGCCATCTTACGGTGGTATGGCTGGCCGCGATATGGAAGCGATGGCAATTGGTTTGAAAGAAGCAACTCAAGAAGAATACATCGAACACCGTGTTAAACAAGTACGTTACCTCGGTGAAAAATTAAAAGCAGCGGGTGTACCGATTGTTGAGCCAATTGGTGGTCACGCAGTGTTCTTAGATGCTCGTCGTTTCTGTCCACATTTGAAACAAGAAGAAGACTTCCCAGCACAAGCATTAGCAGCAGCAATTTATGTTGAGTGCGGTGTACGTACAATGGAACGCGGTATTATTTCAGCTGGTCGTGATATCAAAACTGGCGAAAACCACCATCCAAAACTTGAGACAGTACGTCTTACTATCCCACGTCGTGTTTACACCTATGCACACATGGATTTAGTTGCTGATGGTATTATCCACTTATTCAAACACAAAGAGGATATTAAAGGGCTTCGTTTCGTGTATGAACCAAAACAATTACGTTTCTTCACTGCACGCTTTGAACAAAAATAGACCTACTAGCCCTTACTTCGGTAACGAGGTAAGGGCTTTTTGTATCTAAAACATTTGGTTAATGAGAAAAATGCGAAAACATTCTAATGACATTGTAGTTTGTTGTATTGTCAAGTAAGGAAGTGACTAGCCTTTCTACGATAATCGGAAAGGAGAAAACTCATGAATAAAACATTGGGAAGTACCTTAATTACCTCAGGGACGATGATTGGCGCAGGGATGCTTGCTATGCCTCTCACATCTGCTGGAATAGGTTTTACGTTTACAGTCGTTCTACTTATTCTTTTATGGATCCTACTCACTTATAGCGCATTATTATTTGTTGAGGTTTATCAAACCGCTGAACATGATGCCGGCATTGGTACACTTGCTGCACAATATTTTGGCCGACCAGGACGAATTGTCGCAACTAGCGTATTAATGATTTTCCTTTATGCATTGCTTTCCGCCTATGTGACCGGTGGTGGTGCAATTCTTGCTTCAACTTTACCTGATTTTGCTGCTCCTGATTTGAAAATGAAAGGTTCTATCCTTGCATTTACAATCTTATTTGGTGTTTTCGTAGCAATTGGTACAAGCTTTGTAGATGCGCTAAATCGCTTCTTGTTTATTGCGATGATTGCCGCTTTATTTATCGTGCTTGGATTGATGATCCCCGAAATTAAAATCGATAACTTAATGGCCATGCCAATTGATAAAGCCTTATTAATTTCAGCTAGCCCAGTTTTCTTTACCGCTTTTGGTTTCCATGGTTCGATCCCTTGTTTAAATAAATACTTAGAAGGTGATGTAAAAGCCTTAAGATTTTCGATTATTGTTGGCTCTGCAATCACATTGCTGGGTTATCTCTTATGGCAATTTTCAACTCATGGTGTATTAAGCCAAACTCGCTTCTTAGAAATCCTTAATCAAGATCCAACATTAAATGGATTGATTGAAGCTGTTCGTGTGATTACAGGCAGTACCATTATTGCGGCTGTCGTGAAAATCTTCTCAGCCTTAGCACTGATTACCTCATTCTTAGGGGTTGCACTCGGTTTATTAGAATGTATTGATGACTTGTTAAAACGTGTATTCAATTTTTCGGCAAACCGTTTAAGTTTAGGTTTCTTAACTTTCCTTCCTCCATTGCTCTTTGCATTCTTCTACCCAGAAGGCTTCATCCTTGCATTAGGTTATGCAGGACAAATGTTTGCTTTCTATGCAGTGGTATTGCCCGCAGCATTAGTCTGGAAAGCTCGCCATCAACATCCAAACTTACCTTATCGTGTGCCTGGTGGTTCAGGGGTTCTACTCTTTGTCTCAATTTTAGGGACTATTATTGTGTGTATCCCATTCCTAATTAAATTAGGTATATTGCCTCCAGTAGTGGGTTAATAACACGGATTAAAATAAAAAGTACGGTTAAAAATCAGCGTATTTTTAACCGCACTTTTTGTTGATATAAGACAATAAAGAATAGATTAGATATTGTTGCTTTTATCTAAATAAGATTTTTTAATAATTTTCCTTCTTTACTAAAAAACAACTCAATATAAAAATCACGTCTATTACCTAAGTAACCTTCACCTTTTTTATAGAGTGCAAATAGTTTATTATCTGTTTTTTCTAAAATTTCAAATTGGTTTGAAATTAAATCGCTTATTTCTTTCTTATCCATTCCTGAATGAAGGTGTTTGGAGACAATATGACTAACATCCGCGCGTTGACTTGCAATGTCAGTAATACGGGTTTTAAAAACCTCATCTAGCATCAAGTTTAAATCTGTTGCATTACTTTTTCTGTCTGAAATTGAAGATTGAATCTCAGAATGATTCTTATGGCCACTCGCTTCGCAGCCAATTGAAACTAGGGAAAGTAGAGCAAGGGATATTGTGAGTAATTTTTTCATGTTAAGTGCCTTTTATATTTCTTAGGTTTCAGTTTTCAGTATCTTCTACAATTTGATATTCAAGAGCTAACGAATCTATTCCTTTTTTAGGTGAAATAACAATATGATAAATGCGTTTTGCTCGACCACTTCCTGAGCTATGTCCAGTAAGTTTCGTTCTAATATATCCTGAATACTCGCAAATTTCTTTTCCTGCTTCACAAGTCATGCCCATTTTGGAAACCGCTTTTTTGATGCTATCAGCACGATTATCACCATCCAAATGAGCATAAATCAATTTGCTTAGCGCTTCTTTTTCCGGCTCATTAGGAAATCTTTTCGTAATATATTCTTTAATTTCCCCTTGAGGTAAATTATCGTAATTAACGGTCATTCTGGGAAAACCTAAATCACAAGCTGTTAAAAGAAGAGATAACCCTAAAATAATAGTGCCTTTTTGCATATTAAAATACCTTTAATTGATAGTAACTCAAGGCATTATAGCAATAAAAATTTATTTTCTGATAATAAATCATTCTATTATTTTGGGTAATTACAGAGGAAAATTATCTTGTTCTAAATAATATGAAAAGAACATAAAGAATGAGATAGGTAGGGTGTGAAACGTTGCTTTATACACATTTTTAGCATAATTAGGCAGTTATTCTAACACTATACTTTCTCTTTGATTGCTTTGAGATAGCGATATACGCTAGGTTCTGAGATTTTTAAATATTTAGCGACCATCGGAATGGCACCTTTGATATTGAAAATACCCTTATCAAATAAGACTTGAACGGCGTTTTCCCGCTGCCTTAGACTGAGTGGTTTATCGGAATGTAATAGGGTGAAATCAAGGTATTCACAAAGGATATCTTCTATGGAGTTTTCGAGTTTTTCTTTATTAATTATTTCGGCCTCTTCCATTTCGGCAAAGGCAGCATCAATACCTAAAACATTAACGAAGTTTCCAAGGTTTTCCAGCGAAATTAATTTGGTCATCACATCAACCAACTCAGAGGTATCATGATTAATACAAAGGATGCCTTCTAGTTTATCCCCATTTTTAATGAAATAAGTTGCACCTCGAATGACCTTTTCGGAATCTGCCACCGCTTTGTAGTTAAAGATAAAATCCTTATCTAAATACACTTTATCCTGTAACAAACTTGAAGCAAAAGAGCTAAGTGGAGAGGAAAGGGTCCGCCCGCTAACATGACTATTCGCAATGGCTTCCATATGAGCCTTATTCTTATCAAAAGAATGAAATACGACTTCGTATTTAGGGCCTAGAACACTTCCCAAAAAATGGGTTAGACCAATAAAATATTTCTTTTGTACATTGTTCATATCGAGCCAATCTCATTAATTACCATTTGCTTGTTGTGGCTATTTTATAGTCACTTATTTTTTATAGCAAATACATTGTAAAAAACGACAGGTTATCTATGGCGTTTTGCTTTAGGTGAATCTTATAATGTTATACTCTTTTAACGTTTTTGTTCGCGTGCGGTTCTCGTATCTTATGTTACAGGTTTATTATTGGCAACGGTAGGTATGCCAATAATTCCAGCTACAGGTTTAGGGGTTGTAAGTGGTTGGTATAAAGATAATGGAGAGTATGATGTAGTTAAAACTACAGGAGGAAATATAGTTGGTAGCGTTGTCGATAGTAAGTTGGGTTATAAACCATATTCACCAATTGTTCTCGAGTCCTTTATTAATTTATTTGAAAAAGTATATGAGCAAATTCAAAAAAGGAATGAATAATGACAAAAAAAGAGCTTATCTCCATCTTTTAGGTGTCTTTTTATATTATAGCAATGGTCTATCTCCTTATTTTATACAAGTTTAACTTTGAATTCTCTAAGGTTAATATTTTAATTGTATTAAAATGGTATCCTGTGATTCTTTTTATTGCATTGGTAGTGTTTTATCTAAAGAAATCAGAGTGAATTATGGAATGTACTCAATAGTGGTTTAATAATTTAAGAAGATATTAAAGTGCGGTCAATTTTCAAAGCGTTTTAAACCTCTCAAAAATTGACCGCACTTTTGTATTTTCAACGATGCTTATGTTAAGTAAACCTTATAATTTCACATCCAACTTCGCGTAAGCTCGTTCTACTTTTTCCAATGCTTTTTCTACGGAAATATCACGAGCGAGTAAGACACCTAAACGGCGATGGCCATTGACTTCGCCTTTGCCGAAAATGCGGATATTGGTGTTTGGTTCAGCCAATACTTCGGCGATATTGCCAAATTGCACGTTTTTCGATTGGCCTTCCACTACAATGGCTTTGGAAGCCGATGGGCTAATTAAGGTGATTTCTGGAATGGGTAAGCCTAAAATTGCACGGGCGTGCAAGGCGAATTCAGATAATTCTTGAGAAATCAGCGTGACCATGCCGGTATCATGTGGGCGAGGGGAAACTTCATTGAAGATAACCTCATCACCACATACAAACATTTCCACGCCGAAAATACCACGACCACCTAATGCAGTGGTGATTTTCTCTGCCACGTCTTGTGCTTTTTTCAAAGCTGCATCAGACATGGCTTGTGGTTGCCAAGATTCGCGATAGTCGCCATCTTCTTGACGATGACCAATTGGCGCTAAGAAACTGGTGCCATTAATGTGGCGAACGGTGAGTAAAGTGATTTCATAATCGAATTTAACAAACCCTTCTACAATCACGCGTCCTGCACCTGCGCGGCCACCTTGTTGCGCGTAATCCCAGGCTTTTTGTAAGTCGTCTTTGGATTTCAAAATACTTTGACCGTGGCCAGAAGAGGACATAATCGGTTTCACCACGCAAGGAATACCGATTTTTTCAACCGCACTTTGGAAGTCAGCAAAGTTATCGACAAATTGATAAGGTGAGGTTGGCAATTTAAGCTCTTCAGCCGCTAAACGGCGAATGCCTTCACGATTCATCGTCAGCTTGGTGGCTTTGGCGGTAGGCACAACATTAAAACCCGCTTGTTCTAATTCGACTAGCGTATCCGTGGCGATGGCTTCCACTTCCGGCACGATGTAATCTGGGCGCTCTTTTTCCACTAGGGCTTTGAGTGCTGCACCATCTAGCATGGAAATCGTATAAGCACGATGTGCCACTTGTTGTGCTGGGGCGTTTTCATAACGATCGACGGCAATTACCTCCACGCCTAAACGTTGTAATTCAATCACCACCTCTTTGCCCAGTTCACCAGAGCCAAGCATCATCACTTTAATAGCATTCGGGGTTAATGCTGTACCTAAGGTTGTCATGTTGTGTCCTTATTTTAAGAAAGATTCATCAAGTGCTAAATCATCATTTTTATTAATCCCCACACCGCGAGCAATCACATTTTTAGCAATTTCATGTGCTTCTTCTAAAGAATGCTCGGTGTAAGTTCCGCATTGGTATTCGTTTAATTCAGGAATTTGGTTTTGATCTTGCACGGTTAAAATATCTTTCATAGAAGCTAACCATGCATCAGCCACTTGTTGCTCGTTTGGTGTGCCAATTAATGACATGTAAAAACCTGTGCGACAGCCCATTGGGGAGATATCGATGATTTCCACATTGTTATTGTTTAAATGGTCACGCATAAAGCCCGCAAATAAATGCTCAAGGGTGTGAATCCCTTTTGGTGGGAGAATTTCTTTGTTTGGAATGCAAAAACGAAGATCAAAAACAGTGATGTCATCGCCCTTTGGGGTACGCATCGTTTTGGCAACGCGCACGGCAGGTGCGTTCATACGGGTGTGATCCACTTTAAAACTATCGAGTAATGGCATATTTATTTCCTTGAAAATCAGTGATTTGTAAATTAATTGCAAGTTTTTGTAAATTTTTTTACATTTTTTTACAATTTCTTTGAACTTTTCTTTTTAGCGTCGGTCTTATAGAACAAGCAACTTGCAGTTGTTTTAATAAAATTGGTTCCTTAGGTTATTTGCCCCTTACTTGATAAGGGGCGTTTTTTTATCTGTTGAATGTCAATTGGTCTTTATTCTAGCCCACAACCTGATTATGCACAAAGGCTATTCTCGGCTATGACACGAAAGGTAAACTGAAAAAGAGCAAGGCAATATAACGCAGTCCTTTTCCAATTGTCATAAAAATCAAACAACTTAGCCAATTCAATCGAAGCCAACCGGCTACCGCACAAAACACATCCCCGACAATAGGCAACCAGCTTAATAATAAAGTGATGGCACCATAGCGTTGTATTTTGTTTATCGCCCATAAAGTGCGGTCATTTTTACTGTCAATTTTCAGAAACCATCGCCCAATCCAGTAGGTGGTGAGGCTGCCAAGTGTATTGCCTGCAGTTGCCAGAAAAACAAGCCAAAAAATATCCGCACTTAATAATGAACCGACCAATACTTTTGGTGCAGCAAGGGAGACAAACACAATTTCTGAATTACCTGGCAAAATGGTGGCACTTAAGAAAGCGCTGAAAAACATCAACCACAAGCCATGGGTTTGCCAAAAATCAGCCAAAAAGCTGAAAGAGAAAATGTCCCACATTAGGCTCTAATAATCTCACGCGTTCTGACATCAAACACATCCATCCCTGCACTTAATCCCGCTTTTACGCCGAGATCGGCATCTTCAAAGACGATGCAACGTGATGGTTCGGCTTTTGCCAGTTCTGCGCAGCGTAAAAAGGTTTCTGGATGCGGTTTATGTTCTTTCACATCATCAGCACTGACAATGGCGTTGAAGTAATGTTTGATATCTAATTTTTTCATCAACATATCAATGATTTGGCGGTTTGAACCTGAACCAAGCGCAATTGGTTTTTGTTGATAGTAATGACGCACCACGTCAAAGGTCGGGAGTAATTTTGATTCTGTTGGAATCAATTCATAGGAAAGTTTGCGTTTTGCTTGTATGACTTCATTTAAACGTTCTTGTGGCATACCGGCATCTTGCATAATGGCTGAGGCGATAGTGCTCACGGTTGCGCCACCTAAATCATACATAATTTGGCTGTTAAAACGATAACCGAATTGTTCCCCCACCATGCTCCACGCGCGGGCGTGTACCGGCATGGTGTCGATTAAGGTGCCATCCATATCAAAAATCAAGCCATCATATTTTTCAAAAAGTCTGTTATCTATCATTTATTGCTTTCCTAGTTCGTAAATTTTTTCACTTTGTTTCAATTTTGTGATCTGTGCACTGGTAATTTTATGAAATAGCGGTAAAGTTATCCTATCTTAAAAAGGAATATTATGTCGTTACTCAAACAATTAACCCGTTGGAAAATTCGCGGTCAGATTGATCAGGAAGTTATTGATATTATTCTGACCTTGCAAAGTCGCCTAGAGCACCATTGGCGCATTGATGTGTCTATTCCGACCGTCATCACACTCTTATTGCATATTGCCAACAGCCTTGCCCGCTTAAAACGAGGCGGTTGCGTTTCTCCGCTTCATCAATCCTTTTATGATGAAATGCAAAGTGCGGTCATTTTCCCTGATGTTTTGGAAATTCACCACGATTTGCTTTCTTTTATTCCGCAAGATATTCCCGAAGCCGAGCAGAGCTATTATCTCGCCAATATTTATAGCTTACTGTTGGAGCAAGATAAAAAATAAGGGCACGAAAGCCCTTATTCTATCAGTTAAAAATCAAACTGAGTTCTAAATCTTTGAGTAAATTGCTTTCTAAGCGCAATTCATTCCACACTAACGGATTGTTATCCAAATAATGTTTCTCAAAAGTCAGTTCCCAAGTCTGTAAAGCGCGGTCAATTCTAAGATTAATTTTATCCGTGCTATCTGTTGCTTGGCGAGATTTATTTAAAATCACCGAAATGCGTAAAAGAAGCATTAAAACAAGGACATCTTCATCTGCATAACGAGCAAAAATCGGTAAATCATTCTTTTTAAATGCACCCGTATGGTAACGAACTAAATTCACCAATAAGCGTTGCTGCTCGCGATCAAAACCCGGTAATTCCATATTTTGCAGAATATAAGCCGAATGTTTTTGTACATTGCGATGATTAATGACAATACCCACTTCCAATAAGCGAGCCGCCCAAATCAACAGATTTTTCATTTCATCAGCGAGATGCGGTTTTTGCCAATGGGTGTATTGCTCAATTAAGGTTTTCGCACTATTTGCCACACGATCAGCTTGCGCTAAATCTAAGTTAAATTGTTCGGCAAGTCCTAACGCAGTACGAGTACGGATATCTGAAACCTGGAAGTTTTTTTCTAAGCTGTAAATTACCCCTTCACGCAAGGCACCGTCAGAGTAGCGCATATTTTCCAAGCCAAAGACTTCAAAAACGGCACTTAAAATAGCTAAGCCAGGCACAAATACATCCACGCGATCAGGGTTTAATCCCGCGAAATTAAGCTCTTCAAAATGGGAAGCTTGTAAGGTTCGTTCAATTAAATTTTGTAAGCGTTCAGCCGTGATGATGCCGTTCGGATCAAGAGTTGCGGTAATCACTTGATAGACGGTTTTGATGGTGCCTGATGAACCTAACACCGATTGCCAACCGAGCTTGCGATATTCCCAGCTTAAATCTTCAATTTTATTGACCGCACTTTGGCGAGCTTGCTCGAAGTTTTCTTTTGAAATTTGGCCATTCGGGAAGAATTTTTTGGCAAAGCTGACGCAGCCCATGTGACGACTTTCCGCCACTAAGGGGGTGAAATCATCACCGATGATCATTTCTGTCGAGCCACCACCAATATCGATGACCAGTTTACGTCCACTTTCGGGTTGAGTGTGGCAAACACCCGCATAAATAGTTTTTGCTTCAGTTTGACCGCTGATGATATTAATGGGATAAGGAAAGACAGTGGCAGCCTGACGTAAAAATTCGTCATTATTGACAGCTCTTCGTAAGGTATAAGTGCCGACGACATTCACATCTTTCGGCTCAAAGCCTTGTAAGCGTTCAGCAAAAAGCGCAAGGCAATTTACACCGCGCTCAATCGCTTCTTGGCTTAATACATTGTGCTCGTCTAAGCCATCGGCAAGTCTCACTTTTTGTTTTAAACGAGAAAGCACCTGAATCGAGCCATTGATAATCCGCGCCACAATCATGTGGAAGCTGTTTGAGCCTAAATCAATGGCGGCAATCTCCCGGGCCTCACCACGGTGATGAGGTTCTGCGAGTTGAGCCAGTTGCTTGTCGTTATGCATGTCCTTTCCTAAAATTCAAATTGATACAATAAATCAAAAACTTGGTTTGTGCTGGAAACCGATTGGAAATAAAGTTGTGGCATTAAGCGGTAACGCAAGGTCACTTCGGCTAAGCCATCAAACAATCCTACACCGTATTTCACTTGTAAGCGTTTCCCAATATTACCACTAACTTGTACCTTGGAGCTATCCCCAACACCGGCAGTGCCTAAGTTTAAGTCTTGAATACCAAAGGCTTCGCCAATACCGCCGACGACTTTACCACTTTTCGCTAAACCTAAGCCGAGTAATGCCGCACCCACAGAACCACTAGAGCCAGCTTCGCCGCTGTTTTCTAATGAGCGACCGGTGAGTAAATATGAAAGTGCCTGGTCTTGAGATTTCGCTGGATCAGAGAAAATAGTGACTTGTGGGCTAGATGCCATACCTATCACTTTTACCCCAGCGGTCACTTTACTGTCTTCCATGGCTTCTGGGTTACGGATTGCCTCAATATTTAACATCGGTTGTGAAGGTAAACCAGCGAAGCTGACTTGCCCTTTACGAATTAATAAATCCTGTCCAAAAGAAGCATAACGGCCATTTTTCAGGTTAATTTGACCAAATAAACCTAATTTGCCTTTATCCTGTTTCACAGAAAGTAAACCATCCAAATTCGTTTTTAAACCATAGGCATTTAAATGCACATCATCACCGATTTTAATTTTTAAATCAGATTGAATTTGCATGCCCGATTTAGTTTCGGCTGCAAATTGGCGATTGATGAGTTCTTCTTTACTTTTTCTAGGACCATTTAAAATCACTTCATCTTCACTCACCGGTTCAGCATTGTCTGGTAAGCTTTCAATGGCAATTCTTGCCCATGGAATATCCACATTACCACTCAAATCTAAGCGTTTTGGCGAGGCTTTGACAACCACATTCGGGCTGACTTTTAATTTCGCCATAGACGGAATATCGACTTTGAAGTTATCTGCTTGTGCTCTGACTTCTGCCGTCCAGTTATCCATGTTAGCCCAGTTAGCTTGCCCGTTAATATTCAACTTACTATCTGGTGTTTGAACATGACCATTTAAGGTTGAAGACGTACCGTTAAAACGGATTGCCACTTGACCATCAGTTACATCAAAAGGCAGGCTTTTTAATTTCGTTTTTACATTGCGGATATCAAAATTACCGTTTAACAATGGTTTTTCTAAATTCCCACCAAAATTTAAGCGAGAAACCACTTCACCATCCATGCTTTCACCGCTAGAGAAAAGTTGATTCGCTAAGGATAAGCGTAACCCTTCAATGGTAAAGGTGCCGCCTAATTGTCGGCCTTTACTTAAATCATTAATTTTTAAGTCCGTGCCGATTCGGCCTTGATTCTGAACGTTAATGTCTGATTTCAGAGTTAAATTGTTATTTTGAATATCGGCATTCACACTTAATTTAGGAATATCCAGCTTAAAGGTGCGGTAGTCTAATTTTTGTGTCACACCAATGTTATTACCTTCCACCGCCACATTTAGTTGTAACGGTTTATCCGCGAACCACGCCACTTTACCTCGGCTTTGTAATTGCCCTTTGAGTGTGTCTTGCCCCATCAATTTATTTACTAAATCTAAATTAATACGTTTAAGCTCAAAAGGGACTTCGCCATTTTTCCCTGCTGTAAATTGTTGAGGAAAACACAGATCTAAGTCTTGGTTAACCCAGCAGTGAGAACCAATGGTGGCTTGGATTTTTTTATTGTCATAAGTCACCGGAACGGTTTGATTAACTTTAAAATCACCGATAGGTGAGTTTAGGCTCACTTGGCTTAAATTGCCTTTCCACTGCTGAGAAGTGCGGTCAAAATTCCCCGTGATTTTTAAATCAGCTGCAACAGGTTCACCTTTTGATTTTAAGGTGAGTGTATGATGTTTTTCATCACCTGATGCATTCAAATCAATATTATGCAATTTGATGCTGTCGCCATAGCGGAAGTTTTCCGCTTTGACGTTAAGTTCACCTTTCACTTGCGGTTCACTCACAACATTACCTTTAATTAAGGCTTTGGATAAATCTAACCCTTGGAAGTGCAAGTCTTGTGCGGTTAAATCGGTATTAATGGTTGGTGCAGTAAGCTTACCTAAAATCTGGGCTTTACCAACGACTGAGCCCGCCAAATCTTGCCACAGACCACGCAAGCTTGGTGCATTGATATCTAAATCTAGGTTTGATTTATCACCTAATATACCTTTTGCCGCAATGCGGTTATCGCCATAGTTCAGTAATAAATCAGGAATGTTTAATAAGGTTTCATTACTTAAAAATACACTTCCTTTCAAGCTTAATGGGCGAGAGGAAAGACTACCGGTTAAATCTACGGTAGGCACATCCACTTTCCAATGGTTGGAATCTGCGGAACCTTGTGAGCTCACCTTACCTGATAATACGACTGGCATGGCTGGCACATAAGGGCGAATGTTCATTTTGTTTAAATCAGCGGTTACATCCCATTGCGCGCCATCTTTCCAGTTTGAGGAACCCGTTAAACGTGCTGTACCATCGAGGGCGGCAAGTTTTAATTCGTTGAGGGTAACTTCATAGAGTTTACCGTCTGCATTCAAATCAACATGGGTGTGAGGAATATGATCCATGCCGTCCACGCCACCGACAACCTCTACGTGATAATTCAATAAATCGCCCGTGAGCTTAATATCAACATCATTAATTTTGAGCGGTGCAATACTATCTGCAAAAGCGTATTGACCTTTTTTCGCTTTTAATTGCAGATTTAATGGCATTTTATCTTCAGCCAGTTTCACGTCACCCGTTAAGGTCGCATCAAGTACGCCTTGTGTGGTTAACGAAAGTGTAGTCGTGTTTTTCAAGGAACCCGATAAATTGAGATCAACCTTGCTAGCAGGCAAAATGGTTTTGTCTTTTGATTTAAACGCTTGGAGATCAGATTTTAATGTGAGATCAACCGGAAAATCTTCATTGAGCTGGAGTTGTCCTTGGCTAGAAAGTGTACCAAGAGAGCTGTCAATTTCGAGTTTTTGTAATTTCACTAAATGATCGGTGGCATCTGCTTGCAATTCTACTTTAGGCATCGTGATTTTTTGGGTTTCTTCGCCTTTTTCATTGAGCGATTGATATTGCCAGTTTGTACCCAAAACACTTGGAATGTGCATATCAAAAGGCAAGTTCACCGTATTTAAATTACCTAAAAAAGCCGGTGTGAGTGTTTGCTCAATTTGCGCCCAATCAACGGGTTTAGCGGGTTCTTTTTGCTCGGGCTGAGGGGAATTCGGTTGAGTTTGGGAGACCGTTGAGAAAAGCACATCTGAAAGCGTGGTGGGCTCAAGAGTAAGGCCTGATTCATTGTTTAAACTGACCGCACTTTGAAATGACGAAAACGTAATATTGCTTTGATCGAGTTTCATATCAAAGTCAGTAATCGCGACATTTTTCACTTGTACAGAAACCGGTAAATGGATTTTTTCCATTGGACCACTTTCTGTTTCATTCTCTTCAGAAGGCGGCATAACACTGGTATCAATGGCAATTTTCGGCTGCGTTAAGCTGAGATCATCAACAATAATATCTCCCGAAAGTAAACGAGCTAAATTCAGTTGTAAGCGCGTTTTAGGAAGAGCTACATCTACGCCGGTGGTTTGAAAACGTAAATTTTCTAAGACTAAACCATCTTGTAAGCCACCGCTGACTTGCTCAATAGATAAGTTATCGAGCATTTTATCGGCGAATTGAATAAGTGCACGTTGTCCACTATCAAAAGAAAGTGTTGTGACTAAGCCTAAAACAGGGACAAAAATGACCGCACTTCCGACACATAAAATTTTACGGCAGGTCTTTTTCTTTTTAACGGGTTGTGTCGTTTGGTTATCTGGTTGTTTTTCTTGTTCAGACATAGTCATACCCTAAATTTCAGCCCCTAAGCCAATGTAAAATTGAATGTTTTTGCTGTTATCTTTATCTCGAATTGGCGTCGCAATATCAAATTTGATAGCGCCAACTGGCGACGCCCAACGTACACCGAAACCTGCGCCGTAGCGTAACTCATTTGCTTTGTAAGCATCAGCGGCTAAACCTGTATCCGCAAATACGGCTCCCCACCAATTTGGGTAAACTTGATATTGATATTCAAGGCTACCTGTTACTAAGCGAGAACCGCCGACTAATTTCCCATCTTTATTTTTCGGTGAAATTTTCTTATAGCCATAACCTCGCACACTGCGATCGCCTCCCGCAAAGAAACGCAATGCAGGTGGAATTTTACGAATATCCGCGGTATTTAAATAGCCAATTTCTGCACGGGTAATAAAACGGTGATTTTCTGCGTAAGTACGAATCCATGCGGTGGAAGCTTGAACTTTAAAGAAATTGGCTTCTGACATCCAAAGCTTATTCCCTAAATCGACCGTGATTTTTTGGGTATCTCCCCATGTTGGGAATTGACCGCCTTTTAAACGAGTCCGGTTAAAGCCTCCGGTAGGATAAACAAGGAGCGTTTTATCGGTGAAATCAGCTTGCGTGAAGCTGTCGTAACGGACACGAAGACCCGCAAAATATTGCCAACCTTCTTTATTATTCCAATAACGTAATGCAGCAAAAGTGAGCGCTTTGATATCCGTATCGTTTTTATTTTCTTTTTCATAACCGGTTGAAAATTCATAATAATAATTTAATGGATTTTTCAACAATGGCATTTTATAGGTAGCTTCAAAGTTTTGTTTGGGCGCAGAAACGTAAAGATTTGTACGGAAACTATGACCTCGGCTATTAATCCAAGGTTTTATCCAACCAATTTGGACATGAGGACCCGTATCCGTTGCAAAACCGACCCCAAGCTCCATTGAGTTTTTCTTACGTGGATAAAGTAACAGTTCGATATCCACTAATTTTTCTTCTTCACGGACATGAGGCTGTAAAAGTACTGAGCTAAACCAGTTGGTAGAAGAAAAATCGTTAGTTAATTCAGATAAATCGCTGACTAAATAAGGATCGCCCGATTTAATGTTGAGCATATTTTGCAAATAGTCTTCGCGAATTTGGGAATGGTTGAATGTGATGTTGCCGTAATGATAACGAACGCCACTATCAAATAGCATACGCCACCATGCTTCATGAGTTTCTGGGCTGATTTCTAAGCGAGAAATTTGGAATTTTCCGTCAAGATAACCTCGAGCAAGGGCAAGGTTTGAAATGCTACTTTTATAGTCATCGTATTTTTGATGCTCAACTAACTCTCCTTGTTTTGGCAAGTTTTTACGGAGTGCTGTGAAGTTTTCGTCTTCTGCGGCTTCGCCTGTTATTTCAACTTCTGTTCCGGCAATTTTGCTTGGTTCACCTGGAGTGACATTAGCAATGAGCAAATCTCGCTGACCTTTGCGTTTTTTCAATTCAAAGGTGACTGAAGAACTATAATAACCGAAGACTCGAAGGCCTTTATCGACAGCATCCGAAACCAATTGTTTATACCGATCTGAGCCGTCCATCTCACCTTTATCAATGAGTTTGACATTCATGTCCGTATTGCGAATGGCACGTTCACCTTTGATCCCGCGGATCTCGATATCCACAGTTTGTTCTGCAATGGCTGAAAAACTCATCCATCCAAGCAAAAGCGCAGTTATTTTTAACGAAATTTTTTTCATTTTATTACAAGCTAAACTTTAAGAAGATCCCCATCAAATCGCCTTAGTTTACCCATAAAATAAGGGGATTACCAATGTAATTATGGATGGGATTTGAAATTGTTATATGTATTTGAGCGTTAATACGACAATGCGATCAAAGAAAGAGTTTCCTTTGCTTTGAAAAAAATAGCGATTTTTGTCTTTATTCAGACATTTAACCAAAATGTAACCGGGCCATCATTGGTGAGGCTCACTTGCATATCAGACGCAAATTGTCCGTTGGCAACAGTGATTTTTTCTGCACATTTTTGCGAAAAATACTCATACAGTTCATTAGCCAATGCTGGTGCGGCACCTTTTGAGAAACTTGGTCGTAAGCCTTTTTGCGTGTCAGCGGCTAAAGTAAATTGGGATACCACAAGCACTTCACCATCGATTTGCTGTACGTTTAAATTCATTTTGTCATTTTCATCGCTGAAAATACGGTAATTTAAGACTTTCTCAGCGAGTTTATCCGCTTTGGCTTGGTCATCTTCTTTTTCTACGCCTAATAAAACCAATAATCCTTTGCCGATTTGCCCTACAATTTGACCTTCAACTTCTACTTTTGCTTGTGTCACACGTTGAATTAACGCAATCATTTTACTTCCTCTAAATTCGTTTGAACCATTGAGCGCTCTTCTGCAAGCACTGCGGCTAATTGTGCACCGAATAACACCACTGTCCAGCTGATTTGAATCCACAATAACATGATCGGCAACGTCGCCATGGCACCATAAATTAATTGGTAAGACGGGAATGTCGTAATGTACCAAGCAAAGGCCTGTTTCCCTAAGGTAAAGAAAATCGCGGCAATTAATGCGCCTGCTGCAGAGTGCTTGATGCTCACTTTCTTATTTGGCACGACCATATAAATGAGTGTGAAAATAAACCAAGTAGAAAGAAATGGCACAAAGCTGAGGAGTTTTAAGCCAAAAGAGAGCGTTTCCGATTGCTCGAACATGGTTTTGACATAGGAGCTCGCAGCAATACTGGTACCGATTAAAAGTGGACCGAGCGTTAAAATGAGCCAATAAATAGCAAATGACGTAAAAATCGGGCGATTACTGGTATCTTGCCAAATTCCATTAAGTGTACGGTCGATGGAGTTAATGAGCATTAATGCGACTAAAATCAAACTCACAATCCCCACGGCGCTCATTTTCTTGGAGTTATGGACGAATTCATCAATATATTGCCCAACAACATCACTCGCGGAAGGGGCGAAATTGGTGAAGATGAATTCTTTCAATGCCCCGGTTACTTCGTTAAAGACCGGAAAGGCGGAAAAAATCGAAAACACTACCATAATTAATGGCACAATGGCGAGCATGGTGCTGTAGGTGAGTGAACCGGCAGCTTGCGTTAATTTGTTTTCTTGAGAACGCTGCCAGAATAATGCGAGAAAAGACGTTAAGGTCATTAGAGCAAGCCTCCGCAACAATGTTTAAATTTCTTCCCTGAACCACAAACACAAGGTTGTTTATTATTTGGGAGTGGCACAGTGGGGTCAACAAAATACCAACGGCCATCGATTTTTACAAAAAGAGAATGTTCGTGATGCACTTGCGGCTGTTCGCTACCTTGAAAATGCGCCTTAAATTCAACCGCACTTTGTATTTTGGTTAAGGTTTCTGCTTTGACAATATCTAAACCGAGCCATTGCGTTTCATCAGCCCAATCTTGCAGGGCTTTTTCATCTAATAAGGTTTGTTGGCTTGATACCGTGGTTTGCACAATATAGGGAATATTTTTGAGCACAAATGCAGAATAGCGAGAACGCATTAATTGTTCCGCTGTTTCTGGAAACATATTGCCTGAATGAAAACGTCCGCAACAATCTTCATAGGAAAGGGATGATTGGCACGGGCAAAGTGCGGTCGTTTTAGCCGACATTTTTGGCCGCCTGTTGTAAATTATGTAATTGTGAATTGATAGAACGTTTAAACGCAGGCGCTAATTCTTCAATGGCTAAGGCTTCTTCTAGTTCTGCAATGCTTGAAGGCGCGGAGAGTTGCGTATTTAAACGGCGAATTGTCCATTCAGGATAAGGTCGATGTTGCAAAATAAGTTCATCGCCTTGATGAATTTCACCTTCTTCGATCACGCGAACATACCAACCTGTCCAACCTGACAGACGGATAACCTCTCTTGTATTCTCATTCTTGGTATTATGAGATAAACGTTCGCAAGGCTTACGTGGTTGAGACACTTCTAAAAGCGTGGTGCCAATTTTGTAACGGTCGCCGATACAGACATTATCTTCATGTAAGCCTGATACCACAAAGTTTTCACCGTAAATTGCACTGCCGTGGAAATCAAATTTTTCACCAAGTAGCTCGTTTAAAGCGGGGAAAGACATATCAGACATAAAAAACAAGGCTTTATCAACACCACCGTGATGGGCTTTTAAACCCACATCATTACCTTCTGCACCTAGTGTGTGCACTTTTACCATCGATACCGGTTTTTTACGGATGGCACTTTCATATGAGCTACCATCAGGGAACGTTAAGGTTTCTATTAATCCTGTTTTAATAATAAGAATTTTTGCATTTGACATCTATTTTTCCTGCGTTGAGTTAGTTTTGAGAAATTATACCGTAAAATCACTTAAATTTTGACCGCACTTCGTTTTTTCCTTATCATTCGTCTTAAATAAAACCAACAAAACAAAGGAATCTTTATGCAATATTCTCTCGCGCGTACCGAACAAGGTCAAACCCTTGGTATTACCGCAAAAATGGCAAACCGTCATGGCCTGATCGCTGGGGCAACAGGGACGGGGAAAACCGTGACATTACGTAAAATGGCAGAGGCGTTCAGTGATGATGGCGTGCCGGTCTTTTTAGTGGATGTAAAAGGCGATTTGTCCGGTTTAGTAAAAGCGGGCACATTCAGTGGCAAAGTAGCAGAACGTATTGAGCAATTTGATTTAGGTGGCGAGAGTTATTTAAATGGCTATCCTGTGTCATTTTGGGATGTATTCGGTGAAACCGGCATTCCGCTTCGCACTACGATTTCTGAAATGGGGCCATTATTACTTTCCCGTTTATTAAATTTAAATGCAACCCAAGAAGGTTTATTAAACCTCGTATTCCGTGTGGCAGATGATAAAGGCTTGCTACTCATCGATTTAAAAGATTTACGCGCCATGCTTAAATTTGTGGCAGAGAACGCTAAATCGTTCCAAGTAGAATACGGCAACGTATCAGCTGCGAGTGTGGGTGCGATTCAACGTGCTTTACTGACCCTTGAAAATGAAGGGGCGACAAATCTTTTTGGTGAGCCGGCATTAAATCTCGAAGATTGGTTACAAACCCGTGATGGCCGTGGCGTGATCAATGTTTTAAATTCTGAAAAATTAATTAATTCCCCAAGAATGTATAGCGCATTCTTGCTTTGGTTGATGTCTGAATTATTTGAACAATTGCCGGAAGTTGGCGATCCGGATAAACCAAAATTTGTGATGTTCTTCGATGAAGCACACTTACTCTTTGATGGTGCACCAAGTGTGTTGGTGGACAAAGTGGAACAAGTGGTTCGCTTGATTCGTTCTAAAGGTGTGGGGATTTATTTTGTGACCCAAAATCCATTAGATTTACCGGATACCGTATTAGGCCAATTGGGGAACCGTGTACAACATGCGTTACGTGCTTTCACGCCACGCGATCAAAAAGCGGTGAAATCCGCAGCAGAAACGTTCCGTTCAAATCCAGCTGTCAATGTGGTTGAAACCATTTCAACCTTAGGTGTGGGTCAAGCATTGATTTCATTCTTAGATGAAAAAGGTATGCCAACACCAGTTGAAGTGGCTTACGTTTATCCACCGAAAAGCCAACTTGCACCGATTACTGAAGAAGAGCGTGCAGCGTGGGTGAAAGACGATGAGCTTTATGCCTTCTATAAAGATTATGTGGATAATGAGTCGGCTTTCGAAGTATTAAATGCGCAAGCGGATTTAGCAGCAGTACAACAAAAACAAGCTGAACAAGCGCAGCAAGAGGAAGAAAGCGGTTTATTTGGTAGCTTAAGCCGTATGATTTTTGGCACACAAAAACGCGGGGATAAACTTTCTCCGACAGAACAAATTGTGAATAGCGTGGCAAAATCAGTTGGTCGCAATATTCGTAATGAAGTGACCAAACAAATCATGCGTGGTATCTTAGGGGCATTGAAAAAATAACGAAAATTTGACCGCACTTTGCGGCAATAATGATAAAAAGGAGATTATTATGTCTGATGTATTTCACTTAAACCTAACTAAAGCACAACTGAAAGGTGCCACATTAGCTATCGTGCCAGGTGATCCGGCACGTAGTGAACGTATCGCTAAAAAGCTTGAGAACCCAGAGTTTCTTGCAAGCACACGTGAATACACTTCTTGGTTAGGCTATTTAAATGGTCAACCGGTGGTGGTGTGCTCAACGGGTATTGGTGGTCCTTCTACATCTATCTGTGTGGAAGAGCTGGCTCAGCTTGGCGTGCGTACATTCTTACGTATTGGTACAACAGGCGCAATTCAACCACATATCAATGTAGGTGATGTTCTTGTTACAACGGGTGCAGTCCGTCTTGATGGTGCAAGCCGTCATTTTGCTCCAATTGAATATCCAGCAGTGGCAAATTTTGAATGTACAACTGCACTTTTCAATGCGGCTAAAGAAAAAGGTATTGAGCCGTTTGTAGGAATTACAGCCTCTTCAGATACGTTCTATCCAGGTCAAGAACGTTATGATACTTACAGCGGTAAAGTATATCGTGATTACCAAGGCTTACTAAAACAATGGCAAGATCTCAATGTGATGAACTATGAGATGGAATCCGCGACGTTATTCACAATGTGTAACGCTCTTGGCTTACGAGCAGGCATGGTAGCAGGTGTGATTGTGAACCGTACACAACAAGAAATTCCAAATGAAGCCACCATGAAAGATACGGAAGACAAAGCAGTATCAGTCGTAGTGGAAGCAGCAAGAAAATTGTTAGCGTAAAACTCAGATAAAAAGAACCGCACTTTTTGGGAAGTGCGGTTCTTTTTTTAACTGTTTTTTCTAGCAAAGGCAGCCGCTTCGGCGACTAATTGGTCATCTGGACGTACACCTGTGTAGAGCTCAAATTGTTCGACAGCTTGTAGCACAATCACTTCTGCACCAGAAATGGTTTGTTTATCTTGCTGTTGAGCAAATTGGATAAACGGTGTTTCAGCAGGAATTGCCACCACATCAAAAGCGGTTTGAGCTTGTTGAATAAGATTTTCAGGAAAGGCGAGATCAAATTCTTCTTTCCCACCTTTCATCCCAATTGGCGTAACGTTGACTAAAATATCTGCCGATTGATTGTCTAAAGATGAGATATATTCATAGCCATAAAGCGCAGCTAAATGTTTACCTGTTTTTTCATTTCGAGCAAAAATCTTCAGATGCTCAAACTCACTATTTTTGAAGGCTGCAACGACTGCTTTTGCCATACCACCACTGCCTTGTACAATCACTCTACTCTTTTTATCTAATTGATATTCTTCGATAAGTTTAACAATGGCAATATAGTCGGTGTTGTAAGCGCGAAGAAAACCCTGATCATTCACAATGGTATTCACAGACTGAATGGCTTGTGCAGAAGGCGAGATTTCATCTAAAAATGGCATACAGCTTTCTTTAAATGGCATCGAAACAGCACAGCCTCGAATACCAAGTGCACGAATACCTTTGACTGCGCTTTCAATATCTGTGGTGGTAAAGGCTTTATAGATAAAATTAAGCCCTAATTTTTGATACAGATAGTTATGAAATGTTGTGCCAAAATTGCCCGGTCTACCAGAAAGAGACATGCAAAGTTGGGTGTCTTTGTTAATCATATTTTGGTCTTAAATATTCAAATTTAAATCATCATCAATAAAATATTGATTCATTTCAAAAGCTGGTTTTGCCGCTTTGTCTTTAATTAAAAGGAGATTGGTAATGATATCTTAAAAAAGTTATAGGGTGTAATACTACACTAAATAGAAAAGTAAGAGCGAAAAGCGTTCCGATGCAAAATACACAATTTAAGAACAATAAACATACAACATTATCGGTAATAAATAATGTATTAGTTTCTACAGCTTGAAGATCCCAGCTATCGATGTATGTCAAAAATATAAATGTTGCTACAAGAAGCAGTAATGATATGATGAAGACTAGTTTTCTCTGTATGGTTTTTATTATACTTTTCTCTATTGTAATACCAGAATCAATCATTTCACGCTCAGATAAATAAGTAAGCTTTGAAGTCAATACAGTATAAATAGCAAACAAAGGGGCTATTATCATTGATAAATTTGAAATTACTTCAGATTGAAAGGAGTATATATGAGAGTATACTCCATTCCCTTTTATTAAATACGTATCAATGAATACTTCAAAATCAGTTATTGGAATATTATTAAAAAAAATGACTATGAGAACAAACAATACTGATATAAAAACACTACCATATACTAAAAAATCCTCATTTATCAAAATTTTTGGATACTTTTTTTCCTCTATCATATGTTTGCCTTTCTTATAAATATTTTTAAATATTTATATCGTTATCGATAAGATATTGGTTTATTTCAATTTGGTCGGTATATATGATACTTTAATGAAGATACTGGGTGACGTATTACGCTAAACAGTACAAAAAGTGTAAAGAATGTCCCTGTATAAATTATATAAGTTAAGGATAGCAACCATACTACATTATCCCTAACAAATAATGTATTAGTTTTAGATTCTTCAAGATCCCAATTATATATGTATGTTAAAAACACACACATCGTTACAAGAAGCAGTGCTGATATAATAAAGCAAAATTTCATTAATATAGTTTTTTTTACACTTTTCTCTATTACCCTTCCACTATTAATAATTTCATTTTCCGACGAGTAAGTGAGCTTCAAAGTTAATGCTAGATAAATAGCAAACAGTGGAGCAATAATCATCGACAAATTTGAGATTATTTCAGATTGAAAGAAGTATATATGAGAATATACTCCTCTACCCTTGACTAAATATTTATCGATAAATATTTCAAAGTTAGTTATTGGAACATCGTTAAAAAAAATAATTACAGATATAAATAATAGCAAAACAAATATGAAACTATACGTAAAAAAAACCTCATTCATCGAAAGTTGTGGATACTTTTTTTCCTCTATCATATGTTTGCCTTTCTTATAAATATTTTTAAATATTCAAATTTAAATCATCATCAATAAAATATTGATTCATTTCAAAGGCTGGCTTCGCCGCTTTGTCTTTGCCGACAATGCGAGCGGGTACACCTGCAGCAGTGGCATATTCAGGCACAGGTTGAAGTACAACGGAATTTGCCCCAATTTTGGCGTATTTTCCCACTTCGATATTGCCGAGAATTTTTGCGCCCGCCCCAATCATTACACCTTCTCGTACTTTTGGATGGCGATCACCGGATTCTTTACCTGTACCACCGAGGGTAACACCTTGCAAGATAGACACATCATTTTCAATCACTGAGGTTTCGCCTACAACAATACCAGTAGCGTGGTCAAACATAATGCCGTGCCCAATTTTGGCGGCAGGGTGAATATCCACATCGAAAGCCACTGAAATTTGATTTTGTAAATAAAGTGCAAGTGCTTTTCGGTTTTGGTTCCACAAATAATGCGTAATACGATAACTCTGAATGGCATGAAAGCCTTTTAAATAAAGCAATGGTGTGGACCACAATTCCACGGCAGGATCGCGGAGGCGAACGGCTTTAATATCACAAGCGGCACAGTCAATGATATTGGGCTCTGCTTGATAGGCTTCTTCAATAATTTCACGTAGAGAAATGGCCTGCATAATAGGGTTGGCCAGTTTATTCGCAAGCAAATAACTCAACGCACTGCCAAGATTTTGATGATTTAAAATGGTGGAATGGAAAAAGCTTGCGAGCATCGGTTCGCATTCTGCTAATTCTTTTACTTCTTGGCGAATGTGTTGCCATACTTCTAACGTCATTTTTTCTCCTTATTCGCCTTTTCGTTCACGACCCAATAAGCTCAGCGCCACTTCTTGTGCACTTTTACCACAAAAGAGCATTTGGTAAATTTGTTCTGTAATTGGCATTTCCACGCCTTGTCGTTGTGCTAATAAATAAGTTTCTTTGGTGTTATAAAACCCTTCCACCACTTGACCAATTTCATCCATGGCTTGTTGGCTATCGGTACCTTTTCCGAGCATTAAACCAAATCGACGGTTACGGGATTGGTTATCGGTACAAGTGAGCACTAAATCACCTAAACCAGACATGCCCATAAAGGTTTGCGTATTGGCGCCCATGGATACACCTAAGCGAGTAATTTCCGCAATCCCACGGGTAATCAATGCCGTTCTCGCATTTGCACCAAATCCCATACCATCCGAAATACCCGCACCAATTGCAATTACGTTTTTAATGGCGCCACCTAATTGAACACCGATCATATCTTGGTTTACATACACTCGGAAATGCTGACTGCAATGAATGCGAGCTTGAAATTCTAAGGCAAACTTTTCATTACGAGAGGCAAGTGTAATCGCTGTAGGTAAACCTTGAGCCAATTCTTTCGCAAAAGTAGGGCCAGAAAGCACAGCGGTTGGAATTGCTTTACCTAAGGTTTCTTCCACCACTTCTTGTAGTAATCGGCCAGTGTTGCGTTCTAATCCTTTAGTTGCCCAAATTAAATGATGATCAGGTTTTAAGTGCGGTCGAATTTTTAAGAGAATTTCGCCGAAAGCATGGCTCGGCACCACAATTAAAATGTCTTTCGATTGATCAAGGGCGGTTTTCAAATCTAATTCTAAATGCAAACTTTCTGGAAATTCAATATCAGGCAGAAAACGGCGATTTTGACGTTCCTGCTGCATTTGATGAATGTGCTCGGGATTGTGCCCCCAAAGATAGGTTGGAGAGCCATTGCGAGAAAATGAGATAGCGAGTGCTGTTCCGTAAGAACCGCAACCAAGAATGGTAATTGGAGATTGGGATGGGTTCATTTCAATCACCTTTAAAATAAAAGGGCAGACGGTATCGCCTGCCCTTATCACAATTAATGTTGGGTTTCTTTATTTTCTTCCGCTTCAGCTGCTGCTTGCTGCTTGTTCATGTAATCAATGAACAACGCATCGAAGTTTACCGGAGAAAGGTTTAATGCCGGGAATGTACCACGATTCACTAAGTTAGAAATCAATTCACGTGCATAAGGGAAAAGCATATTTGGGCATTGAGATGTTAAGCAGTGTGCCATTTGAACATCTTCTAAACCGCTGATTGTAAATACACCAGATTGTTTCACTTCACAAATAAACGCCACATCACCAGAATCTTCCATGGTAGTTTCTACGTTAATGTTTAAAGTGACTTCGTATAAATCTTCGCCCACTTGAACCGCTTCAGTGCTTAAATCAAAGCCAAGTTTTGGTTTCCATTCTTGGTGGAAAATGTGAGGAAGATTTGGTGCTTCAAAAGAAACATCTTTTACATAAATACGTTGAATTTGAAGTACGGCTTCTTGTTGTTCTTCAGCGGCTACTTCAGGTTGTTGATTTTGTTCAGACATAGAGGATCCTTACTTATGTTTTTTTACTAATGGTAAATTTGCACCCGCCCAAGCAGCTAAACCGTCTTTTAACACATAGACTTTTTCAAAGCCTTGTTTGGTTAAAAGTTCTGCGGACGTAGCAGAAGAAACACCGTTAACATCCACGATGATAACGGGTTTTTCTTTGTGATGTTCGATTTTGCCTACATTATGATTTTTGATTTCAGTTGGAAGCAAGTTCACGCTGCCAATAATATGACCGCGTTGGAATTCATCGATAGAACGTAAATCAATCACCACCGCTTCTTCGTTATTCATTAAATGAACGGCTTCAGGATTGGTGATCACGCGATATTTTTGTGTCGCACTTTTAAAAAAGGTAAAAAGTGTCATAAAAAGGACAGCAAACCATGCGATCGTTAAAAAAGTGTGTTTTTGAGCAAATTCAATTGCTTGAGGCATAAATTCTTGCATGTTGTTCTCAACTTAATTTTTGATAATGAATAAGAGTTTATCTTCACATGAAATAAAGGCTTAAGTATAACCGCACTTTGGTTATCTTTCAAAAAAATTCTGAAGGAAACGTGGGGTTGGCGAAAGCTTATACAATCAAATGGGGAAAAACATGATCGGGATCATAAATCTATTATCTTAGTGTTTATTCTACTTCTAATTAAGTAGAGAATAGCCAAGTTTAGATTATTTAACGTAAAGGAGACAAGTATGAAATTAAAAAAATTAACAGCACTCATGATGCTTGGATTAGGTGTTTCGGTCGCACAAGCCGCGGAATTACCGAATATTACGATTTTAGCGACTGGCGGCACCATTGCTGGAAGCGGTGAAACCGCAGTTTCTTCTGCTTATAAAGCAGGGCAGCTCAATGTTGAAGCGTTAATTGATGCCGTGCCTGAAATTAAGCAATTAGCTAATGTTAAAGGTGAACAAATTGTGAAAATTGGTTCACAAGATATGAGCGATGATGTGTGGTTAAAATTAGCCAAAGTGATTAATGCACAATGTAAAGATACTGATGGTTTCGTGATTACTCATGGTACCGATACCATGGAAGAAACCGCTTATTTCTTAGATCTTACGGCGAAATGTGAAAAACCAATTGTATTAGTGGGTGCAATGCGTCCTGCGACAGAAAAAAGTGCGGATGGTCCGTTAAACCTTTATAACGCAGTCGTGGTGGCAACTGATAAAAAATCATCTGGTCGTGGCGTGTTAGTGGCGATGAATGGTGAAGTACTAGGTGCTCGTGATGTGACCAAAATGAGTACCACTGCAGTACAAACATTCCATTCACCAAACTATGGTACCTTGGGTTATATCCATAACAGTAAAGTGGATTACGAACGTTCGCCTGAAAGTAAACATACCGTAAACACACCATTTAACGTAGATAAATTAGACAGCTTACCGAAAGTGGGCATTATTTATGCTTATTCTAATGCACCAATTGAGCCGTTAAATTCATTATTGGATGCGGGCTATCAAGGTATTGTTTCCGCAGGTGTGGGTAATGGTAACGTGAATGCCGCACACTTAGAACGTTTAGAAAAAGCGGCGAAAGATGGCGTTGTAGTAGTACGTTCATCTCGCGTGCCAACCGGTTACACAACGCGTGACGCTGAAGTGGATGATTCTAAATATGGTTTTGTGGCTTCAGGTACATTGAATCCGCAAAAAGCACGTGTGTTATTGCAATTAGCCTTAACACAAACAAAAGATCCAAAAGTGATTCAACAATACTTTGAGGATTTCTAGGAAAATCATTGAAAGTGCGGTCAGAATTTGAATCAAATTTTAACCGCACTTTCGGATAAAATAGGCTAATCCAAGTAATAAATATAGATAATGCACTAGTTTGTTGTTAATATATGTTCTGGAATTATTTTAAAAATTAATATGGAGAAAATATTATGATTTGGGCTCAACTTTTAGTCGTCCTACTCTTTATTTACCTAGGGGCTAGATTAGGCGGTATTGGTATCGGTTTTATGGGTGGTATGGGTGTTGTGGCACTTTCACTGCTTGGCTTAAAACCGGGTGCAATTCCGTTTGATGTAATTTCAGTTATCATGTCTGTAATCATGGCGATTGCGGCAATGCAAGTTGCGGGTGGTATGGATTTCTTAGTAAAAATGGCTGAAAAAATCCTACGTAAAAATCCAAAATACATTACCTTCCTTGCGCCAACGGTAACTTACTTTATGACTGTGCTTGCAGGTACTGGTCACACAGCGTTCTCAACACTTCCAGTAATTGCTGAAGTGGCAAAAGAACAAGGTATCCGTCCTTCACGTCCACTTTCTATTGCGGTTATCGCTTCACAAATTGCGATTACAGCCTCTCCAATTTCTGCAGCGGTGGTATTCCTTTCTGCTGAATTAGAGAAAAACTTTGGTTTAAGTTACTTACAATTATTAGGTATTTGGATCCCAACTACTTATGCAGCATGTATGATTACTGCGGTAATTTGTAACTTCCTTGGTAAAGATTTGAAAAATGATGAAGTTTACCAGGATCGTCTAGCAAAAGGCTTAATCACTATGCGTGGTGAAATGCAAATTGAGATCAAACCTTATGCAAAACGCTCTGTAATGATTTTCCTTATCGCAATTTTAGTGGTCATGCTTTATGCAACAGCAATCAGTAAAACTGTTGGTTTAATTCAAAACCCAATTCTTTCTCGTGATAACGCAATTATCTCTTTCATGCTTGCGACTGCAGCGATTATCACTATGGCATGTAAAGTGGACACAGCAAACATTACCAATGCAGCAACCTTCAAATCAGGTATGTCAGCCGTAATTTGTGTGCTTGGTGTGGCATGGTTAGGTAATACTTTCGTTGAAGGTCATATCGATCAAATCAAAGCAGTATCAGCTGAGTTCTTACAACAATATCCTTGGAGTTTAGCGGTTATCTTGTTCTTCGCAAGTACCTTACTTTACTCACAAGCTGCAACAGCAAAAGCATTATATCCAACTGCAATTTTATTAGGTGTTTCTCCGGAAGCCGCAATTGCAGCCTTCGCCGCGGTATCAGCATTATTCATTCTTCCTACTTACCCAACTTTAATTGCGGCAGTAGAAATGGATGACACCGGTTCAACTCGTATCGGTAAATATGTATTCAACCACCCATTCTTAATTCCTGGTGTGATTGCAATTAGCTTATCTGTATTATTCGGTTTCTTAATGGCGGGTGCAGTTTTATAATCCTCTATTAAGCTAAAATAAATGAAAACCATCTTGTCTTCGGATAAGATGGTTTTTTAATAGGGAACTTCTTCTTGTTGTGATACTCTAAAGGGCAACCTATTTTTATATATAAGGAAAACCAATGAAGTTATTTAAAATCCTTTTTGCTGCATTAATTGCTTATGTACCAACAGTATGGTCTGCGGTGGATTATAATATTAAATACAGTTCTAATTATTTAATGCCTGCGTACGTGCATTTTAAGGCTGATGGTTCACAGTATTCAGTCAATGCGAAAATTAATGTTCCGTTGTACAACATTGTGTTTACTTCTCGTGGTTCACAAAATGCGAGTCAATTTAAAATGGTGAATTATCAAGATGTGCGTAATGGTAAAACGTATGCAATTTCTAAAATTTCGCCAACAACAATTGAATACGGTAAAGTTAAAAATGGGTTAGAAACCGAGCCGTTAAAATTACCAACTTTCGACTTATTCACCATGGCATTTCAGTTGAGTTATTACGATAAATTACCAACCAGTTTCCAAATTACAAATGGTAAAAAACTTTACCCAATGGAAAATGTGAATGTGAAGAAAGTAGAAAAACAAATTCAATATAACAAGCAAACTGTCACAGAAATCACTTATTCATTTAAAACAGGTAACAAAGACATTATGGTGAAGAAATTCTCAGGTGAGCAATTTCCACGTTATATCAAATACAGCCGAGATGGCGATGATTACGAGTTAGAGTTTGATGATTTTGTAAAATAGAATCAGATGAGAAAAAGAAGCCACGCAAGATTTCGTGGCTTTTTATTTTATTGCGCATACATAAATACTTGAGTGAGAAGAAGTATCGATGAGATAACAAATTGGCAGCCTACAATTGGCATGACAAATTTCAACCATTTATTAAATGGAATGCCAAGCATTTGTAACGTAACAAGGACTAATCCTGTTGGTGCAAGGAACAACATAATATATTGCCCCCAGTTGTAAGCCGATACCACGATGTCTCTTGGAATGCCCACAGTATCAGCCAGCGGAGCCATAATTGGCATGGCGAGTACGGCAAGACCTGAAGATGAAGGTACAACCAGCCCTAAGAAGATGAAGATAAGGAGCTGACCAATAATAAAGACGCTGCCATTCATTCCATCGACAAGATGTGTCATATAATCGAGAATGGTGTCAGAAATCATTCCTTGTTCCAGAATGATATTGACTGCTCGAGCGAGTCCGATAATCAATGCGACGCCGACTAATTCAGAAGCACCATGAGTAAAGCCATTTACGACATCTTTTTCAGGCAATCCACTGATAAACATAATAATGATGGTAATAGCTAGGAAGGAGGCCGCCATTTGAGGGAACCACCAGCCTCCAAACATAACCCCCCATACCATGAGAGGAAAGGCGCCACTAAATAGAATCAGAATGAGTTTTCTTCTAAAGGTAAATTCAACGGTTGCATTCGGATCAATATCTTTCATATAGAGATCATAGAAGGCTTGACGATCGTCATAGGTATAAGAAAATTCAGGATTGGCACGCAGTTTTTTACAATACCAATACATGTAAGCAATCACACACGCACCACCAAGAATAAGTCCCAGTGTACGAAATCCCATTCCTTCAGTGAATGGAATACCCGCAGCATTTGAGGCAATGACAACGGAGAAGGGATTGATTGTAGAGAATGCCGTTCCCATTGAGGCGGCGAGGAATATGGCACCAACACAGACAATCGAATCATAACCTAAGGCTAAAAAGACAGGAACAAGAATCGGGTAGAAGGCTACCGCTTCTTCCTCAATGCCACAAGCCGTACCGCCTAACAGCATTAACACACAGACAGCAAAGACAACAGAGAACTCATTTCCTTTCGTTTTCTTGGTGAGAGACATTAATCCGGCATTAAAGGCTCCTGTCTTGTTTATGACACCAATCATCCCACCGAGTATGAAGATAAAAATCATAATATCCGCTACTTCAATGGTGCCATCCACCATGGCGTGAATCATATCAGTAATGCCTTTTTCGTGTTGTTCAATGCGTTGATAGGTATCAGGAATAGCGATAGGCTTTTTGATAATGCCGTTGGTGAAATTAGAAAGTTGAATTTTGATATTGAGTTGATTAAGGGTTTGTTCTGTTGCTGGATAGCTTTGATCGGGAATTCCGTGGGTTTTGACAATAAAATGATTTTCGGTGCTGTCGTAGGAAAGTTTAGAGTAGGACCCTGAGGGAATAAGCCAAGTTAGGCCAATAGCAATAAGAAGAATAATAAAGAGGATGCTAAATGCGGAAGGGAATTTCATCTTTTTCTTTGATGCTTCCATTATGGAGAACTCCTTGTGTTCGGATTAGTCAATAAGCCGAGCGCGTATTCTACACAAAACGAGCAAAAAAGCAAAGGGTGATTTTTCAAAGAATGTAATGATATCAAGGTTAGCAATCGTTTACTTAAACCAAGTTTTATTGTGGTTAAACCTGGCTTAAGTCTATTTTATTTAGGAAAATTGAGCAATTTTTTCACTCAAATCATCCAACATTTCATAACGTTTTCTGTACATGGAGCGTTTTTTGCTGGCAATTTCTTCCAGTGGTTTGCGGGCGCTTTCAAGCGGTAATTGCCAATATTGACCTTTTAATTGCCCTTGGTTTTCTTGCCAGAACTCATCGTAGTTGAATAGAATTTTACTGCGTGCAGATAAACGGTATTTACCTTGTGAAATGTGAGGGATACCGATTAATTCACATTGCCATTTTTCAGCTAACAAGCGGAAAACATTCATCAACATAAACATTGGGCGAACACCATGTAATTCCTTTGTGGCTTGTTTTACTGCTTCTTGCGCCTCTTCATAAGATGGGCCTTGAATTGAGGCAATAAGTAACTTATTTGGCTTTAAGAAGGTGAAAGAAGCATCATAGATACTACGTCCATTATTGTCTTTTAAGTTAATGGAAAAATAACCTTCGAAAGGGTCAATCTGATTGATATTGAAATAAATACCAAGTTGATCCGTTAATTGTGCCAATAAAAGGGATTTTTCTTGGAGTAGTTTTTTGCAAAATTCTACGCCCATTTTCTCTTCAAGCATTAACAAATTATTGGTAATGGCATTGAGTCGATCAGTTGCAGAAAAACGCTTGTCACAATAGGTCGCGAGCAATGCATTAAAACGATATGGATTTTGTTGAAAAAGCGGAATCCAGGTTTGATGAGTATTTAAGAAATCAACCAGGGCATCACATTGTTTTTTAAATAAAAATTTTCGTCCGTAATAACGGGCTTTATCCCTTAATTGTTTTTTTAATGGATGATTACAAGAATCGGGCAGTAATTCTTGAAAGGTCGCGAAAGTAATAGTTTGTTTTGCTGTCATAATGGATAAAGTGCGGTTATTTTTTCAAACGTTTTTATTAAGTAAAATCATACTGATTTTTGACCGCACTTATTGTACCTGTATTCCATGGTTTTTCCAATTAAGCATCAATAAAGATGGTTCTTTACTTGCCTATTTTTCGATTTCTCCTTAATATGCCAAATCCTACCTTGAATTTATGCAACTCATCCCCATATTCAATAAAATTATAGAATTGATGTAAGAGAGATAATTATGAACACCAAAAGAACTCAACAACGTACACTTCCTGTATTGCCATTACGGGATGTCGTCGTTTTCCCTTATATGGTGATGCCACTTTTTGTTGGGCGCGCAAAATCTATTAGTGCCCTTGATGAAGCCATGAATGAGGGCAAACAATTATTATTGGTGTCACAAAAGCAGGCTGATTTAGAAGAACCTACCGTTGATGATGTATTCGATGTCGGGACGATTGCTAATATTATTCAATTATTAAAATTGCCAGACGGCACTGTGAAAGTGTTGGTGGAAGGGCAACAACGCGCGAAAATTAATCAATTAAATGATGGTGAAGACCATTTTTCTGCGGAAGTGACACCGATTGAAACTACGTTTGGTGATGAAAAAGAATTAGATGTGGTGAAGGCAGCCGTTTTAAATGAATTTGAAAGCTATCTGCAACTTAATAAAAAAATCCCTGCAGATGTTTTAGGTGCACTTCAACGCATTGATGATGCCGATCGTTTAGCAGATACCATGGCTGCCCATATTCCTGTGACCGTTCGCCATAAACAAAGCGTGTTAGAACTGGCAGATGTGCAAGAGCGTTTAGAATACTTGCTCGGCATGATGGAATCTGAAGCAGATATTCTTCAAGTTGAAAAACGCATCCGTGGCCGTGTGAAAAAACAAATGGAGAAAAGCCAGCGTAACTATTATCTTAGCGAACAAATTAAAGCGATTCGCAAAGAAATGGACGAAGGCGAAAGCGAAGATACCATTGATGAAGTTGAGCAACTTCGTCAAAAGGTTGAAGCGGCAGGTATGCCAGCAGATGTGCGTGACAAAGTGGAAAGTGAGTTACAAAAACTCAAAATGATGTCAGCAATGTCGGCTGAAGCGACAGTGGTGCGTAGCTATATTGAGTGGATGCTTCAAGTGCCATGGCATAAACGTACCAAAGTGAAGAAAGATATCGCAAAAGCTCAACAGGTTTTAGATGCGGATCACTATGGTTTAGAACGAGTGAAAGAACGTATTTTAGAATACCTTGCGGTACAAGCGCGTTTAAACAAAATCAAAGGTCCAATCCTTTGCTTAGTAGGACCACCAGGGGTCGGTAAAACCTCACTGGGTCAATCTATTGCCAATGCAACAGGTCGTAAATATGTACGCATGGCATTAGGTGGGGTACGTGATGAGGCGGAAATCCGCGGTCACCGTAAAACCTATATCGGTGCATTACCGGGTAAATTGATTCAAAAAATGGCAAAAGTTGGCGTGAAAAACCCACTCTTCTTGCTTGATGAAATCGATAAAATGTCTTCGGATATGCGTGGGGACCCAGCATCAGCCTTGTTAGAAGTGCTTGATCCAGAACAAAATACTACCTTCAATGATCACTATCTTGAAGTGGACTACGATTTGTCTGATGTGATGTTTGTGGCAACCTCAAATTCCATGAATATTCCAGGTCCATTGCTAGATCGTATGGAAGTGATTCGCCTTTCTGGTTATACCGAAGATGAAAAACTCAATATTGCGATGCAACATTTGTTACAAAAACAAATTGAACGTAATGGATTGAAAAAAGGCGAATTAACCATCGAAGAAAACGCCATTTTAGATATTATCCGTTATTACACCCGTGAAGCCGGTGTGCGTGGATTAGAGCGTGAGATTTCTAAAATCTGTCGTAAAGCAGTGAAGAATTTATTGGTAAACCCAAAAGTGAAATCTATTACCGTTAATTCAGACAACTTGCATGACTATCTTGGTGTGAAACGTTTTGAATTTGGTAAAGCAGATACCCAAAACCGTGTGGGCGAAGTAACAGGCCTTGCGTGGACTGAAGTGGGCGGTGACTTACTGACCATTGAAACTGCTTCAGTGGTAGGTAAGGGTAAATTGACCTTCACCGGTTCATTAGGCGATGTGATGAAAGAATCTATCCAAGCAGCGATGACCGTAGTCCGTGCGCGTGCTGAAAAATTGGGTATCAATTCTGAATTCCATGAAAAACGAGATATTCATATTCACGTGCCAGATGGCGCAACACCGAAAGATGGTCCAAGTGCAGGTATCGCAATGTGTACCGCATTAGTTTCTTGCTTAACGGGTAACCCCGTGCGTGCCGATGTCGCGATGACAGGTGAAATTAGCCTACGCGGTAAAGTATTACCAATCGGTGGATTGAAAGAAAAATTACTAGCGGCACATCGTGGTGGCATTAAAACTGTATTAATTCCAAAAGATAACGTGAAAGATTTGGAAGAAATTCCAGATAACGTAAAAGAAAATCTTGCGATTCATGCGGTAGAAACCATTGATGAAGTGTTAGGCTTAGCGTTAGAGAATCCACCAGAAGGCATTGAATTTGTGAAAGTGGAAACGAAAGCGAAAGCACCACGCCGTAAAGCTGCGACCAAAACAGCAAGAGCGGTTAATTAATGACTTATTTTTTAGGGCTTGTGAAAACAAGCCCTTTTGACTTTTAATTATGCAAAAATTTCCCCCTCTTTCCCTTTATGTGCATATTCCCTGGTGTGTGCAGAAATGCCCTTATTGTGATTTCAATTCGCATGCACAGAAAGGCGCAATCCCTGAACAAGAATATGTGCAACATCTGATAGCCGATCTTGAGGCAGACTTAGAGAAATATCAGGCTAGTATTCAACATCGTTCACTTCATTCAATTTTTATTGGTGGTGGCACGCCGAGTTTATTTTCAGCGGAAAGTATCAAGTTGTTATTGGCAGAAATTCAACGTCGCATTCCTTTTTCAGAGAATATAGAAATCACCATGGAAGCCAATCCTGGCACCGTGGAAGCGGAGCGTTTTAAAGGCTATGTAGATGCTGGTGTCACACGTATTTCCATGGGTATCCAAAGTTTTAATGACGATAAATTACAACGTTTAGGGCGAATTCATAATGCGGCGGAAGCTAAAAGTGCGGTCAGTTTGGCGAAAGTTTCAGGCTTGAAAAGTTTCAATCTGGATTTAATGCATGGCTTGCCAAACCAAACACTTGAGGAAGCGCTAGATGATTTGCGACAAGCTATTGAGCTTGCTCCACCACACCTTTCTTGGTATCAGCTCACCATTGAACCCAATACCATGTTTGCTTATCGTCCGCCTACATTGCCGGATGATGATGAGCTTTGGGATATTTTTGAGCAAGGGCACCAGCTTTTAACCGAAGCAGGTTATCAACAATATGAAACATCCGCTTATGCGAAACCGGGCTTTCAATGTCAGCATAATTTGAATTATTGGCGATTCGGGGATTATTTGGCGATAGGTTGTGGTGCACATGGAAAACTGACTTTTCCTGATGGTGATATTTTACGTTTTTCTAAAACGAAACATCCGAAAGGCTATTTGCGTGGTGAATACCTTTATGAAGAAAAAAACGTGGAAAAAAATGACCACGCTTTTGAATTTTTCATGAATCGTTTTCGTTTATTGGAAGCCGTGCCAAAACAAGAGTTTGAATATTATACGGGGCTTTCGCAAAGTGCGGTCAAAAATCAAATTGATTTGGCCATTCAACAGAATTATATCGTGGAAACTCTGGATTCTTGGCAAATCACCGAACACGGAAAATTGTTTTTGAACGAGCTGTTAGCGCTTTTTTTAGATGAATAAAATTTTTTCATCATGACAAATAAATTTTTACACTTGTTTATTTAATAGGGTCGTATTAAAGTAAAGCAAACGTTTACGTTATTATTCAAAATTTAAAAGGGACAGAGAAATGGATCAACTGGAAATGAAAAAATTAGCTGCGCGCGCAGCGTTAAAATACGTTAAACCCGATACTATTGTTGGTGTAGGAAGTGGCTCAACAGTGAATTGTTTTATTGAGGCTTTAGGCGAATTAAAAGATCAAATTCAAGGTGCGGTAGCAGCATCTAAAGCTTCAGAAGAATTATTACGTAAACAGGGTATTGAAGTATTTAGTGCTAACGATGTATCAAGTTTAGATATTTATGTGGATGGTGCAGATGAAATCAATCCACAAAAAATGATGATCAAAGGTGGTGGTGCTGCACTGACTCGCGAAAAAATTGTGGCCGCTTTAGCGAAAAAATTTATTTGTATCGTGGATTCTAGTAAACAAGTGGATGTTTTAGGTACGACTTTCCCATTACCAGTAGAAGTGATTCCAATGGCACGTTCACAAGTTGGTCGTAAATTAGTTTCTCTTGGTGGCGCGCCAGAATATCGTGAAGGCGTGGTGACTGATAACGGCAACGTGATTTTAGATGTACATAACTTCGCTATCTTAAATCCAGTGGATATGGAAAAAGAATTGAATAATGTCGCAGGTGTAGTAACAAATGGTATTTTTGCTTTACGTGGGGCGGATATTGTGATTGTTGGTACACCAGACGGCGCAAAAATTATTGATTAATAAAAATAAGGAAGCAAACATGACAAACAAAGTCTCACTCGACAAATCAAAAATTAAATTTGTGCTATTAGAGGGCGTGCACCAAAGTGCATTAGATACCTTACATGCGGCTGGCTACACCAACATCGACTTTTACAAAAAAGCGTTAGACGGTGATGAGCTAAAAGAAGCGATTAAAGATGCGCATTTTATTGGCTTACGTTCACGTACCCAATTAACTGCAGAAATGATTGAAGCTGCGCCGAAGCTTATTGCTATTGGCTGTTTCTGTATCGGAACCAACCAAGTGGATCTTAATGCAGCAAAAATGCGTGGGATTCCGGTATTTAATGCCCCGTTCTCCAATACACGTTCTGTAGCTGAATTAGTGTTGGGTGAAATTTTGCTCTTAATGCGCAATATTCCTCAGGCAAATGCGGATGTGCATCGCGGTTTATGGAATAAATCAGCAGTGGGTTCTCATGAAGTACGTGGTAAAAAATTAGGTATCGTGGGTTACGGCCATATCGGTTCGCAATTAAGTATTATTGCGGAATCTCTAGGGATGGATGTGTATTTCTACGATATTGAAAATAAATTGCCATTAGGTAATGCAAAACAATTACACACACTTGAAGAGTTATTAGGTTCTTGTGATGTAATCTCGCTTCATGTACCTGATTTACCTTCAACCCGTAATTTAATGAGTGCTGAACGTATTGCACAGTTAAAACAAGATTCTATTTTGATCAATGCGGCACGTGGTACGGTAGTGGATATTGATGCCTTAGCGGCTGCACTTGAACAAGGTAAAGTTCGTGGTGCTGCAGTTGACGTATTCCCTGTTGAACCCGCTTCAATCAATGAAGAGTTTGTTTCTCCACTACGCAAATTTGATAATGTGATCTTAACCCCGCATATCGGTGGTTCTACAGCGGAAGCCCAAGAAAACATTGGTTTTGAAGTGGCGGGTAAATTTGTGAAATATTCTGATAATGGTTCAACCCTTTCTTCCGTGAATTTCCCAGAAGTATCTTTACCAGAACACGTTGGCACAAAACGTTTACTTCATATTCACGAAAACCGTCCAGGTGTATTAAACAAACTGAACCAAATTTTCGTCGAAGCCAATCTCAATATTGCAGCGCAATATTTGCAAACCGATCCGAAAATTGGCTATGTTGTGGTAGATGTTGAAACAGATGATGCATCACCATTGTTAGCCAAACTCCGTGAGATTGAAGGCACAATTAAAGCACGTGTGTTGTATTAATGTGAAAAATTAAGCAAAAATTGACCGCACTTTGTGCGGGATGAAAATCAAAATGGGCAAAGTAAGTTATTTTACTTTGCCCATTTTTATTAACTAGTTGCAGCTTACATTTATTTGATCATCGCCTTAAATAGATTACGGCGATCAGCATTAAATGTCGGCTGTGCGGTTGGGATGGATAAAATCATACGTAAACAATCTTGTGTGAGTTGAACAGCTTGTTCGTTAGTTAGATTCGGGGCGAGTGGTGAATGTAAGGAGCAACTTAAATATTGCGGTACATTTTCAAGACTACTAACGGTGAAAGTTAGCGCTTTGTACGGCAGTTGTACAGTGAGTTTATCACCTAATTCACGTGGCTCCCATTGTTGTTGAGGGCCAGGTAGGATCACCACACTCATCATCCATGGGGTTAATACTGTGCCGATCCATTGATCTTCAAATAAAACAAATTTAGGGCAGAAACACTCGATGCCTTTATGAAAGAAAGGGAGATCTTGCATTTCAGGTACAATGTTTTGCATTTCGGCAAGGAAAATCTCCGTTGGATTTTCTTCAAAGCCAGAAACAGAGTTTAAAAGTGCAGTCGGATTTTGTAGTGTTTTTTCGTGTCGATACATGGTTTATTTTTCAATATTAATAAGATTAAAGCATAGCAGGTAAAATCTTAAAGAAAGTTCCCTTCTTTCGTAAAGAGGGGGTAGGGGAGATTTAACACTTGTCTCTATTAATTAAGTCAAATCTCCCCCCCAGCCCTCTTTTCTAAAGAGGGGAGTCTAGATTCAAACCATATTCAGCAATCACTTGATTTAACGTTTCAAAAACCTTTGGCAACACGTTTTGTATTGTTTCCGTTAAGCCAATTCCAGATTCTAGTGATTCTGGTTGGATGCCGATAAGACAAAGGTGTTTTGGAAATTCGTCCGTCAATTTCATTGCAGAAAGTACATCACAAATGCCGAGTTGGTGTGGCGAAATTTTGCGAGAGAAAAAGGTAGGTACTTGTTCGTCATGCAACACGATAATCTCGCCTGGCTGTTTGTTAGCAAGCACGGCATCAACAATAATCAAATGCTCGCGATTTGCCATCGCATCCAGTAATTCCATGCCACAAGTACCACCATCGATGATGTCAAAGTGCGGTTGAATTTCAGGGCGTTTTTCAAGCTCCTGTACAACACGCACACCGACACCTTCATCGCTTAACAAAATATTGCCGACACCAAGAATTAACGGCTTCATTACAACACCTTCACTTCAGTCACTTCACCGTTTTCGGTATTAACTACGTGAACAGCACAGGACATACAAGGGTCGAATGAGTGAATGGTTCGAACCACTTCTAACGGTTTAGTTGGATCTGCCACTGGTGTACCAATAATAGAGAGCTCATAAGGGCCCATTTGGTCTTGTTCGTTACGTGGACCGGCATTCCATGTGGATGGTACAACCGCTTGATAGTTTTCGATGCGACCGTCTTTGATCACAACCCAGTGAGAAAGCATACCGCGTGGTACTTCACCGAAACCAACACCACGGAATTCACCGTTTGCTGGAATATCCGTTTTGATATACGCCGTCATATCACCTTTAGCGATGTTATCAATGAGCATTTGCCATTGAGCGCTTAAAATGTCGTTGATCGCACAGCAATGTACGGTACGACCGATAATACGTCCAAGGGTAGAATGTAATTGATCGGTGGTTAAAGTATTACCGGTCAATTTTTCATAAATGCCTTTCAATTCATTGAAATGGGTAACGGTTGGTGTGTCGTTTGCTGCCAAACCACACATTAAATAGGCGAGAGGTCCCACTTCGACAACTTTACCATAGAAGGTTGGCGCTTTTACCCAAGAGTATTTACCATCATCTTGCCAGCCGGTATATTTCGGACGAGTTAAACCCACCCAAGGTTCTAATGGCTCATCGTCTTCGTACCAAGCGTGTTTACCACTTTCTTTAATTCCTTTTACAACGAACTCATCTTTTTGTTGATCAATTGGACGGAAAGTTGATAAATCGCCGTTTTCGATATAACCACCTTTTAACATTAATTTAGAGTTATCTGCATCAATTGGGTATTCTGGTACAGATAAGTAGTTGCCCGATGTTTTGCCTAAGCTTAACCATTCAGGATAGTAAGCCGCAAATACTGCTGCATCTACTTTATACACTTGGTTAATGAAGTCAGTTAAACGGTCGATACAAGCTTTCACGAACATGAGACGTTCTTGGTTTAGTACCGCTTGGGAATCTAAGTTAATTGGGTTTGCTACACCACCAATCGCCAAGTTTTGAATATGTGGTGTTTTACTACCCAGTAATGCGACTACACGGTTAGCATCACGTTGACATTCAAGCGCTTGCAAATAGTGCGCGACGGCAATGAGGTTGACTTCTGGTGGAAGTTTCATTGCAGCATGACCGAAATAACCGTTAGCAAAAATACCAAGTTGTCCGCTGTCCACTAATGTTTGAATTTTTTTCTGTACATTGCGGAATTCGTTAGCACTGTTTAATGACCATGTAGAAACGCCTTTTAGCATATCTGCTGCTTTTTCAGGATCAGCTTGTAGCGCAGCGGTAATATCCACCCAGTCCATCGCGGAGAGTTGATAGAAATGCACGATATGGTCGTGAATGCTGTGTGCAGCAAGAATCATGTTACGAATGTACTGTGCATTGACTGGTACTTTAGCACCAATCGCATCTTCTACGGCACGTACGCTGATAATCGCGTGTACTGTGGTACATACGCCACAGATACGTTGCATAATCATCCATGCATCACGAGGGTCGGCACCTTTTACGATATTTTCCATACCGCGCCACATGGTACCGGATGACCAAGCATTGGTGACGACGCCGTTTTCAATTTCGCAATCAATACGTAAATGACCCTCAATACGGGTAATTGGGTCAATTGAGATACGTTTTTTTTCTGACATTATTCTGCTCCGCTAACTTTTTTGCTGAATGCCGCTTTTTCGGCAATAATTTTATCTGAGTCTTCGGTATGTTTTTCTTTAAATACCGGTAATACAGGGAATAAACGAATGATTAAAATATAGGCACATACTTCAATAGAAACGAAGCCGATTGAAATAAGCAATTCTTCCGCAGATGGGAAATATTGATAGCCGTTGCCCGGGTTATACATGATAAGCGAGTAGTTCATACGCCATAATGCGGCACCGAGTAACATGCTTAATGCCGAAATAAATAACCAACGGGAATCTGATTTTTTCTCCCCAAGGAAGAGGGTAAGTAACGGTAATACCATCAACCAGACTTCCATCCAGAACATCCATGCTTCAAATTTAGTTAATTTATCGAAACCCACAACCATTTGCAGTTTGTCGTGATAAATCAACTCACCAAAACGCACCGCTAAGAAACAGAAAATTAATCCTGCGGTAACGCGTGCTAATTGAGTAAATAAATGACGTTCATCTGGCGTTTTTCCTGCAAGACCCGCTTTAACTAAAGAACCCTCAAAAATCACAATAGAGAAGCCCATAATGAAAGCAGTCAGCAAGGAGAGAATTGGTAGTGCTTCATAGCTTTGCCATACCGGATGGACTTTGTGACCCGCCACAATCATCAAGGAACCCATTGAGGATTGGTGCATCATTGGTAACAAGGCACCCAAGGCAATAATGAAAAACATGATTTTATTCAGTTTATTAAACCATTTTTTCAAGCCGAAGAAACCAAGCCATACAGGGGCAAACTCTAGGGTCACCACGATGATATACACCGTCATACAAAATGCCGTTTCAAACAGAACGGAATTCGTGTTGAACTGGCCTGGAATGTAGAAATAAGGTAAATGCCAATAACGACCCATATCAATGGTGATAGATAAACCACCGAGTGAATAGCCGAATAAACTTGCAAGCAATGCTGGGCGTACAAGGGCGTGATATTTCCCTTTATTAAAAATATACACGGTCCAAGCTAATGCCCAACCGCCACAGGCAAATCCTGTACCAACAAGTAAGTCAAAGGCAATCCATAAACCCCAAGGATAACCGCCGTTAAGTGCGGTCACGGAACCGATACCGAAAACCAAACGTTTTAAAATTAATAAAACGCAAAGTACGGCAAGTGGTGCAAAAAAGAGAATTGCGGCAGAAACAAGGCGACCGCCTACCGGACGTGGATTACTCATGATGCTCATCCTCCGCTTCTTCGATTTCCTTGCGTGCCTGACGCATGGCTTCTTTTTGTGCTGCAATACGCTCAGCGATTTTATCGCCATGCATATTTTTGTAAGTCATAAAGGTTAAACCAGCAAGTGCCACTAATGGCAATGCTAAACCGCGATACAAGAAGTGTTGTAAATGCGCCGCACGAGAACCTGTCGCGACTTCATCTAAGTCTGGTAAACCAAGATTAGCAAAAGGTACACCACTTAAGGCGAGTACCTGTGTACCACCACCTTCTTTTTCACCGTAGATGTGATATTGATATGCTGGTACGGTAGCACGGTATTTATCTGTACTATTGACGTGTTGACGTGGATAATCGTATTCAGTACCACGTAATAAGCTTAAACGACGTTTCGCTTCTGCCAATAACTCTTCACGCGTACCAAAAATAATGGCACCAGTCGGACAAACATGACAGCAACCAGGTAATTCGCCTTTATCTAAACGTTCAACACCTTTTTGGTTACAGAGCTCACATTTGCTGATTTCACCGAATGGATTGTCGTAATCGTATTTTGGTACATCAAAAGGACAACCCACCATACAATAACGGCAACCGGTACAAATATCGGGATCGTATTTCACGATACCGGTTTTTGGATCTTTGGTTAGTGCTTGAACAGGGCAAACGGCAACGCAGTTAGGATCAACGCAATGCATACATTGTTTTTTCACGTAAGCATAGCCGTTTTCTGTTTTGTCTTTATTTTTGCCGTCGCCATCGCTCCACACTTGAATCACGTTACGAGTAAATGGGGTGAGTTTGTCGTTATTTGACCAAGTTTGATCACCTTTTGGATTCACAGGTGTGTGGTTTACGTTTTGACATTCAGCCACACATGCTTGACAACCTACGCAAAGGGTAGAGTCGTAAAGCATTCCTAGTGCGCCAGGAATGGGCTCAACCGTTTCCGTTGCCTGTGCACTCGACACAGGCAAGGAGGAAGCGATTCCGCCAAGCATACCTGCTTTTAGAAATTTTCGTCTATCCATCTTATTTACCTGTATGTTGTTCTTTCTCTGCGGCTTTAGCTTCGGAACGGGCTTTATGTTGAGCGCTTAATTCGCGTAAGGTTACAACACTCACACCGGCTAGGATTGCAGCGGCACCACCTAATAAACCAATAGCGGTCATAGTTGCACCTGAACCTTCGGTGTTGTTGACATCTGGTTTTTCAACGCGTGGTGTAGGGTTTTCTACGCCGGCTAATTGGAAAATACCTTTGGTAAAGCCCACACCTTTTTCGTTACAACCATAGCAAGGGTGCCCGATACCAACCGGCCAGTTATTACCGCCGACATCACAGAACTCTAAAGTAGAGCAGTTACCGTAAGTTTCTGGTCCTTTACAACCGAGATGATACAAACACCAACCGTTACGGTGACCGTAATCGCCATATTCTTTAGCGAAGCGACCCGCATCAAAGTGTGGACGACGATAGCAGTTTTCGTGAATTAAGCGATCGTAAGCGAATAATGGACGATTTAATTTGTCCATTGCGGGTAGTTTCTTATAAGTAAGAATATAAGCGACAGTTGCAAGGAAGTTGTGTGGATTTGGTGGACAACCTGGAATATTAATCACCGGAGTGCCTTTTGGTAATACTTCAGACAAGCTGCTTGCACCAGTTGGGTTGCCGCCACTAGAAGGTACGCCACCCCATGCTGCACAAGAACCGATCGCAATAATTGCGGCAGCCCCTTTAGCCGCTTCTTGGATGTGTTCTACAATCGGTTTGCCTGCTACCATACAATAGACGCCGCCATCTTTAACCGGAATAGATCCATCTACGACTAAAACATATTTTCCATAATATTGTTTAATTGCATTGTGTTTATTATCTTCAGCTTGTTCCCCGAAGGCTGCAGAAAGGGTTTCGTGGTACTCTAAGGAAATCATTTCCAATACCAAGTTTTCCACTGTTGGGTGGGTCGCACGTAGTAAGGATTCAGTACAACCCGTACATTCTTGCGCACCAATCCATAATACTGGTGGGCGTTTAGGCTCGGTTAAAGCAGCGGTCATTTCTGCACTCGCTTTTGAACTTAACCCCATAGTTGCCGCAAGTGCGGTACATAACTTCATAAAATCCCGACGGGAAACTTCTGCTAAAGCAGAAAATAATCCATCACTTCGTTGCATATAATCACTCCAATTGGCACGTTACTTGTATGGTTAATTTACCTATGATATGCCTTGATGAGGGAAATTTATTTGATCGTAATCAAAAATATCCTTATTTTTCTTGTGAGATTAGTGGGTAAGTTATTGTTTTTGTTTAGTCATTGAGAATGATTGTTATTTAATTGGATTGTCTTTGCTTTGAGTATATTTTTTGTACATAAAATCACAATAATAAAAGAAAGGATTTTTACTCGAAAAATCCTCTTAAAAATTGACCGCACTTTGCTGCGACATGAATAAGTAAGTAGACAAGCTAATTTCTTGGTTTTATTTATTTTTATTGATTTTTATCAACAAAAAATTGTCTAAGGGAATGGATTTTATTACGCTTTTCCCTATACTGAGCAGGGATAATTTTCTATGGAGAAATAATGATGAGTGTAGTCGCAGGTGTTGTCGTTGTAACTTTAGCTTTCACCATTTCAATGTATAACAAATTGGTTATGAGACGTAATCAAGTGAATAGTGTTGAGGCAAGCGTGGATGTTCAGTTAAAGCGTCGTTATGATTTATTGCCAAACCTTGTTGCCACAGCAAAGGAATATATGTCGCATGAGCGTAGTTTGCTTGAGCGTATCGTGACGTTACGTGAAAGTGCTAAGTTGGCTCATACTACAAGTGAAAAATTCCAACTCAATAATGAAATTTCAGGATTATTGCGTAATTTACAGGTTCGTCTAGAAAATTACCCTGATCTCAAGGCCAATCAAAATCTTATGCAAATTCAGACCGTACTTAGCGATGTAGAAGAGCAAATTTCTGCAGCAAGACGTACTTATAATTCAGCAGTTGAAGAGTATAACAATGCGGTGGAAATGTTCCCATCAAATTTAATTGCAAACTTGTTTAATTTCCAGAAAGGAACATTTTTCGATATTCCTCAGAATGAGGCGGAAGTCCCTAATGTGGGTAATTTATTTAAACAATAAGTGGAAAAACAATGAATACACCAAAAGAGATTGAAGGGATTCGTTTCCTTGGTTTGGAAAAATTAGATGAGGAACGTTTAGCCATAAAATCCCTTATTAACAAATCGATAATAGGGGCGTTTTTTGGGTTGTTTTTGCTTCTCGGCGCGATAGGGAGTGAGAATCTATTAAGTACGACCTTGATTCTTGGTGTGCTCATTTATTGTTTTCGTCGCTTATTTTTTAGATACAAACGCTTTATCACAGAATTTAAAACTCGGGTGATTAACACAATTGTTCAGGAGTTTGGTTTCCATTTTAGAGCAGATAGAGGTCTTCATATTGCTGACTTTCTCTCGGTTTATGATACGGGACCCGCGACTTTCCGTAGTGAGGATTTAATTTTTGGTGAGTTTAATCAGACAGAGGTTGAAATCTGTGATTTTTCAGCATTTAACATGGAGTTGAGGGAAAAAACGGTTAAATCATTAGGGATTAAGAACTTTCAAGGCATTTTATTCAAAGCAACTTTTCCTAAAGAACTGGCTCACTGGGTTTATGTTTGCGATAAGAAAGAAGCGGGTTTAAGAAAAGAAGGTGAGATTGCATTGATGGATAATCCGTCTTTTAATCGTTATTTTGATGTGTTTACTGAAGATCAAATCTTAGCAAGATATGCCTTATCGCCTAAGTTAATGGAACGCTTTTGTGGTTTGAAAGAGAAATTTAATTGCCCTATTTCGATGGTGCTTCGTGATCGAGAGGTGATTATTGCGGTTAATTTAGGAAAGAATAGTTTTGAACCATCCTTTGAAAAGTCATTGTTGGAAGACAATACGATTCGTGATTATATTTCGAGTATCAAAGGTTTCACAGATATGGTGAAAGAACTCGGGTTAAATAACCATATTTGGAAATAAACGTTAATGTAATAAAAAAGACGAGTTTAGATAAAAACTCGTCTTTTTGTTTTATATGCTATGTACTTGTTTATTGGTTTTTAAACAGCGAAAATTTTGACCGCACTTTTATTTCGCAAAATAGTCAGTTTTTTGCTATAATTCCGCACAATTTTCATTACAAAATAGAGAAAAACTATGTCAGAAACACCGGTTACAGAAAATGCTTATGGTGCATCAAGTATTAAAGTCTTAAAAGGACTTGATGCGGTTCGGAAACGTCCGGGCATGTATATTGGGGATACCGATGATGGAACAGGCCTACACCATATGGTGTTTGAGGTAGTGGATAACGCGATCGATGAAGCGCTTGCTGGTTATTGTTCCGATATTATCGTGACCATTCATGATGACAATTCTATTTCTGTACAAGATGACGGCCGTGGCATTCCAGTAGATATTCACCCGGAAGAAGGTGTTTCTGCAGCAGAAGTAATCATGACAGTGCTTCACGCGGGTGGTAAATTCGATGATAACTCTTATAAAGTATCAGGTGGTTTACACGGCGTGGGTGTTTCGGTAGTAAATGCACTTTCTGATAAATTGCAATTAACCATTCGTCGCCAAGGTCATGTGTATGAGCAATTCTATCACTTGGGTGAGCCTCAAGGGCCTTTAACTATTATCGGTGAAACGCAAGCGACGGGTACAACGGTGCGTTTCTGGCCAAGTCCGGAAATCTTTGCAATTACAACTTTTGATTACAAAATTTTAGCAAAACGCTTACGTGAGCTTTCATTCTTAAATTCTGGCGTATCAATTCGTTTAATCGACAAACGTGATGGCACGGAAGATCACTTCCATTACGAAGGTGGTATTCAAGCATTCGTTGAATATTTAAATAAAAATAAAAATCCAATTCATCCAAAACCATTTTATTTTTCAGCGGAAAAAGACGGCATCGGTGTGGAAGTCGCATTGCAATGGAATGATGGCGTAAACGAAAATGTTTATTGCTTTACCAATAACATTCCACAACGTGATGGTGGTACTCACTTAGCCGGTTTCCGTAGTGCGTTAACCCGTAGCTTAAATAACTATATGGAAAGCGAAGGGTTACTGAAAAAAGAGAAAGTGAGCACTTCAGGTGACGATGCGCGTGAAGGTTTGGTTGCGATTATTTCAGTGAAAGTGCCCGATCCTAAATTCTCTTCACAAACAAAAGACAAATTAGTGTCTTCTGAAGTGAAAAGTGCGGTTGAATCAGCCATGAATGAGCGTATGCAGGAATATCTATTAGAAAATCCAGCTGATGCGAAAATCATTGTAAATCAAATTATTACAGCTGCACGTGCGCGAGAAGCCGCACGTAAAGCACGTGAAATGACCCGTCGTAAAGGCGCATTAGATATTGCGGGCCTTCCGGGTAAATTAGCAGACTGCCAAGAAAAAGATCCAGCACTTTCAGAACTTTACCTCGTGGAGGGGGATTCTGCGGGTGGTTCGGCAAAATCAGGTCGAGATCGTAAAACTCAAGCGATTCTGCCATTAAAAGGTAAAATTCTTAACGTAGAAAAAGCACGTTTTGACAAAATGCTTTCTTCTCAAGAAGTGGGCACATTAATTACAGCACTTGGCTGTGGTATTGGTCGCGATGAATATAATCCGGATAAATTACGTTATCATCACATCATTATCATGACTGATGCGGACGTGGACGGTTCACATATTCGTACTTTATTGTTGACCTTCTTCTATCGTCAAATGCCAGAATTAATTGAGCGTGGTTATGTGTATATTGCTCAGCCACCACTTTATAAAGTGAAAAAAGGTAAACAAGAGCGTTATATCAAAGATAACGACGAAATGGTGCAATATGAATTAATGCTTGCGTTGGATGGTGCAGCGTTGCATATCAGTGCCAATGCACCGGCAATGAATGATTTAGTGTTCGAGAAATTAGTAAGTGAATATAACAATGTTCAGAAATTAATTACTCGCTTAAGTCGTTACTATCCTGAGCCATTATTACAAGGTTTGGTTTATCAACCACAATTAACCGTTGATTTAATGCGTAATGAAAGTGCAGTCGAAAATTGGGCGAATGCTTTTGTTGCGTACTTAACTGAAAAAGAAACAGAAGCCCATTTATATTCAGCGAGAACCCAATTTAACAGCGAACGCCAAGTATATGAAGCAGTCATTACTGTTCGTAAACATGGTATTGATACCGATTACTTCATTAACTTTGATTTTGTAACGGGCAATGAATTTGCGAAGATTTCTACATTCGGTCAGCAAGTCAATGGCTTACTAGAAGAGGGGGCGTATGTCACTCGTGGTGAAAAAATTCAACCCGTTCAGTCATTTGAACAAGCTGTTGAATGGTTGATGAAAGAATCTCGTCGTGGTTTAGAAATTCAACGCTATAAAGGGTTAGGTGAAATGAACGCTGAGCAACTTTGGGAAACCACCATGGATCCAAATGCTCGTCGTATGTTAAAAGTATCAATTAAAGATGCTGTTGCTGCAGACCAACTCTTCACCACATTAATGGGTGATGAAGTTGAACCTCGCCGAGAATTCATCGAAATGAATGCATTAAGAGCAAACTTAGACGTTTAGTCTAATACTCAAAATATCATTAAAAATGACCGCACTTAGGGAAACCAAGTGCGGTATTTTTTTGAGTTAGATCACAAAAATAAAAATAATTCTCAATTTTGTCTATTTTTTTATTACATTCTTTTTTATAATCTTGCCGTTTTTATTATTTAAGGATAACGATATGAAAAAGAATACATTTTTAGCGGTAGCTTACGGGATTTTGCCTGTTGCTGCAGTATCCATTTCTCAATCTTCCTTTGCTGAGGAACAATTAGAAACGATTAATGTTTCGACAGAATTGGATGATTCGACAAAAGCCAACCATTCTGAAAAGAAAACGGCAAAGATTATTCAACAAGAACTCATTCAAAATAACAAAGATCTTGTGCGTTATAGTCCTGATGTTGGGGTTGTTGATCAAGGTCGCCATCAAAAAGGTTTCGCTATTCGTGGAGTAGAGGATAACCGAGTAGGTATTAGTATTGATGGAGTTGCGTTGCCAGATTCAGAAGAAAATTCACTTTACAAGCGTTATGGTAACTTGAATACTTCTCGTCAAAGTATCGACCCTGAATTAGCTCGAACTATTGATATTGCTAAAGGTGCTGATTCTTTCAACCAAGGGAGTGGTAATATTGGTGGGGGGGTTAATTATCGTACCCTTGAACCCTTTGATATTGTAAGAAACGGTCGAAAATTTGGTGCGTTATATCGTACTGGTTATGCATCTCGTAATAATGATTGGACTAATACTTTAGGTGTGGCATATGCCGGTGAAAAAGCGGAAGCATTATTGCTTTATTCTAATCGCCATGGGCATGAAATGAAAAGTGCTGGTGGTTATACCATTCCTGAAGATTCGTACTACACACGTTCTCGTGGTTACAGTAAGCAAACTCCTGATGATTCAACACATAATAATCATAGTTATCTAGCTAAATTTGCATACCGTTTTAATGATAGTCACCGCGTTGGGGTTTCTTATAGTGGCTCGCGCAATAAAAATTATATTATCGAAGATTCAGCTGTGACGTCTGAAAACAACTGGCGTGAAGCTGACGACCGTGCGAAACGAGATACAGTCAATGTTTTTTATGAATATATGCCTGATTCAAAAGTGATTGCATTGGTTAAAACGGATGTGGATTATCAAAAAACACAAACCGCAGCCTATAATTATGAGGGGTATAGAGCTAAGCCTGCGACAGCTTGGAGCCCTGCTAAACCTAGTGAGCCTAGTGATAATAACCTTCGTTTTTTTAACACTAAATTTAAACGAATTAATTTTCGTATAGATAGCCAACCAATTGATTTGGGAACAACTAATCATACTTTTTCACTTAGAACCGCTATTTCTGAACGAAAATTTGATATTTTGCATCAAGATTCTGTTTATGTAGACAATAACTATGATGGCGTTAAAGAATGGGTAGATTCGAAAGATTCAACAATGATGTATCCTGTTAAAACACGTCATTACAATATCTCATTACATGATGAGATTCAATTTACGCCAGAATGGAAATCACACTTAGGTATTCGCTACGACTGGGCAAAATATGCCCAAGGCAGTTTAGGTACATTAGAGTGTAAAAACTGCCGTAAAGCTGATGATGCTAAATTCCATAACATTAGCTGGATAGCTGGGCTGGAAAAAACCATTAATGATAATTGGAAATTAGGTTACAGCATTGGTTCCGGTTTCCGTATGCCAAATGCTTCAGAAATGTATTTTGATTATCGGGATAATGCTGCCGGCGCTTGGATGTCAAATCCTAATCTCAAAGCAGAAAAAAGTTTGACCCAAAATCTTAACTTATTAGGTAAAGGGCGTTTAGGTGAATTATCTTTGAATTTACACCATTCTAGTTATAAGGACTTCTTGTATGAACAAGAAACATGGGAAAATTATAACTACTATGGAAGTATGTGGCGTTGGCGTCCGGTTCAACAAATGCAAAATATTGATTCTGCAAAAATTTACGGTGTTGAATTTACCGGTAGACTTAATTTAAATGAAGTTACACCAATGCCAAATGGTTGGAAGTTATTTGGTTCTTTAGGTTACAGCAAAGGAAGTATGTCTAATGGTGCAAGTTTAATGTCACTTCAACCAATTAAGGCAATTATTGGCTTAGATTATGAACAGCCTGACGGTAAGTGGGGTATTTTCTCTCGTTTAACTTATCTCGGTGCACAAAAAGCGAAAAATGCTAAATATCTTAAGACAGTTGAGCGTTGTGTAAAAAAAGAACGTGTTCCTAATCCTTACTATTATTATGGTATTGGTGAAGAATTTGAAATTAAATGTACGGAAGAGGCTCATGAAACAGAGTTGGAAACTTGGAAACATTTAAATTCAAAAGCCTTTGTATTCGATATGTTTGGCTTCTATAAACCAACTGAAAATATCATTTTACGTGCGGGAATTTATAATATATTTAATCGTAAATACCACACTTGGGATACTTTGCGTGGATTAAATAATACAGGTGGTAAAATAAACTCTGTAGGCTTAAGACCTAATTATAGATATGGCGGTTACCCAGGTCTTGAGCGTTATTATCAACCAGGTCGTAACTTCTCAGCCTCAATTGAAATTCGTTTTTAATTATTAAATTGTTTATAGCAAAGTACGCATAGTAATGTGCGTACTTCTTTTTTGTTTTTAGGAGCAATCATTATGATGATAGATAAACGCCTAATTAACACGGTGGCCGACAGTAAAAAATGGATTGGCATCACGGTGTTATGGAATTGGGTGGCGTTAATTGGCGGGATTATCAGTGCCGTCGTGTTTTCTTATATTTTACAGGCGGCTTATTTTAACGAATTGGGTCCACTAAGTGCGGTCATTTTGGGCATCATTTTAATTGCTGCTTTGGCGTTGCGTGCCTTTGCGGGTAAAAAATCGGTGCAGGCCTCTTATTTTGCCAGTACGAAAGTGAAACATGAGTTGCGTAGCCTCATTTATCGCAAATTGGCTTCAATGCCACTTAACCAAGTGAATCAACAATCCACGTCAAACATCATTCAAGTGGCTTCAGAAGGTGTGGAGCAGCTTGAAATCTACTTTGGGCGTTATTTGCCACAGCTTTTTTATAGCTTGCTTGCTCCGCTCACACTCTTTGCTTTCCTGATCTTTTTCAGTTTTAAAACAGCGGTAATTTTGTTGATTTGCGTGCCGTTGATCCCGATGTCGATTATTGCGGTGAATAAAATTGCGAAAAAACTCCTGGCAAAATATTGGTCCATTTATGTGGGATTAGGCAGTAGTTTCTTAGATAACCTACAGGGTTTAATTACGCTAAAAATCTATCAAGATGATGCTTATAAAGCGAAAGCGATGGATGAAGAAGCGGAACATTTCCGCAAAATTACCATGAAAGTGCTCACCATGCAGCTTAACTCGGTATCACTCATGGATTTACTTGCTTATGGTGGTGCAGCAATTGGGATTTTAACGGCTTTGTTGCAATTCCAAGCCGATCAATTAACTGTATTAGGTGTCATTTTATTTATTCTGCTTTCTTCTGAATTCTTTATTCCACTTCGTTTATTGGGTTCTTTCTTCCATGTGGCGATGAATGGTAAAGCGGCATCAGATAAGATCTTTACATTGTTAGATACGCCAGTTGAAACTCAAACACAAGCGGTCGATTTTGCAGCGAAAAATGCTATTCAAGTGGATATTCAAAATCTATATTTTGCTTATAGCGAAGAGAAGCCTGCGATTGTTGGCTTAGATTTAAGCATCTTACCAAATCAGCTTACGGTATTTGTGGGTAAAAGTGGTTGTGGTAAATCGACCTTGGTTTCATTGCTAATGGGCTTTAATCAAGCGCAACAAGGTAAGGTTTTGTTCAACGGCCAAGAAATTCAAGAGATTGATCGTCATTCGTTTTACGAAAAAGTCTCTTTGGTGAGCCATAGCAGTTATGTGTTTAAAGGTACGCTACGTGAAAACATGAAGATGGCGAAAATTGATGCCACAGATGAGCAAATTTATGCGTGTTTAGAGCAAGTCAATCTGGCGCAATTCGTTCGAGATAATGGTGGATTAGATATGCAGCTATTAAGCCGTGGCGCGAATTTATCCGGCGGTCAAATTCAACGTTTAGCCTTAGCACGCGCGTTATTACACAATGCGGCGCTTTATATTTTTGATGAAGCGACCAGTAACATTGACGTGGAAAGCGAAGAAATTATTTTGCAGTTCATTCAACAATTTAAACAACAAAAAACCATTGTGATGATTTCTCACCGCTTGGCTAATGCCGTGAATGCCGACTGCATTAATGTGCTTGAACAAGGCAAATTGATTGAGCAAGGCACGCATAAAGAGCTCATGGCAAAACAAGGTGCGTATGCTGAAATGTTCCAACAACAAAAAGATTTAGAACAAATTAGAGAGGTGGCAAATGCGTAAAAATGGTTTTGTTGTAATGGGGCATTTGTTGAAATTAGTGACCCCACTTGCGCATATCATGGCGTTTACCATCACCATGGGAACGCTTGGTTTCCTGGCTGCCATCTTTATTATGGTACTTGGGGCGATGGGGTTAGTGAATCTCTTAAACTTTGACACCCATTTAAGTTTTTCTGGCATTTTGACCGCACTTATCGTTTTAGCGGTGGCTCGTGGCGCGTTGCGTTATTTAGAGCAAATGTCTGGGCATTATATCGCCTTTAAATTATTGGCATTATTGCGTGACAAAGTGTTTTCTTCTTTGCGCCGTTTGGCTTTTGTGAAGTTGCAAGATAAACAAGCGGGGCAATTAGTGTCATTAGTCACCAATGATATTGAATTGCTCGAAGTATTCTATGCGCATACTATTGCACCGATTATGATTGCGTTCTTTACTTCTGCGATTTTATTGTTGGTCTTTGCTCATCTTTCAGGCTGGTTTGTGGTTGTGGCATTAGCTGCTTATTTAACGGTAGGTGTGATTCTACCCATTATCACCACCAAATTAGCGCGTGAAGATGGCAGACGCTATCGTGAATTAGTAGGCGAAATGAATGATTTCTTCCTCGACAGCGTACGAGGCATGAAAGAAATTCAACTTTTTGGCTATGCGAAACAACGTTTAGATGAAATTCAACAACGCAGTCAAAAAATTGATACGGCTTTTGAACGCATTAAAGACCAAGAAGCTAAAGTACGTGTTTACACTGAAGTGGCAGTATCAGCGTTTAACATCATTATGTTATTCACCGGCTTAATTTTGTTTAGTCTAGATAAGATTGATTTTTCTGCCTTTTTAATTGGTGTGATTTTATTGATGTCGAGCTATGGCCCGGTTATTGCGTTAAGCAACCTTTCAAGTAACTTATTACAAACCTTGGCTTCAGGTGAGCGAGTATTGAGCTTGCTAGCAGAAGAACCTGAATTAAAAGATGTAGAAAGTGCGGTCGATTTAAAAGATGTTTCTCGAATTGATGTTGAGAACGTAAGTTTTGCTTATGGTGAAGAACAAATTTTATCGGATGTTAGCTTGTCTGTGAAAAAGGGGGAAATTTTAGGTATTCACGGCAGAAGCGGCAGTGGTAAAAGTACCCTGTTAAAACTGCTGATGCGTTTTTACGATCCTAAATCGGGTAGTATTAAAATTAACGGCGAAACTTTACCGAATATCAACACCCGCAGTTTGCGTGACAATATGGCATACATTACCCAGCAAACCTATATTTTCAACGAAACCATCGAGGAAAATATTCGCCTTGCACGCCGTGATGCAACATTAGAAGAAATTATGGAGGCCGCGAAGAAAGCGTCAATTCATGATTTCATTTTAAGCTTACCAGAAGGTTATCAAACGAAAATGACGGAATTGGGCGGCAATCTCTCTGATGGTGAAAAACAACGTATCGGTATTGCTCGTGCATTCCTACACAACGCACCGATCATTTTACTCGATGAACCGACTAGTAATTTGGATAGCTTAAACGAAGCGATGATTTTGAAATCATTGTTGAACGTGAAAGCAGAAAAATTGATTATTCTCGTGAGTCATCGCCAATCGACTATGGCTATTTGCGATCAGGTGATTGGCATTGAGAATGGAAGGATGTCGTAAGGTAGTGAGAAAAAGAGCGGTTAATTTGACCGCTCTTTTTTATTTTCTTAATTTCACTAACTCAACTTCGTGATTTTCACCTTTTCTAAGAATGAGATTAGCGCGTTCACGAGTCGGCAAAATGTTTTGCTTTAAATTTAATCCGTTAATGTTATCCCAAATGTTGCTGGCTGTTTCAATTGCTTCTTGCTCAGAGAGATTAGCGTAATGTTTAAAATAGGAATCCGGATTGGTGAAAGCACTTTGACGGAATTTTAAGAATCGTTTGATATACCATTCTTTAAGTAAATTCTCGTCAGCATCAACATAAATAGAAAAGTCCACAAAATCAGATACGAAGGTTTGATTGGCTTTATTTGAACCTGTTTGGAGAACGTTTAGTCCTTCTAAAATTAAAATATCCGGTTGATCGACAATATCGAACTTATCAGGAACAATATCGTAAGTCAGATGAGAATAAATAGGCGATTTTACAGATGGCTTGCCTGATTTGATATCAGCTAAAAAACGAATTAATTTGGCCGTATCATAAGAAATAGGGAAGCCTTTTTTCTGTAGTAAATCGTCTTTTTTTAGTTTTTCTAATGGATAAAGAAAACCATCAGTAGTAATCAGATCAACTTTTCGTTCGGTAGGCCAGTGGGTTAGCAAAGATTGCAAAATACGTGCCGATGTACTTTTCCCAACAGCAACACTACCCGCTATACTAATGATGTAAGGGACTTTAGGGCTTTGTCCGCCAAGAAAACGATTTAAAACCGTTTGGCGACGAAGGTTTTCATCAATATAGTAGTTGATGAGACGTGCAAGTGGCAAGTAAATGGTGCTTACTTCATCGAGAGAAAGCTCTTCATTAAAACCTAAAAGCGGTTTGAGATCTTGCTCCGTTAATTTTAGCGGAACAGATTTTCTTAATTCAGCCCATTGTTGACGACTAAAGTTCAGAAAGGGTGTGAGTTGTTCGGTAATTTCCACGGCGCTTTATATCTAGAGTGAAAAAATTGGACAAAATATACCCTATAAATGAGTTGTGATCATCGTTTTTTATTAAAAGTGATGAGTTTTAAAGCAAGAATGTGGCTTTTTGCTTGTAAATTAGACGAATAGTTAAAAAAAACACATTTTTCATAAAAAAAACTTGTCAGGCATAAATTTTTCCATATAATACGCCTCACTTGCTTACAACACGCCGACTTAGCTCAGTAGGTAGAGCAACTGACTTGTAATCAGTAGGTCACCAGTTCGATTCCGGTAGTCGGCACCATCAAGTCCGGTGGGGTTCCCGAGCGGCCAAAGGGAGCAGACTGTAAATCTGCCGTCACAGACTTCGAAGGTTCGAATCCTTCCCCCACCACCACTTTCTGGCAGCGTAAATGCCGCCGGAGCTGGTTGGAAAAATTAGCCAGCTCAAACTGAAAAAGAGAGAAATCTCTTTTTTTGTTACAGAAAGAACTGGGTAGCCGAGTTTCAGGATGCGGGCATCGTATAATGGCTATTACCTCAGCCTTCCAAGCTGATGATGCGGGTTCGATTCCCGCTGCCCGCTCCAATACGTGCTGATATGGCTCAGTTGGTAGAGCGCACCCTTGGTAAGGGTGAGGTCCCCAGTTCGACTCTGGGTATCAGCACCACTTCACTTCTCCTTCCCGTTTCTCTCTGTTTCAATTTTACTGTATTCAACAATTCAGGCATTTCGCCTGGTTGATGTGGTGATATCACCGATTTATCCGTGTCTTAGAGGGACAATCGATGTCTAAAGAAAAGTTTGAACGTACAAAACCGCACGTTAACGTCGGTACTATCGGCCACGTTGACCATGGTAAAACAACGCTGACCGCTGCAATCACTACCGTTCTGGCAAAAACCTACGGTGGTTCTGCTCGTGCATTCGACCAGATCGATAACGCACCAGAAG
>OGZV01000007.1_pt1 | contig 199400 bp, 193 predicted proteins | sample 1576861 | NCBI WGS metagenome assembly OGZV01 (sample SAMEA3541501, study PRJEB24748) | human gut metagenome | biome: human gut; feature: human-associated habitat; material: faeces | place: China | collected 2012
CTGACGTAGATTAGCCCTAAATTCCACACCAATCCCGCAGAATTTTAAGCTGTTGAGACGGTGTGCCGAAGTTAAACCGAAATTCGCATTCTTTCAAGAACAGCGGGAAGGATTTGCGATCGATTCCGTTGTATTTGCGCAAGACACGTTTTGCCTGATTCCAAAAATTCTCAATGCCGTTAATGTGGTTCTGACGGTCGGCAAATTCCTTGAAATGGTTGATGCGGTAATGGATGAAACCGGTCACGTCCAGCTTGTCATAGCTGCTCAGGCTATCCGTGTAAACAATGCTGTCCGGCATGATTTTCTGTTTGATAACAGGCATCAAAGTATCAGACTTGGCATTATCTACGACAACGGTATAGACCCGTCCGTTGCGTTTCAGAATGCCAAAGATAACCACTTTTCCTGCCGCGCCGCGACCATGTCTGCCTTTACGCTATCCGCCGAAATAGCTTTCGTCCAACTCGACAGGGCCCTCAAAAACCTCATCGGCAACCAAGGCCAGATAATGGCTGATAACCATACGAATTTTGCGGTAGAACAGAATAGCGGAGTTGGGCTGAATGCCCAAAATATCGGCAGCGGAACGGGCGGTAACTTGGAGTACAAAAAATTCAAGTAGTTTCTTTTGAACTCTCTTGCTTAATTTACAATTGGTTATCTGCATTTTCGTAGCCTAGCATAACTGCTAATCTACGTCAGCCCCATAACTTTTGGCTAGAAAATATGTTTTTTTGATATAAAAAAAGTGCAGTCAGAAATTTGTGTGTTTTTCTGACCGCACTTTATCGTAAGTTATCACGATATTAAGGACAGGGTTTACTCACCATAATTTCAATCACTTGGCGATCGATATGGTGCATACTCTTAGACGCAATCGAACATAGATTATCGATGGTGCGATCGAGATCGTGTTCAACAATGCCTTCATTACCCGTAACATGGGTTTCATCCATTGCCATGAGTACCGATTTATAGCCAGAAGCCACGCTGGTGGACACTTTCATGGCACAGCTATTGGATGCGCCATCGCAGATAATGCCACTGATATCACCGATCATGCTGCAAATCCCCATACTCACGGTTTCGAATTTACCCGTAAGTAAATAGGCAATGCCTGCACAACTTCCCATGGAGGCAGTCGTCACTGCACAAAGGGCAGAGAGTTTGGGTAATTTACTGTGGATATAAATGGCCATTAAGTGTGACAAGAAGAGCGCACGGAGGCGTTTTTCTTCACTCACGTTTAAATAATCGGCGACCACAACCACGGGCATAGTCGCGGCAATACCTTGATTACCTGAACCAGAATTACTCATTGCTGGCAATGTAGCCCCGCCCATACGCGCATCGGAGGCTGCAGTAGTTTCAATCATGATTTTGCTGAGCAAATCGTCTGACATTAAGCCACTACCAACTTGTTTGCGTAATGTTCTGCCAATGTGTAAACCGTAATTTTCGCGTAATCCTTCGTTAGATAGTGCACGATTGAGCTCAGCAGCTTGTCCGATAAAGCGGATTTTATCGAGCGCAACTTCACAAGAAAATTCAAAGATTTCACGTGTGCTCACCAGTTTGAAAATATCATAAGGATCGCAATCAGCACATTCATCGTGTTCTTTCTCAAAAACAACTTCGCCATTTTTTTCAATTAAAATGATGTTTGTGTGTTGATCTTGAATCGCTACTTTCACTCGGTCATTATCGGCAAACAACACGGCTTCCGAATATAAAATATGATCGGTTTGATGAATATCCACATTAACGAGCTTTTTATCAAGCATCGCCTTGGCTTGGGATACTTGCTCTGGCGTGATGTGTTTTAATACTTCTAATTCACCCTCAGGATCGCCGCCTAAACCACCAATCGCCGCTGCAATAGGTAAGCCCACCATACCGGTTCCCGGTACTGCAACGCCCAATCCATTTTTCATTAAGTTTGGTGATACTTTAGCTTCAATACGTTCAGGTGTTTTGCCTAAATATTTAGCCGCTGTTGCTGCTGCAAGCGCCAAAGAGATAGGTTCAGTACAGCCAAGTGCTGGAATCACATCGCGTTCCACAAGGTGAATTAATGGTTTTTCTATTTCGTTGAGTCTTTCTTGATTCATAAAATTCTTTTTAATTTTTTAAATACTGTCTTCTTTCTCTATGACTAATATGCGCGCCTCACCTTGTGGATGAGCAACATGTTCGGTACCGATACCCGCATAAAAAATATCACCTGTATGGAGCAATACGGCTTTCTCTTGACCATTTTCTTTGTAGCGCATTTCCACCGTACCATCCATGACAGCAAAGACTTCTTCACCGTCATTGATATGCCATTTGTAAGGCTTATCTGTCCAGTGAAGACGCACGGAAATACCATTCATATTGGTAATATCAAGGGCTCCCCAAGCGCGTTCAGCCGTAAAGAGGTGACTTCTAATAACTTTATTCATGACTAAATTTGTTAGTGTGCCTCATCCCAGTTCGTACCTTGACCCACTTCTACAATCAGTGGCACCACTAAATCAGCTGCACTTTCCATTTGTGTTTTGATGAGTTCGCTATAAAATGCCACTTTTTCTGATCGCACTTCAAACACCAATTCATCGTGCACTTGCATGATCATTTCAATATCGGGATCGTTTTGTAGTTTTTGATCTAATTGAATCATGGCACGTTTAATAATGTCTGCGGCGGTACCTTGCATTGGCGCATTGATCGCGACACGTTCGGCAGCTTTACGGCGCATACCGTTAGAAGAGTTGATATCCGGTAGATATAAACGACGGCCGAATAGGGTTTCTACATAGCCTTGGGCTTTGGCTTTTTCACGAATATCGTGCATAAAGGTTTGTACGCCTGGATAGCGTTTGAAATACAAATCCATATAGCTCTGGGCATCTGCACGGCCAATACCGAGTTGACGCGATAAGCCAAAGGCTGACATACCATAAATTAAACCGAAGTTAATTGCTTTAGCATTGCGGCGTTGTTCGGATGTTACTTCATCTAGTGCGACACCAAAGATTTCTGCTGCGGTAGAGCGGTGAATATCTTTGCCTTGGGTAAAGGCGTTAATTAAGCCCTGATCCTGTGATAGGTGCGCCATAATACGTAGCTCGATTTGAGAATAGTCGGCAGCAACAACGGTAAAGCCTTCGCGCGCAATAAATGCCTGGCGAATGCGGCGGCCTTCTTCATTACGAATCGGAATGTTTTGCAGATTCGGATCGCTTGATGAAAGACGACCGGTGGCTGTCACTGCTTGATGGTAGGAAGTATGCACTCGACCCGTTTGTGGATTCACCATTTGCGGTAATTTGTCAGTGTAGGTGGATTTTAGTTTGCTTAGCCCACGATGTTCTACCAACACTTTCGGTAATTCATGACTAAATGCGAGTTCTTCCAACACTTCCTCGTTAGTGGATGGCGCACCTTTTGGTGTTTTTTGAATAACCGGCAAACCTAATTTATCAAACAAAATTTCTTGTAATTGTTTGGTGGAAGCTAAATTAAATGGTTGCCCCGCCAAGACATAGGCTTGTTCTTCTAATTCACTTAAACGGTTAGCGATTTCGTTAGATTGCAGGAATAGTGCATCGCTATCAATTAAGACACCACGACGTTCCATACGGGAAAGCACGCCTAATAACGGCAATTCCATTTCTTTAAAGAGTTTTTCAAGAGTTGGTTCTTTAGAGAGTTTTTCCCATAGCACTTGTTGCAGTTTCATCGTTACATCAGCATCTTCCGCAGCGTACTCGGCGGCTTGTTCTAATGGAATTTGGTTAAAAGTCAGCTGATTTTTACCTTTGCCCGCAATCTCTTCAAAACTGATGGTTTGATGCCCTAAATAACGTTTCGCCAGATCGTCCATATTATGACGGCCTGTGCTGTTGAGTACATAGGATTCCAACATGGTATCGAAAGCCACACCTTGCACATCAATGCCATTACGGGCGAAGATGGTGAGGTCGTACTTGAAGTTTTGCCCAACTTTTTGAATAGCAGGATTTTCTAAAACCGGTTTTAACAACGTAAGTGCGGTTGTTTTTTCGAGAGTTTTTGGTGCGCCTAAATAATCTAATTGCAGCGGTAAGTAAGCTGCTTCACCGTTTTCTAACGCAAAGGAAATACCGACTAAGTTGGCAGCCATATAATCTAAATTATCGGTTTCTGTATCTAGGGCAAAAAGTTTGGCTTGTTTGAGTTTTTCCACCCAACGATTTAAATCTGCTTCGGTGAGCAAGGTTTCATAACGGCTGCGATCAATTTGAATTGCCGGTAATGTTTCATCGCTATTGTCTTGAGCGAGCGCAGGCGTAGCTTGATAGTGATTAATCTTGGTCGGTTGTTCGTTATTATTAGTAATAGAATCAGCCCCATTCATCACTTCATTGAGCCAACGTTTAAATTCATAACGGCCGAAATATTCAGTGAGTTGATCGTTATTGCTTGCGCCAAGAGTGAGTTGCTCTGGTGTAATATCGAGGGCGACATCGGTTTTGATGGTGGCAAGGCGATAGGATAAATCCGCCATTTCTTTTTCAGCCAATAATTTATCACCTAATTTTTTTGCCCCACGAATTGGCAATTCAGACACTTTGTCTAAGTTGGCATAAATTTCTGCCATGCTGCCGATACCTTGCAAGAGACCAAGTGCGGTTTTTTCACCGACACCCGCTACGCCTGGAATATTATCGGCGCTATCGCCCATTAGCGCTAAGTAATCGATGATGAGTTCTGGTGGAATACCGTATTTTTCAATCACGGCCTCGCGATCTAATAAGGTATTATTCATGGTGTTGATCAACATAATGTTGTCATCCACTAGCTGCGCCATGTCTTTATCGCCGGTACTGATCAAGACTTTTTGATTGGCTTTAGAAGCCGCTACCGCTAAGGTACCAATGACATCATCAGCCTCCACACCTTCAATGACTAAAAGAGGAATGCCAAGGGCACGGATAATATCGTGTAACGGCTGAATTTGTTTGCGCAGATCGTCCGGCATCGGTGGACGATGGGATTTATATTGTTCAAACATTTCATCACGGAAAGTTTTGCCCTTTGCATCAAAGACTACCGCAATATGGCTCGGTTGCACTTGCGAAATCAGGCTTTTGAGCATGTTTAATACACCGTACATGGCACCAGTCGGTTCACCGGCAGAATTGGTGAGTGGTGGAAAGGCATGAAAAGCACGATATAAATAAGATGAACCGTCCACTAGGACTAATGGATTAGGAGCGATAGTTGGCATAAATATTCCGTTCAAAAATAATGAAAAGTGTCGCATTATAGCGTAAATTGCGAAATGGGGCGAACGGATAAAGTGCGGTCAATTAAACGTAAAAATTATGACGAAGGCATTTGGCTGTGGCATAATAGGAACACTTGAGCATTCAACATAAGGGAATAACATGTCATTAAAACTGGTTGAAGTTGTTGTATTAGGGCAAGTGCTGCGCTTGAATGTCCCTGCCGAACAAGAAGAGATTTTGCGTCAAGCGGCGCGTAATTTAGATCTTCAAGTGTCTGAAATGAAAGAGCGTACAGGTTTATTGCAATTAGACCGTGTGCTTTCTATTGTTGCCTTGAATTTAAGTTTTGAATTAACCCAAGAAAAGAATAAAAATGCCCAGATTGAAAACGTGTTATGTACGCGAATTCAGCAGTTAGATCATTCTTTAGAGAATGCATTAGGTGGGCGCCTTATCGTCGATTAAATAAAAAAAGAACCGCATGTTGAAAGTGCGGTTCTTTTTTTATGTATTTTTAATCGGGCGTGTAATAGAGTTTACCAATTTCAATTTTTTGTCGCCCTGTTTCTTCACGCCATTTATTGCTGTCTCGTAAAGAATAAACGCAGCCACAATATTCTTGCTGATAAAAACGTTCACGTTTACTGATTTCGATCATGCGTTGCGATCCGCCAGCTTTACGCCAGTTGTAATCCCAATAAATTACATCATCATATTTTTCAGCTGCACGGTGACCACATCCATTAATTTGATCCATGTCTTTCCAGCGAGAAATACCAAGACAGCTGGTAAATACAGGGAAGCCATGTTCATGAGCATATTCAGCGGCTTTTTCAAAACGCATATCAAAACACATAGTGCAGCGAATACCACGTTCCGGTTCCCATTCCATGCCTTTTGCGCGATCAAACCATTGTTGGCGATCGTAGTCTGCATCAATAAACGGAATCCCAAATTTTTGGGCAAAACGGATGTTTTCTTCTTTACGAATTAAATATTCTTTTAATGGATGAATATTCGGGTTGTAAAAATAAATCGTAAACTCAATACCCGAGGCTAAAATGGCTTCCATCACTTCACCTGAGCAAGGCGCACAGCAAGAGTGGAGAAGCAACTTATTATGTCCTTCGGGTAATTCGAGTTTTTCACGAATAAAAGGCGCATTGGGATCCTTGCGCACTTTTTGTTTACGCGGTTTTTGAAATTTAGGTTGAGAATCGACCGCACTTTGCGGTTGAATTTGTTCTTCAGTCATATTAATAAGTTCGGTCTACCGATAAATAAGCCAGTGAAATTAAGGCTTTTTTGTATTCGCTCTCAGGTAATAAGGCAATAGCATCAACCGCTTTTTGTGCTTCTTGTTTCGCACGATCCATTGCATAATCAAGAGATTTATGTTCAGCCATAATCGCAAGCACGTCATCGATCGCATCACGTTTTCCGCCTTGTTCAATGGCTTCACGAATAAGCGCGGCTTGTTGTGGATTACCATGACGCATTGCGTGTAATAAAGGTAGAGTAGGTTTACCTTCGGCGAGGTCATCACCCACGTTTTTACCTAATGCGTCAGCGTTTGCGCTGTAATCTAGCACGTCATCCACTAATTGGAATGCGGTGCCGAGATAGCGACCATATTCTTGAAATGCGGTTTCAATTGATTTTTCAGCACCCGCAACAATCGCAACAGATTGTGCTGCCACTTCAAATAAGCGTGCTGTTTTACTATAAATCACACGCATATAGCTTTCTTCCGTGGTATCCGGATCATTCACATTCATCAATTGTTGAACTTCACCTTCAGCCAACACGTTGGTGGCATCTGCCATAATGCGAAGAATATCTAGGGATTGTAACTGTGCCACTAATTGGAATGCACGGGTATAAATGAAGTCACCCACTAATACGCTAGCCGCATTACCAAAGGCTGAGTTTGCCGTTGCGCGACCACGACGCATATCAGATTCATCTACCACATCATCATGTAATAAAGAAGCAGTGTGAATAAATTCTACAAAGGTCGCACAAGTCGCTACTTTATCACTTTCATAGCCTAATGCACGAGCCGCTAAAACTGCAATAAGTGGTCGAATACGTTTTCCGCCACCTTGTACAATATAAAAACCAAGTTGATTAACCATCGGCACATCGGAGTTAATTTGTGCTAGAATGGCTTGGTTGACTTTCTGCATATCCGCATCTGTTAATGCTTGGATTGCATCCATATCCATTAAATCTTGTTTGTTCATCTTCATTTGGTTCGATGGTTGTGTATATAAAAGAAAGTGCGGTGAATTTTACCCGATTTTTCAAGGTTTCTGAAATTAAACTCGAGGAAAAGCGGTTTTTTTTATTTTATTGCAAATAAGTGCTTGCGATCGAGTTGTTTTTTCCGTAGAATTTGCGACCTATTTATATGAATTTTGAAGTGCGGACCGAAAATAGTAACGGAGAAGCACAATTTATAGCGGAGTATTTATGTACGCAGTTTTCCAAAGTGGCGGTAAACAACACCGTGTGAGCGAAGGTCAAGTAGTTCGTTTAGAAAAACTTGAACTTGCAACTGGCGCAACAGTTGAGTTCGACTCAGTGTTGATGGTCGTTAATGGTGAAGATGTTAAAATTGGTGCACCAGTAGTAGCTGGTGCGAAAGTAGTGGCTGAAGTTGTGGCACAAGGTCGTGGCGATAAAGTTAAAATCGTTAAGTTCCGTCGTCGTAAACACAGCCGTAAACAACAAGGTCATCGTCAGTGGTTCACAGAAGTGAAAATCACTGGGATTCAAGCATAATTTCAGAGGAGATCAAGTAGATGGCAACTAAAAAAGCTGGTGGTTCAACTCGTAACGGTCGTGATTCTGAAGCTAAACGCCTTGGTGTTAAACGTTTCGGTGGCGAATCTGTATTAGCAGGTAGCATCATTGTACGTCAACGTGGTACTAAATTCCACGCAGGTAACAACGTAGGTATGGGTCGTGACCACACCTTATTTGCTACCGCTGACGGTAAAGTAAAATTTGAAGTGAAAGGCGAGAAAAGCCGTAAATACGTAAGTATTGTAACTGAATAATTTTACATCTGATTTGATAAACGCCCCGCATTTCTGTGGGGCGTTTTCTTTGTTTTCTTACCTGTAATTTACAATCATTAATCAAATTTGTTATCTTAGCACGATCATTCTCTTCAATATTTCTTAGAATGATATTTACCTGAATTCCTAACTGTGCTTTAGCCAAATAAAGGAAGACATCATGAAAAAACAACCTCTTTTAGGATTTCTATTTGCTTTAATTACAGCGATGGCGTGGGGATCTTTACCCATTGCGTTAAAACAGGTTTTATCCGTGATGACGCCACAAACAATCGTGTGGTATCGCTTTATTGTGGCATTTCTAGCGCTCTTTATTTTGCTTGCCTATAAGAAAAAATTGCCACAATTTTTCAAAGGTGGTCGATTCATTTGGCTTGTGCTCATTGGTGTCGCTGGATTATCGGGTAATTTCTTCTTATTTAATAGCTCACTTAATTTTATTGATCCTCCTTCAGCTCAAATTTTTATTCATTTTTCTTCTTTTGGTATGTTGATTTGCGGTATTTTTGTCTTTAAAGAAAAGCTTGGATTACATCAAAAGATTGGTTTAGGTCTGTTATTGGCTGGGTTAGTGCTTTTCTTCAATGATAAATTTGAGGTGTTTAAAGGAGAAAGTGGTTATTTAACGGGCGTCTTGCTAAGCCTAACAGCTTCATTAGTTTGGGTTGCTTATGGTATGGCACAGAAATTAATGCTTCGTCGTTTTAGTTCACAACAAATTTTATTAATGATGTATTTCGGTTGTCTTTTGGTATTTACGCCTGTTGCTGAATTTTCCCAAGTGAGAGAACTCAGTCCGTTAGCGTTTGGTTGTTTAGCTTATTGTTGCTTAAATACCTTATTTGGTTATGGTGCCTATGCCGAAGCCCTTAATCGCTGGGAGGTTTCTAAAGTAAGCGTTGTGATAACTTTAGTTCCACTATTTACAATTTTCTTTGCTCATCTTGTGCATTATGCGAGTCCTGAGAATTTTGCCGCGCCAGAATTAAATATGATTAGCTATATCGGGGCGTTTGTTGTAGTATGCGGAGCAATTTTGTCGGCAATCGGACATAAGTTATTACCGCAATCAAAGTAAAGTGCGGTTAGATATTGGAGAGTTTTTATGAAATTTATTGATGAAGCCCTGATTCGTGTGGAAGCAGGGGATGGTGGAAACGGTTGTGTAAGTTTCCGCCGTGAAAAATTTATCCCCAAAGGTGGCCCTGATGGCGGTGATGGCGGTGATGGCGGTGATGTTTATTTGGTTGCAGACGAAAACTTAAATACCTTGATCGATTATCGTTTTACGAAACGTTTTGCCGCAGAACGCGGTGAGAATGGCCATAGTTCAGATTGTACAGGTCGCCGCGGTAAAGATATTACGTTACGTGTGCCAGTGGGAACGCGTGCAATTGATAATGACACCAAAGAAGTGCTTGGCGATTTAACAAAGCATGGCGCAAAAATGTTAGTGGCGAAAGGCGGTTATCATGGTTTAGGTAATACACGTTTCAAATCTTCAGTGAACCGTGCGCCTCGCCAAAAAACCATGGGTACACCAGGTGAAAAACGCGATTTATTATTAGAATTAATGCTTCTTGCGGATGTTGGGATGTTAGGTTTACCGAATGCGGGTAAATCCACCTTTATTCGCGCCGTTTCAGCCGCAAAACCAAAAGTCGCTGATTATCCATTTACCACTTTAGTGCCAAGTTTAGGCGTAGTGAAAGTGGATGAGAGCCATAGCTTTGTAGTGGCCGATATTCCTGGATTGATTGAAGGTGCATCGGATGGTGCGGGTTTAGGGATTCGTTTCTTAAAACACTTAGAACGTTGTCGTGTGTTAATTCATTTAGTAGATATTAATCCAATTGATGAATCCGATCCTGCTGATAATATTGCGATCATCGAGTCAGAATTATTCCAATATAGCGAAAAGTTGGCAGATAAACCGCGTTGGTTAGTCTTCAACAAAATTGATACGATGACTGAAGAAGAGGCGCATGAACGAGCACAAGAGATTACTGAACGTCTTGGTTGGGAAGAAGGCTATCACCTTATTTCTGCTGCAACCGGTAAAAATGTGCCGCCACTTTGTCGTGATATTATGGATTTTATTGAAGCGAATCCACGTGATGCGGAAGTAGAAGAAAATAAACCGGAAGAAGTGAAATTCAAATGGGAAGACTACCATCAAGAACAGCTTGCTGAACATCAATTTGATGATGAAGATGACGACTGGGATGATTGGGATGATTGGGATGATTGGGATGAAGAAGATGAAGAGGGTGTTGAGTTTATTTATAAACCTTAATGCCTAAATGAAAAAAGAGCGGAAATTTGACCGCTCTTTTTTTATTGGGGTTAACCTTTCTTTTTCCCACCTTGACGCGCTTTAAAGCGAGGGTTGGTTTTCGAAATGACATAGACGACACCGTGGCGACGAACAATTTTGCAGCCAGGACGGTTTTTTGCGCTTTTGAGTGAAGATAATACTTTCATTGAACATTCCTATTTTGATTTAAATGCGCCAAATTTACCGTAACGGCTTGCAAATTCACTTGCACGACCTTCATTACCAATTTGACGAGTTTTACCGGTATAAAATGGGTGAGAAGCAGATGAGGTATCGCACATAAATACAGGATATTCATTACCATCTTCCCATTTCATTGTGTTGTTGGTTTTAGCACAAGAACGGATGAGAAAGCCTTGTTTTGCGTTGGAATCATAAAATAAAACGGTACGATAATTTTCAGGGTGAATGCCTTTTTTCATTAGAGCTCCTTATATAACGAAAAGAATTGGGCGAAGATACTAATCAAAAAGATAATGATTATCAATATAATTTTATTCATGGCTATGAGAATTTTTTTCATATTGAGAAAAAGAAAAATGCCTTTCGGTTGAAAGGCATTTTGTCTGTTTGATCGGATGGCTACCCACGATGTGCATTTTTCATAATACGCTCTTTCGCCACTTTCCATTCACGCTCTTTAATATCATCACGTTTATCATGTTGTTTTTTACCTTTCGCAAGACCGATTTTGATCTTTGCCCAAGCACCTTTCCAATAAAGAGAAAGGGCAACAATGGTAAAACCATCACGGCTTGATTTACCGAAAAGATTATCCAGTTCACGTTTATTCAATAAAAGCTTACGTGTACGCGTCGGATCGCAAACCACGTGAGTAGAAGCCAAGCTTAATGGTTGAATGGTCGCACCAAATAAATAGGCTTCACCGTTTTTAAAAATGATATAGCTGTCGCTGATATTGGCTTTACCTGCGCGCATTGATTTTACTTCCCAACCTTGTAATTCAAGGCCGGCTTCAATTTCATCTTCAATAAAATATTCGTGTCTGGCTCGTTTATTTAACGCAATGGTGTTGGAGCCGACTTTGACTTTTTTCTTGGTCATTGTTATCCGTTGTTTATTAATCGTAAATTGGTGTTGATTTTACCGAATCTCGCCGTGGATAGCAAAAAACAAAAGGCTGATTTGACTCAGCCTTTTATTACTAAATGATAGATTATTCTTCTAACTCACCACAGAAACGATAGCCTTCGCCATGTACGGTAGCAATGATTTCTGGGGTATTGGGATGATCTTCAAAATGTTTTCGAATACGACGAATTGTTACATCCACAGTACGATCTTGTGGTTTTAATTCGCGTCCTGTCATTTTTAGCAATAATTCTTCACGAGTTTGCAATTTGCCTGGGTTTTCGCAGAAATGTAACATGGCACGGAATTCACTACGAGGCAGTTTAAATTCAACGCCTTCAGGTGTGATTAAATTATGGCTATTTAAATCTAGTGTCCACCCATTAAAACGATAGTTCTCACGTTGTAAATGGGTTTCTTTGCCATTTAGTGTCATTGTGCGATGCAATAAATTTCGTGCACGAATGGTGAGTTCTCTTGGGTTAAATGGTTTAGTGAGATAATCATCTGCCCCAATTTCCAAGCCTAAAATTTTATCGACCTCGTTATCTCGCCCCGTGAGGAAGATTAATGGAATTGCAGCTTTCTCACGTAATTCACGCCCCAGTAATAAACCATTTTTACCAGGTAAGTTGATATCTAATACGATGAGATTGACCGTTTCTGAGTTTAACTGACGATACATTTCCGCACCATCTTGTGCTTGTAATACCTCATAGCCCTCAGCTTCAAAAATTCCTCTTAACGTATTACGGGTTACCGCTTCATCTTCCACGATGAGAATTTTTGGGGTAGCCATTCATTGCTCCTTGTTATATTTTGTTATGAGCATATTCTATAGTTGTAACATTACTGTAACAACAGAAAAGTGCAGTCATTGTTTAAATTACATTTAATTTTATGATCTAAGTCATAAATTATTAACATTCCGCTTATCTATGCTAGAATTTTAGCAGGAACACTAGTTGGAACTTTATGATGAAGCGAATTCTTCTTTTTTTATTTTTTATTTTTACCGCACTTTCCACTCAAGCCGGTCTTTTTGATAAGAAACCGGCTTTCTTACCTGTGGATGAAGCTTTTCAATTTTCAGCTGCGAAAAGCGAGAATCAAGAAAATGTGATCGTCAATTGGTCGATTGCAGAAGGGTATTATCTCTATCAAGAGAAAATTTCCGTGAAGCTCAATCAGAAAGAAAATTCATCATTTGATTTGCCGACATTTTCTATTTCACCCGAAGATTATAACGATCCTTATTTCGGCTTGATGAAGATTTTCAAAAAGCCCGTGCAAGCTATTTTTAAAGCGAGTCAGTCACCATTAAAAGCAGAAGATGTGGTTGAGATTGCTTACCAAGGTTGTACTGAGGGCTTTTGTTATCCGCCTGAAGTGAAAGAAATTAAAGTAGCAGATTTGTCTATTGCACAGGTCGCTAATACTGAAAAAACATCGGAAAACTCGACCGCACTTTCAGCACAACCTAAAGCAGAACAAGACCGTTTAGCGGAAAGTTTATTTAACAGCAAATATGCCGTATTTGGTTTCTTCTTGTTAGGATTAGGTTTAGCCTTTACTCCTTGTGTATTGCCAATGCTACCACTGCTTTCAGCCATTGTGATTGGCCAAAATCAACGCCCTAATATGTGGCGCGCTTTCGCATTAAGCTTTGTGTATGTGCAGGGGATGGCGCTGACTTATACCTTGCTAGGCTTGGTTGTGGCTGCAATTGGTTTACCGTTCCAAGTGGCTTTACAACATCCTTATGTGATGATTGGTTTATCAATCATCTTTGTCTTGTTAGCATTGTCGATGTTTGGTGTATTTACCTTACAGCTCCCAAGCTCCTTACAAACAAAACTCTCTTTACTTAGCCAACAGCAAAAAGCCGGCGCTTTTGGTGGTGTGTTCTTAATGGGCATGATTGCGGGACTAGTGGCTTCACCTTGCACATCCGCACCGCTATCTGGCGCATTGCTTTACGTGGCGCAGAGTGGGGATTTATTCACTGGTGCAATTACGCTTTATCTGCTTGCATTAGGTATGGGCGTACCGCTGATTTTAATCACTTTATTTGGGAATAAAATCCTGCCTAAATCAGGCATGTGGATGGAAACGGTCAAAAAGCTCTTTGGCTTTGTGATGCTCGCGTTACCGGTATTCTTAATTTCTCGTATTTTGCCAGATGAATGGACACCAAGATTATGGGCGATGCTCGGTACTGCATTTTTCATTTGGTTTGCTTTTCAAATGCCGAAAAATGGCACGGGTTGGGTATTCCGAATTCTCTTTTTAGTTGCGGCAATGATCAGTGTTAAACCGCTTCAAACTTGGGTTTGGGGCGAAGTCTCAACACCAAGTGCGGTCGAAAATAAAGTGGTTTCCCATGTTGAATTTAAGAAAGTGAAAAGCGAAGCTGAATTGCAACAAGCACTTGCTGAAAATAACAAATCACTTGTAATGCTCGATCTTTATGCGGATTGGTGTGTGGCTTGTAAAGAGTTTGAAAAAGAGACATTTAGCGATCCTAGTGTACAAAAAGCCTTTGGTGATATGTTGCTACTTCAGGTTGATATGACAAAAAACTCCGAAGAAAACCGCGCTTTAATGACAAAATATAAAGTGCTAGGTTTACCGACTATTTTATTCTTTAACCGAGATGGAAAAGAAATAGAGGGGAGCCGTGTTAACGGATTCATGCCGCCAGTTGAGTTTTTACAATGGATTGAGAAAATCAGTAAAGCATAAAATTATTTCCTAATCGTAAAAAGTCCTTTTCGATTTGAGGTATTGTTTGGCTTTGAGTTAATCATTAATATACACCCCCGTTCTCAAATCACTTTTATTTTATTAGGAAAACTTTATGAAAAATTTAGAAAAATACTCTCCGTATGTTTTAGCTTTATTGCGTATCGTTGCTGCGTATATGTTTATCTTACATGGCACAGCGAAATTCTGGGAATTCCCAATTTCAATGACGGGCGGTAACGGCGCAGTGGGCGATCCAATGATGATCGTTGGTGGAGTAATCGAGATTGTCGGTTCAATCCTATTAATTTTAGGTTTATTTGTTCGCCCAGCGGCATTTATCCTTTCGGGTCAAATGGCTTATGCGTATTTCTTTATGCACGTTGCAGGTAAAGGGAATTTATTCTTCCCAATCGCGAACGGTGGTGAACTTGCTTTACTTTACTCTCTCGTGTTCTTCTATTTTGTGTTTGCTGGTGCCGGTGCATTTTCTTTAGATAACCGCAAACGCTAATCACATTATTCACACTGTTAGATTGCCCGCATTTTGCGGGCTTTTTTGTTTTCTAAACCTCCTAAATAAGCAGTCGAATCTTGAAGTGCGCTTACCAGGAAATTTTTTCTACATAAACGCAAACGTTTGCGTTATAATTCCCCGCGCTTATTTTTAACTATTTAATTAAAGGAAAATGTAATGACAGATCGTCCAATTCGTCAGGCTTTACTGAGTGTTTCTGATAAAACCGGTATCGTAGAATTTGCTCAAGGTTTAGTACAGCGTGGTGTAAAGCTACTTTCCACAGGCGGTACCGCAAAATTGTTGGAGCAACATGGTTTGCCGGTGACTGAAGTGTCTGATTATACGGGGTTCCCAGAAATGATGGACGGTCGTGTGAAAACCTTGCATCCAAAAGTACATGGCGGGATTCTTGGTCGTCGTGGTACAGATGATGCTATCATGCAGCAACATGGCATTGAAGGCATTGATATGGTCGTCGTGAATTTATATCCATTTGCAGCCACTGTGGCTAAACCAGATTGCACCTTGGCTGATGCGGTAGAAAATATCGATATCGGTGGACCAACCATGGTGCGTTCTGCAGCGAAAAACCATAAAGATGTGGCGATTGTGGTAAATAATGGTGATTTCAATGCAATTCTTGCAGAGATGGATAAGCATCAAAACAGCCTAACGCTTGAAACTTGTTTTGACCTTGCGATTAAAGCATTTGAACATACCGCTCAATATGATTCTATGATTGCCAACTATTTTGGACAAATGGTGAAACCGTATCATGTGGCAGAGGAAGAAGACGCGAATGCGAAATGCGGTCAATTCCCACGTACTTTAAACCTTAACTTCGTGCGTAAACAAACCATGCGTTACGGTGAAAACTCTCATCAAAATGCGGCCTTCTACGTTGATTTGAATGTGAAAGAGGCGAGTGTAGCTACAGCTCACCAACTACAAGGTAAGGCCTTGTCTTACAATAATATTGCAGACACCGATGCAGCGCTTGAATGCGTGAAAGAATTTGATGAACCAGCTTGTGTGATTGTTAAACATGCTAATCCATGCGGTGTGGCTTTAGGCAAAGATATTTTAGACGCCTATAATCGTGCTTACCAAACCGATCCAACTTCTGCATTTGGCGGCATTATTGCGTTCAACCGTGAATTAGACGAAAAAACCGCGAATGAAATTGTGGAGCGCCAATTCGTTGAAGTGATTATTGCACCGAAAGTTTCTGCTGAAGCACAAGAAGTCGTGAAACGTAAGAAAAATGTTCGTTTGCTTGAATGTGGTGAATGGACCTCTCGTTCTGAACGTTTGGATTTCAAACGTGTAAACGGCGGTTTATTAGTACAAGATGCAGATTTAGGCATGGTTGGTTTGGATGATTTAAAAGTGGTGAGTAAACGTCAACCAACTGAACAAGAATTAAAAGACTTATTATTCTGCTGGAAAGTGGCGAAATTCGTGAAATCCAATGCGATTGTTTACGCCAAAGATAACCAAACCATCGGCATTGGTGCAGGTCAAATGAGTCGCGTATATTCTGCGAAGATTGCAGGTATCAAAGCACAGGATGAAGGCTTAACCGTAGCGGGGTGTGTGATGGCATCTGATGCGTTTTTCCCATTCCGTGACGGCATTGATGCAGCGGCGAAAGTAGGTATTCAATGTGTGATCCATCCAGGTGGCTCAATGCGCGATCAAGAAGTCATCGATGCAGCAGATGAACATAATATGGTGATGGTATTGACTGGAATGCGTCATTTTAGACATTAATTTATGTCGTAACTTCGCTCAATGAGCGAATTACTTTTTTACTTATTCCTCCCCCCTCTTTCGTAAAGAGGGGGCTAGGGGGAGATTTAAACGATGCTAAATATACTATGAGGTTGAAATAACTTCTGCCAAATCTCCCCTACCCCTCTTTGCTAAAGAGGGGATTAAATTCAAAAAGATACAAGGAGCATTATGAACATCCTCATCATCGGAAATGGCGGGCGTGAACACGCCTTGGCTTGGAAAGCAGCGCAATCTCCATTAGCAGATAAAGTTTTTGTCGCACCAGGCAACGCGGGTACAGCATTAGAGCAAAAAGTAGAAAACGTAAACATTTCTGCGACTGATGTTCCCGCATTAGTGAAATTTGCTCAAGATAAGCAAATTGGATTAACCATTGTTGGCCCTGAAGCACCGCTAGTGATTGGGGTAGTTGATGCATTTCGTGAAGCTGGATTGAAAATTTTTGGCCCAACTAAAGCGGCTGCGCAATTGGAAGGTTCAAAGGCATTCACTAAAGACTTCCTCGCTCGTCACAAAATTCCAACGGCAGAATATCAAAACTTCACCGAAGTAGAGCCTGCCTTGGCGTATTTGTGTGAAAAAGGTGCGCCAATTGTCGTAAAAGCGGATGGTTTGGCGGCGGGCAAAGGTGTAATCGTTGCAATGACATTGCAGGAAGCGGAAGAGGCTGTGCGTGATATGCTTTCTGGCAATGCTTTTGGTGAAGCGGGTAGCCGAGTGGTGATTGAAGAGTTTCTAGATGGCGAAGAAGCCAGCTTTATCGTCATGGTAGATGGTAAAAACGTTGAACCTATGGCGACGAGTCAAGATCATAAACGTGTGGGCGAAAATGATACAGGCTTAAATACTGGCGGTATGGGTGCGTATTCGCCTGCGCCAGTGGTGACACCCGAAATTCATGATCGCATTATGCGAGAAGTGATTTATCCAACAGTCAATGGCATGGCAGCAGAAGGCAATGTTTACACAGGTTTCCTATACGCAGGATTAATGATTATGCCGAATGGTCAGCCGAAAGTGATTGAATTTAACTGTCGTTTTGGCGATCCAGAAACCCAGCCAATTATGCTGCGCCTCGAATCAGATCTGGTAGGATTTTGTCTTAAAGCTTGCGATGGTAAATTGAACGAAGTGAAATCCCAATGGAATCCAAAATCTTCCTTAGGGATTGTTTTGGCGGCTGAAGGCTATCCAGGTGATTATCGCAAAGGCGATGAAATCACTGGTTTGCCACAAAGTGCGGTCGAAAATGAGAAAGTTTTCTTAGCGGGCGTTGCAGAACAAGATGGCAAGTTAGTCACGAACGGCGGTCGCGTGCTTTGTGTTACTGCATTAGGCGAAAGCGTATTTGAAGCGCAACAAAAAGCCTTAAAACTCGCTGAGCAAATTCAATGGTCTGGACGTTTTTATCGTCGAGATATTGGTTATCGTGCTGTTGAACGTGAGCAGCAAAAATAACGACATTAAATGTTAAGGTATCGAATGGATTATAAAAATAAGGAATTATGTCGTCTTCGCACAATCAGTTTTTTTCTGACGTTACATAAAGATAAAACGCAATGGGAAGACGCCCTTTATTCGGTGAAACGTGATGTGGATTTGTTATTACCTGCTGTGCAGAAAGCAGGTTATACCTTGCAATCGATTCGAGTGATTACCAATCCCTTTGGTGAATATTTGGATTTAACCAATTTGCAGACAGCAAAAGCAGATTTGCAGTATTTAACGGAATTATTGAATAAATTTAATGAAAGTGGAATTCGTCTTCGATTTGCAATAGGCGTGGCGAGAAATAAAGAGGAAATTGCTTTATTGCCAGAGTTAATCGCGGCTTATGGCGACTTGTGTAATGCTTGTGTCAATGTGCCATTAGATGAAAATGGCGTGTTAGATAATGAACTTATTGAGCAATCTGTTTATGCGGTACAACGAATTGCAAATATCACACCACGTGGCGAAGGCAATTTTAACTTTACTGTGAATTTTAACTGCAAGCCATTTATTCCTTATTTCCCCGCCGGTTATCATCTAAGTCATTTACCAAACAGTTTTGTCATTGGTTTAGAAACACCTGATTTATTAGTCGAAGTATTAAAATCTGTACCAAAATTGCCTCATAATCAATTTTATGCTGATTGTTATCAGGCTATGTCACAAGCTCTGCAATATCATGTAGATGAAATACTAGATATGTTAAGTGCGGTCAAATTGTCGGGCGAATTTGAATTTGCAGGCATTGATAGTTCGGCGGCACCATCGAAAAATTGTTCATCCATAACAAAAGTGTATGAATTAATGGGATTGCCCTATTTTGGTGCGGCTGGTTCAGTAGAGGTTTCTGCTTTACTGACAAAAGTGTTTAAATCAATCCAATGTGTGCCATTGGTTGGGTTCTCTGGATTGATGTTGGCGGTGACAGAAGATTTAGGTTTAGCCGAAGGTACACAAAAACACTATTTTGATATCCGTGCTTTACTGACTTATAGTGCCGTGTGTGGTATCGGTTTAGACACAGTCCCCGTGGCGGGAAATGTTAAGGCAGAAAGCATAGCAGCTATTATGCGCGACACGGGAACGATGGCATTTCGCTTAAATAAACCACTAACTGTGCGTTTATTTCCCATTCCGAATAAGGTTGCAGGTGAAATATCAGAATTTGAGAGTGATGATTTATGTAACTGCCGCCTTTTACGCATTCCTGATTAAACGAAAATTTCTCTATTTTGTTGTGATCAACGTTATCCCTACTGTCAATAAAAGGAGTATCTCATGAGAAAATTAATATTAGGTAGCCTTGTTGCTGCATTATTAACTGGTTGCTCGGGGGCTTCAAATGTCTCACAAAGTACAACATTAGATGGTGAGTGGATTTGTCATACTATCCCGACACAAGATAAACAAACTTACGATCGCTTAGATCACTTTGTCTTAAAGCCAGATGGAACAGGCGCCTTGCGAGGCATTTCCTACATTGAATTGGATAAAGAGACGACTGTTCGTTATTTAACAAAAGGCAAGGTGAAATGGCAGAGCCAAAATAATGTCTTGAGTTTTGATTTTATTAATCGTGCCATGGTGCCTGCGCACAGTAACAATGTGGCTAAAGCCATCAAGCAAGATAAGAAATTACAAAAACAAGAAAAAGAGAAATTAGCTACGTTTTATAGCAAATCAGGCGATCACGTGAATATGCCAATTGAACTTAAACAGAATGGCAATCAGCTAATTTTAGGTAAGGATTTTGCGACCTGCAGACGAGTCACCGAGAATGACAAAGATATTCAGTTATTGAATAAATGGTTTGTGACGAAATAGATACAATTATTTTAAGCTTGATAAAAAACAAGTCTGATTTTAACCGCACTTTATTTTATAAGTGCTGAAATCAAATTAATAAAAGGAGTATTACTATGAGAAAACTAGTATTAGGTAGTCTTATCGCTGTATTGCTATCGGGATGTGCAACGGCGCATCAGCAAACTGAACAGGAAAAAGCATTGGTGGGTGATTGGATTTGTCATGTAAAACCTGCCGCCAAATCCCCTTTACCTGTTGAGCATTTTGATTATGTCACTTATCGAGCGGATCAAACTGTGCTTCTACGTGGCATTTCACAGATTGATACAAAAGAAGGCTGGATGCGTTATTTATTGCAAGCTAAAGCTAAATGGCAGGCTAATGATGGTAAATTGAGTTATGACTTTACCGATCGTCTATTTAAAACCGCTCATTCACCAGAAGTTGCGAAAATCATAGAGCAAGTTCCAGAGTTTAAAGACTATGAAAAGGAATTTGTTTCACCTTGTGATCGTTGTGGTGATCATTTGGATATGAAGATTAAAATGAAAAGTCCAACAAGGATGACAAATTTTAATACTTACACGAAAGAAACCAGCCAATGCCGCAAACTCAGTACTGGTGAGAAAATAAAAGAAGTTAAATTAATTGAAAAATTAGTGAAAGAAAAAGGCTCGATTTAGATAAATGAATGTTTTTCATTGTAATAATGAAAAATATGGTCGAAATTTTTGATTAAGTTTTTGCCTAGAAACAGGTAAACTATACATAAATAATGCAAACAACGAGGAAAACACAATGTTTAAAAAAAGTATGAACATCGCTGATTACGATCCGGTTCTATGGCAAGCCATTCAGAACGAAAATCGTCGTCAAGAAGAGCATATCGAGCTTATCGCATCTGAAAACTATGCGAGTCCACGAGTAATGGAAGCGCAAGGTTCTCAGTTTACTAACAAATATGCAGAAGGCTATCCAGGTAAACGTTACTACGGCGGTTGTGAGTATGCAGACATTGTGGAGCAGTTGGCCATTGACCGTGCGAAAGAGTTGTTTGGTGCGGATTATGTGAACGTACAACCACACTCCGGTTCACAAGCCAATGCGGCGGTATATGGTGCATTAATCAATGCTGGCGATACGATTTTAGGGATGGATTTAGCACACGGTGGTCACTTAACCCATGGGGCGAAAGTGAGCTTCTCCGGTAAAATCTATAATTCTGTACTTTATGGTATTACTGCTGATGGTTTAATCGACTATGAAGATGTGCGTCAAAAAGCATTAGAATACAAACCAAAAATGATTGTGGCTGGTTTCTCAGCTTATTCTCAAGTGGTAGATTGGAAAAGAATGCGTGAAATCGCGGATGAAGTGGGCGCGTATTTATTCGTTGATATGGCTCACGTTGCGGGCTTAATCGCTGCAGGTTTATATCCAAATCCATTACCATACGCACACGTTGTGACAACAACCACTCATAAAACTTTAGGTGGCCCACGTGGTGGTTTAATCCTTTCTTCTTGTGGTGATGAAGAGCTTTATAAACGCTTGCAATCTTCTGTTTTTCCTGCAAACCAAGGTGGTCCATTAGTTCACATTATTGCGGCGAAAGCAGTATGTTTCAAAGAAGCATTAGAGCCAGCTTATAAAGAATATCAAGCAAACGTGATTAAAAATGCGAAAGCAATGGTGGAAGTATTTAAACAACGTGGATATGACGTGGTTTCAAATGGCACAGAAAACCATTTATTCTTAGTCAGTTTCATCAAACAAGGCTTAACCGGTAAAGCAGCAGATGCAGCGTTAGGTAAAGCGAATATCACCGTTAATAAAAACTCTGTACCAAATGACCCACAAAAACCATTTGTGACTTCGGGTATTCGTGTTGGTACACCAGCGGTGACTCGTCGTGGCTTTAACGAACAAGACTGTCGTGAACTAGCTGGTTGGATGTGTGATGTATTAGATGCATTAGGCAAAGAAAACGAAGAACAAGTGATTGCAGCAACCAAAGAAAAAGTATTGGCAATCTGCAAACGTCTTCCTGTTTACGCAAGCTAATTTTTAATCATTGTTAAAAGAAACGGTGACATCAATAAAGGATGTTGCCGTTTTTTATTTATGCCCTACTGAGGGTGGGAAAGGCTAATTGGTTGATATTATAGTAACTATTTTTCTGACTAATTGAATAGTTGAATAAAATGCTATATTATTCAGCTGAATGGTAAATATATTCAAATATTAAAGGAATAGTGATGAAAACTTTAACTAAAACGCTTCTTGCTGCAACTTTTGCAATCGCTTCTTTTTCAGCTTTTGCTGATACGGAAATCGATCTAACAAAATATGAAGGCGAATGGAAATTTGACAGTCAAAGTGTAGCAGCAAAATATTTTCCTAAAACTGCTAATTTAAGTATTACTCTTCAAGAGGGAAATAAGAAAAAATGTGGTAAGTCAGTTTATCATACTGAAGTAAATGGTGAGCTTGGCGAAAGAATCCATCAGTCTTTGGAGGATGTTGTTACCACATCTGAAGAATCTGAAAAATTTACAGCACTTGTAGAAGAAGGTAAGAAAATCTTCAAAGCTAAATCGATTTATCCATTATTTGTAGAAGTTTGTGGTGAGGATGTTTTTCTTTTCAATTTAAATAGTGAAAAAGAAGGAATTGTCGTAAAAGTTAATCCTCAAAAAATGGAGAAAGCTTATATAAGTAAAGTTTTCCGTTAATCAATATACTAAAGAGACTGGATAAAACCAGTCTCTATTATACATACCTACTCAAATTGCCACGATAGTGGTTTCAACGTTGCGGAGATTATTATCCAATTTGGTTAAAAATCTGACCGCACTTTTGTACTCAACTGAAATACATTTATCTCTCCAAAGGAAATCCATGCTTAAAACATTATTTAATTTCTTTCGAAAAACTGACAAAAACAGCCTTGAAACTTTACAGCAACGTGTAGAACAAGGGGATGCTGAGGCAATGTATCAGTTAGGACGTTTTTATCATATTGGAGAGGTGGTAGAAGCTGATTACGACAAAGCGATGACGTTATATCACCGCGCGAATGCATTGGGTTATCCACTGGCGGCAAATAATATTGGCGCACTTTATGATGATATGGGCGAGCCTGAAAAATCAGTGGAATGGTTTGAGCAAGGCATTCGTCAAGGCGATAAACGAGCGACAATTAGTTTGGGACGATTCTATCTTTTAGGCATTGGCGTGGAGCAAGACACATTTAAAGGCATGCAAATGCTAGAGAAATATGACAATCATGGTCTTGCTTCATACCTCTTAGCGCAGGTATATGATGGCGTTATAGGATATGAAGTTCCCATTAATTATCCTAAAGCATTGAAATATTACTTGCTTGCTGAGAAGAATAAACAAGATTTACCCAATAAAGATTTAATGACGCTTTATAATAACCTTGGGACACTCTACAACGCTCACGAGGATATTCCAACCAATTATGTTGAAGCGCAAAAATACCTAACCAAAGCTGCTGAAATGGGGCTTCCCCAGGCAATGTATGGTTTAGCAAATTTACACGATTTTAAAGGGGATAAAAAGCAAGCCTTCAAATGGTATTTAAAAGCTGCTGAAAATGGCTTAATTGATGCCTATTACTATGTTGGTAATGCTTATAAAAGAGGTGAGGGAGTTCAACAAGATAGCCAGAAAGCCTTGAAATGGCTAGAGCTAGCAGCAGAATTCCAAATGAGGGATGCGGCTTGGGAATTGGCTGAGATTTACCAGGAAGGGTTAGGTAATGTGCCACAAAATTTAGAAAAAGCTCAAGCGTTTTATCTACTTGCAAAAGAATCAGGAGAGAATGTCGAACGCTCAATGCAACAGCTGCAAAGTCGTCTTGCTGTGCGTGATGATTTTGATGCATTACTTGAACGAGCTAAAGAAGGCAATCTTGAGGCACAAAAGGATTTAGCGATGGCTTACGTTCGAGGTGATGAAATTGAACAGAATTATGAAGAAGCCTTTAAATGGTATAAAGCTGCCGCCGAACAAGGCGATGCAGATGCACAAAATAGCCTTTATAATCGCTATGCAAAAGGCGAAGGAGTTGAACAAAATAGCGAAGAAGCGATGAAATGGCTACATCGTAGTGCCGATCAAGGTCATGGGCTGGCTTATTATAATTTAGGGTTTGAATATAGTTCAGGTGTTTTAGTCAAAAAAAATGAACTGGAGGCGATCAAATGGTATAAAAAAGCCATAAAAAAAGACGTCACAGAAGCTTATTATCAACTCGGATTTCTTTATACTTATGGCGATACTATAAAAAAAGATTATAAGTCTGCACGGGAATATTATGAATTGGCGGGTGGAAGCTGGAACGGTGAAGCACAAAATGAATTAGGTATCCTTCACTTTAATGGGCTAGGAACACCAAAAGATGATGCAAAAGCCTTTCTTTATTTCCAACTTGCTGCTGAAAACGGCAGTCCTGAAGGTATGTATAATTTAGGTGCGATGTATGACAATGGCTTTGGCACAAAACGCAACCGCAAATTCGCTACTCAATGGTTTAAAAAATCCTGTGAAGCTGGATATGAAAAAGCATGCGAGATGCTATAAAAATAGCGCTTACTTTGTGTTTATCCGTACAAAAGGATGGGCGTAATACATGCTCAATGTGTTAGAATTAACTATTCTTTTTATTATTTTTTGATCTTCTAGTTTACGCATAATGCTGATTCAGCTTTTATTTGTAATGTTAGCGGCGGTAAATATCGCCGCTTATTTTTTAATGTGGAAAGATAAAGTCCGCGCAGTTCGTCACGGCTGGCGAATTTCTGAAAATACCTTCTTTCTATTAAGCCTTCTTGGTGGGTTTATTGGCGTTTATTGCGGGATGAAACGCTTTCGCCATAAAACCAAACACTTTAGTTTTAAATTTGTTGTTATTCTCAGTACCTTTATTTGGTTGATCTTAATGCCTTATTGGTATTTCTTTCTTGAATAACGTTGATCGCAGAATGACTTTCAGTAATAAAAAAGCCTAGAGAATATCTCTAGGCTTTTTAGTACATAATTTATTTAAAAATGAGACGTCTTCTTCTGCTTTTCTTCACTTGTGAAATAGTGATCAATCCTAACACAAGGACATAAACAGCAAAAATAAACACGAGCCATTGCACCATAGTGATACCGAAGAGTGACCATTGACTTTCGTTACAGCTACCCGTTGGATTGAATACGGCTGGTAGCCATTTATGGAATGGTAACGTTTCTGGAAAGTTTGGTATAAATTCACATTGTTTCCATGGTGCCGGATTCATTTGTAAATCAAGGTGACGAATGGAGATAATTAGTCCTTTAATTGCACTAAATAAACCCACAATAAGAGCAAGAATGCGGATAATAAGCGAACTTGGGGCTAAGGCGCCGATAAGACCAGCGACGAATAAACCCACAACAGCTAGACGTTCATAAACACAAAGTACGCAAGGTTGCAAACCCATGCCGTATTGAAAATAAAGTGCGGTCGATTCTAAGGCAAATGCGGTAAATGCCAAAAAGATCCACGCTGAACGTTTAAGGGATAATTGCTTAAAAAAGTCGAGCATTCTTTCTCCTTATGTTTCACTAAATAGGAAGAATTAAGCCAAGGTTCGCAAGCCAAATTGTCATTTCAGGTAGGATAAATTCGATTGCAAGGAAACCGACTAGCGTTAATACGATAGTGTAAGGCAATGCCATGTAGACCATTCTACCATAAGAAAGTTTGATTAACGGTGCAAGAGACGATGTTAGTAAGAACAAGAATGCGGCTTGACCGTTTGGCGTTGCTACAGAAGGTAAGTTTGTACCTGTATTGATTGCGACCGCAAGTAATTCAAATTGGTGTGGTGCAATCGCGCCTGCTGTAAGCGCATTTTTCGCCTCATTAATGTAAACCGTTGCAACGAATACGTTATCAGAAATTGCAGAAAGTAAACCGTTGAAACCATAGAATAAGGCTAACTGAGTTTTCTCTTCTGCACCTAATACGAAGTGAATAATTGGCGCAAAGAGTTTTTGATCGATAATCACCGCAACGATAGAGAAGAATACCACTAATAATGCAGTGAAAGGTAAACTTTCTTGGAATGATTTACCAATGGCGTGTTCATCAGTTACACCTGTAAAGGTTGTTGCAAGAATAATCACACTTAAACCAATCAAGCCGACAGCCGCTAAGTGGAAGGCTAGACCTAAGATTAACCAAATCGCGATAACCGCTTGAATAGAAAGACGAATCTTATCTTGTTTAGACATTTTTTGTGTATTTTCACGATCTAAATCAGCCAAGATTTTCCATACTTCTTCTGGTAATTTTTCGCCATAGCCGAATACTTTAAATTTTTCGACTAAAATACAAGTGAGTAATCCACAGATAAAAACAGGAACGGTTACTGGCGTCATACGGAAGAAGAATTCAATGAAATTCCATTTAGCTTGTTCTGCAATGATCAAGTTTTGTGGTTCACCCACCATGGTCATTACACCACCGAGTGCGGTACCCACGCCAGCATGCATCATTAAGCTACGTAAGAAAGAACGGAATTTTTCGAGAGTTTCGTGATTTTTAATTTTGTTATCATCGGAAATATCAACCGCATCTTGTAGTGTTTTACCTGATGCGACTTTGTGATAAACCCCATAGAAACCCATAGCAACACTGATGATTACAGCAACAACAGTCAGTGCATCTAAGAACGCTGAAAGAAATGCTGCACTGAAACAGAATGCTAAAGAAAGTACAATTTTAGAACGGATACGGACTAATAATTTGGTGAACACATAAAGCAAAAGTTGCTTCATAAAGTAAATACCAGCCACCATAAAGATTAAAAGTAAAACGACTTCAAAGTTTGCCATGATCTCGGCTTTAACGTGCTCTGCATTCGTCATACCAATAGCAATAGCTTCAACGGCTAATAAACCACCTGGTTGAAGAGGATAGCATTTTAATGCCATAGCAAGGGTGAAAATAAACTCGGCGACGAGTACCCAGCCAGCCACAAATGGGCTTACCCAAAAAAATAAAATTGGGTTAATTACCAAGAAGGCAATAATAGTTAATTTATACCAATCAGGACTCGAGCCCAGAAAGTTTTTCATAAATGCTTGTGTGTAAGTCATATCGAACTCCGTTTTTTTATAGTCCTGTCATTGTAATATATACTGCTTTAAAGGATAATAGACCAGTTAAAGATTTATTCAATAAATCACATTTTTTTGATCTTTTTAGACTTTTTTATATTTATTTCATACTCATGCAAACAGATAATACCCTTTTACGGGCTCAAAGCCCAGCCGCGCTTGCCGAAGAATATATTGTTAGAAGTATTTGGGATGATGTATTTCCCGCCGGCACTAACCTTCCTTCTGAACGTGATTTAGCTGATAAAATCGGTGTAACACGCACCACATTACGTGAAGTATTACAGCGTTTGGCTCGTGATGGCTGGCTTACCATTCAACATGGCAAACCGACAAAAGTCAATGATATTTGGGATACAGCTGGTCCAAGCATCATTGAAACCTTAATTACCTTAGATCGCCAAAGTGCGCCGTTAATTATTGAAAATATGTTGTCATTGCGTAGTCGCATGTCGGAATCTTATATTTATGAGGCAGTAAAAAATTCACCTAAAGCCTCAGCTGCCTTGTTCAAAGGAATGGATGCTTTAGAGAATACCGCTGAAAGCTACATGGAATTTGACTATGCGTTGTTTCGTCAATTTACCGTAATGGCGAATAAACCTTTCTATCGTTTAATTTTCAATAGCTTACGTGGGGTTTATCATAAAATTGGTTTGCTATTCTTTAGTGACGAAAAACATCGCCAAGTGACTTATGATTTCTATGTCGAGTTGCGTGATATTTGTGAAAAAGGTCAATCTGATTTAGTGGTGGAATGTATTCGTAAACACAAGCAAGTTACTTCCGCTTACTGGCGAGCCATTTTAGAAAGTTTGCCAAAAGATTTAGCAACAGAATAATATTAAAAGTGCGGTTGAAAATGACCGCACTTTTTCCTTATATCAAAGACTCAATATTATGCGTATTCCAAGAATTTATCATCCAGAATCCCTTAAAAATCAATCTACTTGCCAACTTTCAGAGGATGCGGCTAATCACGTAGGACGTGTACTGCGTATGACTGAAGGTGAGCAAATTGAATTATTTGATGGAAGTAATCATATTTATCCAGCGAAAATTATTGAAGCGAGCAAAAAAGCCGTTAAGGTGGACATTCTTGGTTGTGAATTAAGTGATAAAGAGTCGAATTTATCGATTCATTTAGGGCAGGTTATTTCACGCGGCGATCGAATGGAATTTACCATTCAAAAGTCCGTAGAGCTGGGCGTGAATGTGATTACACCATTATGGTCAGAACGCTGTGGCGTGAAGTTGGATGGTGAACGTATGGATAAGAAAATCCAACAATGGCAAAAAATTGCCATTGCGGCTTGTGAACAATGTGGCCGTAACGTTGTGCCAGAAATTCGCCCGTTAATGAAATTACAAGATTGGTGTGCAGAAAATGATGGTGCGTTGAAATTGAATTTACATCCAAGAGCCCAATATTCTATTAAAACCTTGCCTTCCATTCCAAAAGAAGGTGTTCGTTTGCTTATTGGTTCAGAAGGTGGTTTATCACCTCAAGAAATCGCTCAAACTGAACAACAAGGATTTACAGAAATTTTATTAGGAAAGCGTGTGTTACGCACAGAAACAGCTTCTTTAGCGGCGATTAGTGCGTTGCAAATTTGTTTTGGAGATTTGGGATAATGATGGATTTACAAGGGCAATTTTTAATTGCGATGCCACAGTTGGAGGATTATTTCCAAAATACCGTGGTGTATATGTGTGAGCATAATGAGCAAGGTTCGATGGGGTTAGTGATTAATCAACCCACCGATTTAAGTATTGCTGAACTGTATTCAAAAATGAATTTTATGATGAAAAATGACCGCACTTTTAGCAATGAACTTGTGCTTGCTGGTGGTCCAGTGCATTCTGAGCGTGGTTTTATTCTGCATAAGAAAACCGCGAAAGAATTTGAGCATAGTTATAAAATTACCGATGAAATGTTTCTGACCACTTCGGCAGATATTGTGGAAACCTTTGGTTCAGAGGATGCACCCGAAAAATATCTTGTTGCGCTCGGTTGTGCAAGTTGGACAGCTGGACAGCTGGAACAAGAGATTGCAGACAATGCATGGTTAGTGGCGCCTGCGTCAGATACTATTTTATTTGAAACTATTTATGAAGATCGTTATCCTGCCGCGAATCAATTATTGGGGATTAATCCTCATAATTTTGTCTTTTCACAAGTAGGGCATAGTTAATGGGCATCACGGCAATCGCGTTTGATTTCGGCACAAAAAGTATCGGTTGTGCGGTCGGGCAAAGTATCACAGGTACGGCGCAAGCTTTGCCTGCATTTAAAGCGCAAGATGGAATTCCCAATTGGGATGCTATTGAAAAATGCCTAAAGGATTGGAAGCCCGATGTCATTGTGGTGGGATTGCCTTTAAATATGGATGGTACCGAGCAAGATTTAACACTTCGAGCGAAAAAATTTGCTAATCGCTTAAATGGTCGTTTCGGTATCAAAGTAGAACTGCAAGATGAGCGTTTAACGACGGTTTCTGCTCGAGATGAAATTTTCCAACGTGGCGGTTATCGAGCGCTCAATAAAGGCAAAGTAGATGGGATTTCTGCTTGCTTGATTTTAGAAAGTTGGTTCGAAAACTATTCAGAATAAGCCAAAAACAAACCGCACTTTAATGTGCGGTTTGTTGTATTTATGAGTTTATTTTTTTATCCAAATTAGACTCGCCATTCGACCTGTTTTGCCATCTCGACGATAGGAAAAGAAGCGCTCTTTTTCAGTAAAGGTACAATGTTCACCACCGTAAATTTGGGTAATACCTAATTTGTTGAGGCGTTGTGTGGCGATTTGATAAAGATTGCCGAGGTATTTTCCTACTTCATTCGGATCTGGTCGAAAAGCCGTTTCTGCAATCGGGTCAAAAGCCATAAATTGCTCAATCACTTCTTTACCAACTTGGAATGCATTAGGGCCGATAGCTGGCCCAAACCACGCAATAATCTCTTCGGGGGCAGATTGGAAACATTTCACGGTTTCTTCTAATACACCATCACAGAGCCCACGCCAGCCCGCATGGGCTGCTGCCACTTCAGTCCCTTGCTTATTGGTGAATAAAACCGGCAAGCAATCAGCTGTCATCACCAAACATACTTGGTTCGGTTGATTGGTGTAAACAGCATCAGCTTCTAAATCATTGCCTTCATAAGGCAGCGTAATTACACGAGTGCTGTGCGTTTGAGTTAAAAACAGCGGGAAATGTGGCAGATTAAATTTTTCTACCAATAAAGTGCGGTTAGTTTTTACCGCACTTTTATCATCTTCAACATGATCACCCAAATTGAAACTATCGAAAGGCGGCAGGCTTACGCCACCTTCTCTTGTGGTTGTAAAAGCTTGGATATGTGGTGGAACATTCCAGTTTGGAACAATGGTTTTCATCTTAATAATCCAATTCGTCTTTATGTTCGAGGTAATCCGCTTTTAAGGCATGCAGTAATTCGACAAAGTCATCTGGCAACGGGGCATACCATTCCATCATTTCACCTGTGATAGGATGAGCTAAACGCAACATAACCGCATGTAAGGCTTGGCGTTTAAAATTGCGTAGTACTTCAGTGAAAGCTTCGCTTGCATTTTTAGGTGGACGAGGACGACCACCATAAGTTTGATCGCCTAATAATGGATGTGCAATATGCGCCATGTGCACACGAATTTGGTGAGTACGGCCCGTTTCTAAACGTAAGCGTAAGCGGGTGTAATTACGGAAATTCTCCATAATACGATAGTGCGTAACAGCTGGTTTACCCATTGGGTGAACCGCCATCAATGTGCGTTTTGTCGGGTGGCGAGCCATTGGCTGATCTACTGTGCCACCTTTGGTCATAATGCCACTCGCAATGGCTTCGTATTCACGAGTGATTTTGCGTTTTTGTAAATCACGCACAAGTTTGGTTTGTGCTGGAATCGTTTTAGCGACAACCATGAGACCTGTCGTGTCTTTGTCTAAACGATGCACAATCCCTGCGCGCGGTACTTCGGCAATAGGTGGATAGTGATAGAGTAGCGCGTTAAGTACCGTGCCACTTGGATTGCCTGCACCAGGATGAACCACGAGATCTTTAGGTTTATTAATCACGATAATATCGTCATCTTCATAAACGATATTGAGCGGAATATTTTGCGGCTCAAAACGGTTTTCATCTTCCACTTCTACCGAAATTTCAATTTGCTCTCCGCCATAAACTTTTGCACGGGGAATATCGGCAATTTCACCGTTCATTTTTACCTGTTTTGCTTCAATCCAGGTTTTTAAACGCGAACGGGAATATTCGGGGAACAACTCTGCGAGGGTTTGGTCTAAACGCTGTCCCATTTGTTCGGGCTGAATTTCAGCCGTTAAGGTCATTTGTGGCATAAAAAATCCATCTAAAAATTTAAAAAGTTGGCTTATTGTGTAATGTTCTATACAATATTCGTTAATTGTAACTTATTTATTGATTTTCGTAAAAATTAAGGAAAAAAGAATGCGTAAAATAAAATCTCTCGTGCTTATTGCACTTACCTCATTCGCTATTGCAGCTTGTAGCAGTGGTAATAAAGAAGTGGAGCAAGCTTCTGTTGATGAGCTTTATGCAAAAGGCGCGGCTGCATTACAAGAAGGAAGCTATTCTGACTCGATTCGTTATTTAAAAGCAGCGATAGAGCGTTTCCCTGGTAGTACTTACCAAGAACAAGCAATGCTTGATTTAATTTATGCAAACTATAAAACACAAGATTACACAGCAACGTTGGTTACCGTAGATAACTACTTACAGCAATTCCCACAAAGTCCAAACCGTGACTATGCAGTGTATATGGCGGGTTTAACAAACTTAGCAACGGCTGATAACATGATCCAAGATTTCTTTGGTATCGATCGTGCAACGCGTGAAACAACTTCAATGAAAACTGCGTTTTCTAACTTCCAAAGCTTAGTGCGTGCGTTCCCAAATAGCCCATATTCACAAGATGCAGTAGCACGTATGGCATACATCAAAGATTCATTAGCTCGTCATGAATTAGAAATTGCGAAATTCTATGCAAAACGTGATGCGTGGGTTGCGGTATCAAACCGTGTAGTAGGTATGTTGCAACAATATCCGGATGCAAAAGCGACTTACGAAGGTTTATTCTTAATGAAAGAAGCATACGAGAAAATGGGTTTACAACAATTAGCGAACCAAACCCAGCAAGTTATCGATGCGAATAAAGATAAACAATTTGCGGAAGTGAAAAAACCGGAAGAGTCTGATTTAACTCAACCAGTTAAAAAATAATCCTCGTCCCTTGTGGGACGAGCTTGACTAAGCAAAATTATTCAAATAAAGGCTAGTCAAACTAATCAAATTGAGCTAGTATAAATTTAAAAGATTTCCTGGGGTGTTCGTGGATGGGTTATGTCCCTGAGCCGATACTTAGAACTTTATAAATCGGTTTCCCGCCATTGGTGTGTAGGCTTGACCTTTGATTTGTCATTGGACTAAAGAAACCTAAAGATGGCCTTACCGATTTCCTTGGACCGTCGGGTTCAAGGACTACTACTCGTAGCGGCACTCTGGGACCTTCCTTTAAAACCATTCTTTCCAATCGAATGAAATCAACACAGCAAACGCTTCGCAATCAACTCCGTCAACAAATTCGTAAAACACGAGCAAATTTGACCGCACTTCAGCAGCAACAAGCGGAAGATTCCATCACTCAACAAGCGCTTGCATTAATTGAAGCACAAAATGCGCAGCATATTGCCTTGTATGTTTCCTTTGATGGTGAAATCTCCACGGAGAAACTTATCAAAACCCTTTGGGCACAAGATAAACACGTTTATTTGCCGGTATTGCACCCTTTCAATTCTAATCATCTTTTGTTCTTACGTTATTTGCCTGATACACCAATGCTGAAAAATAAATTTGGCATTTTAGAGCCAAAACTCAATGTGCAAAACGTATTGCCTTTGGATGAATTAGATATTCTTTTTACACCACTTGTCGCTTTTGATAAACAAGGGAATCGTCTTGGCATGGGCGGTGGTTTTTATGATCGTACCTTACAAAATTGGCAAAATGTTTCTTTTATTCCAGTGGGATTAGCCCATCAATGTCAGCAAGTCGAACAGCTTCCAACTGAAGCGTGGGACGTGCCTCTTCACCGAATTTTAGTTGCTTAAACCTATCAAGAAATAGAATTTGATAGAAAAAATTAAAAATTGTTGATTTTTTCTCTTGAAATACCAAAAAAAGGTCTTATTTAATAACTCGTAAAGGGGATGACCCCAAGAATTTAATCAGGAGAAGATAAGCATATGAATATTGAAAAATTTACCACAAAATTTCAACAAGCACTCAGTGAAGCACAATCATTGGCGCTAGGTAAAGATAATCAGTTTATCGAACCAGTGCATTTATTGACCGCACTTTTAAATCAACAAGACGGTTCAATTGCACCAATTTTAACGACCAGTGGTGTGAATGTGGCGTTATTGCGTAATGAATTAAACGCCGAATTGAATAAATTGCCACAAGTGTCAGGTAATGGCGGAGATGTGCAGATTTCCCGTCAACTACTTAACTTATTGAATTTATGTGACAAATTAGCTCAACAAAAACAAGATAAATTTATTTCTAGTGAATTGTTCTTATTAGCAGCGCTTGAAGAGCGAGGCACATTAAATGACATTTTGAAAAAATGTGGTGCGAAAAAAGAACAAATTCTACAAGCGATCCAACATATTCGTGGAGGACAAAGCGTGAACGATCAAAATGCAGAAGAAAGCAGACAAGCTCTAGAAAAATATACAATTGATTTAACAGCTCGTGCTGAAAGTGGCAAACTTGACCCCGTTATTGGCCGTGATGAAGAAATTCGTCGAGCCATTCAAGTATTGCAACGTCGTACCAAAAATAACCCAGTGTTAATTGGTGAGCCTGGTGTAGGTAAAACCGCCATCGTGGAAGGTTTGGCACAACGTATTGTTAATGGTGAAGTACCTGAAGGCTTAAAAAACAAACGTGTACTTTCTTTAGATATGGGTGCGCTGATTGCCGGTGCGAAATACCGCGGTGAATTTGAAGAGCGCTTAAAAGCTGTTTTAAATGAATTATCAAAAGAAGAAGGTCGTGTGATCCTCTTTATTGATGAAATCCATACCATGGTTGGTGCAGGTAAAACTGACGGTGCAATGGATGCGGGTAACTTATTAAAACCAAGTTTAGCGCGCGGTGAATTGCACTGTGTGGGGGCGACCACACTAGACGAATATCGTCAATATATCGAGAAAGATGCCGCTCTTGAGCGTCGTTTCCAAAAAGTCTTTGTGGATGAGCCAAGTGTTGAAGATACCATTGCGATCTTACGTGGTTTGAAAGAGCGTTATGAGATCCATCACCATGTAGATATTACTGACCCGGCAATCGTGGCAGCAGCAACGCTTTCACATCGTTATATTTCCGATCGTCAATTGCCGGATAAAGCCATCGACTTAATCGATGAAGCCGCTTCGAGCATCCGTATGGAAATTGACTCTAAACCAGAGCCGCTTGATCGTCTTGAACGCCGTATTATCCAATTAAAATTGGAACAACAAGCATTACAAAAAGAAGAAGATGAAGCAAGCCGTAAACGTTTAGAGATGTTAGAAAAAGAGCTTGCTGATAAAGAACGCGAATATGCTGAACTTGAAGAAGTTTGGAAATCAGAAAAAGCGACCCTTTCAGGTTCACAACACATCAAACAAGAGTTAGATGCGGCAAAAACTGAAATGGAACAAGCGCGTCGTGCAGGTGATTTAAGTAAAATGTCTGAGCTTCAATACGGTCGCATTCCTGAATTGGAAAAACAACTTGCTGCCGCTGAAACCAGCGAAGGCAAAGAAATGACCTTATTGCGCTATCGTGTGACTGATGAAGAAATTGCCGAAGTGCTTTCTAAAGCAACAGGTATTCCTGTTTCTAAAATGATGGAAGGTGAGAAAGAAAAACTCTTACGCATGGAAGAAGAATTACACAAACGTGTGATCGGTCAAGAAGAAGCGGTAGATGCTGTAGCAAACGCAATTCGTCGTAGCCGTGCAGGACTTTCTGATCCTAATCGCCCAATTGGTTCATTCTTATTCTTAGGACCAACTGGTGTAGGTAAAACAGAGCTTTGCAAAACTTTGGCGAAATTCCTCTTTGACAGTGAAGATGCGATGGTACGTATTGATATGTCAGAGTTTATGGAAAAACACAGCGTATCTCGTTTAGTGGGTGCGCCTCCAGGCTATGTTGGCTATGAAGAGGGTGGTTACTTAACTGAAGCTGTGCGTCGTCGTCCATATTCGGTGATTTTGCTCGATGAAGTGGAAAAAGCACACGCAGATGTATTCAATATCTTATTACAAGTATTGGATGATGGTCGTTTAACTGATGGTCAAGGTCGTACAGTGGACTTCCGTAACACCGTAGTGATTATGACCTCTAACTTGGGTTCTGATTTAATCCAAGGCAGCAAAGACGAAAGCTATAGCGAAATGAAAGCCTTAGTGATGTCTGTAGTAGGCCAACATTTCCGTCCGGAATTCATCAACCGTATCGACGAAACGGTGGTCTTCCATCCACTTGGTAAAGACAATATCCGTGAGATTGCAAGCATCCAATTAGAACGTCTAGCAAAACGTATGGAAACTCGTGGTTACGAATTAGTGTTTACCGAAGCGTTATTAGATTTCATTGGTGAAGTCGGTTACGACCCAATTTATGGCGCGCGTCCATTAAAACGAGCAATCCAACAAGAGATCGAAAACAGCTTGGCACAACAAGTTCTATCTGGTCAATTATTACCAGGTAAAGTGGTCACAGTGGATTATGTGGATGGCAAAGTTCAAGCCAGACAATAATTTGTAAAATGAAAAGCCATTTAGTGAAAGCTAAATGGCTTTTTTATGCTTTGGTAAAAGATAAAATAGGGTAGAATGACGCTGTTTATTGCGTATAAAAATGAGGAAAAAAATGACCGCACTTTTAAAAATAGGTTTGGTTTCAGTATCAGATCGCGCATCAAGTGGTGTGTATCAAGATCAAGGGATTCCAGAATTACAACAATGGTTAGAGCAAGCGTTGGTGGACCCTTTTGAAGTGGAAACGCGATTAATTCCAGATGAGCAGCCATTAATTGAACAAACGTTGAAAGAATTAGTGGATGAGCACCATTGTCATTTGGTGCTCACAACGGGCGGCACAGGACCGGCAAAACGTGATGTAACACCTGATGCTACATTGGCTGTTGCAGATCGTGAAATGCCTGGATTTGGCGAGCAAATGCGTCAAGTGAGTTTACATTTTGTGCCAACAGCGATTTTATCTCGTCAAGTTGGTGTAATTCGTAAAAACAGCCTAATCTTGAATTTACCTGGGCAGCCAAAAGCCATCAAAGAGACTTTAGAAGGCGTGAAAGATGAGCAAGGCAAGGTCTTAGTGAAAGGGATTTTTAGTGCAGTGCCTTATTGCTTGCAATTAATTGATGGTATTTATATTGATACCAAGCCTGAAGTGATTACAAGCTTCCGACCGAAAGCCGCACGTCGCGAAAACTTGGAGAAATAAGATGAAAAAAATCGAAGCCATTATTAAGCCATTTAAATTAGATGATGTGCGTGAAAATCTATCTGATATTGGCATTAGCGGAATGACGGTGACTGAAGTTCGTGGTTTTGGTCGTCAAAAAGGGCATACAGAGCTTTATCGTGGTGCAGAATATATGGTGGATTTTCTGCCTAAAGTGAAAATCGAAATTGTCGTGCCAGATGATTTGCTTGAACAATGCCTTGAAACCATTGTTGAAACTTGCCAAACAGGCAAAATCGGTGATGGAAAGATCTTTGTTTATGATATCGAACGCGTGATTCGTGTTCGTACGGGCGAAGAAAATGAGGAAGCCATTTAGTGGAAAAAAACTTAAATTTTAACCGCACTGTAGTCGCTATGGCGGCTTTAGTGATTGTGTTTGCGGGAATTAAACTGGCGGCAGAGATTGTTGTGCCTTTTTTATTGGCATTATTTATCGCCATTATTTGTTCGCCAGTGATTAAAGCAATGACACAACGCAAAGTACCACATGGTATTGCTATTGCCTTGCTGTTTATCTTAATTTTAATCGTATTCTTTTTCCTGGCGGGACTAATTAACAGTAGTGTGCAGGAATTCACACGCTCAATTCCGCAATATAAAGTGCTACTTTCAGAGCGTATAAATGACGTCATGGTGTTAGCTCAAAAACTGAAATTGCCGATTGTGATTTCTCGCGAAGCCATTATGGAGCATTTTGATCCGAGCGTGATCATGAACTTTGTGAGCCGTTTGTTATTAAACTTTTCTGGCGTCGTGACGAATGTTTTTGTGTTGATCTTAGCGGTGATTTTTATGCTGCTTGAAGCACCAACTATGAAGCATAAACTTGCTTTAGTTTTAAGTGACAATGAACATGATGTTGTCGCAGAAGAACATCATATTGATCGTATTTTAGACGGTGTAATTAGTTATCTTGGTGTGAAAACGGTGATTAGTTTGCTTACCGGTATCTCGACGTGGATTTTGTTGGATGTGATGGATGTTCAATATGCCATTTTATGGGCAACCTTAAGTTTCCTATTAAATTATATTCCGAATATCGGTTCTATTATTGCCGCAGTGCCTATTGTGGTTCAAGCGTTATTGCTGAATGGATTTGGTGTAGGTATGGGCGTAACCGTCGGTATCATTGCATCAAATATTGTGATCGGTAATATTATTGAACCAAAAATGATGGGAAAAACCTTAGGGCTTTCTACCTTGGTTGTATTCTTTTCATTGCTTTTCTGGGGATGGTTGCTCGGCACGGTTGGCATGTTACTTTCTGTACCGCTGACAATGGCGTTTAAAATCACGTTGGAAAGCTCCGAATCAACGAAGAAATATGCGGCTTTATTAGGGGATGTAAACGACTAAAGTGCGGTCATAAAATCACATCATTTTAGCAATAAAAAAGCCACCATTATGGTGGCTTTCTTTTTATCTTATGTTCGATAGATTAAGGTAAATCATCGACTTCTTTATCTACTTTTGGTGGAATCATATGTTCACGGCGTAGGCCGATATCATAAGCAATCGCAATCGCGATAAAGATTGATGAGTAAGTACCAAAACCAATACCAATTAATAACGCTAATGAGAAGTTATGAATTGATGGACCACCAAAGAAGAACAAGGCAATCACAACAAGAAGCGTTGTGAGAGATGTCATGATGGTTCTCGATAAGGTTTGCGTTAAGGAAATATCAATAATATCGATGGTTTCTACACGACGAATTTTGCGGAAGTTTTCACGCACACGGTCGAATACCACGATACTATCGTTGATGGAATAACCTACAACGGAAAGAATTGCTGCCACGAAGGTTAAATCCATTTCGACTTGTAATGCAGAGAATACACCGAGTGTAATGACCACGTCATGCGCAAGTGAGGCAATACCACCAAAACCTAAACGCCATTCAAAACGTGAGCCAACGTAAATTAACATCATTGCCAAAGTCGCAAGGGTCGCATAAACTGCACCTTGAGCCAGTTCTTCACCGACGTTTGGACCCACAAATTCAATACTGTTAATATGAATATTTGGATCAATCGTTTGAAGCATGCTTTTAACGTGATCACCAATAGCCGAATCGTTATTGTCAGCCGGTAATCGGATCATCACGTCTTGTACAGAACCGGTTGTTTGTACAATCGGGCTTGCAATACCATTTTGATTTAATGTGCCACGGATTTTCTCTAAATCAGCCGGTTGTGAGAAGTGAGTATCAAATACCACACCACCGGTAAAATCCAAGCCCCAGTTGAAGCCTTTTGTCACAATGAAGAAGAGGGAAATCGCCATTAAAATCGCAGAAAATGCATATCCCACAAATCTCACTTTCATAAATTCAGTGAGAGGGAATGGCAATTTAATCCCATTCACTTCACGGATAAAATGTCCGTTTTTATCTTTTGCAAATAATCTCATCTTATCCTACCTAAATTGATAATTTTTCAAGACGTTTACCGCCGTATAGGAAGTTCACGATAGCACGTGTTCCGGTAATTGCTGTAAACATTGAAATTGCCACACCTAATGCAAGAGTTACCGCAAAGCCTTGAATTGGACCGGTACCCACAGCATAAAGAATGATTGCCGTTAAAATTGTAGTTAAGTTCGCATCGAAGATAGAGGTGAATGCACCGTTATAACCTTCGTTAATGGCTTGCTGGATTGGACGACCATTACGAATCTCTTCTTTGATACGCTCAAAAATAAGTACGTTGGCGTCCACCGACATCCCGAGGGTTAATACGATACCCGCAATCCCCGGCATAGTGAGTGTTGCACCTGGTAGGATAGACATCAAACCAACTAATAAAACGATATTAATCACCAAGGCAAAGCTTGCGATAATACCGAAGATTTTATAGTAAATCAGCATGAAGACTATGACGGCAATTAAGCCCCAGAAGCTTGCATCAATACCTTGTTCTACGTTTTGTGCGCCAAGAGAAGGACCAATTGTACGTTCTTCAACAATTTGCACTGGCGCGATTAATGCACCTGATTTTAATAACATAGAAAGGTTTTGTGCTTCTGCAGAACTGCTTACACCAGTAATTTGGAAGTTAGAACTAAAGCGACCTTGAATGGTTGCGACGTTAATGACTTCTTCATTTTTCTCTAAAATGGTTTTGCCATTTTCGTCTTTCTTACCATTGTCTTTGTATTCTACATACAAGGTTGCCATTGGTTTTTTGTAGTATTTCTTGGTGGTTTGCGACATGATTTCGCCGCCTTCACTATCCAAGGTTACACTTACTTGTGGCGTATTGGTGTTTTGGTCTAAGCCCGAGCTTGAGTTGATGATGTGTTCACCACCCAATACTGCACGTTTGTAAAGTGCAACAGGTCTACCTTGACGGTCATATTTGATTTCTGTGTCAGAAGGTAACATACCACGCGCTGCTGATTCTGGGTTCACTAACGAATTCACAATGCGGAATTCAAGTGTTGCAGTTGCACCTAAGATTTCTTTTGCACGCGCAGTATCTTGAACACCCGGTAATTCGATTACGATACGTTCTGCACCTTGACGTTGGATAACCGCTTCAGCTACGCCTAATTCAGCAACACGTTTACGTAAAATCGTTAAGTTTTGCTCGATCGCTAAGTTACGTGATTCTGTTAATGCCGCTTCAGAAAAGGCAAGGTTTAAGGTGTTGTCACCAATATCAGACACGTCTAATGTTGGGTGTAACTGACGAATAATACGCGCCGCTTTTGACATTTGGTCTGCGTTTTCTAATGTGACCGTTGTGCCAAATTTGTCGCCATTTTTAATCGCCGTAAACTGAATTTTTTCTTTACGTAATTCGTTGCGTAATGTGTCTTGTAACTGTTCTTGACGTTTAGCAAGGGCAGAATTCATGTCCACTTCCATCAAGAAACGCACACCACCACGCAAGTCCAAACCCCATTTCATCGGGTTAGCCCCAATGCTACTTAACCAGGCCGGTGTTGCCGGTGCAAGGTTTAATGCCGTGGTGTAGTTGTTGCCTAGTTTTTCTGCAATTTTATCTTTGGCAAGAAGTTGGTCATCTGTGTTGGTGAAACGGGCAAGAATAGAACCATTTTCAAGAACGATAGATTTGGTTGGAAGGTTATTTTCTTTCAGTACGTTTTGTACTTCAGTTAATACGGTGGTGTCTGCTTGTTGTCCGCGTGTACCGGAAATTTGTACCGCAGGATCTTCACCATAGATATTTGGAAGAGAGTATAAAGCACCAATGGCGACCACAAGGATCACCATTAGATTCTTCCATAATGGGTAACGATTTAACATAGTTTTCCCTTTAGGAATTTAAATTAGAGAGATTTTACAGAACCTTTCGGTAATACTGAAACGATGTAGTTACGGTTAATCGTGATTTCAGTCGTATCGTTTAAAGCGATAACAATTTCAGCACCTTCGGTTACTTTAGTAATTTTACCAATCAAACCACCAGCGGTTAAGACTTCAGTGCCTTTCGCTAATTCAGACATTAATTTTTTGTGTTCTTTATTACGTTTCGCTTGTGGACGGTAAATCATAAAATAAAAAATTAAACCGAAGATCACGAAAATAAATAACGTTGACATTGGGCTTTGTGCTTCCATTGTGTTTTCCTTATAAAATGAAAAGTTAAAAGTGTGCGTAAAATACCATAAAACGACATTCAGTAAAAGCCGATGAAGGCAATAACACCTAGAATTTTGGAATTAATTGATTTTTTTCAAGCAAACTTCGAAGATTTGCTCGGAAAGCCAATGTTGATCCACTAATTCACATTGATTTTCTTCACAAAAAACAACAAAATTTTCTACCGCACTTTGACGATTTAATTGCAAAACTAATTCATCATTTGGCGCTAAATTTGCCAAAGCCTTCTTCGCTGTTAAAAGCGGAATCGGACAGGAAAGTGCGGTCAAATTTAATTGATATTTCATGATTTAAGCTTGGCGACGAGCAAACATAATTTTGCCCATAGCCGTGAGTTGTTCTGCTGATAAATATTGCTTACCAAGCTCAAATAGCGGCTCTTCAAGGGCAATGTGTCTATCATAGCTCGCCACAAACAGCGTAATCAGTCTTTCATCTACATCAGTGCGTTTCTCTGCAATCAATTCTTCTAGCTGCTCAGAAAGCTTTGCCCAATTTTCATGCAAGGTAACGTGTTGTCGTTCTAATTCATCCACCGACTCTTTCGCTTGAGGTGCTTTTTCAATTAAAGCGGGGAAAAAGTCTTTTTCTTCATCATCATGATGAAGTGGTGCCGCGTGATTAAAATACTGCAAAATAGTTTTCACATCATTTAATACGGTTTGATTCACACCATTTTTTTCTAAGTAGCCAGGAAGAATTGTGAGCTGCTTGCAAAAGCGTTTCACTTTGCTATGACAAGCATAAAGCATATCAATCGGTTCATTCCAAGTGGCAAATTGTTGAGGTTCAAGGATTTGCATAAGGTTTCCTTTGTTAAAAAGTGCGGTCAAAAAACGCTTCATTTTTTTACCGCACTTTCATCAATTATGATTTATCTGCTAATTGTAATGGTGGAACAGGTTTGCCCATGCGAGCATAGAATTCCACAACAAAATCATCAAAACGATCGTCTTCAATCGCTTGACGAATTTCCGCCATTAAACGTTGATAATAGCGTAAATTGTGAATGGTATTTAAGCGAGCACCTAAAATTTCACCGCATTTATCTAAGTGATATAAATAGGCTTTGGTGTAGTTTTTACAGGTGTAGCAATCACATTCTGGATCCAATGGGCTGGTATCATCACGATATTTTGCATTACGGATTTTGACAATGCCGTCTGTCACGAATAAATGGCCGTTACGTGCGTTACGGGTTGGCATTACGCAGTCGAACATATCAATACCACGACGCACACCTTCCACTAAATCTTCTGGTTTACCCACGCCCATTAAATAACGCGGTTTGTCAGCCGGAATTTGTGGGCAGATGTATTCTAAAATACGGTGCATGTCTTCTTTTGGTTCGCCTACCGCTAAACCGCCTACCGCATAACCGTCAAAGCCAATATTTACTAAACCTTCTAGTGATACTTTGCGTAATTCTTCAAATACACCGCCTTGAATAATACCGAATAGCGCATTTTTATTGCCTAATTCATCAAAGCGATCGCGACTACGCTTCGCCCAACGAAGAGACATTTCCATGGATTTTTTCGCATAATCGAAAGTCGCTGGATAAGGCGTACATTCATCGAAAATCATCACGATGTCAGAACCTAAATCATATTGAATTTCCATGGATTTTTCAGGTGAAAGGAAAATGCGCTCACCGTTAATTGGGTTTTGAAATTTCACGCCTTCTTCGGTGATTTTACGTAATTTACCTAAACTAAATACTTGGAAACCGCCACTGTCAGTCAAAATCGGACGATGCCATTGCATAAAGTCGTGTAAATCACCGTGTTTACGCATCACTTCCTGTCCAGGACGAAGCCATAAATGGAAGGTGTTACCAAGCAAAATTTCTGCACCTGTCGCACGCACTTCTTCAGGTGTCATGCCTTTTACAGTGCCATAAGTACCCACTGGCATAAACGCAGGGGTTTCTACGCTGAACGTGCCTTGTGGACGTTCAAACACCAAGCGACCACGACGCGCACTGCCGCTGGTTTTATCTAATTCATATTTCATTTTCTTTCCTCGACGAATAAACAGTTCGTAGGTTGTTGTTCAATAAAAAAGCCTGTTAGTACAGGCTTCTTGATAGGTATTTTATGAGTTGGTTGAAAATAAGTCAAACCACTTATTCTAACCCTTTCACATTGGGATTTTTAGTAATGAACATCGCATCGCCATAACTGAAAAAACGGTAGCGATTTTCGACCGCATTTTTATAGGCGTTCATGGTGTGACTAAAGCCTGCAAAGGCAGATACCAACATAATCAATGTGCTTTCTGGCAAGTGGAAGTTGGTAATTAATGCATCCACCACACGGAATGATTTGCCCGGGTAAATAAAAATAGACGTATCAGAAAAATAAGGTTCAATTAAATCTGAGTTGCCATTTTCTTCTGCAGATAGAGCAGCGGTTTCAATAGAACGCACTGATGTTGTACCCACAGCAATGACACGTTTACCCGCTTTCTTCGTTTCAATAATGGCATTGCAGACCTCTTGAGAAAGTTCCACATATTCCGCGTGCATAATGTGATCTTCAATATTTTCAACACGTACCGGCTGGAATGTACCTGCGCCCACGTGCAAAGTTACAAATTCAAAATTAACACCTTTTTCGTGTAATTTTTGTAACAGCTCATCATCAAAATGCAAGCCTGCTGTTGGTGCAGCTACTGCACCAGGCACTTTGTTATACACGGTTTGATAGCATTCTTGATCTGCTTCTTCATCTGGGCGATCAATGTAAGGCGGCAAAGGCATATGGCCGATTTCTTGCAACACATCAAGTACATTGCGACTTTTATCCGCTAGTTCCAACTCAAAAAGGGCATCTTGGCGACCAACCATAATCGCTTTTACGCCATTATTTTCACCGATCTTATCTTCACCTAAAAATAATTCAGCACCTTCTTTCGGCGCTTTTGACGAACGAATATGCGCTAAGAAATGGTGTTCACTTAAAACACGTTCCACTAACACTTCAATTTTCCCACCACTGGCTTTACGACCAAACATACGAGCAGGGATCACGCGCGTATTGTTAAAAATCAACAAATCACCTTCGTCGATTAAATCCAATACATCAGTAAAAGTGCGGTGAGAAATTTCTCCGTTTTCGCCATTGAGTTGTAACAAGCGACAAGAAGAGCGATCTTCTTTAGGATAACGAGCAATCAGCTCATCTGGTAAGTCAAAATGAAAGTCAGAAACACGCATAATTGTAAATAATGAAAGCTAAAAATGGGGCATAGTCTAGAGCGAATAAGGGGGAAATACAAGGGGGAGAGATAGAGTAGGACGGTAAATATTATACTATTCAAATTTATTAAGTTTTGTTTCAACACACAGCCACCCGAAGGTGGCTGCAAAATTCAAAGTGAATTACCGTGATGTGTACATTGTTTCAACACACAGCCACCCGAAGGTGGCTGCCATATAATTAAGGTCGTCCGTAGGCAGTTTATCTTTGTTTCAACACACAGCCACCCGAAGGTGGCTGCTTGTTTCTTCTGATGTAGCAGATTTAGCTCAACGAGGTTTCAACACACAGCCACCCGAAGGTGGCTGCAGAATACTCTGGGCAAAAGATAGAGCCTAAGAAGTTTCAACACACAGCCACCCGAAGGTGGCTGCCGTTCAAAATGCAGTTTTCAGCCATCATTGCGTAGTTTCAACACACAGCCACCCGAAGGTGGCTGCTGCTAGTCAAATCACAAACATTAATAAGTGGATTGTTTCAACACACAGCCACCCGAAGGTGGCTGCGAATATTTAATTTCCACTGTTCAAATTCAGACGTGTTTCAACACACAGCCACCCGAAGGTGGCTGCTTTGTGCAAGATAAAAGCTTTCATTTGTGGCGATGTTTCAACACACAGCCACCCGAAGGTGGCTGCAATTGGCAGGCTATCAAGCATTAGCAGATTTTGCAGTTTCAACACACAGCCACCCGAAGGTGGCTGCCAAGCGGGGTTTTCCTTTTAAGACCGCATGCTCTGCGTTTCAACACACAGCCACCCGAAGGTGGCTGCGGATTTTTTTAATCAATATTTTTAACCATACGAGGTGTTTCAACACACAGCCACCCGAAGGTGGCTGCCGCCTTGCGAGGTGATGACTGAGTGGATTGCAGATGTTTCAACACACAGCCACCCGAAGGTGGCTGCTTCTACCGCAAGGATTGGCAAGTTAAAGACCGTGAGTTTCAACACACAGCCACCCGAAGGTGGCTGCTACCGATTTTGAATATAATCGTGTGGGTACAGACGTTTCAACACACAGCCACCCGAAGGTGGCTGCCGTAATCAGTTGCAAAAATAAATCATTGTTCGATGTTTCAACACACAGCCACCCGAAGGTGGCTGCAGACTCTGCAATTTGGAATGACTTAGATATAGCGTTTCAACACACAGCCACCCGAAGGTGGCTGCCTCTTACTTTGACATATTGAGAGGTATTCAAAATGGTTTCAACACACAGCCACCCGAAGGTGGCTGCGTTTACTCATATCACCACCATTTGCCGGTTAGAAGTTTCAACACACAGCCACCCGAAGGTGGCTGCGCTTAGTCGACTTGCTATTTCCGGCGAACATCTAGTTTCAACACACAGCCACCCGAAGGTGGCTGCGCGGACGGATCAATTGGCAGACTTTCCCCATCTGTTTCAACACACAGCCACCCGAAGGTGGCTGCCGGCGACATTGTTAATTGTACGCGCCATCGCTTGTGGTTTCAACACACAGCCACCCGAAGGTGGCTGCCAAAAAATTGTAGATACATTCTTTGCCCGTCAAGTTTCAACACACAGCCACCCGAAGGTGGCTGCGTGCTGGATTTGAGCCAGCGTTGCCTTGTGGCTTGTTTCAACACACAGCCACCCGAAGGTGGCTGCTTTGTCGCGCTCGTTGCCATCGCCACCGGCGACAGTTTCAACACACAGCCACCCGAAGGTGGCTGCAAGCCAAAAACCAAACACAGGCTAACCTTATCGCAGTTTCAACACACAGCCACCCGAAGGTGGCTGCTAAAGCGAGGCGTCACCTTTTTTGATGTACATCGTGTTTCAACACACAGCCACCCGAAGGTGGCTGCTTGAGCAGTAATTTGTGATACCGTTCCAGGCGTTAGTTTCAACACACAGCCACCCGAAGGTGGCTGCTCCCTACATAAAAAAGCAAGAAAAATCAGCAAATTAAATACCGTATTTCGCTAACTGATTTTATGACAAGGAGTTTAGTAAGTATAACGGCCGTATTGCCGTTATACAAATAGATTAAGTCATCCAAATTGTTAAAGAAAACGAAGATCGCTATCCCATCAGGATTTTAATGAGAACAATAGGTTAGCGAACTAAATGACAAGTACGTCTTTAAATACATCTATTGCTGGTTTTGTCCCATGATGTTCCACTTTATTACGCCATTTACTGCCTAAATGATAAAAGCGCAGACTGTCACATGTGGGATCGTAGGTTTCCAACAGTTTGTTTTTCAACATAACCCACTGGTCAGGCGTGACATCACATTCAAATACCGAATATTGCGCCCGCACGCCGTAATCCAAGCAATGTTTTGCGATGCGGCGCAATCGCGCTTGCCCATTTGGATCGTCAAAAGAAATGTCGTAAGTAATCAGCATTAACATAGTTTATCTCATCAAAAACGGCGGGTATTCCGCCAAATCCCCGCGCAAGTGCCGCGCCAAAAGCATCGCCTGAATATACGGCAGCAGCCCGATTTCCACTTCCTCGCCTAAAAACGGATGAACGATTTTCTCCTGTTTTTTCGCCTGCAAAACTTGGAACAACAGCTTACGCGCATCGGCTTTTAAGCTCACCGCGCCGCTTGCCTCAGTAACGAAATCCTGTGGTTTGATTTGCCCGCGGTTAATCAGCGACAACACCAGCCTGTCCGCCCACCAAGCCCGGAATTCTTCCAAAATATCCTGCGCCAAACTGTCGCGTCCCGGCCGGTCGGCGTGCAGAAAGCCCACCTGCGGGTCCAGCCCCACGCCTTGCAGCGCGCCGCTGATGTCCTTGCCCAGAATGCTGTACACAAACGACAATAGCGCATTTACCCCGTCTCTGGGCGGACGGCGGTTGCGCCCGTCAAAAGAAAAGCCGCTTTTTTCGCTCAAAAGCTGCCCGAACACGCCGAAATAACGCGCCGCCGCATCGCCTTCAATACCGCGCACCACGTCCAGCTCCGCAGCGCCCTTCAACTGCCGCAGCGAAATGTTCAAAGCATCGACCGCACTTTGAATCGCCGTATTCTCGCCGTAATTGCGAATCTGCCGCTGAAGCACCCGCTTACTCGCCTGAATCTTCGCCGCAATGATATTGCGCGAAATCGGCACGGGATTTTGCTCCGACACCCGATACTGCGCCCGACGCAACAGCACATTGCCGCTCTGCCGCCCCTGAAGCCGCCCCAAGAAACGCCCGTTTTCGGTAAAAAACGCCAAATTCACATTATTTTCGCCGCAAAACCCCAGCAAAAACGGCGATACCAGCACATTCCCAAAACAGAAAATATGCCCGATGGAATGCACCGGCAACTGCGCCACCTTCTTGCGCTCCTGCTCCACCACCAGCGTCTCCCGATCCTTATGCAGATAGCTGCCTTGGGTGGTGATGTAGAGCGTGTTTTGCAGTTTGCGCATGGGAAAACTCCTTAGGTTTTGACCGTGCTTTTGGGGTTAAACGGGGGGCTAGCTAAAAATTAGATTTTATCTTCTGCCGGATCAACTTTATACCAATGCTCACGATTTCTTTTACACTCTAATGCTGGCGTAGTTCTTGTTACCCTTCTTTTCTTGCTACCATCAGAATAACGTATATTCTCCCACTCGATTGGCTTATTATAATATTTCATCTCTCCACCGCACTGTGGACATTGAGAAATACTAATTTTCTCTAGACTTAAACGATGCCCCATACCGCTAATAGCATAATTAAAAACTAATGGGTATCTAGTTTGATACTTAGTAATTCTGCGTAATGTAATGGTGATAAGAAATAATACAGCAATAGCTATTAAAATAAATATATAAGTATTATTTATTTCACTTTGTATTATAGTTTTACCATTTAATAAATATAATATGGGTTTAACTATACAATTATAAATAGGTAATAGCCCTGCTAAAGAAATCAGAAAACTAGCCCATGTCAGCCAAGCCATCGTAATGGGACTTCTCCAAATTGGTTCTGGGGTGTATGTAGCTATTTTCTTTTCATTTATTAAATCTGGTGCATCTTGAGTATGTACATTATGAACATCACCATTAACTATTTGTGTATTCCCATAAAAATTAGCATTTTTAAAATCATTTTTTTGTGTCATGTTTTTCCTTAGATATCTTGGATATCTTGAAACTTCAATAGAATATTATTCAGAATTAAATAATATTAAATATGCCCTGAGATTAGCAGGTTGGGTAAAACAGCATAACCCAACCTGTATGTATTGAATCTATTCTATAACAACAAGTATACTAATCGTCTTCTAAACCCAATCTTTCTCTTTCTTCTCGTATTTCCTCTAAATCATCTTCACTAAGCTCTCGTTCAAGGTGATAAAATATTATATTTGCATTATCCAGTATTTCATCAATTTCATCTGAATATCTATCTGCAAAATCACCTTCTTCAAGCTCGTCGATATGTTTCGACAATAAGTCTTGTGGCAAACCGCTTTTTAACCCGAGAAAGTCATCATGAAAAGTATAAACTCGGTCATCATGTCCAATATCCACTAAAATATCTACGACATTCTCTACAGTAGGATTTTCTAACTCTAGTTTTTCACCAACATCAGATAGATTACTAAATTGATGTTCTATATTTCTTGTCATTTACGACTCCTTAAAATGTATAATTACAATTGAGCATGATTGCTCATTTTCAAAAATTGCGATTAATTTGGAAGATTCAAGTTAATTAACGTAATAATTTCTTTCAAATAAAATATTACTCCCCAAACAACCCCTCCACATACCCCACACTCCTATCCCGTTTCCCCAGCAACTCCGGCTGGCAAATCTCCACCAGCGAGCAGGCTTTGCAGCGTTTGCCGTAGTCGGGCGGCGGAGTTTTGCCGCTATTTAGAAGTTTGCGCACGGCGGCGATGGTGGCTAGTGTGCGGGTTCGGAGGTTGTCTGAAAACACAACGGGGACGCGATGGCGGGTTTGCATATACCACAGCGCGCCTTCAGAGACGGTTTGCCCCATCATTTCTTCCAAGCACAAACCTTGGGCGCAAAGCTGGATTTCGTCCATCGGGTCAGGTTTGGGCTTGCCGCGTTTGTATTCCACAGGTTTCAGATGGCCTGTTTTTGTTTCCACCTCCACCAAATCCAACACGCCGCTGATACCCAGTTTTTCCGCCGATACATGCACCGTCCGCTCAAAACGCACGCTCTTGCGCGTTTCCGGTTCGCCCGAATCCACCCGCTCATGCAGCGCCTTGCCCTGCGCGGTCAGATAGTTCTCCGCCCACGCCTGCTCGTTGTGAATCAAGGCACATTGACGCGGACAAAAGGCATAGTGTTGCAGGGCGGAAAGGGGAATCAGGCGCGTGTCCTGATTTTCCCCTTGGGTTTCGGTTAAAAGTGCGGTCATCTTTTTAAATGTTTTTTAAAGCAATTCTTCCACACTCACGCCATTGAGGCCGTCTGAAACCACGCTGATTTTGTAATCGCCAAAACCGCTTGCAGGCGTACCTGATTCGCCGTTTACGCGTTCGACTGTCACGGCGTCAAACAATTTATGTGCAGGCTGGCTGCCGAGTGCGCTGTCGTGTTTAAAAACAATCAGTTTGCGCGCCGCCATTTCGCCACGGGCAGCGGAGCGGTCGTGCTCAAACATCATCGTCAGGGCTTGCCAGAGTTTGGCTAAATCGTCGTCTGAAAAACCGGTTTTGGCGGCAAGGTTGGCGGAGATAAAGCCGTGCACGCGGTAGAGCGCGTAAGGGACGATGTATTTTCGCCCCATGGTGCGTTCTTTTTCCAAGTCTTTTTCGTTGGTGACTGCCATGCGGGTGATGGAAATTTCCAGCGGTACAATCGGGTCGATGGATTGGGCGAACGCCAGTTGTACCGGGCCGCGCACTTGTCCGCTGTTGACTTCGGTGGTCATCACGGCGCCGAAGGTGCGGATATCGAAGAAGTTTTTACACATCCACGCGGTAATGTCGCGGGCTTTTGCTTCGTCTTTTGGCAGTTTTTTGGCTTCCGATTCAATGCCAAGTGCTTCATAAGCGCGTTTGTTTTGCAGGTTCAACACACTTTTTTCTTTGACGTAGATTTCGTAACCAGCTTCGTTTTCGCTGCTGATTTCTACAAAATTACGGATTTTACGTTTCAGGCAGACATCGGTTACCAAGCCTTTGCTGGATTCGGGGTCAAGACGCGGCATATTGCCCGCATCGGGATCGCCGTTGGGGTTGCCGTTGGTTACATCAAAAAAGTAAACAAATTCATAGCGGTTTTGAATGGCAGACATTTTCTGGCTCCTTAGTTTTCTTCATTTTCAGAATCGGCTTCATCAGCCAAATAATTTGCTTGTTCAATATCTTCAGGGATATTACCGTCTTCTTGCTTATTGTATTTTTTGAATCGTTGCTGGTAATAACCGACAACAAAGCGTCCTTGCTCTTCCAGCGACAAATGGCGTGGGAACGGTGTTTCTGCATCGAAAACACCAATAATTTCGCCAACCTTTCCTTCCAACCAGTTTGCCAGTTTTTTGGGATCGCCTTTTACCCATTTAGCTTTTCTTCCTTTTCTCAAGGCTGAAATATGCGTGCGGTAGTTATCTAACAATAGGGGGAAAGTGCTATGCGGTGAACTGGATGCACCGCCGTAAAATTTGTCTCTCACCCCCGCGTTGAGCTCGCCCAATGCGGAAGACTGCGCCAATTCGATAATGGCAAACAAGCGTCCCAAACGATAGGGAATATCGTGAGTTTCTTCATTTAATCCCATTTTAAGTTCCTCTCTGTACAAACTGTTACGGTTAATCACTGATTTAATTACGGCAACACGCAAACCGGAAATGTATCCATCAGAACGGATACGTCCAATCATTCGTGTCAACATAGTTTTCGGATAAAATCGCCCTGTTAAAACCGAGCGCATATATTCTCCAGCCAGTTGTGGCGGAATATCTTTACTTTCCGATTTTTTCAGACGACCCTCCGCATCTTTTCGCTTCGGTGTCGTTTCTAGGAGAATGCGCCATACGGAAGGCGGTTTAGTTTTCCAAGCCACTGGTTCGATTTTTAACTCATCCCAGTATTTCGCCAAATTTTTCGCCAGCTGCCCAAACGTGGTGTCCAGCCAAAACCGAACAGAAATCCGCGCGGCATTGGGGGCAAGCCCTAAGATATAAAAACGGGTATTGGGAGAGAGTTCGGGCGTAATTTCTTGCAGCGGACGGCCTTTACCAATTTGTTCCAACACATTGAAAACTTTGGCACTTTCTTGTTCGTCATCCGGCGGCGTGAACACATGTGCGAAGAAGCCTTCGGCAGCCTGCGCCGTCGCGTTATCATCCGCTTCCGCCCAAAAGACCGTGCTGGCGTCGCCGATGGTCAGGCAGTGATTATTTTCGCGGCGCAACAGATAGTTCAGCGCGGTGGTGTAGGCAAAGGCGGATTGTTCAGAGACGGGCGCATTTGCGCCTTGCTCCTTGCCAAACGAAGCAAAGGCTTCTTTGTTGAACGAAATAATCGAACCGCCGGAGCTTTGCCCGCCAAACACGCCTTTAATCGCCGGATGCAGCCGCGCAATCGGGGCAGTATCGCCACTAATCAGGCATAAGCCTTCATTAGCCTCATCACTTTTCAGACAGTTAGCCCATATAGTCTGTGCCGCTTCTTGTTTATGAATACAAGCGGTCGTTTTTTCAAAAGAAAATGCAATATTGGCATCCAGCATTTCGGCAGGCAGATTTTCGGCAGCAAAATTTTCAGGTAGCCAGTTTCGTAAAAAGCGGCACAAGGCTTGTAAGCCTTCATCGTCGCTGTTTTGCAGTAAATCGAGATGGTATTGCTTGAAGGCTTCAAAGGTTTTTTCAGACGGCGTAAACGGTTTTTCTTTTGCTTCGGCTTTGTTTTTATTGGCTTCCACGCCAAGCGCGTAGGCGGTTTTATCCCACAAAAAATTCGGTTTGATACCAGACGTACGTTTTTCAGGGCGCGGCACGCTCATCAGCTTCGGCTGCGGCTTTTTATCGGCAGTCAGATTCGGCACAGCAGTTTTCAGACGACCTTCTTTATCCAACACCAAAATCCAGCCGATTTTCTCCTCGCTAAAGCCATAAGGCGGCACTTTCGGATTGCCCATGTCATCGGTTTCCGCTGCCAAACGGCGGTAATAGCGGGTAAGGGATGCAAGAATCATGCTTTCACCTCCTCGGCGTAAAACGGCGGCACATCAATCACGCCGTCTTTCATTTGTGCGCGGAAAAAATGCGGCGTGTTGCCGTGGTCAAAATCAATATCATGCAGCATCCAGCCCAAATCGCGGCTTGCCTCGCTTTCCGATAACGCCGACGGCGGCAGCGGCTCGCCTTCGTCAATCAACGCAAAATCGGCAGGAAATTCACGCACACCCAAACAAGGCTGCTGAAAACATTGCCCCTTTTTCGCACGGCGTTTGAACATCTCGATATGCTTGGTAACAGTCTCATCCGCCCCCGCTTTTGCCGTCAGCACCGCATGAGCTTCAATCACATACGCCACGTCTTTAAGCACCGTCGCCGCGCGCTGCTGGCGGTCGTCTTCAATCAGCGTATATAAATCGGCAACGCTCTTACGCTTCATCGCCCCGCTGACCTTACCCGCCGAAATCTTGCCGCCCAACTCATTGCGCCGTACCGACTCAAACCGAATCGGCTTTAACACATAAATCCGGTCAATCACCCATCGAATCGCGGGCTTCCAATGCACCGCCGCCAAAATCCCGCGCGCTGCCGACGGCGTGATGACATCATAAGACACCCGCTCCACCTTCATCTCCGGACGGGTAAAACAGGCATAATCGCCCCAAATGTGTAGGCGGATTTGATTCATTTGGTTCTCCTTTTTTGTATACGCGCCCCTTCGTAAGGAAGGGGCGTATCATATATAAGCCGTATTTACAGTTTTAAAATTTGTAACAAGGCTCGTCTTGTTTATGATTAAGGACAATCCAATTTTTTAGAGTGTCTTCATAGTTAGTGCCATCATTACTTGGAATATCATTACATACGCTGATTAATTCTTTCAGTACAGTTTCTATACTTGAGCGCACATTCCCCTGCTCTTGAACGGCTTTCCAACTTCTAAATGGCTTATCTTTAGATGGTAACTCCATTTGATGATGAATTTCAAAATTAGGGCATGAACAACGATAAGTAACATTTAATCCAGCTTTACGTGCCTCTGTTACAGTATCTGAAATTGTTTTATTTATAGAGTATGCTGAATTAACCCTATCACCAGCTGAAGTCTTAGGAGAATCTATATCGTGTAAGACAGAAAAATCAATTTTAAAATGAGATAAAATTTTTATTAAAATAGCAATTGTTGCTTTTCCTCTGGCCCTAATGATAAGAGGACGTTGACTAACAGGATAATCTGTTGAATTACTATTCATAATTTCATGAAAAGCAGCAAACTCAGTATCTCCTTCAACGATAACAACTTTATCTCCAAAGAAAATTTCAGAAACATTAGAATCAAAAACCATTAGGGCTTTCAGATTAGCGAGTTCATCATCACTAAAATTAATTGTTTCGGATTTATATATATTGGGTTCTAAATGCTTATCTAATCGATGTAAACGAACAATAGTTGTATGATCTTTTATAGGATCAACAAACGCTGGATGATGAGTACTCAACATGACTTGCCAACCTGCTTCAGATGCTAAGTTATATAAATGTTCTTTCGCTGCACGAACAGCTGAAGGATGTAACGCCGTCTCAGGTTCATCGATCAACAACATATACCCTGGCAAAAAGAAATCACTTGAACCATCTTGAGATAATTGGCTCTTAAGATTTTGAATTTTTTCTTTATCTTTTTGGCTTTGCTTTTCTTTGCTTTCTAATTTTTGTAATTCCTTTTGTATATCAGAAACTCTACTTAACTCCGATCTTACCTGAAGAATAGACCAAAATAATGCTCGTTGTGAGCCCGTTCCTTGCTGATCCCAGCGAGCAAAGTTGCCTGTTTCAGAAATATCAATTCGTGAACCTGATAATAAAGATTTTTCAGGATCAAAGCCAATATCTCCAATCCCGATGTTAAGGCGAATTCCTGATGAACTAAACACTTTGCAATAGGATGAATTTATTTGTTGCTGAATTTTTTCAATGTCGCTACGAAGTTCTGATATTGGCTCATTTGCCAAGATATTTAGCTCTCTAATTTTATTACTTAATTCAGATTCTTCATTTGCTATAATTTCTTTATATTTATTAATTACTGGTTCAAGTACAAGATTTAATAATTTTTTATGCTCTTCTTCAGGATTATCTAAAGAACCTATGCGAAATGGTTTAGGCAAACGACTATTAAATACAGTATCTAATCCAGAAGCTTTATCATCTTGTGAATATTCTTGCCTCTCTGGGTTCCAGGTTGTTCTATTAGGCTTTCCTCCTTCTAAAGGCCATTCCCACTTCGAACGGACTAACAATAATCCATCTTCTGTTTTCTCTTTCCATTTTTCATCAATATTGCCTGCACTTTTAGGAATATGAACCCATAATTCGACCGTAGCAGGGTTTCCATTTGCATTACAATTAAAATCTTTTATATCTAACTTTTCTTGCTGAACTGCTAATTCATATGCTCTTAATACAGTTGTTTTACCAGCATTATTTGCTCCGACTAAGCATACAATATCATCTAATTCAACTGTTAAACCGTCATTACCGATACAGCCAATATTTTTAATATGCATACGTACAAGATGTGAACGTTCCATAATGTTACCTTCTTAATAAATTTACAAGTTTGCTAAAATATTTTTAATAATAAATTGAAAAGTTTTTAAACTAAAAAATTAAATTCTCCTCTCTTATAAAATTAGTATCCTCCCAAGAAAGCCCTGCCACCTCATCATACAAATCCAGCCCGATCAGCGTATAAAACTGTTTGCCGAAGTTTTTCTCGTTTATCGGTTCGATACGTCCTGCTTTATACAAAGCGGCGAGGGCTTTTTCGGGGATTTGGACGGTGTAGGGTTGCAGTTTGCGTAAGAGTCCGCCGATGTGGTCGGCGTGGTGCAGGCTGCTAATGAGGGTTTCGGCTTCGTTGTCGAACGGAATAATCAGCGGCTGCATATGGCTTTCAATCATGCAGAATTTGTCGGCGATGGTTTGGAATGGGAAATCGAGGCTTTGCCCTGTATCGTTGTGCATTTTCAGAATTTTTTTATTGTCCAGTTCGCTGCCTTTTAATTGATAAAGCTCGGCGAAATAGGCGGCGACGGCTTGGGTGGATAAGAGGTCGTCTGAAAAGCTGTCGGCGGTCAGGCGCATAACGGCGGCTTGGGCGGCAAGTTCAGGCGGGGCTTTCCATTGTTCTTCGGGCGTAAATATCCAGACAAAGCTGTTTTCAGACGGCCTTTTGCCTTCGCGGTTGCAGCGCCCTGCGGCTTGGGCAACGCTGTCTAAACCTGCTTCGGCGCGCATTACCAGCGGGAAATCCACATCAACGCCGGCTTCGATTAAGGAGGTGGCGATAACGCGGCAGGGTTCGCCGTTTTTCAGACGACCTCGAATCTCATCGAGTTTTTGGCTGCGATGTTTGGCGCACATTAAGGTGGTCAGGTGGAACGTGCCGTCAAGATGTTTGGCTTGGTCGTACAGGCTGCGGGCGTGGCGGCGGTTATTGACGATGACGAGCATTTGCGGGTGTTCGGCAAGTTTGGCGAGCAAGTCGGCGTCGGTTTGTGTGCCGATATGCTGCACGGTGGTGCGGCGCAGTTTATCGAAAAGTGCGGTCGGTTTTGGGGCGATTTCGCGCACGTTTTCAAAGCCGCGATAGAAGCCGTTTTCAGCTTGCACGGCTGGCTGGGTGGCGGTGCACATGACGATGCTGCAGCGGTAGTTCTGCGCCAATTCTTTGATGGCTTGCATGATGGGCAGCAAAAGATTGAGCGGCAGCATTTGCGCTTCGTCGAGGATGATGACGGAGCCTGCGATGTTGTGCAGCTTACGGCAGCGCGAGGAGCGGTCAGCAAAGAGGGATTCGAAGAATTGCACGGCGGTGGTCACGACAATCGGCGCGTCCCAGTTTTCCGAGGCAAGGCGCAATTTGTCTTTGGTGGCCTCATTTTGCAGTTTGCCATCGTCGAAGGTGCTGTGGTGTTCCAATACGGCTTGCTCGCCCAATTCGCCAAAGGCTTTGCGGAATTCGGCGGCATTTTGTTCGATGATGCTGGTGAACGGGATGACGTAAATCACGCGCCGCATGCCGTGCCGTTTGGCGTGTTCCAGCGCAAATGCCATGGAAGTGAACGTTTTGCCGCCGCCGGTCGGCACGGTGAGCGTAAACAGTCCTTGCGCTTGTACCGCTTGTTCTACGGCATGATCCAGAATTTCGCTACGCAGGCGGTTTAAGGCGGCATTAAGTTTTTCGGCTTCGGTTTGCGCTGGAGCTTGGGCGATACGTCGTCTGAAAGCGTTGATGAATTGATTAAAATTGTGCTGTAAGGCATTTAAATCGGGATAACCGCCGCGCTCGACGGCTTTGTTTTCTAGGTTTGAATAAAAGGCTTCGGTATCAAGATAATCGGCATCCACCAAGCAGGAATAGAGCATTCGGGTGAAGAAGGCGTAGGAGAAAAAAGGATGATGCGCGTCGGGTTTGAGTGGCGGTTCGGGCAGGGTTTGAGGGAGTTTGATTTCTTGTTGCCACAGGTTATCGAGGGCGGGAATATCTGCGCCAAATTGTAACGCCAAACGATCCTTTAACGTGCGGCGGTTATCGCCTTCGCTGCTCCCGTTCGCCAACCCGGCATGGTGCCCCGCAATGCAAAATGCCATCAGCTTGCCGATAGCATTTCCCCAACTCTCAACTGCAATTTTTGCTCCGGCGGTAGCATGATCGACTGATGGGCCACCATGCAATCGGCGGTTAAAGGCTTCTGAATATTTCCCCAAATCATGTAACTGCCCTGTATAACGAGCAATCTCATCTGCTCCAAAAATTTGAGCAAATGTTGCCGCTAGATTTCCAACATTGCTTGCATGATTTTGTAAGGTTTGCCAATGTTCGTAAGGTAAGAGGTTACCAAGTTCGTCTTGGGCTGAATGGGCGTAGTAGGAGAGTTTCGCAAACATAAAATAATCCTTTATATTTATGATTACTTTAATTACTTCGCTTAATTTACTCCTAATCTCATTTTAATGTCAAGAATGATTTTTTATATATTTTTTCATAAATAATATGAAGTTAATTGATTTTAAAATGGAGTGTTTTATATGATTTGGAGTGCTTTTTAGGAGATAAAAAAAGCCCTTTCAAAAAGGTGAAAGGGCAAAATATTTGGAGTCATACTATGAGTTGTTGAATTAACAAATCAGGTATGAGATGTATTATAGTGCACTTATTAACAAATGCAACAATTTTTTAACAAATTAATTATGTGGATTGCGTGTGTTGGTGTTGACCAAGTTACGCATCAATAAGGCATAATCAAGTTGGACGTCTTGTGGGACATCTAAAAAGACAAAGTGTCCATCGCCGAGTGCGGCTTCCACATTTTCGTTTTTGCGATTGAGCATTTTTTCAATCCTAAAGACGATGTTGCCTTGTGGTGTCATCATTTCTACTTCATCACCAAGCAAGAATTTATTTTTTACTGCAACTTCAGCCATACCTTGTTCATTACGTTTACCGGTAAATTCACCGACAAATTGTTGGCGTTCAGAGATAGAGTAGCCATATTCGTAATTTTGGTATTCATCGTGCGTATGGCGACGTAAGAAACCTTCGGTATAACCACGATGCGCAAGGGATTCCAACGTATCCATTAAGCTTTCATCAAATGGTTTACCCGCAGCCGCATCATCAATGGCTTTGCGATAAACTTGTGCGGTTCTTGCGCAGTAATAGAAGGATTTAGTACGACCTTCGATTTTTAGAGAATGCACACCAAGTGCGGTCAATTTTTCTACGTGTTGTACGGCACGTAGATCTTTTGAGTTCATAAAGTAGGTGCCGTGCTCATCTTCAAAAGCGGTCATTTGCTCATCAGGCTTTTGTGATTCGGTGTAAAGGAAGACTTTATCCGTTACTGCACCTTCGCCTAAAGTTGGCGCCACATTTTTCACTTCAATTTGTTGAGCTGGATCGATTTTAGGCACGATGTTGCCCACTTCATCCGTGGTACCTTCTTCCATTTTGTATTCCCAACGGCAAGCATTCGTGCAAGTACCTTGGTTTGGGTCACGTTTGTTGATATAGCCTGAAAGTAAGCAACGGCCAGAATATGCCATGCACAACGCACCGTGTACGAAAATTTCGAGTTCGATATCGGGCACGTGTTGGCGAATTTCAGCGATCTCTTCAATGGATAATTCGCGCGATAAAATCACACGAGTTAACCCCATTTGTTTCCAGAATTTTACCGTTGCCCAGTTTACCGCATTTGCTTGTACAGAAAGGTGAATATCAATATCCGGGAAGTTTTCACGCACCAACATAATTAAGCCTGGGTCAGACATAATTAAGGCATCAGGGCCCATGTCTATCACAGGTTGTAAATCTTTGATAAAGGTTTTGAGTTTGGAATTATGCGGTGCAATGTTCACCACTACATAGAATTTTTTGCCAAGCGCATGGGCTTCATCGATCCCAATTTTTAAATTGGCATGATTAAATTCATTGTTACGTACACGTAAACTGTAACGAGGTTGGCCTGCATAAACGGCATCCGCACCATACGCAAAGGCGTAGCGCATGTTTTTAAGGGAGCCCGCAGGGGAGAGTAATTCAGGTTTAAATGGGGTTGTCATAATGTTCTCTTGTCTGATTTCAGGTCAGTAGCTTGCTTTTGGCAAGCCGTATTAAAGGCCTGTATTTTAGGCAGATTTAGGGATTTGTAAAGTAAAAGTGCGGTTGGTTTTTCGATTGTTTTTTAGACTAGAAATAAAAAAGGCGAACCATTCGTTCGCCTTATCAAGATTGTATTTAATTAAATCGCCCAACCGCCAGCATAGAATGCGACAAGGACAATGGCAATGATAATCGTGCCGATGTTGAGTTTTTTCACATCGCCACTCACGATACGACCAATCACTAATGCCGCAAAGCCAAGCATGATACCCGTTACAATGTTTGCCGTTAGCACGATGAATACCGCGCAAACTAAGCCGCTCATTGCACCCACGAAATCATCGAAGTCTAATTTGCTTACATTGCTTAGCATTAATAAGCCCACATACATTAACGCCGGTGCAGTTGCATAACCAGGCACTAAGAATGCAAGTGGTTGGAAGAATAACATTAATAAGAACAATACGCCGACGACGATAGCGGTGATACCCGTTTTACCGCCTGCGGCTGTACCTGCTGCAGATTCGATATAAACAGCGGCAGGCGCAGTACCGAATAAGCCTGAGAATAAGCTACTTACAGAGTCAGAGGTTAAGGCTTTACCACCGTTGATGATTTGTCCGTCTTTATCTAATAAGTCCGCTTGTCCTGCAACGGCACGAATCGTACCTGTCGCATCAAATACGGCAGTCATCACTAAAGCAAAGACAATGGGTAAAATAGCCGGTTGTAATGCACCTTGTAAATCTAATTGTAAGAAAAGTGAGTTTTCACCAAAGGTTGGCATTTTGAAGATTTGGCCATTGAATGTGACGTTTGGATCGAAGATTAAACCGACGATAGTAATCGCGATGATGACCCATAAAATCCCACCTTTCACTTTCATTTTTTCTAAGCCGATAATGAATGCAAGGCCAATTAAAGACATCATCACAGGGAACGAGGTGAAATTACCTAATTTAACCGGTAAACCCGCTTGGTTGCCGACCACTAAACCTACGCCGTTTGCGGCGATTAAAAGTAAGAATAAGCCGATCCCGATCCCCGCACCGTGTGCAATGCTTGACGGTAGATTACGTAAAATCCATGAACGAATACCTGTTGCAGAAATTAAGGTGAACACTAAACCCATAAGGAATACGGCACCTAATGCCACAGGAATAGAAACATGTTGACCGATCACTAAGCTGAATGCAGTGAAAGCGGTTAGTGAAATTGCACAGCCGATCGCCATTGGCGCATTTGCCCAAAAGCCGATTAAAATCGAACCAAGACCCGCCACTAAACAGGTTGCGATAAACACGGATTCAGCCGGAAAGCCTGCATCACCAAGCATTTTAGGCACAACAATCACGGAATACACCATGGCTAAGAAGGTGGTTAAACCCGCGATGATTTCTTGACGAACCGTTGAACCGCGTTTGCTGAGTTCAAAGTTTTTTTCTAAACTTGACATAAAGTCCCCTAGGTTAATAATCAAAAAAAGACGTGCTATTTTATAGCAAATTATTTAAAAGTAAACGTTTGCGCAATCGTATTTTTGTCAGGCTGGCAGGAAAGTGCGGTCAGTTTTGAGGATGTTTTTCGCATATTTTTTTATCGACTAAAAACTGCTATACTCTGAACGTTTTTAACGTAATCAAAAAAAGGAAAAACAATGGCTGATTTTAATCAAATTTTAACGCCAGGCGATGTAGATGCCGGCATTATCAATGTGGTAAATGAAATTCCAGAAGGTAGCTGCCACAAAATCGAATGGAACCGTAAAGTTGCAGCGTTCCAATTAGACCGTGTTGAGCCAGCGATCTTCGCAAAACCAACTAACTATGGTTTCATTCCACAAACTTTAGACGAAGATGGCGATGAGTTAGACGTTTTATTATTAACTCGCCAACCACTTGCGACAGGTGTCTTCCTTGAAGCAAAAGTAATCGGCGTAATGAAATTCGTGGACGATGGCGAAGTGGACGATAAAATCGTTTGTGTGCCAGCAGATGACCGCGACACCGGCAATGCATATAACAGCCTTGCAGATGTACCAGCGCAATTAATCAAACAAATTGAATTCCACTTCAATAACTACAAAGCATTGAAAAAACCAGGTTCAACGAAAGTGACTCACTGGGGCGATGTAGAAGAAGCGAAAGAAGTGATTCGTGAATCAATCAAACGTTGGAATGAACGTTAATTTTTCATTTTAATGAATTGACAAGGCATCAGATTGATGCCTTTTGTTTTTATAGATGAATATAAAGTATTATTAAAATGAGCTGCATACACTCCTAGAATCAGAATGTTTTTAATCGTACTTGTAATGAGTATCAAAGAGGAAGTAAGTAATGAAAAGGCTAATACTAGATATTCTATTTTCTATTTTTATTGGAGTCTCTTTTTCATTATTATCGTTAATAGTTGGCAGATTGCTTTATAATATTGATAATTCAATATCTATTTTTGAGCTAGAGTTGATTGATTTTGGTATAAAGAACCTCCCATTTTTAATAAAAATGACATTATTTGTATCAAGTGGTTACTTTATTTTTTTTCTCTATGGTAGAAGGCGTTTCAAGTAACAAGATAATGTGTGTAAATAATTAATTGTTCACGCTGGATCTTAAACCTTTAAACAAAAATACCAGAGAATCTAACCGCACTTTTTGCATTATTTCTTGGTATAAAGTGCGGTCAATTTTCAAGGAGTTTTAAAACCTCTCAAAAATTGACCGCATTTTTGTCTTATTAGATATCGTTAAAATGAAAAACGTAATTCTGCATTCACATTATTCGCTTTGGTATCGTGGTTGTAAGCACCTTGATAGCCCACTTTCACACTGAATGTCGGAGTAAATTGCGCTTGTAATGCGACACCTGTCGTGACGACATTTTTCAATTCTTTACCATAAAGATTTGCTACACCTTGATTATTGATCACCAAGCTGCCTTCAGCGGCTTTATCTTTATGGAAACGATGATAAGCCACATCACCTAATAGATTTAATTGAACGCCACCAATTGCAAATGGAATGGATGGACGTAAACCTACAGAGGTGACGATTAAATCACGATTGTTGTCTTTTAACTGGACTTCGCCTTTTGTCACACCTTTGTTTTTAATGTGCATATAGCTTACGCCAGCATAAGGTTCAATCGCAAAATGTTCGCCTTTTAAGCCAGTGTAGGCAAGTTCAGCAAAGACATTTTGTGTTTGGCTATGGGTTTTCACCCCTTGTGCAAATTCAGCACGTTGTTCGTGTTTACCCCAGCTTTGAATAAAGCCAATTTTCGGTGTTAACACGTTGAAGCGATGTTCAGCTGTTAAGCCTAAATGTACGGCACGATCTTTCGAAGTGCGGTCAATTTTGTGGCTATTTTGTGTTGAGCCGACAAATACACCTAAATGTTTGTTTGTATCAATGGTTGCATCAATGCCCACAAGTTGATTGTACGCATGGCTGCTTAAACTATCCGTGCTGAAGTGGGTGAAAGTGCCACTTGTCCAAATTTGTGTACCTGCATTAAGTTGAGCTCTTACTGCGCCTGGTTGAGCAAGTTGCTGACGAAGCAATAAGCCATTTAACACATTGTGTTGTTGAGCTGCGAGATCTTCATCATAGCTTAAACGAGCAAAGGCTTGGCGAGCATTCTCTTTTGTTCCCCAAATTAGGCTTTGGTAAGCCGCACTGTTTGTTGCTGCATCTAATGCATTGGCGATAGCTACTTCATTTTCAGTGGTTGCTGCAGATGAAAGGGCTTTTTTCTGAACGGTTACTTTCAACGTATTCGCATTACTTTCATTTTTAACAGCAAAGAAATCATAAGTGCGAGGTGTTTCAACTACCGCATTTTCAGCTCCCACAAATGATCCAGTACCTTGCACAGAAACTGCTTTTTGAGGATTTTGTTGTAATTGAGGTAGAATTTCTTCATCAAATTTATTTGGCACTAAAACAGAACCGTCTGCAAAGGTTGCATTAACATTGGCAATACCATTATTCAATAAGAAACGACCACCTTTTTCTACCGTTGCAGTGACCGTTTTCGCAGTGCTGGTTAAGGTTTCGGTGACAAATCCATTCTCACTTGGTTTAGTGACTTCCGTTTTCGGTAATACTTCCAATGTTGCACCTTGTTTTACGATAACTTGTTGTGCCGAACCAAGGGATTGATTTAACCCTGAAAGTTGACCTTCATTTATGGTAATTGCACCTGTGAAGCTGTTATTACCAGTGAGCGTTAAGGTGCCAGCCCCATTTTTAGTTAATGCGCCAACATAGCCTTGTGCGGCACGTTCATTACGAGCCACTTCACGCGCTAAACCTACTTGATATTCCGCTTTTTCTTCTGCTGTCGCGCCCGCACGATTTTGCATTAACGCTTGTAATTCAGCTTTGCGTGTTGTCCAAGTAGCTGCTTCAGCTTGATCTTCGACTTGACGTGCTTTGATGGCTTTATCGCTAATATCATTTGACCAAACATCATTTTGATTGAGGTTGATTTTCATGTTTCCTAAGAATTGACCCGGGCCAAACATGGCTTTGCCAAGATCTAAAATCCCCCAACCCCAAACGTTACTCGGTACACCTTGTTCGGTTTCCCAACGTTCTAACGGTTTACCTTCAAGCCCTTTACGAAGCGTGGTTTGTCTTGCTGTGGTCAGCATGACATCACGCGCTTGATCCGCACTCATATAAGGATAACGGGACAAAATCACACCAAGAGCACCGCTCACATGTGGTGCTGCCATTGAAGTACCACCAGCCGATTTGTAGATAGGCTCACCATAAGTGTCGTTGTCTTGTAATTGAATATAGGCGGAATAGATGTTGGCGGATGGTGCCGCAATCGTCCACCATTTTGAATGACCAGCGAGGTTAAATTCTTGAATGTCTGCGCCTGCTTTTTCATCGCTTACATCGTCATTTGAGTCATTTGGATAGCCTTCACCACCCACTTGCCCGGTGACGTTTACCCAGTATTTTTCTGCATCAGGTCTAAAATGTGGCAACATCGCACGCGTAAAAGATTCAGCCATCATACTGCGGTTACCCGCTGTAAAGACTTGAATCACTTTTCTATTTTTAGCTACTTCATAAGCCGCATCAACAAAGTTTTTCTCACCACTGGTCACAAATTGATAATAAGCTTTTTCAGCTTCACCTAAGTTGCTTAAATAAATATGTGCTGCAGGACTGGATATTGGCTCTGGTGCTTTTGGTACATCATAATATTGCACGCCATATTCAGGCACATCACGCCAATCATATTTTGGTTTGTAGCCTTGTGCGCCAGCAAAGGATGAATTAACACGACGGTTTGACCCCCAACTGTTATTAATCACTTTGGCGCCGGCATCTGCTAGGGCAGAGTAGCCTTGTAAGAAAAAACCATAGTCTTGATTTGGACCATAGGTCATGTTGTCGTTACCACCGGTATTGGCAGAATACAGATTAGCGCCGAATGCTACACCATGCATCTCATTGCCGTCACGCGTTGCCGCCATTGTCCCGCCAACATGGGTACCATGAGCATCATTGGTATATTTATGCCATGCACCGTCAATATTGAAGGCTTCACCTTTAGTGAAGATGCCATTATCTGTTTTATCAAAATTACGTTTGCCATTTTTTACCGGTTCGTTTTTATTAATTGGGCCATTGCCCACAGAGGCATCGGGATAACGCATCCCGTCTTTGCTATAAGTCCCTTCCGTTTTTACAACGTGGATTCGACCGTCTTGAAATTCAGGGTGGTTTAATAGTACGCCAGAATCCATTACGCCAATTTTCACGCCAGAACCATTAAAGCCAAGGGCATAAGCCGTGGAGGCATTCATTGAGGTCAAGCCCCAGTCTTTGAGGTATTCAGCGCTTTCCCAGCTTTTGGTATTACCAGCTTGCCCTTGTTCAGAATAAGCGGCTGCATTGGCGGCATACCAGCCAACAAGTAATGCGAGTGCGGTTTTTTGAAGTGTTTGAGGTTTCATGTTGTCTTCCTTTATCTTTTCGATTTTCGCAGGCTATTATTCGCCTCATCGAGAGGTGCTTCAATGACCCAAATCAAATTCCTATAGAAAAATGTTTATTCTGTGACAACGATCACACCAAAGTGCGGTCAAAAAAGGGGATAAATTTATGTATCGTAGAAATCAATGTTATAATTCACGAACAAAATGATTAAGGAGCGACCCATGGCGATTTTAGTAACAGGTGGAGCCGGCTATATCGGTTCACACACCGTAGTGGAATTATTAAATGCAAATAAAGAAGTGGTGGTAGTGGATAATTTATGTAATTCCTCCCCAAAATCTTTAGAACGTGTGAAAGAAATTACTGGCAAAGACGTGAAATTTTATGAAGGCGATATTTTAGATCGTGCTTTATTGCAAAAAATCTTTGCTGAAAACAGCATTCAATCGGTCATCCATTTTGCGGGTTTAAAAGCTGTGGGTGAAAGTGTTCAAAAGCCAGCTGAATACTATATGAATAACGTATCAGGCACGATTGTTTTGATTCAAGAAATGAAAAAAGCAGGCGTGTGGAACTTTGTATTTAGTTCATCTGCAACGGTTTATGGTGATCCAGAAATTATTCCAATTACGGAAGATTGTAAAGTGGGTGGCACAACCAATCCTTACGGCACATCTAAATACATGGTGGAACAAATTCTAACTGATGTTGCGAAAGCTGAACCGCAATTTAGTATGACGATCTTACGTTATTTCAACCCAGTGGGCGCTCACGCAAGTGGCTTGATTGGTGAAGATCCAAATGGCATTCCAAATAATCTATTGCCTTACATCAGCCAAGTTGCGATCGGTAAATTACCGCAACTTTCGGTATTTGGTAGCGATTATGATACCCATGATGGCACAGGTGTACGTGATTATATCCATGTGGTGGATTTAGCGATTGGTCACTTAAAAGCATTAAATCGCCATGAAAATGACGCAGGTTTACACATTTATAACTTAGGTACAGGTACGGGTTATTCTGTGCTTGATATGGTGAAAGCGTTTGAACAAGCAAACAATATCGAAATTCCGTATCGTCTTGTGGCACGTCGTCCTGGTGATATTGCAACATGCTATTCCGATCCAAGTCTTGCTGCGAAAGAGTTAAATTGGACAGCAGAACGTGGTCTTGAGCAAATGATGAAAGACACTTGGAATTGGCAAAAAAATAATCCGAAAGGATACAGAGATTAATCTCATCATTGTTGGGCGGAGCATCATTCCGCCCTTACTATTTTAATCAGATAAAACACGCTCAAAAATAACCGCACTTTATGTCAGAACAATCCCTTTCTAGTCAAATATTTACCCGTAAAATGCTGATCTGTGTTTTCACTGGATTTAGCTCAGGTTTACCACTTTTCGTGTTGTCGCAAATGTTGCCAGTGTGGCTGACAGATAAAGGGCTTTCCGTTGAATTAATTGGTGCATTGACAGGGGTGATGGTGCCATATGGTTTGAAATTTTTATGGGCACCGTTATTAGACCGCTATTTCCCACATTTTTTAGGGCGTCGTCGTAGTTGGTTATTGATTTCTCAAGTGATTTTGCTGATTTCCCTTTATGCGATTAGTCAGTTTGATCCAGTGGCACAGTTGGGAACAGTGGCTAAACTTGCGACATTTATTGCCTTTGTATCTGCGACACAAGATATTGTGCTTGATGCTTATCGCCGTGAAATTTTGACCGATAATGAATTAGGATTGGGAAACACCATCCATATCAATGCTTATCGTGTTGCAGGTTTAATTCCTGGAGGGCTGTCGCTTTATTTAGCGACGATTCATCCATGGGAAACCGTCTTTTTACGGACCGCACTTTGTATGCTAGCGGGCATATTTATGACGCTCTTTTTAGCGAAAGAACCAAACATTGCACAGGTCGATCGTGATCAACCTTTCTATATGGTGTTTTGGATACCCTTGAGAGAGTTCTTCCAACGTAAAGGCATCGCGCAAGCCATCGGTTTTTTACTCTTTTTGTTCTTGTATAAATTTGGTGATTCGTTTGCTACTACGTTACAAACTAAATTCGTCTATGACATGGGCTTTGAAAAAGAGCATATTGCGTTGGTGGTAAAAAGTACCTCTCTTTGGGCAAGTATATCTGCCGGTCTCGTGGGTGGTGTGATTATGTTACGCCTTGGCATTAACCGCGCATTATGGGTATTTGGTTTTATCCAATTGATTACTATTGGTGGATTTATTTGGTTAGCTGCATTTGGGCATTTTGACCATATCGGTGCAGCAGAACTTTGGAAATTAGGTTTCGTGATTGCGGGTGAATATATCGGTGTTGGTCTTGGTACCGCCGCCTTTGTCGCCTTTATGGCTCGCGAAACGAATCCGCTTTATACAGCCACTCAATTAGCTTTATTTACCAGCCTTTCTGCTTTACCAAGTAAAGGGCTTGGTATGTTATCGGGTTACTTGGTTAAAGCAGTGGGCTACTATCATTTTTTCTGGATTTGTTTATTCCTCGCTATCCCAGGAATGATTTGTTTATTCTGGGTGGCACCATGGAATGAAAAAGGAAATAAAAAAGCTTAAAATAAAATAAAGTGCGGTCAAAATTTACAGCAAAATCATTTGACCAAACAAGGCTTTAACGGTATTTTAAACGGGTCTATTATTTATTGGAGATTTGTATGAAAATTATTCTTTTAGGTGCACCTGGTGCAGGAAAAGGCACACAAGCACAATTTATTATGAACAAGTTTGGTATCCCACAAATTTCAACAGGGGATATGTTCCGTGCAGCGATCAAAGCGGGGACAGAATTAGGCAAACAAGCAAAAGCATTAATGGATGAAGGTAAATTAGTACCGGATGAATTAACCGTGGCGTTAGTAAAAGATCGTATTTCTCAACCAGATTGTGCAAATGGTTTCTTATTAGATGGTTTCCCACGTACGATTCCACAAGCGGATGCATTAAAAGAGTCAGGCGTGAAAATTGACTACGTTTTAGAGTTTGATGTACCAGATGAAGTGATCGTTGAACGTATGAGTGGTCGTCGTGTACACCAAGCATCTGGTCGTTCTTATCACATCGTTTACAACCCACCAAAAGTGGAAGGTAAAGACGATGTGACGGGTGAAGATTTAATTATCCGTGCAGATGATAAACCAGAAACCGTGTTAGATCGTTTAGCGGTTTACCATAAACAAACCAGCCCATTGATTGATTATTACCAAGCTGAAGCAAAAGCAGGTAATACAAAATATTTCCGTTTAGATGGTACTCAAAAAGTGGAAGCTGTAAGCCAAGAATTAGATAAAATCTTAGGCTAAAAAAGATTGAAAACTGACCGCACTTTGAAGAGAAAAGTGCGGTTAATTTTTCAAAAGGATTTTGAGATCGTAAATTGAGATCGCATCTGGGGACGTTATGAGCAAGAAAAAAACAATAACATTGACGATTTCGGCTATCGTAGTGGCACTTGGGATCGGCGCACAATTTTATACCAATCACAAAATTGATCAGGTATTAAAAAATTTCCCTTACTCTTTGGATAATCAAGCGACATTAAACGTGACACAAACTGCGAAAAACTTTTTTATTCGTGAGTTAATCTTTAGCGTAAAAAATAGTGAGTCGAAAAACACGAGTGTGATTTCAACTAAGCTTACCGTGTTACCTTTCTTTATTACGGCTGAGTCAAAGTTATCCGATCAATTAGTTCGTCAATTAAATAAAACATTAAATATCACGATTGATAAAAATACAATTAACAGTAAATTTTCTCCAGTAGGGGATTATTTACAGTCTGATATTTTGACGGAATTCCGTGATTTTGCGAATAAGTCCCAAAACCTTTCTATCGGTCTTAATTTCTTAAAAAATAAAGAAGTTGAGCTAAAAACAACCTTAAGTGGCTTTAATTACGATAAAGACACTAAACTGGAACAAATTGAAGGTGAAGCTCGCCTTGTGCCTGTCGGTGCAAATCAGTATGACCTATCAAGTATAGAATTAACTTCGAAAAATGCCGAATTAGCGTTGTTAAATGGTGAAAATACACATATTTATCTTAAAAATGCGACTTATCATTTTGACGTAAAACCAGGCGAGGCAGATAAACGTGATTTGAGCACAAAATTCAGCAGTGATATTTTGCGCATAGCCAATAAAAGCCGCACAACAGAAGAAAGTCAAGCAACAGCAGGTGGTTTAAATTTATTAGTTAAGCAAAACGGCGTACCAAGTTCGATCAATTTTCATCATGAATTTAAAAAATTAAGTGATGGTTCATTAAGCATTAAAGATGGCATCAATTTGTTAACAAAAATTTTTACACAAAACGAGCGTTTTGATAGTTCGTTATCTGTGCTTTCTGTTAATGTCCCTAAAAATAATCAACCTTACTTTAACTTACAAAATGCAGGTCTTGAACTTAAGTTGGCGAATACGGATTTAACTAAAGCCAATGTGGATTTTAAACTGAATGTTGAAAGTGTGAAGCAAACGCCTGCCGATGAAGACCGTAAATGGGAAGCCAAAGGTGGTAAGGTTAATATTCAGTTAGATGATTACAATGTGGCAAATGAACTGGCTTTTGTACCATTTTTATTAGATACCATTGCAGAGAAAGAAGTGCCGTCAAAAGACAATAAAGATTTCTTAAATGCCAAAGATAAATGGGTAAAAGAATTTAGTGGTAAAACCAATATTGAAGCCGCATTAAAATCATTTAATATGGCCGATTTAGTGCTTGATGACGTATCAGCCAGTGATAAGACGGAAACTTTAGACAATGATCAATATAATGAACATATCACATTGTCTGCGAATAAAGCTAGTTATCCAAGTGCAGGCTTTCAATTTGAAAAACTAGCGGTTGATGCACCATTTAAAATTAATCATAGCAAAGCGCATTTATCAGCAAGATTTTGCTCAGCACCTTTTTATGGTGCATTGTGTAACACGCATTTAACGTCAGCCACATTTGAGAAATACATTAAAAACTCATGGAAAGAGCTTGATTTAATTATTGATAATGCAACGTTAAATTTTAATTTAAATACTTATCCTGAAACCACTGCTTATCCAGTTAAATTGGAAGTCAGTGGTATTGTGCCTCAAGTGCCAGAAGATGATTCATCGGATATGATTCCTGATAATATTGAAGGAACATTTAATCTGACATTAAATAAAATGTTGTTTGATGACCAAAATGAAAAAGCTTTAGCGATTAAGGAAAATTCATACTTTTGGCAATACTTAAGTAGCTTTGTGAAATATGATGGAAAACTTCACCGAGAATTTGTGGAAGAAGGTGATAACTATGTTTCTAGAGTGGAAAAAACGGAAAATGGCTATTTAATTAATGGTCGTACGTTTGAGGATCTTCGTCAAGAAAGCATGATGGAAACTGACGAGGGGGACGAAGGGAAGCCCGCCGCAACTGACTAGTTGAAAGGATGACATAAAAAATGACCGCACTTGAGATTCAAAGTGCGGTCATTTTTTTAGCCGTTTTGGATTACTTCACTAATCCACCACTTGCTTGCAAATCAGCATGGTAGGAAGAGCGAACAAATGGACCACAGGCTGCGTGTTCAAAGCCCATTGCGTTAGCTTTATCACGGAACTCATCAAACTCTGCCGGTGGCACATAGCGAGCAACTGGTAAATGATGGCGACTTGGTTGGAGATATTGACCAAGTGTAAGCATGGTTACACCGTTTGCACGTAAGTCTTCCATCACTTCAAGGATTTCTTCATTAGTTTCACCTAATCCAACCATTAAGCCGGATTTAGTTGGAATGTTTGGGAACATTTCTTTGAAATCATGAAGTAATTTCAAAGACCATTGATAATCGGCACCTGGACGAATTTCTTTATACAAGCGTGGTACATTTTCCAAGTTGTGGTTGAATACATCTGGTGGATTGTCTTTTAATTTTTCTAAGGCTTGAGTAATACGTCCACGGAAATCAGGCACTAAAATCTCAATTTTAATACCGGGATTTAATGCACGCACTTCTTTTACACATTCAGCAAAATGACCCGCACCACGATCAGGTAAATCATCGCGGTCAACAGAGGTAATTACCACATATTTCAACTTCATATCTTGGATGGTTTCAGCTAATTTACGTGGTTCATCCGGATCTGGCGGTAAGGGTTTACCATGTGCAACGTCACAGAAAGGGCAGCGACGAGTACAAATTGCACCTAGAATCATAAAGGTTGCCGTGCCATGGTTAAAGCACTCATGTAAATTTGGGCAAGAAGCTTCTTCGCATACAGAATGTAGGCCATGACGACGCATCCCGTTTTTGATGGTCTCGATCTTTAATGAGCTAGACGGCAATTTGATTTTCATCCATTCCGGCTTTTTCAACAATTCTTGGTTAGGATCGATATTTTTAACAGGGATAATTGATGTTTTGGCAGCATCGCGGTATTTCACTCCGCGTTCCATTTTAAAAGGCGTTGACATTGTTCTTTCCTAAAGAAAAATGCCCGATTCAGGCATTTTTAAATGAGTGATAAAAGTGAATGTTATAAATTTGTAACATTATAGCCCAAAAGTTCGGCAAAGTGTTTAATTAATTTTGGGGAAACCTTGTCAAGAGTAGCTTCCTCTTTACTAATAAAGTCAGCAAGCTGACACATTTCAAGCCCAGCATAGCCACAAGGGTTAATGTAATGGAAAGGATTGAGATCCATATTGATATTAAATGCCAAACCGTGGAAGGAGCAACCTTTACGGATACGTAAACCTAATGAACAGATTTTTTTGCCATCAATATACACGCCTGGTGCATCAGGTTTGGGGTAACCTTCAATGCTATAGTCTGCAAGGGTTTTCACGACAGATTGTTCAAGTGCGGTCACTAATTGGCGGACATTTAAATGTTCATGACGTTTAATATCAATGAGCACATACATCACCTGCTGACCTGGGCCATGATAAGTAATTTGACCACCGCGATCTGATTGAACAACAGGTATATTACTACTTTGTAATAAGTGCTCTGGTTTGCCTGCTTGGCCTTGTGTGAAAACAGGATGATGCTCAACTAACCAAATTTCATCGGTGGTTTCTGCATTTCGATTATCCGTGAATTCCTGCATTTTATGCCAAATTTCCTGATAATCTTGTAATCCTAATTGACGGACAACTAAATCAGTATTGCTCATCTTAGATAACCATTTTGACACCTTCAACTTTTGCAAGTTCTTTGTAGAGCGTCTCTACTTGCTCAAAGTTTTGTGCCACGATATCAATTGAAACAGAATTATAGGTTCCTTTGCTGCTGAGTTTTTCCTTTGGAATATAATCACCCGGTAAATATTTTTGTATCACCGCAACGATGTCTTGCGCTAAGTTCTCACGGTTAACACCAGCGACTTTAAATGTCATTGCAGCAGGGAATTCCATTACTTCTTTCAGTTTTTCATAATCATTTTCGGTTGTCATGTTGCATCCTTATTTAAGATTAAGGTGCGCGAATCAGTTAAATTCACACACTTTACGAATTTATTGATGTGATATAAATGGGGAAGTGCGGTTAATTTTCAAGGCGTTTAATCAAATAATCCTTTAATCGTTAACACTAACCAGTCCCAACCTTTACCTAAGAAACCACCTTCTTGCACGTCTTCTAATGCTTGAAGATTAACAATTGCCACATCCTTGCCATCTAGTTGATAAACAATTTTACCAACAACCTGACCTTTTGTTAAAGGTGCTTGTAAGTATTTGTTATCTAATTCGTAACGTGCTTTTAAGTCTGCTTGTTTGCCTTTTGGCACAGTAATAAAGCCATCTTGTAATAAACCAAGTTGAACTTCACCTTTATCACCGTAATAAACCGATTGTGTTGAAATTTTTTCATTGGCTTTGTGGGCTTTTAATGTTTCAAAGTTAGCAAAACCCCATTGTAAGAGTTTTTTGCTTTCTACTTCGCGGCCTTTATAGGTTGGCACACCCATAACAACAGAAATCAAACGCATATTATTTGGACTTGTTGCCGATGCGACAAGGTTATAACCTGCTTGGCTAGTGTGACCTGTTTTCATACCGTCCACATTAATGGTTTTGTCCCATAGTAAGCCATTACGGTTAGGTTGTTTGATTTTGTTAAAGGTGAAGTCTTTTTCAGCGTAGATTTTATATTCTTCGGGTAAATCACGAATAATATGTGCGCCAATAATCGCCATATCACGCGCAGTTGAATATTGGTTTGGATCGTCTAAACCGTGTGGCGTCGTGAAGTTGGTATTTTTTAAGCCAAATTGTTGAACATATTTATTCATAGTATCAACGAAGTTAGCCACGGTACCAGAAATATGTTCTGCCACAGCAACACAAGCATCATTACCTGAAACAATGATAATCCCTTTGTTTAAATCACCTACGGATACTTGTTGATTTAAATTTAAGAACATTTTTGAAGAATCTGGGAAGTTTCTACCCCAAGCACTTTCGCCAATGGTGACCATATCTTCATTATGAATTTTGCCTTGTTTTAATGCGGCACCCACTACATAACTGGTCATCATTTTAGTTAATGAGGCAGGGTATTGGCGTTGATCTGGGTTAAGTGATGCAAGTACCGCACCAGAATTGTAATCCATTAAAACATAAGTTTGCGCATTCACTTCTGGTACTGCGATACCGTATTGAATGTCTTCAGCCACAGCAAATGTTGATGCTGCCATTAATCCCGAGAATAGAACAATTTTTTTCAATTTTGCAGATTGTTTTAACATAGCATTTCCTTTAATAGCGTATTAGTTTTTATAAGTATAAACGATTACGGGTTGCCCATTGATCGTTTTTTGTAGTTTTGTTTTTAATTGATTCATATCCGCTTGATCCGCAATTGGCCCAAAATGGATTTCGTAGTTTCGTCCATTTTGGTTAATTTCGGTTTTGATGTCGTCTAACGCGAGCTTTGTGATGATGCTTTCTGCTTGATTTTTTGACGACAGAGCGAGTAGTTTTAGCTTGAAGACAGTTTTTGCATCGTTTGTGCTGTCTAAGTTTTGATTTTTTTTTTCGTTGTTTTTATTGATAACTAAACGATCACTAGCTTCTTGCGTTTTAGCATGCTTGGCGAGTGTTTTTGCTCCCGCACCTGAAATTTGACCTTTATGATCCACATGTAACGCTTCAATTCTTACTTGCCCTGTACCACGAGCAATAAGACCCAATTCTTTCGCAGCAGAATGGGATAAGTCAATGATACGTTTCTCACTGAATGGACCGCGATCATTAATCCGCACGATCACTTTGCGATTATTATGCAAGTTTGTGACAACTGCATAAGAGTTTAAAGGCAACGTTTTATGGGCAGCGGTGAACAGTGCCGAATTATAGCGTTCACCATTAGCTGTTTTACGACCATTAAATTTATGGTGGTAATAGCTTGCTGTCCCTTCTTTTGAATAGGATTTCGCTTCATTACCTTGCGTGGTGTATGTTTTACCATTCACTTCATAGCTCTGTGGCGCTTGAACGGTCGTAGTAATCGACAGTGAATCCCCTTGAATACCATACATTTTTTGTGTATCTGCAAAAGCAGAGAAACTTGAGCTGCTTATCAAGGTGAAAAGTGCGGTCGTTTTTAAGATGTTTTTTAATGTCATACTTATTACTTTCAAGATTATCGGTGTTCTCTATAAGAAAGCCAAACGGGAAATTAGTTCCCTTTCATGAAGCGAGGTTTGTGAGTATGAATCGACATTACTAAACCAAAGCTCGCCATAATGGCTACATATGAAGTACCGCCGTAGCTAAAGAGTGGTAAAGGTACCCCTACAACAGGCAAAATACCGCTCACCATACCGATATTCACGAAGACATAAACAAAGAAAATCAGCGTAGTGGCACCGGCAAGAATACGCCCAAAAGAGGTTTCTGCATTCACCGCAATTATTAAGCCACGGATAATAATAAACAAATAAATTGCCATCAGAATAAGAAAACCGACCATTCCATGTTCTTCACTCATCACGGCAAAAATAAAATCAGTGTGTGGTTCAGGTAAAAATTCTAATTGGGATTGTGTCCCTTGCATCCATCCTTTGCCTGACATACCGCCTGAACCGATGGCAATTTTGGATTGCAAAATGTGGTAACCTGCCCCAAGCGGATCTTTCTCTGGGTCAAGTAAAGTTAATACACGCATGCGTTGGTAGTCATGCATTAAATACATCCACATGATAGGAATAAATACCGCTAAGCCAACTAATGCAGCAAGAATAAGCCACCAACTCATCCCTGCTAAGAATACCACGAATAAGCCCGATGCACTAACCAGAATTGATGTCCCTAAGTCTGGTTGAATGGCTACAAGTAAAGTTGGCACCATAATCATAGCGATAGCAATAAAGGTTTCGCTCATTTTAGGTGGTAATGGGCGATTACCTAAATACACTGCCACCATTAATGGTACTGCGAGTTTGACAATTTCAGAGGGCTGAAAGCGAATAAAACCAAGATCTAACCAACGCTGTGCTCCTTTACTGATTGTACCAAAGGCATCAACTAAAATTAGCATAATAAAACCAACTAAATATAAATAAGGGGCCAGGCGTTGATAAAATTTAGGGGGAAGCTGTGCCATAATCATCATGACAACAAAACCTAATATGACCTGAATGATACGGTTTTGGAACATGACTTCACTCGCGCCTGATGCACTATAAAGCACGAGCATACCATAGGCAGTAATGGCAGCTAAACCAATAAATAATAAGAAATCAATGTGTAAGCGTTGCCATAATCGCAAGCATAAAGGCACTTTTTCTTCCATTATTCATTCTCACTTGGTTGGGGTTCTTGCGTTGGTGCGTCTAACTCAGTTTGGTCCGTCATCTTTTCTTTTTCAGCATTTTGTTGACGTTCAATTTGCGGCAAGCGTTTATTTAGATAGAAATCCATAATTTGACGCACAATTGGCGCAGCATTACTTGAGCCGCCACCTGCATTTTCTAAAATAATCGTGACAACTAATTTCGGATCTTCATAAGGTGCATAAGCAGTGAACCAAGCATGGTCATGCAATTCTTTTTTCAATCCTGCAGCATTATATTTTTGGTTTTCTTTTAAGCTGAAAACCTGTGCAGTACCGGATTTCCCAGCTACATGATAATTGGTGCCGACAAAGGCTTTTCGTCCTGTTCCTGCACCAGAATTCACGACATTAAACATCCCGCGTTTAGCCGCATCCCAATAAGCTTGTTTCGGATCAGTAATATCCTCATATAAAAGCGGATCTTGATATGGCTCAATAATGGAGCCTTCCACTGATTTCATTAAATGAGGCGTATGGATTTTTCCGTTATTGACCACAATCGAGGTCGCTTTTGCCACTTGTAATGGTGTAGCCGTCCAATAACCCTGACCAATACCCACTGAGATGGTATCGCCTTGTACCCAAGGTTTTTTATAACGTTTTTGTTTCCATTCTTTACTCGGCATATTGGCCGTGGCTTCTTCTTGAATTTCAATACCAGTAGGCATACCAAAGCCAAAACGTTTCATCCACATGGAGAAACGATCAATGCCTAAATTAAAGGCAGTTTGATAGAAGAAGGTATCCGATGATTCTGTAATGGCTTTATTTAAATCTGTATAGCCGTGCCCTGATTTTTTCCAATCTCGGAAACGCTTTGTCGAGTTTGGAAGCATCCAGTAACCTGGGTCAAAAATGGTGGTATGAGGCGTAATCACCCCTTCCGTTAATGCTGCAACAGCAACAAATGGTTTTACCGTAGAGGCTGGCGGATAGACCCCTTGTGTTGCACGACTGTAAAGTGGGCGAGCAGGGTCGTTTAATAAGCGTTTGTAATCGCTAGCAGAAATCCCATCCACGAATAAATTATTGTCATAACTTGGTGTAGAAACCATGGCTAATACGCTGTTATCTTTCGGATCTAGTACCACAACTGCACCTTTTTGCCCTGAAAGTAATGACATAATATAGCGTTGCAAGGCTAAATCGATAGTCAGATGAATACTTTTGCCCGCTGTGGCTGGTTGCTCACGTAATTTACGGATAACTTTTCCGCGGTTATTGATTTCCACTTCTTCAAAACCCGTTGTACCGTGGAGTTGCTCTTCGTAATAACGCTCAATACCCAATTTCCCCATATCTGTGGAACCTGCGTAGTTAGCAAATTTCTCTTCTTTTTTTAGGCGCTCAACATCTCGGTCATTAATACGTCCCACATAACCCAAAATATGGGTCATGGTTTCGCCATATAGATAATTTCGTTTGAAATAAGGGCGAACATCAAGACTTGGATATTTATATTGGTTTACTGCAAAACGGGCGATTTGTTCTTCCGTTAAGCTTGGTTTGAGTAAAATGGGGGTATAACGTGTGCCGCGGCGACGTTCTTTTTTGAAATGTTCAATGTCTTCGTCTGTAAGCCCCACAACATAGCGCAACTCATCAAAAGTGCGGTCTAAATTTTCGGTTTTTTCTGGCACGATATATAAGCCGAAAAAGGTGAGGTTTTCTGCTAGTAGTTCACCATAACGATCGTAAATTAATCCGCGAGTAGGAGGTAATGGAAGTAATTTAATGCGGTTACCGTTAGAGCGAGTTTGATACGTTTCATAACTCACCACCTGAAGGTGGTAAATATTGGCAAATAATACGCCACTTAAGGCCAAAATACCGATGAATGCCACCAATGTTCGACGCGCAAACAAGTTCCGCTCCGCTTTTTTATCGCGGATCGGTTCGTTGGTTGGGGCAGCAAAGAATTTCTTTAAATTCATCGGTAATGTAACGCGTTATTCTCTGTGATAAGGATGATTTGTGGTTAGCGACCAGGCGCGGTATAAGCTTTCTGCCACCACAACACGCACTAATGGATGTGGCATTGTGAGTGGAGAAAGTGACCAACTTTGTTCCGCAGCTGCTTTGCATTCAGGGGATAAGCCTTCAGGCCCACCAATAAGCAAGCATACATCACGACCATCATTTTTCCAACTCTCTAATTGCTCAGCAAGTTGTGGAGTTGTCCAAGGTTTGCCTGGGATATCTAATGTCACCACCTTGCCTTTTCCGCAAGCGGCAAGCATCGCTTTACCTTCCTGTTCTAAGATGCGTTTAATATCAGCATTTTTGCCACGCTTTCCCGCAGGGATTTCAATGAGTTCAAAAGGCATATCTTTAGGAAAACGACGTTGGTATTCTTCAAATCCAGTTGTCACCCAAGCTGGCATTTTTGTACCCACTGCGATTAATGTGATTTTCATCCTTTTCTCTTTCAAAAGACAGTCAAAATTGACCGCACTTTATGCCCAAAGTTTTTCTAACTGATACATCTCACGCGCATCACGTTGCATAATATGTACGATAGTTTGGCCGAGATCCACCACGATCCAATCAGCCGTATTACGACCTTCTTCACCAAAGGTCTCATAACCGGCTTTTTTACATTCTGCAATAAGGTTATCTGCCATAGCAGACACTTGGCGGCTAGATGTACCAGTACAAATAATCATATTTTCAGTAATCGATGATTTGCCTTTTACATCAAAATGCACAATTTCAGTGCCTTTTAAATCATCGAGTTTATCAATTACAAATTCAACTAATGACATTTCTTTTCCTATTTAAATAAAGCGATGAATTTTATCATTGAATGAGGTAAAGGGGTAGGCTTAGGGCGGATTTTATTTGAATTGTTTTATGGTTGTAACAGAGTTTGGCAATAATATTGGGGCAGTCATTCTGCCCCAAGTTTGAAAGGGTATTAAACCCATAAAAGAATCGCTAACAATTGCGGTGAAATGATCCGCAAGAACATTGTGAGCGGATAAACTGTCGCGTAGGAAAGGGAGGCTGCACCACTTCCTTCTTTTAGTTCGTTTGCGAAAGCGAGCGCTGGAGGATCAGTCATCGACCCCGCCAATAAACCACAAAGTGAAAGGTAGTTTAATTTAGCATATAAACGCGCAATGACACCTACAATCATTAATGGTATGAGTGTGATAAAAATACCGTAGCCCATCCATTCAAGACCAGAACCATTGGTGAGCGTGTCTACAAAGCTACCGCCAGATTTTAAACCCACCACAGCAAGGAAGAGCACAATACCAATTTCGCGCAATGCCAAGTTAGCACTTGGCGGCATAAACCAATAGAGTTTACCGATAGAGCCAATTCGAGCTAGGATTAACGCGACAACTAATGGTCCACCAGCAAGACCTAATTTTAATGCTACTGGGAAACCAGGAATGTAAAAAGGAATAGAGCCGAGTAACACCCCTAAGCCAATCCCAATAAATACCGGTAACATTTGCACTTGTAGCAGTTTCTGTTTCGCATTCCCGATTACTGAAATGGCTTGGTTGAGAATGTCGGTTTTACCAACCATATGCAATACGTCACCGAATTGAAGAGTTGTATGGGCTGTAGGCACCAATTCCACACCCGCACGATTTAAGCGTGAAATCACTACACCGTATTTTTTATGGATGCCGAGATGGCGAATTTGTTTACCTAATACTTTTTCATTGGTAACCACAACGCGTTCAGAACGAATTTCACCACTCAAGCTTGCGACTGGAACATCTACTTCTTCCCCGATAATAAGATGCATTTTTTTCAAGCCTTCAGGATTGCCAACTAAATGTAAAATGTCACCAAGTTGAACATCGGTATCCGCTTTCGGCACAATGACTAATTCACCTCGTTTTAAGCGAGAACACACGACATCTTCATCATCAAAACCTGGAATCTCAATCAAATGGATGCCGTTGAGATTGGTATTGGTGATTTTTAGAGACATGCTTTTGAGCGCTTCTTTGTCGTGGCCACTTTCTTTTTCAAAATTCGCTGCTTCTTCATCCACTTTAATCTTAAAGAAAAGACGAATAAGCCACATAGAAAGTAAAATACCGCAAATTCCAAAAGGATAAGCCATCGCATAGGCCATACCCATGTTAGATGTTGTTTGCGACATCCCTAATTCGGAAAGAATTTGCTGACCCGCACCGAGGGATGGGGTATTGGTGACCGCCCCAGAGTAAATACCCAGTGCGACATCAAGCGGAATATCCGCAAGCTTATAAATGAGAATTGTCACCAGTGCACCGAGTGCAACGATTAAAATGCCTAACCCATTTAACGTTAAGCCTGATTTTCGTAAGGAGGCAAAAAAGCCGGGGCCCACTTGAATACCAATCGTATAAACAAACAGAATTAAGCCGAACTCTTGCACAAAATGTAATGTATGGCTATCTAATTTAATGCCATATTGGGTGGTGAAATGGGCAACTAAAATACCACCAAATAGCACGCCCCCAATGCCCAGTCCTACACCTTTAATTTTAAAATGCCCAATCCATAGACCAATTACGGCAACGAGGGCAAGCAAACTAATGGTAATCGCAGTTTCACTCATACCGACCTCTAATTTATTAAAAATTTAACTATTTTGGATTATAACAATTTGATTTCCTACCCGCTTGTAACAAAGTCAAAAAATGTTATCTCTATCACATTTTTTCTTGCTTAAAAATAAACACCGCCTAAAATGACCGCACTTTTTTGATTTTATAGGTTGATTATGGATTACGCTCAAGAGGCCATTAATTCACTTTTATGGATAGTAAAAACATTAGCGATGACGGCTGTTGTATTTAGCTTTGGTATTTTCTTATTAGTCCGTTTTACCCACTGGGGCAAGCAATTTTGGCAATTTGCAGGTGGGTATCTTTCACCACGCCGAAGTATTAAACCTTTGCTATTTTTCTTATTAATTGTAGCGATGACATTAGTCAGTGTGCGTATTAGCTTGGTCCATTCTGAGTGGTATAACAATATGTACACATCCTTGCAGGAATTTAATGAACCGATCTTTTGGGATCAAATGGTGCTGTTTTGTGTGATTGCGACAAGCTCTGTCATGACGGCATTACTTAGCTATTATTTAGAACAACGCTTTTCTATTAATTGGATTGAATGGTTGAATAGTCAGTTAGTAGATAAATGGATGGATAATCGTGCGTACTATAAAACGCAGTATGTTTCCGCTAACTTAGATAACCCCGATCAACGTATTCAACAAGATGTGCAATCTTATGTGAGAACCTCGCTTTCCTTAAGCACGGGTGTGATTGATGCTGTCACCTCGATGATTTCTTACACGATCTTATTGTGGGGATTAGCGGGGCCAATGATGGTATTTGGTACTGAAATTCCTCGTATGATGGTGTTCTTGGTGTTTGCTTATGTGATTATTACCACGGCGATTGCATTCCGCTTGGGGCGTCCGTTAATTATGTTGAATTTCGTCAACGAACGTTTAAACGCTAACTATCGTTATTCTTTAATTCGTATCAAAGAATATGCAGAAAGTGTGGCATTTTATGCCGGTGAGAAAGTTGAGAGTAGCCAACTTTATAAACAATTCGGCTCGGTGATCAATAACATGTGGGATATTGTTTATCGAACTTTAAAATTTTCTGGTTTTAACCTAGTGGTTAGCCAAGTTTCGGTTGTGTTCCCTTTGCTCATTCAAGTGGGACGTTATTTCGAGAAGCAAATTAAACTCGGTGATCTGATGCAAACGCTACAAGTATTTGGTAAGTTGCATTCAAATCTTTCGTTCTTCCGTAATTCTTACGATGGTTTTGCCGGATACAAAGCCACACTAGATCGTTTAAGTGGCTTTAGTTATGCGATTGATATGGCTAATCGTCAATCAACTTCACATTTACATGAACATGAAACTGATGTGATCTTTAAGGATTTAAGCATCAGTAATCCATTTGGAAAAACCTTAATTGAGAATTTAAATTTGACACTGCCACAAGGTTCGACCCTATTAATTCAAGGTAATTCAGGGGTGGGTAAAACCACGTTGTTGAGAACCGTAGCAGGGCTTTGGGCGTATTCTAAAGGGGATGTGTATTGTCCTACTCATCAGCTTTTCTTATCGCAAAAGCCTTATTTACCGCAAGGTAGTTTGTTAACGGCACTGGCTTATCCGAATGAAGAACAGGCCTTTAATCGTGATGAGATGATTGAAGTATTAAAACAAGTGTCTTTAGGGCACTTACAAGATCGTTTAGATCAAGAACAAGATTGGACACGTATTCTTTCTCTTGGTGAGCAACAACGTTTGGCTTTTGCTCGTTTGCTATTACACAAACCGAAAGTAGCATTCCTGGACGAAGCCACAGCGAGTATGGATGAAGGCTTAGAAGATACGATGTACCGTCTATTAAAAGAACATTTACCTAATACAACGGTTATTAGCGTGGGGCATCGTTCAACTTTACAAGCTTTCCATCAGCAACAATTGATGATTTTAGGTAACGGCAAGTGGCGATTCACTGACCGAAATCTTGTATAAAACACCATTAAAATTGACCGCACTTACCTTGTTAGAAAAAATAGTGAGCTAAGTGTAGATGAACAAAGTAAAAAATTCTGTCATCAAACTCAATTTTTTGGTACATTTAGCACAATTTTTTTCTATGCTCAGAAATGAGTAATTTTTCACCAAACTAATGACGGAATTCTTATGTTATTCAAAAAAATTCGTGGTTTATTTTCAAACGATCTTTCTATCGATCTAGGTACAGCAAATACATTAATTTACGTGAAAGGCCAAGGCATCGTACTTGATGAACCTTCAGTTGTGGCAATTCGTCAAGACCGTATGGGTGCATACAAAAGTATTGCGGCAGTAGGTAAAGAAGCAAAACAAATGCTTGGTCGTACCCCAAAAAGTATCGTGGCTATTCGTCCGATGAAAGATGGTGTAATTGCTGATTTCTCTGTGACAGAGAAAATGTTGCAATACTTTATCAAACAAGTACATAGCGGCAACTTTATGCGTCCAAGCCCGCGCGTACTCGTTTGTGTACCGGCTGGTGCAACTCAAGTTGAACGTCGAGCAATCAAAGAATCAGCATTAGGTGCGGGTGCACGTGAAGTATATTTAATTGAAGAGCCAATGGCGGCTGCTATTGGTGCAAACTTGCCGGTTTCTACAGCGATTGGTTCAATGGTCATTGATATCGGTGGTGGTACCACTGAAGTAGCGGTGATTTCTTTAAACGGTATCGTCTATTCATCTTCTGTACGTATTGGTGGTGACCGTTTTGATGAAGCAATCATCTCTTATGTTCGTCGTACTTTTGGTTCCGTTATCGGTGAGCCAACTGCAGAGCGTATCAAACATGAAATTGGTACAGCATACATTCAAGAAGGTGATGAAATTTTAGAAATGGAAGTGCACGGCCACAATCTTGCTGAGGGTGCGCCTCGTTCATTCAAATTAACCTCTCGTGATGTGCAAGAAGCCCTTCAACAACCATTAAATGGTATTGTTGCAGCAGTGCGTACAGCGCTTGAAGAATGCCAACCAGAACACGCAGCGGATATTTTTGAACGCGGTATGGTGTTAACGGGTGGTGGTGCTTTATTACGCAACATTGATGTATTGTTATCAAAAGAATGTGGTGTACCAGCAATCATCGCAGAAGAACCATTAACTTGTGTAGCTCGTGGTGGCGGTGAAGCAATCGAAATGATTGATATGCACGGCGGCGATATTTTTAGCGACGAAATTTAATCTCTAAAAGTGCGGTCAGAAAAATCGGCGTTTTTAATTCGTCTGATTTTTTGACCGCATTTTTCCTTTCAACCCTAGGACAGTGAATGAAACCCATTTTTGGTAAAGCACCACCATTAGGTATTCGACTCGCATTAGCAGTGATTGCTTCTATGACACTCATTTTAGTTGATGGGCAAACCTCATCAATGACGAAGGCGCGTAGTGTCATGGAAACTGCCGTGGGGGGCTTATATTACCTTGCGAATGGGCCAAGAACGGTTCTAGATGGTGTATCAAGTAACTTGGTGGATACCAATAAACTGCTTATTGAAAATAAAGTATTGCGTGAGCAGTTGCGTGAGAAAAATGCCGATCTTTTATTATTGGATCAACTTAAGGTAGAAAACCAACGTCTTCGTTTACTGCTTAATTCGCCTTTACGCACTGATGAATATAAAAAGATTGCGGAAGTGCTCACAGCAGAAACCGACGTCTATCGTCAGCAAGTAGTGATTAATCAAGGTGAGCGTGATGGCGCTTATGTCGGTCAGCCAGTGATTGATGAAAAAGGGATGATAGGACAGATTATATCTGTCGGCGAGAATACAAGCCGAGTGCTACTTTTGACCGATGTGACCCATTCTATTCCAGTGCAAGTTTTACGTAATGATGTGCGCGTGATCGCGAGTGGCACAGGGCACTCAGATGAACTTACCTTAGATAACGTGCCTCGTTCCGTGGATATTGAAAAAGGCGATTTATTGGTGACTTCAGGTTTGGGTGGTCGTTTTGTGGAGGGCTATCCTGTGGCTGTTGTGCAAAGTGTTTCTCGTGATGGCTCAAATTACTTTGCAACGGTGAAAGCGAAACCTTTGGCTGAGTTAGATCGTTTACGTTATTTGCTTTTACTTTGGCCGAGCAATCTTGATATGTCGAAAGTCAAATCCATGTCACCTGAAGAAGTGCGTCGCCTTGTACAGCAACGTTTAGAAAGTCAAGCTAATGAAGCAACTCATTCAGTGAGTAAAACCAAAATTACAGATGATCAAGAGGATGGAGCACAGCCGCATACAGGAAAAGAAATTGTGGAGCCTGATATTCCGACCACAATGCCTCAACAAGAGGAACCCATTTCTCCAGATCAGCAACAACATAGGGAAGAAGACTAATGCAAGGGCGTTTTATTTTTCAATGGGCGACCATTTTATGCTTCTTTGTTGTGGCATTAATTATGGAATTAGCCCCATGGCCAGCAGGCTTTCAAGCTTTTAAACCGTCTTGGTTGGTTTTAGTTTTGCTTTACTGGACGCTTGCGTTACCTGATAGAGTAAGCATTGGTTGGGCATTTTTACTCGGGGTTTTATGGGATATTGTGCTAGGCTCTATTCTTGGGGTTCATGCACTGGTGCTTTCTGTGGCTTTCTATTTTGTTTCCAAATATTACCTAATTTTGCGCAACCTTTCTCTTTGGTTCCAAAGTTTATTGGTACTTCTTTTCGTTTTTGCGATTCGAGTGGCTATTTTCTTGGTTGAATTCTCCTTGCATGGGGCATTTTTCAACTGGCAGGAAATCTTTGGTGCCATCGCATCGGGTGTGTTATGGCCATGGGTTTTCTTATTGATGCGTACTGCACGTCGAAGAGTCGGATTGCATTAATCATAAAAAAAGCTGATGAAGGAGTTCATCAGCTTTTCTTTTTAGTTTTTACGACGATAGTTTGTTTTTCTCATCGTAGTATTTCTCGTTTGAGGCGCAGGATTGCGTTTTAAACGATAAGGTTTTGGAATATCACTAATCAATGAATTCGGGTCATATTGGCTGACGGGAATAGAATGACCAATGTATTCTTCAATTGCCGGTAAATTCATCGCATATTCTTCACAAGCAAAGCTAATAGACACCCCACTTTCACCCGCTCGACCAGTACGGCCAATACGGTGAACGTAATCTTCTCGGTCATCAGGTAGATCAAAGTTAAACACATGAGTCACGTCTGAAATATGTAACCCACGCGCTGCAACATCGGTTGCAACGAGAATATCGAGCTCACCATCCGTAAATTGTTTGAGCAATGAAAGACGTTTTTTCTGTGCCACATCCCCGGTGAGTAATCCCACTCGATGGCCATCTGCCGCTAAATAACCCCAAATTTCTTCACATTTATGTTTAGTATTCGCAAAAACAATACAACGCTCCGGCCATTCTTCTTCCATCAACGTGAGTAAGAGAGGAATTTTGTCTTCATTTGACGGATAGAATAGTTCCTCTTTGATTCGATGTCCCGTTTTTTGTTCAGGTTCAATTTCAATGTATTCAGGGGAATTCATATCTTCAAAGGCAAGTTCACGCACTTTGTAAGAGAGCGTAGCAGAAAAGAGCATGGTGAGGCGTTCTTGCGGAGAAGGACACTTGCGTAATAAATAACGAATATCACGAATGAAGCCTAAATCAAACATACGATCTGCTTCGTCTAATACTACAACTTGAATATCATCTAAACGAATAATGCCTTGTTTAACATAATCAATCACACGGCCAGTGGTGCCAATTAAAATATCTACACCGGCTTCGATAGCTTTGAGCTGCTTATCATAGCCATCACCACCATAAGCAAGTGCGGTTCGTAATCCACTTGTTTTAGCTAATAATTCTGCATCATTATTAATTTGTACAGCTAGTTCGCGGGTTGGTGCAAGAATTAATGCACGAGGTTGATTGGTGGCAAAATCAGGTTGATGCGTTAATAAGTGATGAAATGTTGCCGTTAAAAATGCCATTGTTTTACCCGTGCCGGTTTGCGCTTGGCCGGCAACATCTTTTCCTTGTAATGTGATAGGTAATGATAATGCTTGAATTGGGGTGCAATATTCAAATCCCTTATCTTGTAGGGCTTTTTGTACGATAGGATGTAATGGAAGATCAGCAAATCGCTGCTGACTTAAATAATTTTCTTGCATAATAAATAATAGGTTCTCAAAAATAAATGGGGCTAAGGATAGCACGAAGCCGGAAAAATATCCTTAAAAATAAAACGCTTATTAACGGGTTTAAGCTTGGGATTGAGCAGATTGGGTTCGTTCCCATTTTCTTGCAATATAGCTACAAGTAGGGTGCAAAGTGAGCTTTTTAGCCTGGATAAAATGAATTAAGGCTTGATAGAGTTTGTCTGCCACACCTTGCCCTCGAAGAGAATCATCAACAAACGTGTGATTAGCATTAATGGTATCGGGTGTTTCATAAAAATAGGTGAGTTTCGCGATTTTTTTGCCTTGTTCATTGAGTAAGAAAAACTCGCCCTGCTCACCATTATCATGATGCTGAAGACTCATTTGATACTCCATTCATCACTGAGATTGGGATCCATGGCAAAATCAGCAGTATCACTTGGAATAGCTTTTTCTTCTGCAGCCCATTCCCCTAAATCAATGAGTTGGCAACGCTTGCTACAAAAAGGGCGAAATTGACTTTCCTGAGTCCAAGGTACGGGCTTTTGGCATGTCGGGCAGGGTACTTCAAAAATTTCATCAGACATTTTTCTTTCTCGATTCACTTAAATAAAATTGGTGCAATTCTAGCACTTTTTGTTTTAAGTGCGGTAAGTTTTCAGGCAATTTTGCATCATTTGAAATAATATCATCCGCCCATTTTAAACGTTCTTCACGGCTGACTTGTGCATTCATAATAGCTTGAATTTGCTGAATATTATTATGATCTCTCGATGACGCACGAGCCAGCTGAGTTTCAGGTTTTGCATCGACAACAAGTATGCGGTCGCAAAGCGTGGTGAGCTTATTTTCAATGAGCAGCGGTACGACAAATAACGTATAAGGAGCGCTCTGAGTGTTTAACTGTGCCAACATTCTTTCGCGAATAGCGGGATGTAATAAATGATTGAGCCAGTTTTTCTCATTTTCGTCTGCAAATACTTTTTTTCGTAGCTCGGCCCGATTTAATTCGCCTTCTTCAGTCAAAATTGATTTACCAAAGTGCTCAGCAATTTGAGCAAGTAGTGGCGAGCCTTTTTCAACCACTTCTCTTGCCACTATATCAGCATCAACAATGGGTACACCAAGTTCAACAAAGAGATTTGCAATCGTACTTTTCCCACTACCGATGCCGCCAGTGAGGCCTACAATATAAGTCATGATATTCCTTGCTATTTGATTTAGGGGGGGATGCTTCGCATCTATCCCTTAAACACAATATTTTTCAATGTAGCCAATATATTACATTTATAGGGTTATTGCACTGGTGATGATTAAAGATAAACAAAGAAAGGGCGCGAAAGGTAAAACAGGTTTACGAGAAATCCAATAGACTATGATGCCTAATAGACAGGTAATGAATAAAAAAAGTGGTAAGTATTCGATGGTGAGATAAGTACCGATTCCTAAAGCGAGCCAATAATCGCCACGGCCTAAAGCTTCCTTCTTATAAAAACATTTAGACAAATGATAGATAATATAAAAAACACCGAAAAAACTAACCGCACTTTCTAAACTTTGAGAAAGCGTCAGAATTGAAAATTCTTGATGTGCGCCGAATAAACCCAGGAAAAATAAAAGTAGACAAGGTGTCGGTGAAATCAGTTGATAATGCCAGTCTAGCCAACTGATAACAAAAAGTAGACTAAGCGTAATCGCGAGCCATAAAGTAAATAATTCATTTTGTAGAAAGTAATAGAGCACAGCAAAACAGAGTCCAAACCCTAAAAAATAAAGGAAAATATGACCGCACTTTTGAGATTGAATTGCTGCTTTTTCGCTATGGAAAATAGGCCTGTTTTCAGGATAAAGTTCGATATAGTTCTGATAAATTTCTTGTTGGAGATTGGGGATAAAACGATCGATATAAAGCCAAGCACAGATACCCGATAAACCACCCAATAAGAAAAAGGTTAATGTCATCATTGGATTACGGATCCCATATTAAAAATCGGCAGATACATACCCATCATTATGATACCAATTAAACTACCAATGATGAGCATCATTAAAGGCTCTAAAAGTTGGGAAAGTAAATCAATTTGATGATTGAGTTTTTCTTGATAGTTATCAGCAATATGACGCAACATCAACGCAAGTTTTCCACTTTTCTCTCCAATTTGTAGCATTTGTTGAGCTTCCATTGGGAAAAGATGACTACTGACGCTTTCAGAAAAAAGGTAACCTTGAGAAACCCATTGTAAAATTGACCGCACTTCTTGTTGTAGCAGGATATCGCCTTTTAAGGTACGTTGTGTTTGCCAGGTTTGTTGTTTTGGGAGGAAGCTATTTAAGGCTGGCATTAATGCCACTCCGGATTGAAGCATTAATTGGAGGTTATGGCTAAAACTGATTAGGCGAGAAAGGCAAATGATATTGCCCCAAATTGGCATGCGACTAATTAGTGCATTCTTTTTTTGATTCAGCCAAAGAGAATGTTTTAATGCCATCTTCAACATAAAAATAGCGAAAGTGCAGGCAATCATTAACGCAATAAAATGATGTTGTAGGAATTGAGACATAGCTAATAATACAGCAGTTAATGTAGGCAATTCAGCTGAGTTTTCACCATACATTTCAGCAAATTGTGGAACAACGAAGAGTAATAAAATCAACGTAAGTGAAAGCGAAATACCTAATACCATGGCAGGATAAAGCATAATTTTTTGCAATTTGCGTTGAAATGTTAATGATTGCGTTCGACGTTCGGCAATTTTAGTGCATACCTCCGCCAGTTTTCCTGTCATCTCTCCCACTTGAATAAGTTGAATTTCTTGGAAATTTAAATACTTTCCTTGCATTTCCAAGCTTTGTGAAAACGGAAGACCACTTTCAATTAATTCAATTAAGGCACCAAGCCACTGATGCAAACCCAATTGTGTGCAGTTGTCTTGTAAAATATGTAATGCATTTTTTAATGGAATGGCTGAGCTGAGTAATGTAGCCAGTTGATTCAATAAAGCACTGATTTCTGCATTTTTAGGTTTCTGATTAAGTTGCCAATCTTGTTGTAAACGAATTTGGCTAAAACCTTTTGCGATTAATTGAAATTGTGCAGCTTGTTTAGATTGAGCAACAAGGCTACCTTTTTGCCATTGTTGTCGCTGATCATAGGCTTGGAAATAAAAGAGCTTTTGCTTTGCCATAGTGGTACCTATTTTTTACCTAACACACGTTGAATTTCGGTGAGATCGGTGATGTTATCTTTTACTTTTTCTAATGCGCTTTGATAAAGTGAATCGAAATCAGTTTGGTAACAGTTATTTTCACATTGTAAAAATTGATACACCCCAATACGCCCTTGATACCCCTGATGGCAATCGCAAGACTCACTAAAATGTTGACTACACTTTAAGCAACGTTTACGCACCAATCGCTGTGCGATAACTAATAAGAGACTATTTTCAATTTCATGAGATTGAATGCCTAGTTGTTGCAAGCGTGAAATTGCTGAGATGGCATCGTTGGTATGTAAGGTGGAAAGCACTAAATGACCGGTTTGAGCGGCTCTTAATGCCATCAATGCACTTTCTTCATCTCGAATTTCACCAAGCATAATAATGTCGGGATCTTGTCGTAAAAATGTACGAAGTAATCGGCTAAAATCTAAACCGATTTGTGGATTTACTTGAGTTTGAATGATGCCTTCTAATTCAATTTCAACGGGATCCTCTGCCGTCATAATGTGTTTATCTGGCGTATTGAGCCATTGAAGTGCGGTATAAAGCGAGATACTTTTTCCGCTTCCTGTTGGTCCCGTTACGAGGATTAAACCTTGCGGTTGGCTGAGTGCATGTTGAAATTGGGTTTGTTGATTCTGTGTCATACCCAACTCAGCAAAACTTAGCTGGACAGGTTTATTTTGTTGTAATCGTAATACCGCTTTTTCTCCCCAATGCGTGGGCAAGGTAGAAAGGCGGAAATCTAAAATATCGGAGAACGTCGTTTTGAATTGAAAACGGCCATCTTGTGGTAGCCGAGTTTCACTGATATCCAATTTGGCTAAGAGTTTTAAACGAGAAATCACACGATTGGCGAGTGATTTACTGATAATCGGCTGTGGTTGGAGTACGCCATCAATACGTAAACGAACTAATAGCCCATTTGGCTGAGTTTCTAAATGAATATCGGAGGCATTTTTTTGCAGGGCGGTTTCAAAAATACTGTTTAATAATTGAATAACGGGTTCATCTTCATTGGATAAATTAGCCGTGTTTTCGTCTTCTGAATGATGATAAAACGTCGTTTGCTCTTCTATTTGATTGGTTTTCGGTGCAAGGGATTGTAAAAGTTGTTTGAGTTGAGTCGTTTCAAATAAAATCGGTTCAACTAATTTTCCACTTAAAAAAGCAAAGGTTTCACAAGCCGCAAGATTATTCAGCGAATCTACAGCAAGCCATAAATGGTGTTCATCTTCTTTAAGAGGGAGCGCAAAGTAACGTAGCAGCAATGCTTGTTGCTGTTGGTTTTGTTGCCAATATTGTGGCGAGATTTGGTAAATCTCGCCATTTTTTGCGATTGCTTGATAAGCCATATTTCGCTATTTGGTAGGAGAGCAGAAGCCTGCAGGGAATAAATCCGCATTGCTTGGGCAAGCGGTTGTCCAGGTCACACCTGATGAGGTTGAGCCTGTCGCCGTTAAAGAATAACTGATCCCATCCAATGCGCCATTTCCTGCTACCGTAATCACACCCGATTTCGTGGTAATGGATTTAACATAGCCTTTTGCTGTCGTGATGTCTGCTGCAATGCCATTTGAACCACCTGAACAGTTTGTCGGGGAATTGGTACTATAGACACATAACTCCACATCAGATTTATAAGGTGCAGAAGCTTGCAACAATTCGGATATGGCTGCTTTTTTGGTATAATTTTGATAAGACGGAATGGCGATCGTCGCGAGAATAGCAATAATCGCAATCACGATCATCAATTCAATTAACGTAAAACCTTTATGTAAAGGTTTAGAAAAAGTGAGTTTCATTAAATTAATTTCCTTTTGGTTGAATAAAAAAATGCCAGAATTGGCGGCAACATTGTGTAAAAGGGAAAAATGAAAGTAAAACTGACCGCACTTCTTTTGCGATCGAGATCGCAAAAATGAAATTTAATCGCAGAAAAACAGATGAATAAGATAAAAAATGGCTGGTTAAGCCAGACAAGAAAAGTGATTTCACCACATTTTGATGAACGTCCTGATGTAGAGGATATTTCATTACTCGTCATTCATTACATCAGTTTGCCGCCAGAACAATTTGGTGGGGGATATGTAGATGATTTTTTCCAAGGAAAACTCGATCCCACTATTCATCCTTATTTTGAAGAAATTTATCAATTTCGTGTGTCAGCCCATTGCTTAATTGAACGGGATGGCAAGGTGACACAATATGTGAGTTTCGATGACAGAGCATGGCATGCAGGGCTTTCTTGCTTTGAAGGGCGCGATAAATGCAATGATTTTGCGATTGGTATTGAGCTAGAGGGCAGTAATGAACAACCTTTTACAGAGGAACAATACCAAGTGCTTGCTGCATTAACACGAGATATCATGCAAGCTTACCCGAAAATAACGCTCGATCGTATCGTTGGACATTGCGATATTTCGCCTGGTCGTAAGATCGATCCGGGTCAATATTTTGAATGGGAACACTATTTAGCGTTAGTCAAAAAAGGCTTGGATAAAAAATAATCACTAAAATTTTTGATTGAATGTGAGTAAGATAATTTCTGTGAATAAGCCTTATCTTAATGAAATTAAAGGTAAATTTCCCAATCTGAAATTGAAGATAAAATACTGAAAATAGTTATGCAACACATGCTATTTGCTCAATCACAATTTTATCCACAGAAATATTGAATAACTCACTGCTGTTATTTCTTCACCAAACAAGGAATGTTTAAACTAAAAAATGGCTGAATTTTTGACCGCACTTTGATGAGAAAAAGTGCGGTCATTTTTTTCGGAAAATTTTTGATTAAAGGTTATGCAAAAATGAAAAAAATGAAGTGTGAAAAGCGATTTTTGATCTTTATACACAGTTAAATTTAGATTATCCAAATGTTACCCACAGAGTTATCCACAATAGGGTAAATATGCCCATTCGGTTGATAAAAAAGCGAATTTATGAAACAATCTGCAAATTATTTTTGTACAAAATTTAAGGTGAACGATAGTGATCGATTTTGATGGCTACCGTCCAAATGTAGGCATTGTCATTTGTAATCGCAAAGGACAGGTGCTTTGGGCTAAACGATACGGGCAGAATTCGTGGCAATTCCCGCAAGGTGGAATTAACGATAATGAAAGTGCCGAACAAGCCATGTATCGTGAATTATATGAAGAAATTGGCTTGCAACCTAAAGATGTGAAGGTGCTTTATGCCTCTAAACATTGGTTGCGTTATAAGCTGCCGAAAAGATTGCTGCGTTATGACAGCAAACCCATGTGTATTGGGCAAAAACAACGTTGGTTTTTGTTACAATTAGTGGGGGATGAAAAAAATATTAATATGAACACAACAAAATCACCCGAATTTGATGGTTGGCGTTGGGTGAGTTTTTGGTATCCCGTACGTCAGGTTGTGTCCTTTAAGAAAGATGTTTACCGTAAAGCGATGAAAGAGTTTGCTCAAGTAATGTTTGGCAACGAAAAGACATTACTTGAAAATACGCAAGAGCATGAAGCAAATAAACCTTATCATGCGCCGCGTAAAAGTGGCTTTTCTAAATATCAAAAACGTCCATCTTATAAATCAAGGGGGCAATAATGCTCACTTTTATCCTGCTTTGTTTGCTTGTCGGGGCTATCGTTGGTTTTCTCGCTGGATTATTTGGCATTGGTGGAGGATTAATTATTGTCCCAACCTTGGTTTATCTATTGCCGATGATGGGTATTCCTGATCAAATGTTGATGTCCACAGCCTTAGGGACTTCATTTGCTACTATTGTGATTACTGGATTTTCTTCCGCACAGCGCCACCATAAATTGGGTAATGTAGTGTGGAGTGCGGTGAAAGTATTAGCACCAGTGATTATGGTTACGGTATTTATCTCTGGTTTATTTATTGGCAAACTCGATCGTGATGTATCCGCTAAAATCTTTGCTTGTTTAGTCGTTTATTTAGCAGCCAAAATGGTCATTTCTATTAAGAAAAATACAGTAAATGCTAAGCCTTTAACGACACAATCTTCCGTTATTGGCGGTATCTTGATTGGTATGGCATCAAGTGCAGCAGGCATTGGCGGCGGTGGTTTTATCGTACCATTTTTAAACTCTCGCGGTATCGATATGAAAAAATCTATCGGTTCTTCTGCGTTCTGTGGCGCGCTTCTTGGTTTATCTGGTATGTTAAGCTTTATGGTGAGCGGTTGGGGTAACCCTTCCATGCCGGATTATTCTCTAGGTTATATTTATTTACCCGCAGTGCTCGGTATTACAGCCACCTCATTTTTCACTTCTAAATTAGGGGCAACAGCAACCTCAAAACTCCCTGTATCAACTTTGAAAAAAGGCTTTGCCTTGCTATTAATTGCAATTGCAGTTGATATGTTTATGAAATAAGGAATGTTATGAATTCAGAATTTTTGATGCTTCCACATTTTGATCCGACTATTTTCACTTTTGGTGACAGCAATATTGGGCTGCGTTGGTATGGCTTAATGTATTTATTAGGCTTTATCTTTGCTCGTTGGTTGGCCGTTCGCCGTGCTAATCAGCCAAACAGTGGTTGGACCGTCGATCAAGTAGATACGTTACTTTTTAATGGATTTATGGGCGTATTCTTAGGTGGCCGCATTGGTGATGTTTTCTTCTATAATTTTGATCATTTTGTGCAAGACCCGCTGTATTTATTCCGTGTTTGGGAAGGGGGAATGTCATTCCATGGTGGATTAATTGGGGTGATTATTTCAATGATTTGGACCTCTTATTCTCAAAAAAGAAGCTTCTGGCAGACGGCAGATTTTGTGGCACCCTTGATTCCATTTGGTTTAGGGATGGGACGAATTGGTAACTTTATTAATTTAGAGCTTTGGGGACGAGAAACCGATGTACCTTGGGCGATGATTTTCCCAAATGATCCATTGTTATTACCACGCCATCCTTCACAGCTTTATGAAGCATTTTTAGAAGGTTTCGTGCTGTTTATTATTCTGAATGTCTTTATTAAAAAGCCTCGCCCAGCAGGTTCTGTTGCAGGGTTATTCCTGGTTGGTTACGGGATTTTCCGTTTTATCGTTGAATATGTCCGTGAGCCTGAAGTGGAATCTTTCTTAGGCATCATGACACGTGGCCAAGCTCTTTGCTTACCGATGATTATCGGTGGTGGATTAATTATGGCATGGGCATACAATCGCGCGAAAAGTGCGGTTCATCAGTAAGGAGTTTTTTATGAAACAATATTTAGATCTTTGTCGTCGCATTGTAAATGAAGGTGAGTGGGTTGCTAACGAGCGTACTGGCAAGCGTTGCCTTACTGTGATTAATGCGGATTTAGAATATGATGTTGCCAATAATCAATTCCCCTTAATTACAACGCGCAAAAGCTATTGGAAAGCAGCGATTGCGGAATTTTTAGGCTATATCCGTGGTTATGATAACGCCGCAGATTTCCGCAAGCTTGGCACCAAAACATGGGATGCCAATGCCAATGAAAATGCCGCTTGGCTTGCCAATCCACATCGTAAAGGCACTGATGATATGGGTCGTGTTTATGGTGTGCAAGGCAGAGCATGGCGTAAACCTAATGGCGAAACCATCGACCAACTTCGTAAAATTGTGAATAATTTAAGCCGAGGGATTGATGATCGCGGTGAAATCCTGACTTTCTTTAATCCAGGCGAATTTGACCTAGGCTGTTTGCGTCCTTGCATGCACACACATACTTTCTCTTTAGTAGGCGATACATTGCATTTAACCAGCTATCAGCGTTCTTGCGATGTACCACTTGGTTTAAACTTCAATCAAATTCAGGTCTTTACTTTCCTTGCTTTGATGGCGCAAATTACCGGCAATAAGCCAGGTAAGGCATATCATAAAATTGTAAATGCACATATTTATGAAGACCAACTTGAGTTAATGCGTGATGTGCAATTAAAACGTGAACCATTCCCTTCACCACAATTAGAAATTAATCCTGATATTAAAACCCTTGAAGATCTTGAAACTTGGGTAACGATGGATGATTTCAAGGTGGTAGGTTATCAATCTCACGAACCAATTAAATATCCTTTCTCAGTTTAGGCATTCAAAGTGCGGTCAGATTTAGACGAGAAATTTATGCAACACGCCCTGATGCTTGCCGATCGTGCAGAAGCACTCGGCGAGATTCCAGTCGGGGCAGTGTTGGTAGATGATGAAGGAAATATTCTCGGTGAAGGCTGGAATTTATCTATCACTGAAAATGATCCGACCGCTCACGCTGAAATTGTCGCATTGCGTAACGCAGCACAAAATATTCAAAATTATCGTCTACTCAATACCACACTCTATGTCACCCTTGAGCCTTGTACCATGTGTGCGGGCGCAATTTTGCATAGCCGTATTAAACGTTTAGTCTTCGGTGCGTCAGATTATAAAACGGGGGCTGTAGGTTCTCGCTTTCACTTCTTTGATGATTATAAAATGAATCATACGTTAGAAATTACGTCTGGCGTGCTAGCAGAAAAGTGCGGTCAGAAATTGAGTGATTTTTTCAAAAAGAGACGAGAACAGAAAAAGGAAGAAAAGCGGGAAAAGACTCTCCCGCTTGATGTTGAGCCACAATCTTAAACCTGCCAATCAATTTCGCTTAAACCATTTTGCTTTAAGTATTCGTTGGTTTTAGAAAAATGATGACATCCGAGAAAACCACGATGTGCTGAAAGAGGGGAAGGGTGTGGAGCAGTTAAAACATAATGACGATTGCGATCGATAAATTGCCCTTTTTTCTGCGCATGACTTCCCCAAAGTAAAAATACTATTTTTTCACGGTGTTCATTAAGTGCCGCAATCACTTGATCCGTAAATACTTCCCAACCAAATTTAGCGTGTGAATGTGCCATGCCGCGCTCTACAGTTAGTACGGTGTTAAGCAACAGTACACCTTGCTCAGCCCATTTCACTAAGTAGCCATGATTTGGCATTTGAAAACCAGGAATATCGTTAGCCAATTCTTTATACATATTCAGTAGAGAAGGGGGAATGGCAACCTCAGGTTTTACCGAAAAAGCTAAACCGTGCGCTTGATTTGGACCATGGTAGGGATCCTGTCCTAAAATGACGACTTTCACCTCATCAAATGCCGTATATTTAAAGGCATTAAATACTTCCTCTTGCGGTGGGTAAATGGTTTTTCCGGCTAGTCGCTCTTGATGAACTTGCTGTAGAATGTGTTTAAAGTAAGGTTTTTCTTTCTCTTGACCGATAACATCTGTCCAAGTTTTCATTCTGTATTTCCTTATTGGATAAGCTTGGGCATATTATAAATGAAATTGCTTAGAAAGGCTTTATCTGCGTCCTGTGTTAATATTTTGTTAATTTCAAATGTGTCTTGAAGCCTTGTTACACCCTAAATATTAATCTAGATCAATTTTGCCAAAATACTCGAAAAAAAGAACCTGTTTTAGGTCAAAATTAATTGAATTCTTCAAATAGTTTGATAAAATTTGCACAGTTTAATAAATATACAAACGCCAAATTAGGAGGCTCTTTATGATCAAAGGTATTCAAATTACTCAAGCAGCAAATGACAATCTTTTAAATTCATTCTGGTTATTAGACAGCGAAAAAAATGAAGCGCGTTGCTTATGTGCAAAAGCTGAATTCGCAGAAGACCAAGTAGTAGCAGTAAGCGAATTAGGTCAAATCGAATATCGTGAATTACCAGTAAACGTAGCACCAACTGTTAAAGTTGAAGGTGGTCAACACTTAAACGTAAACGTATTACGTCGTGAAACGTTAGAAGATGCAGTAAACAACCCGGATAAATACCCACAATTAACTATCCGTGTTTCTGGTTACGCAGTACGTTTCAACTCTTTAACACCAGAACAACAACGTGACGTTATTACTCGTACTTTCACTGAAAGCCTATAATTTCAGTTTGAATGAAAAAAGAAACCCCGAAGTAATTCGGGGTTTTTGTTTTATTTAAAAGGTTTGAAAATTTGACCGCACTTTTCCCTTTCATCCCTAGCGATTTCTGCGCTTTTCAGGTACAATCCGCCAGTTAAATTTAATGATTTTTGAGAAAACTAATCTATTTATGAAGAATATTCGCAACTTTTCTATTATTGCCCATATTGACCACGGTAAATCGACCCTTTCTGACCGATTAATTCAGACCTGTGGGGGGCTTTCGGATCGTGAAATGGAAGCGCAAGTGTTGGATTCCATGGATCTTGAGCGCGAGCGTGGTATTACCATTAAAGCGCAGAGTGTAACCTTAAATTATCAAGCCAAAGACGGTGAAACATACCAATTAAACTTTATCGATACACCAGGACACGTGGACTTCTCTTATGAAGTATCGCGTTCTCTTGCGGCTTGTGAAGGGGCATTGTTAGTTGTGGATGCAGGACAAGGTGTAGAAGCACAAACTTTGGCAAACTGCTATACCGCCATTGAAATGGATTTAGAAGTAGTACCGATTTTGAATAAAATCGACTTACCCGCAGCAGATCCTGAACGTGTTGCAGAAGAAATTGAAGACATCGTGGGTATTGATGCGATGGAGGCTGTACGTTGTTCGGCTAAAACGGGTGTGGGTATCGAAGATGTATTAGAAGAAATTGTTGCGAAAATTCCCGCGCCAGAAGGTGATCCTGATGCACCGTTACAAGCATTGATTATTGACTCTTGGTTCGATAACTATTTAGGCGTGGTGTCATTAGTTCGTATTAAAAATGGCGTATTGCGTAAAGGCGATAAAATCAAAGTCATGTCTACCGGACAGGCTTACAACGTTGATCGTTTAGGGATTTTTACGCCAAAACAAGTGGATACGACAGTATTAAATACCGGCGAAGTAGGTTGGGTTGTTTGTGCAATTAAAGATATTTTAGGTGCACCGGTAGGGGATACCTTAACGCATCAGCATAATCCAGCAAGCCATGTATTGCCAGGCTTTAAGAAAGTAAAACCGCAGGTTTATGCTGGTTTATTCCCAGTTAGCTCTGATGATTATGAAGCTTTCCGTGATGCGTTGGGTAAATTAAGCCTAAACGATGCATCACTTTTCTATGAACCAGAGAATTCAACTGCTTTAGGTTTTGGTTTCCGCTGTGGTTTCTTGGGGCTTTTACACATGGAGATCATTCAAGAGCGTTTAGAGCGTGAATATGATCTTGATTTGATTACCACAGCACCAACCGTAATTTATGAAGTTGAAATGACGAGTGGTGAAGTGGTTTATGTGGACAGTCCAGCGAAATTACCGCCATTGAATAATATTTCAGAAATTCGCGAGCCTATCGCGGAATGTAATATGTTGGTACCACAGGAATTCTTAGGTAACGTGATTACCCTTTGTGTGGAAAAACGTGGCGTACAAACCAATATGGTGTATCACGGTAACCAAATTGCGTTAACTTATGAAATCCCAATGGGCGAAGTGGTATTAGATTTCTTTGATCGCTTGAAATCGACTTCTCGCGGTTATGCCTCTTTGGATTATGGTTTCAAACGTTTCCAAGCGGCGGACATGGTGCGTGTGGATATTATGATCAACGGTGATCGTGTTGATGCGTTAGCATTAATTGTTCATAAAGATAATGCGCCTTATCGTGGTCGTGAGTTAGTTGAAAAAATGCGTGAGCTTATTCCACGTCAACAATTTGATATTGCGATCCAAGCCGCGATTGGTAACCACATTATTGCGCGTTCAACCGTAAAACAATTGCGTAAAAACGTATTAGCAAAATGTTATGGTGGTGACGTGAGCCGTAAGAAAAAACTCTTACAGAAACAAAAAGAGGGTAAAAAACGAATGAAGTCTTTAGGTAACGTGGAAGTACCACAAGAAGCGTTTTTAGCGATCTTACACGTTGGTAAAGATAAATAGGAAAGAGCTATGTCGAATGTATTTTTTATTCTGTTGTTAGCCTTGGGATTTGCCGGTTGGAAAGTGTTAGACCATTTCCAGCTGCCTAACACATTCAGTATCTTATTGCTGATTTTGACCGTACTTTCTGGCATTTTATGGTGCTATCACCGTTTCGCCGTGATGCCAAGACGTCGTCGTCAAATCGCACGCGCAGAACAACGTTCAGGCAAAGCATTAACGGACGAAGAAAAAGCGAAAATTGAGCCAATTTCAGAAGGTTCAGAATTTATTTCTTCGCTTTTCCCTGTGTTGTCTATAGTGTTTCTTGTACGTTCATTTATTTTTGAGCCGTTTCAAATTCCATCAGGATCAATGGAAGCGACATTGCGTGTAGGGGATTTTCTTGTTGTTAATAAATACACTTATGGCATCAAAGATCCGATTTTCCAAAATATGATTATTGAAGGCAACAAACCAGAACGTGGTGATGTGATCGTGTTTAAAGCACCTGAGCAAGCGTTGCTTCATACTAGCTTAGGGGCAACCCGGGCTGCGTATGCGGAAAACCTTGCATTAACATCTAAAGATAATATGTCTGGAGCGGATTACATTAAACGTATTGTGGGTAAAGGTGGCGATCGAATTATCCTTGATGTTGAAAAAAACGCTTTAACAATTGTTCATGGTAAAGATGGCAAACCTTGTGAAATAGACTGCCAAGCTAAAGTGTTTGAATATAAACAAGAACCAACTAATCCAGCATTCCCAACTCAAGTGGAATATCTGGAAATTGGTGATGTGACACATAAGATTTTAGTTGAGCCAATGCGCCGTTATTCTGGTATTGAGTTCTATCCACAAGAAGGTTTACCTGCTGCAGAGTGGATTGTGCCTGAAGGTCAATATTTTGTAATGGGTGATAACCGTGATCATAGTGATGACAGTCGTTTTTGGGGATTTGTACCGGAAAAAAATATTGTGGGTAAAGCCACTTATATTTGGATGAGTTTAGAAAAAGAACCAAATGAGTGGCCAACAGGCTTCCGTTTCGATCGTTTCTTTACGAAAATTAATTAATATGAATCATTTAGATCGATTAGAACGAAAAATTGGTTATCAATTTTCCGATCTAAAACACTTAAAATTGGCACTGACACACCGCAGTGCCTCCAATCAACATAATGAACGCCTAGAATTTCTAGGCGATTCGATTCTCAATTATGTCATCGCAGACGCGCTTTATCATCAATTTCCTCGTTGTAATGAAGGTGAACTTAGCCGTATGCGCGCAACATTAGTGCGTGAGCCTACACTGGCAATGATAGCCCGAAATTTTGAACTTGGGGATTATATGTCCTTAGGCTCTGGTGAGCTAAAAAGCGGGGGCTTTCGCCGAGAATCTATTTTAGCTGATTGTGTTGAAGCAGTAATTGGCGCAATGGCATTGGATTCAAGCTTTGATAAAGCGGCAGATATTGTGCGTAGTTGGTATAAAACCTTATTGGCTGAAATTAAGCCAGGCGATAACCAAAAAGATGCCAAAACGCGTTTACAAGAGTATTTACAAGGTAAGCATTTCGCTTTGCCAACTTATGAAGTGATTAAAATTGAAGGGGAAGCGCATTGCCAAACCTTCACCGTGGAATGTACGGTAAAAAACGTACCAAATATTGACCGCACTTTTATTGCAAAAGGTTCTAGCCGCCGTAAAGCAGAACAAGCGGCCGCAGAACAAATTTTAAAAATATTGGAAATAAAATGACCGAATTAAATCAAGAACAAGAGACCTATTGTGGTTTTATCGCCATTGTAGGCCGCCCAAATGTGGGGAAATCCACCCTGTTAAACAAAATTTTGGGTCAAAAAATCTCGATTACTTCTCGCAAGGCGCAAACTACGCGTCACCGTATTGTGGGAATTAAAACCGAAGGCATCTACCAAGAAATTTATGTAGATACTCCAGGGCTTCATATCGAAGAAAAACGCGCGATTAACCGTTTAATGAACCGTGCAGCAAGCTCAGCGATCGGGGATGTGGATCTCATTATTTTTGTTGTGGATGGTACACATTGGAATGCCGATGATGAAATGGTATTAAATAAATTACGTAATGCCAAAGCACCTGTTGTACTTGCTATCAACAAAGTTGATAACGTCAAGAATAAAGATGATTTGTTGCCATTTATTACTGATTTAGGCAGTAAGTTTGATTTCGCGCACATTGTGCCGATTTCTGCACAACGTGGTAATAACGTGCATCAATTAGAGAAAATTGTTCGTCAGTCATTACGTAAAGGCGTTCACCACTTCCCTGAGGATTACGTGACCGATCGTTCACAACGTTTTATGGCGTCAGAAATTATCCGTGAAAAATTGATGCGTTTTACTGGTGAAGAATTACCTTATTCTGTGACCGTTGAAATTGAACAATTCAAAGTAAATGAGCGTGGTACTTACGAAATTAATGGTTTGATTTTAGTTGAGCGTGAAGGTCAAAAGAAAATGGTGATCGGTGCTCAAGGGCAAAAAATTAAAACCATTGGTATGGAAGCCCGTGCTGACATGGAACGCTTATTTGATAATAAAGTACACCTAGAACTTTGGGTCAAAGTGAAGTCTGGTTGGGCAGACGATGAACGCGCCTTAAGAAGTTTGGGGTATATGGACGAATAAAAAACTTGAGTAATACTCTCTACTATTCTATTATTAGCGAAATTTTTATGTTTACTAATAAAAACAAGGAGATGGTAGATGAGTATCTATGCCTTAAAACCCAAATTTCAGAATTTACTTAGGCCTTTAGTTAGGCAATTAGCGGCAAAAGGCGTAACAGCAAATCAAGTTACGCTAATTGCCTGCTTACTTTCAATTTTATTAGGTGTGGTTCTCGCACTATTCCCGACATTTTCCACTCTTTTCTTCCTCATTCCTATTTGGTTGTTTTTGCGTATGGCGTTAAATGCTGTTGATGGCATGCTTGCACGTGAATTTAATCAAAAAAGTCGATTAGGGGGTTATCTTAATGAAATTACTGATGTCGTCTCTGATGCAGCACTTTACCTTCCTTTTGCTTTTGTCGCGCCTTTTGATGGGGTTCAAATCTCAAGTATTATTTGGCTTGCCGCGTTGAGTGAGTTATGTGGCATTTTGGGGCAAGTTCAAGGCAAAACGCGTCGTTATGATGGCCCAATGGGGAAAAGTGATCGTGCGTTTGTGTTTGGTGTACTCGGTTTACTCTATGCGGTGAGTGGTAGTTTGCATTCACTTTTCTGGTGGGTAGCCAATATCCTGATTATCTTGCTCATCGTGACTTGTATTAAGCGAGTAAAAAATGGATTAGCGGAAGTGACAGAGTAAGAGGAGTAAATATGATCGCGAGATTAATCGATTTTTTATTGTGTCGTTTTGCCTCTTTTATTACAGGTGTTCGACCTCAAGCGGCGATTGCTGAACAATCTTCAGAAGGGCATCGTGTCTATTTTGCTAATCATAACAGCCATGGTGACTTCATCTTACTTTGGATTTCATTACCTTATGAAGTGAGAAAACAAACGCGTCCTGTTGCAGGCAAAGATTATTGGACGAAAGGCGCAATTCGTCGCTTTTTAGCCTATAAAGTGTTCAATATGTTACTGATTGAACGTAATAGCCAAGATCCAAAAGCTGCCATACGACAAATGAGCGAAGCATTAGTCAATGACTCCCTGATTATCTTTCCTGAAGGAACTCGTAAGATGGATGATGATTTACCACTTCAGCCATTTAAAAGCGGATTGTTCTATTTAGCCAAAGAAAATCCTGATTGTGAGTTTGTGCCCGTTTGGATTAGCAATATGAATAATGTTTTACCAAAAGGTTTTATTTTGCCAATACCGTTGTTATGTGATCTGTATGTGGGCGAACCATTAAAGATTGAGAACGGAGAGGCTAAAGAGGCCTTTTTAACACGTGCTCAATCGGCATTATTAAGTTTAAACGTCAGTGAAAAAGGCAAATCTTAGGAGCAAATGATGACAGAAATATGGCAACTCTTCGGTGGTTTATTTATCGCCTTAATTTTTGCTTCCTCAGTGGGATATATTTTAAAACGCAGATCGGGTGTGGATACACCAAATAGCGTTATTGATAACCTGAATACACGCATCAATGCTTGGTGGGTGATGATTGGCATTATCTTTATTGCGAGTTTATTGGGCTTTTATGGCGTAATTGGGCTCTTTTTGATTATTTCATTTATGGGATTGCGTGAGTTTCTTTCTCTATTGAATATTCGTCGAGGCGATCATCTTGCACTCGCAGCCTGTTTTTATGTGATCTTACCATTACAGTATTTTTTAGTCGCCATTGATTGGTTTAGTATGTTTACTATCTTCATTCCAGTATATGGTTTCTTATTTTTACCGATTCTTTCAGCATTACTGGGTGACCCTGCGAATTTCTTAGATCGTTCTACGAAAATTCAGTGGGCATTGATGATTAGTGTATTCTGTATTTCACATATTCCGGCTTTACTGACACTGGATATCTCAGGTTATGAAGGAAAAAATCTTTTATTAATGATCTTCTTAATCTTGGTGGTACAGTCCAGCGATGTGTTGCAATACGTTTGGGGTAAACTTTTCGGTAAACGCAAAATTGCGCCAACCTTATCGCCATCTAAAACGGTAGAAGGGTTTGTTGGTGGGGTATTAAGCGCAAGTTTATTAGGGATGTTGCTTCATTGGATGACACCATTTAATGCATGGCAAGCCTTTTTAATGAGTCTGTTAATTTGCTTAATGGGATTCTTAGGGGGACTTGTGATGTCAGCAATGAAACGCAGTATGGGTGTGAAAGACTGGGGGAATATGATCAGTGGCCATGGTGGTATTTTAGACCGTATGGATTCACTGTGTTTCTCCGCACCAATTTTCTTCCATGTGGTGCGCTATTTCTGGGCATAGTTATAAATCATGAAATAAAAAAAGAGCGGTTAATTAACCGCTCTTTTTTATTATTGACGATAAGTCTCTAAGAATCGTGCCAATTTACCAATGGCTTCTTCTAATTGACCGGTATAAGGAAGTGTCACCACACGGAAGTGATCCGGTGAATGCCAGTTAAAGCCTTTACCGTGCACGAGAAGCACTTTTTCTTTACGTAATAAATCGAGCACAAATTTTTCATCACTATGAATGTTGAATTTTTGGATGTCGAGTTTCGGGAACATATACATCGCCCCCATTGGTTTTACGCAGCTAATACCTGGGATTTGAGTCAGTAACTCATAGGCTTTATTGCGTTGTTCCAGCAAACGACCGCCCGGTTGAACAAATTCATTAATACTTTGATAGCCACCTAATGCAGTTTGAATGGCGTGCTGCATCGGTACGTTTGCACATAAACGCATAGACGCCAGCATATCCAAGCCTTCAATATAGCCTTTAGCATGTTGTTTTGGCCCATTTAAAATCATCCAACCTTGACGGAAGCCCGCAACACGATACGCTTTTGATAAACCATTGAATGTAATCGTTAATACATCTGGGGCTAGGGCAGCAATATGATGGTGGACAGCACCATCGTAGAGAATTTTGTCATAAATCTCGTCTGCAAAAATAATCAGATTATTTTCACGTGCAACTTGGATAATTTCTTCGAGTAACGCTTTGCTATAAACTGCACCTGTTGGGTTGTTCGGGTTGATCACGACGATAGCTTTGGTTTTGGCATTAACTTTTGCGCGAATATCATCAATAGCAGGGAACCAACCAGCCTCTTCATCACATAAATAATGTACTGCATTTCCGCCCGCTAATGTCACAGCCGCTGTCCATAATGGATAGTCTGGCATTGGAACTAAGACTTCATCACCATCATTGAGAAGTGCTTGCATGGACATGGTAATCAATTCAGATACACCATTTCCGATGTACACATCGTTTACTGTCGCATCATGAATACCTTTAGATTGATAGTATTGCACGATAGCTTTACGTGCCGAATATAACCCTTTGGAATCGCAATAACCTTGTGCAGATGGTAGGTTGCGGATAACATCAACTAAAATTTCATCAGGCGCTTCAAAACCAAATGGGGCCGGGTTGCCGATATTAAGTTTTAAAATTTTATTGCCTTCTTCTTCTAGGCGTAAAGCTTCTTTGTGAACCGGTCCACGAATATCGTAGCAAACGTGTTCTAATTTGTCTGATTTCGGAAAAGATCTCATTAGTAACATCCTATGATAATTAGATTTTCATTCAAAAATTACGTCTAATTTACGCTTAAATTCTTATCTTGAAAAGATTTAATAAAAAAATTTTTTGAATGTATTAAAGTGCGGTAGAATATGGGCTAATTTTTTGTGTGTTTTATTATTTTTCATGGGCCCTTTAGAACAAGCTAAATCTGAGCTAATTCGCCAGTTTGAAACCTTGGCGACAACTGATCAGCAACCCACTATTGTACGTCTTCAGACGAAGATGAAATTGGGTGTTGATCTTTTGGCATGGATGAAAGGGCAACTTGTTTATCCACAATTTTATTTACGTTTTCGTGATGAAGATAAAACCGTCGCAGCGGTGGGGAAAGTGCGGTCATTTTCAGATGTGAATTTGGCACAGCAATTTATCCAAGAACACGATTTCCCTTTAGTTGGTGGTTTACAGTTTCAAGGTGAAAGCCAGTTTATTTTGCCTCAAGTTTTAATTGAACAACAACATGGAGAGACTGAGATTTCAGTTTTTGTTGAAACAAATGAGCTTAATCTGGCAAAAGCGGTATTGAATTCATTCGAAAAAACGACCGCACTTTTATCACTTAATCAATTAACCATCGAAAGCATGGTGCCAAAAGCAAACCAAGAAACGTGGTGTGACTGGGTCAATCAAGCACTCGCTCGCATTCGACAAGGTGAATTAACCAAGCTTGTGTTAGCAAATGAAACCGTGTTTGGTCTTCAGAGTAAGTTAAACGGAAAAGATTTTCTTGCCGCAAGCCAAGCAAAAAATAGTGGTTGTTACCATTTTTTATGGGCAGATAATGCTGAAAACTGTTTTGTAGGTTCGACGCCTGAACGTTTATTTGCGCGAGATGATCGTCAGTTATTTACGGAAGCGCTTGCGGGGACTGCGCCTGTTAGTGATAATCCAAGTGAAAATAATGAACGTGCGAATTGGCTGTTAAATGATGAAAAAAACCTCAATGAAAATTGGTTAGTAGTTAAAGATATTTCACAAAATATCAGTCACTTAGTGGAACAAATTACCGTTGACGATGTCGCATTAAAGTCATTACGCAAAGTGCAGCATTTGATTCGAAAAATGCAAGCAAAATTGACCGCACTTTGTACGGATGCAGATTTGTTGAAAGCGATCCATCCAACAGCAGCAGTGTCAGGTTTACCACAACAACAAGCGAAGAAAGCACTGACTGAAATTGAAACTTTTGATCGTAGTTGGTATGCCGGAACATTAGGCGTGATGAGCCAAAATCTCTCGGAATTTTGTGTCACCATTCGTTCGGCTTTTATTGAAGAAAACCAAGTGCGTGTATTTGCTGGCGCCGGTATTGTGGAAGGCTCACAACCTGTAGAAGAGTGGTTGGAAATTGAACGTAAAGCGGCAGGGCTCATTTCCCTGTTTGCAGAGAATAACGGAGAATAAGAAGAATGTCTGTAAGCGTATTTAATCGTTGTTGGTCAAAGGTGATCTTAGAAACTTTGGTTCGCCAAGGGGTTAGTCACTTTTGTATTGCGCCAGGTTCACGATCAACACCTTTAACGCTAGAAGCTGTGCGTTTACAAAATGCCTCTCGAGCAACGTGCCATAGTCACTTTGATGAACGTGGCTTGGGCTTTTTTGCCTTGGGGATTGCGAAATCTACGCAAGCGCCTGTTGCTGTGATTGTAACTTCAGGGACTGCGGCAGCAAATTTATATCCAGCGATTATTGAAGCTCGCCAAACAGGCGTGAATTTAATTATTCTTACCGCTGATCGCCCTCCTGAATTATGGGAATGTGGTGCGAATCAAGCTATCGTGCAACAAAATATGTTTGCAGATTACCCTGTGGCAAGTGTCAATCTACCGAAACCTCAGGCAGATTATGCAGCGAAATGGTTAATTTCTACGTTAGAGCAAGCTTGCTATAAACAAAAACAACAAGCCGGCGTGGTGCATATCAATGTGCCTTTTGCTGAGCCACTTTATAATGCGCAAGAACAAGAAATTGACAGCCATCCGTGGTTAATGCCAATTCAACGTTGGTTAAGCCAGCCTAAAAATTGGGTTGATCATCAACCTCTACAACAAGAAGTGCTTATGCACGAGAATTGGGATAGTTGGCGAACGAAACGTGGTGTGATTGTCGCAGGGCAATTAACCTCAGAACAAGCAATGGGGATTAACTCGTGGGCAAATACCATGGGCTGGATTTTGCTGACGGATATTCAATCTGGTGTCGAGCCGCTTACCCCTTATGCAGATATTTGGCTAGCAAATCAAACCGTGAAGCAAAAATTGCTTCAAGCAGATATCGTGATCCAATTTGGTTCTCGTTTTATCAGTAAACGTATTAACCAATTCTTAGCGGAATTCCAAGGCGAATTTTGGGTAGTAGAACAAAGTCAAAATGCAGTTGATCCAAGCCACCATACCCAAACTCGCTTTAATGCAAAAGCACATCATTGGTTGCGAGCACATCCGCCATTGCGTCAAAAACCTTGGTTACTCGAACCACTCGCGCTTTCAAAATTCTGTGCAACTTTTATCGAGCAACAAGTCGGTGGTAATCTTAATGAAGCCTCATTAGCGCATCATATTGAGCGAGTGTTGCCTTACAATGGTATTTTGTTCTTAGGAAATAGCCTTTTTGTGCGCTTGGTTGATGCGTTAACGAAATTGCCAGAAGGTTATCCAATTTTCACCAACCGTGGTGCAAGCGGAATTGATGGTTTATTGGCGACCGCAGCAGGTATTGGTATCGGTTCGAATCAACCTGTAGTGGCGATGATTGGCGATACGTCCACGCTTTATGATTTGAACTCTTTAGCATTATTTAAGAACGTGACTCAACCAACCATTATTTTTGTGATCAATAATAATGGTGGTGCGATCTTTGATATGTTGCCGGTTGATGAAGAGGTAAAAGAACAATTCTATCGCTTGCCACATAATGGTGATTTCTCACAAATTGCGAATATGTTTGGCTTGAAATACGCCTTACCTTACACCTGGGCGGATTTAAGTGCGGTATTAAAACAGGCTTACACGCGTCGCCGTGCAACCTTAATTGAAATCAAAACGAACCCTAGCGATGGCAGTGCAACTTATAAACGTTTGATTGATCAAATTAGTCATGCGGTGATAGGGGAGTAGTTAGCACCTTTATGCTAACTAAAATTCATTCATTTATAAATAAAGGAGATGAGTATGCTTAAGAAACATGCTTACAAAGCAATTTTTGCTGCATTAGTAACGAGCCTATTAACGGGTTGTATCGCTTATGAGGAAAGCACCAAAATCACCATGAATGATGTGCGTAATATGGATTATGGTAGCTATCCGAAAAATTACGAAAAAGCCATTCGCCAGCATTTAGCTCGTACTTTAATTGATCCTAATTCTTTAATGCTTGATGGCTTTAGTAAACCGAAAAAATTCTTACGAATTACAAGCAGACGCTATAACGCAGAAACAGATACTTATAATCCAGCTGTTTTCTTAAAATACTACATTGTTTGTGCCAGAGTAAATGCGAAAAATAGCTATGGTGGCTATACAGGCTGGCAAGAACACATTTTTTATTTCCGTGATGGAAAAATTGTGAATTCAAGTGAATATGGGTTGATTGAGGGTTGCAGTGATCCAAATGATATCGTTATATATAACGAGACCTTCTCAGACGTGGATATTATTGATAAGCCATAGGATTAATGCATTTTACTATATGGTCGGGCTCAACCCGACCTAAATTTTATGTATTCCGTACAAATCATGACCAATCTTATCTTCCTCCACGGCTTACTTGGTACAAAATCAGACTGGCAAAAAGTCATCGAAAATCTACCGCACTTTCGTTGTCTCTCTCTCGATTTACCGTTTCATGGAGAGAATAAAGCTGTAGCGGTTGAAGATTTTGAGCAAACGGCTCAATTTCTTGAAGAGCAAATTCAACGTCTCATAAAAGATGAACCTTATATCCTTATCGGTTATTCACTTGGTGGGCGAATTGCACAATATTATGCATTGCAGGCTCAAGTGCAAAGAGGCAATTTACAAGCAGTGATTTTAGAAGGCGCGAATTTAGGTTTGCAGTCAGAGCAAGAAAAACAAAGCCGTTTAGTTAATGACAAAATGTGGGCTGAGCGTTTTTTCCATGAAAAGCCTGAAACCGTGTTAGAAGATTGGTATAAACAGCCTGTCTTTTCCCATTTAAATGAACAGCAACGTAAGGCATTAATTGAAAAGCGAAAAGTCAATTGTGGGGCAAATATTGGCAATATGCTATTAGCCACCAGTCTTGCTAAACAGTCTGATTTCCGAGAAAAAGTGCGGTCAAGTTTGCTGCCATTTTTTTATTTTTGTGGTGAGCGAGATCAGAAGTTTCGTCAAATGGCTGAAGCCAATCAACTCAATTTAACGCTTATTTCTGATGCTGGTCATAATGCACATTTAGAAAATCCGACATATTTTGCTGAAAAAATCGAAAATATCGTATTAAAAATTGCTCAACCTTAAGGGAAATGCTAGGATTTAGCCCTTTTATTTCATTTAACTTTTAAGGAAGCAAAATGTCCTCACAACTTCGTAATGATCCACTTAAGGTTGCTTTAGCATCCATGGTGGGTACCGCAATTGAATTCTTCGATTATTATATCTATGCCGCTGCGGCAGTATTAGTTTTTAACACGCAATTCTTCCATAGCGGCGATCCGCTTTCAGATGATTTACTTTCTCTTTCTACGTTAGCCTTAGCGTTCTTTGCTCGTCCAATTGGCTCCGCTTTATTTGGTCATTTTGGTGACAAGATTGGTCGTAAGAAAACCTTGGTCGCCTCTTTGGTTTTAATGGGCGGATCGACGGTCGTTATCGGCTTGTTGCCGACTTATTCTCAAATTGGTATTTGGGCACCGATTTTGTTATGTATTTGCCGAGTCGGTCAGGGTATCGGCCTTGGTGGTGAATGGGGCGGAGCTGCTTTAGTGGCAACAGAAAATGCGCCAGAAGGAAAACGAGCTTGGTATGGCACATTCCCTCAATTAGGTGCGCCAATTGGTTTATTTGTGGCTAATGCGACCTTCTTCTTAGTGAGCTATTTCTGGGGGCAACAAGCCCTTGTTGAGTGGGCATGGCGTATCCCGTTTGTTTCTTCTTTAGCCTTAGTTTTAGTTGGATTATATGTTCGTTTAACTTTACATGAGAGCCATGTCTTCGTTGAAGCGGAAGAAAAAGGGAAAAAATTAAAAGCACCAGTGAGTGTGGTTTTCACTAAACACTTTAAACCAATGGTGATTGGTACATTTATCATGGTGGCAACCTATTCCTTGTTCTATATTATGACTGCCTTTGCTCAAGCGTATTCTCGTACACCGGCAACGCTTTCAGAAGCGGGCTATCCTATGGGGTTAGGCATTCCTGCCAATACCTTCACAGGATTACTTTTAATGAGTGCGATCGTTTTTGCGATTTTTATTAGTATTTCAGGTCTTTATGCAGATAAAATCGGTCGTCGCAAATGGTTAATTTGGACAACGGTCAGCATTTTAATTTTTGCATTATGTATGCCATTATTCCTTGGAAACGGTACACCAGCTTCTGTATTTGCTTTCTTAGTAATTGGGATGGCATTAATGGGCATGACATTTGGCCCAATGGCGGCGTTATTACCTGAATTATTCCCAACGGAAGTACGTTATTCTGGCGCTTCTTTAGCCTACAATATTGCATCCATTATCGGGGCAACCATTGCGGCAATGATTTCATTAAAAATCAATGCACTTTATGGCTTAATGGGCGTGGGGATTTATTTAGCCATTAATGCATTCTTGACCTTGTTAGCATTATTAGCCTCAAAAGAAACGAAAAACGTCGATTTAACGCAAATCTAGTGACAAATTGATAATGAAAAGCTGATGTGAATAACATCAGCTTTTTTATTTATTGAAAGGCAGTAATAAAAAAGAGCGTATTGCTACGCTCTCAGTCTATAAAAGTGCGGTTAAAAAACAGCGTGTTTTTATAAAAAGAATTAATCCTCACCCCATACTTCTTTAGCAATTTCTTCAACGTAACGAACTTTTTCCCATTGCTGTGCTTCCGTCATGATATTCCCTTCTTCTGTTGAGGCAAAACCACATTGTGGGCTTAAGCAAAGCTGTTCAAGTGGAACATATTGAGTCGCTTCTTTAATGCGAGCTTTAATAGCCGCTTTATCTTCTAATTCAGGGAATTTTGAACTGATTAAACCCAATACAACACGGCTTTTGTGTGGATTATTGGCAAAGTGTTTTAATGGTTCGAACCCACCAGAACGTTCATCATCATATTCCAGAAAGTAGCCATCGTATTGGGTTTGGCCAAATAAAGCATCCGCAATAGGATCGTATGCGCCGGTTAGTAAATAAGTTGAACGGAAGTTGCCACGGCAAACGTGTGTTGTGATAACCATATTTGCTGGTTTAGCGGCTAATACAACTTGAATATTTTCAAGCGCTTGTGCTTTATCCGCTTCAAATTCTGGTTTTAAGTGATTGTTACAGAGTGAGCCCCAATACACATCATCAAATTGTAAATAGCGACAGCCCGCATCATAGAAGGCTTTAATCGCATCTTTATAAGCTTGTTGAACATCTTTGGCAAATTCTGCTCGTGTCGCATAAACGCCAGTATCCCATTGGATTGGATACATTAATTGATTCGGACTTGGGATGGTATATTTTACGACGCCTCGATCCCCAACAATATCTTTTAATTTTTTGAAATGTTCGATAAATGGATGGTTGGGATTCCAAGAGACTTTACCACAGCAGCGAGTATTGTAAGGTTTTGTTTCTACGCCATTAAATTTATAACCATGTTCAGGGTGGTAACCTTCAATACCATTTAAATTTTCTAAGAAATCGATATGCCAAAATGCACGGCGATATTCCCCATCAGTGATGACTTGGATACCTGCATCTAATTGTGCTTGTACTAATTTAGCAATTTCTTGATCTTCTACTTCCGTTAATTGTTCACGAGAAAGTTCGCCTGCAGCAAATTTTGTACGGGCGTCTTTTAAAGGTTGAGAACGTAAGTATGAGCCCACAGTATCAGCGTGGAAGGGAAGTGTTTTTGATGTCATGTTTATATCCTTCTTTTAATTTTCGTATGGTGATTTTAACGTAAGGATATTTCACGATCAAAGTAATGATTTTTTCATTCATGATGAAAATAATTAATGCAGCGAAATATTTAACTTTCAGCAATTCCCATCGCACAAACGGCAGCCGAACTCCATGCCCATTGGAAGTTATAGCCACCTAACCAACCGACAACATCTACCACTTCACCGATAAAATAGAGACCTTTAATCTTTGTGGCTTCCATGGTTTTAGATGAGATCTCATGAGTATCAACACCACCCATTGTGACTTCAGCCGTTCGGTAGCCCTCAGTGCCATTAGGAATAAATTGCCAGTTGTGGATTAAATTCTCTAAATTTTCTAACCGCACTTTACTTAAGTTCGCAATCACTTCATCTTGAATCAAGCCTTGTTCTAACCAAAGCTCGACTAATTTTTTCGGTAATAAGCGACTTAATACGGTTTTAAGCTGCAATTTCGGCGAAGATTGACGCATCTCGTCCAAGTGATGGTGAATATTGTTATAAGGCAATAAATCCAAATGGATGCTTTCACCAGGTTGCCAATAATTGGAGATTTGTAAAATAGCAGGGCCTGATAAGCCACGATGGGTGAATAGCATTTGATGAGTAAAGGTTTTGTGCTGATTCGTCGCCGCTACATCTAATGAAACGCCAGAGAGTGCCGAGTAGAATTTGTCACTTTCTCGCCACGTGAATGGCACAAGGCTTGCACGCGGAGGAATCACATTTAATCCAAACTGTTCTGCAATTTGATAACCAAAAGGCGAAGCACCCAAGCCAGGCATGGAGAGCCCGCCCGTGGCAATAATCAAATTCTGACATCGCCATTCAACTGCATTTACCTTTAATTTGAACCGTGCGTTAGGGATATTTTCAATGGCTTCAATATCACTGACTTCGCTTCGTAGTTGAATGTTGACACCATACTTGTCACATTCGGTTCCGAGCATCTTCACAATGTCTTCTGCGCCATTATCACAAAATAACTGACCTAATTCTTTTTCGTGGTAAGGGATACCGTACTCAGCGACTAAAGCAATGAAGTCCCATTGTGTATAACGCTTTAAGGCAGATTTGACGAAGTGTTTGTTTTGGCTGATATAACGGCCAGATGTGATTTCCATATTGGTGAAATTACAGAATCCACCGCCAGACATTAAAATTTTTCGACCAATTTTTTTACCGTTATCAAAAATGGTGGCTTGTTTGCCAAGTTTGCCTAACTGGGCGGCACAAAATAAGCCGGCGGCACCGGCTCCAATAATGATATTTTCTGAATAGCGACTCATAATTTATTGTGATACTTGCCCTTTTTCAAAATAGTCTATCATTTTAATTCGTTGGATAACAGTACGACGATCCACGGCTGCATTACCCGAATCTAATAATTGCTGCCAATAAGCTTTGGCTTTTTCAGCTTCATGATTTTTAAAGGCCTCAGTCGCCAATAATGTGATTACCGATATTTCATGTTTATCTTGTTTTAACGCCTCATCCATTATTTGCTGGATTTGTGGTGTGATGTTTTGACCGGCTTGATAATAAAGTGCGGTCGCTTTTAGACCTAAAATAGCGGGTGTTGTGCCTGAAATTTTTTCTGCATTGCTATAGGCGATGAGCGCATGATCAAATTCATCATTTTGCATGTAGGCATCACCTAGCTGAGCCCAAAGCTCAGGGTTATTTACATCTTCTCGAATTTTATTTTGAATTTTGAGCACCATATCTTCTTTTTGATGCACCATTGATATATCTGTTTTTTTATTGGCAAGCTCAATCATCTCTTTTTCGCCTTGTTGAACACGCTCAAAACGATCAAGGGAGAAGTAATAACTTAAAGGAAGAACTAATAAAATAGCAAAGACCCAAATGGCGGATTGGGTTTCAAATTTGACCGCACTTTTTTCTTCTTTAGGGGGTGTATTAGGTTGATTTTCGAGTTGTTTTGGCTCACCTTCTGATTTTTTAGTAGAAAATAAAATTAATGCAAAAGCTCCAATTAATAACAAAATAGGCAATAACCAGAGTAGTGCTGTATTCCATTGGAAAGGTGGCTTATAGTTCACGAAATTACCGAAGCGTGCTGTCATCGTGTCGATAATTTGCTGATTCGTTTTTCCTTCATCCACCATTTTATAGACTTCAATACGTAAGTCATAAGCAATTGGTGAATTGGACTCAACTAAGTTCTGATTCTGACATTGTGGGCAACGTAAGGATTTTGCCAGCTCAACAGCACGAGTGCGATCAGCTTGGTTTTTAAATGCATAGGTGTCGACCATTTCTGCGTGAGCAAAAAGAGCGAAAGTCAGTAAAAGTGCGGTCAGAAATCGGGTTAATTTTTTCATTTTACTTTTTAATTAATTCATCAAGTTTTGGTTTGATCTCAGTGAGCCACGTTTCGCGATCCATATAGCCAGAATGACGATAACGGATCATGCCGTGTTCATCGACAACATAGGTTTCTGGTGCACCATCTACGCCTAATTGCATCGCAAATTCACCATGGCTATCGTCAATAGTGAGTATGAACGGATTGCCCATACGTTCGAGCATCGCAATGCCGTTTTGAGGTTTGTCACGATAGTCGATTCCAACAATGGGCACTTCTTTTGAAATTTCCATCAAAAGAGGGTGTTCCTGTTGGCAATAGCCACACCAACTTCCCCACACGTTAAGTAGGAAAGGTTTCTTGGGAAAATCTCTCGGGCTGACAATTTGACTCGGTTCAAGCAAATTCGCTTGATAGAATTCTGGCACAGGCTTATCAATAAGTGCTGAGGCAATTTGTTTTGGATCTTTGTGTAAGCCAACAAAAAGCAGTAAGCAAATACTCAACAACAAAATCAGTGGTAAAAACAAAATAAACTTTTTATTCATCACGTTTTCTCTTTAAATTGATGGCTGAACATAATGCGCCAAGTGCCATTAAAATGCCTCCGAGCCATAACCAGCGAATAAGCGGTTTGTAATGTAAGCGGAATGTGAATTCACCTTTGCCTAAGTTATCGCCCATCACAATATATAAATCGCCCCAAAAGCCGGCATCTAAGCCCACCTCACTCATGGTCATAGTTCGAACATCATAATAGCGGCGTTCCGGTACAATTTCAGCGTAAGGTTTGCCTTGTTCTGATACGCTAAAGAACGCGACTTCGGCGGTAAAGTTTGGTCCAATTTCATTGGAAAAACGATCGTAGTGGAACTCAAATTTGCCTAATTGTTGGCTTTGTTGTGGTGCGAGTCTAACCCCTAATTCACTGCCAAAGTAACTACTCATCACGGCGCCCATTGTGGCAATAGCCACGCCACAGTGTGCGAGAATCATCCCGAAATAGGCAAGTCTTACTTTTGCCCAATTTTGCCATAAGGTGACGAATAATACCCAAATCGCGAGGGTGAGTAATACATAAGCGAAGAAATGGAAACGTAATGCGCCATCATTTTGCAGCGCATTCCAAATCATGCCATAAGCAATCACTGCGGCAGGAATAAGTAATAACAAGCGTTTGAAAAAGCGTTTTTTATCGGCTTTAAACCAGCTTAAGCAAAGCGTCGCCGCCATCGCAAAAAGCACTAAAGTGAGCAATGGCAAGAAAATGCTATTAAAGTAAGGTGCGCCCACGGAAATGCTGCCCCAACTCATGGCTTGGAAAAGCATCGGATAGAAGGTGCCTAAGAAGGTACTGACGGTGGCAACGGTCAATACGATGTTTAAGCCTAAAATTGCCCCTGTTTTAGAAATGAGCGGAAATTTGACCGCACTTTCATTGGTATTGGTGCGTAGGGCAAATAAGCTCAGAGAACCAACAGTTAGTAAGAAGAAAATAAGTAATAACACATAACCGCGAGAACTATCCAAGGCAAAAGCGTGAACTGATGTTAATGCGCCTGAGCGGACAATAAATGTGCCTAATACGCTGAATGCAAAAGCGAGTAGGGAAAAGAGTGTTGTCCAATAGCTGAAAGCACCTTGTTTTTCAGTCACCATTAAGCTGTGTAAAAGCGCAAGACCTAATAACCAAGGCATAAGAGAGGCGTTTTCTACTGGGTCCCAGAACCACCAACCTCCCCAGCCTAATTCATAATATGCCCACCATGCACCGAGAACGATTCCTAATGTTAGGAATAACCAAGAAATGAGAACCCAGGCTCGCATCGCACGCGCGATTGCTTGTGCAGAGCGATTAAAGATTAAGGCAGAAATGGACATAGCGAAGTTAACGGCAAAGCCCACATAACCCACATATAACAGTGGTGGATGGAAAATTAAGCCAATATCTTGCAGCATTGGGTTGAGATCTCGCCCTTCCGAAGGGGCAGGAAAAGCACGTCCAAATGGATTGGAGTAGAACAAAATAAAAATAGCAAATCCAAGACAAATTAAACCGAGTAAAGACAGGGTTTGTGCAGAAAAAGTGCGGTCATTTTTGCGAGAGAAAAAGGCAAAAGCCACTAACCAAAGACTTAATGTGAAAAGCCAAAATAAAATGGAGCCTTCATGTCCGCCCCATGTGGCGGCAACTTTAAAAAATGTCGGTAGTTGAGAATTGGAGTGCGCTGCCACGTATTCCAATGTGAAGTCATCTGTTGCAAAAGAGTAGGCAAGAATACCGATTGAAACGCTTGTAAAAATACCGAAACAATAACTTAATCCCCAAGCCGTGTTGGTGAGAGAGGGTTTATTTCGCCAAATACCAATTTGCGGCACGATAGAAAGTAAGAGTGCCGCGGTGGTGGCAAAGAGTAATGAGAGAAATCCGAGTTCGGGGAGCATAATATTCTTCAGTATTAATGGTTGTATTTGACAAAATAAGGTTAATTTTAAGCATGAAAAACATACGTAAAATTAACCGCACTTTAGTCTTTTAAATAAACAAAAGGCGTATTGTATACGCCTTTTGATTAAATAAGAAGTTTATCCTTACGCAACGGTAAGTTGTCCTGCATACAAGATGAAGTAACGTAAGCAGAGAACCCCGATTAAGTCGAAGATTGACACAAGGATAATAAAGTTCTTGTTGTATTTTAAGTTGTCTTTTACGGCAAGGTTGGCAAATAGTGGAATTAAGATACCAATTAAGAATACCCCAATCCAGAAGACTGCACCCCAGAAGCCAGATAATGCATTCTGTAAGGCAACCACTTTTTGGCCACCACCAAAATAAAGACCAACGAAGAAACAAACTAATAAACCAAGCTCAGTTACCATGATTGGCACTTCAAATTTATGAATGAAGTGAGATTCATGGCTATCACCTTTTAATTTACCTGCAATGAGGATAAATAAGAAGGTTGCGGCGATACCTGAAGAGGTACCAGAAGCCAAGAATAACGCTGGTAGAACAGGGTTATTTAACATTGGGTAACTGATCAATGCTGAAAGTAAGAAACCGGTATAAGCCCCTAGCACAGCAGCTAAGATGAAGAGAATAACTTCTACAGGACCAGTTAAACGTTCTAATACATTGATAATTTTACCGACAAAGCCAAGTTTTGGCATAAAACGTTGAATGAACGCCATGATATCTTCTTTGAAGATAACCGCACACCAACATACCAAGAACAGCATATAAACTTGGAATAACATTACCCCCATAGACATTACAGAGTTGAATTGATAGTTAAACATCAATTTCCAGAATGTCCAAGGACGTGCCAAGTGGAAAATTAACAGGGTTAAACCAATTAATGTTGGCACAGAACCTAAAACGGCGGCCGCTCGGATAATCCAGTTTTTGCTAGGATTTTCTAATTTGTGACTACGTTTATAAGCAATCGCTAATTGTACCGCACCGGAAGAAATACCAAGTAAGAACAAATAGATAGCGATTGTTGAATCCCACACCAAATTAGGTGTGTGAAACGGAACAGGATAATCTAATGTCATCTTCTTGGCTCCCCGTGTTGGAATGGAATATGGTAAAGATTTGGTTGAGTACCTAATTCCACTTTCGTGCGATAAACCGGTTTTTCTTTCACTTTGCGGGAAACTTCGCTGCTTGGGTCATTCATATCACCAAAGGTTAGTGCTTTGGTTGGACAAGCTTCTACACAAGCAGGTTGTTTGCCAGCTGCTAAGTTTGTATCGCGACAGAAGTTACATTTATCCGCAGTAAGATGCTCTGGATGAATGAAACGTACGCGATAAGGACAAACTGCGATACAGTATTGGCAACCCACGCAAAGATCTTTAGTTACATCAACGATACCTGTTTCAGGATCGATAAATGATGCACCGGTTGGACAAACAGCCACACAAGGGGCGTTTGTACAATGTTGGCAAGATTGACGGAAAAACTCGTATTCTTGATTTGGGAATTCGCCGTAAGGTTCACTACGGAGAATTTCCAAACGTGAAACGCCTTCAGGAACGTGGTTTGTTTCACGACAAGCATCCATACAAGCGGTACAGCCGATACAAGCTGTTTCGTCGTGTACCATTGCATAGCGTTTCGGTTTATCCGCCTTTTCCTCTTTCGCTAAAGAGGTAACTGATGTCCCCGTCATAAGGATTAATGCCCCCATGCCGGAAACAAAGTTTCGGCGTGAACAAGCTGTCATTATTTATCCTTTTGTTCGGTTGATTGCGTTTGTGATTGTGCGTCTTTTGCCGCTTTGCGTTTTTGTTGTTCGCCATGGCAATCTACACAAAGTTTCACACGATTTTTCGGTTGAATACCTTTCATCGCATCATCTTTCGGGTGTAATGTGTGGCAGCTTGCACAAGGCAATTTCATTGCGTGAACATCGTGCGCCCAAAGTTTTTCACGAAGTTTTGCTGGTTGGTGACAAGCAAAACAAACTTGGTTTTGTTCTTGCGCGGTATACATCGGTTTTTTATCACCAAAGATATCGCCATCAAAACGCATCACATCTTTTGCACCACGACGGTGATCTTCCGAAATATTACCGTGACAGTTTACACAGTTAATCGGTTTACCGGTGTTAGGGCTTTTTTGATTTAAGTGTGCGCCGTGGAATTTACCAAAGTGTAACTCACCACCAGATTGATCTAAAGTTTGGTTTTTATCAACTTGGTCAAATTTGTGACATTTCGCACAATATTGGTTTGGATCACGTTGGTTATCCAATTGTGGCTCATAAGTGAGTTGAGAGGCAGGTGTTTTTGCCATCTCTTCCGCACTTGCAGCCATTGGCATTGCCGCAAGCATTGCAAGCAATGCAAGGGATTTTGCCGATTTGCTGATTAAAGAAGTTAAATTCATTCTGATTACCTCAAATATATGGTTAAAAATGACCGCACTTCGACACTTTAGTTACAAAGTGCGGTTCTTTTTTTATTGTTTTGTTGCGGTATCTTCAGCTAATTTGCCATTGGCTTTCGCTTCTTTTACCCATTGAGGTACAACAGTTTCTAAGAATTCTTTTTTCGCTTTGCGTTCTTTCTCGATATCGATACCCATTACTTTCCATGCTTTATCAGCTGTAGAAATATCTGGTACTTCAACCGGAGTTTTCACGTCGTGTTTAGTTAAGATTGCTGCAAGTTTAGCACGAGCATCAGCTGCTTTGTCTAAACCAGAACCTAATACGCGAAGCATTACATCAGGTGCGTGCATGTGACCACCGTGGCTTGCTGCTGCGTAGTCCCAACGCCATTGAGCGTGACGGATATCCATTAAAGCAGGTTCCATTTCTTCTTTAGTTGCACCTGCATCCCATGCTGCTTTCGCTTCAAAGTGAGCACGAACAACTTGATCTTCTAAACGACCCATTACATCTTTTACTTCTTTTTTACGTGAAGCAACGATATCTTTAAGTTTTTCTTTGCTTTGATCGTGACAGTTTGCACAAGTAGTATCAAATGCATCGAATGGGTTTTGGATTTGGTGATCGGTGTAAACTTTACCGTCTTTACCTTGTACTTTAGGCATGTGACAGTCGATACAAGTTACGCCGTTTTTACCGTGCATACCTAAAGACCAAATTTCAAAGTCAGGGTGTTGAGCTTTTAACATTGGTGCTTTAGAAAGAGAGTGAGTCCAGTCACTGAAACCGATATCATCGTAGTATTTTTCGATGTCATCAACAGTTTGACCGTTATCCCAAGGGAAGGTTACTTGTTTTAAATCACCTGCGAAGTAGTACTCAACGTGACAGTTAGCACAAACTTCAGCACGTTTTTCAGTGCGAGCAGCTGTGTTAAAGCTTAAGTTAGCTTGTTCTTTACCTTCAGCTTTTGCTTTTGCTTGAAGTGCATTATTTAAGTGATCTAATGCACGAAGAACGTGTGGACGAGCAATACGTAATGCTGGTTTGCCTTCGGCAAAGTCTTTTGATGTAGTATCGTGACAGTCTGCACAACCGATTGAGTTGACCACTTCAGGTCCACCTTTAGCCCATTTTGCACCAAAGTAACCATCTTCACCCCATTCTGCAATTAAACGAGGAACGTCTGGACCTTTACAAGTCCAACATGCCATTGGTTGAGGGCCATCATTTGCATTTTTGGGCGCACCAGTACGTAAAATATTACGTACATCTTCTACTGCATAAACGTGACCACGAGGTGCGTTATATTCTTTTGCGAAAGAATAGCCCCCCCATAACACGATTAAACGAGGATCTTGTTCATTAGCATAGATGATTTTGTCGCCTTTTTCAGTCGCTTTCCACGAATTGAATTGGCTAGGATATTTCTCAGCAAATTTTTCATTCACTGCTTCGATTTTTAAATTAGGGTTTGGTGCTTCCACAGGTTGTTCAACAGGCTTGTATACCATTTCAGCCATCGCTGAGTTATACACACCTAAAGCTGCGAAAGAAGTGGCCAAAACAAGGCTTTTTCTCAATGCGTTCACGATAATCACTCCATTAGGAAAGAATAAAAAAACAATTTTAAATGCAAACAATTCCTATTAAGCTTTTGAATTCACTCATAAAAATAGTTCAGTGCAAGCATAAGATACCAAAAAGTAGTAGTTTTTCTAAGGTTATCTTCCAAAAGTTTGAGGTTGATCAAACTTTAAAATAAAAATACTTCTAAAGAGGTATAAGGGGATTAGGGAAGTGGTAGGTGAGTTGCATATTAAGAGAAAAAAGTGCGGTCAACTTTTACATTGTTTTTGACTTATATAAAGACGATTCCATGCTCATTATTACTGACTTTGACCTAATTTTAATGAGCATTCTTTTTACGCAAACGATACCTTGTATAGAAAATGTAAATTTCTTGTGAAAAATGGTATAAAAAGCGATCATTTTCTTGATCTTATAGATGAGTCAGCTATACTCCCAACACCTTATTTTTTCCCCAGCTTGTTCCTACTGTTGGGATGTGATGAATACCTTAATCTATTTAACTTAGGAGAACTTTTTTATGAACAAAGTATTTAAGATTATTTGGAACAAAACGACACAATCTTTCGTCGTCACATCAGAATTAGCAAAAGGAGCTGTAAAAGCTTCTTCAAACTCCGAACAACGTGTAACAAGCGAAACACGTTTGTCTTCTCTTTTTAAACTTTCAGCATTTGCACTTTCTTTATCTGCAGTGATGATGCCGGCACAGGCTGTAGAGTTAAGTACTCCTCTTATTAAAATTACGGAGGGAAAAGGTACCATGTTTAAGGGTGAAGCTGATGCTGGCGGCGGTGCTAATATTGCGATCGGTAATAATGCAACAGTTGCAAATAAAAGTACTGCTGGAAGAGGAAGAAATATAGCTATTGGTTCAGGTGCCTATGTATCCGGGGCATATAGTGAAGAATCTATTGCAATAGGTAGTTCAGGAGACGGGGCTACAACTCAACGAACAGAAGTGAGAGGCGATCAATCTATTGCTATTGGTGCAAATACTTTGGCTCAAGGTAATTCATCTATTGCAATTGGTAATGATGATCTTAATAGAGTCGGTGGCTCAACTTATACAGGTGCAGAAAAGTTTATTCAATATGATGATAGTGGTAATAAGACAGGTGAATATATTCTAAAGGGAAAAACTTTAAGAGATATCTATAAAGAGATGACTGGTGATACGATGAACTATGGGGCGTACACAAGCACAACTTCGGGAGAGGGGGCTATTGCTATAGGTGTGCAAGCATATTCTCCTGCAGAGTTATCATTAGCGATTGGTACGAAAGCTAAAGCATCTACTTTTGGTGCGATCGCTCTTGGTACAGGGGCAAAAGCAGATAAATTAAACTCAGTTGCATTAGGGACAGCCTCAGAAGTAGATAAAGAAGGGGTAGCTCGTGTTAAAGAAACTATTTTAGGTACTGAATATACTTGGGCGGGTGGCGCAAAAGTTGATAAAGGAGACGTTGTTTCTATCGGTAAAAAGGGGTATGAACGTCAGCTTATTAATTTAGCACCAGGTGAGGTTTCAGAGACCTCAACGGATGCAATCAATGGCTCGCAACTTTATAGTGCATTTAAAGCAATCAATGCTGCTAAAACTGAAGTAGTAGCAGGTGAAAATACGACAGTTGACAAACAAACAGACGCTAATGGTAAAAGTGTTTATACAATTAATGCCGTGGATACGTCAGCGAATGTGACAACTTCAGATGCACTTACAGTAAACACAAATGGTCCTCAAAAGGTAAGTGGTGCTTCTGTAACTAATTATCATCTTGATTTATCTAAAAAAACGAAAGATGAGATTAAACAAGGTGTGGATGCCAATACAACTGTTAATACAAAAGGTTTAACTTTTAACGGTGATAGCGGTTCAACTAATGTGGAAAAATTAGGTTCAACCGTTGCGATTAAGGGTGATGATGAGAACATCGCTACTGAGGCATCAGGTGATGAAGTTAAAGTTAAATTAAAGAAAAATATCACAGTTGATAGCGTAAAAGCAGGTGATACTAAAATTGATACAAGTGGCTTAAAGGTTGGTGATGTCACAGTGACTAACGCGCCAATTACTGTAAATGGCACCACAGTTAATAATGTGAATGATGCGATTAACCAAACCGCAGAACAAGCCTTTAAAGCATTAACCTTTGGTGGTGATAATGCGGAGAAGAACTTTAAACGTCGTTTAGGTGATCAAATCTTTGTAAAAGGTGGTGCAGAGGGTGCGTTATCTGATAAGAATATTGGTGTTGAATCTGACGGTGATGGCATATTAAAGGTGAAATTAGCGAAAGATCTTAAAGGCTTAAACAGTGCTGATATTGGTGGTGTAACTATCAATGATAAAGGCATTAATATGGGCGATAAGAAAATTACAGGCTTGAAAGCAGGTGAAGGTGATACTGATGCAGTAAATGTTTCACAGCTTAAGAAAGTAGAAGAGGTGGCTAATAAAGGTTGGAATTTAACAGCAAATGGTGCAGATTCTTCTAATGTGAAACCTGGTGATACGGTTGATCTGAATAATGAAGATAAGAACATCAATATCACTAAAAATGGCCACAATGTGACGTTCAACTTAGCTAAAGATATTAAAGTTGATAGTGTGACTACTGGAGATACCGTAATGAATAATGACGGTGTGAAGGTTGGTGATAAGGTCGCTTTAAATAAAGATGGCTTAAAAGCTGGCGATGTGGCTGTAACGACAGATGGTATCAATGCTGGTGATAAGAAAGTAACCAATGTTCAAGATGGTGATGTAACGAGCACATCGAAAGATGCGGTAAATGGTAGCCAATTATACGCAGTGAAAGAACTTGCGGGTAAGGGCTGGAATGCAACGGCAACGAAGAAAGAAGGCTCTACTGGTGAAGTAAGTGGTACTGAAGTTGCTAATGTAGCGCCAGGTGCGACTGTAAACTATATTGCTGGTGATAATATCAAACTTGAACAGAATGGTATTAACTTCACGATTTCTACCACAAAAGACTTGAAAGCGGAAAATGTCACCGCAAAAACAGTTAATACCACAACAATTAATCTTGGCGAAGGTGATAACTTAACGCCAATTACAGTGGTAAGTGGTAAAGATGCAGCACCAAATCTTGATGGTAAAACACCAAATCGTATGAAATTTGGTGGCGAAACTATCGCAACATTAAGTGATGGCTTAAAATTTGGCGCAAACGTAGGCGATGTTTATGGTGCGAAATTAAATAGCCAAATCAATGTGAAAGGCGCAGATAGCAACACAAACTGGAGTGAGTTTGATGGTGGCGATAATGTGATGACAAACATTGATAAGAGCGGCAATATTCGTGTAGGTATCAAGAAAAACCTTAAAGTGGAAAGCGTAACGGCAAACAAATTCACTGCGGGTGATACAGTGATTGATAGCAATGGCGTAACCATTAAAAATGGTCCAAGTATGACTAAAAATGGTATTGATGCAGGTAATAAACAAATTACCAATGTTGCACCAGGACGCATTGCAGCAGACAGTACTGATGCGGTAAACGGCAGCCAATTACACGAAGTAAAAGCTGACATGAATAACAAGATCAATAAGTTAAATGGTCAAGTGAACAAGTTAGGTAAACGTGTAAATGCAGGTACAGCAAGCGCGTTAGCGGCGTCTCAATTACCACAAGCTTACATTCCAGGTAAGAGCATGGTGTCTGTGGCAGCGGGTAATTACCAAGGTCAAAATGCGGTGGCATTAGGTATGTCACGTATTTCAGATAACGGTAAAATCATTATTCGTTTAGCAGGTACTAGCGATACTCAAGGTAAAGTGGGTGTAGCAGTCGGTGCAGGTTACCACTGGTAATTTATTGCAAATAAACAGAAGGCATGGGAAACCATGCCTTTTTTATTGCCAAAAGTGCGGTCGATTTTCGCCTTGTTTTTCGTATAATAGAAGCAGTTTAATTCGGAGAAGAATGATGATTATTGGACCTTATATCAACGCACTGGCGATTATCAGTGGGGCAGTCATTGGCTCGATGCTAGGTGGTCGAATCCCAGAGCGTTTACGCACTAATCTCACTTTAATCTTTGGCTTATGTTCCATGGGAATGGGCATTGTGATGGTGGCAAAAACTACGAATATGCCTGCAATGATTTTATCTGTGTTATTAGGTACGGTCATTGGCGAGTTGCTTTTATTGGAACAGGGGATCAATAAGCTTGCCTCATCAGCGAAAGGTATTGTTGAAAAGATGTTCCCTGATACACCAAGTAGCATGAATAGCCAAGAAGAGTTTTTATCTAAATTTGTTGCGATTGTAGTTTTGTTTTCATTTAGTGGAACGGGGATTTTCGGGGCGATGAATGAGGGGATGAGTGGTAATTTTGATATCCTCATTGTGAAATCTTTTTTAGATTTTTTCACCGCGATGATCTTTGCCACATCACTCGGCATTTCTGTAGCAAGTATTTTTGTGCCACAAACATTAGTTCAAGTGATCTTAGCTTATTCTGCGGTATTTATTATTCCTTTTGTGACACCTGAAATGCGAGGTGATTTTGCTGCGGTAGGCGGTATGCTAATGATAGCTGCAGGCTTTCGCATTTGTAATATCCAAATGTTCCATGTGGCGAATATGCTGCCGGCTCTTTTCCTCGCCATACCAATTTCTCATTTATGGAGTTCCTTTTTCTAAAAAAATAGGCGTGTATCACGCCTATTTCTTTTTCTGACAATGAGGGCAATAAAAGCTATTGCGTTGCCCAATAATCATACTTTCAATCTTAGTGCCACATTTGGGACAAGGTTTATCTTTGTTTCCGTAAACTAACAATTCCTGCGCAAAATAACCTGGACGACCATCGGGTTGTAAGAAATCTTTTAATGTTGTACCACCTTGCGTAATGGCTTTTGCTAATACGTTTTTAATCGTTTCAACGAGTAAGGCACATTGGTTTCGCGTAAGATTTTCGGCTAATTTCATTGGGTGTAAACCACATAAAAAGAGTGTTTCATTGGCATAAATATTTCCTACACCCACGACGACAGCATTATCCATTAAAAAGGTTTTAAGTGCGGTCGATTTCTTGCGTGATTTTTTAAAAAGGTATTCGGCGTTAAATTCATCTGAAAGCGGTTCAGGACCTAGTTTTAGGAAAAGATGAAAGTCATCTAAGTTTTCAGTCCATAACCATGCACCGAAGCGTCTAGGGTCGTTATAACGCAGTAATTTGCCATTATTCATTACAATATCAAGGTGATCGTGTTTATCAATAGGGCTATCATGCGGCACGATTCGAACAGAGCCGGACATCCCTAAATGACCAATGATATAACCTTTTTCTGTATGAATAATGAGATATTTCGCACGACGAGAGGTATCCAAAATCTTGACGTTTTTGAGCGTTGTTAATTCAGGAGAAACAATCCAACGTAATTGTGGTTGGCGAACTACAATTTTTTCAATGGTAAAACCTTTCAAATAAGGGCTGACACCACGCAGGGCAGTTTCGACTTCAGGAAGTTCAGGCATAGATAATCTCGGTAATGAATTTGTGGTATAAAAAAACCCGAACAATGTCGGGCTTTTTCAAATCAGCAAAATTATTTGATTTTTGCTTCTTTATAGATAACGTGTTTACGCACTACTGGATCAAATTTTTTGATTTCCATTTTTTCAGGCATATTACGTTTGTTTTTATCAGTTGTGTAGAAGTGACCAGTCTCTGCTGTAGAAACTAAACGGATTTTCTCACGAGCGCCTTTAGCTGCCATGTTTTAGCTCCTTAGATTTTTTCGCCACGAGCACGGATTTCAGCTAACACTGCATCAATGCCTTTTTTATCGATAATACGCATACCTTTCGCAGTTAAACGTAAGGTTACGAAACGGTTTTCACTTTCAACCCAGAAACGGTGAGTGTGAAGGTTTGGAAGAAAACGACGACGTGTCGCATTCAACGCGTGTGAGCGGTTGTTACCCACAGCTGGACGCTTGCCTGTTACTTGACAAACTCTAGACATAATAATCTCCAATAATTTAAATATAAGCTCGAGCTTATGGTTCGGATAATGAAGCTTAAAACTAAGCTTGCTTCCTCGTCAGGTCGCAGTACCCGACCCACTTACTATATTAAAGGTCGCAAATTATACTGACTTTATTTTCATTTCTCAAGTCTAAAAGCGATTTTTCCGTCTTTAAATGGAAATGAACGATAAAAAAATCATCAAATTCCCTAAAACTATAACAGATTATGTTCTGCAAAAGAATAACAAGTGCCTTTGCCGACAATAAAATGATCTAAAATACGAATATCCATTAACTCGGCGGCTTCAATAATTTTTTGTGTGATCATTTTGTCGGAATAACTGGGTTCTGCGATACCAGAAGGATGGTTGTGAGCTAAAATTAAAGCGGCCGCATTGCAGTAAAGGCTTTCTTTGATGATTTCACGAGGATAAACATTCGTCACATTAATTGTACCTAAAAATAACCGCTCTTTTTTAATCAAACGATGTTGATTATCTAAAAATAACACCATAAAAATTTCACGTTCTTCGTGGTGAAGCTCCGCTTGAAGATAAAGCTTTACCGTCGATGTATCGCTAAATACATGCTCTATTAACAATTCTTGCTTGAGATAGCGTTTGGTCATTTCTGTGGTGGCTTGTAGTTGAATAAACTGCGTAATGCCTAATCCTTTTACTTTGCAAAAGGCTTCTTTATCTGCGCTTAATAAGGTTCGAAGAGAGCCAAAATGTTTTAGCACGTTATGTGATAATTCCATGACAGGGCAGCCTTTAATCCCTGTACGTAAGAAAATAGCGAGTAATTCGTGATCTTCGAGGGCTTCAACGCCGTATTCCAATAATTTTTCACGAGGCATTAAAGGAGAGTTTGTTTGCATATTAATTAATGAAAAGAAAAAAGTGCGGTCAATTTTCAGGATGTTTTCAATCTTTGCGAGAAATCAGTTTTGTTTTTGGAACGGCGATCGTAAAAATAAAATTTTTTATTGGTGAAATTTGAAGTAAAATAGGCAACCTTAAGTTGTTAAGTACTAACACACAAAACATATCCATTCTATTAAGTTGCAGCGGAGTAGCAAATGAGCTTGAGCGGAAAGCGTATTGTTGTCGGGATTACAGGAGGCATCGCCGCCTATAAAACCATTGAGTTTATTCGTTTATTACGCAAATCTAACGCAGAAGTTCGAGTGGCTTTAACACCCGCTGCCGCTGAATTTGTCACGCCTTTAACGCTACAAGCCATTTCGGGTAATGCGGTTTCTCAATCTTTACTTGATCCTCAAGCTGAATTAGCCATGGGGCATATTGAGCTGGCCAAATGGGCTGATGCGATTGTAATTGCGCCAGCCAGTGCCGATTTTATTGCGCGTTTAACCGTTGGAATGGCAAATGATTTACTTAGTACGATTTGTCTCGCCACAAGTGCACCTATTTTGCTCGCACCGGCTATGAATCAGCAAATGTACCGCCAGGCGATTACACAACAAAATTTGACCGCCCTTTCTGCGCGAGGTATTCATTTTGTTGGGCCAAATAGTGGCTTTCAAGCTTGTGGTGATGTGGGTGCGGGTAGAATGTCCGAGCCCGCTGAAATTTTTGAATCACTTCAATCACTTTTTGCTATTCAACAAGATTTAGCCAATTTAAGTGTCACCATTACGGCGGGCCCGACGCGTGAGGCTATCGATCCTGTTCGTTATATTTCTAATCACAGCTCAGGTAAAATGGGCTTTGCAATTGCCGAGGCCTTTGCAAAACGTGGGGCAAATGTCACCTTAATTGCAGGGCCTGTTAATCTCGCTACCCCGAAAAATGTTCATCGTATTGATGTGACAACCGCCCATGAAATGTGGCAAGCCTCCCTTGAAAGTGCGGTCAAAAATCGCATCTTTATTGGCTGTGCCGCTGTGGCTGATTATCGAGTTGCGGAAGTCGCTGATCAAAAAATTAAGAAAACCAATGATAACGATGAGCTTTCTCTTAAATTGGTGAAAAATCCAGATATTATCGCAAGTGTGGCAAGTTTAGAAAAAGATCGTCCATTTGTTGTGGGCTTTGCAGCTGAAACGCAAAATGTCGCTGAGTATGCGAAGAGCAAACTTCAACGCAAAAATTTAGATATGATTTGTGCGAATGATGTATCGGGTGGGCAAGTATTTGGACAAGATCAAAATGCCTTGCAGATCTTTTGGAAAACAGGCGAAAAAGCGTTGCCGTTAGCTGATAAAAATAAATTGGCAGAAGTGTTGGTCACTGAAATTGTTGAGCATTATCACGAATAAAATACGTTCAAAATTCGTTGGATTTTGTGACCGCACTTTTGTATGACAGATTTCTTTTAAAGGATAAATAAGCATGAAAAAAATTGATGTAAAAATTTTAGATAGCCGTATTGGCAACGAATTTCCTTTACCAACCTATGCAACCGAAGGTTCAGCAGGTTTGGATTTACGTGCATTGCTTGAAGAAGGCATTGAAATTCAACCAGGCGAAACCAAACTTATCCCAACAGGCCTTTCAATTTATATTGCTGATCCGAACCTTGCAGCAGTGATTCTGCCTCGTTCGGGTTTAGGTCATAAACACGGTATCGTATTGGGTAACTTAGTGGGCTTAATTGATTCAGATTATCAAGGTCCATTAATGGTGTCTGTATGGAATCGTGGCCATGAACCGTTCAAAATTGAAGTTGGTGACCGTATTGCGCAATTAGTCTTTGTGCCAGTCGTACAAGCTGAATTCAATATTGTCAGTGAATTTACTGAAACTGAACGCGGTGAGGGCGGTTTTGGTCATTCAGGTAAAAAATAAACTATGGTAGAACAATTATCTCTCGTAGAAGTTGATGAGATTGCCGCGGAAATCAAACCGCCAAAAATCGAAAAACGTACGGTAAAAGAACGTCGTCAACAAGTGTTGACGGTGCTTACCCATATGCTGCATTCTGAACGCGGAATGGAGCGTATGACAACAGCACGTTTAGCGGAAGAAGTAGGGGTGTCAGAAGCGGCTCTTTATCGTTACTTCCCAAGTAAAACCAAAATGTTTGAAGCGTTGATCGATAATATTGAAGCGAATTTATTTAGCCGTATCACCACATCAATTCGTAATGAAACCAATACGATGAATCGAGTGCGTGACATTATGCAGATGATCCTTGACTTTGCGCGTAAAAATCCTGGTTTGACACGTATTTTGACCGGACATGCCTTGATGTTTGAAGAGCCACTTTTACAGGCTCGTGTCGCGCAATTTTTCGATCGTCTTGAAATGCAATTTGTGAATATTTTACAAATGCGAAAATTACGCGAAGGGCGTGGTTTTAATGTCGATGAACGTATTATTGCAGGGCATTTAGTAACCCTTTGTGAAGGGCAGTTTATGCGTTATGTCCGCACAAACTTCCGTTTAGGCGCAAATCAAAGTTTTGAACAGCAATGGCGTTTTCTAGAACCGCTTTTTGCTTAATTGACTTTAGTTGATAAATATATGATTATTCCGTGGCAAGAATTGCCAACAGAAACCTTAGAAAATATTGTGGAAAGTGTGGTACTTAGAGAAGGTACCGATTATGGTTCGCACGAATTTTCTTTAGAACAAAAAAAACAACACCTACTAAACAAGATTCACAATGGAAGTGCAGTGATTGTTTGGTCAGAATTACATGAATCCATTGATATCAAAGATAAAATGGAATTTCTAAAATGAATCAATAGGAGCTTATATGTCAGAAGATGTAGAATTACTTGAAGAACAAAAGTTACAAGATGATGATCAGCAACGCGATCCTGCTCTGGATTGGTTCCTAACCCACTGTCATTTGCATAAATATCCTGCAAAATCGACCTTAATCCACGCAGGGGAAGATGCCAATATTTTATATTTCTTAATTAAAGGAAGTGTGATGGTTTCATCGAAAGATGATGAAGGCAAAGAGATGATTTTATCTTATTTAGGTGCCGGACAATTTTTTGGTGAAGCGGGTTTATTTGACGAAGGTTCGAAACGTTCTGCTTGGGTGAAAACGAAAACCCCTTGTGAAATTGCAGAAATTTCCTATAAAAAATATCGTCAGCTTATTCAAATTAATCCTGAGATTTTAATGTTCCTTACTTCGCAGTTATCAAAACGCTTGCAAAATACATCTCGACAAGTGACTAACTTGGCCTTTTTGGATGTAGCAGGGCGTATTGCTCAGGCGCTTATGTACTTGGCAAAACAGCCAGAGGCCATGACTCATCCTGATGGTATGCAGATTAAAATTACACGTCAGGAAATCGGTCAAATGGTGGGCTGTTCACGTGAAACCGTAGGGCGAATAATTAAGATGCTGGAAGATCAAAATTTAATTCATGCGCACGGTAAAACCATTGTGGTTTACGGCACTCGATAGTAAAAATAACCGTCTTTAATAAGACGGTTATTTTGTTTTTGTTACATTGATGTGATAGTTGAAATGCCTTTGTTAATTTTTATACGAAAAGCGAAAAAATACTTCTTTTAGTGCAATATCTTAATTGACAAAATAGCGGAAGACTTCTATCATACCACTGCCTTCCAATGTAGTTTCTTTGGAAGTCAGGATTGGTCTCCTGAATATATAAGTGGCTTTTAAAAGATTCTTAATCTTTTAATTTTATATCGCAGACTGGAACCCCAGAGATGCTTTAAATCTATGGTGGACTAGGTAGAAATCCCGCAGGGATGCGATGCAGTAAGCCACTTGCTGTTAAGACCAATTCTGCTTAGTTCCACCACCCTTCGAAACAATCTTCAACTTTCAAACATTCATTAACTCACTTTAAATGAGAAATTCTCAGTTAAAGAGCGGTCATTTTTTACTTTATTTTTGGCAAAAAAATACCGACCCATTTCTGAGTCGGTATTTCATTTGGTGTGTGTTATTTCACTTTTTGTTTCATGGCTTCTGCCACAAGTTCAGCTTCAGGGCCGAGAACCACTTGTAAGCCATCGTTACCAATTTTCACGATACCTTTTGCGCCAAGAGACTTAAGCTGTTCTTCATTAATTTTGTGTTGGTCCACTAAGCTTAAACGTAAGCGAGTGATACAAGCATCAATATTTTTGAAGTTATCAGCACCACCTAAAGCATCAATAAATTTGACCGCTCTTTCTTCGCGAGATTGGCTCGCTGCTGGTTGTGCTGCAGTGGTTTCTTCTGCTTCTTCTGTACGACCTAATGTTTTTAAGTTGAAAGCTTTAATTGCAAAACGGAATACTGCATAGTAAATCACGAAGAATACTAAGCCTTGTACGATTAGCATATACCATTCAACGGCTAATGGGTTGCGTGATGAAAGTACCATATCCACGAGACCTGCACTGAAACCGAAGCCTGCGATCCAATGCATTGTTGCCGCGATAAAGACAGAAATACCGGTTAATACCGCGTGGATGAAGTAAAGCACTGGCGCAACAAACATGAAAGAGAATTCTAATGGCTCGGTGATACCTGTGAAGAATGAGGCAAATGCACCCGCAAGCATGATTGATGCCACTTTAGTTCTTTGGCTTGGTTTAGCACTGAGATAAATCGCTAATGCGGCACCCGGTAAACCGAACATCATGACAGGGAAGAAACCGGCTTGATACATACCGGTTACACCAACCGTTGCAGTACCTTCAGCTAGTGATTTCGCACCACCTAAGAAATTTGGAATGTCATTGATACCTGCGACGTCAAACCAGAATACTGAGTTCAATGCGTGGTGTAAGCCTACAGGAATGAGTAAACGGTTGAAGAAACCGTAAAGACCTGCACCAACAGCGCCTAAGTCTTTAATGCTTTCACCGAATGACACTAAACCGCCGAAAATATATGGCCAGATGTAAAGCAATACGAAACTGATGAACATCATGACAAAAGAAACGACAATTGGCACAAGGCGTTTTCCGCTAAAGAAGGAGAGTGCTTTTGGCAATTCCACTTGATAGAAGCGGTTATAAAGTTCAGCTGAAATCACCCCGATCAAAATCCCAATAAATTGGTTATTGATTTTCCCGAAGGCGGCGGGTACTTCACTTACATCAATATGTTGTAGCTGAGCAACACTGCCAGGTGAAAGTAGAGTTGTTACCACATAGTAACCCACTAAACCTGAAAGTGCAGCGGAACCATGTTTGTCCTTAGATAAACCGAAAGCAACGCCAACGGCAAAAAGCAGGCCCATGTTATCAATGATAGCACCGCCTGATTTAATTAAAAATGCAGCAAGTTGACTGTTAGCTCCCCAGCCATCTGGGTCAAGCCAATAACCAATACCCATCAGTACAGCCGCTGCTGGTAAGACAGCAACAGGTACCATTAAGGCTTGCCCAATTTTTTGCGCATAACCTAACACATTCATTTTTTTCTCCTATTTATAGTAATGAAGTATTACTTCATATTCTAAAGTAAAAAAAAATATTTTGTACAAATGTGGTAACTTTATCTCAAAATTGAGAAGCCGATCACAAATTTTGAAATTGTACTTCAAAAAATATTTTTTTATGGTGCAAGTTTTACTATGTTTTACTATAATGGCCAGAAAGCCAAAAGGAAACCAAGTGTTACTGTCTAATGTAGGAGTTTATATGTCGAAATTATCACATAATGAAGTCTTAGATAAAATCAAATTTGGTCTTATTGCTTCTTGTCAGCCTGTCGATGATGGCCCGATGGATAAACCAGAAATCGTGGCAGCCATGGCACAGGCTTCTGTTGTTGGTGGTGCCGCTGGATTGCGTATAGAGGGCATAGAAAATCTTAAAGCAACACGCCCTACTGTGAATGTACCGATTATTGGTATTGTGAAACGTGATTTACCTGATAGCCCTGTACGAATTACCCCGTTTTTGCATGATATTGAAGATTTAGCGAAAGCCGGTGCAGATATTATCGCCGTGGATGGGACAAATCGCCCTAGACCAGTAGATATTGAAAGTGCGGTCAAAAAAATCCACGAATTAGGCTGTTTAGCCATGGCGGATTGTTCGAATTTAGAAGAAGGCTTGTACTGTCAAAAACTGGGTTTTGATATTGTGGGCAGTACGATGTCTGGCTACACAGGTGGCACTGTGCCGGAAGAGCCTGATTATCAATTAGTTAAAGATTTGAAAGCGGCAGGCTGCCGAGTCATGGCGGAAGGACGTTATAACACCCCTGAGTTGGCGAAAACGGCAATTGAAATTGGTGCTTATTGTGTGACAGTTGGTTCTGCATTAACGCGTTTAGAGCATATTGTAAGCTGGTTTGCACAAGCCATTCATTCAGCGAAAAAATAAAGGAAGAAGATATGTCATTAACAGTGGATAGTGGTCAGACATTACAGCGTTGTTTGGCATTAGATATTGGTGGCACGAAAATCGCTTCTGCTATAGTGAAAAATGGTGAGATTCAACAACGAAAACAGATTTCCACGCCACAAGATGATGCTGCGCAAGCGATGCATCAAACCCTTGCTCAGTTGTTAAAAGAATATGAAGGACAGTTTGATTATGTTGCTGTTGCTTCAACGGGTATTATTAATCAAGGCATTCTGACTGCACTTAACCCTAAAAATTTGGGTGGATTAGCCCAATTCCCATTAAAAGATAGTATTGCACAGCATACTGATAAACCAATTGGTTTACTTAATGATGTGCAAGCTGCAGCCTATGCCGAGTATCAACTACAAAATCCTAATGATGTTCAAAACTTTACCTTTATTACGGTTTCCACAGGCGTCGGGGGCGGTTTAATTTTGAATCATCGTTTACTTACTGAGCCAAATGGCATTGCAGGGCATATTGGTCATACTTTAGCCGATCCTAATGGTCCTATTTGCGGCTGTGGCCGCCGTGGCTGTGTTGAAGCCATTGCATCAGGTCGAGCGATTGAAGCGGTTTCTTCTCAATGGGATGATCCTTGTGATCCGAAAGAAGTTTTTGCGCGTTTTCGTCAAAATGATGAAAAAGCAACCGCACTTGTGACTCGTTCAGCCCAAGCTATTGCGAATTTAATTGCAGATTTGAAGATTGGATTAGACATGCAAAAAGTCGTGGTTGGCGGTAGCGTAGGGTTGGCAGAAGGCTATTTACCGTTAGTTCAATCTTTATTAAGTGAACTTCCCGCTGTTTATCATTGCGAATTAGAAAGCGCTCAATTTGGACAGGATGCAGGCTTGATTGGGGCTGCTTATTGGGTAAAAGATTGCTTATTACAAGCAAAAAATACGGGAGTGGTTTATGGCTAAAAACGGCAATATTTTAAATACCATCAGCTCGTTATATCGTAGTTTAACGAAAACGGAGAAAAAAATTGCGGATGCGATTTTATTGAATCCCGATCTTGCGGTGCAAGCTCCTTTAGCTGAAATTGCCGCCCATTTAGAAGTGGGGGAGGCGACCTTCGTTCGTTTTTGCCGTACTCTCGGCTTTAAAGGCTTCAGTGATTTTAAATTGGAATTATCCATCGAGCTTGCCACAAAAGATGGCAAAGATAACACCGTATTAGATTCAGATATTACCGATTCTGACAACTCATTGAATATTGCGCATAAGCTGAAATCAGCCATCAATAACGTGATGGATGAAACCATTAATTTATTGGATTTTGAACAGTTAGAAGAGGCTGTAAAAGCCATTCAACAAGCGAATCGTGTTTTCTTATTTGGTGTGGGTACATCTGGTATTACCGCGGAAGATGCCAAAAATAAACTGATGCGTATCGGTGTGCAAGTGGATGCGACAGGTAACAACCATTTTATGTATATGCAGGCATCGTTATTGACGAAAAAGGATGTGGCAATTGGTTTGAGCCATTCCGGTTATTCTCAAGAAACCACTCATACCATGAAAATCGCCAAAGAAAATGGTGCCAAAACCATTGCGATTACGCACAGTTTGCGTTCACCCATCACAGAATATGCCGATCTTGTTTTAGTGAATGGGAATAAGCAAGGTAAGCTACAAGGCGACTCTATCGGCACGAAGATCGCTCAATTATTCGTATTAGATTTGATTTACGCTTTATTAGTACAGGCATCACAGGAAAGTGCGGTCAAAATAAAGCAAAAAACATTAAATGTCATTTTAGAACAACGTATCAAATAGGAGAGAAAAATGCGTAACTTAAAAGGTATTTTTAGTGCGTTATTAGTATCATTCAATGAAGATGGCTCTATCAATGAAAAAGGTTTGCGTGAAATCATTCGCTATAACATTGATAAAATGAAAATTGATGGTTTATATGTAGGCGGTTCAACAGGTGAAAACTTCATGCTTTCTACGGAAGAGAAAAAACAAATTTTCCGTATTGCGAAAGATGAAGCAAAAGACCAAGTCGCGCTAATCGCACAAGTGGGTAGTGTGAACTTACATGAAGCAGTGGAATTAGGTAAATATGCAACCGAATTAGGCTATGACAGTCTGTCTGCAGTAACCCCGTTCTACTATAAATTCAGCTTCCCTGAAATCAAACATTACTATGACACTATCATTGCTGAAACAGGCAATAACATGATCGTGTACTCAATTCCGTTCTTAACTGGCGTGAATATGGGTATTGAGCAATTCGGAGAACTTTATAAAAACCCGAAAGTGCTTGGTGTGAAATTTACCGCTGGGGATTTCTATCTATTGGAACGCTTGAAAAAAGCTTATCCAAACCACCTAATTTGGGCTGGTTTTGATGAAATGATGGTGCCGGCAGTATCTCTCGGTGTAGATGGTGCGATCGGTAGTACATTCAACGTAAACGGTGTGCGTGCAAGACAAATCTTTGAATTAACCAAACAAGGTAAATTGGCTGATGCGCTTCAAGTTCAACACGTGACCAATGACCTTATCGAAGGTATTTTAGCGAATGGCTTATATCTCACTATCAAAGAGTTATTGAAACTAGATGGAGTGGATGCAGGTTATTGCCGTGAGCCAATGACAGCGAAAGCAACACCAGAGCAATTAGCGAAAGCGAAAGAGTTAAAAGCAAAATATTTATAAATTAATGGAAAAGTGACCGCACTTATTTCTTTCCTCCCTCTATAGCGGGGAGGAAAGAATGTCAGTGTGGTACTGATAAGGAAGGTTATTATGCGTCTCATTCCTCTGAACAATGAACAACAAGTCAGCCGTTGGGCGGCGCGTCATATTGCTGATCGAATTAATCATTTTAAACCTACAGCAGAACGTCCTTTTGTATTAGGTTTACCAACAGGCAGTACACCACTTAAGACCTATCAAGAATTGATTAAATTAAATCAAGCGGGAGAAGTGAGCTTTAAACATGTGGTGACCTTCAATATGGATGAATATGTGGGTTTGCCAAAAGAACATCCAGAAAGCTATCACAGTTTTATGCATAATAATTTCTTCAACCATATTGATATTCAACCGCAAAATATCAATATTTTGAATGGTAACACAGCTGACCATGATGAAGAATGTCGTCGTTATGAAGAAAAAATTAAATCTTACGGTAAAATTCATTTATTTATGGGCGGAGTAGGTGTTGATGGCCATATTGCCTTTAATGAACCTGCGTCTTCTTTAAGTTCGCGTACCCGTATTAAAACCTTAACGCCAGATACTATTATTGCTAACTCTCGTTTCTTTAATAACGATGTAAATCAAGTACCCAAATACGCTTTAACAATCGGCGTGGGTACATTACTTGATGCAGAAGAAGTGATGATTTTAGCTACGGGCCATAATAAAGCCTTAGCCGTACAAGCAGCAGTAGAAGGCGGTATTAATCACCTTTGGACGGTAAGTGCCTTACAGCTCCATCGCCATTTTGTTTTAGTATGTGATGAGCCTGCATTGCAAGAATTAAAAGTGAAAACGGTGAAATATTTTACTGAATTGGAAAGCCGTGCGATTCATAGTGTGTTATAAGTGCGGTTAATTTTAATTGGATTTTAGGAAGGTATGATGAAGTATGCATTGATTAACAGCGTAATCTACACCAAAAATGAGGTGTTAAGAGATTATGCGGTGGTTATTGAAGGGGAATATATTCAATCCGTTATTCCACAAAGCGAATTAGAAAGTGGGATTAAAACCATTGATTTAAAAGGGCATAATCTCACAGCTGGCTTTATTGATCTGCAATTAAATGGCTGCGGCGGCGTGATGTTTAACGATCAAACAAGCGTAGAAACATTAGAAATCATGCAAGCCACTAATTTGAAATCAGGCTGTACCAGTTTCTTACCAACGTTTATCACTGCACCAGATGAAGATATCAAACGTGCAGTAAATATTATGAGAGAGTATTTGAATAAGCATAAAAATCAAGCGCTTGGATTACACATCGAAGGGCCTTATTTAAGTATTGAGAAAAAAGGGGTGCACCGCCCAGAATATATCCGTGAAGCGACGCCTGAGATGAAAGATTTCTTATGTGATAATGCGGATGTTATCACCAAGCTTACCATTGCAGCTGAAAACCCAACGGTGCAATATATTCCTGATTTTGTGAAAGCAGGTATTATTGTGTCTATTGGGCATTCTAATGCGACTTATGAAGTGGCGAAAGCTGCCTTTCATAAAGGTGCGACTTTTGCGACTCACTTACACAATGCCATGTCGCCGATCAGCTCAGGACGTGCGATGGGCGTAGTTGGTGCGGTATTAGACTCCGATGTTTACACAGGCATTATTGTAGATGGCGTGCATGTGAATTTTGGTAATGTTCGCTTAGATAAAAAAGCGAAAGGTGACAAACTTTGTATCGTGACCGATTCTCTTGCTGCTGCAGGTGCGCCACCTGAATTGGAAACCTTCACTTTTGTAGGAAAACCGATTTATGTGAAAGAAGGTCGTTGTTATGATGCAAATGGTACGATTGCAGGTGCATCAATTACCATGATGGAATCCATTAAAAATGCGGTGGAATATGTGGAAATTCCATTAGCAGAAGCAATTCGTATGAGTAATCTTTACCCAGCAAGAGCGATTGGTGTAGATGATCGTTTAGGCTCTGTTGAAGCAGGCAAGGTAGCAAACTTAGCGGTATTCACAAAAGATTATGACGTGATTGGTACCGTATTAAACGGCGAATGGAAACCAAACTAAAGTGCGGTCAAAAATTGTATTGTTTTAAACGTAATCCGATCCTTAAACAGATCGGATTATTTTTTATGACTGTAGTTCGGTGATCTTACCGGTATCCACTTGGAACAATTTTCCTTTTCCCACTTGCATTTCTTTGAGTTGGCCTTGAGTGATTGCAGTAACAAAGACTTGAGAACAGCTTTGTTGCAAGCGTTTCGCAAGTAGGGCTCGTTTATGTTGATCCAACTCTGAGGCAAAGTCATCAATCAGAAAGATGCAATGACGCTGTTTTTGAATCATTAAATGTTCACCCTGGGCTAAGCGTAGTGCACACATCAATAATTTTAATTGACCGCGAGAGAGCACATCTTCTACCGGTAATCCATTTGCTTTAAAACGGAAGTCCGCTTTTTGTGGGCCTGAAACCGTATAACCAATGGCTTTGTCTCGCTCAAAGTTTTGAGCCAGTAATTCACCATATTCTGTCTCTTTCTCCCAGCCTTGATGAAAGCTAACAGTAATCTCTAATTCGGGTAAAAATAACTGGCAGGTTTTTTCAATTTCTGGACGTAAGGCTTCAGCGTATTCAGCTCGCCAATCACTCACTTGGTGGGCTAATTTAGCTAATTCAATATCCCATATTTTTATTGCAGAATAAGGCTGATTTTGACTTAGTGCAGCATTCCGTTGTTTTAGTAAACGGTTTAATGCGACCCAAGAGGAATGGAAACTATTATGGTGGTGGAATAAGCCCCAATCTAAAAATGCACGTCGAAAACTAGGTCCGCCATTTAATAGGGTAAGTCCTTCTGGCGTAATTAATTGCATGGGTAAAAGGTGAGCGAGATCGGCAATTTTATTACCGTCTTCACCATTTATTTTTGCGATGGTATTACCTTGACGAAGTTTTTGTAAGCCAACAGACCATTGATGCTGACTTTCTTGAATTTGGCCAAAAAGCGTGAAATGCGGTTCGTCGTAAGAAATGATGCGATTTGCGACCGCACTTTTGAAAGAGCGTCCATGTCCGAGATAAAAAATGGCTTCTAATAAGCTCGTTTTTCCGCTGCCGTTGTTACCGACTAAAAAGTTAAAGCCGTGATCAAATTCAAGATCCACGGCATTTAAATTTCTAAATTTTTCAACAATTAAGCGGGAAATGGCCATTATTCTTAGAGGCGCATTGGCATAATGACGTATTCTGCGCTTGCATCTTCGCTGTTTTCAATTAAGCAGCTTGATGACGCATCAGTGAGGCGAATACGTACTTGTTGGCATTTTAAGGCGTTCAATACATCTAAAATGTAAGTCACATTAAAGCCCACTTCCATTTCTTCACCTTGATAATTCACATCCACGATTTCTTCTGCCACTTCGTGTTCAGGGTTAGATGCGGTAATTTTAAGTTGGTTTTCACTTAAGTTTAAACGAACGCTACGTACACGTTCATTTGAAAGGATAGAAGCACGTACAAAAGCTTGTTTTAAGGTTTCCCAGTTACCTTCTACGATACGAGTTGCATTACGTGGTAATACACGACGATAATCAGGGAAGCGACCATCAATGAGTTTTGAGGTAAACACAATGTGGTTTAAGTGGATACGAAGATTATTCGTGCCGATTTGCAAACGAGCAAGTTCGTCACTGCTTTCTAATAAGCGATTCAGTTCTAATACACCTTTACGAGGGAGAATAACTGAATGAGTTTGCAGATCTTGATCTAATTCGATCGTGCAAACCGCAAGACGGTGACCGTCAGTGGCAACAGTACGTAATAAATTACCTTCTGTTTCAAATTTCATGCCGTTTAAGAAATAACGAGCATCCTGGTTTGCCATTGAAAATTGGGTTGCTTCAATTAAGCGACGCAAGGTGCTTTGCGGTAAGGCAAAATCCACTTCAGATTGCCAATCCGTTAGATTTGGATATTCTTCAGCAGGCAGAGTAGTGAGATTAAACTTACTGCGGCCTGATTCTACAATGGCGCGATCTTCTTCAAAGGTAACTGTAATTTCAAATTCATCTGATAGCGTGCGGCAAATATCTAAGAATTTTTTAGCCGGAATGGTGAAAGCGCCATCAGCGCTTGAAGAAGAAAGTTGAGTATAGCTAGAAAGCTCAACTTCAAGGTCTGTACCTGTAATGGTTAAACGGTTATCTTCAATTTGTAATAACACGTTATTTAATACAGGAATATTCGGACGATTGCTTAATACGCCACAAACTTGCTGTAAGGGTTTTAGTAGATTTTCTCTTGAAATGCTAAATTGCATCATTGGCTCCTTATGCAGATAATGTGCGAATTAAATTCGCCCAATCTTCTTGAATACTGCTGTCTTTTTCACGGAATTTTGGCACTTCACGACAAGCATTTAAGACTGTCGTATGGTCGCGTTCAAAGGCACGGCCAATTTCCGGTAAACTTTTATTGGTTAATTCTTTTGCTAATGCCATCGCAACTTGGCGTGGGCGAGTGACTGATCTCGCTCTGCTTTTTGATTTTAAATCAGCCACTTTAATTCGATAGTATTCTGCCACGACCTTCTGAATGTTTTCAATGGTCACCAAACGTTCTTGTAAGGCGAGGATATCTTTTAATGTGTCACGCACAAAATCAATATCAATGTGACCACCTTTGAAGTCTTGCATCGCTTTCACACGGTTTAACGCACCTTCTAATTCACGAACATTGGTGCGTAAGCGTTGAGCAATAAAGAATGCCACTTCTTCTGGCAGATCCATATGATGTTCTTCTGCTTTTTTCAGCAAAATCGCAACACGAGTTTCTAAATCAGGTGGCTCAATCGCAGTGGTTAAACCCCAGCCGAAACGAGATTTTAGGCGTTCTTCAATTTTCTCAATTTCTTTTGGATAGCGGTCAGAGGTTAAAATAATTTGACGGCTAGTTTCAAATAAACTATTGAAAATATGGAAAAATTCTTCTTGTGTTTTTTCTTTCTCTGCGAAGAATTGAATATCATCCACTAATAATGCATCAAGAGAACGATAGAATTTTTTGAATTGATCCATTTTATTATCACGCATTGCTTTTACCATGTGCTGCATAAAGTTATTGGCATGGATATAAAGCACGCGAGCATTCGGTTTATTCGCTAAAATACCATTACCGATCGCGTGTAATAAGTGGGTTTTACCTAAACCTGTACCTCCATATAAAAAGAATGGGTTTGCCGTTGGTTCACCAGGTGCGAGAGCAAGTTTTTGACCTACAGCACGGGCGAGTTGGTTTGATTTACCTTCAACAAAGTTTTCAAATAAATGCTTACGATTTAGGTGCGATTCAAATTTGCTTGGTGCATCAGATTCTTGCTGAAAACTGACCGCACTTTCTTGATGATTAACTGTTTGAGTTGGGGCCGATTCAACAGCTTTTGGAGCAGGTTTTACCCCTTCTTTTACGATAATGTGTAAATTCGGGTTTTTAGCAAGGGCTTGGCAAATTTGATGAATTTGAGCCAAGTAATGATTTTCCACCCAGCTTTTCACAAACATATTGGACGCATATAACACCACTTGATCTTGTGAGATTACATCCGCTTGTAACGGGCGTAACCAAGTGCTGAGATCCATCGGAGAAACCTGATCTTGTAGTTGAGATAAGCAATCTTGCCATAGGGTAGAAAGGCTCACGATAAATTATCCTTATGTTATATGCATATAAAATAAAAGCCGCAAAAGTGCGGTAAAAAATCGAATAGAATTTTACAATAATTTAGGCAAAAGATCTTCTGTTGCTCATCAAAAAAAGACAAAAAGGTTGCTTGAGATTTTGCCCAAAATCCGTATAATCCCCACGATTTTAGAAGAAACGGAAGATTATTTCGGAATTTTCTCTTTTCTTATTTGACGAAAGCCCAATTTATGATTAAAATTGCGGTCTATTTTTTATAACCCTTGTTGTGTTTTGAATATCAAAACAGTAAACCATTTTGATTTAGGTAGATTACAATGAAACGTACATTTCAACCTTCTGTATTAAAACGTAGCCGTACTCACGGTTTCCGTGCTCGTATGGCAACTAAAAACGGCCGTCAAGTTTTAGCTCGTCGTCGTGCTAAAGGTCGTAAGAGTTTATCTGCATAATCACCTCTTTTAGTGATTAAGCTAAACTTCTCTCGGGAGTTACGATTGTTAACTCCCACTCAATTCAAAAATGTCTTCGAACAACCGTTTCGAGCAAGCACCCCTGAAATTACCATTCTCGCACGCAAAAATAATCTTGAGCATCCACGCTTAGGTTTAACTGTGGCTAAAAAACATCTTAAACGAGCGCATGATCGTAATCGTATCAAACGTTTAGTTCGTGAAAGTTTTCGTTTATCTCAACATGATTTGCCTTCTTGTGACTTTGTCTTTGTGGCGAAACGTGGCATTGGTCAGCTTGATAATCAAACGTTTTTACAAACTTTGGATAAATTATGGGCACGTCACATTCGTTTGGCACAAAAATCCTCATCGCTTTAATTAAGTTTTATCAAGTAGCGATTAGCCCTTTAATTGGGCCCCGTTGTCGTTTTGTGCCAACCTGTTCTTGCTATGGTATTGAGGCGTTAAAAACACATGGATTGTTAAAAGGTAGTTGGCTTACGCTAAAACGTGTATTAAAATGTCACCCCTTAAGCGCCGGTGGATTCGATCCTGTTCCGCCGAAAAAGATTAATAATAACGATGAGAAAAAATAATGGACTCAAGACGTAGCCTATTAGTGCTTGCACTACTCTTTATTTCTTTCCTTGTTTATCAGCAATGGCAACTTGATAAAAATCCACCGGTTCAACAACAGACCACGGAACAAACAACAACCGCCTCTTCTGATGTACCGGCAAGTTCTTCTTCATCTGCCGAAGTAGTGGCAGACTCACAAACCAAAGGTCACATTATTACATTAGAAAATGATGTATTCCGTTTGAAAGTGGATACATTAGGTGGTGATGTAATCAGTTCTGAATTATTAAAATATGATGCCGAATTAAATTCAAAAGAACCTTTCGTTTTATTAAAAGATACAAACGAGCATGTTTACATTGCACAAAGCGGCTTAATCGGTAAAAACGGGATCGATACAAAAGCAGGTCGTGCACAATATCAAGTTACGGGTGATAATTTCAAATTAGCAGAAGGTCAAAATGAACTTTCTGTGCCATTAACATTTGAAAAAGATGGTGTCACTTATCGTAAAATCTTTGTATTAAAACGCGATAGTTATGATGTAGGTGTTAACTTTGAAATTGTGAACCAAAGTGGTAGCACAATTGAAGTTGAACCTTACGGCCAATTAAAACATACATTAGTTGAAAGCAGCGGTAACGTGGCAATGCCTACTTATACCGGTGGTGCATATTCTTCTTCTGAAACAAATTACAAAAAATACAGCTTCAGCGATATGAAAGACAAAAATCTTTCTATCGATACCAAAGCAGGTTGGGTTGCTATTTTACAACACTATTTCGTATCAGCTTGGATCCCAAATCAAGATGTAAATAACCAACTTTATAGTATTACAGACAGCAAAAATAATGTTGCGTCTATTGGTTATCGTGGTCCTGTGGTGTCTATCCCAGCGGGTGCAACAGAAACAATTACCAGCTCATTATGGACAGGTCCGAAATTACAAAACAAAATGGCTGAAGTGGCTAACCACTTAGACCTAACCGTCGATTACGGTTGGGCATGGTTTATCGCGAAACCATTATTCTGGTTATTAACGTTCATTCAAAGTATTGTATCTAACTGGGGTGTGGCAATTATTTGCGTAACCTTAGTGGTGAAAGCGATTTTATATCCGCTTACAAAAGCACAATACACTTCTATGGCGAAAATGCGTATGTTGCAACCGAAAATGCAAGAAATGCGCGAGCGTTTTGGTGATGATCGCCAACGTATGAGCCAAGAAATGATGAAACTTTACAAAGAAGAAAAAGTAAATCCACTTGGCGGTTGCTTACCATTAATCCTTCAAATGCCAATTTTTATCGCATTATATTGGACGTTTATGGAAGCGGTTGAACTGCGTCATGCACCATTCTTTGGTTGGATTCAAGATTTATCGGCACAAGACCCTTACTACATTCTCCCAATCTTAATGGGCGGATCAATGTTCTTGTTACAGAAAATGTCACCGACACCAGTTGCAGATCCAATGCAACAAAAAGTGATGAACTTTATGCCGTTGATCTTCATGTTCTTCTTCCTCTGGTTCCCAGCAGGTCTAGTACTTTACTGGTTAGTGTCTAACTTAATCACTATCGTACAACAACAAATGATCTACCGTGGTTTAGAGAAAAAAGGGTTACATACTCGTAAAAAATAATCACTAACCGCACCTTTGGGTGCGGTTTTTACATATGTTAATAATGTTCAATACAAGACTAAAAGTCATTTCGTTATTTATTTTAATTGGGTTAATTATATATCCTACGTTTTCGGATAAGAGCCTACTTCCTGGTGCACGTCTTGATGTTTATGTTTCCCTTGCATTAAGCATTCTTCTTTTTTCTGTCATGATTTATTGGGAAGTGAAAAATGCCCTTTTACAAAGGAAGGCAAAGCCTAAAAGAGCTTCCAATAAAAAGAAACCCCAAGAAAATATACTCATAACAGTATTGGGGTATATTTTTATGTGTGGTTATTTTTTTTGTTGCTTTTTATTACTTTCAAACACCTTCTTAACTTTCTATGTTTCCATTTGGGGAGAAGAGGAAAACTATATAGCCGAGGTTACTTATAAGCGTAAAAACAAATCGATATATAGTGTTTATATTTCATCTAATCAATATGGAAATGAAAGATTTACTTCTAAAAAGGTTTATAATTCGGTAGAGAATGGGCAAATACTCCAAATTTATAAAAAAAGAACGAGCTCGGTCTCCTATATTGATGCATCTGAAGTAATGAAACTTAATGCTCTTTCCAATTAATTTTTCCTCAAGATAACCGTAATATTAGAGCGGTCAATTTTTAGTGAGTTTTTATGAAAGAAACAATCGTCGCACAAGCGACAGCGCCAGGACGTGGCGGTATTGGTATTTTGCGTGTATCCGGCCCGAAAGCGATTGAAGTTGCACAAGCAGTACTAGGTAAATGTCCTAAACCAAGGATGGCAGATTATTTACCTTTTAAAGATGCTGATGGCACAGTATTAGATCAAGGCATTGCGCTTTATTTTAAATCGCCGAATTCCTTTACTGGTGAAGATGTATTGGAATTGCAAGGTCATGGCGGACAAGTTGTATTAGATTTGTTGCTAAAACGAATTTTACAGCTTGATGGTGTTCGTCTTGCACGTCCAGGTGAATTTTCTGAACAAGCTTTTTTAAACGATAAATTAGATTTAGCCCAAGCTGAAGCCATTGCCGATTTGATTGATGCCACTTCGGAGCAAGCTGCTCGTTCAGCATTAAAATCATTACAAGGTGAATTTTCTAATAAAGTGAATCAGTTAGTGGATTCCGTGATTTATCTGCGTACTTATGTGGAAGCGTCGATTGATTTCCCCGATGAAGAAATTGACTTTTTGGCAGACGGTAAAATCGAAGCAAAATTACGAGAAATTATTGATCAACTTGATTTAGTTCGTAGTGAAGCGAAACAAGGCTCGATTTTGCGTGAAGGGATGAAGGTAGTGATTGCCGGTCGTCCAAATGCAGGTAAATCCAGTTTACTGAATGCTTTAGCGGGCAGAGAAGCAGCTATTGTGACAGATATTGCAGGAACAACACGCGATGTGTTGCGTGAGCATATTCATATTGATGGCATGCCTTTACATATTATTGATACCGCAGGGCTTCGTGAAGCGACAGATGAAGTTGAACGTATCGGGATCTCGCGTGCCTGGACGGAGATTGAGCAAGCCGATCGTATTATCTTAATGTTAGACAGTAGCGATCCTGATAGCCAAAATATCGAAAAAGTGCGGTCAGAATTTTTATCAAAATTGCCAAATAATATGCCAGTGACTATCGTTCGTAATAAAGTAGATTTAAGCGGCGAGGAAGTTGGGCTAAAAGAAGAAAATGGAACAACGACCGTTTGCTTATCCGCCCAAACACATCAGGGTGTAGATTTGTTGCGTGAGCATTTAAAACAGGCGATGGGATTCCAAACAGGGATGGAAGGTGGTTTCTTAGCGCGCCGTCGACATCTTGATGCCTTAGAAAAAGCGGCTGAACATTTACAAATTGGATTAGTCCAATTAACTGAGTTTCATGCAGGTGAATTATTGGCAGAAGAACTTCGTTTAGTTCAAGCTAACCTAAGTGAAATTACGGGGCAATTTACCTCGGATGATTTGCTCGGTAATATTTTCAGTTCTTTCTGTATTGGAAAATAAACTTTAGTTTATGACTTTTCATATGTTGTGGGTCATTGCTCTTGGTCTCTCGATGGATGCCTTTGCAGTTTCTATCTCTAAAGGCTTAGCAATGCGCGCTTTTCGATGGAAACAAGCATTAGCTATCGCATGCTGTTTTGGGCTATTTCAAGGCATTATGCCTGCAATAGGCTATGTTGTCGGACTGCAATTTAGTCAGATGATTCAAAATTGGGACCATTGGATTGCCTTTGTTTTGCTTGCTCTCATCGGTGTGAATATGATTCGAGAAGGACTTAGCCCGGATGATGAACCCGCTCCCTCATTGATTAGTTTAAAACACTTGCTAACACTTGGTGTGGCAACGAGTATTGATGCGTTAGCCGTCGGTGTCTCTTTTGCTTTTCTTTCCGTGGACATTTTATTGGCTGTCTTCATCATAGGTTTAACAACCTTTGTCATCTCTTTTATTGGTGTAAAGAGCGGTCATTTTTTAGGGAAAAAGTTCAAAAGCAAAGCAGAGATTTTTGGTGGTTTAGTGTTATTAGTCATGGCTGTGAAAATCCTACACGAACATGGTGTTTTTTAAGTGCGAATTTTCGCCTTTTAGATTATAATCTTATGAACTTTGTCTTTTTTAAAAGGGTAATAATTGAATGTTAATTGAAAAAATGCATGGCATCGCCCATAGTTTTATCGGAAAAGCGATCTTTGCTTTAATTCCAGTTTCATTTTTGATTGGTGGGATGTCGGGTTATCTGTATAGCAGCAATGATAGTTTTGCAGCAAAAGTAAATGGTGAAACAATCTCTCAACAAGATTTTTTAAATCGTTACAACCAAGAGTTTGAAGCGCGCGCACAACAAGAAGGCGAGAGTTTCTTAGCGAAAACTGACTCTGTGGAATTTGTGACCGCACTTCGTCAAAATTTAATTCAACGTTTAGTGGATCAAGAATTAATCCGTCAATATGCGAAAGAATTAAAATTAGGTGTAAGTGACGACATGATCAAACGTGCGATTGTAAGCGATCCTAACTTACAATCTAACGGTAAATTTGATAACGCCCGTTATCAACAATTATTGACTCAAAATGGTTTAACGTCAGATACTTATGCCGCTATTTTACGTAATGCATTAACACTTGAACAAATGCAAAACGGTTTGGCTGACAGTGAATTTGTTGTGCCAGCTCAAGTAAAAGATAGTGCACAAACCTTTTTCCAAAAACGTATTGCTCGTCTTGCAACCCTTCCATTAGCTGATGAAGTGGCAAAACAAAAGGTTACAGAAGAAGAAATTAAAGCGTATTACGATGCAAATGCGAAATCACTTGTTCAACCAGAACAGGCGAAAGTGCAATATATTCGAGTTTCAGCGAATGAATTAGGTAAATTACAACCTGTAACTGAAACACAAATTGCACAATATTATCAAGAAAATAAAGCGCAATTCATTAGTCAAAAATTAGCACACATCCAATTAGCAACTGAGAAAGAAGCGGATGCGGTTTATCAAGAACTGCAAAAAGGCGCTGATTTTGCTGAGTTAGCAAAAGAGAAATCTGTGGATAAACTTTCTGGTGCACAAGGCGGTGAATTAGGTTGGGTAAAAGACAACGAATTACCGAAAAACTTTGAAGATGCAGCATTATTATTAAATGTTGGTCAATATAGTACACCAGTTAATGTGGATGGGGCTTACCATATTATTTTAGTGCAAGATCGTAAAGAACGTACTTTAGACGAAGTAAAAGAGCAAATCGCGGATATCGTACGCAAAAACTTAGCAGGAAGTCGTTTCCAAGCGGTAGAAAAAGCGGTTCGTGCAAAAGCAGCAGAAAGCAGTGATTCTTTAGCTGCGGTAGCAGAAGCAGCAGGCGTGAAAGTGGAAGAAACAGATTATTTCGGTAAAAATAATGTCCCTGCGGCATTAAATTTCCCAAATGTGACTTCTGCCATTTTTGAATCAGATATTGCCAACGGTGGTGCAAATTCTGAGCCATTAACTGTTGGTGAAAATGAATTTGTTGTGGTACGTGTCGTGGATCGTAAAGCTGAAGGTTTACAAAGCCTTGATGAAGCGAAATCAACGATTGAGCAATTCTTAAAACGTGAAAAAGCCGATAAAGTATTGACTGAAAAAGCAGAGCAAGCGGTTAAAGCGTTATCTGTCGATTCAACCAAACTACCAGCAGGTATTAGTTTTGGTGAGCCACAAACCTTTACGTTAGTGGATAATAAAGATCCAGTGCTTTATGAAGGTGTATTTGCCATTGCAAAACCACAAGATGGCAAAGCGGCTTATCAAGTTGCTCGTAACAGCAAAGGTGATGTGGTTGTGGTTGCCCTTGAACGTGTAGAAGAACCTACTTTAAATGAGCAAGAATTAGCGAGATTTAGCACTCAACTTGTTCGTGCGCGTCAAGGCGAATTGCAAGGACAGTTAATGCAAGCGTTACGTGAAAAAGCACAAATCGAGATTAATACCAGCTTTATTAATCAAGATGATTCAGAAGAAGGTGCGGCTCACTAAGCCGATTAAAATGTCATTCATCATCAATTTCTGATGGAAAATAAAAGCAAAGTGCGGTAAATTTTGACCGCACTTTTTTATATAAAACAAGGAGAAGACTATGGCTCAAGAAACCATTTTCAGCAAAATTATTCGCAAAGAAATTCCCGCCAATATTGTTTATCAAGATGAATTAGTGACCGCATTCCGTGATATTTCACCGCAAGCGAAAACCCATATTTTGATTATCCCAAATAAAGTCATTCCAACGGTTAATGATGTAACGGAACAAGATGAAGTTACCTTGGGTCGCTTATTTACCGTCGCGGCTAAAATTGCTAAAGAAGAAGGCATTGCCGAAGACGGTTATCGTTTAATTGTGAATTGTAATAAACACGGTGGACAAGAAGTATTCCATATTCATATGCATCTTGTTGGTGGTGAACCTTTAGGTAGAATGTTGGCAAAATAATGAAAAAGATCCTAATTACAGCAACGGTATTATTTTTAACGGCTTGTTCATCTGCACCAAATATTGTGGGAACCAATAAGCCAATTTTAAATATGGCGGCAAATTTAGCACCGGTTTTAGATGTTGATTTGTCTGATAATACGGCAGCTTTAAAAAATAAAACCACGCAACAACTCAATGTGCTTTACCATCTTTATTGGTATAACAAACAAGGTGTAACGCAAGTTTGGCCGAATCAGCAAGAAAGCCAATCAGGCAATATTTTATTGCAACCACAAGAGAAGAAAGTGTTTGAACTACTAAAACCAAGCACAGAAAGTAGCAATTATCGTCTTTACTTAACTTACAATAGTTTATGTCCACACTATTAATTGACCTTGAAGGTCATGAACTCAAACAAGAAGAAGTTGAATTACTGGAACATCCTTTAGTTGCCGGTTTGATTTTATTTACCCGCAATTTTTATGATCGTCAGCAAGTTCAAGCGCTAATTAAATCCATTCGTCAGCGAGTAAAAAAGCCTTTATTGGTCACAGTCGATCAGGAAGGTGGTCGCGTACAACGTTTCCGTGAAGGTTTCACTCAGCTCCCTGCGATGCAGGCTTTTGCGGCATTAGTTGAGGACTCAGCTCAGCAACAACAAATAGCGAAAGAAGCAGGCTGGCAAATGGCGGCTGAAATGGTGGCGCTAGATATTGATTTGAGTTTTGCTCCGGTGTTGGATTTGGGGCATGAATGTCGTGCGATTGGCGATCGTAGTTTTGGCTGTGATGTAAAAAGTGTGGTCAATTTGGCGGCTGCTTTTATTGATGGTATGCACCAGGCGGGCATGGCAACAACAGGAAAACACTTCCCAGGACACGGTCATGTTTTAGCTGATTCTCATCTTGAAACGCCTTATGATGAGCGTGCAAAAGAAGTGATTTTTAATCATGATATTTTGCCATTCCAGCAATTAATTCAACAGAGTAAGCTTGATGCGATTATGCCGGCTCACGTCATTTATACACAATGTGATAGCCAGCCAGCAAGCGGTTCGAGTTATTGGTTAAAAGAGATTTTGCGTAAACAGTTGGGCTTCCAAGGGGCGATTTTCTCTGATGATTTAGGCATGAAAGGCGCAGGCTTTATGGGCGATTTTGTGGCTCGCAGTGAAAAAGCCTTGAATGCTGGTTGTGACTTATTATTGCTTTGTAATGAGCGTGAAGGTGTCATTCAAGTGCTTGATAATCTGAAGTTAGAGGAAGCAACGGAGCATTTCGCAGCACGCCAAGCTCGCTTGAAATCGCTCTTTAAACAAAAATCCTTTGATTGGTCAGAACTCACAAAAACTTCGCGCTGGATTGAAAATCATCAAAAACTGACCGCACTTCAACAAGAGTGGCTTGCTTCTAAATGATTGATTGCCATCATTATCAAAAAGGCGATTGCCGTTCTTGTCAATGGCTTGAAATGCCTTATGAACAGCAACTCGCCAATAAAGAAGAGCATCTAAAACAACAACTTGCCAAATTAGATTGTGATGATTTAATTTGGCATCCGCCTTTTTATTCCTCCGAGTCTGCCTTTCGTAATAAAGCGAAAATGGTGGTAAGTGGCGCGGTGGAACGTCCCATTTTAGGTATTTTACAAGACCCGAATGATCCACAAAGTGCGGTGGATTTATGTGATTGTCCGCTTTATCCACAAAGCTTTGCAGAGCTATTCCCAATTCTAAAAGATTTTATTGGACGCGCTGGTTTAGTCCCTTATAACGTGGCTAAGCAAAAAGGTGAGCTCAAATATATTCTGCTTACAGAAAGCCAACATACAAAAAAATTGATGTTACGTTTTGTATTGCGTTCAGAAACTAAATTGCCGTTAATTCAACGTGAATTTGCAGGCTTATTGGAAAAATTGCCACAGCTTGAAGTGGTGAGTGTGAATATCCAACCACAGCATGCGGCGATCTTAGAAGGTGAGAAAGAAATCTTTTTGACTGACCAGCACACCTTATCAGAAAGCTTTAACGGTATTCCGCTATTTATTCGCCCTCAAGGTTTCTTCCAAACGAACCCACTTGTCGCGCAGGGGCTATATGCAACGGCCCAAGATTGGGTACAAAATTTACCAATTACTAAACTCTGGGATCTCTTTTGTGGCGTTGGCGGCTTTGGACTTCATTGCGCTAAAGCTTTACAGGATAAACACCAACAAGAAGTGGAATTGACCGGGATTGAAATTTCGCAGTCTGCTATTCAAGCGGCGACTCAATCTGCTCAGGTGTTAGGGCTAAACAATGTTAAATTCCAATCTTTGGATGCGGCCAATTTTGCGTTAACACAAGATAAAAATAAACCCGATTTGGTGATCGTCAACCCACCTCGTCGAGGCATCGGAAAGGAACTCGCAGAATTTCTCAATGAAATGCAACCGCACTTTATTCTTTATTCCAGCTGCAATGCTGTTTCCATGGGAAAAGATTTGCAACATCTAACCAATTATAAACTTACTCAAATTCAATTATTTGATATGTTCCCGCATACAGCGCATTATGAAACTCTAACACTTTTATCTGTTAAAATTTGATTTTTTATGAGCGAGGTGACTTCATTTGAATGAATATGTTAAAAGCCTAGAAAGAGAATTTTCTTCAATAGAAAACGGTTTCAAAGAGGAAGAAAAAAGAGCGTTTACTGATTATAAATCTAATGATAGTGAATTCATCAAAAAATTGGCATTTTTGTCATATCAGTCTGAAGTGTATCAAGTAAGAATGTATAGTGTATTTCTTTTTGGATACTTATCCGAGGATAAAAACATCTTAATGTTTTTAAGAGATGAAGTATCTAAAGACAGCAACTGGCGAGTTCAAGAAGTATTGGCAAAATCATTTGATGAGTTTTGTAAAATAATTGGATACGAAAAAGCTCTTCCTGTTATAGATGATTGGTTAAAGAATAGTAATCATAATACAAGAAGAGCAGTTACTGAGGGCTTGAGAATATGGACTGGGAGACCATATTTCAAGGCAAATCCAAATGAAGCTATTAGAAGATTAGCTGCGTTAAGAGATGATCCTAGTGAATATGTTAGAAAATCGGTTGGTAATGCTTTACGAGATATAAGTAAGAAATATCCAGAATTAATCAGAGTTGAGCTTAGCACTTGGAGTCTAGAAACCAAAGGGATTAAACAGGTTTATCAACTTGCAAATAAACTTTTAATAAAAAGCTAACAGAAATGTTAGCTTTTTTATTTAGAAATTTAACCGCACTTTTATTTTGCTATAAATTAATGCTATTAAGAAGAACGCTGCTTGTAGCAAAATAATACACGCACCAGTGGACGCATCAAAATGATAGCTAAGTAGCACGCCTAGTAGGCTAGCAGTTACAGCACTGATGATCGCGATAACCAGCATTTTATCGAAGCGATTGGTCAGTGTTAGCGCAGTGATACCCGGCGCAATTAGCATAGCGACAACTAAAATTACCCCAACCACTTGCATCGTACTTACAATAGTGAGCGCGAGTAATGTGAGCAAGCCATAATGCAATAATTTAGGCGAGAGACCCGCAACGCGAGCATGGCTAGGATCAAAGCAATAAAGCAGAAAATCACGACGCTTTAAGCCAAGCAAAATAAAAATAATCAAGGCGATGATAGCCGTTTGAATCAGCTCTTGTCGGCTTACACCTAATACGTTACCGAATAAGATATGTGTAAGATGTTGTGAGGTTTGGATTTTAGTGAATAGCACCAAACCAATGGCAAACATCCCCGAAAATACAATCCCCATCGCGGTATCTTCTTTGATTCGACTGTTTTCTTTTAAATAACCCACCCCTAAGGCGCAGGCAATACCTGAGACAAAGGCACCTATCACTAATGGAATACCCGCTAGAAAAGCTAAGACAATGCCAGGTAGGACAGCATGAGAAATGGCATCGCCCATCAATGACCATCCTTTCAACACTAAATAGCAAGAGAGTAGCGCACATATAACGGCAACGACTAATGCCGTGAGTAACGCATTTTGCATAAAGGCAAATTGAAATGGCTCAACAAAAATGGCGAACATTTCAGTCATAATCCACCACCTTACGTCGTTTTTGGGTAATTAATCCGTATTTTGGTGAGAAGAGGAAAGCCAATAAAAATAACAAGGTTTGCAATGTCACGATGACACCACCTGTTGCACCATCTAAATAATAGCTTAAATAGACACCGACAAAACCAGTTATTGCGCCTAATGCTACGGCAATTTTGATAAGAGTTTTGAACTTGTCAGTAAGTAAATAGGCGGTTGCACCTGGTGTGATTACCATCGCAATCACTAAAATCGCCCCGACAGTTTGTAATGCCGCAACGACACAAGCACTCAAGAGTGTAAAAAAGAGAACTTTGTAAAACAGTGGCGAAAGCCCAACTGTTATTGCTTGCGTTTCATCAAAGAAAATCAGTAACAGATCCTTCCAAAAAATAAGCAATAAGACCAAGCAAATTAACATAATGATGGCTACTTGATAAATATCTTCATCGGCAATCCCGAGGATATTACCGAGAATGATATTTTGCACATTTATCGAGGTAGGATTCAAGGAAATAATCAGTAAACCTAAGGCAAAAAAGGTGCTGAAAATAAAGCCGATAACAGCATCTTCCTTGAGTTTGGAAATGGATTTGATCCATAAGATGGAAAGTGCGGCCAAAATTCCGGCAAAAAAAGCACCTAAAGCATAGGGGAGTGAAAAGGCATAAGCTATCGCCACACCCGGAACCACGGAATGAGAGAGCGCATCGCCAATTAATGACCAGCCTTTCAACATTAAATAGGCAGAAAGAAAGGCACAAATGCCACCAACAGCGGCACTTATCCACATGGCTTTTTGCATATATTCATAGGAGAAAGGTTCCAGTAAATATTCAAGCATGGCTTATTCCTTGTCAGACGGAGGCAGACGACAGGATTTTACAGCCGTTGCAGGCGGATCATTTTTGGTTTCTCCATAGAAGACAACAGGGCGTTCATCATCCGTAAGCACGGTGACAGCACGTTTATCTTCATCATTATGCAGATCTTCACCCAATAATTTGATGTGTCGTAATACACCACCAAAGACTTTTTCCAAATTATGCTGATTGAATGTATCTTCCGTTTTACCAGCAGCAATCACAGTACGGTTAATCATCACCACTTGGTCACAGAAGTCTGGTACAGAGCCTAAGTTGTGGGTAGAAACTAAAATCAAATGCCCTTCAGCACGTAATTGGCGAAGGAGTTCCACAATAGCATTTTCAGTTTTAACATCCACACCCGTAAAAGGCTCATCGAGTAAGATAATCTTACTTTGTTGTGCTAATGCTCGAGCCAAAAATACGCGTTTTTTCTGTCCACCAGAAAGCTCGCCGATTTGTCGTTCAGCTAAATGCTCGATGTTTACTCGTTGCATCGCCTCGAACACTTTTTGTTTGTCTTCAGCCTTTGGAATGCGTAGGAAATTCATATAGCCGTAGCGACCCATCATGACAACATCATAAACGGAGACTGGAAATTGCCAATCGACTTCTTCCGCTTGCGGCACATAGGCAACCAAATTTTGTTTCAATGCTCGATTAATTGGCAAACCACAAAGGGCAATTTGGCCTTGTTGTGGTTTGATTAAGCCCATAATGCTTTTAAATAGTGTTGATTTTCCGCTTCCATTTACGCCGACAAGGGCACAGATGGTTCCCCCCTGTAATTCGAAAGAAACATCATAAATTGCAGTATGCCCGTTGTTGTAACGCACGGTTACATCATTAACGGAAATAGAAGCGGAAAGTGCGGTCATTATTTTTCAAATCCTTTCACAATGGTAGATACAGTGACATTGAGCAAGTCGATATAAGTCGGTACAGGGCCATCAGCAGCAGAAAGGGAATCAACATAAAGCACGCCACCGTATTTGGCTCCACTTTCTTTTGCTACCTGTTGAGCAGGTTTGGCTGATACGGTACTTTCACTAAATACCACTGGAATATGATTTTTTTTCACTAAATCGATAAGTTTACGCACTTGTTGAGGTGTACCTTGTTGTTCAGCGTTAATTGGCCATAAATAGCCTTCTTTGAGATCGTAATCTTTCGCTAAATAACTAAATGCGCCTTCACTGGTCACTAACCAACGTTGGTCGGCAGGAATTTGTGCGAGTTTTTCACGTAAAGGTTTATCGAGTTGTTTGATTTTTTCTGCATACGCCGCTGCATTTTTTTGATAAGTATCAGCATTTTGCGGATCATATTTAACTAATGCATTTTTTATATTTTCGACATAAATCAATGCATTAGATGGCGACATCCAAGCGTGTGGGTTAGGTGCATCTTTATAAGGACCTTCATAAATAGAAAGTGGCGTGATGCCTTCGGTTACCACAACGGCTGGTTTGTCTTTGATATTTTGGAAGAAGCGCTCAAACCAACGCTCTAAATTTAATCCGTTCCATAAAATTAAATCAGCAGATTGAGCTTTTACAATATCTTTAGGGGTTGGTTCATACTCGTGAATTTCTGCACCAGGTTTGGTGATAGATTCCACCGTCGCGGCATCGCCCGCAACATTTTGTGCGATATCCTGAATAACAGTAAATGTGGTCACCACTTTAAATTTCGCTTCGGCTTGTAAAGCAGCTAAACCTAGAGCGATAACAGATAGGCTTTTAAATAAATGCTTCATGAGATCTCCTTAAAAATAATGATTGATTAGCATTCTGCAGAATAATATCATTTTTTATAAGGCTTTTAAATGAAAATAATTATCAAATTGATAGGTGATTAAAATTAAAAAGCGGAAAATTTTGTGAAAAATTGACCGCTCTTTTTTGAAATAATTAACCACCAACTTGTTGGATTAGACGATCCATACCCGCTTCATCATAGCCTTCTTCATATTGGGCTTCATCAACGGTAAAGTTGTGCATGCTACGCCCTGCGATACAACCGTATTGTTCCAATTTTCCTTTGGTAAAGTTAGTACGAAACGCAGATGAATGGTTATTTAAACTAATCACCCCAATGGTAGCGCGATTACACGGATTTTTATTCACAAAGACTAAATTATAGCCAGATTCGCGAATGTAACCGGTTTTATTAATTGCTGCATCAAATACTTCTTCACGCACTAATTTATTGGTGTTTTTAACAAAAACGCTACGTCCGCCTGCTTGAATGAAAGCACTTGGCATATTCGAGATGTTTTTGATTTGTGCTTTGTTAAGAGAGTATTTAGCCAATTTAACCAGATCCATCACACTTGAAATGTTACTGTCGGATAAGCCGGAACTATCTGAAAAGCGAGTAGAGCGCATACCTAATTCTCTCGCTTTCTCATTCATTTTTTGGATAAATTGCAAACGACTCATACCTGCAGAGCGAGAAAGGGCATGAGCAGCATAGTTATCAGAATGAACGAGCATCGCTTTTAATAATTCATTACAAGAAATCGGCGTGTATTTTGGTAATTTTGTATGTGTGCCTTTAATGTAATCGTAATCGTCGTCAGTAATCGCTGCAGTACAATTTGCGTTTCGATTATTTTCAAGAAACACATTTGCAGTCATTAACTTGGTGACGGATGCGATAGGTTGAACATGATTCGGTGAGCTACTTTCAAGCACTCGATCATGGGTGAAATCATACACGACATAAGATTGTGCCGTTGCCATTGCTGGCACTAAACACAATACAGAAAGAACTTTTTTTAACATATTTTTTAATATAGCCAACTTAGAGAATAAAACAAAGTTTGTATTCTATCAGTTTTTGTAAGGGTTTGGGATGTGTGAAAGAGAAAAAATTTAAAGTTTTTTAACCGCACTTTTTTCTTTTGTTTTTTGATTTTTGCGATAGCGATCTCAAAGAAGTGCGGTCAAAATTTTCTTTGTTTTTCAAATCTGCTAGCTTATCCGTCGGTAAATCTGTAAAATCTCGGCTCATTTTTAATATGCGAATTTTTTGTTGCTCAATTCAGAGTAACATCATCGCCGTAATGTGTAATAACGAGGCTTTATGTTAGAACAACCCCTTTCATCCGAAACGAATACAAAAAAGATTAACTTAATGGATTTAACGCGTCAGCAGATGCGTGAGTTTTTTGCTGAATTAGGCGAGAAACCATTTCGTGCGGATCAATTAGTGAAATGGATTTATCATTTTGGCGAAGATAACTTCGACAATATGACCAATATTAATAAAAAATTACGAGAAAAATTAAAAGCGGTCGCTGAAATTAAAGCGCCAGAAGTGGCGGTTGAGCAACGCTCTGCAGATGGCACCATTAAATGGGCGATGCAGGTAGGTGAACAGCAAGTTGAAACGGTCTATATTCCTGAAGCAGATCGCGCAACGCTTTGTGTCTCTTCTCAAGTAGGCTGTGCCTTAGCTTGTACCTTCTGTTCGACAGCACAACAAGGTTTTAACCGTAATTTAACGGTGTCTGAAATTATCGGTCAGGTTTGGCGCGCATCAAAAATTATCGGTAATTTTGGTGTAACGGGTGTACGTCCGATTACCAATGTGGTAATGATGGGCATGGGTGAACCTTTGTTAAATGTAGCTAATGTTGTACCTGCGATGGAAATTATGCTAGATGATTTCGCGTATGGATTATCTAAACGACGTGTGACTTTATCCACTTCAGGTGTTGTGCCTGCGCTCGATATGTTACGTGATAAGATTGATGTAGCATTAGCGATTTCACTTCATGCACCGAACGATGAATTGCGTGATGAAATTATGCCGATCAATAAAAAATATAACATCAAAATGTTGATGGATTCGGTACACAGATACTTAGAGGTATCTAATGCTAACCATGGTAAAGTGACTATTGAATATGTGTTATTAGATCACGTGAATGATGGCACAGAGCATGCGCATCAATTAGCTCAAGTATTAAAAAATACGCCATGTAAAATCAACTTGATCCCATGGAACCCGTTCCCAGAAGCGCCTTATGGTAAAAGCTCAAATAGCCGTGTCGATCGTTTCCAAAAAACCTTAATGGAATACGGCTTTACGGTGATTGTGCGCAAAACCCGTGGTGATGATATTGATGCGGCTTGTGGTCAGTTGGCGGGCGATGTGATCGATCGAACCAAACGTACAGCAATGAAACGTAAGTTTGGTGAAGGTATTGACGTAAAAGCTGTTAACTAAGCTAAATATAGCAATACTTGTAAAGGAAAAATGGCCTGAAGAAGAGTGATAAGATAGAGGAGTGATAAGATGAAATTAATCCCAATTAACATTCTAAGTGCGGTCATTTTTCCTTTTGTTTTTTCGGCTTGTGTCTCTCAGTCTTCTGTTGATTTTAATAAACAACAAGCAGCAAAAGCGCGCGTTGAATTGGCATTAGGCTATCTGCAACAAGAGGATTTTGTTCAAGCAAAACTGAATTTAGATAAAGCCTTTGAACATGATGACCGCTATTATCTTGTGCACTCGGCACTTGCGCATTTTTATCAATTACAAGGCGATACGGAAAAAGCGAAGCAAGCTTATTTACAGGCGATTAAGTTAGATGATAAGCAAGGCGATGTGTATAACAACTTTGGTGCATTTCTATGTGGGCAAGGTGAGTTTGAACAAGCTTATTCACAATTTAATGCGGCACTCGCTGCGCCGAATTATTATCATCAAGCCGATACTTACGAAAACATGGCGCTTTGTGCTTTTGCTGGAAAACAAACCGACGTTTATCAACAAGCGTTGGAGAAATTACGTCAAGTTGATCCTTCTAGAGCGGAAAAGCTCCGCACGCTCAAATAATCATTGCCAAAAGCCCCTTTCGACTTTAAAATTTGGTATTTAGTTTTTTATTTCTATTGCTCTATTTTTATACCTATGAATACAATCGTCGAACAAACCGAAACAACTGAAATCTCCTTTGGGGATAAACTTCGCCAAACACGCGAAGCATTAAATCTTTCTTTAGAAGATGTGGCAAAGACTATTTCTTTACGTCCAAGCATTTTGGCAAAATTAGAAAATAATGAATTTGTCCAAAAAAATGTACCTTCAACCTTTTTGAGAGGTTACGTTCGCAGCTATGCGAAATTTTTACGTATTCCTGATGCTGAATGGGCTCATTTAACTTTTGGTGAAGCACATAAAAATGATTTAAGTAAAAATACACGTGCGACTCGTTCAGTAAACCAATATTCATCTCACAGCCGTTGGGTAGGCACACTTACAACTATTATTTTACTCGCTGCTGTTGGAATGACTGGCTTATGGTGGTGGCAAAATTATCAAAAATCAAACGAAGAACGTGATAATTTAGTGCAAACCTACGTTGAAAAAGAAAAGACAGCAGAGGTACCGGTTACTCATTCGAATGAAATTCCAGTAACAGTAAATAGTCAGCCTGCTGTGTCAAACAATGAAACTATGCCAGTAGTGGGAGCAACAAATAATGCCGCTACTGAACCCGCAGTTTCAACTACTCAAGAAAATCAAGCTCAGACAGTAAACGCAGGAGTTTCAACCACAGCAACTTCAGCACCTACTGTTGAACAAGCTCAAGCACCGGTTGTGGAACAAACGTTACCTAACACAGAATCAACAACAGAGCAAACTGTGCCAGATACACAAAGTGCAGTTGAAAACCCCGCTATTTCTGAAGCACCAACTACAGCGAAAGGCGATCTCGTTATTGAAATTACAAAAAATTCAAGCTGGATTAGTGTGAAAGATCAAAACCGTAAAGTATTAGCGCAAAAAGAATATAAACAAGGCGAAGTTTTAACCTTTAATGGTGACGAATATGCTTTGATTATTGGTGCGCCAGGTAACGTTCGCATTACTTATAAAGGCGAAGCGTATCCGCTTACAGTTGATGGCCGTGTGGCTAAATTTAAATTACCAAAACCTTAACGAATAATTTACGAAAGAATGTCAGCAGTAAAACCTACTATCAAACGTCGTGAATCGACAAAAATTTATGTGGGCAATGTACCAATCGGTGGTGATGCGCCGATTGCAGTGCAATCCATGACAAATACTCGCACAACTGATGTTGAAGCGACCGTTGCACAGATTAAATCTTTGGAACGTGTTGGTGCAGATATTGTGCGTGTTTCAGTACCTACCATGGATGCCGCCGAAGCCTTTAAAATCATTAAACAGCAAGTGAATGTGCCATTAGTGGCGGATATTCACTTTGATTATCGGATTGCGTTAAAAGTGGCTGAATATGGGGTGGATTGCTTACGTATTAATCCAGGCAATATCGGTCGTGAAGATCGTATTCGTGCAGTGGTGGACTGTGCGCGTGATAAAAATATCCCGATCCGTATCGGTGTAAATGCTGGCTCGTTAGAAAAAGACATTCAAGAGAAATTTGGTGAACCAACACCAGAAGCCTTGTTAGAATCAGCGTTACGTCATGTTGAGATCTTGGATCGTTTAAACTTCGATCAATTTAAAGTGAGCGTAAAAGCATCCGATGTCTTCCTCGCGGTGGAATCTTACCGTTTACTGGCAAAAGCCATTAAACAGCCGTTGCATTTAGGCATTACGGAAGCAGGTGGCGCGCGAGCGGGATCAGTGAAGTCAGCGATTGGTTTAGGGATGTTGTTAGCAGAAGGTATTGGTGATACCTTGCGTGTCTCTTTAGCCGCAGATCCTGTAGAGGAAATCAAAGTTGGTTTTGATATTTTGAAATCATTACGTATTCGTTCTCGCGGGATTAACTTTATTGCTTGTCCAACTTGCTCTCGTCAAGAGTTTGATGTGATCGGCACGGTGAATGCACTGGAACAACGTTTAGAAGATATTATTACCCCAATGGATGTGTCTATTATTGGTTGTGTGGTAAATGGCCCAGGTGAAGCATTAGTGTCTGATCTTGGCGTGACCGGTGGTAATAAGAAAAGTGGCTATTATTTAGATGGCGAGCGTCAAAAAGAACGTTTTGATAACGACGCAATTATTGACCAATTAGAAGCAAAAATTCGTGCCAAAGTTGCACAACAAGATCCAAAAAATCGAATTATTTAAGGAAAACTCGTGGCAAAAAATATTCAAGCAATTCGTGGGATGAATGACTGTTCCCCAACTGAATCTCCACTTTGGCAATGGATTGAAGGGCAGGTTCGCCAAATTTTAAGTAGCTACGGCTATTCAGAAGTGCGTATGCCAATCGTGGAAAGTACGCCATTATTTGCTCGTGCAATCGGTGAAGTCACAGATGTCGTCTCAAAAGAAATGTACACATTCTGGGATAATGATGAACAATTAACACTTCGTCCAGAAGGTACGGCAGGATGTGTGCGTGCTGCGATTGAACACGGTTGGATTTACAACAATGAACAACGTTTATGGTATATGGGACCAATGTTCCGCCATGAACGTCCACAAAAAGGTCGTTACCGTCAATTCCATCAAGCAGGTGTAGAAGTATTTGGTATCGCAACCCCTGAAATTGATGCAGAGTTAATTATTTTAACAGCACGTTTGTGGAAAGCCTTAGGTATTGATCAACATGTTTCACTTCAATTAAATTCGATTGGTTCATTAGAAGCACGTGCAAACTATCGTTCCGCATTAGTGGCCTTCTTAGAAAATCACCAAGATTTAATGAGCGAAGAAGAGAAAGAACGTCTTGTAAAAAATCCATTACGTATTTTGGATACTAAGAATCAAGCATTACAAGATGTATTGGATGGCGCACCAAAATTATTGGATTATTTAGACGATGAAAGTCGCGAGCATTTTGCGCAGTTATGCGGTCTATTAGATGCGGTTGGTATTCAATATGAAATTAATCCAAAATTGGTTCGTGGTTTAGATTATTATAATAAAACTGTATTTGAATGGGTGACATCAGCATTAGGTGCGCAAGGGACCGTATGTGGTGGTGGACGTTATGACGGCTTAGTTGAACAACTTGGTGGCCACGCAACAAGTGGTGTCGGTTTCGCAATGGGCTTAGAGCGTTTAGTATTACTTGTTCAAGAAGTGAATAAATCGATTCCGGTAAAAAGTGCGGTAGATATTTACGTTGTTTATCAAGGTGAAGGTACAACATTAGCCGCATTCCAACTCGCTGAAAAACTTCGCTCAGAATTACCGCACTTAAGTACAATGTTGCATTGCAGCGGCGGTAACTTTAAAAAACAATTTAAACGCGCAGATAAGTCTGGTGCGACTCTAGCTCTTGTACTTGGCGAAAGTGAGGTGCAAAATAATCAAGTTGTGGTAAAACACTTACTTGGCGCAGCAGAGCAGCAAACCATTGATGTGGACAATTTAATTGAACACGTGAAAGCCCAATTTTAATTTTAGAAGGATAGGAAAATGGCATATACCATTGAAGAAGAACAAGAACTGAATCAGTTAAAAGAATGGTGGAAAGACAATGGCAAAACCATTATTGCCGCTTTTATTCTTGGCGTAGGCGGGATGTTGGGCTGGCGTTATTGGCAGTCTTATCAAGCCAATCAAATTATGCAAGCGTCTGCTGAATATGATGCCTTAGTTTATACCACAAACAAAGATGCCGCGGCACAACAAGCTAAAGTGGCTGAATTTGTGAAAGCGCATGATAAAACTAGCTATGCGGTATTTATCTTATTAGATGAAGCAAAAGGTTTTGTTGCAAAACAAGATTACGCCTCTGCTGAAAATAGCTTAAAACAAGCAATTGCTCAATCACAAGATGATATCTTAACTTCTCTTGCAGCGCTTCGTTTGTCTGCGGTGCAATTCCAACAAGGTCAATTTGATGCAGCATTAGCAAGTCTAAATCAAGTGAAAAGCCAAGGCTTTAGCGCACGTAAAGATCTTTTAGCGGGTGATATTCAAATTGCAAAAGGCGATGTGAATGGTGCTAAAGCAAGCTTTGAGAATGCACAAAAAAGCGGTAACCCGTTAGAAAAACAAATGGCACAGATGAAATTAAATAATCTGTAATATTTTAATTAGCCCGAATTACTCGGGCTTTTTTATTGGATTTTTGATCTTATGATTCAGAAACCTATTGTGCCGCCACCCGTCATTTTTATTGGCTGTGCACTTATCATGGCATATTTACCTAATCCTTATCCGCTCGAAATCAATGTATTAGCAGTTTATTTGATTATATCGATTTCTTCTGCCATTGCTTTTTTCAGCCTTTGGCAATTCTATAAGAGTAAAGCGAATATCAATCCAATTCACTTAGAAAAAAGTAATGTGTTTGTGGTAAATGGTATTTATCGTTTTAGCCGTAACCCAATGTATTTAAGCTTAACGGGCTTGTTAGTGGCATGGGCAGTTTATTTGCAAAGTGCGGTCAGTTTTTTAGGTGTTTTTCTGTTTATTTATCTCATCACACAATGGCAAATAAAACCTGAAGAATACTGGCTAGAGAAGAAGTTTGGTGAGTCTTATTTAGCTTATAAGAAAAAAGTTAGACGTTGGATTTAACCAATAAAAAAATCGCCTAAAATAGGCGATTTTTTATATATTTTGAGAAGCTATTATTTAGCTGCACATCCGCAATCTGCTAATTTTTTAGCAAAACGCTCTGCAACAAAATCCCAGTTTACTACGTTCCAGAATTCTTTGATGTAGTCTGGACGTCGGTTTTGGAATTTCAAGTAGTAAGCGTGTTCCCAAACATCTAAACCTAAAAGTGGGAAACCTTCACAACCTGCGATTTCTTTACCCATTAATGGAGAATCTTGGTTTGCGGTAGAGACAACCGATAATTTGCCTTGGTTGATCACTAACCATGCCCAACCAGAACCGAAACGAGTCGCCGCTGCTTTTTCAAATTCAGCTTTGAAGTTTTCTACAGAACCGAAATCACGTTCGATAGCTGCTTTTAAATCACCTTGTAAAGTGGTGCCTTTTTTCAATGATTTCCAGAATAAGCTGTGGTTTGCGTGACCGCCTGCGTTGTTACGTAATGCAGTACGTTTTTCGGCTGGGATTTTGTCTAATTGGCTGATTAATTGACCTGAGCACATTTCAGAAAATTCAGCAGGTAAAGTTTCTAACACCGCGTTTGCATTGTTTACATAGGCTTGGTGGTGTTTAGAGTGGTGAATTTCCATTGTTTGTGCATCAAAATGTGGTTCTAACGCATCATAAGCGTAACCTAATTCAGGTAGAGTATAAGACATAATATGTTCCTTTTTTAAATGAAGTTAAGGTAATGTTTTTGATAAAACAACATCAAAAAGTAGTTAAATGGTAGCAGAAAATTTGATTTAGATCAGTAAATCTTTTAATTATTTGATTATCCAATGAATAGACTAGAAAAGCTTAATTTGTTTTAAATCAATAAACACACCAATCTACTTCTAAATAGTTATATCTTTTAGACCTTAAAATCTCGTCAAAATTTCCCCTTGTGGTAGAATACTCGCTGATTTTTCACAAGATTTTATTTTTAAGGCTGAGACTATGTTTCCTGCTCATCAACTTCAATTAGAACAATTAGCGTGCCAGCGTGGCGATCGTGTGTTGTTCACTGATCTTTCACTGCAATTTCAAAGCGGTGATTTCGTGCAAATTGAAGGGCACAATGGTATCGGCAAAACAAGTTTATTACGGATTTTAGCCGGCCTTGCACAACCTGTAGAAGGTAAAGTGCGGTGGAATTCAGACGAAATTACAAAACAACGAGAAGAATACCATCATCAGCTACTTTATCTCGGCCATCATTCTGGTGTGAAACCTGAATTAACAGCATGGGAAAATTTAAAATTTTATCAGCAGATTAGTCAAAGCCAGCAAGGCACCGATATTTTATGGGATGTGCTTGAAACTGTGGGTTTACTTGGACGTGAAGATTTACCGGCAGCTCAACTTTCAGCAGGTCAGCAAAAGCGCATTGCCTTGGCGAGATTATGGATCTCAGAAGCACCTCTTTGGATTTTGGATGAACCTTTTACAGCAATAGACAAAAAGGGGGTTGAAGTTTTGACCGCACTTTTTGAAAATCATGCTAAAAAAGGTGGAATGGTGATTTTAACGAGCCACCAAGAAGTGCCAAGTACGTTATTGAAAAAAATCAATCTTGCTGATTATAAATATAACTCTTAGATTTTTATGATATTTTTACAGATTATAAAGCGTGAGCTGAAGATTGCGACCCGTAAGCAGGCGGAAATTTTGAACCCGCTTTGGTTCTTTTTAATCGTGATCACGCTGTTTCCATTGGTGATTGGGCCGGATCCTAAACTCCTTTCTCGAATTGCACCAGGGGTTGCTTGGGTGGCGGCATTACTTTCTGCGTTGCTGTCTTTTGAGCGCTTATTCCGAGATGATTTTATTGATGGCTCTTTAGAACAATTGATGCTCACGGCTCAACCTTTAGCGCTAACGGCACTCGCAAAAGTTGTTGCGCACTGGTTATTAACAGGTTTGCCGTTGATTTTACTTTCACCTATTGCGGCTTTATTACTTTCGTTGGAAGTAAATATTTGGTGGGCGCTGGTGGTCACTTTGCTAGTGGGAACACCAATTTTAAGCTGCATTGGTGCGATTGGCGTAGCATTGACGGTAGGATTACGTAAAGGTGGGGTATTGCTGAGTTTACTTGTGGTACCATTATTCATTCCGGTTTTAATTTTTGCCTCAGCAATTTTAGATGCCGCCGCGTTAAATCTCCCTTATGGCGGACAGCTTGCTATTTTAGGTGCAATTTTGGCTGGCGCGATAACGTTGTCGCCTTTTGCTATTGCCGCTGCACTACGAATTAGTTTAGATAATTAAGCACTATTACGGTGAAAGTGCGGTCAGATTTTTAACTGTTTTTTATTTTTTGGAATTAAGGATCTTTTATGTGGAAGTGGTTACATCCTTACGCAAAACATGAAACCCAATATCATTTATGTGGCAAATTAAGCCCATTTTTTGGTGCGATTGCGGTTTTATTATTGGCTGTTGGCATCGTGTGGGGCTTAGCTTACGCACCGGCTGATTATCAGCAAGGCAATAGTTTCCGAATTATGTATGTGCATGTGCCGGCAGCAATTTGGTCAATGGGCGTGTATGGTTCGATGGCCGTTGCTGCCATTATTGCGTTAGTTTGGCAAATTAAAGCCGCTCATCTTTCAATGATAGCCATGGCACCGATCGGTGCAATGTTTACCTTTATTGCCTTGGTAACAGGTGCTATTTGGGGCAAACCAATGTGGGGAACTTGGTGGGTATGGGATGCACGTTTAACCGCAGAACTCATTCTTTTCTTCTTATATATCGGTGTATTAGCCCTTTATTCTGCATTTTCTGATCGTGCGGTGGGCGCCAAATCAGCGGGAATCTTGTGTATTGTTGGTGTGGTGAATTTACCAATCATTCACTTCTCCGTAGAGTGGTGGAATACTTTACATCAAGGGGCAAGTATCACGAAGTTTGAAAAACCGTCTATTGCAACGCCGATGTTAATTCCACTGATTTTATGTATTTTTGGATTTTTATTTTTATCCATTTGGTTTACGCTCGTGCGTTATCGCGTTGAATTGCTAAAAGAAGATAGCAAACGTCCATGGGTAAAAGAGTTAGCAAGTAAGCTAAAATAGTTTTTCATTTTTATTTTAGGGAGCGGAAAATGTTTTTCCAAAGTTGGAGTGATTTTATCAATATGGGAGGCTACGGTTTTTATGTGTGGCTTTCCTACGGCATTAGTCTTGTGGCAATGATCATTTTGGCGATACAAAGTGTCAAAGGGCGTAAAACGGTGTTAAAAGAAGTGTTACGCGAGCAACAGCGTGAAACCCGTTTAAACCAAGCAAATAAAGGGAATACACTATGAATCCAAGACGTAAATCAAGACTCTCTATCATTATCTTTGTGATTTTAGGTATTTCGATTGCAACAGGTTTAGTCCTTTATGCGCTTCGCCAAAATATCGATTTATTTTATACGCCATCAGAAGTCATTGAAGGCAAAGAAGGCAAGGCGGATCAAAAACCTGAAGTGGGACAACGCATCCGTGTAGGTGGCATGGTTGTGGAAGGCACGGTAAAACGCGATCCAAAAAGCTTAAAAGTTCGCTTTGAGTTAAATGATATCGGTCCATCTATTACTGTTGAATACGAAGGTATTCTTCCTGATCTTTTCCGTGAAGGGCAAGGTATCGTCGCGCAAGGCGTATTAAAAGAGCCAACTTTATTAGAGGCGACAGAAGTACTTGCTAAGCACGATGAAAATTATGTACCACCTGAATTAGGCGAAAAAATGCAGAAAGTACATAAGCCAATGGGCGCAGAGTTAAAAGGCGAGAGTGAAGCTGATCGTCGTTATAAAGAAACCCAGCAAAAACCGCAAGAAGGTCAATAATGATTGCTGAACTAGGAAATTATGCGCTTGCTTTAAGTCTTGCCGTTTCATTCTTTTTAGCGATTTTCCCATTATGGGGCGCAGAAAAAGGTCACCCTCAATTAATGTCATTGGCTCGTCCAATGACTTATGGTTTATTTTTCAGTTTAACCATTGCTTTTGCAGCATTATTCTATCTGTTTGCTGTTAATGATTTCAGTGTGCAATATGTGGTAAATAACTCTAACAGCAGCTTGCCGATTTATTATCGTTTATCTGCGGTGTGGGGTTCACACGAGGGTTCATTATTACTTTGGATTTGGTTATTAACCCTTTGGGGCGCAGCGGTTGCCTTATTTAGCAAACACTTACCACAAGAAGCCGTGGCTCGCGTGTTGGGTATTATGGGGATTATTAGCATCGGCTTCTTACTCTTTGTATTATTTACCTCAAATCCATTTACCCGTACATTCCCTGATTTCCCAGTAGATGGTCGAGAATTAAACCCAATGTTGCAAGATGTGGGCTTGATTTTCCATCCTCCATTGCTTTATATGGGATATGTTGGTTTTTCTGTGGCTTTTGCCTTTGCGATTGCCTCATTAATGACAGGGAAATTAGACTCCGCTTGGGCAAGATGGTCTCGCCCTTGGACGATGGCAGCTTGGGTCTTTTTAACACTCGGGATCGTGCTCGGTTCTTGGTGGGCCTATTATGAGCTAGGCTGGGGTGGCTGGTGGTTCTGGGATCCAGTAGAAAACTCTTCTTTAATGCCTTGGCTTGCAGGAACCGCATTAATCCACTCTTTAGCGGTTACTGAAAAACGTGGCTCTTTTAAAGCTTGGACTGTGCTTTTAGCAATCCTTGCTTTCTCACTTTGCTTACTAGGTACGTTCTTAGTTCGTTCCGGTATTTTAGTATCAGTACACGCCTTTGCTTCAGATCCAACACGAGGTTTATATATTCTTGCTTATTTGGTTGTGGTAATTGGTGGTTCTTTAACCTTGTACGCTTACAAAGGCAATCAAATTCGTTCGCGTGATAATGCAGAACGCTATTCTCGCGAAACCTTATTGTTATTGAATAATATCCTATTAATGACCGCACTTTGTGTGGTGTTCTTAGGGACGTTATTGCCATTAGTTCACAAACAATTAGGTTTGGGCTCTATTTCGATCGGTGCGCCGTTCTTTGATCAAATGTTCCTGATTATTATGACCCCATTTGCCTTATTACTAGGTATTGGACCATTGGTTAAATGGCGTCGTGATCAGTTCTCTGAAATTCGTACACCGGTTGTAGTGAGTGTGATTGTAATGGCGATTGCAGGCTTTGCCTTGCCATATTTCTTACACAATAAACTCACGGTCAGTGTTGTGCTTGGCACCATGATGTCTGTCATTATTGTGTTATTAAGCCTTTATGAAATGAAACAACGTGCAACACATCGTGAATCGTTTTTTAAAGGTATTACCAAGCTTTCCCGTTCCCATTGGGGGATGATTTTGGCTCACCTTGGTGTGGCAATGACAGTTTGGGGAATTGCCTTTAGTCAAAACTTTAGTGTAGAACGCGATGTGCGAATGGCCGTTGGCGATACAGTGCAGATCGCTGACTATGACTTCAAATTTACTGGCGTGAGTGATGCAAATGGACCTAACTATATGGGTGGCAAAGCACAAATTGATATTTCAAAAGACGGTAAACCAGAAGCAAAATTATTCGCTGAAAAACGTTTTTATACCGTCAGTAAAATGCCAATGACTGAAGCGGCAATTGATTGGGGATTTACCCGCGATCTTTATGTCGCCTTGGGTGAAAAAATAGAAGATAACTCATGGGCACTTCGCCTTTACTATAAACCGTTTATCCGTTGGATTTGGATTGGTGGATTGTTTATGGCGCTAGGTGGCTTGCTCTGTATGTTTGACCGTCGTTATCGTTTTAGTCGCTTGGTAAAACAGTCTTAATCGTGATGAGGGGCTAAATTAAGCCCCCTAAAAATAGATGTAAATTGATCGTGTTATGAATAAAAAACTACTTCTCCCACTTATTATTTTTCTAGCTGTCGTTGTAGCATTTTTAGTTCAGCTTGGACGCAATGCACAAGGTGATGATCCGAAAGCGTTAGAGTCAGCCCTGGTAGGGAAGCCTGTACCACAGAAAACATTAACGGATTTATTGGAAAATAAAACCTACGGTAATGAAATTTTCCAACAAGGTAAACCAATTCTCTTAAATGTGTGGGCGACTTGGTGTCCAACTTGTTATGCAGAACATCAATATTTGAATCAATTGGCTAAACAAGGCGTGACAATCATTGGTTTAGACTATAAAGATGAATCGCCAAAAGCGATGAAATGGCTGAAAGATTTGGGCAATCCTTATAGTATTGTGCTTAAAGATGAAAAAGGTTCCTTTGCATTAGATTTAGGCGTTTATGGCGCACCGGAAACATTCATTGTAGATGGCAAAGGTGTGATTCATTATCGCTTAGCAGGTGATGTGAATGAACGTGTTTGGAATGAGACCTTGAAGCCTATTTATGACAAATTAGCGGAGAAACCATAATGAGAAAATCATGGCTTTTTTTGACCGCGCTTTTTATGAGCGTCTCTGCGACTGCCGCAATTGATGCGCTAAATTTTGCTTCACCAGAGCAAGAAAAGGACTATCATCAATTAACGCAAGAACTGCGTTGTCCACAATGTCAAAATAACAATATTGCCGATTCTAATGCAACCATTGCCGTAGATATGCGTGGCAAAGTGTTTGAATTGTTGCAAGAGGGCAAAAATCGAAATGAAGTGGTGGATTATATGATCCAACGTTATGGCAATTTCGTGACTTATGATCCACCTATGACAATGGCCACAATTGTGTTATGGATTGCACCAATTTTATTAGTATTTGTTGGTATTTTATTTATATTTAAACGTAAATCGAAAAGCCCAAGTGCGGTTAATTCTGACGTTGTTTTAGATGATGAAGAGAATGCACGCTTGTCGGCTTTACTCAAAGAAAAGGATAAATAATGAATTTTGCATTAAGTATTATTGCGCTCACTTTAGTGGTGGCATTGATTTGTTTTTATCCATTGTTGCGTTCTGTTAAAGCGAAAGAAGATACAAAACGTGATGAATTAAATAAAGCACTATATTTTTCTCGCTTAAAAGAGATTGAGCAAGATAATCAACAGGGTTTAGTTGAAAATGTTGAACAACTCAAACAAGAGCTACAAAAAACATTGTTGGAAGATATTCCTCAACAAGAAACACAAGCTATCGATAAAAATGCCAAAAATTACGGTAAGTTATGGTTTGTTTCTGGTTTGCTCGGTTTAGCCATTATTGCTGGGGTTTCTTATTTCCCATTAGGCTCTTGGAAAACCGAAGATATGATGGAAAAAACATTGGCAAAATTGCCTTATTTCTTTGAGCGTATTGCAGATGAAGACAAGAATCCAATGTCAGATGCAGAAATGCAGCAATTTTCAACCGCACTTCGTTTAGATTTACAAAAAACACCAAAAGATGCTAAAAAGTGGTGGTTGTTAGGCCAGGTTGGAATGAATTTAGGGAACGGCAAATTAGCGTTTGATAGTTATCAACAAGCGAATAAGCTTGAACCGGATAATTTAACGTATAAGCTTTCCTATGCGCGTATGCTAATGTCTTCTGAAGATCAAACAGATAGACTCAAAGGTAACCAGCTTTTACGTGATATTATTCGTCAAGATCATTCTAATCCTGAGGCCTTAAGTTTACTTGCTTTCAGTTATTTTGAAGGTGAAGATTATAAAATGGCGGCAGTAACCTGGGCGATGATGTTACGCTTATTGGAGCCAGATGATCCTCGCGTGCCAATGCTTGAGAAAAGTATTCGTGCAGCACGTGATGCACTCGCTTTGCAGGAAGAAGAAAAAGCGAAAAGTGTTACGCCGGAGAAATAATGAAGCCCCAATTGTTAGGTTTTCACCATATTGCGATCATTGCTTCGAACTATGCACGTTCGAAGCATTTTTATATGGAGATTTTAGGCGCTAAACAGCTAAATGAAACTTATCGGGCAGAAAGGGATAGCTATAAACTAGATTTAAGTTTTCCCGATGGGAGTCAAATAGAGTTGTTTTCTTTTCCAAATCCGCCACCAAGAGTAACCACTCCAGAGGCTTGTGGTTTGCGACATTTAGCATTTAAAGTCGAGAATATTGATGAATATGTCGCTTATCTTATGGAAAATAGCATTGATTGTGAACCAATTCAGGTTGATGAATTAACGGGAATGAAGTACACTTTCTTCAGAGACCCGGATTATTTACCTATTGAATTATACGAAAATAATTATTAATGTAGAAAATCAAATTATTATGAGTCATATTAAGAAAAAAATTGGGATTTACTCTTTTTGTGTTTTAGCATCATCAGTTGTTTTAGCCGAAGGTAGTAGTGTTGTATATGAAACAAAAGCGAAGGCACCTGAAAATCATGTTTCAGTCAATGTTTCTGAAAGTAATATTTCTGAAACAGTGAAATATATTGATGGAAAAGGCCAAAGAAGTTTAGATCCTAAGTCTGAAAAAGACATTGAAGAGCTTGCTAATAGTGTTGAGTTTGAGGTATACAAGTTTAACGAGTCTGCCGCTTCAAAAACAACCTTCCTTTCACCCGCTGGGATTTGCAGTGGCTTTAAAAGTGATGATGGCGTAGATGTCACTAACACCAGTAATTATTACATTAAACCTAATGATGCTAGTGAGTATTATGGTAGTGTGTTAGGCGCCACAATTTATAAAAAAGGTGAAACGAAACACTCACAGTATGTCCCTGTTTATGCAATCAAAAATGCCAATGTAGCAAAATATATTGAGCAAAATGAAGATCCGAACGTTAGAAAAAAAGCGAATGAGCGGATTAAAGAAGGCAGAGAAACGCTTAATAAAGTAGTTTGTGATAAAAGGTAACGTTATGAAAAAATTAATTTCTATTGCAGCATTATCTGTTTTAACAGCTTGTACTGCACCTCAGGAAGCTTCAAGTATTGGTAATGGTGCAGCGATGTATGATATGAATGCGGTGCAGGATTATAATTCTCGAGTAATAAGTGGTAATACTGTAACAGCTCGAGAAAAAGCTAAAGTTGCACAAAGAGATAGCATTCCAAATGAAATGAATGCGAGTGATCATCGTTCTAAACATACAGGTTATTCTCGCATTCCTGTAGCAATAATGCCTAGTGTCGGTGTTGGTTATTGCCATCACTGCTGGTAGTTAAATGACTAAAAAATTAACCGTACTTGAAAAAGTGCGGTTATTTTTTTATCTGTTTATAAGCCTAAAATAGATTTCACAAAAGGAATGGTCAGATTTCGTTTCGCTTGCAATGAGGCTTTATCGAGTTGAACTAATGCCTCTTTTAATGTCGTCATATCTCGATCTAGACGAGTAAATATAAAATTGGCAGTATCATCTGAAAGCATAATGCCTCGCTGATGGGCATTTTGTTTCAATACAGCGAGTTTTTGTTCATCGCTGAGTGGAACCAATTGATAACTTTCTCCCCATTTTAAGCGAGAAGCAAGATCCGGTAATTTAACGGAGAGAGCAGTAGGAGATTGCGTTGCACTGACGACCAATAAGGTTTTGCCATTGGCTTTAATACGATTAAAGAGATCAAATAAGGCTATTTCCCATTCTGAATTTCCAATAACTGCTTGCAAATCATCCAGGCAAATCAATTCTTGCTGTTCTAAATTTTCAAAAACAGCCGTGGAAAAATATTGTGATTTGCTCAATGGAACATAAATCGCACTACGTTGTTGCTGAATATATTCATTACAGAGTGCGCGTAGAAGATGGGTTTTTCCGACGCTTTGGCTTCCCCAAAGGTAGAAGAATTGTTGCTGTAAATCAGTCATATTTTGACGCAAAGAATTGAGCAATAATGCATTATTATCGCTATAAAAATTCTCAAGCGTTTCATCATCAATTTGATGAATAGGTAAAGAAAGTTGCTGATTCACGGATTAACGAGTTGATTTAAAATAAAAAAAGAAAGGGCTAAATTTTCATTTAACCCTTTTGTTTGGGAAGTTTTATTCTACTTCATTTTTTGCTTTTGGCAAAATCAAGTTCAGTACAATCGCGACGATAGCACAAAGGCTGATACCTTTTAGGGAAACAGCATCGCCGACGTTGACAAACATATTACCGATCCCGAAAGTCATCACCACAGAAATGATGCAAAGGTTGCGAGGCTCGGTCACATCTACTTTACCTTTAATTAAGGTGCTCATCCCGACAACGGCAATTGAACCGAATACTAACATCATAATGCCACCCATTACGATGGTCGGGATAGTAGAAAGGAATGCACCTACTTTACCACAGAAGGAAATTGCAATTGCCCATACAGCCGCCCAGGTCATAATGTTTGGATTAAAGTTGCGAGTTAGCATTACCGCACCCGTTACTTCGGCATAAGTGGTATTTGGTGGACCACCTACTAATGAAGCTGCAGCCGTTGCGACACCATCGCCTAATAAGGTGCGGTGTAAGCCTGGTTTCTTAAGGAAATCTTTACCTGTTACAGAACTGATTGCCATAATCCCACCGACGTGTTCAACGGCTGGTGCGATAGCAATCGGTAGCATATAAAGAATGGCCTCTAAATTAAATTCTGGTTTGGTTAACTGAGGTAATTCAAACCATTTTGCATCTAAAACAGGTTGGAAGTTAATTAAGCCTAGGAATAAACAAACCACATAGCCAGCAACTATGCCAAACATAATTGGAATCAGTTTCATCATACCTTTGGCAAATACCGCAACAGAAAGGGTGGTAACCAAGGTAATCATCGAAACCAATACAGAGTGCTCATAGCTATATGCACTGTTTTTACCTAATGCCATATCCACAGCAACGGGTGCAAGTCCCATACCAATAATGATAATTACGGGACCTACAACAACAGGTGGAAAGATGCGCTCAAGTGCAGCACTACCGCGTAATTTTACTAAGGTTGATAGTGCGAAATAGACTAAGCCTGCACAAGCAAGTCCACCCATTGTGGTCGGTATGCCCCAAGTTTGTACGCCATATTGAATAGGCGCAATAAAGGCAAAAGAGGAGGCCAAGAAAATAGGGACTTGTTTACCAGTACAAAGTTGGAAAAGTAGTGTACCGATACCCGCGGTAAGAAGAGCTGTATTAGAATTTAATCCAGTGATTAAAGGAACTAATACTAAGGCGCCAAAGGCAACAAATAACATCTGTAAACCGACAAACGCTTGTTTGCCCATGCTTTGCACCTCAACAGGTGCGGTTGTAGTTTGATTACTCATTTAGTTTCAACTCTCGGTTTGAATTAACTGAAAGTGCGGTCGGTTTTAATGCTTTTTTAGCTTTTGTGTTTTCACGCACGGAAAAAAGACGGCTATAAATGCCGTCTTATTAAAAGGGAATTATTTCGTCCCAAAAATCTTATCGCCTGCATCACCCAAGCCAGGGATGATATAGCCTTGTTCATTTAAGTGATCATCAATAGATGCGCAATAAAGTTCGATATCTGGATGCGCCTTTTCTAAGGCTTTGATCCCTTCTGGTGCCGCTACTAATACTAATACTTTGATATGTTGGCAACCTTTTGCTTTTAATAAATCAATTGTGGAGATCATTGAACCACCCGTTGCAAGCATTGGATCCACAACGATAGCTAAACGTTCTTCTAAATCACTGGCTAGTTTTTGGAAATAAGGGACGGGTTCAAGGGTTTCTTCATTACGATAAATCCCGACTACACTGATGCGAGCACTAGGAACATGTTCTAATACGCCATCCATCATGCCAAGACCTGCACGTAAAATTGGTACAACAGTAACTTTTTTACCTTTGATACGGTCGATTTCAACAGGACCGTTCCAACCTTCGATAATCACTTTTTCTGTTTCAAGATCGGCAGTGGCTTCATAGGTGAGTAAGCTGCCCACTTCAGTTGCAAGTTCACGGAATTTTTTGGTATCAATATCAGCTTCGCGCATCACGCCTAATTTATGTTTAACAAGCGGATGTTTAACTTCAACAAGTTTCATCTTTTTTCTCCCTTTAAAAAAACAAATCGAAGAATTCTATATCAGAAATATTGAATTGCCTAGTGTTTTTATTATGACAGTTCAGTATAAAAACGGTGATAAAATTGACCGCACTTTGATACTAAATACATCCACCACAGCTCCCACAGCGCCAATCTTCCTTATTCACCGCTTGATAGAATGCTCGCATGGTTTCTTCTTCTAAAGGAATATTGTGCTCAATAAAGACATCTGAAAGCCAATCAATGTTTTCCACAATCCAATCATCTTCCATTAAGCCTTCTCGGTAAAGCTCATCTTCAGGATCCATAAAATTATAAATATTATTTGTTCCCATATCTTTATCACGGCGTTCAAGTGGCAGTACTACAGGTAAACCAAGATAAGTAATATCCCAATGACCTAGACATAGCGTATTGCCCTTTGATGACCAACTCGCGTTGAATGGATTGTCACTCATGTTGAAATGTTATAAGAAAAGTTGAAAAGTATGGAAAGTATAGATCTAAAGACAAATTTAATCATACTTAAAAGAAGGTAAATGGTTTGATGGAGATCAAAGTAGGGTTAGAAAATTTAACGAATTTTCACAAATAAAAAGCGGCTAATTACTTAGCCGCTTTTGCATGATAATAAACCTAGTTAAGCTGTTTTTTTCGGTTTGAAGAAAATCATCGTAAAGATTTGCCAGAAGAAGGCGAGTGCACCGAAGATGAAGACAACGTCGCCACCGAAACGAACCCAACGTAGGGTATCGAATAATGGTTGTTGCATAAATTCTTCACTACGTGCATACCATAAGCCTTCAGAGATACTTGCATAACCTTGAATAATACCGATTGGTAATAAGCTTGATACGATCATAAGCACTAAACCACCGTTTAGTAACCAGAAGCCCCATTTCATTAACTTATCGTTAAATGGTGTATCCGGACGTAAATAACGAGCGATTAAGAATACGAAGCCTAATGCTAAGAAGCCATACACACCAAATAATGCGGCGTGAGCATGAACCGCTGTAGTGTTCAAGCCTTGGATATAGTAAAGCGAAATTGGTGGATTGATTAAGAAACCAAATACGCCAGCACCTAACATGTTCCAGAATGCCACTGCAACGAAGCAGTAAAGAGGCCATTTTAAGCGTTCCATCCAAGGTGTTTTTTGTTGCATTGCCCAGTGTTCCCAAGCTTCATGACCTAATAACACTAATGGAACCACTTCAAGTGCAGAGAATGACGCACCTACTGCGATAATTGGTGTGGTTGCACCAGCGAAGTATAAGTGGTGGAACGTACCAGGAATACCGCCGATTAAGAATAATGCCGCTTCAGTAATGGTTGCCACAGTCGCAGTACGACGTGAAACTAAACCTAAACTTACGAAGATGAATGAGAGCGCCGCTACAGAGAATACTTCGAAGAAGCCTTCTACCCATAGGTGAACGACCCACCAACGCCAGTATTCCATCACAGAAATGTGAGTGTGCTCACCGTAGAATAATGCAGGGCCATAGAATAAGCCGATTGCAATGACGGAAGCGAAGAATAATGCTAATAAGTTTTTGTCTCCTGGTTGTTTGAATGCGTTCACTGTACCGCGAAGCATTAAGACTAACCAGAATAAGATACCTGCGAATTTCACCGCTTGCCAGAAACGACCTAAGTCAATGAACTCATAGCCTTGGTGACCGAACATGAAACTCCATTCTTCTGGAAGGATATGCGCAATTGCTAAATAGCTACCAGTGAATGAACCGACGACTAATACCACTAATGCCCAGAATAAAACATCCACACCCAATTTTTGGAATTTCGGATCTTTACCACCATTGATGATTGGTGCAAGGAATAAACCACCGGCTAAGAATGCCATTGCAATCCAGAATAAGGCAGCTTGAATATGCCATGTACGCACTAATGAATACGGGAAGTATTGAGAAATATCAATACCATAGAATTCCTGACCTTCAACGGTATAGTGAGCAACAATCGCCCCTAAGTTCACTTGCAGTAAGAATAATGCAAGCACCGTAAAGAGATATTTACCTAATGCGCGTTGAGAAGGGGTTAACTGTAGTTTTGTGAGGGGATCAACTTCCGGAATCGGTGGATCTTGTTCATCTTCACGTTTTTTGAATGACCAAATCCAAACAACGAAACCAATACCCGCAATGAGGAATACCACACTCGCAATAGACCAAACTACGTTTTCTGGTGTTGGCACGTTATTGATTAATGGCTCATGTGGCCAGTTGTTGGTATAACTTGCATTTGTATTTGGACGTTCTGCAGAGGCAGTCCATGCTGTCCAGAAGAAGAATTTTGTTAAGTCTTTACGCGCTTGTAAGTCAGGAAGGGTATTATCCTTCATGGCAAAGTGTTCACGAGTGACTTTGGTAGCAGGATCATCGCCGTATAAAGAAATGTAGTATTGGGCAGTTTTTTCCATTGCCGCTAAACGGGTATTAGAAAGCACAACTGTACCGTTTTCAACTTTGCTACCACGATATTCTTTGGTTAGACGCGCTTTTAATAACGTTTGCTGTTCATCATTTAAATCTGCAAAGTTTTTACCGAACTCTTGATTTGCAGTAATGTCCAACCAGTTAGTTAATTCACGATGTAGCCAATCTGCAGTCCAGTCAGGCGCTTGGTATGCACCATGCCCCCAAACAGAACCCACTTGCATACCACCAGTGGTTTGCCAAGCGGTTTGACCATGTAAAATTTCATCGTGAGTAATCACTTTTTCACCTGATTCTGAAACATATTGTTGCGGAATTGGTGGTGCTTCACGATAAACTTCGAACCCATAGTAACCGAGAATGGAGAATGCTCCAATTAATACGGCGACTAATAGGTACCAGAACTTTTTATACTGTCCCATTTTATCACTCCTAGATTATTAGAAAATATTACTTCCTGATGATTAAGTGTCGTAGATAATCATCAAGGACTAGATTTTACGCCAAGTAAAATACTTGAGCAATTATATCGACTATCAAGTGATGAAAATATTACCTAAAACTGAGTAATTTAATCAGGTAATAGGAAACACTAACTGAAAAGATAAAAAATGCGGCCAAAAACCTATTGATTTTTGACCGCACTTTATTTGAAGAGGGGATTAACGTTTAAACATGCCGCCTAAACCGCCAAGGCCACCTAAGCCGCCTCCGCCCATTAAGCCTTGCATGCCGCGCATCATTTTCGCCATTCCGCCTTTGCGCATTTTCTTCATCATGCGTTGCATTTCGTCAAATTGTTTCAGCAATTTGTTTACATCTTGTACTTGTGTGCCAGAACCTAATGCAATACGACGACGGCGAGATCCTTTGATAATATCTGGATTAGCACGTTCTTTTAAGGTCATGGAATTAATAATGGCTTCCATTTTGATAAACATTTTGTCATCCACTTGATTTTTGACATGATCCGGTAAGTTTTTCGCACCCGGTAATTTTTCAAGCATCGACATCATGCCGCCCATTTTTTTCATCTCACGGAGTTGTTCACGGAAATCGTCTAGGGTGAAATCATCACCTTTCTTGAATTTCTGTGCCATTTTTTCCGCTTTTTCGCGATCCACTGAACGTTCAAGATCTTCGATAAGGGAAAGGACATCACCCATGCCTAAAATACGCGACGCTACGCGATCAGGATGGAATGGCTCGAGGGCTTCTGTTTTTTCACCCACACCAAGGAATTTAATCGGTTTTCCGGTGATTTGACGGATAGATAAGGCTGCACCACCACGCGCATCACCATCTACTTTGGTTAAGATAACCCCGGTAAGTGGCAAGGCTTCATTGAAGGCTTTTGCTGTATTTGCTGCATCTTGACCGGTCATCGCATCAACTGTGAAGAGAGTCTCGATTGGATTTAATGTCGCGTGAACTTGCTTGATTTCATCCATCATCTCGCTATCAACGTGTAAGCGACCAGCCGTATCCACAATTAATACATCGTAGAATTTGAGTTTAGCGTCAGCAAGTGCCGCTTTTGCAATCTCTACCGGTTTTTGTTTGACATCAGAGGGGAAGAAATCCACGCCAACAGATTGCGCTAAGGTTTCGAGCTGTTTGATCGCCGCAGGACGATATACGTCGGCAGAGACTACAAGCACTTTCTTTTTATGACGTTCGCGTAAGAATTTTGCTAATTTACCCACGCTGGTGGTTTTACCCGCACCTTGTAAACCCGCCATTAAAATAACTGCGGGTGGCTGTGTTGCTAGGTTTAAGCTCTCATTGGCTTCACCCATGGCTTTTTCGAGTTCACGCTGAACGATTTTTAAGAACTCTTGGCCTGGCGTTAAGCTTTTATTGACTTCTTCGCCTAAGGCGCTTTCTTTTACTTTGGCGATAAATTCACGTACGACAGGCAAAGCAACGTCGGCTTCTAATAACGCCATACGCACTTCGCGTAGCGTTTCTTTAATATTATCTTCAGTTAAACGCCCTTTACCGCTAATGTTGCGTAGCGTTTTGGAAAGGCGATCCGATAAATTCTCAAACATTTTAAATCCTGTTTTTTCTTAAAAAATTGCCGTGATTATACCGAAATTTGGGCGTTTTTCATCATTTCAAATAAAATTATGGCGATCTAGAGAAAAGATCCGTTAAAATAAGAATAATTCCTAGTAAAGAGAAAGCATTATGTGGTTTGCCCTTTTTTCGATTATTTTTTACATTCTTAGTTTATTGTTGATCGCCCCATTTTTGATGAACTCATCAGAAGGGAAGTTGAGTCAAAGTAAAATCCCGTTTTTTCTGACCGCACTTGCAGCAATTGTTCTGCATGCTGTTAGTACTTTCCCTCTGCTAGAGGATCTTGCCTCAGGGCAAAGTTTTACGCTAATGCAAATCGCTTCCTTAATGAGCGTAATTATTGCTACCTTAGCGACGCTTTCAATGTTTCTCGTTTCCACGATGTGGTTTGTTTTACCGATCGTATATGCGTTTTCGATCATCAGCTTGATCTTTGCGACATTCTTATCAAGCCATATTATTCAAATGCTTAATCAAAATACATTGATGTTGTTCCATATCGGCTTGTCGCTCTTTACCTATGCCGTGTGTTTTATTGCAACGCTGTATGTGATTCAATTGGTATGGTTAGATCGCAATTTGAAAAAGCGTAAAATCCAATTTTCACCAGCAATTCCGCCATTGATGGCAGTAGAACGTCATTTCTTCTGTTTATTTGCGATGGGGGAAGCATTACTGACGCTCACTTTAATTTCTGGTACTTATCATGTATTGCAAGCAGTGACCCCAGAAAATCTGCATAAAGCGATTTTTTCTTTCCTTGCTTGGATTAGTTTTGGTATTGCTTGTTTTGGTCACTGGCGATTAGGCTGGCGTGGAAAAAGGATGATTATTTACGCAATTTCGGGTATCATGCTGCTCACGATTGGCTATTTTGGTAGCCGTTTGATTTAATCAGAATCAAAGAACAGGTAAAAAGTGCGGTGAAAATGACCGCACTTTTTGTTGATTAACGAACAAAAGGATTTACCCTTGGACAGTATTCCCCTTAGTACTTTATTTATTACACTGATTATCTGTTTAATTTTATCTGCCTATTTTTCTGGCTCAGAAACCGGCTTACTCTCTCTCAATAAATATCGTCTTCGCTTTTTGGCGGAACAAGGCAATAAAGGCGCGCAAAAAGCAGAAAAACTGCTTGAAAAGCCTGATACCTTGTTAAGTTTTATTCTGATCTTTAATAACCTTGTGAATATCAGCGCTTCCGCTATTGCAACCATGATTGGTATGCGTTTATATGGTGATGCGGGGGTAGCAATCGCAACGGGTTTATTAACCTTTGCGATGCTCGTTTTTTCTGAAATTATCCCTAAAACGGTTGCGGCGATGCACCCAGAGAAAGTGGGATTATTTTCAAGTCACATTTTGTCGCTATTGTTAAAAGTGTTCTATCCATTAGTTTGGTTGATGAATATTTTTACGAAAACCTTAATGCGAATGGTCGGCTTAAAACCCGATATGCAAAAACAAGTGATTAGTCGTGAAGAACTTCGTAGTATTGTATCGGAAGCGGGAGAAGCCACACCGGATGAACAGCATCCACAAATGTTGCTCTCTATTTTAGATATGGAAACGGTGACAGTCGACGATATCATGGTGCCACGTAATGAAATTGCAGGGATTGATATTGATGACGATTGGAAAGCCATTATGCGCCAGCTTAATCATGCACCACATAATCGAATTGTGCTGTATAAAGGCAGCCTTGATGAGCAAGTTTTAGGTATTTTGCGTGTGCGTGAAGCGTTTCGTTTGTTATTAGAAAAAAATGAATTTACCAAAGAAACTTTATTACGTGCCGTCGATGAAGTGTACTTTATTCCAGAAGGGACACCACTAAAAACACAATTAGCGAATTTCCGTACGAAAAAAGAACGTATCGGTTTAGTGGTGGACGAATATGGTGACATTAAAGGATTAGTCACGCTTGAAGATATTTTAGAAGAAATAGTGGGGGATTTTACCACCTCTACTGCACCGACTATTGAACAAGAAGTGGTGCAACAATCTGACGGTTCGATGATTATTGAAGGTTCGGCAAATCTTCGTGATTTGAATAAAATGTTCGGTTGGGAATTAGATACAGAAGATGCACGAACCTTTAATGGTTTAATTCTTGAACATATTGAAGATATTCCTGATGAAGGGACGGTTTGTGAAATCAATGGCTTACGAATTACCATTTTAGAAGTCAGTGATAACATGATCAAGCAAGCCAAAGTGGAGAAGTTAGCTTCTTAAATAGGGCTTTTTCTGACCGCTCTTTTGTTAAGAAATACGTTATTTTTACAAAGGATTGAATATGACGGATGAGATTCGTTTAACACAATACAGCCACGGCGCGGGTTGAGGCTGTAAAATTTCGCCTAAGGTGTTAGGGACAATTTTACAGACAGAACTCGAAAAATTTGCTGATCCCAATTTATTAGTGGGAAATGAAACAGCGGATGACGCAGCGGTTTATGATCTTGGTAATGGTACTGCAATTATCAGTACCACGGATTTTTTCATGCCTATTGTGGACGATCCTTTTGATTTTGGTCGCATTGCCGCAACCAACGCAATTAGTGATGTTTTTGCAATGGGCGGTAAGCCGATTATGGCGATTGCCATTTTAGGTTTCCCGATTAATAAATTACCGGCAGAAGTGGCACAGAAGATTGTTGATGGTGGCCGTTTTGCTTGTCATCAAGCGGGGATCTCCCTTGCTGGAGGTCACTCGATTGATGCACCAGAACCTATTTTTGGTTTAGCGGTAACAGGTGTTATAGCAACGGATCGTGTAAAACGGAATGCCTCTGCAGAAGCGGGTTGTAAGCTTTATTTAACCAAACCATTAGGTATCGGCGTGCTAACTACTGCAGAGAAAAAAGGCAAATTAAAACCAGAACATCAAGGCTTAGCAACGGCAGCCATGTGCCAAATGAACCTGATTGGTAGCCAATTTGCGGAAGTTGCTGGTGTAACCGCCATGACGGATGTCACTGGCTTTGGTTTATTAGGACACTTAGCTGAAATCTGTGAAGGCTCAAATCTTAATGCGGTTGTGCATTTTGATAAAATCAAATTATTAGATGGCGTGGCAGATTACATTGCAGAAGGTTGCGTACCAGGTGGAACCAACCGTAACTTTGAAAGCTATGGTCATAAAATTGGTCCTCTTACAGATTATCAAAAGGCGGTACTGTGCGATCCTCAAACCTCAGGTGGCTTGTTGATTGCGGTTAAACCTGAAAGTGAAGCGGAAATCTTAGAGATTGCGAAAAAAACCGGTATTGAGCTTAGTGAGGTTGGTGTATTGAAACCTCACCAAGAAGGTGTGCTGATCGAAGTCGAATAAATCATTTTCGTTAAAATAAAAAGTGCGGTGAAATTCACCGCATTTTTTTATTCTTTATTTTCCTTGTTCTCTTTATTGTTGGAATACATCGAATCAATGATATGACGATAACGTTCCATAATTACTTTTCGGCGTAATTTGAGCGTAGGGGTGATTTCACCAAGTTTTACGCTAAATGCTTGAGAGAGTAACGTAAATTTCTTCACTTGCTCAAAGTGTGCCAGTTCTTTTTGAAGACTTTCGATACGTTGCTCAAACATTTTGATAATGTCAGAGTGTTTGAGTAATTCTATGCGATCTTGATACTTAATATTCAGTTTTTTCGCATATTCTTCTACGCTATCAAAACAAGGTACGATCAACGCTGAAACATATTTTTTTGCATCAGCAATAATCGCAATTTGTTCGATAAATTTATCTTTGCCAATTTTACCTTCGATATATTGTGGCGCAATGTATTTACCGTTAGAGGTTTTCATTAACTCTTTAATACGGTCGGTAATAAATAAATTACCTTCAGCATCAAATTCACCCGCATCTCCCGTTTTCAAGAAGCCATCTTCAGTGAAGGCTTGAGCCGTTTCTTCTGGCTTTTTATAGTAACCTTTCATCACCATGCCACCACGCACCAGAATCTCGTTATTTTCACCAATTTTAACTTCTGCGTTTGGCATTAATTTACCAATAGAGTTCGGATTAAAATGATGGTCATCCCAGCAAGAAACGGTTGCTGTGGTTTCTGTCATACCGTAACCGAGTTTGATATTAATCCCAATGCTATGGAAGAAAAGCCCAATGCTTGGTTCTAATTTTGCGCCACCGCAAGGCATCATTTTAATACGTCCGCCTAGCAATGAACGTAGTTTAGAAAGTACTAGTTTATCGGCAAGCGCATAGCGTTTTTGCAAGAAGAACGGGACTTTTTTATTTTGAGAGAGAAGATCAAAACGTTTTTGTCCCACTGCAATTGCCCAGTGGAAAATCATTTGACGAATAAAAGGCGCTTTTTGGACTTTATCCAGTACAGCAGAATAAATTTTTTCATAGAAACGCGGTACTGCACACATAAAGGTTGGGCGCACTTCCGTTAATGCTTCACGTACTTGATTGGTATCTTCGAGATAACAAAGAATTGCTCCGCGGTGTAACACATAGGCAACCCAAGCACGCTCAAAAATGTGGCTAAACGGTAAAAAAGAAAGTGAAACCTCATCTTGATTAACATCTAATGCAATATCATGGGCTTCAAGTTGATGTGCCAAGTTACTGTAATCAAGCATTACGCCTTTCGGTTCACCTGTTGTGCCTGAGGTATAGATGATCGTAAATAAATCATCCATCGTCTTATTTGCTAAACGAGTTTCAAATTCAGTTTTGAATTCTTCTGTACCTAATTGAATTAAATCTTCCCAATGGCAAGAAAGAGTGTTTTCACTCAGTTGAATTTGTTCTTTCATGGCCACAATTTTTTGTAATTGTGGGCACTGATGCGCAATTTCTAACGCTTGATCATATTGTTCTTGATCACCGACAAACAGAATTTTGACATCGGCATGATTTAGAATAAATTCAGCTTGTTGTACGGTATTTGTTGCATAAATTGGAACGGTGATGGCACGGACTTGAAGCGCAGCAATATCGGCGATTGTCCAACGTGACATATTGTTCGCAAAAATCGCAATTTTATCTTGTACTTGAATATTGCAAGCAAGGAAAGCTAATGAAAGCTGATCAAGCTGTTGTTGGAATGAGTTCCATGAAATATCTTTCCATAAGCCATTAATTTTATGGCGAAGTGCGGTTGCATTTTGACGAATTTTTGCCTGTTGGCGAATTCGATTGACGAAATGACGTTCTAAATTCATATAAGCCTTATTTGAGCGAACAACTGTACGCTAATATAAACGAAATAAATTTAAAATCTAGTGAAATGTTATTATTTTGTGAATATAGAATAAATAATAGACATATTTATTTTCTATTTTTACCTCTGGATGATAAATAAAGAATTTAAAAATATTGATTAAGTGAAATGAATTGGAAATAAAAAACCGCTCTAAAAAGAGCGGTTAATTTTTTAACTATTTTGATTAGCCTTTGTAGTTGTAAACGTGTGCAACTAAGTCTAATACTTTGTTTGAGTAACCAGTTTCGTTATCGTACCAAGATACTAATTTAACGAAAGAATCAGTTAATGCGATACCTGCATCAGCATCAAATACAGAAGTTAAAGTACAACCGTTGAAGTCTGTAGAAACTACAGCATCTTCAGTGTAACCTAAAACGCCTTTTAATTCGCCGTTGAAAGTTTTACCTTCAGCTGCATCTTTGATTGCTTGTTTGATTTGTTCGTAAGTTGCTGGTTTTTCTAAGTTTACAGTTAAGTCAACTACAGAAACGTTTGGAGTAGGAACACGGAACGCCATACCAGTTAATTTACCGTTTAATGCTGGTAATACTTTACCCACAGCTTTCGCTGCACCGGTAGATGAAGGGATGATGTTTTGTGCCGCACCACGACCACCACGCCAGTCTTTAGCTGATGGACCATCAACCGTTTTTTGAGTTGCTGTGGTTGCGTGAACTGTAGTCATTAAACCATCTTTGATACCGAAAGTTTCGTGAACAACACGTGCTAAAGGTGCTAAACAGTTTGTAGTACAAGAAGCGTTAGACACGATGTCTTGACCAGCGTATGCACCGAAGTTTACACCACGTACGAACATTGGTGTACTATCTTTAGAAGGACCTGTTAATACGACTTTTTTCGCACCAGCAGTGATGTGTTTGCGTGCTGTTTCATCAGTTAAGAATAAACCAGTTGCTTCAACTGCAACATCAACGCCGATCGCACCCCAGTTAAGGTTTGCAGGATCACGTTCAGAAGTAACACGGATAGTTTTACCGTTTACTACTAAGTTACCGTCTTTAACTTCAACAGTACCGTCAAAACGACCGTGAGTTGAATCGTATTTCAACATGTAAGCCATGTATTCAACGTCGATTAAGTCGTTGATACCTACAACTTCGATGTCATCGCGATGTTGTGCTGCACGGAATACGATACGACCGATACGGCCGAAACCGTTGATACCAATTTTAATAGCCATAAGATTTTCACCTTCTATTTTTTTAAGTTAAACAAAATCGTTGCTCTAACGAGTTCCCGTGGATTATAGCATGGGCATTTTGATAAAAAAAAGGGTATATACCACTTTTTTGTGATCTCGATCACTTTTTAACAATTTGGTAAAACAAATGAAAATTTGACCGCACTTTTCATTTTCTTTTTGTATAATAAAAACAAACAACAAGAAGAGGTTTCAATTATGTCTCAAGGTAATTTATATATTCTTTCTGCACCGAGTGGGGCGGGCAAATCATCATTAATTTCTGCGTTATTAGAAAAAAATCAAGGCACGAAAAAAATGGTGTCTATTTCACATACAACGCGTTCACCTCGTCCAGGCGAAAGTCATGGTGTGCATTATTATTTTGTTTCAGTAGAAGAATTTGAAACCTTAATTGAAAAAGGCCACTTCTTAGAATATGCAAAAGTGTTTGGTGGTAATTATTACGGCACTTCATTGCCAGCAATTGAAGAAAACTTAGCAAAAGGCATTGATGTGTTTTTAGATATTGACTGGCAAGGTGCGCAGCAAATTCGTCAAAAAGTACCGTCTGTAAAAAGCATTTTCATTTTGCCACCGTCATTGCCAGAATTAGAGCGTCGCTTGGTTGGACGCGGACAGGATAGCAAAGAGGTCATTGCTGAGCGAATGTCAAAAGCAATCAGCGAAATTTCGCATTATGATGAATATGATTATGTTATTGTGAACGATAATTTTGAACAGGCATTGGCAGATTTACAAAGCATTTTGCAGGCAGAACGCTTGACCAAAGCTTATCAACAGACAGAAAATGCAGACTTAATTCAACAGCTACTAGCAAAATAAGCTTGAATTGAGTACAATATTTTCCCTTTATAGACATTATTTTTAACATCGGAGTAAAACATGGCTCGAGTGACTGTGCAAGATGCAGTAGAAAAAATTGGTAACCGTTTTGATTTAATTTTAACCGCCGCTCGTCGTGCGAGACAATTAGAGTTACATCAAAGTGAGCCGTTAGTACCGGAAGATAACGATAAACCAACTGTAATCGCATTACGTGAAATCGAAAAAGGTTTAATCAACCAAGAAATCATGGATGCAAAAGAGTATTTAGATGCGGCAGCTTCTCAACGTAACGAAGAAGTGGCAGTAGCGTTAATCGCAGAATAATCTCATTAAAGTGCGGTCAAAATTAAAGCTATTTTGACCGCATCGTCTTTCTCTCTACAAAAAGTCAGGTGTCCTTTGGAATTGTTTGCAGATTTAGATCGAATTATTCAGGGGTATTTGCCCGCCGATAAAATTGAATTAATCAAACGTGCATTCGTCATTGCGCGAGATGCTCACGAAGGACAATTTCGCTCAAGTGGCGAACCTTACATTACTCACCCTGTTGCAGTAGCTTCAATTATTGCGGAAATGCATTTAGACCATGAAGCAATCATGGCTGCATTATTGCATGATGTTATCGAAGATACCCCTTATACCGAATCCCAATTAAAAGATGAATTTGGCGCTAGCGTAGCCGAAATTGTTGACGGTGTATCTAAACTAGATAAATTGAAATTCCGTACCCGCCAAGAAGCACAGGTTGAAAACTTCCGCAAAATGATTTTAGCGATGACTCGAGATATTCGCGTTGTCTTAATCAAACTGGCTGACCGTACCCATAATATGCGAACGTTGGGTTCATTGCGTCCGGATAAACGTCGTCGTATCGCAAAAGAAACCCTAGAGATTTACTGTCCATTAGCCCACCGTTTAGGCATCGAGCATATTAAGAATGAATTAGAAGATTTATCTTTTGAAGCGATGCATCCTCGCCGTTATGAAGTACTTAAAAAGCTCGTTGAACAAGCGCGTGGCTCTCGTCAAGAATTGATTCAACGCATTTCTAATGATATTTCACAACGTCTTGATAATGTAGGCATTACAAATCGTATTTGGGGACGTGAAAAACATCTCTATAAAATTTACCAAAAAATGCGCACGAAAGATCAGAAATTCCATTCCATTATGGATATTTATGCTTTCCGCGTTATTGTGAATTCGGTGGATGATTGCTATCGCGGGTTGGGGCAAATGCATAGTTTGTATAAACCTCGTCCGGGAAAAATGAAAGATTATATTGCTGTGCCACGTGCAAATGGCTATCAAGCACTACAAACCTCAATGATTGGCCCTCATGGGGTGCCTGTGGAAGTCCATTTGCAAACTGAAGAAATGGAACAGGTCGCTGAAATGGGAATTACCGCGCATTGGGTGTACAAAGAAGGTGGTAAAAACGATAGCACCACCGCTCAAGTACGTGCACAACGTTGGTTACAAAGCCTGGTAGATATTCAACAAAACGTGGGTAATTCCTTTGAGTTTATTGAGAACGTAAAATCTGAGTTTTTCCCGAAAGAAATCTATGTCTTTACGCCGAAAGGTCGTATCGTTGAATTACCAATGGGCGCAACAGCTGTCGATTTTGCTTATGCAGTGCATTCTGATGTGGGAAATCATTGTGTTGCAGCAGTAGTAGAGCATAAACCTTATCCGTTATCACAAGCTTTAGAGTCTGGTCAAACCGTTGAGATTGTGACCAGTGAAAATGCTCATCCAAGCGTTAGCTGGTTAAACTTTGTAGTGACGGCTCGCGCAAGAACTCGTATTCGTCATTTCTTAAAATTATTGCGTGCAGATGATTCTGTTCAAACTGGTAAAAAACAGCTAGAAATGGCCCTAAAACCACATTATCTCTCTGAGGTTTCTGAAGAGAAAATCCAAGCAGTACTGAATGAATTGAATCTCTCAAGCCTTAATGAGCTTTTTATGGAAATCGGTGTGGGCAATCAAATGTCGAGTATCATTGCCCATCAATTAATGGATGAGGCCATTGAAATTGATGTGGATGGTGTGTCTGAAAACACACAAAGTACGCTAACGTTAAGCCGAGATGGCGAAATGAAAGCGTCTTTCGCTCAATGTTGTCATCCAATTCCGGGTGATCCGATCGTGGCATTAAGTACTGCGAAGAAAGGTGTGGTTGTACATCATCAAGCTTGTTCTAATTTAACGTCAGGTAATGATAAAGATTTCACCGCGGCAAAATGGGAAGAGGCAGAAAGTGCGGTCAATTTTGATGCCGAATTACACATTGAAATGCTTAATGAACAAAATGTATTAGGTAGCCTCATGACAGCAGTCGCGACTTGTGAAAGTAATATTCAAAGTATTTGGACTGAAGAATTAGAGAATAATCTGCTATTAGTCATTATCCAAGTTGGCGCGAGAGATATCTATCATTTAGAAAACATTATGCGAAAAATCAAACAAATTACCAGTGTGATTCGTTTGAAGCGTAATATTAATGAAGCATAATGAGCACACAACTTCTCGATGCCGTTCCTCTAACCACTTTATCCGGTGTAGGCGCGGCAATCTCCGATAAATTAAGCCGTATTGGAATTCATAATCTCCAAGACTTGCTTTTTCATTTACCTATCCGTTATGAAGATCGTACGAGGATTACACCTATTGCCGATCTTCGTCCTGAACAATATGCTACCATTGAAGGGGTTGTCCAAACCTGTGAAGTTGCCTTTGGGCGCCGTCCTATTTTAACTGTAAGTCTCTCTGATGGAACGAGCAAGATTATGCTCCGTTTTTTCAATTTTAATGCGGGGATGAAAAACAGTTTTCAAATTGGTACGCGCGTCAAAGCGTTTGGCGAAATTAAACGTGGACGCTTTATGGCGGAAATTCATCATCCTGAATATCAAATCATACGGGATAATGCGCCATTGGTTTTAGAGGAAACACTTACGCCTATTTATTCCACAACGGAAGGTTTAAAACAAAATTCATTACGTAAGCTAACCGATCAAGCATTGGCTTTACTCGATAAAATCCAATTAACGGAAATTTTACCTAATGAATTTAATCCCCATCCTTTTAGCTTAAAGGATGCTATTCGATTTTTGCATCGTCCGCCGCCAGATATCTCATTAGACATTTTGGAGAAAGGACAACATCCCGCACAGCAACGACTTATCTTTGAAGAGCTGCTTGCACACAATCTTGCAATGCAAAAAGTGCGGTTGGGTACGCAGCAGTTTTTAGCGTTACCATTGCATTATCAAACCAATTTGAAGCAACGATTTCTTGCCTCTTTGCCTTTTCAACCAACGAATGCCCAAAATAGAGTAGTAGCAGATATTGAACAGGATTTAGCGAAAGATTATCCAATGATGCGCCTTGTTCAAGGGGATGTAGGCTCAGGGAAAACATTAGTGGCAGCCTTAGCGGCCTTATTAGCGATTGATAATGGCAAACAAGTGGCTTTAATGGCGCCAACAGAGATTTTAGCGGAACAGCATGCGAATAATTTCCGCCGTTGGTTAGAGCCTTTTGGTATTGAAGTAGGCTGGTTAGCAGGCAAGGTAAAAGGAAAAGCTCGCCAAGCTGAATTGGAAAAAATTAAGTCCGGTGCGGTACAAATGGTGGTGGGCACGCATGCTTTATTCCAAGATGAAGTGGAATTTGCTGATTTAGCCTTGGTGATTATAGATGAACAGCATCGTTTTGGTGTTCATCAACGGTTAATGTTGCGAGAAAAAGGCGAAAAAGCAGGATTTTATCCACATCAACTGATTATGACAGCAACACCAATCCCAAGAACATTAGCCATGACGGTTTATGCTGATCTTGATACGTCGATTATTGACGAATTGCCACCAGGTAGAACACCGATTACGACAGTGGTTATTTCTGAAGAGCGTCGAGATGAAATCGTTACTCGAGTCAAAAATGCCTGTATCAATGAAAAACGTCAGGCTTATTGGGTTTGTACGTTGATTGATGAATCTGAAGTACTAGAAGCGCAAGCAGCCGAGGCAATTTGGGAAGATTTAACGAAAGCCTTACCGATACTTAAAATTGGTCTTGTACATGGGCGAATGAAACCGCAAGAAAAACAAGATATTATGGCTGCCTTTAAAAATGCAGAACTCGATTTGCTTGTGGCTACAACCGTGATCGAAGTGGGCGTAGATGTGCCGAATGCCAGTTTAATGATCATTGAAAATGCAGAGCGTTTGGGCTTATCACAACTCCATCAGTTACGTGGCCGAGTAGGGCGTGGCAGTACAGCGTCTTTTTGTGTCTTAATGTATAAACCGCCGTTGGGTAAAGTGTCGCAAAAACGTTTACAGGTATTGCGTGATAGCCAAGATGGCTTTGTGATTTCAGAGAAAGATTTAGAAATTCGTGGTCCAGGTGAGGTGTTAGGTACCAAACAGACGGGGATCGCCGAATTTAAAGTGGCGAATTTAATGCGTGATCGTAAAATGATCCCAACCGTTCAACATTATGCTAAGGCATTAATTGTAAAATATCCGGATGTGGCAGAAAGTTTAATCCGCCGTTGGCTAAATAATCGAGAAATTTATTCGAATGCCTAAAGTGCGGTTATTTTTGAAAGAGTTTTATATAAATGAATAAATCAACGGTACTTTTCTTTGATTCTGGAATGGGGGGCTTAAGCGTTTATCGCGAAGCGAAAAAGCTGATGCCCGATAACCATTATTTGTATTGTTTTGACAATGCTGGCTTTCCTTATTCAGAAAAATCAGAAGAAACAATCATTCAGCGAACATTGGATATTTGTAAAAAAATTAATCAGGATTATCCACTTGATGCCATTGTGATTGCTTGTAATACCGCGAGTACGGTGGTGTTACCGCCTTTACGTGAACAATTTTCTATTCCGATTGTAGGAACAGTACCAGCCATTAAGCCTGCAGCAGAAATCTCACAAACGAAACATATTGGTTTATTGGCAACAAAGGGCACGGTTAAACGCCCTTATGTTAATGATCTTATTCATCAGTTTGCCGCCCATTGTATAGTTGAACGATTAGGCTCAACTAAATTGGTTGAAATCGCGGAGCATAAAATCCAAGGGAAATCGGTTGATTTGATTGCACTGAAAAATGAATTAAGTCCTTGGGCCTCAATAGAGAATTTAGATACGATTTGTTTAGGCTGTACGCATTTCCCTTTAATTAAAGATGAAATTCAAATTTGCTTACCTCAAGTGAAGAATTTTATGGATCCAGGATTCGCTATTGCCAAGCGGTTGCAGTTCTTACTTGATAAATTAGAAGTGCGGTCAAAATTAGAGGTGAAAAATCAGGTTTTTTGTACGCAAGATGTAGAGAATAAACACCAATTAGAACAAGCGTTGGCTCTCTGGGGATTTGATGGCATTACCGTTTTAAAATGATTTTTTCTCGTCTGTTGGTGCGTTTGTAAGCAAATAGCAAAAAAATTTACATTTTTTTACAAAAAGATCTTGCAAAGGAGTCTGAAATGCCTATAATACGCCCCACACAACGACGCGCTGTTGTGAAGCTTTAATAAAACCAGTGCGTCGTTCTTTTTTGCTCTTTAACAATATATCAGACAATCTGTGTGGGCACTTGTTGATTGACTTGTTTTAAAAATATTTTTTAATTTTGAAGTCTTAATAGGTGCTAACTAGAAATTCATTATACTTTTTTTAAGTAGTGACATTTTATGTCAGCAGTATTGAGCGATTGAACTTGAATTGAAGAGTTTGATCATGGCTCAGATTGAACGCTGGCGGCAGGCTTAACACATGCAAGTCGAACGGTAACATAAAGAAGCTTGCTTCTTTGATGACGAGTGGCGGACGGGTGAGTAATGCTTGGGAATCTAGCTTATGGAGGGGGATAACTACGGGAAACTGTAGCTAATACCGCGTAATATCGAAAGATTAAAGTGTGGGACCTTCGGGCCACATGCCATAGGATGAGCCCAAGTGGGATTAGGTAGTTGGTGAGGTAAAGGCTCACCAAGCCGACGATCTCTAGCTGGTCTGAGAGGATGACCAGCCACACTGGGACTGAGACACGGCCCAGACTCCTACGGGAGGCAGCAGTGGGGAATTTTGGACAATGGGCGCAAGCCTGATCCAGCTATTCCGCGTGTGGGATGAAGGCCCTCGGGTTGTAAACCACTTTTGTAGAGAACGAAAAGACATCTTCGAATAAAGGATGTTGCTGACGGTACTCTAAGAATAAGCACCGGCTAACTACGTGCCAGCAGCCGCGGTAATACGTAGGGTGCGAGCGTTAATCGGAATTACTGGGCGTAAAGGGTGCGCAGGCGGTTGAGTAAGACAGATGTGAAATCCCCGAGCTTAACTCGGGAATGGCATATGTGACTGCTCGACTAGAGTGTGTCAGAGGGAGGTGGAATTCCACGTGTAGCAGTGAAATGCGTAGATATGTGGAAGAACACCGATGGCGAAGGCAGCCTCCTGGGACATAACTGACGCTCAGGCACGAAAGCGTGGGGAGCAAACAGGATTAGATACCCTGGTAGTCCACGCCCTAAACGATGTTAACTAGTTGTTGGGATGTAACAATCTCAGTAACGCAGCCAACGCGAGAAGTTAACCGCCTGGGAAGTACGGTCGCAAGACTAAAACTCAAAGGAATTGACGGGGACCCGCACAAGCGGTGGATGATGTGGATTAATTCGATGCAACGCGAAAAACCTTACCTACCCTTGACATGTCAGGAAGCTCTTGTAATGAGAGCGTGCCCGCAAGGGAGCCTGAACACAGGTGCTGCATGGCTGTCGTCAGCTCGTGTCGTGAGATGTTGGGTTAAGTCCCGCAACGAGCGCAACCCTTGTCACTAGTTGCTACGAAAGGGCACTCTAGTGAGACTGCCGGTGACAAACCGGAGGAAGGTGGGGATGACGTCAAGTCCTCATGGCCCTTATGGGTAGGGCTTCACACGTCATACAATGGTCGGAACAGAGGGCAGCGAAGCCGTGAGGCGGAGCCAATCCCAGAAAACCGATCGTAGTCCGGATTGCAGTCTGCAACTCGACTGCATGAAGTCGGAATCGCTAGTAATCGCGGATCAGCATGCCGCGGTGAATACGTTCCCGGGTCTTGTACACACCGCCCGTCAAACAATGGGAGTGGTGTTTACCAGAAGTCGTTAGCCTAACCGCAAGGAGGGCGGCGACCACGGTGAGCACCGTGACTAATGTTAAGTCGTAACAAGGTAGCCGTACCGGAAGGTGCGGCTGGATCACCTCCTTTCAAGTAAAGCAGTATGAGCTCAGAAGTTCTGAGTGTCCGCTCTTATCGGAAGTCGATAGAAATTTAAGGACGCAAATAGTTCTTTAACAATTCGGAATAATCAATCTAACGTTTAAGCTGATTTGATGAGAGTCAGCGAGAACGGGTAGTGATAAGAAATCTTTACAAAGAGAGAAACTTTGAGATTTCTCAAGCAAAGACATACAAGCATATGGCATGAGAACGAGAGTTACTTGTGACCCGGCCGGGCAATAGGCGGCAGGGTTATAGGATCAAGTGACTAAGTGCATGTGGCGGATGCCTTGGCGATCACAGGCGAAGAAAGACGCGGCAGCCTGCGAAAAGCTGCGGGGAGCTGGCAAACGAGCTTTGATCCGCAGATATCTGAATGGGGGAACCCACACCGCAAGGTGTATCCGTGACTGAATACATAGGTTACGGAGGCGAACGAGGAGAACTGAAACATCTAAGTATCCTCAGGAAAAGAAATCAACCGAGATTCCGGCAGTAGCGGCGAGCGAACCCGGAGGAGCCTAGCTTTTGATAGTACGAACTTTAGCCGAAAGGTCCTGGAAAGGCCTGCTATAGTGGGTGATAGCCCCGTAGGCGAAAGAGTTCGTATGGTACTAAGGAAGCGAGAAGTAGAGCGGGACACGTGGAATCCTGTTCGAAGATGGGGGGACCATCCTCCAAGGCTAAATACTCGTGATCGACCGATAGTGAACCAGTACCGTGAGGGAAAGGCGAAAAGAACCCCGGGAGGGGAGTGAAATAGAACCTGAAACCGCATGCATACAAACAGTAGGAGCCTCACCAGAGGTGACTGCGTACCTTTTGCATAATGGGTCAGCGACTTACATTCTGTGGCGAGCTTAACCGAATAGGGGAGGCGCAGCGAAAGCGAGTTCGAAATGAGCGTCCAGTCGCAGGGTGTAGACCCGAAACCAGATGAGCTATCCATGGCCAGGTTGAAGGTGTGGTAACACACACTGGAGGACCGAACCGACTAGTGTTGCAAAATTAGCGGATGAGCTGTGGATAGGGGTGAAAGGCCAAACAAATCTGGAGATAGCTGGTTCTCCCCGAAAACTATTGAGGTAGTGCCTCGTGTGTCGCTCCAGGGGGTAGAGCACTGTTTTGGCTAGGGGGACATGGAGTCTTACCAAACCAAGGCAAACTCCGAATACCTGGAAGCGTGAGCACGGGAGACAGAGCACCGGGTGCTAACGTCCGGACTCAAAAGGGAAACAACCCAGACCGCCGGCTAAGGTCCCCAATAACAGCTAAGTGGAAAACGAAGTGGAAAGGCCGTGACAACCAGGAAGTTGGCTTAGAAGCAGCCATCCTTCAAAGAAAGCGTAATAGCTCACTGGTCGAGTCCTTCTGCGCGGAAGATGTAACGGGGCTAAGCTGTTAACCGAAGCCGCGGATGCACTGATTATTCAGTGCGTGGTAGGGGAGCGTTCTGTAAGTCTGCGAAGGCGGTTCGAGAGGACTGCTGGAGATATCAGAAGTGCGAATGCTGACATGAGTAACGTTAAAGCAGGTGAAAAGCCTGCTCGCCGTAAGCCCAAGGATTCCTGCTCTACGTTCATCGGAGCAGGGTGAGTCGGCTCCTAAGGTCAGGCCGAAAGGCGTAGCCGATGGGAATCAGGTTAATATTCCTGAACCTGCGTCAGATGCGATGGGGGGACGGAGCATGAAAGATCATCCGGGTGTTGGATGTCCCGGTTGACGAGCGTAGGAGGTCTGCAGGCAAATCCGCAGACGCATCTCCAAGGCGAAGTCACGTGCCGCCACGGCGGCGAAGTGATCGGAAGTGCTTCCAAGAAAAGCCTCTAAGCACCAGTCTGACGCGGACCGTACCGCAAACCGACACTGGTGGGCGAGCTGAATATGCTCAGGCGCTTGAGAGAACTCGGGAGAAGGAACTCGGCAAATTGACACCGTAACTTCGGAAGAAGGTGTGCCGTAGTACCGTGAGAGGAGAGACACCTTGAGCGGGAATCGGTCTCAGAGAATAGGTGGCTGCGACTGTTTATTAAAAACACAGCACTCTGCAAACACGAAAGTGGACGTATAGGGTGTGATGCCTGCCCGGTGCTGGAAGGTTAATTGATGGTGTAATCGAAAGAGAAGCTCCTGATCGAAGCCCCAGTAAACGGCGGCCGTAACTATAACGGTCCTAAGGTAGCGAAATTCC